>ERZ791919.1-NODE-1-length-453665-cov-19.373407_pt1 | contig 453665 bp, 379 predicted proteins | sample MGYA00510137_ERZ791919 | MGnify/ENA primary metagenome ERZ791919 (study PRJEB30046, sample SAMN00792059) | human gut metagenome | study: EMG produced TPA metagenomics assembly of the A metagenome-wide association study of gut microbiota in type 2... | reverse complement strand
GCTGGAAGCGGCCTGGGAGGATAGAAAGCTGCCGGTTAAAAATAACCATACCATATGGTATGGTTATTTTTTTTATTATGGATACTGAAGATGAATAAATTTAATATGTTCTTTTGCGGATAGCTTTTATTATTTAACCCTTACTTATACTTTAAAAACTTATTGTTGTCGATAAGTTCTTAAATGATATATTAATTTAACTATGGTCGTTTGTACATTTTATCAGGATATGTTATCTTAATCTTAGCAAGAGGGTCCCTTCGCTGTAGTAAAAGATCTTTGAAAGAAATAAAAATATTAATAAGAACGTTAAGGAGTGATTTATATGTCATTTAAATACAAAAGATTAGATAAAAATGATGCTGCTGTTTTGCTCATTGATCATCAGACCGGATTGTTTAATCTGGTTCGGGATTTTGAACCGATTCAATTTAAGAATAATGTTTTAGCACTTGCGGATAGTGCTAAATTCTTTAATCTTCCTACTATTCTCACTACTAGTTTTGATAATGGTCCTAATGGTCCATTACTTCCGGAAATTATAGAAATGTTTCCTGAAGCTCCACTTATCAGACGTCCGGGACAGATTAATGCCTGGGACAATGAAGAGTTTGTTGAGGCAGTAAAAAAGACTGGTAAAAAACAATTGATTATAGCTGGTATCGTAACTGATGTCTGTGTGGCCTTTGCAGCTTTATCAGCTGTTGAAGCAGGTTATGAAGTTTTTGTAGTAACAGATGCTTCCGGTACCTTTAATGCAGAAGTACGTGATGCTGCATGGAGACGTATGGAAGCTGCGGGCGTACAGCTGGTGAACTTATTCAGCGTTGCCTGTGAGTTACATCGCGATTGGCGTAACGATATGGAAGGGCTGGCTTCTTTACTTGGAAAATACATTCCAGCCTATCAAAATATTATGACAAGCTTTAGTGCAAAATAATAAGCAGATAGTGGAATATAATAAATGAAAGATCCCTGAATTCTATTGCTGAATTCAGGGATTTCTTTGTGTTTAAGACTTTCAGCACTGGTATATATAGGTAATTTAGGTGTTTTTTTGACAAACTTGTGATATAATTGCTCTAGTTATATGAATGTCGGAAATAAGGGTGAATTTATATGCGTATAGTAATAGTCGGAGCTGGCAAGCTGGGGTACAGTATTGCTCAGTTACTGGCCGAAGATCAGTATGATGTGGTAGTCGTTGAAATCGATGAAAAACGTCGCGAGGTAGTAAAAAATTCCTTGGATGTATTGACTATTGGCGGCAATGGATGCAGTCCCAATACATTGGACGATCCGGATATCAGAGACGCCGATGTGCTGATCGCATCTACGGATAGTGATGAAGTCAATATGGTTACCTGTATGATGGCTAAAAACTATGGCGTCAAGCACACCGTTGCTCGTATCAGAAATACGGAGTATGCTTTGACTGCGAAGGATCTACTTAATCAGGGAATGAATATTGATTTGATCTTAAATCCGGAACGCATTACTGCTACTGAAATAAATCATATTTTAATGACTCCTTCTGCTTTGGATGTAGATGATTTTGCCGAGGGCAAGGTAAGGATGTTTGAGGCGCGGATGAGCGATGCTTCTCCGTATGTAGGCGTACCTCTGAAAGATTTAGAAATTCCCAGGCAGATACTGATTGCTATGCTGTTTCGCCGGCATAAGATGATTATTCCTCATGGCGATGATATGCTGGAGCCTGGTGATAATGTGTATTTTGTTGGTCAGCAAAGTGCTATTAAGGAATTTGAGGAAACTTTCGTCAATACTTATGAAAAAATAGAACGGGTTATGATCATAGGGGCTGGACGCACCGGCAGATTTTTGGCTCCTATGCTGGAAGAGCAGGGACTGTTCGTTAAAGTTATTGAAAAGAATAAAGACCGCTGTCAGCTGATTGCACAAAAGCTGGAAAATGGTATTGTTTTGTGTGGTGATGGCACAGATATTGATTTATTGACAGAAGAAGGCATTGCCGAAGCCGATGTCGTTATCTGCATTACTGAAGATGATAAGCTGAATTTATTGTTGGCATTGATGGCAAAGCATCTGGGCGCCAAAAAAACTATCGTCCGTGTTGCCCGTAACGAATATGTGGAGCTGATGGAGAAGGTCGGTGTCGATATCGTACTTTCGTCACGTTTGCTGAGCTCCGGCGAAGTGCTGCGTTTTGTGCGCAAAGGCGGTATTGTTTCTGTTTCACTGCTGGAAGGCGCAAAAGCAGAAGCGTTGGAAATTATTTTGCCTGATGATTGTGAGGTCATAGGTAAAAGTTTGAAGGATATCAAGCTGCCGCGTGCTTGCCTGGTCTGTGCAGTAGTTCACGATAATGAAGCTATAGTTCCTAATGGTAATACGGTATTATATGCCGGCGATAGAATCATTATTTTCGTCAAGAGTGAATTTGTAAAACGCGTTATGCCGTTTTTTGAAAGTAGAGGATAATCAATGAATATCAGGCTTGTGATGTATCTGCTGGGTAAGCTGAGCATCGCCTGTGCCGCGGCAATGGTCGTGCCGATGATAACGGCTCTGTTGTTGGGGGAATACATGTTCCTGGGCTTTATCTTTTCTTTTATGATTTGCGCATTTATTGGTGGTGCGCTCATAGGTAATGGTGAAAAGAACAAACGTGCTCATCTTAATTTGCGTGAGGCTTTGGCAACAGTGGGCTGCGGCTGGCTGCTGGTCTGTTTTTTAGGGGCTATTCCTTATTATTTGTCTGGACTTGTCAGCCCTGTAGGTGCAATTTTTGAAAGCACTTCAGGATTTACGACTACTGGTGTAACTACTTTGTCATCATTGAGTAACTTTCCTGACAGTCTGCTGGTATGGCGCAGTATGACGCATTGGACTGGCGGTATCGGTGTTATTATGTTATTTATTACGATTATGCCTCAGGTAGGCAGCGGCGCTAATTATTTATTTAACGCTGAAATTCCCGGTCCGGCTGCAGAACGTACACTTCCGAAAATCAAGGAATCGGCTTTCGTTATTTTTACTGTTTATATATTTTTTACTATTATTACAACAGTAGCCTTAAAGGTAGCAGGTATGAGCTGGTTTATGGCGATGAATTTGGCGCTGGCATCTGTCGCTACAGGTGGATTTTCATATCAGTACGAAAGTCTGATGGAATTTGAAACTGTTTATGTCGAAATGATCGTTATTATTGCTATGGTCGCTGCTAGTTTGAATTTTGCTCTTTATTATAAGATATATCAGCATAATTTTAAGGTTTTTTGGATTGATACAGAACGTAAGGCATACTTTTGGATTATTGGTATCGCCACATTTTTGATAACCTGGAATTTGTATTATACCGGTTATTTTGATGCCGCTACCAGTTTCAGACATGCGTTATTTCAAACCGTATCAATAGCCAGTACAACTGGTTTTGCTTCCAGTGACTTTAATTTATGGCCTGATTTCAGCCGTTATGTACTGTTACTTTTAATGTTTGTCGGAGGCTGCTCCGGTTCTACTGCAGGCGGTATGAAAGTTTCCCGCTTTGTGATTTTGCTGAAGGTGACTTGGGCAGAACTACGCAGAACGATCCATCCACGACTGGTTTACAGTATAAAAATGGGTGGACGCAATGTTCCTCCTGTTGTTGTAGGTAATGTTACAAGATTTTTTTATTTGTATATGATAGTTTTTTCGACATTGACCCTGCTGATTTCATTGACGGGACTTTCGATGCTTGATTCTATGGGTATTATTGCTGCCTGTATGAGCAGTGTCGGCCCGGCTTTTGGTATCGTTGGCCCTACGGCTACTTATGCAGATGTATCTACTTTTGGCAGATTAGTAGTTATTGCAGCAATGATTTTAGGACGTTTAGAGATTTTCACATTACTCATTATTATGAGACCTGATTTCTGGCGTGTAAAACGCAACTGGTAAAGGCAGGTCCTTGGAGGCTGTATTTTTTATGAATTTCAGTCTGATCGCTTTTTTATTGGGCAGGCTCAGCTTGGCGCTGAGTGCTATATTGTTGCTTCCTGTGGGACTGGCGCTTTTTTATGAAGACGGTTCTTTTGTGGAATTTGGGATTACTTCTTTTACGGCTTTTTTTGTAGGGTTGGGCTTTATCCAATATGGAAGGTTTGATGAAAAAGAAAATATATCACTGCGTGAAGGTTTTGCGACAGTTGTTTTTTCCTGGATTCTGACTTGTATTATCTGTGCGCTGCCATATGCGTTTTTGCAGATCCTGGACCCTATCTCAGCTGTTTTTGAAAGTATGTCTGGTCTCACTACTACTGGAGCTACAGCTATTACTAATCTGGCAGCCGTACCAAAAACAGTTTTATTTTGGCGCAGTTTTACGCATTGGTTGGGTGGTATTGGTATCATTGTACTGTTTATTGCTTTACTGCCTCAGGTAGCAGGCGGATCTGTACATCTTTTTAATGCAGAAGTAAGCGGCTTTGGGCAGGAACGGCTGCTGCCGCGTATCAGAACAACAGCGGGAGCATTATTTTTTATTTATTGTTTATTTACCGTTATTGGTACTGGCTTTTTGGTTATTTGCGGGATGACTAATTTTGACGCGATCAATCATTCGATGTCGGCAATAGCCACAGGTGGATTTTCTACTTATGATAACAGTGCCATGCATTACGATAGTGTGTCGATTGAAGTAGTATTAGCGATGATCATGTTTTTAGGCGGCGGTAACTTTGCTCTATATTATGCTGTTACGCAGAGAGGGATTAAAACACTGTGGCGTGACAGTGAATTTAAGTCTTATATGATGATCATCGCTGTTTTAACACTTTTGATTACTCTGAATCTGTTTTTCAGCAGTGGGCTGCAGTTTTTTGAAGGTTTGCGCTGCGCATTTTTCCAGGTAGTTTCATTTGCGACTACGACAGGTTATGTGTCTTATGATTATGATACATGGCCAACTTTTTCTAAGCTGCTGCTGTGTCTGTTGTATCTGGTCGGAGCCTGTGCAGGGTCTACGGCAGGTGGTATTAAAGTAGGACGCTTTGTAGTAATGAGCCGGGCCATTGTGGCAGAATTGCGCAGAGCTATTCACCCGCAGATGCTTTTAACAGTTAATTTTAACGGTAGAGTGATGCCGATTGCAGTAGTCGCAGCAATCAGCAGATTCTTCTTTGTATATATAATGACGATAGCCGTCATGTCGCTTCTGGTGGTTTCAACTGGACTTGGAATCGAAGAATCAATTTTTGCCGTCGCATCCTGCCTGAGCAGTGTTGGTCCTGCTTTTGGAACAGTAGGGGCAACTGGTAATTATGCTGATATTAACTGGTTCGGTAAACTTGTGCTTTGTGTAACGATGCTGCTTGGACGGTTGGAATTATTTACAATGCTGGCATTGCTGCGTTCGGAGTTTTGGAGCAGCAACAGAAACTGGTAAAAGGCGGATGTTTTGTAAACATCTGTCTTTTATTTTTACTAAAATAGGAGTATAATAAATTTACTAGTGTAAAAATAGAGGAGGAAAATTGAAGTGAAGAAATATCAACTCCCTTATGGAACTGGATTTCAAGAAGTTACATTACCTGAAGAAAAAGTACTTTATGATATACATGGCAATACAGCAGAAGTACAGGAGGATATCGCTGCTGCAACTTTGGCCGCTGTGCGCTGTCCAATTGCCAGCCAGCCGTTGCAAAAAGTTGTCCGGAAAGGTGAGAAGGTTGCTGTCATCGTCAGTGATGTTACAAGACTTGTTCGCACAGCTGAATTTTTGCCTGTAATTATCAGCGAAATTAATGCTGCGGGTGTCCCGGACGAAGATATTACTATTATTGTTGCCACTGGTACTCATCGTTCACATACACATGATGAAGATATCGCTGTTTGCGGTAAAGATATCGTAAAACGGATCAAAATACATCAGCATGACAGCAGGAACAACGAAGAGTTGACAGATTTGGGGGTGACCAGCTTTGGTACACCGATCCTGATCGATTCTTATGTGGCTGAAGCAGATAAGGTAATTATTACAGGTGCAGTTTCACTGCACCCTATGGCGGGCTTTGGCGGCGGCCGTAAGGCTGTTATGCCAGGTGTTTCCGGGCATGCTACTATTATGCACAATCATGCTATTGCGCTGGCTCCTAAAGTTGGCGATGGTTGTAATCCTCTTTGCGAGACAGGTCTATTAGAGGGTAATCCTTTACATGAAGATATGGTAGAGGTAACGAAAAAATTAGATCCTGCATTTTTGGTGAATATGGTTTTCACACCTGAAGGCAAGCTGCATGAAGTAGTTGCAGGACACTGGTATAAGGCATGGGAAAAAGGCTGTAAGGATCTTGTTGCTATGGCTGGCGTACCTATTAAGGAGCTGGCAGATGTTGTCTTTGCTTCGGCAGGCGGCAGTCCTAAAGATATGAATTTATACCAGAGCTGCAAAGCTCATATGAATGCTGTTTTTGCTGTAAAAAAAGGCGGTATTATGATACTGACACTGGAATGCCCGGACATTAAAGAACCGGCTATTTTTACAGATTGGTTTTCAAAATCAGATGTGTTGCAGTTTGAAAAAGATGTGCGGGCAGATTTTTCTATACCTGCTTTTGTTGCTTTTAAAACACGCTGCATCGTAAATTCATTAACTACATATTTAGTTACCAAACCGGAAAATTTTGAGTTTGTAAGGCAAACCGGCCAAATACCTGTTGCCAGCCTGGAAGAAGCGTGGCTGCTTGCTCAACAGGAACTTGCCAAACAGGGTAAAGATGATTATAAAATTACGATTATGGGACATGCTTCGGCGACAATGCCTGTATTGGAAGCGTAACCGTTTTTGAGGGAGAGCATATATGGCTTTAAAAAGATACGATTTAAACATTGGTAAGCGTATAGAAAGCATTGAATTGCCGGAAGAGCATGTAGTGCAGGTCATTGACGGCGGCAGCGTTTCTAAGATTACCGATATTAAACAGGCTACGCTGGAGGCAGTGCGCAATCCTATCGGAACACAGGCCTTAAGCAAACTTGTGCATGGGGGAGATAAAGTAGCGCTTATCGTCAGTGATATTACGCGCACCTGGTCGCGGACTAAAGATTACCTGCCGGCCGTTGTAGAAGAGCTAAATAACAGTGGTATTCCTGATGCAGATATTTTTGTAATTATTGCTACTGGCACACACAGGGACAACGACGATGAAGAGAAACGGTTGATTTTAGGTGATGCTTTATTTGCAAGGCTACAGGTTTTTGACCATGATGCGTATGGCGCTGAGGCAAACGTTTTTTTAGGAACTACAAGCAGAGGCACGCCTGTGTATATCGATAAGAGAGCTGTGGAAGCAGACAAGGTTATTTTAACAGGTGGTATTACAACACATCTGTTTGCAGGCTTTGGCGGCGGGCGTAAGAGTGTTATGCCGGGGATTGCTGGTGTGGAAACTATCAAACATAATCATTTGCTGGCTTTGACGGATGAAGTTGGCGGCGGTGTGAATCAGGAAACCTATCTGACTAAAATAGAAGGAAATCGTGTTAGTGAAGATATGTGTGAGGTCTGCGCTTTCTTGAACCCCTGTTTTTTGGTAAATTCGATTATGGATGCTGAAGGAGAGTTTGTCCGTATCGTTGCCGGCCACTGGTATGATGCCTGGTATGCCGGTACTCAGGAAGTGATGAAATTGCAGGGAGTTGATGCCAAAGCCAAAGCTGATGTCGTTATTGGTTCCTCTGGCGGTTATCCTATGGATATCAACCTGTATCAGGGAATGAAATCTTATGCACCGGCACAAATGGCAATGCAGCCAAATGGTATTTTTATCGCTCTTTTGGATTGTCCTGATATTTATGAACCGCCTTCTTTTTTTGATTGCTTTCGGTTTAATGATGAGTTAAGTATGGAAAAAGAACTGCGGGCTGGTTTTACGATACCATTTTATATTGCTTTTTATATGTATTGTATGTCGAAACAGTTTACTGTTATTATGGTCACCAGACCAGAAAACTTTGACGCAGTGCGCAGAACAGGTCAGATTCCTGCGGCAACTTTGGCGGAAGCATGGACGCTGGCACAGAAAAAGCTGATGGCACAGGGCAAGGCAGAAACTTATACAGTCAACATTATGCCGCACGGAGTAAATACCGTGCCGATGTTCAAATAAAAACAAGTGAGGGAAAAGAAATGGCATTGAAAACATTTAAATTTGGTATCGGTGAGGGTTATCAGGAAATTTCCTTGCCGGAAGAACATATTTTGCAGGTAATTGAAGGGAACGAAGTTCCTAAACTGGATGATGTTAAGGCAGCAACTATTGAAGCACTGCGTAATCCGATCAACAGCAAGCCTTTGCAGGAGGTTGTCAGCAAAGGCGAAAAAGTCGCTGTCATTGTCAGTGATATTACACGCGGCTGGATTCGTACTCCTGAATTTTTAAAATATGTAATAGACGAAATTAATTTAGGTGGCGTGCCTGACGAAGATATTTGCATCGTTATTGCACAAGGTACACATCGTGCTCAAACCAGAGAAGAGGATATTGCAGTCTGCGGGAAGGAAGTTGCAGACCGTATCAAAATATATCAGCACGACTGTCTGGCGGAGGACCTGGTTCATGTAGGTGATACAAGCCGTGGTACACCAGTATGGATAGATAAACATGTTGCTGATGCAGATAAAGTAATTATTACTGGCGGTATCACTGTACATCTGATGGCAGGTTTTGGCGGTGGACGAAAGAGTATCCTGCCTGGAGTTGCTGGTGATGAAACAATACAGAAAAATCATGCTTTGGCGTTGGCTGATGAGGTAGGTGCCGGTATCAGTCAGGAAACAAGGACGACTTTAATCGATCATAATCGGTTGAACGATGATATGTGCGAAGCAGCAGGTTTGGTAAATCCTTGTTTTCTAGTGAATTCTGTAATGGATACGAATGGTGATTTCGCTCGTATTGTTGCCGGTCATTGGTATGATGCCTGGCTGGAAGGAACGAAAGAGGTTATGAAGATCCAGGGAGTTAAGGTCAAGGGACAGGCTGATGTAGTTATTGCTTCTCCAGGAGGATTTCCGAAGGATATCAATCTTTATCAGGGCTCTAAAACCTATGATACGGCAGAAATGGCACTTAAACCTGGCGGTATCGTTATTTCCCTTTTGGAAGCTCGTGAAATCAATGATCCGCCTGAATATATGCAGAGCTTTCATTTCAATGATGTAATTGAGATGGAAAAAGCTGTAAGGAATAAATTTACGATTCCCTTTTTTATTGCATATCGTTTGTTCCTGTTATGTCAAAACAGCACGGTTTATATCGTAACGAGAAAGGAAAACTTTGATACAGTGAAAAAGACTGGTCAGATACCGGTAGAAACTTTAGAAGAAGCCTGGTCACTGGCCCAAAAACAACTGGCTGAACGCGGACTCAAGGATTATACAGTCAATATTATGCAGCATGCTGCAAATACTGTTCCAATGATCGATTAACAATAGATAAAATCCCGCTCTAAAAAAGAGCGGGATTTTGTTTTACTAAAAAAGAAACCCCTGCAGATTTTCTGCAGGGGTAGATAACGGCTATATTTACAGTCTGTTAGAACTGTTGAGAACATCACGCATCTTGTGAGCTACCATTTGTTTGATTGCTTCGCGTGCTGGTTTTAAATATTGACGCGGATCGAAATCAGCTGGATTAGTAGCAAGATGTTTGCGAATAGAGGCAGTCATAGCCAAACGCAAATCGGTATCAATATTGATCTTGCAGACACCAAAGGTACCGGCTTTCAAGAGCATATCTTCAGGAACACCTTGTGCGCCGTCAAGTTTACCGCCGTATTTATTGCACTCTTCAACAAAGGAGGGGATAACGGTAGAGGCGCCATGCAGAACCAGAGGGAAGCCTGGCAGTAATTTAGTGATTTTTTCCAAACGGGCAAAATCAAGTTCAGGATTACCTTTAAATTTATAGGCACCGTGGCTGGTTCCTATTGCTATTGCTAAAGAGTCAACGCCAGTGCGTTCAACAAATTCTACAGCTTGATCGGGGTCTGTATATGTAGCGTCCTTTGTATTTACTTTAACCGCATCTTCGACGCCTGCTAAGCGTCCCAGCTCGGCTTCAACGACAACGCCTTTATTATGAGCATACTCTACAACGCGTTTAGTAAGTTCAATATTTTCTTCAAATGGATGTTTGGAACCATCGATCATAACAGAGGTAAAACCTCCGTCTACGCATGCTTTGCAGATTTCAAAATCTTCACCATGGTCAAGATGCAGGCAAATGGGCAAACCAGTATCTTCGATAGCGGCTTCAACCAGTTTCATAAGATAAATGTGGTTAGCATATTTGCGGGCACCGGCCGAAACCTGTAAAATCAAAGGTGATTTTTCTTCACGTGCAGCTTCGACGATACCTTGAATTATTTCCATGTTGTTGACGTTGAAAGCACCTACAGCATAATGGCCTTCATAAGCTTTTTTGAACATTTCAGCAGATGTTACTAGTGGCATAGGACAGCCTCCTTTTTGTCTTTTGTTGTAATTAATTATAGCATACTCTATACTTTAATAGTATATAATTTTGAAAAGATCGTTGGGCAAGGCGCAGGATATTTCTAAAAAAATACCGGTTGCAGGATGGTTAAAGCCCAGGTAATAAGCATGCAGAGCGTGGCGGCTTTGCGGTCCTGGTGTTCCGTAAAGGTTATCATTATAAAGCGGGCAGCCGATATGTGCCATATGTACGCGTATCTGGTGGGTACGGCCAGTGTGCAGCTGCAGTTCCAGCAAACTGAGATGTTCCCGGCGGCTGATAAGTTTATAGTCAGTACGGGCATATTTACCGTTTGGAGAAACACAGCGCTCAATAATGCTGCCTTCCTTTCTGGCAATTGGAGCTTCTATTATGCCACTGTCAGCCGGTAATGTTCCTGTAACGATTCCCAAATATTTTTTTTTGACCTCCTGCTGTGAAAGCAGAAACTGGATCCGTGGTTCTTTGGCAAAAATGACAAGACCTGAAGTATTGCGGTCCAAACGTGAAACAGGATGGATATTGTGTAATAATCCCTGTTCTTTATAGTAACGTGCAACATAGTTATACAGAGTACTTCCATCTTCCTTTACTGTCGGATGGACCAGTGTTCCGGCCGGTTTATTGACGATCAGCAGATATTCGTCTTCGTAAAAAACAGTATATGAAAAGTTAAACTCCATATCAGTGCTGTGACGGCAGTTCATCGACTATTTCTATTTTATCGAGCTGTTGCTTGACTTGTCCGCGGATAAAGCCTAAATATTCTTTATATAATGCTTTTTGTTCGCACTGTTCTTCTTCTGTCAAACCTTCACTGCGTTTTTTACGGGCTAAAATGTTAATGCGGGCAATCATCTCATTAATTTCCATTACTTAAAATACCTCCGTTTCCTCTATGCATTATAGCAAAGTTAGAGGCTCAGAACAAGCGAACTTCCTTGACGCTGGTAGGAATCTATGCTATTATGAAACGGTAATCAATAAGACGTTACGAGTGCCTCTGACGATAACTGACGTTGGGAGGCTTTCTTAATTTTGCAGGGAGAGAGCAATAATGAAAATTTTTAGGGCAGTGCTTGCTGCTGCATTGTGTCTGACTGTTTTCAGCGGTTGTGGTCCAAACGCTGAAAATGCTAAACCTGCCAGTGATGATAAAGCATTTTTAACTATTACTGACGATACAGGGCGTACTGTAGTACTGCATGAAAAACCTGAACGAGTTGTAAGTTTGGCAACTTCATACCTGAATATGATTGATGCTGTAGGCGGTAAGATCGTTGGACGTGCGTCGTCAAAAATAGGAGAAATGCCGGAAGCCATGAAAAATGTACCTGAGGTCGGTTTTGTTTATAATATTAATATGGAGAGTCTTATCGGCTTAAAGCCTGATTTGGTTATTGCTAATAAAAATCAACATGAGAAATTTCTTCCACTTTTGGAGTCTAATAAAATACCTGTTATTGCAATCAATCCAAAAACATATGATGAGGTAAAAGATAAACTTATTTTAATGGGAAAAATCTATGGTGTACCCGAAAAAGGTGAAGCTGCTGCTGCGAAACTGGATCAGCAGGTTAAAGCTGTGACGGAAAAGTTACCGAAGGATGGAAAACGTATTGTTATTATGCATGCAACTCCTTCTAATGTGACAGTTGAGCTGGAAAACAGTATTGCCGGATGCGTTGCCAAAATGCTGGGATTTCAAAATGTTGCTGTAGGGGCAACGCCTATTAAAGGGAAACCAGAGAAGACTCCGTATAGTATGGAAGCTTTGGTAGAAAAGAATCCGGAAATTATTTTTATTACTTTTATGGGCGACAGTGAAGAGATAGAAAACAGGCTGCGTGCTGATGTGAAAAGTAATCCAGCCTGGGCGTCTTTAGAAGCAGTACGGAATAACAAAGTATATTTACTGCCTGAAAGATTATTTTTGCTCAATCCTGGTTTGCACTATCCGGATGCTGTAAAATACATGGCTAAAACTGTATATCCAGAGGTTTTTAAGGATGACAAATAATCAGGCGGATACTTTGGAAAGAATTGAAAGATTTGGCATTTCACGTACAGCCTGGCGGCTTATCGTCATGGCTGCTTTTGCCATGCTGGCATTTTTAGGTGCTTTTTTAAGCTTAACAAAAGGTTCGGCCGATATTAGTTTAGCGCAGATCATTAATATTTTATCCAACCCAACATTAGAACCGCAAAGCCAGATTATCTGGAATATCAGGATGCCACGGACAATAGTTGGGGCGTTGGTGGGTGTAAACCTTGCCATTGCAGGTGCCGTATTGCAGGCGGTAATGCGAAATCCTCTGGCTGATCCGCATATTATTGGTATTTCTAGTGGTGCTGGTTTGGCTGGTGTTACGATTATGATTTTATTTCCTACCTTGGAATACCTGATTACACCGGCTGCATTTATTGGTGCGATGCTTGCGGCTGTCTGTATTTATATTTTGGCCTGGAAAAATGGTATCAAGCCTGTACGGATTATTTTAGCTGGTGTTGCCGTATCTGCGTTTTTAAGCGCCGGTATTTCTGGACTGATGATTTTTTATAGTGACCGTGTACATGGAGCTTTAATGTGGATGGTTGGCGGATTGGCTGCCCGCAGCTGGCCGCATGTCAGTATTATTTTACCTTATGCTATTGCAGGTGTTCTGCTGGCTTTTATCGGTGCCGCTTATCTCAATATTCTGCAGCTTGGTGACGAAATGGCGCGTGGATTAGGCGTCAATGTTGAGGTTACGCGTATTGCTATGACTGCCGTTGCGGCGTTATTGGCGGCAAGCGCTGTCAGTGTTGTTGGTCTCTTAGGGTTTGTGGGTCTGATTGTTCCGCACGCAGCCAGGCTGATAATAGGGTCAGATTACCGCTATTTGATGCCGGCTTCAGGGCTTTTAGGTATTGCTGTTGTAACGCTTAGTGATACTTTTGCACGTGTGGTTTTTGCACCTGTTGAATTACCGGTAGGTATAATTATGGCGTTTATTGGCGCTCCCTTCTTTTTATTTCTGCTAAGGAGGGAAATCTGATGAGTATTTTGCAGGCAAACGAGATTACGATTCGTATTATTGATAAGACAATCATTCATGGTTTGAGTTTATCAGTACCGGAAGGTAAGGTAACCTCCATCATCGGACCTAACGGCTGCGGAAAAAGCACTACATTAAAAGCTTTAGCCCGTATATGGCCATGTTATAAAGGCAATGTAACCTTTAATGGTGAAGATATTAAAAAGTTCAGTCATAGGGAATTCGCTCAAAAACTGGCAATTTTGACTCAGGCTCCGCAGTCTCCGGCAGATTTGACAGTCAAAGATTTAGTAGAGATGGGACGCTTTCCACACCGAAACTGGTTTGGCCGCAAAAGTATGGAAGATGATGCACATGTAGAGTGGGCGTTAGGGCAAACTAATATGCTGGGGATGCAGCATCGTCTGCTAAGCACACTTTCTGGAGGGGAAAGACAAAGGGCATGGATTGCGATGGCTTTGGCGCAGCGTCCGCAAGTGCTTTTACTTGATGAACCTACCACTTATTTGGATATTTGTCATCAGCTGGAGGTTATGCAGCTTTTAGAGAAGCTTAATCGTGAATTACAGTTAACGGTAGTTATGGTTATCCATGACATTAATCATGCTGTGCAGTACTCCGATCATATTGCTGTTATAAAAGAAGGCTATCTTGTAACTGAAGGCAAGCCGCAGGAGATAGTTACAGCACAACTTCTGAAAGATGTTTTTAAAGTTGAGGCTGATGAATTTATCTGCAGTAATGGTATGCCGGCATTGCTTCCGGTAGACCTGGTAAAATAAAACTTTATATTGTTGGATCTGGTGCGCTTTCTGCGCATAATAGAGAAATCGGTGTAACTCCGATACGATCCCGTCGCTGTAATGATGAGCGGACCTTAAAAACCACTGGGGTAAAACCTGGGAAGGTAAGGCGAGTAATGAGTCAGAGTCAGAAGAACTGCCAGATTTTTGTACGTTCCCCACGAGAGATGGGAAGGCGTTTGTTAAGTATTTGGTTTTGTGTTGATATTTTTCAGAACAGCTTTCTCAAAGGGGAGAGTCTGTTCTTTTTTATTTAACTTTTATGGAGGTAATGGATTATGAAAAAAATTGCATTCTATGGTAAAGGCGGTATTGGAAAATCTACTACTGCAGCTAATGTTTCTGCCGCATTCAGCAAAATGGGGAAAAAAGTATGTCAGATAGGCTGCGATCCCAAAAATGATTCCACCAGATTGCTTTTGGGACAAATCTGTCGTCAGACAGTGCTGGATCTGGTACGCGATGCTGAAGATGATATTCAAGCTGAACAGATTGTGCATACAGGTTTTAACGGAATCAAATGTGTTGAAGCAGGAGGACCGGAACCTGGCGTAGGTTGTGCGGGACGTGGCATCATCGTTGCCTTGGAAAAATTGAAAGAACTGGAGGTTTTAAACGATGAGGATCTAGTGTTATATGATGTGCTGGGCGATGTCGTCTGTGGTGGCTTTGCCGTACCTATTAGAGAAGGCTATGCTACTGATATTTATATAGTTTCTTCTGGTGAACTGATGGCGTTGTATGCAGCAAACAACATTGCTAAAGGCGTCAAAAGATTTGCTGCCAGAGGTGAAGTAAGGCTTGGCGGTATTATTGGCAATAGTCGTAATACGCCTAATGAATATGCGTTGCTTACGGAATTCGCCAGAAGGCTGAATACGAAATTGATTGCCTTTATTCCCCGCAATGTGATCGTAAATAAAGCTGAAAATAATAGACAGACTGTTATAGAATATGCACCAGACTCTGAGCAGGCACAGGTCTATAGAAACTTAGCCGATGATATATTGAAAAATACAGAACTGTCTATACCTACACCTCTGAATTTTGAAGAATTGGAGGAATTAGTAGCGAGCTATGGCAATCAAGACTAAAAGAATGCTTTCTAAAACAAAAAGCTGCAGCTGTAGCATGCCCGGAGTTTGGCGGGCCGCCGCTTACTGCAGTGGTGCGGTTGTTATTTTTCATAGTCCCAGAGCATGCGCTCATGTGGCGCGCAGTATGGATATCAACGCACAATATCGAGCCTTAGCTAACGGATCTGCTGAAAATCTGAAGTCTATACCGGTAGTATCAAGTATGCTGCAGGAAAAACATTCTATTTTTGGTGGTGCAGATCGTTTGCGTGCCTGCATTGAAGATGTAGTAAATACTTATGGGCCGCAGTGTTTGATAATTGCCAATTCCTGTGTGGCCGGAGTTATTGGTGATGATGTCGAAGCAGTAGGAAAGGAAAGTGAAGTTAAATACGGTATTCCTGTTCTTACTGTTCCGTGTTATGGTTTTTTGGATGGAGAATATTATCAAGGGTATTTTGCAGTAGCAGAACAACTTGCTGAAAGATTTTTACATAAGCAGCCCAAATTGGAGAATACGGCGTTGCTCATTGGTGACAACGGTGGCCCTTGGGGACATTATGCCAAAGAGGTAAAACGTTTACTGGCATATTTTTCGATTAAGGTTATTGGACAGTTTCCAGGATATGTTCCTATAAATGAATTACCTCAGATTACGGCTGCGTCTTTTAGTATTATTCTTGGTGGGCGCGGACAGACTTATAACGGATTGACTAAAATAGCCAGTCTGCTAGAAATGAATTATGAGATTCCTTATTTGCAGGATGGATATCCTGTCGGATGGGATAATACAGTCGGTTGGCTGAGAAATCTGGGAGTTTTTTTGCATCAGGAAGATTTGGCAGAAAAGGCTGCAGCCCAGGAAAAGGATAAATTATTTGCTTTTGCCGATAAAGTAAAAAAAATAACGCAGGGAAAGCGTTGTGTTGTTTGTATTGGCAGGATGCTGATGTATTTCCATCCGGCTGGGATTCTGGAAACATTACGCAGATTAGAGATGCAGGTAGAAGCAATCATTTTGTTTGACAATTATAATACGAAAGAAAGAAAATTAATGTTCGAAGCTGTGTCAGCACAATGTCAGGCCCCAATCATTAATCAGACAGAGGGGCAACAACTATTGGAAACAGTTGATTTAGTTCTTACAACTCATGAAATAACTAATAACCAGGATATTAAACAGATATTTTTACCTATGCTACCACTTGTAGGCACAAGTGGAGAGATTGAGTTTATGGACTGTATTTATAAAACCTTATGTCGCCGTGGTGAAAAAGGAGGTATAGTCTATGTCTGAAACAGCCGAATGGGGCAATGTATGCAGTAGGGTCGACACCTGTGCTTTAACGGGTGCAGCAGCTTTTTTTACTGGTATTAAAGGTGCGGAGGTGTTGGTTAACGGTCCGCTTTGGTGTTACTTTTATGCCCTGCGCCACCTTGAAAAATCTAACAGCAGGCTAGGAGAACGCTTTCATGGCTCGCAGCCTGACAATAATGCGGTTGTTTATGGAACAGAAGAATGTTTAACAGATGCTTTGGATTATATTAGGAAGAACAGAACACCGTCAATTCTTTTAATTGAAAACAGCTGCAGCGTCAGTTTGATTGGTGATGATATTGAGGGTATTGCCGCTAAAGCAAAACTGCCTTTTTCTGTAATAGGAATGGACAGCGGCGGTCTAAACGGAGGTTTTGCTGAAGGCTACAGCAAAGCCAGCATCAGGCTTTGGCAGTATTTGGATTTACCTGATATCAAAGTAAAATGCCGCTTGGGCGTTAATTTATTAGGTGCGACTACTGCTTATTTTAACGGCAGAAATGATCTTGAAGAAATTAAAAGAATTTTAGAGACTGCAAATTATAGAGTTATTGCAGTACCTGGAGCTGGTAGTGAACTTGAGGCATTGCAAAAAATTCCTGCTGCTCAGTTGAACATAGTTATCAATGAGGAGTTAGGCCTGGAGACTGCTAAATATCTTAAAGAACGATATGGCACTCCTTATGTTGTAGCAGGGATACCTTATGGATTAAAAGGTACACTACGTTGGCTGGAAAAAATTGCAGAAGTATTACCCAGTGATTTGGAAAGTGTCAGAGAAGAATGTGTAAAAACTCAGGAAGAATTACTGACTGCAGTTAATGAAGCCAGGTGCACCTGGGGTGAATTATGGTTTGATAAAATTATTGTTGCCGCTCCTGGAACAACTGCTTTTTGTATGTCGCAAACATTGCGCGAAGAATGGGCAGATACAGAAAAATTGATTGTTATCTGCCAAAACACGCTTAAAGATTTACGGGGACCTGTGGAAGCAGATGAAATTCTATTGGCAGAAAAAGACAGTAAAAAAATTGAACAGATATTGCAGCAGGCTGATAATACGCTTATTCTTGGAAGCAGCAGTGAAAGCTCTGTTTTATTGCGTGAAGGGAAAAATTTTTGGTGTTGTAATATTGCATATCCCATACAAGATGAGGTACTGCTGGCGACAGCTCCGTTTGCAGGTATTCGTGGCGCCGGGCATATGCTGCAGCGGCTGTGGAATTTAAAAATAAAAGCACAGCTGCCCTATTAGGAGTGAAGATTTATGAAAAAGATACTGTTGGTTTTATTTTCTGTTTTATTGCTTATAACCAGTGGCTGTGGTCAAAATACAGATACTGCTAAAGAAAATTCTGCCGCTGCTTATGTTGTTACAGATGATAAAGGTCGGCAGGTAAAAATTGCAGGTAAACCTGTACGAATAGTATCTGCAACTTATGGGACTGACGAAATTTTAGCTGAGATCGTAACCCTTGATAGGGTCAAGGCTTTTAGTAAATGGGCAGGTGACCCTGAAATAACATTTATAACTAAGGAACAGGCAGAACGTGTTGGCAATAAGGTTGGTGAAAATACTGAAGCGATCGTAGCATTAAAGCCTGATTTGGTTTTTGTTTCAACGGCTACTCCAGATTCTTTGGTGAAAAATCTTGAAGATATGGAAATTCCTGTATATGTTGCCGGAAGTCCTAAAACAATAGAAGCCATGCGCAAAAAGGTTTTAGGTGTAGCTGCTGCTGCTGGTGAAAAGTCTAAGGGGGAAGCGCTTGTCAATACTATGGACAACAAACTGGCTGAACTTGAAAGTAAGCTGAAAGTAATTCCTAAAGATAAGGAAAAGGTTGTAATGGCATTTTCATTTATCGGTGCTATTGGGCGTAAAGATAATTTGCTTGATGATATTTTTTTGTATGCTCATGTTCGGAATGGTGCGGCGGAAGCTGGACTTGACCAGGGAAGCACTGCATTATCCAAGGAACGTATCATTGAGATTGATCCTGATGTATTTTTATTGCCGACATGGAATTTTGACTCAAATAATGATGTGCAAAAATATGCACAGCAGGTGGCTGCTGATCCTGCCTTTAAGAACATCAAAGCGATAAAAAACAACAGGCTTGAGTTTGTGTCTGACCGTTATCGTTATGTTGCGTCACAGCATGTTACAGATAGTATAGAAGCTGTTGCAAAGGTTGTTTATCCTGAATTATTTGCCAAGGGGGAATAAGTTTGTTTAATCGAAAATCCGGCAAAAAGTTTATTTTCTTATTATTTATAGTTCTGTTGATTGTAGCGGCAATATCTTTGACCTGCGGGCAGATAAAAATACCGTTGCATAATACTTTATCAGCCATTGGCTATCAGCTTGGTTTGCCTTTTTTTGATAAAAACGATTTTACACAGGAGCAGATGGCGGTTGTTTGGTATATAAGGATGCCTCGTATGGTTGTGGGACTTTTGGTAGGAGCCGCTTTAGGCATATCTGGAGCTGTTATGCAGGGGATTTTCAGCAATCCATTGGCAGATCCTGGTATTATCGGCGTTTCAAGTGGCGCTGCAACAGGGGCAGTACTTTCGATAGCATTGGGTTGGGCGACGGAAAGTATGTTTGTGATGCCTGCTTTTGCTTTTTGCGGTTCTGTTTGTGCTGTAGCCTTGACTGTCTTTTTGGCAATGCGTAATGGAAAAATACCAGTTATGACATTACTTTTAGCTGGTGTTGCAGTTGGGATGCTGCTTGGAGCAGTCACCTCAGGATTGTTGACATTTATGAATGAACAAAAATTACAGCAGTATCTGTTCTGGATGGTTGGCGGTCTTGATTATCGGCGCTGGGAGCATGTATATATGGCTATTGGACCTGTAAGTATTGGTATAGTTATTATGTTGGCTTTATCGCGTCATCTGAATATTCTCGTACTTGGTGAAACAGAGGCTAAGGCAGTTGGGATGCCAGTTTTGCCATTTAGGATGGGTTTGTTGTTTGTGGCGGCAATGACGACGGCTACATCTGTCTGTGTAAGTGGTAATATAGGTTTTGTAGGTCTGGTAGTTCCGCATATGATGCGTATGATAGTGGGGCCTGATCATCGTGTGCTGCTGCCTGCTAGTGCTTTAGCCGGCGCTGCTTTTTTAGTCATTTGTGATTCTTTAGGGCGTATCATTATTCCACCTGCAGAAGTCAGGGTAGGTATTATGACTGCTCTTTTAGGAACGCCTTATTTCCTTTATTTGCTGCGGAGAATGCAGAAACAGGTATTTTAAAGTGAGAAATATGGAGGAAGAAAATGAGCAAAGTAGTATTTTTAAGTAATGTCGACAGACGTTTTGCAATGATGCAGGTTGCTTTGCAGCAGCTGCAGCAGGAAAATTTACTGAGCAACGATTCTGTTTGCGCGAAGCTTTCTGATAATACTGTCTGGAATGACGAATGGCAGAAACTTTTAGAGGATGCAGATATTCTATTAATAAAATGGATGGGAGCAGGGCTTGATATACCTTTTTTCAAAAAACTGCTGCCATTTATTAATAAACATCAACTGCGATATTATATTGACGCTGCCGGTACTGAAGAGGAAGAAATGGTAAGCGGAATAGAAAAAAATGATTTGGAAAAATTAAAAGCGTATGCTTTATACAGCGGTATGAAAAATTATCGTAATTTGTTTTTATATGCTAATGGTATTTTGACCGGTAAAACGGATATCGAACTGCCAGATCCTATGTATTGGAGCGCTATTTATCATCCAAAAGCTAAAACTGTTTATACAGATCTGGCAGCATATAAAAAAGATTTTTGCGATGCTGCAAAACCGACTATTGGTATTTTATTTTATCGTGACGAATGGGTATGGGGTGACCTGGCCTATCAAAAGGCATTGATTGAAGAAATAGAACGTCAAGGGATGAATGCTGTTTGTGTATTTAGTAATGGCATGCCTGTTTTAGAATTAGGAATGCCAAGCCTTATCAAAATTTTTGAAGATTATTTTTGTGAAAAATGTGTACCGTCAATAGATGTTTTTATCAATACAATGAAATTTTCTTTGACAGGTGCACGGTCAATGACGCTGGAGTTTTTGAAAAAATGGAATGTCCCTGTTTTACAGGCTTATACTTTATTGACACCCTTTGAAAAATGGCGTGATGATTTTGAAGGCATGAATGCTATGGAAGTTTCTATCAGCGTAACGATGCCGGAATTTGACGGCGCGATCCATGGTGTGCCGATAGCTAATAAAAAATTGCTGGAAAATGGCGATGTACGTTATCTGCCTATCAATGAGCGCATTGTGCGTATGGTAAATAAAGCACGGAAATGGGCTGTTTTACGGCGCAAAAAGAATGCTGATAAAAAAGTTGCGATCATTTTTCACAATTACCCGCCGCGTAATTCTAATATTGGAAGTGCTGTCGGGTTAGATACTATAGAAAGTATCAGACTTGTCCTGCAGGCGCTGAGAGAACGTGGTTATAAAGTTGATACTATCCCTGAAGATGGGAAAGAATTTATCAATGAATTGACGGCAAATGCTACTAATGATAGAGCTTTGCTTACGGAAAAGCAGCTGGCAGCTGCCAATAAACTAAGTAGTGCTGATTATAGAAAATTCTTTGAATTGCAGGATGAGGACGTAAAAGCGCAGCTGATAAAAGATTGGGGCGAAGCTCCGGGTGAGGTTATGAACTATGATGGTGATTTACTTATTCCCGGAACAATGAACGGAAATATATTTGTTACAGTGCAGCCGCCGCGTGGTTTTGGTGAAGATCCAAGCAAAATTTATCACTCTCCTTTCTGCGCTCCTACGCATCATTATTTGGGTTTCTATCACTGGCTGCGCGATATCTGGCAGGCTGATGCGGTAGTGCATGTCGGCACTCATGGATCACTTGAATGGCTGCCTGGCAAAAATGCCGGACTCAATAATACCTGTTATCCAGATATTTCTTTGGGCGATCTGCCTAATATCTATCCTTACCTTATCACGATTACAGGTGAGGGTATTCAGGCTAAAAGGCGTGGTGCTGCCTGTCTGATAGAACATTTGCCGCCTCCTATGACTGATGCCGGTGTTTACGACGAATTAGAAGAACTTGAAAAACTGATGGATGAATATTGTCATTTTGAGACTACTCAGCCGGAAAATTTGGAAAAACTTCAAAGCTTGATTTTGGAAAAAGTAGTGCAGGCAAATTTGCAGGATGAAGTTTTTTTTGATGAAGAAAAGCCTTTTAATGATTACGTCATGGATCTGCATAACTATATTACTGATTTGAAAAATATGCAGGTCAGGATTGGATTACATATTTTGGGACAACCACCTCAGGACGAAAATCTGCGTGAGTATCTAATGCTGTTGACGCGGCTGGAAAATGGTGATATTCCTTCGTTGATGCAGGTATTGGCAAAACAGTATGGTTTTGACTATTATGACCTACTGGAAAACAGCGGCTTAATATACGAACCTTTAAATATTACTTATGGCGCTTTAATAGATAAATTACGTGCCCGCAGCCGCAGTATCATAGCCTTTTTGATTGAGCACGGTTTTGATGAAGAAAAACTGTGTAATTTAGAAAATCTTGAATGGGTTTGTGATGGAAGCGGTGAATTTAAGTTAGCGCTCAAACAAATCTGCTGCTATATTTGTAATAATATTTATCCCAATCTGCTGCTGACTTCACAGGAAAGAGAAAACCTGCTAAGAGGATTGGAAGGGCAATATATCGAACCGGGGCCGTCAGGAGCTCCAAGCAGCGGTGGTGCTGATCTTTTACCTACCGGACGAAATTTTTATGGTATTGACCCGAGAAATCTGCCAACTCCTGCTGCATGGGAAATAGGCAAAACTTTGGGTGATCAGGTAATCGAAAGGTATATCAGCGAAGAAGGACGATATCCTGAAAGTGTTGGTATAGTTTTATGGTCAGGTGCCAATATGCGCAGCCACGGTCAGTGCGTAGCAGAATTTTTGTATCTTTTGGGCGTACGGCCGCAATGGCAGCATGGCAGTCAAAGAGTAATCGGTCTTGAAGTCATACCGCTGATGGAATTGAAACGTCCACGTATTGACGTCACTGCCAGGATCAGTGGCTTGTTTAGAGATACCATGCCCAGTGTAATGAATTTGCTGGACAAAGCTGTTTTACTGGTAGGGGAACTTGAAGAAGATGAAGAGCAAAATTACGTGCGTAAGCATTTGCTTGCCGATAGTCTGGAACTAGAAGCGGAAGGTTTAACAAAAGAAGATGCCTGGCGGCAGGCTGCTTTTCGTATTTTTGGAGATGAGCAGGGTGTTTATGGCGCCGGCGTAGCAGCGCTTTTAGAGGCGAAAAATTGGGAAAGCATTGATGATATTGCCGAAGTGTATGTTCGTTGGGGCGCGCATGCTTATGGCGGCAAGGTCAAGGGTAAATTTTTACCGCAGCAGTTCCGTAAAAGAATGGGAAGCCTGGACGTAACAATTAAAAACGAGGATAATCATGAAACTAATATGCTCAGTTCGGATGATTATAACGCATATCATGGTGGTATGATCGCTGCAGTACGTAGTATCAAAGGTTCTGCCCCGCGTTCGTACTGTGGCGACAGCACTGATAAAAGTAAGGTCGTCATGCACAGTGTACAGGAAGAGGCTAAACGCATTTTCCGCAGTGAAGCTATTAATCCTAAATTTATCGAGGGTATGATGAAGCATGGATATAAAGGTGCTGCCGATATGGCTAACTATATTGCACACAGTTTTCAGTGGGATGCTACAAGTGCTGTGATGGAAGATTGGATGTATGAAAAATATGCAGAAAAATATACATTCGATCCCAAGGTACAGGAATGGCTGCGTGATGTTAATCCATGGGCTTTGCAGCGTATGGCAGAGATTTTACTGGAAGCGGATCAGCGTGGTCTGTGGCAAGCAAAACCTGAAACCAAAGCAGAATTACAAAAGATCTATTTATCAGTAGAAGGTGAATTAGAGGAACGCAGTGATGAACACTCCTAAAATTAAGATGCTTGTTCTCAGCTTGACCGGTCAGTGTAATTTTGCCTGCAAGTACTGTTATGCAGCAGAACATGACGGCAGTATGCTTAAAGTTGATGACGCCATTAAAGCTGTGGATTTAGCAGCAGTCAGCGGAGAAAAATTTGTTATTCAGTTCAGCGGTGGTGAGCCGCTTCTGAACTTTGAATGTTTGAAAGCTGTTGTTAAATATGTTCAGGATAATAACCTGCCTGCTGTTTTACAGATACAAACAAATGGATCGTTGATGACGGATGAAATAGCACGATATTTATTCAAAAATAAAGTCGCAATTGGTGTCAGTTTAGACGGCAGGCCGAATATAAATGACAAGCTGCGCCTGACTAAAGCCGGAGATGGAGCAACAAGTTCAATTTTATATGGCTTAGAAGTTTTAAAGCGTAATAATATAGCAGTTGGTATTACCTGCGTAGTTACAGACGAAAATGTCAGCGAATTAGCCGGCATAGTCGAATTTGCTTATTTTATAGGGAATATACGCAGGATAGGCTTTGACTTGTTGAGAGGACAGGGAAGAGGAGCTGTTCTCAAACCGCCTTCCGAAAAAGCTATGCGTAAGGCAATGGAACAGGTTTACGAAAAAGCACGTCAGCTAGCATATTTAACAGGCTATAAAATTCATTTTTCCCAACAGGAACGAGTTAAAATACTTTGTGCTGATTCTTCCCATGAATTTGGCCACTGTTATGCGATGAATGGAGAAGCCGCTTTTATTGATGCCAAAGGCGATATTTATGCATGTTCTTCCCTTGTCGGGAATAAAGATTTTTATATAGGGAATGTAAAAGATGGACTGGACACTATATTGGTAAAGAAAGTTCAGGAGCAAATCAGAACTTCAATGTTTTTTTGTAAGCAGTGTGAAGATTTTAAATTGTGTGGCGGCGGATGTTTTGCCCGCTGGTATGGCAGTGGAGTTAAAGAAGCATATCCAAGTGAATGTGCATTAAAACAGGTATCTATTAAGCAAATAAAAATATAAAAAAGCTTGACTATATGGTTGGTATATAGTCTAATATAAGAACATAGTCTAGTAAGAATTTATTAAGAGGTGATTGAAATGACTTGCAAAGAACATCCTAAATATGAATTGCCAAATACTCCGCATGCCAAACATCGTTATGAAAGCGCTATGAAGCATGTAGAGGCTGCTAAAGCTGCTGGCAAATCTTCTGAAGAAATTCATGCTATTTTCAAAAAAGTAATGGAATTTGACATCAAAGATGTTGAAAAATTACCTGCTGATGGACCGCATGCCAAATATAGGAGTGCCGTTATCCATGCTCAAAAAGCAATTGCTGCTGGCAAAAGTAGTGAAGAAGCACATGAATTATACAGAAAAATCATGACTGGTGAAGCAACTGGCGGTTGCGGGCATCATTAAAATTTCATAATCTGGTTGTTAGAAGTGCGTTAAGCCGCGATCCCGTCGCTGGGTATTTATTTAATCCCTGGAAACAGCCGTTTTCGATCTCTGGATAACCTACGAGCGATAGGATTGAGATTAATGACCGATATGATCGGAATAAAAAACATTAGTGTCTTCCTGCCTGGGCAGGAGGACACTTTTTTTACGGGAGTTGTTAGAATGAAATTATATACAATGTCTACAGGTGATACAGCTTATCGTTATGAAAAAAGTATCGTAGTGTTTTTTAAGGGCGCGCGTAAAGTACTTAGCACTTCGGTTTTTAATGGCGGTTATCATGAAAATTATAAAGCTGTATTCAACCATGATGGTAAGGTTGGTTCAGGGATGCCATGTGAGATGTTAGCTGATACTTATACTGAACATATGCGGATATTAGCTAAGCGTATAGGCTTAGAGCCAGAGTTTGTAACTGGAATGGGAACTGCTGCTGATATGGAAAATGTGGCTATAGAATCCTTGACTTATAAAGAACTGACTGTTACTGCTATAGTAACAGGCGGTATTGAAACAAATGGGGGACGTGTCGGTGACCCTGCCGATTATTATAAACCTGCGGAAAAACCAGATAAATTGGGTACTATTAACATTATTTTGATACTAGACGCAGATATGCCACCTGGAACGCTGGCCAGAGCATTGGTTACATGCACTGAAGCAAAGACGGCTGCAATTCAGGAACTGCTGGCCGGCAGCAATTATTCTACAGGACTTGCTACAGGATCAGGGACGGACCAGACAATAATTGTTGCTAATTCAGATTCTGAGCTGTATTTTGAAGGAGCCGGAAAACATTCTAAAATGGGTGAACTTATTGGAAAAACAGTTACTAAAGCAGTTAAAGCGGCGCTATCAAAACAGTCGGGGCTCAATCCTAAAACACAGCACAATGTATTTAGACGCCTAAAACGTTTTCAAGTGACAACGCAAAGTATTTGGCTTTTATTTCAGCAGCAGTTAGCTGTCTTAAAGCCTGATTTCTTAGAAGCAGCAGAAAAGCTTGCGCAAGAACCTGTAATGCTGACATATACATCTTTATATATACATTTATTGGACCAGTTTTTATGGGGATTACTTGATAAAGATGAGGTCATGAATGCAGCAGAAAAGCTATTGAGTGACATCGCTGGGGAATATGATACAGAAAGTATCGCGCTGAATGAGGTTTCGGTAGAAGCTATGATGAAATCCTGGAGTGAGTTGTTTGTGAATATTATTGCAGATAATCTTAAAAGGAACTAAAGATAATGAGAAAGATGGCTTCGAAAACTTTTTTTGCAGTTATGCTGCTTATAGTAGTTTTTTTTAGTTATGGCTGTGGAAACTCTACTGATAGCAATGGAAAAAATGCCGCTTACGAAATAATTGATGATCAGGGAGCCATAATTCAATTAGAGCATAAACCGGAAAGAATACTTACATTGGCAATGGGAACAGATAGTATTGTGTTAGGAATACTCCCTGAAGAGAAATTGATTGCAATTAATTCTCTGGCTGATGATCCTGTAAGCTCCAATATCGTAGACAAGGCTAATAGAATTACTAGAAAAATAAAAAATCCTTCTGCTGAAGAAATTTTATCTTTAAAGCCGGATGTTGTATTTATTTATAATTGGGGCAAAGCCGAAATGGTTGATAATTTACGGGAACTGGGAATTAAAGTAGTTGTTGTAAATGGACCTAAAAGTATTGCTGATGTTAAAGAGAATGTCAAACTGATAGCGAAAACTTTAGGCGAGGACGACAAAGGTAAGCTTATGATTGCAAAAATGGATGATAAATTATCAGAAATCAAAGAAAAGGTGGATAATATTAAGCCTGAACAAAGGAAGAAGCTCGTTTTGATATCATTGATGACATCTTATGGAGGTAAGGGGTGTACTTTTGATGATATTTGTCAGTATGCAGGTGTTATAAATGGCGTTTCTGATGCTGGATTGCATAATGGGCAGCTTTTAACAAAAGAGATGTTGGTTGCTATTAATCCTGATCTTTTGATTATGCCTGTCTACAATGATCATAATACTTTTGATATTGAAAAATATAACAAAGAATTTTTAGATGATCCTGCATTGCAGACATTAAATGCAGTAAAAGAAAAGCGGCTTTTCTATCCACGGGAGGGTTATATTTATAATTCTTCGCAGGATATAGTATTTGGTGTACAGGAAGTAGCTCGTGCTGCGTATGGTGAACTTTTTTCACAACCGGAAAATTGTCATATTTCAGTAGCTGAAATTAATTGAGAGAAGGAAATAAAGTGAAACAGCTTATAAATTATTGTCCTGTACATGGTTATGAACAGGAGATAAAGGCTTATGCAGATGGAATGAAGGGCTATTTAAAAAACAATAAGCTTGATGGAATTGAACTTTATGTATATCAGCAGAAACCTTATACCGCTGATTATAGAGAAGAAAGTATCGGTGTACATTTAAAATATTGGCCTTATTGGTTAGATTTTTGGTATGGTAATCAAAAGCATTTAAGCGAAAATTATTCCAATAAAAAGCAGCTGCAAGAGTATTATTTGGGTGCAATAAATCAAGAAGAATGGCTTCAGGTAATAAGGAATAATATAAAAGCTGCTTTGGCGGTAAATCCAGAATATTTGGTCTGGCATGTCAGCAATTGTAATTTAAAAGAAATTTTTACTTTTGATTTTCTCTATAACGATGCGCAGGTTGTAGATGCGTCAATAGAAGTTTTTAATGCAGTGAGCGAATGTATTCCAGACAATGTCATTGTTTTATTTGAAAATTTATGGTGGCCTGGATTAAGGCTTATTGAACCAAGAATAGTGGATCGTTTTTTTTGCGGATTAAAAAAAGAAAATGTTGGTATCATGCTGGATACAGGACATTTAATGAATACCAATATTTCGTTGAGTAACGAACTGGAGGCTGTAAGCTTTATTTGCAAAACTGTCGAAAATTTGGGGATGTATAAAAATTATATTCATGGTATGCATTTAAGTTGTTCTTTGTCAGGAAGTTATCAACAACACAGCTGTAAAGCAGTGCCAGAGGGTTATTCTATGACTGAGATTATGCATCATATTACAAGTATTGACCAACATCTTATTTTTAAGAGAAGCGGTTTAAAAAGGTTGATCGAATGTATAGAACCTAGTTATTTGGTTCATGAACTGTTTTATGATAATCTTGCCGAATTATCTGCTTTAGTACAGACACAGCAGAAATTACTGTTAAAATAGAAAGTATAATGGGAGCTAATAATGAAAAAAATTCTATTTGTCACTAATATGGAACAAACATCAGCATTACTGCAGGATGCTTTAGAAAAAGTACAGAAGCAGTATCCGGAAACAGTTAGTGGTCGTGTTTGCTATCTGCAAAGTGATGCTTCTTGGGAGAATGTATGGGAAAAAACTTTTACTGAGCATGAAGTAATAATTTTTCCATGGATGGGTACTGGGTTAAATACGAAATTTTTATCAGAGTCATCAGCTTTTTTACAACAACGGCAGATAAAACATCTTTATTTGATGAGTGGTAATCCGGAAGATGTATTGCATGCTGCTTTCACAGACCATGAAATACAAGTCATTAAGCAATATTATGCTTATGGAGGATTGCAGAATTGGTGTAATCTATGGCTTTGGCTCAGTCAGGATAAGGAAAACGAAAGTAATTTGGCTGAACCGCCAATCAATTTACCCTGGGATGGTATTTATCATCCTGCTGCGGATAAAATTTATACCGATTTAAAAGAATACAAAAAGGATTTTTTTCAAGAAGGACAACCGACAATAGCTGTTGTTTTTTATAGAAATGACTGGTTATGGAATAACACGGTTTTTGCCGATGTCATTATAAAAGAAATCGAAAACCAGCATTGTAATCCTCTATGCTTTTTTTCTACAAGCGCTCCCGATAGTGACAGTGGCTGTGAAGGTTTTAAAGGTGCTGTGTACAGATATTTAATTCAGGATAATAAAGCTGTTGCTGATGTTTTTATTAATACGATTAAGTTTTCTCTGTTTACTATCAGAGCTTGCGCGCTTGATGATTTAGAGAAAATGAATGTATCTATACTGCAGGCCTATACATTATATCGTACATATCAGGAGTGGTATGAGAATTTTGATGGCATGAGCGCAATGGAGATATCTTATAGTGTCAGCCTGCCTGAATTTGACGGTATTATTCATGGTACCCCTGTGACTACTAACGAAAGAGATGAGAAAGGCCGTCAGCTTACGCAAGTTATACCGGAACGTATTAATATGCTCATCAGAAAAGCTAAAAAACTGGCTGTTTTAAAACGTAAGAGTAATTACGAGAAAAAAATTGCTATTGTTTTTCATAATAATCCTCCAACTAATTCTAATATTGGCAGTGCCTGTGCGATCGATTCCATTGAAAGCATAAGATTATTTTTGTGGGATCTTAAAGAGCAGGGGTATAAAGTTGATCGTTTACCTGGTGACAGACAGGAGTTTATTAACGAACTTATTGAACACGCGACAAATGATCGTAATTTTATGAATGAAAGCCTGATAAAAAATGCGGATGGAAAAATGACATCTGAAGAATACAGCAATTTTTATCAGGCGTTACCTAAAAAGGTTCAGAAGAGATTAGAATCGGACTGGGGTAAGGCTCCAGGAGATATTTTTAAATATGATGATTTTTTATTGGTGCCGGGAACTTTGAACGGCAATATTTTTATCACAGTGCAGCCGCCGCGTGGATTTGGCGAAGATCCTGATAAAATATATCATTCTCCTGATTGTGCACCGACTCATCAGTATCTTGCTTTTTATAGCTGGCTGCGTGATATTTGGGGAGCAGATGCTATGGTACATGTTGGTACTCATGGTTCGTTGGAATGGCTGCCTGGTAAAGGTACAGCTTTATCAGATGAATGTTATCCTGATATTTGTACTGGAGATCTGCCGAATATCTATCCCTACTGGATTGTAGATGTTGGTGAAGGTATACAGGCGAAAAGGCGCAGTGCAGCTTGCCTGATAAGCTATCTGTCTGCACCCTTAAGCCTGTCTGGAGTTTATGGAGAATTGGCTGAATTAGAAAAAGCATTAGAAGAATATACTCATTTCAAGCAGGATAAAGATGCGGATCTCACTGAAGTCATACTGCAAATCAGAGAAAAGGCGACAACGGCAGATCTTAATGATGAAGTAAAAGAAAGTGAATTTACTGTTTTTGATGAATATGTAGGCAAATTACACTCATATCTTACAGATCTCAAAAACATGCAGATGACAACAGGCCTTCATATTTTGGGAAATCCACCTGAGGGCGAAAAGCTGATAGAATATCTTTTTGCATTGACTAAATTAGAAAACGGCAGCGTACCCTCACTGCCTAAAACCTTAGCTTCGGCATATGGATATGATTACTATGAATTGATAGATAACAGCAGCAAGCTTTTACCTGATGGCTCTAAGAGTTACGGCGTTTTGCTTGATACAGTAAATGAAGAATGTCTGGCACTGATCAGAGTTTTATCAGAAAATAAATTCGTTGTTTCTGAAAAACAAATTATGGAGCTGGATTTTGTCAGAAGACTTTCTGATAAGTGTAAACGAGAACTTTTTCAGGTGGCAGCATATATTTCTGAAAGGCTGTATCCTAATTTGCAGCTCACAACATTAGAACGCAGTAACTTCAGGCGCGCCCTTGCTGCGGAATATATAGAGCCAAGTGCTGCCGGAGCCCCTACTAGCGGCGGTGGAGATATCCTGCCTACTGGTAGAAATTTTTACGGAGTCGATCCTCAGCTTCTTCCTACACCAGTAGCATGGAAAATCGGTTCACAGATGGCTGAGGATGTTATCAATAAATTTATAGGGGAAGAAGGCCGTTACCCTGAAAGTGTTGGAATATTGTTGTGGGCAACATATAATATGCGCTCACATGGGCAATGTATGGCTGAATTTATGGCTTTGATCGGGGTAAGGCCAGTATGGCAAAAAGGCAGCCAGAAAGTTATTGATATAGAAGTTATTCCGCTGCAGGAGTTAAAGCGTCCGCGTGTAGACATTACCGGCAGAATAAGCAGTCTGTTCCGGGATACTTTGCCCGGGGCAGTTTGCTGGCTGGATAAAGCAGTCAAAATGGTAGCTGAACTAGATGAAAGCTTTGAAGATAATTTTGTCCGTAAACATGTTGTCGAAGAATCGCAGCGGCTTGAGAGTGAAGGTGTAGATGCTGCCAGCGCCTGGAAGCAGGCTTCCTATCGTCTTTTTGGTGACCCGCCTGGAGCGCATGGTGCGGGCGTAAGTGCTCTTTTAGCAGCACGGAATTGGGAAAATATTGACGATATTGCTCAAGTGTATGTGCGTTGGGGCGGCCATGTTTACGGTGAAGGAGAAAAAGGTGCTTATCGTCCTGATCTTTTTACTCAAAGAATGTCCAAACTGGAAATAACATTGAGCAATATTGATAACAGAGAGTCGAATTTACTGAATTCTGATGATTATAATTCATATCGTGGTGGGATGATTGCTGCCGTAAGAAGTATCAAAGGTGAAATGCCAAAAAATTATTGTAGTGACAGCTCTGACAGGCAGCATGTTGTTATTCGCACATTGGATGAGGAAGTAAAAAGGCTTTTTAGAGGTGAAGCAATAAATCCTAAATACATTAATGGAATGAAAGAGTTTGGCTATAAAGGTGCAGGAGATTTGGCAACATATGTAGATCATTGTTTTCAATGGGATGCGACCAGTGATGTGATGGAAGACTGGATGTATGAGAAATTTGCCGAAAAATACGCTCTGGATAAAGATATGCAGGATTGGTTTAATCAAGTTAATCCTTGGGCCTTGCAGCGTATTGCTGCAGTTTTACTGGAAGCAGAGCAAAGAAATTTATGGGACGCTAAACCAGAAACAAAAGCTGAATTGCAAAAATTATATTTATCTATGGAAGGTGAATTAGAAGAACGCAGTGATAATATTTCTGAATGATAAAATTTAAAGTTGGTGAATAAATGATGAAGCGTGATAAGTTTTTTTACTGGCAGGCGAGTTTGTTTTACTGTATTCTCTTTATCATTGCTGTTTTTACATCGTTTTGCAGTAACGCACAGGCAGAAGAAAATTATATTTGGCTGCAGCAAAGTGATATAAAGTATTCTGAGGATGGATCGGCTTTTTGTGAAGTCGTTTTAAAGAAGGGAACTGCTGATTTTCAGGTTATGAAGCACGATATTTTATCGGCACAGTGTTTGTATCGCTTCCGCCGCAGTCATAAAGGAGAGAAAATCGAAGCTCTGCAAGCAGAAAATATTGGTGAGAAAACGGTATTTAGAGTAGCTGCGCCAGTTAGTACATCCTGTAATGTTTTAGTAAAGCTTTATTATCAGGGTCATTATTATACAGCACAAAGCAATTTTTCTTTGTATGGTGATGGCTGGGACAAAACAGTTTTTACTGAATATAAGCCTTCTGACTTGACATTGATAACTCCACGGTTTGAAATGGATTATAATTATTATCCGCAAACTGGGCAAAAACTGTTTTTTCAGTATATCAATGATGGTGTACTGAATAAGTCTGAAAATGAAAAGGAAGTGCGGCTTTTACTTGACGGAGAAGAACAGACAGAAAAACTGCGATTGAATGCTGACGGAGCTTTTACTTATACAGCTGCTAAAGCTGAACCACTTACAGTAACGCCAGATAACAGGTCAAAAAGTATTATATTCATTATTAAGGATGAAGAAAATGGTAATAAAATAACGAGCACATTAAATATAAATGTTTATGACTCACGTTATGGGTACTTGGCCATAGGGCAGGGAGTAGTATTATTTTTTGTTATAAGCCTTATCAGCGCTGTTGGTATTTTTGCTTATCTAAGGAGGCCTTTTAAGAATGCTTATAAATAAGATACGTTTATTAGTGCAGGCCTTTAGTTTTTTGCTTTTAACCTATGGTGGGCGTATAGGCATCAATCTTGGATATGCTTTGCCTTGCTTTGCCTGTCCTTATGTTGCAGGCTGTGGTGGTTATTGTTTTCTGATGTTTTTACAAAGAGTTGGAATCTTCGGTATTGCAGCTTATGACAGAATCTTCACCTATATTGGACTGCAAAATTTATTATGGTTTTTAATTTTTGCAGTTTCCGCTATTATTCTTTCAAAATTTTGGTGCGGCTGGATATGTCCTTTTGGCAGTTTGTTGGATGTTTTAAGCGGGCTGCGGAAAAAAATGGGAATAAGGGAAATCGAATTTTCGTGGACTGTGCGTACAATGATAAAACCAATAAAATATATTTTTTTAGCAATTATTTTGGTTGTGCCACTTTGCATAGCTTTTTTTGGACTTTCAAGTGATTTTTATATTCTTTTCTGTAAAATTTGTCCGGCCAGACCAATTATGCCCTTGTTTGTAGGAGATATAAGGAGGTTTGGACTTGAGTATAGCAATTGGCCCACATTGATCATTTCCATAATAAGTATAACGTTTGCGGCTATTACAATTGTCGGCAGTTTCTTTAAAGATAGATTTTTTTGTATGGTCTGCCCAATGCTGCCTCTTATTCAGCTATTTGACAGGTTCAGCCCGGTACGTTTTGAAAAATGGGCTGACGGATGCAGTGGCTGCGGCAATTGTCAAAGAGTATGTCCTATGGATATAAGGGAAGTGCATTTAGAAAAAAAGAATACCCAAGTAATGACGGAAGACTGTATCTTATGCACTCAATGCATGCAGTCCTGTCCTGAAAATAATGTTTTGAAACTGCAGTTTTTTAATAAAGATATTTTTATTTCGTCCAAAGATTATTTCATTAAAAAATTTAAGAAGGCAGTTGGTAGAAAAAATGAATGATAAATTAAATTTTATTGATGAACGTCAGAAAAGACGCTATGAAAAAGTACTGCAAAAAACTGAAGAAGAGTATTTACAGGAAATAGCAATACTTAAAAGACGCGAAGATTTTTTAGAAGAATATGAATATTTTTTACAATTGCTTGATAGCCCATTTTCAGCTCGAAAACTTCAGATGCGAGTGGAAAAACCATTGGCAGGTATATTTTGCATTCAGGCTCCTTTCGAAATTTTTGATGCTTTTGATTTGCAACCCGTAAAATTATGCGGGGGCTCACATACTGTCCAGCGTTTGGCGGCTTCTTATCTACCGGTATTAATGTGTCCGATGCTTAAATCATTTATGGGAAACTTTGATTTACAGCAGGAAAGTTTTGCGGATTATAAAGCTGTTATTTTACCTACTACCTGCGACTGGGTTGTTAAACTGCCGGAAATAATGCAGCAAGATACAGAGAATGTACACTACCTGGAATTGCCGCATTTGAAAGAAACTGAAAAAAGTCAAAGTAGATGGCTTGAAGAAATATTTTGTTTGAAACAGCTTTTAGAAAAAATAACAGGTAAGAAACTTAAACCAAAGCAATTACAGGAATCCATTAATAAAGTTATGAATATCTGGATAATAATGGATGAATTAACTAAATTGAAGCGCAGCGGTCAATTATCGGGAGTTTGGTATACGGCAATTACAAATACCTTTATGCTTGATAATTTGGAAGTATGGTCAGATCAGGTAAATAGAACCATAGAAAAATTACATCGACAGAAAAAACAGGAGAACAACAACAGGATATTTGTTGCCGGTTCACCGATTATATTTCCTAACTTAAAGTTGCTGCAGCTTATCGAACAGGCTGGTATGAGCATTACAGCTGATGATATTTGTTCTTCTGAAAGAATTATGCCAGGGGGGATAATTTACAATGATACTTCCGAATATGGAATGTTAAGAGCTATTGCAGAAAGATATCATAAAGCCTGTGTATGTCCTACTTTTGCTGATAATTCAAGGCGTGTGAACAATATAATTTCCACAGCAAAGCAATATAATATTAAAGGAGTAATTTTTAATCTTTTAAAAGGGTGTCATCCATATGATATTGAAGCAATCACTATAGAAAGAAAATTAAAAGAGTACGGATTGAAGTTTATAAAAATAGAAACTGACTATGGAAAAGAAGACAGCCAGAATATTTTAACAAGGCTGGAAGCATTTAAGCAAACATTGTAAGAGGGAGGTCTGTAAATGCAATATTCAGTTGGTGTAGACTTGGGAAGCACCGCAATAAAAGTAGTATTTGTTCAGGATAATACATTGATTTGGCATAAAGCGATACCAACAGCTCCAGGACAGGAAGCTTTGGCAAATAAAGTGATCGAAGAAGGTATGCGGGAGCTTGATATATCTAAGGATGATATTCTGGGAGTTGCAGCTACAGGATATGGAAAAAACCTTATGAACAGTGTTGATAAAGTTATTGATGAAGTTTCTGCTAATGCTCTGGGGCTACATCTTTTGAGCGGAGCCGCGGCGAAAGTTATTATTAATATTGGTGGGCAGGATATTAAAATAATACAATTAGATGCCAATGGAAAATTATTAGAATTTAAAATGAATGATAAGTGTGCTGCTGGAACTGGCAGATTTTTTGAGATGGCGGCGAGGATCTTAGATACTTCTATTTATGAATTTGCAGAACTGTCTGAGCAGGCCGTGTCTGCTGCCGCAATAAACAGTACCTGTGTCGTCTTTGCTGAAAGCGAGATAGTATCACTTTTGGCAAAGGGGACACCTAAAGAGTCGATTATCAAGGGGTTACACGAGTCAATAGCAAGGCGTATTGCTGGTATGATGGGAACAGAAAGTGTTGAAGGGGTGTATTTAGATGGCGGTTCTGCAAATAATGCAGCTTTGGCAGAAGCTATTGAAGAAGAATTATTTACAGATGTAAACGTTTTAAAATATCCGCAATTTACAGTTGCGTTTGGAGCTGCCTGTTCATTGCGGCAATAAAGTTTTCGGAGGCAGATATGATAAGATATTCTGAACGGAAAAGTAAGGAAATTCATCAATTGCCAGAGTCGGACTTGGATTTAGTTGTATATCCGGAATTAGGTTTAGGAGCTGCTGGATTTTTACAGGAAATATTAGGACAAAATTACATTAATGCGCCAATATCATTGTGAAGAGATATGTTAAAAAAGTTTTTGGTATTTATATTCATAAGTCTTTTACTAACTGGTTGTACCTCGGATAAAACTGATATTGGTATGAATAGCAGGAATGTGCGGGCTATCAGAGATTATGAAGGTACAATCGTTGAATTGCCAGAAAAACCCAAACGCATTCTAACTCTCTCATTAGGGTTTGATGTAATGACGCTGGGGTTGGTTCCACCTGACCGTTTGGTTGCCGTTCATAAAACAGCGCCGGATCCTGGCATTTCTTGGATAGTAGAAGAAAGCAGACAAATACCTGTAAAGTTATATCTTTACCCCTTTGAAACAGTTTTAAGACTTAAACCTGATCTTATAGTTGCTTCTACATGGACGAAGCCTGAGATGGTACAAAGCTACAGAGATTTAGGATTTAGTGTAATCGTGTGTAAAGGGCCAGATACTGTGGATGAGGTTAAAGAAACTATTCTAATGATTGCTGATGCCGTGAACGAACAAAATGCCGGTGTCAGAGTAATAAATGAGATTGATCGACAATTAGATGAAATTGAGACAGCGCTGAAAAATAGAAAAGAAGCGGTTCCTGTTGGCATGCTTGTTTCCCAAATGACCAGTTATGGCGGGAAAGGGTGTATGTTTGATGAACTGTGCAGTAAGGCCCGCGTATGTAATGGTATTGCTAAAATGGGTTTATATAATGGTCAGTTTGTTCCCAAAGAATTAGTTGTAGCTTGTGACCCTGACTTTTTTATGGTTTCGGCACCACGGAAGATGGCAACGGAAGCAAGCAGAAATTTTCAGTTGGAATATTTTAATGACCCGGCTTTGCAAGGACTACGCGGTTTAAATAATATAACGAATATACCTGACAGGTATCTGTATAGTGCGACACAAAATTGTGTCTATGCAATAAAAGGTATAGCTAATGCTGCTTATGGCAACATTTTTGATATGAGCAATGAGCAACTGATAAAGGGTTATTGAAATAATTATCTTAAACAAAAGAATCTTCGGAAAAAATCCGGAGATTCTTATTTTTTTTTGATTGACAATATAATAACTATATAGTTTATTATAGCTATTATTGGAATTAATCAAATAGCATAAATTATAATAATGGAGTTGAAATAAATGGCAAAAGTTATTATTTTAACTAATACAGATGGCTATTATGCCTTGGTAAAAAAGTCATTGAACAGTCTGATAGAAGATAATATTTTAAAAGACGAAGGTGCTGCTTATTTAGTAACGGAAGTATGCCTATGGGACAGCTACTGGGAACAGTTGCTTGAAGGAAGCGAAGTAGTTATTATAGAGTGGATGGGGGTAACGTTAGAAACACCTTATCTTCAGGGAGCACTGGATTATTTAAAAAAGAGAAATATCGCATTTAAGATTCATGCCGGTGGTGAAGCAGAAGGCAATGCCAGCAATGCGTTTGAAGCTGCTGATCATGTTTTAACAGCTAAGTATGGTGTATATGGAGGTATAGAAAACTTTAAAAATTTATGGTTGTGGCTTTTACAACGCTTTTGCGCTCTGGAGCTGGAATATAATCAACCACAGCAAATGCTTTGGAATGGTATTTATCATCCTAATGCTGATAAAGTATATACTTCTTTAGAAGAATATCAGGGAAAATTCTGTAATCCTAATTATCCAACCATAGGGCTTATTTTTTATCGCAATGAATGGTTGTTGGATAATCTGGCTTATCAAAAAGCACTTGTAGAAGAATGTTCCAAGAAAAAAGTTAATATTATTGCCGTATTCAGCCATGGTGTAAAAAATCCGGAAATGGGTGCTCCAGGTCTTGAAGAAGCAGTGAACAAATACTTTATTAAAGATGGTAAAACCATAATTGATGCTTTAATAAATACAATCAAGTTTTCTCTGACAGCTTCTGCTTCTCTGGATCTAAGTGTACTAAAAAAATTAAATGTGCCGTTATTGCAGGCATATACTTTAATGCGTTCTACTGAAGAATGGCAGGAGAATATTCAGGGAATGAGTGCAGTTGAAGTTGCGATAAGCATAACTATGCCTGAATTTGATGGCGCTCTGCATAGTGTTCCGGTTGCTGGAAAATACAGAGATGAAGATAATATCATATACTATGTGCCTATAAAAGATAGAATAAAACGTCTTGTCAGTAAAGCCTTAAAATGGGCGGCTTTAAAACATAAGGCTAATGAGGATAAAAAGATTGCAATTGTGTTCCATAATTATCCGCCTACAAATTCTAATATTGGTACTGCACTGGGTATGGATTCACCTGAAAGTGTAAGATTACTTTTGTCTGCATTAAAACAAAATGGGTATACGATAGATCATATTCCTGAAAATAGCAAAAAATTCATGGAAGAGGTAATTTCCTGCGCTACTAATGATAGAAGATTTATGACTGAGAAGCAGATAAAGGAAGCTCTTGGTAAAGTCGGCGTAGATGAATATAAAAGACTGTTTAATGACTTGCCTGAAGCTATTAGAGAAAAAATGGTCGCAGCTTGGGGAGAACCACTGGGTAATGTTTTTAATTATGATGAAAATTTATTAATACCTGGTCTTAGTAATGGAAATATTATTATTACTGTCCAGCCGCCGCGCGGGTTTGGCGAAGACAGTGGTAAAATATATCACGATCCGGTAGCGCCGCCAACGCATCACTATTTAGCTTTTTATTATTGGATAAGAGAAATCTGGCAGGCTGACGCAATAGTACATGTTGGAACACATGGTTCTGTTGAATGGTTGCCTGGTAAAGCTGCGGGCTTAACCGAAGGCTGTTATCCTGATATTTGTATTGGTGATCTGCCTAATTTATATCATTATATAGTTACAGTTATTGGTGAAGGTATTCAGGCAAAACGTCGCAGTGCAGCCTGCCTTGTAGATTATCTTACTCCGCCGATGAGCACATCCGGTCTTTATGACAATATGGCTGAATTAGAAGCGCTGCTTGATGAATACCTTGATTTTAAAGATAATGAACAGGATAAATTGGGCAATACTGCCGAGTTGATACGACAAAAAGCAGGAGAATGTAATCTTAATAACGATATCAAAGAAGATAACGATTTTGATAAATATGTCAGTAAGCTGCATAACTATCTTACAGATATTAAAAATATGCAAATACGTGTGGGGTTGCATATTTTAGGAGAACCTCCTGCAGGCAAAAATTTGCTGGAGTATCTTTTGGCGATGAGCAGGCTTGAAAATGGTTCAGTGCCTTCTTTAGCTAAAGTACTTGCAGAGCATTACGGATTCGACTATTATACATTGTTGGAAAACAGTGCACAAAAAATACCGGCACTGGGTTTAACTTATGGCAAGTTAGCAGATCAGATACGTAATGAAAGCCTTGATATTTTAGAAGCCTTAGAAGAAGTGAAGTTTGATATTTCTTATGTACCTAAATTACTGCAGCTGCAGGATTATGCAGCAATGGAGCAAGATCTAAAAGAAAAGTTCTTGGCAGTATGTCGGTATATTTGCAGTGATTTAGTACCTAACCTGGCGCAAACAGTAGACGAAATCACCAATACACTTCGTGGTCTGGATGGAGAATTTATTGAACCGTCTGTAGCAGGCGCTCCAACTAACGGCAGGGCGGATGTGTTACCAACAGGAAGAAACTTTTATGGCGTAGATCCACAGACGTTACCTACAAAAGTAGCATGGGAAGTAGGTAAGGCCAGAGCGGATGGCGTGATAGAAGCATATATTGCCGATGAGGGAAAATATCCTGAAACTATCGGTATGGTGATGGGATCAGATATGCGTACTCACGGCGTAAGCTTTGCTCAGTTTTTATATCTTTTAGGAATAAGGCCGGTATGGCAAAAAGGCAGTGGGCGTGTACTTGGCTTAGAAGCTATGAGTATTGCTGAGCTAAAAAGGCCGCGTATTGATGCTACAGCAAGGATTACAGGAATGATGCGTGACAGCATGCCGTGTGTAGTCGCATTGTTGGATAAGGCCGTAAAGCTTGCTGCCAGTTTAGATGAAAGTGATGAAATAAATTATATCAGCAAACATTTAAAAGAAGATATAAGATATCTTGAGCAACAGGGAATTGAAAAAGAAGATGCCTTAAAACAGGCTTTACATCGTATTTTCGGCTGTCCGCCCGGCGGGTATGGAGCAGGAGTCGCTTATGTACTGGAAGAAAAAAACTGGGAAAAAATTGATGATCTGGCACAAGTTTATGTTCGCTGGGGGGCCCATGTTTATGGCGACGGTGAGAATGGAGCCTATATGCCGGATTTGTTCCAACATAGGCTAAGTAGAATTGATGCCACCGTTATGGGTATAGATAATAGAGAAATAAATTTGCTGAGTGCAGATGATTTCAATTCCTACCATGGAGGCTTGATCGCCGGCGTTCGCAGTTTTAGCGGTAAAATGCCAAGGACTTATTGTGCAGATAGTACAGATCAAAGCCATGTCGTCATTCGTACTATAGAAGAAGAGGTCAAAAGGGTTTTTCGTGGTGAAATTATGAATCCAAAATTTATTGATGGTATGAGAGAACATGGATATAAAGGTGCTGCGGATATGGGGAATTATGTAGCACACTGCTACCAATGGGATGTAACCAGCGATGTTATGGAAGATTGGATGTATGAAGATTTAGCAGTAAAATATGCGCTTGATTCACAAATACGTCAATGGATGGAAGAAGTAAATCCGTGGGCTTTACACAGGATTGCAGAAGTGCTGTTAGAGGCAGAGCAAAGACAAATGTGGAAAGCTAAACCTGAAACTAAAAAAGAGCTGCAGAAATTGCTTCTTGATATTGAGGGAGAAATGGAAGAACGAGCTGATTAAGTAAAACAGGCTGAGATATTGTCTCAGCCTGTTTTACTTGTATTCTACCTGTATGGAGATTTGATTGATGTATTCATTTGTATTCGATGTTACCCAGTGATTTTTTAGAGGAGAAACATATAAATCGCCGATAATAAGCAAATTGTTGGTTGTGGCAAAATTTTTAAACATTTGTGCAAGCTCTGAAGCCTGACTGTAGAAGGTACCTTTAAACCGTAATGTAAGATAAAGGCCAGCAGGCCGGCTGATACAGGACTTTGCTCCTGCATGAGAAGGATCGACAGCAGAAAAAAATGCACGGGCATCGTTGGTATTAGCCTTATCAGTACTGAAAAAGTTTTCTTTATTTATGATCCAACCGATATTTTTTTCTTTAAAATGTTGTTTAGAAAAAGCTTTCTGGTTATGATGGGCCATAATTTCGATTCTTTTTTTACCAATTCTGGTTTTACTGAGGTCACTGATAAAAAAGTATTTTTCTTTTTGAAATTCTAAAGTTATTTGGTTCAATCTGCTGCTGCGTGTTTTCTCCAATTGGGCAAACACAGTATTTAAGCTGTTTTTTATTTTTAGATTTTTTTCAATTATTTCATCACATTCATGCCTTTTTTCTAATAAAAGTTTATCAAATGCATCTATATCGCGATTTTCTATATACTCTTTGATTTTAGAAATAGGAATATCAAGTTTTCGTAGATTAACAATAACTTCAAGTGTCAAATACTGCTTCAACGAATAATGTCTATAGCCGTTTTCTGAGATAAATTCAGGCGTAAGAAGATTCATTTTGTCGTAATAAAGCAATGTTTGTTTTGGTATATTAAAGAGAGTAGCCAACTCACCGGCGGTAAAAAAACTTTCTGAATTTTTGCTCATAATTATTACAGCTCCATTAAAATATTTAAATAATATTCAATAAAAAATATGTTGACAATATAGTCACTATATAGTTTACAATAATCACATCTAAGATATTATATCACATAAGTAAACAAATAAGTAGTAGAGTGTTTTAATAACCGAATATAAAAACAGGTGCGTAAGCTTAATAGAGAAATCGGTATAAGCCGATGCGGTCCCGCCGCTGTAAAGATGAGCCTGCTGCAAATGCCACTGAGATTGATTCTTATCTTGGGAAGGCGCAGCAAGAGCGTTGAATCTAAGCCAGAAGAACTGCCTGTTTTGACAAAGTGATATTCCTGCGAGCGATGGGAAGGTTACGCCTGAGTTTTTGCCAGGTGTTTTTATGCCTTTCTCTTTAATCTAGGAGAAAGGCATTTTTTCTTATTAGATGTATTGTTTGCGTGACCATGAGAGACTGGGCGCAAATGATTGTTTCTATAAATAATAAAACATTTGGGAAAGGAAGTTGAGTATGTTGAAAAAGAGTTTGAGTAAAAGTACACTGATGACAGCACTTATAACTGGGAGTGTCATCTGGGGGGGTACACGGTAGGCCATGCTGAGGAACAACAATCTTTCTTTTTAGATGAAATGGTTGTTACGGCAACAAGAACTCCTGTCGAAGCTTTTAAGGTAAATGCTAACATTAGTGTTATTACTAAAAAAGAAATTGAAGAAAGGCATTATCAGGACTTATCTGAAGCATTACGTATGGTACCTGGAGTTTACATTGGTAACTATAGCGTAGCAGGTTATGACAACAGCAATAATTTGAAAATTAATGGTGCAGATGAAATTGTTGTCCTTATTGATGGAGTTAAAATTAATAACGTCAATAATAAGATTTCTGCAGTGATGCTAAAAAATCTTGATAATGTAGAACGTATTGAGGTTCTCAAGGGTTCGGCATCTACATTATATGGTTCTGATGCCAAAGGTGGCGTTATTAACATTATTACATCAAAGCCAGATAAAGTTCAAACAAAAATTTCTGCTGAAATAGGAAGTTTTAACACAGAAAATTATGCTGTAAATCATCAGGGAAAAGAAAAAGATTGGTTATGGGATGCCTATGTCAGTAAAAATAAAATCGGAGATTTTAAAGATGGTCGTGGAGTAACAACTCCAGCATATTCGAATTCTACTAGTACCAGCTTTAAAATTACAAAACAGCTTGGAGAAAAGCATGATTTAACGGCTACATATGATTCATATAAGGCTGATTATAAGTATACTGCGTTATGGGAACCTAGTTTAAAACCGGGGTCAGTAGACAACAGCAACTACAAATTTATTTTAAACAGTAAATTCGATGAAACTACTACAAATCAATTGTCTTTTATTAATTTAGATTACGATACAAATTTTAATGCGTATTTAACTAAAATAAGGACAATGAGAATTTCTGATCAATTTACTAAAAATTTTGACGATAAACATATTCTTTCTGCTGGTTTTGAATATAGTCATGATAAAGTTATTACTGCTAATGGTGTGAAGTTGATCAATAAAGCTTTATATATTCAGGATCAATTTAATATTACAGACCAATTAAAATTAACTGCCGGTATACGTCATGACAAAAATTCTGGATTCGGGAACCATACTACTCCTAGCGTAAATCTAGGTTATAACTTTAATAATGATAAAACCAATGTTTATTTAGGTTATAGTGAATATTTTATCCCGCCTACGCCAACACATTTATATAGTTCTAAATACGGTAATCCCAATATTAAGCCTGAAACTGGTGCTACTAAGGAGATTGGAATAAATCATAGGTTTGATGATACTCTTGTGGCTTCAGCGCATATGTTTTGGAGAAATTCTAAAGATCGTATTGGTTACGTGGCTCCTAAATATACTAATGTTGGTGATGAAAAAGCCAGAGGTTGGGATATACAGCTACGTAAACAATTTAATAAAAACATTTCTACCTTTGTAGGCTACACACATACAACAGTAGATGCAACTGCTCAAAGAGCTGCCAATGTTGACGGCTATGTTCCTAAAGGTGCATGGAATATTGGTGTCGACTATGATGAAGGTAAATTCAGTGCTTCTTTGTTAGGAAAAGGTGTTATTGACAGGCCAGGTCCTCAAACAGCAGATGCAGTAGAAAACTTTTTCCCAGCAACTACTTATTGGGTTTGGGATTTAGGGCTAAATTACAAAGTTTCTAAAACAATTAAAGCATATGTAAAAGTTAATAATATTTTTGATAAATTCTATGCTGAACATTCTAATGCCAGATATAACTGGAGCAGTGACCCAGATGAACAGTGGTGGAGTGCTCCTGGTCGTAATTTCCTTGTAGGGATGGAATATACATTTTAAGTAAACAAAAATTAGTAGACCGGAGTGTAACTCCGGTCTAACATTCTGATTCTGCAGATTGTTTTTGTTGCTTAAAATGCTTATATAAGTCTAGCTTAAGCAGCGTATGACCATGTAAGAATGGATGCGTAAAGCTTTTGTCTATATATTTTGATAAGCGAAAGGAAGATGTAAATTGTTAAGTAACAAAAAGAGTTTGACAAAAGTAATTTTGATGGGTTTGCTGGCAAGTAGTAATGTCATCTGGGGGGGCACTGAAGTACACGCTGAAGAACCACAGCAGTTTTTATTGGATGAGTATGTCGTAACAGCTACAAGAGTAGAAAATAAATTAGTTGATACTCCTGCCAATATGTCCGTTATAACTTCAGAAGAATTCGAAAAGAGAAATTATCAGAGTGTTAGTGAGGCTCTAGAAAATGTCCCAGGTGTAATTGTAAAACGCAGTGGTTTTTTAGGCGGAGATCAGCATGTATATTTGAATGGTGACGATAGAGTATTGATCATGGTAGATGGACGTAGACTCAATCAAGATAAGGGAACATCAGGTAGATCTGGTTTTGATATGACTAATTTGCCGGCTCCAGATTTTATTGAAAAGATTGAGATATTAAAAGGCGCTGGGTCATCCTTATATGGTTCTGATGCAGTAGGTGGTGTCATCAATATAATTACTAAAAGTGCGCATAAAAATTATGCTAAAATCAATATTAATACTGGTTCATGGGGGACGCAAAACTACAATGCATTAATAAGTGCAAAAAAAGGTAGAACAGGTATTATTGCAACAGTCAATAAACAGAAACAGAATTATACAAAATATAAAGAGGCAGATACAGGAGATAGTATCAAGTGGCCAAATTCTTCTAATGATATTGTTGGGGCAACTATTAAAGTTGATCAGGAAATAGGGAATAATCAACTAGCAACTTTATATTTTGAACATTCATTTAAAGATGGGGGAAAGCCGTATTATGCTCCAGGATTAGGTGGATGGAATAGCGTATATACAAAAGCTTTTGGTACTGATTTAAATAATAATGTTTCTGGCAAGTTTGAATGGGGACGCGGAGAAAAAAATCCTGGGTTTATTCAAGTATATAGAAATTATTACAACGGACATCATTATGACAATAATAGTGATAGTAACTATTACGAAACAAAAGATGGTGTTGAAATTCAACAAACTTGGGAATTATCAAAGAATAATAAATTAGTCGTTGGTGCTGATTGGCGAGAATCTGAGGTAAATAATCCTGGTACATATGGCGGTAAAATTGCTAAAATCAATAATAAAGCCATATATTTGCAAGATAGTTGGGCGTTTACTGATTCTTGGCTTTTAAATGCCGGTATTAGATATGATAAACATAATTATTTTGGAAATAAGACTACTGCCAGCATGGCGATTAATAAAAAATTCAATGAAGATAGTCATGCTTATATTTCTTGGGGTCAAGTATTTAATGCACCTCAAGCAAACGATATGTTTTATTATTCACCGGATACAGGATATGGTGCTATGTTAGGAAATCCAAATTTAAAACCTGAAACAGGTGATGTTTGGACAATTGGCTATGATACTAAAATCAATGATAAAACCCAAGTTGGCATAAATGCTTTTTATAGTGATTTGGATGATGCAATAAAATGGGCTGCTGTAGATCCAAGTAATCCCAATAGTGATTGGACGGTAGATAATGTTGCTAAACAGAAAAAACGTGGTATGGAGTTTAATGTCAAACATAAGTTAACAGATGAGTTTTCAATTAATGGCAGTTATACTTATGTAAAAGTCGAAGAAGATAATAAAGATGGCAGTGGATTTAAACGTGATGCTAATGTACCGCCTAATCAGTACAAAATTGGTGTAAGCTTTAATAAAGATAAATGGGATATAGAATTGTATGGCCGTGGTGCGAGTGGTGCTGATAAAAGTAAATATATAGATTCTAAGTATTTGACTTTGGATTTTTCTTTGCAATATAAGATTAGAAAAGACTATAAGATTTATGCTAAAGCATATAATTTAACTAATGCATCTTATGCTGAAACTGGTGGTATTTCTAATGGAAAATATTCTTTCCCCATGCCTGGTCGTTCCTTTATTGTCGGTATGGAATATACATTCTAAATAATTAAAAACTAAAACATATGAACCGAAGTAGTTACTTCGGTTCATATGCAATTTTAAAGGTTGATGTTTAATGATAAAAAAATATTTAGAAAAAGATGAAAATATTATAGTAAAAATAATTTGTTTTATTTTACTTGTGTTTGTCTATAATTTTTGTATGGGATGCAGTAACCAAATTGAAAAAAACACTGAGAATGATAAAATAGTAAATAAATATAGTGTTACTGATTCAACAGAAACAGTAATAAATTTTGATAAAAAACCAGAAAAAATAGTTTCTCTGTCGATAAGTACAGATGAAATTCTTATAGATTTAGTTGATTCAAAAAGAATAACAGCAGTTACTTATTTAGCAGATGATCCTGAAATTTCAAATATAGTAGACAGAGTAAAATCAATTCCTAACAGAGCCTATGGAAATAGTGCAGAAGCCTTACTTGCGATGCAGCCGGATGTTATTATTGCTGCTGATTTCTTCAAAAAAGAAATGATTCAGACCTTAAGAGATTTAGGGCTAAAGGTTTATGTTTATAAAACACCTGATAATATTAAAGAAGTAAAACAAGCTGTTAAGGATATTGCAGTGCTGGTAGGAGAAAGACAAGCTGCCGAAAAAATTATACAGAAAATGGATGAAAAGCTGAGAGCTGTAAATAGCAGAGTGGGAGATATTAAACCTTCTGAGCAGAAAAGAGTGGTATTTGTTAGAAGTAACGGTGTTTTTTACAGACCGGAAAGTTCCTTCATGGATGTTTGCCGTCATGCTAATGTAAAAGATGTTACTGAAGACTTACATTATGATAAGGCATGTCTTTTATCGCAGGAGGAAGTTGTGAGATTAAATCCTGATGCATTTGTAATTCCTGTTTGGAATTATGATGGTCAGCATGATCCTGAAGATATAAAAAATGAAATTTTGGATAATCCATCTTATCAAACGACTAAAGCCGGGAAAAATAAAGCGGTTATAATGCTTTCAGCAGCACAGGTCTTAGCAGTTTCACAGTATACAGTGGATGCTGTAGAAGAACTTGCCAAAGCTGTATACCCGGAAAAATATAAATAAAAGGAGCTTTTATGAAAATTGCATTGTGTCATTTAGAAATAAGCGAAGGACCGGAGTGCAAGAATTTAGCATTGCTTGAACAAGCTGTGCGTATTGCTGCTGATAACGAGGCTCAATGGGTCATTACACCAGAAACTGCAGTTCAGGGATATTATTTTTACAAACTGAATCAAGATGCAGTAGTACCAGTACAGCCTTCGACGCAATTAAATAATTTATTGGCTTTGGTAAAAGCATATAATTTATATTTGTTTTTAGGTGCGGGTGAATATGATAGTGAATTAAGCTGTAATTTTAATTCTTGTATTGTTTTTGCTCCGGATGGTACAGTTTGCGGCAAACACCGTAAACTTATTTCACATGGTATTGGTGCAGAAGCATGGGCAACAAAGGCAACTGTGTTGGAGCCGATAGTATGCGGCAAAACGAAAGTTGGTGCTTTGGTATGTGCCGATGCCTGGTACAGTGAACACGCACAGGAAATGCAGCAAAAGGGAGCACAGATAATTATTGATATAGCAGCTTGGCCTCCAACTGAGGTTTGTGGCAATCCTTTAGGAGCATGGGAAAAATGTTCCTCTGTTACAGGATTACCAATGCTGGTTTGTAATCAAACAGGAAAAACCCAATGGATGGATATGACTATTGGCCAAAGCGTCGTTATAGAGCATGGCAAAACCAAACTTAGTTATAATGGGGAGCAGGCCGTTCTATTATTCGAATGGGATGAAGCTTCAGGTGAGGTATTATCAGATAAATTTGAAATTATCAGTATCTAATATTTGACTATATACGTGGTATATGGTTTAGTATAATATAGTAAATTATTTGTTATCTTTTTCTTATGAATATGGATTACTAATATTAACTTTTAGGAGGAATTAGAGTGAAAAGAGCAGCAGTGTATCCGTTTACGGCGATTGTAGGTCAGGAAGATATGAAAATATCTTTAATTTTGAATGTAATAAATCCGGCGTTGGGCGGCGTTTTAATCAAAGGAGAAAAAGGTACTGCCAAGTCTACTGCAGTACGTGCTTTAGCTGAACTGTTGCCGGCAATGGAAGCAGTGCATGGCTGCAAATTTCATTGTGATCCAGCTGATCCTAATTTATTATGTGATGATTGCGCAGATAAATATGCTGCAGCAAACGATTTAGCTGCAGATACAGTAAAAATGCGCGTAGTTGAATTACCTGTCAGTGCAACAGAAGATCGTGTAGTAGGGACTTTAGATATTGAACATGCTATTAAACACGGTGAGAAAAAATTTGAGCCTGGCATATTGGCTCAGGCAAATCGTAATATTTTATATGTTGATGAAATAAATTTACTTGATGATCATGTTGTTGACGTGCTGTTAGATGCCGCAGCTATGGGGATAAATACAGTAGAGCGTGAAGGCGTTTCATATTCCCACCCGGCGCGCTTTGTTTTAGTTGGAACAATGAATCCGGAAGAAGGCGATATTCGTCCTCAATTATTAGACCGCTTTGGTCTGTCGGTAGTTGTTACAGGTGAACATGACCCAGCACAGCGTGTTGAAGTCATAAAACGCCGTTTGGCTTATGAGCAGGATGCTGATACATTTATTGCGGGGTATCAAAACGATCAGGAAGAACTTGCGGTCAAGATTATGCAGGCAAGCAGATTATTGCCGCAGGTAACGATCAGCGACAGGCTTTTGGAGACTGTTGCTAAATTAGCGGTTGAGCTTGGTGTTGATGGACATCGGGCTGATATTACTGTAATTAAAACAGCTCTGACCATGGCTGCTTTTAATGGTCGACAGGAGGTCGAACTGGACGATATAAAAAATGCGGCTAAACTGGTCTTGCCTCATCGTATGCGCCGCCGTCCTTTTGAAGAAGGACAATTAGATTGGGATAAGGTTGAAAGTATTTTGTCTGACGAGTCTAAAGGAGCGTTATAAATGCTTACGAATGCTATTTATCCGTTTGCAGCTGTTGTTGGTCAGGAGCAGATAAAAAAAGCTCTTGAGATAGCATTGGTCAATCAGAAAGCAGGCGGTCTTTTGATCGGTGGGGAAAAAGGTACTGCGAAATCTACGCTGGTACGTGCTGCTAAAGAAATTATCGGTGAACAAAAAATAGTTGATTTGCCGCTTAATGCGACAGAGGATATGCTGTTTGGAAGCATTGATATTGAATATGCCGTCAGTAAGGGAGAGCGAAGGTTTTCACCCGGTATTTTAAGCCGTGCTACAGACCATATATTGTATATCGATGAGGCAAATTTGCTGAGGCAGGAGCTTTTAACAGCAGTATTAGATGCTAACTCATCAGGGACTAATCAGGTTGAACGTGATGGTATTTCCTTTACACATTCTGTGGCCTATACTGTTATTGGTACAATGAATCCGGAAGAAGGGGTACTGCCCGGTCATATACTTGATCGCTTTGGTATGTATGTTGATGCTCAAAGTGAAAAGGATGTTTCGCAGCGTACCGAAATAATGAAGCGTGCTCTTAGCTATGGACACAACGTACAGGCATTTAGAGAAACGTATGCTAATGAAACTGCAGAATTAGCAGAGAAGATAACTGCGGCAAGGCAGCTGCTTGATGAAGTTGTCGTTTCTGAAGCAATGATGCAGTTAGCTGCTCAAATGTGTGCCCAGGCCTTCTGTGCAGGGCATCGAGCAGAAATTTATCTGTTGGAAGCAGCTAAAGCTATTGCAGCGTTGGAGCAAAGAAGTTATGTTTTGCCTAAAGATGTGGAAGAATCCGCCATGTTTGTCTTGCCGCATCGTATGCGTAAACCACCGGAACAACAGCAGGAAGAACCAGAACAGCAGGAGGAAACGCAGGACGACGAGGATCAGCAGGACTCGGACGAAAATGATGATAACGACGATAATTCTGATGAATCACCACTTGCACCGCCGCCGTTGGATGATAATGAGGACGATGATGGCGACGAAGAAGACAATAATGATGATGATCAGAAGGATGAAGAACAAGAAGAACAAGAAGAACAAGAAGAACAGAATCCTGATAATAATAAAGACCAAATGGCACCGGAAGAACAGATTTCTGATATTGACAAAAATTTCCGCTTACCCAAAATGGTTTTGGATTTGGGTAAGGACCGTAATATCAGACGCGGCAGCGGAAAACGCAGTACCACCAAAACAGATTTAAAACAGGGGCGTTATGTAAGGGCTGAAATACCAAAAATAAAAGTCGAAGATTTAGCTTTTGATGCCACTATTCGTGCGGCGGCTCCTTTTCAAAGAATGCGCGAAGATAATGGCTGTGCCTTGAATATTAAAAGTGAGGATTTGCGCCAGAAAGTACGTGAAAAACGTATTGGCAATACTTTTCTGTTTGCTGTAGATGCCAGTGGCTCTATGGGAGCAAGAGAACGAATGAGGGCTGTTAAAGGAGCCATATTCTATATGCTTCAGGAAGCTTATCAAAAGCGTGATCGCGTAGGCATGGTCGCATTTAGACGCCAGAAAGCGGAAGTTCTTCTGCCGGTAACACGAAGCGTAGATTTAGCGCAGAAATGTCTGGCAGAAATGCCTACTGGTGGTAAAACTCCTTTAGCAGATGGTCTGGCAACTTCGCTTTTAACTTTGGGTATGCTCAACAAAAAGGACAGTGAGCTGGAACCTGTTTTGATCGTTGTTACTGATGGCAGGGCTAATGCTATTGAAGAAAATGGCAGCGATCCAGTTGAAAGTGCTTTAAAAATTGCAGAAAAAATTCGAAAAGCAAAAATAACTTCTGTAGTTATAGACACTGAAACTGATTTTATTAAGTTAGGCGTTGCCAAGGCTGTTGCCAAAGCAATGGGTGCTACTTATTACAGTTTGCGCAGCTTATCACAGGAACAGATTTTACGTATTGTACGTAATTTGGATATTTGATTGGAGTGATATTTGATGAAAAAATTAATATTGTTTTTTATTCTTTGCCTGATGTGTTTTGCTGCTGTTACAGCCAATGCGGAGACTAACAAGGAAACAAATCCAATGAATTGGGAAATTAGTATGATGCCAAAGCCAACTGCTGAAGAAATTGAAGCGGCCAGATGGTCAATTGTTGTAGAAAACAATATGGGTATATATGCATATGATATGGATTCTTTGCATTTTGAAGAAGGTAAAAACGGTATTGTAGATAAAAATTTAGTCAATGTTGTCGTCAAAACAGTTTTTACGGATAAAGAAATGCTTAAGAAAATGAATAAAAATTATGCAGATAAATTGGCTAAAAAAGAAAAAGCTCAGTATTGTGAAATGCTTATGGTGTTTAATGTTGCCGATAAAACATACTGCGTTAAACAGATGGATGTTTTTGGCAGTAAAGGTTCAAAGCTTGAAACAAAAGTCAATGAGATAAAACTAGTGCCTGTTCCGGAAAAAACATTTGCAGAAGCAATGCTTGAAATTTGCACTCAGGCTGTTAATAATAGCAATGATACAACAGTAAGTGATAAATAAAGGTGTTTTGTAAGGAAAATTTACAACTAATGCTTATATAATAATTTCAATTACTTGAAAAAATAGTTCTTTTCATATATAATTCTATATTATAACTGCATAATTTTATCAGGTGACGTTGGTCTTAATAGAGAAGTTGGGTGTAAAGCCCACACGATCCCGTCGCTGTAATAGTGAGTGAGTCTAAACTTGTGCCACTGGATTTAATATCTGGGAAGGCTTAGACGAGCAATGAACTTAAGTCAGAAGAACTGCCTGATGATTACTTTACTGCTGCGTGAGACAGTCAGGTAATGTGTCGGCTTTCTATTCTATTGTTAAGCTGTAAATACCTTTTGTCTTAGGCAAAAGGTATTTTTATTTTTGCAGATTGTAAATAAAGGAAGAGTACTGTGCGGCCATAAAGAATGGGTGCAGGAAACGCTTTTATTTCAATAATATAAAAAGTTGTGAAAGGAAGTTGAGTATGTTGAAAAAGAGTACGAGTAAGAGTGCACTAATGGTAGCATTGGTAACTGGAAATGTCATCTGGGGGGGTACTGTAGTACACGCTGAAGAACCAAATCAAGCATTTACGTTAGATCCTATGGTTGTAACAGCGCAGAGAATGGAAACGCGTGATTTAGATACCCCTGCTTCTGTAACGGTAATTTCTTCAGATGAAATTGAAAAGAGCGGTGCAGTAAATGTTGATACTCTTTTAGCCCAACAAGTTGGGTTTAATGGAATGTCATATGGTCCTAATGGGCAAGAATATGGTGGTTCTGCCAGTAGAACAAAAATTCGTGGTTTGGATAAAGGCACATTGGTATTAGTAAACGGCGCGCCGATGAATTTGTTAAATTATAATGCTATATCGAATATTCCATTGAAGAGTATAGAGAAAATAGAAATTGTTCGTGGCTCTAATGCAACTTTATATGGGGCTGAAGCTATGGGCGGGGTAATTAACATAATAACCAAAAAAGCTTCTGGGTCTGCTAAAACAACAATATCTGGAACCATTGGTAATTATACGGATAAATGGTCTGTCGGTCACCAAAATGAATATTTTTCAGTTTATTATGATAAAGATTATTATGATAAAGTTGATCCTCAAACTCGTAAATTTCCTTATGGCGAATATGCAAGTTCATCAGGGTCAAAAAAAAATAATTATAATACTTTAGGAAAATCTCGCAAGGAAAATATTTTTATTACAGGCAATATAGGGAAGAATTTGACTTTAAATTATAACCATTCAAAAGCAGACCTTAATAGATTTCAGATAAATCGTTCTAAAGCAGGTACTGATACGTTAGGAACATCTTATAAATATGATGATAATCGTGACACAGCGAGCTTAATTTATGATGATACAAGTAATAAATTGAAATCCGTATTTTCTTTCAATAGTCGTTGGTTTACATCTAATTCTAAATCAAGTTCTGCGAAAGAATTTAGTGTGGGTGGCGGGTCTTATAAGATGTATAATCTAACATCAGATACTCAGAAAGGTTGGTCTTTTAATGAAGATAAAGATAGTTTAATTGCGGGCATTGCAATTAAACGTGATTTTTATCAAAATTATAAATATACTTTTCAAAAATCTGATAGGACAAGTTTAGGACTTTATACATCTTATACTCATCAATTTGCACCTAAATTTAGTGCAACTTTAGGATTGCGTGGAGAAGTCATTAATGATTTTGATACAGATCAAAATGTATTTTTACCACAATTACAAACATTGTATAAATTTAATGAAAATTTGTCTTGGTATACAAATATAGGTAAATCATTTATCATGCCTGCGATGAACAGTCAATTCTATACTACAGATAAAGACGCTCATAATTTGAAAAAATCACGTGGATTAAAACCACAAGAAGGTTGGACATATGAAACTGGAATGAAAAAAATAACTAATTCTAGTTCTTTGAAACTTGCAGTGTTTAATATGGATATCAGCAATAAATTTGGATGGGCAAGCGAAGAAGAATTAGGTATAGGTACGAATACCAAGGCTGAAATACAAATTAATAAAGGCGATTTTAGGAACACAGGTATTGAAGTTGAATATACAAAATTAGTTGGCGATAATTGGCGTTATAATCTTGGTGTTACCTATTCTAATCCAGAAGTAAATGATTCTGGTGAATGGGTACAGGATAATGCGAGACTTCAATTTGTAGCAGGAATTGGGTATCAGAAGAATAAGTTCAATGCGGGCTTAAACTATCTTTTCTTAGGTGACAGAAATGATAGTTACTATCATGAGGTTACTTCTAGTGGTAATAGATATTATGCCCTTCCAAATAGAAATATGATGAATGCTACATTACAATATAGTGCAGATAAGAATAACTCCGTAGCCTTAAATTTCTATAATATTTTAGATAAAAAAGACGTCGTAAACGATTATGAAAATTATGGATTGCCTTTCAATTGGACATTAACCTACAATTATTCTTTCTAAAAATAAAAATCAATAGGCGGCACATATGTGCCGCCTATTATAACTATTAAGAAAGTATTTAAAAATGACCAAAATTTAGCTATTGTTTTGAATAATATATACTTACTCTTAAAATTTATAAAAAAACGGGGATGAAACGATGAAGCAGAAAATTCAGCACTTTTTTCTGGCAAATAAATACAGGAGCTTGCTCGTAGTTTGTGCTGTTGGGTTAAGCTTGATTTTTTTGAGTAAGTTGGTTTTAAATTCTGAAAAGGGAGTAAAAAAGGATGTATTAAAACCTTTAGTTCATACTACAGTTGTTTATAATCGTCCTATGTATAAAACTGTTGCATTGTTTGGGAAAACAGTTTCAGATGCTCAAATAGATATTGTAAATAAGTATGCCGGTAAAATAGAAGTAATAAATGTAGATTTGGGAAGTAAAGTTGATAAAGACGATGTACTGCTTATTCAGGAATTGCAGGATGTGGATGCTGAACTTCTAAAGGCTCAGGCAAGATATAGAGAAGCAGATGCCACTGCGTCAAAAACTGATACTGAATACAGTGCGGATTATTATAAATATAAAGCTGACTATGAATTAGCAAAATTGAATTTTGAACGGTATCAAAAATTACATGAAATGGGAGCTGTTTCAAAGCTGGAATATGATAATATGAAACAGATAATGGTGAATGCCAGAGCGGCTTATGATTCGTTAGCAGAACAAAAAATGTACGATGGTATCCCGGCAGAGCTTTACGCCAAAGAACAGATTGCAGAACGCAGGTATCAGGAATTTGTTTTGTTAAAAAACAAGAAGAACGACATGATATTAAAGGCTCCCAGGACAGGCATTATAAGCTATAGAAATGCTGAAGTCGGCAGTTATGTTCCGGCAGGGACTAAACTATTAACAATTACTGATAATAATGGATTTTATATAGATTGCGCTATATCTGAGTATGATGCAGGGATACTTACAGTTGGCAGTAGTATTAACACAGAAATAGAAGCTTTGGGTAAAAGTTTCCCTGGAGAGATTATTTTTGTGAGTCCAGGCAAAGGTGAAAATGATAGAACCTATACTGCAAGAATTAGGATGCTTGCTAAAGATGATAGCATAAAAGCGGGCATGTTTGCCCGTAGCGAATTAAAATTTTTACAGAAAAATTCTGCACTATGTGTAAATAAAGATGTTGTAATTGATAAAAATGGGAAAAAATTTGTTTTTGTTATAAATGCAGAGGGGAAACTAGAACAGAGAGAAGTAAAAATTGGGATTCGTAATGATTTGGAAGTAGAAATAATCAGTGGCTTACATGAAGGAGAAACTATAGCTATAGATAATTTATCACGGTTACGGCAAGGGTTGGAGATTCAAATAGAAAGTAAAAAAGGTGATAACGTATGAATATCACTAGATTCTCAATAAAAAAACCTATTGGGATTTCGATGATTTTTGCATTGATCGTTGTTTTAGGTATTTTCAGCTTTTTTAAAATTGGTGTTGAACTGCTTCCGGAGGTTGATTCTCCTTATATAAGTGTAATTGTAAGTTATCCTGGCGCCAGTACAGAGTCTGTTGAACAGCAGGTTACAAAACCCATAGAAGATGTCTTGTCATCTATTTCTCATTTTAAACAGGTGCGTTCGGCAACACGGCCTGGCAGGGCTGAAATTTTTGTTGAACTGGATAGCAGTGCTGATGCTGATCTTGTTGCAATAGAAGCTACCAAGAAAGTAAGTTCAATTCGTAAAGATTTGCCTGATGATATTGATGAGCCAGTCGTTATTAAGCGTTCATCAGATGAATATCCAATTATGGAAATTGCTGTTACAGCTCCATATGAAGCTTCCGATATTTATTCAATGGCTGAAAATACTTTTGCGGAGAGATTGCAGCAGGCTGCTGGTGTAGCCGATATACAGCTGAGTGGCGGTCGCGAAAAAGAAATAGCAATAGATGTGGATAAAGAGCGTCTAAATTACTATGGCTTAACCTTAAAAGATGTCATTCAAGCTGTAAAAGATGAAAATGTTTTGGTTTCTGCCGGTTCTGTATATTCTAATGTAAAACAAACTACAGTTAGATTAGATGCACAGTATTTATCGCTGAAAGAAATTGAAAATATACATATTATTGCTGGTAATGGCGATTACGTTGATTTAAAAGATATTGCAGTTGTTAAAGCTCGTGACAAACGTGCTGCTACATATAGTCGTGTTGATGGTAATGATGCAGTTGCTATTGAAGTTTATAAAGCAAGTGGTGCGAATATTGTTAATGCAGCTGATAATGTATTGCTTCAATTAGAAAGATTAAATGCGGAATATCCTGATTATATTTTTACTGTTGTTTATGATCAGTCTGATTTTGTAAGAAATTCTTTGAAAAATACTTTTTATACATTATTGGAAGGTCTTTTTACGACTGGTTTAGTATTATATCTATTTCTGCGTGGTTGGAAATCTTCAGCTGCAGTTATGATAGCCATTCCGGTTTCGCTTATTGCCACATTTTTTTTAATGTATTTAGCCGGGTTTACGTTTAATATGATGTCATTAATGGGAATGGCGTTATGTATTGGTATTTTAGTAGATGACTCTATAGTAGTATTAGAAAATATACATCGCTATATCGATGAAGGCTATACAGCAGAAGTTGCTGCTGAGCTTGGCCGCAATGAAATTGGTATGGCTGCTATAGCGATGACGTTGTGTGATATAGTAGTATTTTTACCCATAGCTTTTATGGAAAGTTCTACCGGGCAATTTTTTAAACAATTTGGGTTAACAATAGTTTTTGCTACTTTGATGTCTTTGATTGTGTCCTTTACATTAACACCTATGATGGCTTCTAAATTTTATGCACAAGGAATAAAAGTGCCTAAGGGGAAAATATGGGAGTTATTAGATAGATTAGAAGCTGGAACTATCATAGGTTATGAAAAAATACTTAAAAAGTGTTTGCTGCATCCCAAAAAGGTTTTAATAACAGTTGGATTATTTTTTATTGCTGCTGTCTTGCTTGTTCCCGCAGGAATAGTTGGTTCAGAATATATGCCCCGAACTGATGAGAGCGCTATTCAGGTAAATATTGAATTACCTATAGGATATAATGCAGAACAAACAAATGAAGTTTTACTTTTGTTTGATGAATATCTGTTGGATATTCCAGAAATAGAACATTATTTATCTAATGTTACTACAACAGAAAGTAATGGTAAAATCTCTATTGCTTTGTATAATCGCAGAGAACGGAGTAAAAATGTTTGGCAGATTGCCGATGACATACGCACTTTTGCTAAAAACAATTTTGGTGATGTAAAAGTGCGTGTCAATGAGATACAGTCTTCGGTGACTGGTGTTTCTGGTGGCAGAACTTTAGTCAGATCTCCCATACAAATAGAACTAAAAGGCAGTGATATGGATTTATTGGTAAAAGAGTCTGAAAAGGTACAGAAAATTTTCCAGGAAACTGCAGGTATTAAAGATATAAAAAGCTCTTATACAGAAGGTGTCCCAGAACTTAAAGTTACAGCAGACCGCGATAAGCTAAAATTTTACGGGACAACTCTTGCCAATGTGGTAAAGTCTTTTTCTGCTGCAGTAGCAGGAAAGACTGCTGGAGTTTTAGCGAATGATACTGATAATAGAGGGCATGATACGGATATTACTGTTAAATTTAAGGGCAGTGACGGTTTTTTTATTGATGATATAAAAAGCATACCAGTGCCTGCTAAAAACGGTAATGTGTATTTGGGTGATGTGGCTAATGTCGAAGAAAGTGTTGGGCCAATAACTATTAGACGTGTTAATAAAGAACGTATAATAAATATTCAGAGTAATTTAACGGATAGGCCACTAAAGGAAGTTCTGCAGGAATTAAAGGGGAAACTTGAGCAGAACGATTTGCAATGTACTTACGAATTTACTGGGCAGGCAACTAGTATGAATGATTCTTTTAAAGAAATGGCAATGGCATTATCAATGTCACTTTTACTCATATACTTATTATTAGCAGTATTATATGAGTCCATTTTTACTCCGCTGATAAGGATGTTTTCACTGCCATTAGGCATTATCGGGGCAATCGTTTGTTTGTTGCTTACTGGTAATACGATTAATTTGTATTCGCTGATTGGTATTTTAGTAATGGATGGTTTGGTTGCGAAGAATGGTACGCTTTTACTGGACTATACGTTAACTTTAATGCATCAGGGAAAGAATGCACTGGAGGCTGTTATAGAGGCGGGAAAGGTTAGATTAAAACCAATTTTTATGACAGCTTTAACAATGGTGGTTGGTATGCTTCCTACAGCTCTTGCGATGACAGAAGGGTCGGAAACCAGAGTTAGTATGGCATGGGTCATAATTGGGGGCATGATAACGTCAACTGTTTTTACATTGATTGTTATACCAATAATATTTTTATGGATACAAAAACATTACCCTAATAAGATATGATATGAATTTGATAGTATATGTTGAAAAATAAATGGATTTATATTATACTTAATTAAATTAAATATTTCGTAAATCAGGTGACGCTAGTCTTAATAGAGAAGTTGGGTGTAAAGCCCACACGATCCCGTCGCTGTAATGGTGAGTGAATCTAAACTTATGCCACTGGAGATGTAATCTGGGAAGGCTTAGATAAACACGTTGAACCTAAGTCAGAAGAACTGCCTGATGATTTCGTTACTACTGCGTGAGACAGTATGGTAATGTAGCGGTTTTTCTCTTGTAGTCAAGCTGTTTTATGCCTTTTGCCTTCAGCAGGAGGCATTTTTATTTTTATCAGCCGATTGCAAATAAAAGTAAATACTATACGGCCATTAAAGAATGGGTATAGAAGGTGCTTTTATTTCAATAAATATAAAAAGTTCTGAAAGGAAGTAGAGTATGTTGAAAAAGAGTATGGGTAAGAGTGCTTTGATGGCAGCATTGGTAACTGGCAATGTCATCTGGGGGGGGTACACAGTACACGCTGAAGAGCCGAATCAAGTATTTACGTTAGATCCAATGGTAGTAACGGCAACAAGGACAGAAAAAAGAGATGTTGATGTCCCTGCATCGACAACAATCCTGACTAGTGAAGATTTAAAAGCAACAGGTGCGCAGAATTTGCAGGTTGCTTTGGGACGTGTGCCTGGGTTAATTTACAAAACATTTGCACCTGGTGGTGGTGCTATGGGGACAATGGCTAATGAAATAGCTATTAGAGGTGTAAGTAATGGCACTTTGATTATGCTAAATGGATCTCCTATGAATTTGAGAGGAAAATATTTTTTAGATGCAATACCAATAGATAGCATTGCAAAAGTTGAGATAGTAAAAGGTGGAGGATCTGTGCTTTACGGTAGTGAAGCTATGGGTGGTGTTATTAATATTATAACTAAACAAGGTTTTAAAAATTCAGTAACTGCTGGAGTTGGTAATTACGGACAACAAAAATACAATGCTACTGTTAGTGCTGATAAATTAAGCGTTGGTTATAATTTAGAAAAATGGGGAAAGGTAGATACAATTTCACGTTCATATGACAAAGGTGACAAACATACAGATATGACCAGTTCTCATAAAAATAATTTATTTTTAAACTACAAAATCAATGATAACTGGAATTTTTTATATAATTATTTTGAAACAAATGTAAAATATGATACTTGGTTTGATGATGGATATAAAAGCGTTCCTAAAGGCGGGGCATTACAACAGAATAGAGAATATGTAACAAAGCAAAATTTAATACAGATGACATATCAAGATGACAGTGTTAAGGGGAATTTGTATTATAACCAAAATAAATTAATGGCAGATGGATATACTAATTACACAACAAGTGGGGCTTATTCCGGAAAAATGTATGATACGGATGAGAAGAATCGTACTTATGGAGCCGATATACAAAAAAAATGGGAGTTTGGCAACAAAACTAATTTGATTTTAGGAAGCAGTTATCAAAATGAGTTTTATGATGATTACGGTAAAGACGGTCATAAATCTCCTGATCAAGTAACGTCAAGAAATATTTATGCTGTTTATGGGCAATATGACTACAAATTTGATGAAAAAAATGAATTTATTTTTGGGGCACGCGAAACATGGACTACTGGTGGTTATAAAGACCAGAATTATGATAATTTTAGTATGTCTGGTCAGTATTTACATAAGTTAACGGAAAATGATTCTTTGTATGCTAGTGTTGGACAATCATTTATAATGCCTACTTTTTCACAAATGTATGGTGCTAGTGACAGTGCTATTTCAAATCCTGATTTGAAGCCGCAAAAAGGAACTAATTATGAATTGGGATGGAAGAGGGTTAGTGACAATCATAGTTGGAAAGCTGCTATTTATCATATTGATATCACAGATAATATTACTGCAACCTGGGATGGTACCAAAACAGAATATAAATATACTAATGAAGATTTTAAAAATACAGGTGTGGAAATAACTTGTGATATTATTGGTAAAGATGGATTTACTTATAATTGGGGAATAAATTATGGTGATCCTAAAGTTAAGGGAAGTAAAAAGCCCTATTGGGACAGAAAATATGGAAGATGGCAAATGAATGGTGGCATTAATTATACAAAAGATAAATGGATAACAAGTTTACAAGGGACTTATTTAGCCCAAAGAGTTGGAACTCCCAGCAGCGACCATTCTGTTAGTGAAAAACCTTATTTCCTCACGAGTCTGACGACTACTTATAATGCCGATAAACAAAGTTCTATTTCGTTGACACTGGATAATTTGCTCAATAGAGAAGACAATTTAAGTCATAGTGGTTCAGAATATTATTCTACTCCTTTCAATTTCTTGCTGAGCTATAATTATAAATTCTAAAATATTATAGGCGGCGTTTAGAGCCGCCTATATAACTTAATTTCAGATATTGACTTTAATGTAACATTTAATTTGGAAAATAGAAGAGATTTACTTTTAACATAAATTTATCGTAAAATAGTTATATAAAATCAGGAGGCTGTTATGACGAAGACTATCATTGAACTAAAAAATTTATCAATTGGTTACGGCAATAAAAGTGTGCTGCAAAACGTAAATGCAAAGATAAATAAAGGTGAGATCGTCGGTATTATTGGTTGTAATGGCGCTGGTAAAAGTACACTGCTGAAAACGATCCGTGGTTTGCTGCCAAAGCAAAGTGGTGAGATTTTGTATTTTGGGAGAAATTTGGAAAGCTTTTCTGAAAAAGAACTTGCTCGTGAGGTTGCTTACTTGCAGCAAAATGTAGAAGTTGGATTTGGTTATACAGGTAAAGATATTGTGCTTGCCGGTAGATACCCTTATATGAAATGGTGGAAAGGTGAAAGTATCTCTGACGAGGAATTGGCTTTAAAATGTATGGAATATACAGGAACAAAAGAATTGGCGGAAAGACCTGTCAATGAAGTTTCTGGTGGACAAAAACAACGTATTTTATTAGCTAAGGTTTTAGCCCAGCAAACTCCTATTTTATTTTTGGATGAGCCAACAACTGGCTTGGATATGGTTTATCAGGAAGAAATTTTTCGTTTCAGCAAAGCTTTGGCAGAAATGGGAAAAACAATTTTGATGGTTGTACATGAATTAAATTTAGCGGCAAAATATTGTAGTAGAATTATTTTACTGGGAGAGGGTACGGTAATTGCTGATGGCAGACCTGATAATGTTTTTACAGAGCAAATTTTGAGCAAAGCATATAATGCTCCTGTAAGAGTTATTAGGAGCCATAATACTAATGAAATAATTGAAATAAGCACGAAAGAAGATAACGGAAGATGTCAGCGTGATAAAGAATTGCTTGAACTCATCTGTTGCAAAGGTAGTATATGTTAAAAATTTTTTCTGTAAGTTTATTGTTATGTTTTTTTACATTAGGTCAGACGGTTTTGGCAGGCGGAATAAATTTGGAAGCGATTTTTCCTTATAGTTTAGAGCATAAAAATATTAACCAAACTAATGGTAATGCTACCAATCCTTTGTTTATAAATATTGAAAGCTTCGATAGCCCTGAGCCGCAGAATGTGAAAGTTGAGATTATGCTGCCGCAGGGTTTGGTTTTTACTGGAGATGAACTTTGGCATGAAATAAAGTCTGAAGCAGGTTCTGTTATTAAAAGAGAGTGGATATTGCCTCCGGATTATGGGCAGAATTTTGATTTAATTTATTTAAAAGCCGATAACAGTCTTGCTGCAGGTAATCATGAAATTATAGTTAAAGTTAGTAGTGAAAATTGGCAGAAGAATAGTATTGTTACTTTTACCCATGAAAATGAAACAAAAAGTAATTTACCAGTGCTTATAAATGAGCAGTCTTTAATACCCGACAAAAGTAAATATAATTGGTATATTCAGTCCATTACTTTGCCTGTAGACAACTTTGGCACCAAAGATGACAGAGTAAAGGATGGTACTATATATATCAGGGATACAGCTTTGGAATCATTCCGCAATAGAATGACTGGCGATGGAGCAACAAATTGGTCGGCAGTATTTAATCATCCGGCTGCACATCTTTTGTTAGAAATGCGCAACCCTCAGCAGGATACGAGGATATTGAAGTTTAAAGCAGAATTGATTGATAAGTTTACAGGAAAAACAACTATAGGATTGTGTACTTCCAGTCAGAGCGATAATGAAACGGAGCACGGTTGGGCTGGTCAATCAGGGATAGAAGATGCTTCTACGGCTATGATTTCATTAGACGGAAAGAAAAGTCAGACGTTTATTTTGCCATTGTACGTAGATTATTTTAGAGCAGTGGAAGGAGAATATAATTTACGTGTAACTGTATTTGGTAACGGTCAGGAAAAAATACAGGAAGTACCTATAACAATTGCCAAAAAACGTAGTATGGGGTTATTTGCTGTTGGATTTTCATTTCTTTGTTTTTTGATTGTATGTTTAAATGCACAAAATTTAAAAAAGTGTATTTTTAATATTGGTGCTAAGGGTGCTATTACTATTGCATTGTTTGCAGCCGTAGCATTCGGAAGTATCGTTGTGCCAACAACATTACTGGGTGATGTGCTGCATGTTGTTTTAGGGCCTTTTTCAGGTTTGGTTACTGGTGTTTTAAATGGTATTTTATTATATTTATTGGTTATGGCACTGCTTGTGATTTATCGTAAACCTGGTATAGTTACGTTGATGTTTTTAGTAAAATGGATGCTGGCTGGTTTAATGTTTGGACGTTTTACACCATTAGGAGTTCTTAGTTATATGGTGTATATTGTTGTTTTGGAAAGTGTGTTGTATATAAGTGGGTTCTACAATAAAAGAGATTTGACTTCAGGCTATGTTTTGTTTGTTGCCGTAGCTATTGGCATGGCTGATGCATTTATAACGATGATAAATTTAGAACAGTTGATGTTTTTTTACCGTTTATATTATGCAGATTGGTATATAGGTCTTTATATGCTTATAAATGGTTTGGTGTACAGTAGTGTTGGAACATGGCTGGGCTATAAAGTTGGTGTTAAATTACAACAGGTTATGGGTGAATGATATGCTGATAATAGAGGACGTTTCATATCGTTATAAGGTGCGTGAGGACGCTACTTTGAAACATTTGTCTTTACGCGTTGCTAAGGGAGAAATGTTACTTTTGGCAGGAAGAAGTGGTTGTGGTAAATCAACACTTATTAAAGCTGTGAGCGGACTTTTAAATACAGCAGGTGCAGGTGAATTGCACGGTAAGATATATCTTGATGGCAACGATACTGCTTTTATGAAACCGGAAGAAATAGGAATCCTTGTAGGAACCGTTTATCAATCACCTGACGATCAGCTTTTTGCAATGACTGTGGCTGACGAAGTTGGTTTTGCTCTTGAAAATCAGGGAATAGAGGAAACTATTGTTAATGAAGAAGTGAGCAGAGTTTTACAGCGTGTAGGCCTAAAGGGGTTTGAAAAAAATAGTATTCATACTCTTTCAGGTGGTCAAAGACAAAGGTTGGCGCTGGCTTCTGTTCTTATTACTAAGCCTAAATTGCTGGTGCTTGATGAACCTGTGAGTCAAATGAATTCGCAGGGAGTTGAGGATTTTTTAAATTTATTGGTTTCTCTTAATAGAGAAGATGAAATTACGATTATTGTTGTAGAACATCGTGTAAATGAATTAGCAAGATACTTCCCGCGTTTGGCGGTGATGTTTGATGGTGAATTTATTTATGATGGACCAATGGAAATGGCCTGGGAAAAGATTGGTCATGCGGAGAAATTGGGACTAAGGGAACCTCAGAGAATAAAATTATGCCGTTATCTTAACTTGACTGAATTTGCTGATGATACGAAAAAAATAATAGAGTTAATAAATAATGAATGTGATATCAATAATAAACAAAGCTTTAGGGTTAGAAAAAAAAGCAGTCAGGAATGTGTTGTAAAAGGAGAAAATATAATATACCGTTATCCAGGCGCTAAAAGCGATACCTTACATGGTTTAAATTTTGAATTTTATAAAGGTGAAAGAATAGCACTTATGGGATTCAATGGCGCAGGCAAAAGTACTTTAGTAAATTTATTAGGTGGATTGACTTATGCTACATCCGGTTGTTTAAAAATTTTACAAGGTACTGTAGCTGAACATGCACATGAGATAGGTTATTTGCGGCAGGAACCAGATTTAATGCTTTTAGCGGATAGTGTATGGGAAGAACTGACTTGGAAAAATACTAAACGGTCTGAAAAATATTTGTGGGATTTATTAAATAAGTTAAAGTTAGAAAATAATGTTAATGATTTCCCATTAGCTCTTAGTAAAGGGCAGCGTTTACGGGTTGTCTTAGGTGCGTTATTGGCCAGAGAACCTAAATTGTTACTTTTAGATGAACCTACTACTGGGCAGGATCAGCAGAGCTTAGAAGAAATAAAAAATTTGATTAATGATTTTGCCGAGAATCACGGATGTATTTTATTTTGTACTCATGATATAGAATTGGCTTCAGAAATAGCTGACAGGGTAATTGTTATGGCTGATGGAATGATTATTGCTGATGGAGTTCCGGAGATAGTACTTGCTGATCGAGTGATTTTAAGAGAAGGCGGGCTGATAGTCCCGCCGTTACTTGATGTTGCAGAAGCCTTGCTATTGCCGGAATGTATTACTGTGGAGGGGGTTGGGCGATATGTCAGTAAGGCAGCTGTGGGAAGGATGTGACGCCGCAGTTTGGGCGCAGAGACTGGATGGAAGAACTAAATTGCTTGGTTTATTTTTAGTTGCTGTACTGGCTATAGTAGTCGATAATCCAAGAACATTATTCTTATTGTTCACTGCGACTTTATTACTGCATTTGTTCGCTCGTACGTCTGTTTATAAATGGCAGGTATTAGCAATTTTGTTACTATTGGGGTTATGGGGGTCTATGTTTAGTCAGGCATTATTTTTTGCTCAGACTCCAAGAACGCCGTTATTTGTTTTGATTGAACCAACAATACCTGTTTTAGGATCAATTACAGGAGGATTATATGTGTATCGTGAAGGCGTTGTTTATGGTGCCGTACAGGGATTGAGATCCGCAACGATGTTGGCGTTAGGATTGTTTGTATGTTGGACTTCAGACCCGCGTCAACTGTTAAAAGCACTTATGGCCTGGAGATTATCGCCACAGATAGCATTTATGCTTGTGACAGCGATTCGTTTCCTGCCTGTTCTGGCAGCTGAAGCAGGAGAGGTTATTATTGCTTTACGTTTACGCTCTGATACACAGGTCGGAAGAAAGAGCGTTATCAGACATTTGCCATATATAGCCAAACCTTTATTAGCGCGCTGTTTACGAAGAGCGCAGACGTTGGCGCTTTCTGTTGTCAGCAGAGGCTTTTTTCTATCTGCTGCACGAAAGAACGAGCTATGGCGGAGTAATGAAAAATTGGCCTGTATCATACTGACTATTTTTACTATTGGTATAGCTTTTAGTAAAATAGCATATTTACTGTCAGAACAAGGTATGTATTTTGGCAATTTACGAATAGTTTATGATTGGACGAAATTATATTTATGAGCAGAATAAAAGGCTGTATTACAATTGGTATATTAATAATTTCCTGGTGTCTGATGTTTTGGATAACTGGTAGCCGTACGCCATGGCAGACTTTCTCTTCTTCAGGCAGAGGCGATGAAGTAAGCGTTTTTTTAGGCGATATACCAAGTGAAAATTATGATCGGATGGGTTTTACCAAAGGTTTGATCGAATATATTGACAAAGAAAATGTTTGGTTGGTGGGAACTGATAGAGGTGAATTGTTTTTATTTGATAATAGTGGTAAGCAGATATGGAAACGTTCTTTAGGAATTGGAAAACTGGTATCAATGTGTGTGTCACATGACGAGAAAATTGCTTTTATAGGTGAGCAGAGCCCATCGGGAAATTTATATGCAATTGATATTGACGGCGGCGATATACTATGGAAGTTTGCTGCTGCGAATGTTGTTGGCGCCGAGCCTGCAAAACGTTCCTATCCAAGTATTGTCCATATTTGTATCGATCAAAATGATAATGTTTATGCGAACGCTTATAGATTTGTTACTGCTAAAGACGGAAGCCGCGGCTATAATGGTAAAGCTGTTGCTTTTAATAAAAATGGTGAGCAGCTTTGGCAATTTCCTCAAAATGAAAATATTGACAGCTGGATTAACTGGTGTGATGTAAATGACAATAACGGAAAAGTTGTATTGTCTACTTCGGCTTATGAAATCAGGCCTGATATGAAATATCGTGATACAATGTACTTGATAAATAAGGAGACAGGGCAGTTGATTAATTCTGTCGATGTGCTGCCTGTTGCTCCGTTTGAGAATACGGTTATGCGCGGCAGTCCCAATTTTTCTGCGAATGGAGAATTTTTAGCAGCAGCCTGCAGCGATGGCAGAGGGTTACTTTTTGATGGGGCGGGAAAAGTTTTGTGGCAGCGTGAGCTTTCGAAACCTACACAGATAGATGATGCTTGGATTAATGCTTCTGGTCGTGATGGGTTTGCCGTTGACGCCGGCGTTATTTTTACAACGATCAACACATTTAATAGAGAAAACTGGCAGTTGCCTACTCCTGTTGAGCATCCCAGCAATAATAGCATGTTTGTATTTAATTATGATGGAACGTTTAAGTATAAATATAAGGCTTTGGGAACAATGGAGCAGATTGATTTTTCTGGTAATATAGCTGCTTGTGCTGTTGGGCGTAATGTCAGAACTCATAATTACGATGCTCATGGTGCTGTTGTAATTGACTTAAATGATGGGGCAGAATTAAATTTCTTTCACACAGATGGTCCATTACAGGCAGTGGCAATAAGCAGTAATGGAAGAAATATTGCTGGTATAGAAGCTCCTGCTGTAACTCCTGCTGGGAAAATAATTGGTGCATATAAACTGCATATTTGGCAGCGTTGAGAATAAAGAGGGATTTTATGATTTATAACTTTTTGCATTATTATAAACCGTATAAAAGGATATTGTATGGTGTTGTTATCGGTTCCCTTGTTGCTGCATTGCTGGATTTGATTTTTCCAATGATGGTGAGGCAGATACTAAATGAAGTGTTGCCGCAAAAAAATATAAATAGATTGCTGCAAGATAGTGGAATATTATTTATTTTATATTTAGGCAATTATGGGTTATTATATATTGTCAATTATTATGGACACCTGATGAGTGCAAAAATAGAGAACGATATGAGGCGTGATTTATTTGAGCATTTTCAGAAAATGTCGTTCAGATATTTTGATAACGCCAAAACTGGGCAGCTTTTATCAAGATTAACCAGTGATATAGCAGAAATAGGAGAATTGTCTTTCAGAGGACCAAACGATGTTATTGTTTGTTGTATCACTATGATTGGTACAATTGGGATTCTGTTTTGGATGAATGTCTATCTGGGAATTCTGATTGCTCTTTTATTAATTACGAAGACTCTGCACACAGTATATGTGAATAAAAAAATGAAAGCGGCTTTTAGAGAGAATAGAATAAAAAGTGGCGAAATAACTGCAAGAGCTGAAGAAAGTTTAGGAGGTATTAGGTTAGTAAAAGCTTTTGCGCAAGAAGAATATGAACTGGCAAGATTTATGGAAAGAAGTTTAGATTTTTTAGAAACACGGAGAAAGTCTTATAAAATTCTGGCATATTTTTCCGGGAGTGTTAATTTTTTTACCAACATTACTAATTTATTAATTTTGGCTTGCGGTGGTTTGCTGATCGCAAAAGATAAATTGTCATTAAGTGATTTTGTTGCTTTCTTGTTATATGTCAATTTATTTATGAAGCCTCTTTTACGCCTGACTGTTTTTACAGAAATGTATCAGCGTGGAATGGCGGGATTTCAGAGATTTTATGAAATAATGGAGAGGCAACCTGAAATTATTGATAATAAAAATGCTGTTGATTGTGTACAAATACGTGGTGAGATAGAATTTGATAATTTAGTTTTTGGTTATTCTGAACAGAGGAAAGTGATTAAAGGATTTAATTTAAAAATAGATCCAGGCCAGACTGTTGCATTTGTGGGAGAGACTGGAGCGGGGAAGACGACTATAGCGAGCCTGTTATTAAGGTTTTACGAGCCGCTCAGCGGCAAAATTCTAATTGATGGTATTGATATACGTCAGTACAAACAGCAGGAATTGCGCCGTAATATAGGAATTGTGCAGCAGGATGTTTTTTTATTTTCAGATTCTGTAACACATAATATTGCATATGCAAAACCGGAAGCTGGGCAAAAAGAAGTAGAAAAAGCAGCAAGACTGGCCGCAGCTGACAGATTTATCCAGGAACTTCCCGATAAGTATGACACTGAAATTGGAGAACGAGGTGTTAAGCTTTCTGGTGGGCAAAAACAGAGACTGGCCATCGCCAGAGTATTTTTAAAAAATCCACCTATTGTAATTTTAGACGAAGCAACTTCTTCTTTGGACAATCATACAGAAAAATTAATTCAAGAGTCACTGGATAAGTTGGCAGAGAATAGAACGACTCTTATTATTGCTCACAGAATGTCGACAATAAAAAAAGCAGATAAAATAATAGTTTTAAATAATGGTGAAGTTGCAGAAATTGGGACACATTCTACCTTGATGTCAATGGGAGGTTTGTATTATAATCTATATAATGCTCAGAAACAAACTGATGACAAATAGGTGATTTGATGATTAGCATAGAAAATTTAACGAAACGTTTTGGTGATCGTATTGCAGTCGCAGGAGTAGATTTGGAAATAAAAAGCGGTGAGATATTTGGTCTTTTGGGACCTAATGGAGCTGGAAAGACTACTACAGTCAGGATATTAACCTTACTTTCCAAAAAAAATTCTGGCTCGGTAAAAATATGCGGATACGATATTGAAAAAGACAGCGAGAGAATTAAGGAACTAATTGGCGTTGTACCACAGCATATGAGTTTGGATCAGGATCTTACGGGAAGGGAAAACTTAGTTTTGCAGGCAAGGCTGCATCATTTGAAGAATAAAGCTGCTATGGAACAGCGAATTGATGAAATTTTAGATTTTGTTGAACTTGCCGACAGAGCCGATGATAGCTCCAGAAAATATTCTGGAGGCATGAAACGGCGTTTGATGATTGGCATGGCACTTTTACATAAACCTAAAATGTTATTTTTAGATGAACCTACTGTAGGATTAGATCCACAAGTACGGCGTAAGATGTGGGATTTGATTCGCAAAATGAATGAAGCTGGAATGACAGTGCTTTTGACTACTCATTATATAGAAGAAGCAGATCAGTTATGCAGACGTGTTGCAATTATGAATAGAGGTCGTATTATAGCTGTTGATACGCCGCAGAAGCTGAAAGAAAAAGTTGGCAGAGTTGTTGTTGAACATATGGGATCAGACGGCATGGTTAATAATTTTTTTGATAATCGTGAGCAGGCTGCATCTTATGTGACAGGATTAGAATCTAACGCAACTGTGCGCGAAGCAAATTTAGAAGATGTTTTTATTGAATTAACGGGGAGGCGAGTAAATGATTAGTAATTTTTGCTATGACGTCTACACCGTTTTTTGGCGTGATTGGGTGGTTTTTAAAAAAATATTTTTTAAATTCTTATGTTCGCGCATGATTACGCCTTTTTTGTATATTTTCGCATTTGGGATCGGGCTAGGGAGAAATGTTTCTGTTGATGGCGGAAGCTATTTGAATTTTCTTATCCCTGGTATGATCGCGCTTAATTCAATGAATATTTCTTTTAATACTATAGCTGCGCCTTTGAATATGTCACGTATTTATCATCATACTCTGGAAACATATTTGATTTCGCCAATTTCAGGAGCTGCGTTCGTTTTTGGTAAGGTTTTATCAGGTACGGTACGTGGATTAATTTCTTCGGCAGTTATAGTGATTATTGCTGAATTATTAGGGGTACATTTGTATTTAGGCGGCTGGTTTATACCTATACTGATTGTTAACTGTTTTGTTTTTGCGTCTTTAGCTATCGTTGCGGCAATGACGATTGACAGTCATGAAGAGATGAGTAGCTTTAGTACTTATGTTTTGGTACCAATGTCTTTTTTATGTGGCACATTTTTTAAGGCTGATAGTTTTCCTACAGTAATAAAAGGCTTTTTAAGCATCTTACCACTTACTCCTGCCAGCAGTGCGTTGAGAGCATCTGCAAATAAAATTCCAATAGATTGGTATTGGCCGGTTATTATGTTTGTATACTTTTTCATATTTTTTAGCTATGCCTGTCATTTACTGAAAATGAAAAAAGAGGAATAGAGCGATGTTTTTAAAATATTTAGTGTTGAATATATTATAGTTTTTATTGCAAATATTAATTTAACGTGATATAATACCTATCAGTAATAAAACTTAATAAGCGGAAATCTAGGTGTGAATACTTAATAGAAAAATTGGTTGGAAGCCAATACGGTCACGCCGCTGTAATGTTGAGCGAACTTCACTTATTGCCACTGGGAAACTGGGAAGGCGGAGTAAGCAATGAAGCAGAGTCAGAAGAACTGCCTAGATTTTTCTACTGTAATCCAGCGAGTGACAGGAAAGGGTAGTATGAAATTAGGTATGGCCTTTCTGTTTTGTGGAAAGGTTTTTTATTTTAGGTTGGATAATATAGAAAAATAGTAAATTGTTTGGTGAGTTAGCATTGGCAAACTCGATTAAATTTGGTATTATTAATAATATAAAAATTTTAGGAGGCATTTTTGATGGAATCAATTAAGGAAGCTGTTGAGTATTTTCATAAAGGCGGGCTGGTAATGTGGCCACTGTTATTGTGTTCAATAATGGTTGTTACTATAGCTATAGAGCGGTATTTGTATTATAAAACTGCTGATTCTGGTTCGTTATTTACGCAGGAATTTTGTACTTTAATCAGTAAAGGTGACGTAGCAGGTGCTGAACAATTAGCGGCATCGTCTGCTGGCGAGTGTGCACGTATTGTTCGTGAGACTATGGCCTTGTCTGGTGACTGTACAAGGCACTCTGCCTATATGGAATCTCAAGCTGGACTTGTTATAGCCAAATTGCGTGACCGCTTGCATTATCTTGGTGTAATTGTTACGATGTCTCCTTTACTTGGATTATTAGGTACTATTATTGGTATGATTGGGTCTTTCAGTATTTTTAATCTGCAGGAAGGACAACCAATGGCAATTACTGGTGGTATTGGTGAAGCCTTAATTGCAACTGCCAGCGGTTTGTGTGTGGCTATTTTAGCATTATGCGCACATTCTTATTTTGCGCAGCGTCTGGATACTTCCATAACTAATATGGAACAATGCTTTTCGGCTTTGCTGGAGGCTGAAAGCAGAGGTGACATCTGATGAAGCTGCGTGATAGCAGAAGCCTTAAACAACCTGAGCTAATGATAATACCGATGATCGATATTATGTTTTTTCTGCTGGTGTTTTTTATGCTTAGTACGATGTATATGGTTGATTTAAAAACAATTCCTATAAAGCTGCCTAAAGCAGAATATTCAGCAGTTGACACTCAGACAACCTTTGCCGTTTCTATAAAAAAGGACGGTAGTATTTGGCTTGGTGATAAACAAACTGATATTGCCAGTTTAACTATGCAGGCCAAAATGGAACAAAAAAATAATCCGCGTTTTTCAATCGTTATTAGGGCAGACAAAGATGCAGATTATGGTAAGGTCATAACTTTACTTGATAGATTGAAAGGCGCAGGTGTTCAAAGATTTGGTTTAGCAACAGATGTGGGAGCTGGTAAATGATGGATGACTCCAAAAAGAGGTTCCAAATAGGGTTTATTGGCTCATTAGGATTTCATTTATTTGTATTTCTTGTTTTGGCGTTTGCCGGTCTATTCGCTGCTAATCATGTTGATGATAAAATCGTTGAAATTGCAGTTTTTGGCGGTGGCGGCGGCGGTGGCGGCGGTGGCGGCGGCGGTGTAAAACCAGCCGATGCTACAGAAGCAGATTTGGCAGCAGCGAAGGCGAATGCCTTGCAAAATAAACAGCAGAGTAGTTTGCAGCAACAACAGCAGATAAAAAAATCCGACCCAATAAATACTGACGATATAATTGAAAAAACTGCTCGTCAGGAGCAAGTGTATCAACAACAGCAGAATACTCAAGTCAATGAAAATATATCTGAGGAATTACAAACCCAAAGTAAAAATATTGCCGGTACTGATGTGAAAGAAAATACTGGCAGCGGTGGTGGTTATGGTACTGGGCAAGGCAGTGGATATGGAAGCGGCAGCGGTTCTGGAAGTGGAACCGGAACAGGCGGCGGCCATGGTGCTGGAGTTGGTACTGGTATAGGCGACGGTACAGGTGCTGGAGTTGGTACTGGAGATGGCGGCGGCTATGCAGGCGGTGATCCTTCGGCAAACCCTGCTATTCCTCCGCGGTTGCTGAGAAGTCGTCAGCCTAATTATCCAAGCAGCGCCAGAAGTGCCAGCATTGAAGGTACTACCACTGTTCGTATTTTAGTAGGATATGAAGGTGAGGTTGAATCAGTTGCTGTTGCAGAATCTTCCGGCAATGCCGCTTTAGATGCTGCTGCAGTTGAAGCATGCTATAACTGGCGTTTTAGCGGTGCCAAAAATGGTGTTGGACAAAAGATACGTTGTTATACATATGTACCTATTACATTTAGATTGCGATAAATAAAAACTTAATAAGAATCTCCATTTGTTTTTTGTGCATTTTGTGCTATAATGATACGGTAATTTGATATTATTAGGTGCCCGTGAGGGCGTAAATGGCAAGATCGGTGTAAATCCGACACGGTCCCGCCACTGTAATAACGCTGAGGCGTTTAAGTCAGGTGCCTGCCTATGTGTGAAAGCTGTATCCACGAGTGATGGAGATGGCAAGAGAGCTGTATCTTTTAATGATAAGTATGCGCTTGTATCTTTGTGACTTCTGTCGGAAACGGCAGGAGTCTTTTCTAATTATTAGTAAAAAATACTAGGTGGCAGAATGTCTTTAGCAAGATGTTTGTTCAGGAAGGGGTTGACGCATGGAAGAATATCAGATTTCTCAAGGGAAACGTTTGCGGTGTGGTTATACAACTGGAAGTTGTGCAACTGCAGCCTCCAAGGCTGCTGCAATGATGCTTCTGACAGGTAAACGTGTTGATTTTGTTCAGATAGATACCCCCAAAGGCATTATACTTAATTTGGAACCAGAAGAGGCTGTCATTACCGAAATGAGCGTAACATGCGCTATTCGTAAGGACAGTGGCGATGATCCTGATGATACCAATGGGATATTGATTTATGCTACTGTAGAAAAAACAGCCGAAAAGGGGATAACTTTATTAGGCGGTATTGGCATTGGCTATGTAACTAAACCAGGATTGGCCTGTGCTGTTGATGGACCTGCCATTAACCCGACACCTCGGAAAATGATTGTTTTCGAACTTGAAAAAGTAATGAAGTCTGCAGGGTATGAACAGGGGTTAAGAGTTACAATTTCAGCTCCTGAAGGCGTTGAAATTGCCAAGAAAACTTTCAATCCACGTTTAGGTATTTTAGGTGGCATTTCTATTTTAGGAACCAGTGGAATTGTTGAACCAATGAGTGAAAAAGCTTTGATAGAAACAATGTATGTGGAAATCGATGCACGGGCGGCGTCTGGAAATAAAAATTTGCTGGTGTTTTTTGGCAATTATGGAGAAGACTTTACTCGTGATGTACTGGGACTTAATATTGATGATGCCGTAACCTGCAGTAATTTTGTTGGGGAACTTTTAGATTATGCAGTTTACAAGGGTTTTGAGACCTTGCTGTTAATAGGCCATTCAGGAAAGCTGGTAAAACTAGGGCAAGGTGTGATGAATACCCATTCAAAATATGCTGATTGCCGTACAGAGCTAATGGCTCTTTTGGCACTGCTTGCCGGTGTTAAAGTAGAAGTTGGTAAAGAAATCATCGGTTGTCCGACTACAGATGAAGTAGTGAAGATTTTGCAGCGTGAAGGTATTTTTGAAGAAGTAATAAGTGGTGTTACTGAACGTATTGATTTTTACATGCAGCATCGCGTGCATGGTAAAATAAAAACGGCAGCACTGATGTTTTCTAACGTTTATGGTATTTTAGGAAAAACAGCAGCTGCTGACGAACTAATTAAATTACATTTAAAGGACAAACAGGAAGGATGAAAAACATGAGAGGTAAATTGTACAGTGTAGGTATCGGACCGGGGGACCCGGAATTATTGACTTTAAAAGCAGTGCGTCTACTCAAAGAATGTGACGTTGTTGCTTTGCCTAAAGGTGATACCGATGTCATGACTGCTAAAAATATTGTCAATCAGGTAGTCGATCTTGATAAAAAAGAACAGCTTATTATTTATATGCCGATGACAAAAGATATGGCAGTAATGGATAAAGCTCATCAGGAGGGCGCTGATGCTGTAATAAAATTGCTTGATGAAGGTAAAAATGTTGTTTTCATTACTCTTGGTTGTCCTACAGTATATGCAACCTGCATTTATGTGCATAAGCTTGTTTTAAAAGCTGGCTATGATGCCGAATTGGTTGCAGGTGTAACTTCTATTTGTGCTGTTGCGGCAAAGTTGAATGTGTCTTTATGTGAAAGGGCTGAACCGCTTATTGTGCTGCCTGGCAGTTATAAAGAAGCATCTAAATTTCTTGATGGACCTGGTAATAAGGTATTAATGAAATCTGCCAGTGAAATTGCCAGAGTACGTGACGAATTGAAAGAACGCGGGTTGATTAAGAATGCAGCCATGGTTGAACGTTGTGGTTTACCGGGAGAAAAGGTGTACCGTGATCTTAATGAGATCGATCCTGGCAGCAGCTATTTTTCTGTAATCTTGGTTAAAGAAAGGGAGTTTGACAAATAATGATTTATTTTATTGGTGCAGGCCCTGGTGCCGCTGATTTGATTACTGTAAAAGGTAAAGACCTTTTGGAAAAGGCTGATCTTATTATTTATGCTGGTTCATTGGTTAATCCGGAGCTTTTGAACTATGCAAAACCGGAATGCGTTATTATGGACAGTGCTAAAATGACTTTGGAAGAGGTCATTGCAGCTATGGTTCCGGCAGCCCAGGCTGGTAAATTGGTTGTGCGGTTGCATACTGGTGACCCGAGTGTTTATGGTGCTCATCGTGAACAGATAGATCTTTTGCGCAGCTATAATCTTGATTTTGAAATTGTTCCAGGTGTAAGCTCTTTCTGTGCGGCGGCTGCCTGTTTAGATGCAGAGTATACTTTGCCGAACGTTAGTCAATCTGTTATTATTACCCGTATGGAAGGACGTACACCTGTACCTAATAAGCAAAAAATTGCTGATTATGCAGCTCATAAAGCAACAATGGTTATTTTTCTTTCCAGCGGTATGTTAGAAAAATTGCAGAAGGAACTTATTTCAGGTGGATACACTGCTGATACTCCGGCTGCTATTGTTTATAAAGCCTCATGGCCTGATGAGAAAGTATGCCGTTGCACAGTAGGAACTTTGGCAGAAACTGCGAGAGAACATAATATTACTAAAACAGCTTTGATTACAGTAGGAAACTTTTTAGGCAATATTTATGACCGCAGCGAACTCTATAATCCTACTTTTGCACATGGATATCGTGCTGCTGATCCCAGCAAATTAGATTTAAAGCCCGAGGTAAAATAAATGAAGGCTGTAGTATACTCCTTTACCAGACGTGGAGCAATGCTAAGTATAGATATTGGCGAAGCACTGCAAAAGTTTGATTTTGAAGTGCGATGTTTAACAATGCCAAAATTTGCTGAAGAAAAAATATTTTTGGAAGCGATGGACGATCATAATAAAGCTTGTGAGTATGCGTTTAAGGAGTGCCAGCTGCTTGTATTTGTTGGAGCTGTAGGTATTGCAGTGAGGACGATAGCTCCGTATATAAAGAATAAATTAGTTGATCCTGCTGTATTGTCTGTAGACGAAGGCGGAAACTTTGTTATACCATTATTATCAGGTCATATCGGCGGTGCGAATGGATTTGCAAAAGCCTTAGCGAAAGTAATAAAAGCTACTCCCGTAGTTACTACAGCTACAGATGTGAATAAGCTTTTTGCTGTAGACGAGTGGGCGGCACGCAATAATATGATTATTAACAGTATGAAAGCAGCGAAAGATTTTGCCGCTGCGTTAGTAGATGGACAGGAAGTTGGACTGTTTACCGATTATCCAATTATCAGTGCCTTACCACGCCAGATTGTTCTTAAAGACAAAGGGGTTACAGGTTTGGCTATTACGAAAAATAGAAATGTGAAGCCTTTTGATTTAACGGTTCAGCTTTGGCCTAGAAATATTTATTTGGGAATCGGCTGTCGTCGCGGAACAACGTTAGAAAGTATAGAAACTTTAGTTTTACCCAAACTTAAAGAACTTGGTATAGACTTAAGTACTATCGCTGGTGTGGCATCTGTTGATTTAAAAAAAGATGAGGCTGGCCTGTTGGATTTCGCAGCTAAATATAATTGGGAAATTAGTTTTTTTACTGCTGAAGAATTACAAAATGCAGTAGGTGAATTCAGTAGTTCTGATTTTGTTAAATCAGTTGTAGGCGTAAGTAATGTTTGCGAGCGTTCAGCAGTATTGGCGGCCAATAACGGCAGTATAATTTCATCCAAAAGCAGTTTGAATGGAGTTACCTTAGCTGTTGCTGAAGCCGATATTGTACTTGACTTTGAAAAATTATCTTGAATGTATGTTTGAAGGAGAATCAATATGACGCAAAAAGTTTATGTTGTCGGTCTTGGACCAGGTGGTATCGAACAAATGACCCAAAGAGCTAAAGCTGCTTTGGAAAGCTGTGATGTTATTGCAGGTTATCATGTATATATCGATCTTATTAAAAATGATTTTACAGGCAAGGAATTTTTGACTACTGGTATGCGTAAAGAGGTAGATCGTTGCAAGCTTGCTATAGAAGAAGCGTTAAAAGGTAAAACCGTAGCGATGATTTCCAGTGGTGATGCCGGGGTCTATGGTATGGCAGGTATTATGTATCAAGTAGCAGCAGAACATCCAGAACTGGAAATTGAAGTTGTTCCTGGTATTACAGCTGCTTGTTCAGGCGCTGCCGTTTTAGGAGCTCCGCTTATCAGTGATTTTTGCCTGATTTCTTTAAGCGATCTGCTTACACCATGGGAAAAAATTGAAAAGCGCTTAGATTGTGCTTCACAGGCAGATTTCTGTATTTGTTTATACAATCCATCCAGTTTTAAACGTCATGATTATCTACAGAAGGCTTGTGATATCATGCTGAAAAATCAATGCCCTGATGTTCCAGCAGGCATTGTGCGCAACATTGGGCGTGATGGTGAAAATTATGAAATCACTACTTTACAGGAATTGCGTGATAAAGAAGTAGATATGTTTTCTACTGTTATCATCGGTAATTCGCAAACAGAAGTTATTAATGGTAAATTAGTAACTCCTAGAGGTTATAAACTGTAATGAAACCGGTAGTTTGGCTGATTGGCGGAACCAGTGAAAGTCGTAATCTGATTAAGTTTATGGCTGAACTTGATATAATTCTTTATGTTTCTGTGGCAACTGATTATGGTGCAAGTCTGATTGAAGCACAAACTAATCTTCATGTAATGGTTGAACGTATGGATTTGGCCGCAATGCGGAATTTTATTACAGTAAATAAACCGGATTGTGTGGTTGATGCAACTCATCCATATGCTACGATAGTTACGTCAACAGTACAAAAGGCCTGTAAAGAAACTGGCTGTGAATATTTGAGATTGGTGAGACCTGCTGCCGAAGAACATGAAAACTGTATTATAGTCCAAGATTTTAATGAAGCTGTTGAGTTACTGAGCCATACGGAAGGTAATATCTTTCTGACTACTGGAAGTAAAACATTGCGGGAGTTTACGTCTGTTCCTGATTATAAAGAGCGTATTGCGCTAAGAGTTTTGCCTATGTTGGATTCTTTAAGTAAAGCGTTAGAGCTTGGTTATAAGCCAGCTAATATTATTTGTATGCAGGGGCCTTTTTCTGAATTGCTTAATATAGAGATGATGAAAAGGTATAACAGCAGATATTTAGTTACAAAAGATTCCGGCAGCGTTGGCGGCTTTGAAGAGAAGGCGCAGGCGGCTGCAAAAGCAGGTGCTAAATTAATAGTCATTGCCCGCAATGGCGAAGAGCTTGGAACTGGTTATAATGAGATAGTAAAATTACTTAAAGACCGATATGGTAGTTGTAAGTAAAAAATATAAAAGGAGATTTAATATGTTACGTGTAAATATCGTCGGCATTGGGCCAGGTAATCCAGAGCTTTTAACAAATCAGGCTCGCCAGGCTATTGAAGAAAGTAATATTTTGATAGGCGATAAAAGGATGCTTGCTGCTTTTGGAGCAGGGAAACATCTTTTTGACACCATAAAACCATCAGAAATTACTGAAGTATGTCAAAAAGCTGATGCTGAAAAAGATGTTGTAGCAGTGTTAGTCTCTGGTGATGTAGGCTTTTTCAGTTTAGCCAAGACGATTGCTGGTAAACTTGCTGATTGTGAATGTCACAGATATTGTGGCATCAGCAGCTTGGTTTATTTTTCTCAACAATTAAATATAGCTTGGGATGACGCTAAAATTGTCAGTATGCATGGCAGAAATCAAAATCTAATTGCTTCAGTAGCGCAAAACAGTAAAGTATTTTCACTTACAGGAGGCGAACATTCTCCTAATCAGCTATGCCGGAAACTTTGTGATCATGGTATGGCAGATGTAAAGGTATATGTTGGTGAAAACCTTTCTTATCCAGAAGAAAAAATCACTTATGGTACGGCGTCAGAAATCAGTAAATTGGAGTTTCCTTCTTTGTCTGTGATGATGATTTTGAATGAACAGGCTAATGACTTTAAATATAATGTCCATGGTTTAAATGATGATCTTTTTATTCGAAGTAAAGTTCCAATGACGAAACAAGAGGTGAGGTCTGTTTCAATTTCCAAATTAATGCCAAAAGTAACGGATAATATTTACGATATTGGTGCGGGAACAGGTTCTTGTTCGATAGAATTGGCATTGCAAGCGCAAGCTGGACGTGTATGGGCATTTGAACGCAACCCTTTGGCATTGGAATTACTTGAGAAAAACAAAGCGTTATTTGCTGTGAATAATTTGGATATTGTTGCCGGAGAAGCTTCGGAACAAATTGTTGATATGCCGGCTCCTGACTGCGTATTTATTGGAGGCAGCGGTGGTAATTTATGCAAAATGCTTGATATTATTTATACAAAAAATTCTGACTGCAGGGTTGTTATCAATGCAATTACACTAGAAACACTAATAGAAGTTGTTGAATATTATAAAACCCGTTCTGAGTATGATTTAGAGATTGTTAATGTTTTTGCCGCCCGTGGTAAAAAGCTGGGGGCATATAATTTGATGATGGCCCAAAACCCTGTTTATATAATGACTGCGTTGAAAAAGGGTGAGTAAAATGTCTGAAATGTTTTTGCCTCGTTTCATGATTGCTGCCCCAAATAGTGGCAGTGGAAAAACTACTGTAGTATGTGCCTTGCTGAAAGCTTTGCTTGATCAGGAGTACAAAGTAGCCGCTTTTAAATCTGGTCCCGACTATATAGATCCAATGTTTCATTCGCGCGTAATTGGTGCTAAGTCACGTAATTTGGATTTATTTATGTTAGGAAGGGAAACAACAAAGTATTTGCTGGCAAAAAATGCTGGTGATTGTGATATAGCCGTACTTGAAGGCGCTATGGGATTTTATGATGGTATGGGTAAAACAGAGCAGTGCAGTGCGTATGATTTAGCGCGTGTAACTAAAACGCCGGTTATTTTAGTTATCAATGGAAAAGGTGCAGCTTTATCTTTGGCAGCTTTAATAAAAGGTTTTAAAGAATTCAGACCTGACGCGAATGTACGAGGCGCAATACTTAATAATGTCACTGCTATGAGCTATAAGTTTTATAAAGAAGTAATTGAGTTGGAAACAGGTGTTAAATTAGTCGGTTATTTGCCTCATATGGATGATTGCAATTTTGAAAGCAGACATTTGGGATTGATAACCGCAGAAGAAATTGGTGGTTTGCAGGAAATTATCAGCAGATTAGCAGAACAGGCAGCTAAGACTATTGATTTTGATGAATTGCTGGGTATTGCAAACAGTGCTGAGGATCTCGTTTATGAAGAACAGCCTGTTGCAAGTGTAGCTAAAGTAAAAATAGCAATAGCACAGGATAAAGCTTTTTGTTTTTATTATCAGGATGCTCTAGATTTATTGCAGGAGTTTGGTGCCGAACTAATAACGTTTAGCCCTCTTGTTGATAAAGAATTACCAGAATGTGATGGAATAATTTTAGGAGGAGGTTATCCTGAGCTTTATGCAAAAGAGCTGGCAGAGAATCTATCAATGCGTACAAGCATTAAAACTGCTCTAAAAATAGGTAAGCCTTGTTTTGCTGAATGTGGTGGATTCATGTATCTTTTGGAGCGTTTTCAAACAGCTTCAGGAGAGATTTATGAGTGGACAGGTGCAATAAGCGGAGAAACCTTTATGACGGAAAAGCTTAACCGCTTTGGATATATAACATTGACTGCTGAAAGTGATAATGTTTTTTGCAAAATCGGTGAAAAAATAAATGGACATGAGTTTCATTATTCCGACAGTAATAATAATGGGCATGATTTTTTAGCGTTGAAAGCTTCAGGAATTTCTGAATGGAGTTGTAGTCATGCTAATAAAGTTCTGTATGCTGGCTATCCACACATTCACTTATGGGGAAATATAAATTTTGCACGAAACTTTATTCGTGCCTGTGATGAATTTGCAAAAAAACGGGATTGATTTACTGATGGTTTTGGCTGTTAGTATTTATTTAAGGGGAATTGGATTATGATGCTTTTATTTGCCATTATAGCGGGCTTTATTTTAGACCTGCTGATTGGCGACCCTCGTTGGCTGCCTCATCCGATTTGTTTAATTGGAAATTTGATAAGCTTTTTAGAAAAGCTGTTGCGCAGTGTTTTTGGAAAAAGCTCGCGTGGCTTATTGGTAGGAGGCGCTGTATTAGTAATATTAGTGCTTACTTTTTCGTTCTGTATTCCATTTATAGTATTGGCTTTGGCAGAAAAAATCGATCCGTGGCTTGCTTTTGCTGTAGAGACTTTTATGTGTTATCAAATTTTTGCAACGCGCTGTTTGCGTGAAGAAAGTATGAAAGTTTATACTGCGTTAAAAAATAATGATTTAACAGATGCTAGAATGAAACTTTCGTGGATAGTTGGAAGGGATACTAAAGAACTTACAAAATCAGAAGTGACTAAAGGGGCAGTTGAAACTGTTGCTGAAAATACTGCAGATGGAATTATTGCTCCAATGCTGTATATGTTTATCGGCGGAGCTCCGCTTGCGTTTCTTTATAAAGGAATAAATACCATGGATTCCATGGTTGGCTATAAAAATGACAAATATTTATATTTTGGGCGTTGTGCGGCAAAATTAGATGATTTTGCTAATTATATTCCAGCGCGTGTTGCTGGAATATGTATGATAGTTGCGGCGTATCTTTTAAATTTGGATGCAAAAAAAGCCTGGAAAATTTTTAAACGTGACCGTTACAACCATTTAAGTCCTAATTCTGCAATGACGGAATCAGTAACTGCTGGCGCTCTTCATATCCAGTTAGGCGGCGGACATTTTTATTTTGGAAAATGGGTGCCTAAAGATACTATTGGTGATGATATCAGACAAGTTGAACCGGAAGATATCGTCCAAACTAATAATTTGATGTATATGACAGCTGTTTTAAGTATTTTAGTTTTTGCATTAATTTATTTACTGGAGCTTTTTATTAAAAGCTAAAGGGTGGAAAATATGTATAAATCTGTACATGGTGGAGATATTTACAGTGAGCAAAATAATAACATAGGGAAAAATATTGTTGATTATTCGGCAAACGTTAATCCATTAGGCTTACCTGCGTCTGTAAAAGAGGCTATTAAGAATTCAATCAAAAACTGCGTTAATTATCCAGATCCTTTATGCAGGAAACTAATAGAGAAATTAGCTAAATATTTGAATATAAAAAAGGAATATCTTTTCATAAGCAATGGTGCTGCTGATGTTTTATTTAAACTTGCCTTAACAGTAAAGCCTGGTCGTGCTGTATTATTGGCTCCAACTTTTGCTGATTATGAAAAAGCTTTGCGGACAGTTGATTGTAAATTTACTTATTACGAATTGCAGGAAGAAAAAAACTTTATTGCAGGATATGATTTGCTGAAAAAAATCAATAGCAGAGTAGACTTGGTCGTAATATGCAATCCTAATAATCCGACTGGAAAATTAATAGATGAATATTTATTGCTGGAAGTATTGGAAAAATGCTGTCGTACAGGTACAAAGCTGCTATTAGATGAATGCTTTATGGATTTTGTGGATGGCGACAAAGCATATTCGCTATGTTCAAAATTAGACAAATATCACAATCTTATTATATTGAAAGCATTTACAAAAACATATGCGATGCCAGGATTACGTTTAGGCTATTGTATGACGTCTGATGTGTCGTTGATAAAAGGACTGCATGAAAATGGTCAGGACTGGAATGTTTCTATTCCGGCACAAGCAGCTGGTATTGCGGCTTTAGATGAAGAAAATTACTTACTGGCCAGCAAAGAGCTGATTCGTGCTGAACGGCAGTATCTTACTTCACAATTGGAAGGGTTGGGAGCAAAAACCTTTGGTTCTGAGGCCAATTATATATTTTTTAAATTGGAGAAACCTGAAAATTTGTCAGAACTTTTACGTAAGCATGGCTTTTTGATTAGAGAGTGTAATAATTACCATAATTTGGGGCCAACGTATTATCGAATTGCGGTAAAAACACGATATACAAATCGAGCTTTAATTAAAGCGATAAAGGAAGTTAGACGTAATGCGCTCATTATTGGTAATTATTGATGGCTTAGGTGATGATCATATTCCTGCTTTGAATGGATTGACACCTTTCCAATATGCTGAACATAAAAATATCGATACTCTTATTAAGCTGGGAACATACAGTGAAGTAAGCGTTTGTGAGAATGATTTCATTCCTGAAAGTTTGAGTTGTATTTTGCGTTTACTTGGTGTTCAGCAGCGGGATTTCCCAACAAATAGAGCGTATTTGGAATTGTTGGCGCATGGTCGGGATATTTCGGAATATGAGATGGTATTACGCTGTAACCTGGTTTCAATAGACAAAGATAATACGCTGATATCTTTTAATGGTCAGGGACTTTCGGCAGAAAGCATGGCAGAAGCAGCTAAAGCATGCGATGAGTTTTGGCAGGGCATAGAATTTATGCATTTGTCTATGTATCGTAATCTGTTGATTTTAGATAAAGACAGAAGGATTTTGGATAACTGTGTTATTTCTCCGCCTCACGAGAGTATGGGTAAGAATGTTGACCTGCTTTTAGGAGAATTAAAACAGCAGTCTTTGCTGTTAAAGCATTTTATTGAAGGCACAGCCAAAAGGCTGGAACGTTTTAATCATGATGAAATTCGTTATATGCTTTATCCCTGGGGGCCTTCAGAACGTAAAACGTTGCCTGAATTTCAAGCTTTGCATGGGTTGAAAGGTGCAGCAATTTGCGAAGCAGAAATTGTCAGAGGCATTGCAAAAGGATTGCATTTGACGGCTCCTAAAATCGCTGGAGTGACAGCGGATATAGATACTGATATTGCTGCCAAGGCAACAGCGACCTTAAATATGTTGAAAGAATATGATTTTGTCTTAACGCATTTTAACGGTGCAGATGAAGCAGCACACAGATATGATTATCAGAGCAAAGCTGAGTTTATAAGTGCTATTGACGAAGAGTTTTTAGAGAAAATTATAAATAATATACAGGAACCTTTACGCATTGTTATTTGTGGTGATCATGTAACAAGTTCTATTAATGGCAAACATAATAAAAATGCAGTTCCTGTAGTTGCTGCACAAATCAATACTGCTGCTATACCAGTAAAAATAAATAATTATCAGGATATCCTGACATTTTTAATGAGAGCGAGTGATATGCGTGGCTAAAGCTATAATGGTACAAGGAACAATGTCTAATGCCGGTAAAAGTTTAGTGACAGCTGGTTTATGCCGTGTTTTTAATCAAGATGGTTATAAAGTAGCACCTTTTAAATCTCAAAATATGGCATTGAACTCATTTATTACTCGTAATGGTGCAGAAATGGGAAGAGCGCAGGTTGTGCAGGCAGAAGCGGCCAACATTGAACCAAGTGCCTTGATGAACCCTATTTTGCTGAAACCAACCAGTGATTCAGGCTCACAGGTTATTGTTAATGGTGAAGCTATTGGAACTATGACAGCTGCAGAATATTTCAAATTTAAAACAAATTTGATCCCTGATATTATGAAAGCATATGGTCAATTATCCGAAAGTAGTGATGTGATTGTTATCGAAGGTGCTGGGAGTCCAGCCGAAATCAATTTAAAATCACAGGATATCGTTAATATGGGTATGGCAAAGATGGCAAAAGCACCGGTGCTTTTAGTTGCCGATATAGACAGAGGCGGTGTTTTTGCTTCTATTTACGGAACTTTAATGTTGCTTGAGGAAGATGAAAGAGCGATGGTTAAAGGTATCATTGTCAATAAATTCCGCGGTGATGTGGATATCCTGCGCCCAGGTTTGAAAATGATAGAAGAGAAAACAGGGGTGCCTGTTGTTGGTGTATTACCAATGCTGCATGTAGATATTGAAGATGAGGATAGTTTATCAGAACGGTTAACTACACATACAGAAGTACAGGCAGTAGATATTGCTGTTATCCGTATTCCAAGAATGTCTAATTATACTGATTTCAATGTTTTTGAACTTATACCAGGTGTATCGCTGCGTTATGTGCAATCAGTTTCAGAGTTGAAAAATCCGGACATGATTGTTATTCCGGGAACAAAAAATACTATTGGTGATTTAAAATGGATGCGTCAAAACGGATTGGAAGCAGAGATAATGAAACGCGCTCATGCTGGTACAGTAGTTTTTGGTATTTGCGGCGGTTATCAAATGTTGGGGAAGAATCTTTCGGATCCATATGGAGTAGAAGAAGGCGGAGATACTGCAGGATTAGGTCTTTTGGATGTTGAAACCATTTTTGCTGAGAAAAAACGCACTATTCAGGTAGATGGATATTTTGGCAAAGTAAAAGGTATTTTCAGCGCGTTAACCGGCCGCTCTTTTTATGGTTATGAAATACATTCCGGCATAACTAATTTTGATGATGGTAAATCGTTGACATTGATGAAACCTATTCACGAAGCAGGTGAAATAAGTCCAGAAGGATCTCAGAATGTTAGTGATACTATGAACGTATATGGTACATATGTGCATGGAGTATTTGATGGTGAAGGTATTGCTAAATCTGTGGTGGAAGCTTTACTTGCTAAAAAGGGTATGAAGCCAGACGATATTAAAACTATTAATTTTAATGATTATAAAAAGCAGCAGTATGATATTTTGGCAAATAGTATACGTGAAAATATTGATATGAAAAAAATTTATGAGATTTTGGAAGCCGGTGTGTAAGATGGAGCATGGGTTAATTCATATCTATTGCGGGGACGGGAAAGGTAAAACTACTGCTTGTCTAGGGTTAAGTATACGGTGTGCTGGGCATGGCAATAAAGTATTATTCGTACAATTTTTAAAAAGCCGTCTTACCGGAGAACTGAAGTCTTTAGAACTGCTGCCGAATATTGAAGTATTGAGAGGGAAAGAAACTAAAAAATTTACTTTTCAGATGACAGAGGCTGAAAAACAGGAAGTGCTACTGGAACATAGGCTGTTATTCGATAAGATCAAGATGAAATTAGAACAGGAAGATGTGTGCTTATTAGTTTTGGATGAAGTTATAGGAGCCTGTAATACAGGTGTTTTTGATGAAGAACAATTAATTGATTTTCTGAAAAATAAGCCGCAGAGTTTGGAAGTTGTTTTATCTGGACGTAATCCTTCTGCAGCACTGCTGGATTTAGCAGATTATGTATCAGAAATTTGTAAGCGTAAGCATCCTTTTGATAATGGTATACCAGCAAGAGTAGGAATTGAAAAATAAATTGAAGAAAGGTGGTAGTAAATATGGAATTGCAAAATGTGTTACCGGCTGATATTGAAAAACGCAGTATGGAGATTATCGCTGAAGAATTGGGGGAGATCAAGCTTGATCCAGAGAAACTTAGCATTGTAAAAAGAGTTATTCATACTTCTGCTGACTTTGATTATGCACGTACGCTGCATTTTTCGAATGGGGTAGTAGAGAAAGCTTTAGAAGCATTGAAAAAGGGCGCTACTATAGTTACTGATACTAATATGGCTTGCGTGGGTATAAATAAACCTGGTTTAAATAAGCTTGGCGGCAAAGCAGTTTGCTTTATGGCAGATGCTGATGTAGCAGAAAGAGCGAAAGAAGCTGGTTCTACACGTGCTGCTGCTTGTATGGAAAAAGCTTGTGAAGTAGAGGGTCCTGTAATTATTGCTGTTGGTAACGCTCCTACGGCTTTAGTACGCTTAGATGAACTTGTAAAAGAAGGCAGGATTAAGCCTGAGCTTGTTATTGGTGTTCCCGTTGGGTTTGTCAATGTTGTGGAATCTAAAGAAATCATTATGAAAACGGGTATTCCTTATATAGTTGCTCGTGGCCGTAAGGGTGGCAGTAATGTAGCTGCAGCTATTTGTAACGCTCTTATTTACAAGCTGACGCGTTAAATAAAAACGTTGACAATAACATCGTAGAGTAATATAATATTCTTCGTTGAAAGACTTATTCCCCGATAGCTCAATCGGTAGAGCACTCGGCTGTTAACCGAGTTGTTGTAGGTTCGAGTCCTACTCGGGGAGCCAGTACTTATAGCCTGCTCATAGAGCAGGCTTTTTTTATATCAATAATTCTAATATCAATAAAGCTGCATTAAAGAATGCATAATATTTGGCTGGAGTTATTTTGATTTTTTATGGTATAATAAAGCTATAATATAGCAAAGGAGAATGATTCATGGCATTTGAGTTAATGAATACTCAAGAAATTCATGAGTTTGGATTGCAGGTATTGTTGCAGCATCTTACTGAAAAAGGTTTTGAAATAGAATTCGCTCAACCTAATAAAAGTGAGATTCCACATGTAGTTGCTAAGCAAGGTGAGCAGTTGATTTTTATTTTGGTGGCTACTGATGTTTATCCCAATAAAGGTACTATTACCGATTCTGATAAGCAGGCATTATTGGAACATGCTCAAACTTTTGCAGCACAGTCTGCTTGTGCTTATTTGGGAATCGCCAATGCTGACGGTGTTGTTAATAAAGATAAAGAATTATGTGCCAAAGCTTTTAAAAATGCACAATTTTATACTGACTTCAGCGGATTGGAATTCATTCATTTCGAAGATTGAGGTGCTAGAAGATGGACTTACTGAAAGTTGATTATGATAAATGTATAAAATGTGGTATTTGTGTAGAGGCGTGTCCATCATGTATTTTATCAATGGGAGAGCTTGGACCTGAATGCAATTTTGACAGAGGCTGCATGAGCTGCGGCCATTGTGTTGCTATTTGCCCAACGGCTGCTATGGATAATAAATATGTGCCGCTAGAAGAACAATTGCCACTGCCGATGCCTGTTTTAGATGCTGAAACTGCATATAATTTTTTGCGTATGCGCCGATCTGTTCGTATGTTTAAACCGCAGCCACCAACTGAGTCAGATGTACGTAAACTACTTGAAGTATGCCGCTATGCGCCAACAGCAGGTAATTCACAGGGAATGTATTATATAGTAATCAGTGATAAGGAAAAAATCAGAGCTATTGCTGAGGCTACAGCACAGTGGATGGAACAGGAAATTGCAGAAGGAAGTTCTAACAGCAGATATTTTACTACTGTATTAAGAGCTTATCGTGAGCGTGGTCAGGATATTATTGCCCGCAACGCACCGATGTTGATTTTGGCATTAGCTCGTAGATTAAATACAACTGGTGTTAGCAATGCAGAACAGTCTTGGGCTTATGCGGAGCTTTATGCACCAACTATCGGCCTGGGAACGACCATTGCCGGATTTATTCAAACCTGCGGTATAGCCGGATACAAACCATTGCTTGACTTGGTAGAAGTACCGGCTAAGCAAAAAATAGTAGGTGCTTTAATGGTTGGTTATCCGAAATATAAATTCCAAAGACTGATTGAACGACAGCATTTAAAAGTAGAATTTAAATAAAATACGAATAATGAAAAAAGAGCAGTAACCTTTAAGGTTACTGCTCTTTTTTCTCTCACCTTTTAAATCTTTTTATAAATAAAATCATATTTATTTATAAAAGGATTTGGAAATAAAAAAGCCGTATTATTGCTTTAAAATATGGCTTTTTTATAACAAAAGTGTTACAATAATAAAAACGTGATTGTAAAATAAAATAATAAAATTTATTACAATGAAAGTGCGTTGCGATCTGTTTCGTATTATTCATTTTAGATAGTTTCAGGAGCGTGGAAAGTTTGCATAGTTTTAGTGAATATAAAATATCGGCAGCAGATAGATATACATCTTTCTTACTGCCGATACTTTTGCTTATAGTTGATTATATGGCAATTGTTTGTGCAGAACATGTTGCTTTTATTATGCGTAATTTTTCAGTACCAACTGGTGGGATATTACATATTTCATGGTTGAATTTTTGGATCGTTTTTCCATTATTATATTTAATATTTTTAAATGCTGAACAGCTTTATTCTAGAAAAATGCAATTTTGGAGTATTCTGGAAAGAATATTCAAGGCATCTTGTTATGCGATAGTTTCAATAGTTATTGTTTTGTATATTGGTCAAATGGCTGCTTCTACGTCCAGATTGTTTATTGTTTTATTTGGAATATTAAGTTTCCTTTTTTTAGTCACTTCACGTTATGCAGCCAAAAAGATTTTAGAATATTTTGATTTTTTACAGACGCCTGTATTGATTATTGGAGCAGGAAAAACAGCAGAGATTTTAGTTAATGGAATTATTGGCGATGCTGGCATGGGATATAAAATAATTGGCTTATTGGAAGATAATTTAGTAAAAGACGGTATTTTAAAAAAATTTTCAGTTTTAGGTGGTTTTGCTGATGTTGAAAATGTTATAAGACGTACTGGAGTTCAAAATGTTTTAATAGCAGCACCTGGGTTGGGACAAAGTAAATTAACTGAACTGATTTATAAAGTGCAGCCACTGGTAAAAAATATGGGTATTATTCCAAATCTAGTTGGTGTGCCTATGGGTGGTATTGAAGTAGAAAGTCTGTTTAACGAAAAACTTATGCTTTTGAGACTGAAAAATAATTTAGCAAGACCTTTAAACAGATATATAAAAGTAGCCTTTGATTTTGTGCTGACGTTGTTAGGGAGCGTTGTTATTGCACCGATTTTGCTTTTTATATCAGTTTGGATATATCTTGATTCTCCAGGTCCAATAATTTTTAAGCATATTCGTATTGGTAAAGATGGCAAAGAGTTTCCATGCTATAAGTTTCGCAGTATGTGCGTAGATGCAAATAGCAGGTTGAAAAAACTGCTTGAAGATGATCCTGTCGCCAAGGAAGAATGGGCTAAAGATTTTAAACTAAAAAATGACCCCAGAATAACAAAATCCGGAGCTTTTTTACGTAAAACTAGCTTAGATGAACTACCGCAGATATTCAATGTCCTGAAAGGTGAGATGAGTCTTGTTGGACCGCGCCCGATAATCAAAGCTGAGATGGAACGTTATGGAGATTATATAAACGATTATTTGATGGTCAAACCAGGGATTACTGGTATGTGGCAGGTCAGTGGTCGTAACGATATCGATTATAGCGAACGGGTTTTATTAGACAGTTGGTACGTAAGAAATTGGAATATCTGGATAGATTTAGTGATGTTATTTAAAACATTTAAGGTTGTCATTAGAAAAGATGGCGCTTATTAGTTTAAATGTTTTGTGTTTTGTAAAAAAAATTAGGGAGAGATCAGCGAACTATGAAAGTCGTACTTTTAGCAGGTGGATTTGGAACAAGAATAAGTGAAGAAAGTTATTTAAAGCCAAAACCTATGATCGAGATAGGGGGAAAACCTATTCTTTGGCATATTATGAAAATTTATTCTTCTTATGGATTTAATGATTTTGTTATTTGTGCTGGATATAAGCAACATATGATAAAGGAATATTTTTCAGATTATTTTTTGCATATGTCGGATATTACATTTGATATTGCTAATAATCAGATGACGATCCATAACAATAATTCAGAGCCATGGAAAGTTACTATTGTTGATACTGGTTTGAATACTATGACAGGCGGAAGAGTTAAACGGATCAAACAATATATAGGTAATCAAACTTTTATGTTGACCTACGGTGATGGTGTAAGTGATGTTGATATAGCAAAACTGGTTGAATTTCATAAAACCAATGGCAAAGTTGCAACGATGACCGCAGTTAATGTCGGCCAAAAATTTGGAGTTCTTGATATCGATGCCTCAAATACGATCAAATCATTTAGAGAAAAAAGTGACTCTGATGGAAGTATGATCAATGCTGGTTTTATGGTATTAGAACCGCAAATCTTTGACTATATAGAAGGCGACAGTACTGTTTTTGAAAAAGCGCCTTTAGAAACTGCAGCAAGAAATGAACAGTTGATAGCGTATAAACATAATGGCTTTTGGCAATGTATGGATACGCAAAGGGACAGAATGCAATTAGAAGAAATGTGGGATAGCGGAAAGGCTCCGTGGAAAATATGGTAATAGATTATTTTAAGAACAAGAAAGTTTTTGTGACTGGTCACACAGGATTTAAAGGAACATGGTTATGTAAAATTTTGTCTATGGCTGGCGCTAAAGTTACAGGTTATTCTTTAAAATCACCTACAGAAGAAAGAGATAAATTTTTTCAGCTTGCAGAAGTTGAAGAAAATATAACTTCAATTATTGGTGATATTAGAGATTACGAATATCTGAAAAAAGTTTTTGATGAATGTCAGCCTGAAATAGTACTGCATTTGGCAGCACAGCCTTTGGTATTAGAAAGTTATAGAGATCCTTCAACAACATATTCTACTAATGTTATGGGAACCGTAAATATTTTAGAATGTATTAGAAATAGTGAGTGTGTAAAATCATTTTTGAATGTTACAACTGATAAAGTTTATGAAAATAAAGAGTGGATATGGGGCTACAGAGAAGATGAACCCTTGGATGGATTCGATCCATATTCTAACAGTAAAAGTTGTTCGGAGCTGGTAACACATAGCTATAAAAACAGTTTTTTTGCAAATAAAACTGTTGCAATATCCACAGCAAGAGCGGGAAATGTGATTGGCGGCGGTGATTTTGCTGAGAACAGAATTATCCCGGATTGTATAAGGGCTGCTTATAAAAAAGCTGCAATTATTGTACGAAATCCTTATTCAACAAGGCCGTATCAACATGTACTGGAACCACTTTATGTTTATCTTATGATAGCCAAAGCACAATATGAAGACATTAAATTGGCTGGCTACTATAATGTTGGTCCGGATGAATGCGACTGTGTAAAAACGGGCGATTTAGTAGATTTATTTTGCCAGGAATGGGGCGATGGACAAACATGGAAAAATGTTTGTGTAGAAGGGCCACATGAAGCGCAGTTTTTAAAATTGGATTGCTCAAAATTAAAAGCTGTATTTGGCTGGAAACCAAGGTGGCATATAAATGAAGCTGTTGCTAAAACAGTAGAATGGGCTAAAGTATATAAAAATAACGGGAATATTTCTGATTGTATGGAAAAACAAATAAAAGAATTTTGGGAGTAAAATAAATAACTGATATTATGAATTATAAATATTTAAGGAGATAAATTCTATGAATAGAATGTTATTGGACTGTACCTTGCGTGATGGTGGATATGTCAATGATTGGGAATTTGGGCATGATAAAATTACTGAAATTTTTGAACGCTTGGTTAGTGCTCAAATAGATATTATCGAAGTTGGTTTTTTAGATGAACGCCGTAAATTTGACATCAATAGAACAATTATGCCAGATACAAAATCAGTTAACAAAGTATTTGAAGGGTTGGAAAAGGGAAATTCATTAGTTGTAGCAATGATAGATTATGGGACATGCAGTATTGAAAATATTCAACCATGTGAAGAGACGTTTTTAGATGGCATAAGAGTAATTTTTAAAGAACCTTTAATGTATGAAGCCTTAGAGTTTTGTCGAAAATTAAAAAATCTTGGATATAAAGTTTTTTCTCAAATGGTTTCTGTTACGACATATACTGATGAACGACTAAAAGAGTATGCCAACTTGGTAAATTCAGTAAAACCATATGCAAATTCGATGGTAGATACTTATGGTCTGTTGCATCATAGACAATTAATGCATATATTCAATGTTTTAGATCAAAATTTATCTTCAGATATTATTATAGGGTTTCATGCGCATAATAATTTTCAGTTAGGTTACGCAAATTGTATTGAATATTTAGAAACTGTAGTACAACGTACAATTGTTGCGGATGGTACATTGTATGGTATGGGTAAAAGTGCAGGTAATGCTCCCTTAGAATTATTAGCAATGTATATGAATGAGAACTTCAATACAAATTATGATATTTGTCAAATTTTAGAAGCTATTGAAAACACTATAATGGATATTTATCACAAACAGTGTTGGGGTTATAACTCATTCTTTTATATAGCAGCATCTACAAAATGTCATCCTAATTATGTATCATTTTTGATGGATAAAAAAACTTTATCCGTGAAGCAGATAACTAATATTTTGAATACAATTACAGATGATAAAAGATTGATGTATGATGCAAAATATGCAGAAAAATTATATTTAGAATATCAAAATATTGTTTGTGATGATAAGGAAGCTATATCATTATTAAAAGCTGCTTTTAAGGGGAAAAGAATATTATTGATTGGTCCAGGAAATAATATAAAGCGGCAAAAAAATAAAGTGAAAAAATTTGTAGAAGAGAATAAACCAATCGTGATATCTGTTAATTATGCTCCTAAAGATATTAAGATTGATTATGTTTTTTTAACAAAATCTAAGAGGTATACGCAATTGTTAAGCGATCTTAAAAACAGTGTAAATGAAAATTCGGCAATTATCGCTACTTCTAATGTAACTAAAACTGCTGGTGATTTTAAATATGTACTTAATTATGGGTCGTTAATTGATAAAAATACTGAAATTATTGATAATTCATTGGTTATGTTATTAAAAGTAATGATTGAAGTAAAAGTAGGTCAGGTATTTTTAGCTGGATTTGATGGTTATTCAAAGCGTAATGATAATTATTTTGATGTTAGTAGGGAGTATAGTTATGCCAAGGAAAAAGCAAGCTATTTAAATAAATATGTAATTGATTTTATTGAGAATGTAAATAATAAAATTCATGTGGATTTTATAACTAGATCTTATTATCATATTTTGTAAGGATTATTTTATGAAATATAAATTAGCTATATTTGATTTAGATGGTACAATTTTAGATACATCTGAAGGTATTCTTTCATCTGCAACATACGCAATAAAAAAAATGGGATTTGAAGTTCCAGATGAAAAAATTTTAAAAACTTTTATTGGGCCTCCAATTCAAAAATCTTTTAACAAAGTATTTAAAATAAATGGAGAAAGCCTAGATTATATGGTTTCTGTTTTTCGGGACAGATATAAAAATCATGATTTATTAAAGGCTGTACCATATGATGGGATTAAAGAAATATTTAAGGCATTGCATAATCATGATATTAAAATTTCTATTGCAACATATAAAAGGCAAGATTATGCAGAAACCATAATTAACTATTTTGAATTGAACAATTATATAAATTCAATATGCGGATCAGATTGGGAGGGTAAGTGGAGTAAGAAAGACATCATTTTAAACGCAATAAAATATAGTGATATTATAAAATTAGAGGATTGTGTTATGATTGGTGATACTATTTGGGATTATGAGGGTGCGAAAGAACTGGGAATAGATTTTATTGGTGTAACATATGGATTTGGTTTTAAACCTAAAAGCAATGTGTCTAATGTCTATCCATTAGCTCAAAAAACATCTGATATTTTAACAATTTTAGTTTAGAGGTGACTTAGATAAAATTTGATGCCATTAATTTTATTAGAGTAGTGGCTACTTTAATGGTATTTTTTCTGCATGCTTCATTATTTGATGGTAAAAATTTCCCTGCTGGTATTGTATTTAAAGAATATCCATTTGCATTTATTTTTAAAATTCCTGCTTGGGCTGGATGTTGGATATTTTTTGTTTTATCTGGTTATTTAGCAGCAAAAGGATTTGTTAGTAATCACTATAATCTTGGCCTACGTGGAATTTTATACTGGTATAAGATGAAAATAAAGAAAATATATATTCCAACACTTATATTTATTGTAGGAGTATCAATACTTTCCTACCCTGAGTTTTTAATAAAAAATAATATAGAATTACTATATTATTTTTTATCATGCACCTATTATGGTGCACCAGGAGTAGATGGTATTGGGGTAACTTGGTTTGTTTTTACACTCATGTGATTGTACTTTTTTACTCCTATAATTTGTATAGCATTTAATAAAAACATAAATTCAGTTAGAGCTATATTCTGCATGGGCATAATTATTATCATTATTGGACTTTTGTTTAGATATTATTGTTTAGTTTCTCATATTGAATGGTCACGTTATGTTTATGCGTCTGTTTTAGGAAGCTTTGATATATTTTTACTTGGTATTTTAGTTGCATTTGCAGAAAAATATAAAAAAATAAATAATTATAAGTATGATTATTTTATTATAACTTCTTTTCTTCTATTATTTATTTTAGTTAATTCTTATTTTTATGCAAAAAATGAATATATGATTTTGTATCAGTATTTATTTCCAAGTATATATGGTATTATTACATCTCTGTATATCTTCAGTTATAGTGACAGGAATATACAATGTAATAAATATTTCGGAAAAACAATAAACTTCTTCTCGTCAATAAGCTTTGGGTTTTATTTATTTCATAGTTTGATATTATACAAATTAGCTGGTTTTATTGGAGGAAGTAATTCATTTTTACAGTATATTAACTTAATTGCGATAGTATCAATTATAACATTATTTTATTCTAGTGCATTCCATAAATTACTTAAGAAATAAAAAGGATGGTAAAAATGAAAGTTAAAATATCAGAATGGTTAGCAGAGTATTTAGTTGAAAAAGGTATTAAGTATAATTTTACAGTTCCTGGTGGTGGAGCCATGATTATGAATATGGCCTTTGGTCACCAAAGGGGATTAAATAATATTTTTGTTCAACATGAACAAGCTGCTGCAATAGCTGCAGAAGGATATTTTAGAGCAACCAATGAACTTGCGCTGGTATGTTGTACAACTGGACCAGGAGGTACTAATACATTAACGGGTGTTTTAGGTGCATGGCTTGATAGTATTCCTATGCTTATTATAAGCGGACAGGTAAGATATACAACAACAGCTCGTTATGCTGGTTTGCCTATTCGGGCGATGGGAGATCAGGAATATGATATTACTCCAATGGTATCTCACATGACTAAATATGCTGAAATGATTACTGATCCTAAAATGGTGAAATGTCATGTTGATAAAGCTTTATATTTGGCTACACATGGAAGGCCAGGCCCAGTTTGGCTTGATATACCTTTAGATATTCAGGGAGCATCCATCGATAGCGAAAGTTTTGTGGAATTTAATCCGTTGGCTGATGCTGAAGAAAATCCCCCTTTAATAACAAAAGAAAGAATGAATTATATTTTAACATTAATTAAAAATTCTCAAAGGCCTGTACTTATGCTTGGAAACGGTATACATATTGCTAATTGTGAAAAATTAATGCACTGTGTTGCAGAAAAACTTAATATACCTATAGCAGTGGCCTATAATGCTACTGATTTATTGGCATGGGATGACCCACTATATGTTGGGCAGCCAGGATTGTTAGGTGATAGGCCCGGTAATTGGGCCATACAAAATGCTGATTTAATATTATCTGTTGGATGTAGATTAAGTCGCAGGCAGGTTGGATATGATGTAACAACATGGGCTAGAGCTGCACATGTTATTATGGTAGACATTGATAAATATGAATTACTTAAACCTAGTGTGCATGTTGAAACAGCAGTTCATGCAGACGCAAAACAATTTTTAGAAGTTCTTTATGATCTTATAAAAGATGAACCCCTTAAATCCAAAAATGAGTGGATTATAAAATGTCAGGAATGGAAAAAAATATATCCAGTTATTCAAGAGAAACATTTTTTGGATAATGGGTCAGTTAATGCATATGCGTTTTTGCATATGCTAGGTTCTAAAGTGAAAAAAGATCAGACGATTGTTTTAGGAAATGGAACTGCAGAGGCTTGCTTACATGCTATTCCGATTAAAGAGAAGACACGTTTAATTTCTAATAGTGGTGCGGCAAGTATGGGATATGATTTGCCTGCATCTATTGGTGCTTGTTTTGCATTGAATAAAAAAGAAATTATAAATATTACAGGTGATGGCAGTATACAAATGAATTTACAGGAACTTCAAACTATTGTTTTCCATAAATTGCCGATAAAAATTTTCCTGATCAATAACCAAGGTTATCATTCTATGCGTCAGACGGAGAATAATTTATTCCCAGAAATGTCAAAAATAGGAGTTGGAGCTGAAAGTGGGGATTTAAGTTTCCCAGATATGAGAAAAATTGCAAATGCATACAATATTCCTTACTGCTGTATTAAAAATAATACCGAGCTTTCAGATGGGTTAGATTATGCTTTAAATCAAGATGGTGCTTTGATTTGCGAACTTTTTGTAGATACAGAACAGAAGTTTGAACCTAAAAATGCTACTAGAAAATTGCCTGATGGCCGGCTTATTTCGCCACCACTAGAAGACCTTGCTCCATTTTTACCGAGAGAAGAGTTAAAAAAGAATATGGTAATCCCACTTATAGAGGAGTAAGTTATGAAGAAAGCTATTATTACTGGACCTACTGGAGCTGTAGGTATATCTTTGATTAATGAGCTTATAGCCAATGATTATTTTGTCACAGCTATTTGTCGACCTAATTCCAAGAGAATACACAACATACCTGCGCATAAAAATATTGAAATTTTAGAATGTGACCAAGCCAATCTATTGGATTTGTCGGATGTACTTCTGCATGATTATAATTATTTTTATCATTTTTCATGGGACGGAACATACGGATTGGCGCGGCAAGATGTTAATATACAAATGCAAAATATAAATTGTACACTGGATGCTGTAAAATTGGCTAAAAAATTAAATTGCACAGCGTTTATTGGAGCTGGAAGCCAAAGTGAATTTGGGCATGTAGATGGAGTATTAAATCCTAATATGCCTTGCAAACCTGATAATGGTTATGGGATTGCAAAACTTGCGGCTGGCCAGCTTAGTAGAATTTTGTCTTCCCAACTCGGTATTCGTCATGAATGGTGTAGAATAGTGAGCTTGTATGGGCCATTTGATGGGGATCATACATTGATAATGAGTACAATTTTAAACTTATTACAGAATAAAATACAGAAATTAACAAAAGGAGATCAGATCTGGGATTATATTTATAGTAAAGATGCGGCATATGCATTTAGATTAGTAGCAGAAAAAGGTAAAGATGGTTCCATATATTGCTTTGGAACAGGAAAAACAAAAAGATTGAGTGAATTTGTTTCAATTTTAAAAGATACAATAGATCCGTCAATCAATCTAAAATTCGGGACTATGGATTATTATCCTAATCAGGTTATGCATTTAGAGGCTGACATTCAAAATTTGGTAGAAGATACTGGATTTAAAGCTTGTTATAGTTTTGAAGAGGGGATTGCAGAAACTATAGCATGGGTAAAAGATAACAGGATATGAATATAAAAGATAGTTTAAAAAATCAACATAGTGACAAAGCCTTGATACAATTTTTAAAATTTTGTGTTGTTGGACTTTCTAATACGGTTATTTCATTAGCAGTATATTATATTATTTTATATTTTGGCGCACATTATGTGATTGCAAGTATTCTTTCTTTTATTATCAGTGTTTTGAACGCATACTATTGGAATTATAAATATGTATTTAATACCAAATCTGATATCTTAAAATCTCTAATCAAGACGTATACCTCTTATGGTTTTTCATATGTGCTTAGTACAACTTTACTCATTATTTTGGTCGAATATTATAATATTTCTGAACTTTTGGCACCAATATTAGTTTTAGTAATTACAGTTCCTTTGAATTTTATTTTGAATAAATTTTGGGCCTTTAAATAGTTATATATGATGGGAGTAATAAAGTGAAAAAGATAAGTGTTATGATTCCTTGCTATAACGAAGTTGATAATGTTATTCCAATTAGTGAAGCAGTGATAGAAAAGTTAGCAATATATATAGATAAATATGATTATGAATTAATTTTTATTGATAACTACTCTACTGATGGCACTCGGAAAAATTTAGAAATATTATGTAAGGCTAATAATAAAATTAAAGCAATTTTTAATGCCAAGAACTTCGGACAATTTAATTCACCATTTTATGGGATGTGTCAAACTACTGGTGACTGTGTTATTACGATGTGTTGTGATTTTCAGGATCCTGTTGATTTAATACCTCGTTTTATTGCAGAGTGGGAAAAGGGGTATAAAATTGTAGCTGCAATAAAAACTAACAGCGAAGAAAATAAGTTTATTAGATTTTTAAGAACTTGTTATTATAAATTAATAAAAAAAATGTCTGATGTTGAGCAAATAGAACATTTTACAGGTACTGGTTTATATGATAGGAGTTTTATTGATGTTCTAAAAACATTGGATGATCCAACACCATTTTTAAGAGGTATTGTCGCTGAACTGGGGCCTTTTAGGAAAGATATAAATTATACACAGGCAAAACGAAGATCCGGAAAAACACATAATAATTGGTATACATTGTATGATGCAGCAATGTTAAGTTTTACGTCATATACAAAAATTGGGTTACGATTAGCTACTATATTTGGCTTTATATTTGCAGCGCTGAACATGGTAGTTGCATTGTGGTATTTTATTGCTAAGCTAATTTGGTGGGACAGTTTTCCTTTAGGATTAGCTCCAATGTTGATAGGAATATTTTTTGCTGGTTCTGTGCAGTTGTTTTTTATTGGCTTGTTAGGTGAGTATATCTTAAATATCAATACGAGAGTTATGAAACGACCGTTAGTTGTGGAGGAAAAAAGAATAAATTTTTAAAGGTGTCATGATGAATAAAGAAATTCCTATAAATAAGAGAAACAGTAATATAGAATTGTTAAGAATAATATGTATGACTCTGATCCTGTTTCATCATGGTGTTGTACATAGTAATTTTAATTTTAATAATGGTATTACATTGAATAATGTTTTTCTTAGCCTATTTATTTTTGGTGGGAAGTTTGGTGTAGACGTATTTATATTAATAAGCGGATACTTTCTTTGTAAGAAAAAATTCAATGTTGAAAAATTTTTAAAACTTTATGGACAACTTGCTTTTTATATAATCTTTATTTTATCAATAGTTATATTGTTTTTTCCAGAAGAACTAGAATATAGAAAAATTATTGATTGTTTATATCCATTTCAAGGATTTGCTGTAAATTATCTTTATTTATATTTGTTGTCTCCATATGTAAATATATTTTCAAGTAATTTAACCAAGCAGGAATTTACGAAAGTGTTAGTGATTCTTACAGTGGTTTTATCTTTGCTTCCTACTTTTTTACCGAGATTTGATGGATTTTATTTACTAAGTTGGATGATATATGTCTACTTAATAGGTAGTTACATAAGGATATATTATTCAGAATTTGAAGAATATAAAAACAAATTAATGATTATTTCATTTGCAAGTATTTCTCTTTCATATGTTTTAAGTGGGTTATCTTTTGTTGTATTGAAAAAAACTGATGTAGGAAAATATTTATATTGGTTTGATGCCCATACATTTTATGGAGATTCTTCTTTCTTCCTATTGTTAGCAGCAGTATGTTGTTTCTTGTATTTCATAAATATTGATTTAGGATATTCTAATTTTATAAATACAATTGCAAAAGCTTCCTTTGGAGTATTGTTATTTCATGATAATCCATTTAGAGATGTAATTTTCACCAATATATTACAATTAAGCTATTTACAAGAAGAAGCTTATTTTCCACTTTATTTTATTATGGCAATGATTTTGATATATATTTTTGCATGTGGTATTGATTTATTGAGAATAAAATATATAGAGAAACTAATGATAACATTCATAGATATTATTTTCAGAAAAATAATGCGTTTGGTAAAATATTATAAAGTTCTAAAGATTTAAGAAAAAGGTGATGAAGGTGAATCTTTTTAGTGAGAGAAAAATAGATAAAATTTTTTATAACATAATGCTTCTAATATTTTTATTGTTAGTAGTTAGAATAATTATTTCCAATGGTAGTGCAATGAGAGAAATTTTTCAACATAGTGATTTAGTCGATAGTGGTATGGATTTTTTTAATAGCATTATTTGTACAAAAGATGCAGACCCATATAAAGTATTCAAAACCCTATATCCACCTTTAGCAAACATGTTTTTTTATTTTTGTTATTTATGTATTCCCAATGAACTTTCTTCTTTATGGAATGTTGATTGGAGTAATTTTTACTTGTTAAGAACTACTAATTTGGATCTAAGAATATGGCAAGCTCCATTAATGTTATTCATATTATATGTGCAGATAATAACTATAGCTGCTTTTATTCTATTTAAGAGTTCAATTTATAGCAAAAGCTCTTTATTTTCGATTAGTCTATTATTTACAAGTGGAATGTTATTCGCTCTAGAACGTGGCAATATAATTATTGTGAGTATGATTATTCTCTTATATTTTGTGCTTAATAAGGATAATAAAAGTATGTTGAAAAGGGAATGTTCATTAGTAGCTTTAGGAGTAACTAGTGGGTTGAAAATTTATCCTATTATTTTTTCAATAATTTTATTGAAAGAGAAAAGATATCTTGATTTTCTTAAAAGTATAGTTTATTTTTTTGTTTTTTTATTGGTACCTTTTTTTTTCTTCAATGGTTTTGCTGATATTAAGATTTGGATAGATGTGGCATTTAATATTAGCACAAGAAATGATATGGCTTTAGGGACTAATTATTTAGGATTTATTCAAGTTGTTAAAACAGTTATTATGTCAAAGTATATTAGTAAAGATATATTTTTACTGATATCATTAGATGATATATTAAAAGTATCAAGATATTTTATATTGTTATTTTTTGTATTATCTTTCGTAAAAATTCTTTTTAAAAAAAAAACTTGGAAAATTTATTTGATATTATCTTTAATTATCGCTTTTACACAACAACATTCTCCAATCTATAATACTATCTTTTTTATTATCCCTTTCATATTTTTTATAAATGCAGAGAAAAATCTAAATAAAAATAATTTTTTGTATTTTATTTTCTTTTTGTTAATATTAATTCCGATACCAAGTTTTGAACATCTCAGAACTGCCTATATTTTAAAGTTTTTAGATTTATTTATTATGGTTGTGTATTTATTAAAAGACACTATAGTGGAATTATACAAAATAATAAAAGAAAAATATTTATGGTGTAATATATGAAAAACAAAGATAGTATTTTATGTAAGATATGTTTGTTATACCTTTTGATTTCATTAATAGTCTTTTTTTGCTTTTGGGTTAATCTTTATGTAGGAATTGTTGTATTATTACTTGTTTTTAACGGATATAATAATATTTTCTATTCTAATGTAAATTATGAGAAAAATAGTAATATATTATTTTCTATGTTTATAATACTATGTTTTTTATTTTCTACTGGTCATGGTGGATTTATTTCTGCCAGTGGCATAGATATTCCATGGCGCAATGCTATTTATCAGGATCTCATCAAATATCCTTGGCCTGTTATTTATGAATACTCAGATAGCGCTTTAGTTTATTACATAACATATTGGCTCGTACCGGCTGGTATTTCTTATTTATTTGATTTGGGCGAAACTGGTAGTTATATAGTTTTATTTGCCTGGACCTATTTAGGACTAACATTATTTTTCTTATTGATATGTGATTATCTTAAAGTAAAGAAAAATCAAATGGTTGTTGTCTGTTTGATTTTTCTTTTTTGGAGCGGACTGAATATATTAGGTATGTTGCTCAAAAGTATTTTTGCTAAAACTGCTTTTCAGATAGATGCATATAATTGGTTCAATACATGGTTATTCGCTGGTGGAGAATATAATGGTTACCCATTGAATTATTTTATACGGACTACATTTGATGCAGTATCTAATGTATATAATCAGTTTATTCCAGTTGGAATAGGAACACTTTTATTTTTAAAATTCAAAGATAAAATAGAGTATTATGCCGTTATAGGATTATTAGTTTTGCCGTATTCACCGTTAGGATTCATTGGCCTTCTGGGTTTAATGTTGGGTATGTTTGCTGATCAATATAAAGATATTATTCGTGGTAATGGTTATAAATATTTAGCAAAAAAAGTTTTTAGTTTACCTAATATTTGTGCCTCAGTCACGATTTTACCTGTTTTTTATTTTTACTTTACGACTAATTTAATGGCAGGTAATGAAAAATACAGTGTATTTTATGTTCCATTGCATGAATATGGATTAATGAGAGTAGGACTATTGCTGTTATATTATCTTGTATATTTTGGCATATATTATTTTTTGATTTATGAAAATAATAAAAAGAATCCTTTGTTCTGGATCAGTGGAGTTTTATTGTTAATATTACCATTTTTTAGAGTAGGCGCTGGTCCGGATTTAAATATGAATGCATCTATGGCGCCGTTTATTGTGGTAATGCTATTGGTAATGAAAGAAATTTTATATACATGGGATAAAAAATGTTTTTATGGGAAGCAGTTATTTTTGGTAATAGCGTTAAGTATTGCTATGCTTACACCGCTTATGCAAATAACTAATTCTTTACGATGCTGTTATTTGGAAGGAAAACGAGCTATATTGCTGGATCCTCATAATATAAATGGTACTTTAAGTGATAAGAATGTAAAAAAATTTGAGAACTTTTTATCTGATCAATACAAAGAAAGTATTTTTTATAAATATTTAGCAAAATAACTAAAATAGCAGGCAGGTGACGGTTTATGTATGAGTATCTGGTAGTTGGCAGTGGTTTATTTGGAAGTGTATTTGCCTGTGAAGCAAATAAAAAAGGTAAGAAGGTTCTTGTTATAGATAAAAGGCCAAATATTGGAGGTAATGTTTATACGCAAGAAATAGAGGGAATCAACGTTCACCTTTATGGTGCTCATATCTTTCATACTAATTTGAAACATATTTGGGCGTATGTCAATCATTTTGCAGAATTTAACCGTTTTACCAATTCTCCAGTAGCCAACTATTATGGAGAATTGTACTCGTTGCCATTTAACATGTATACCTTTAATAAAATGTGGGGCGTAGTAACTCCTGAAGAAGCTGCGGCCAAGATAGAAGAGCAGAAACAAAAAGCCGGTATAACAGAACCTAAAAACTTAGAAGAACAGGCCATTGCACTTGTTGGTACTGATATTTACGAAAAGCTTATCAAGGGCTATACCGAAAAGCAATGGGGCAGACCATGTAATGAATTGCCAGCTTTTATTATCAAAAGGCTTCCGGTACGTCTGACATTTGATAATAATTATTTTAATGCTCTGTACCAGGGAATTCCTGTTGGTGGATATACACAGATGATTGCCAATATGTTGCAGGATATAGAAGTACAGCTTAATGTAGATTATTTAGAAAATAAAGCTGACTTGGATAAACTTGCTGGAAAAGTAGTGTATACAGGATCAGTCGATGCTTATTTTGACTATCAACTTGGAGCGTTGGAATATCGTTCTGTCAGATTTGAGAATGAGATCTTGAATAAAGCAAATTTCCAAGGTAATGCAGCAGTGAACTACACTGATAGTGAAACTCCTTGGACAAGAATCATAGAGCACAAATGGTTTGAATTTGGTAAAGATAAAAACGGTAACGATTTGCCTAAAACAGTGATCAGCCGTGAATATAGCAGTGAATGGAATACAGGTGAAGAACCATATTATCCTGTTAATGATGAAAAGAACAGTAAATTATATGCAGAATATAAAGCGTTGTCAGAAAAAGAAAGTAAGATCATATTTGGCGGACGTTTGGGAGAATATAAGTATTATGATATGGATGCAGTAATAGATAGTGCCTTAAAGCTTGTAGAAAAGGAATTGGTATAGACGTGTGGATATAAAAATACTTGTCGCTACACATAAACAATATTGGATGCCTGAAGACAAGATTTACTTACCTATACATGTAGGACGTGCGATAAAAGCGGATCTTGGTTATTTGGGAGATGACACGGGTGAAAATATTTCTGACAAAAATGCTAATTACTGTGAACTGACAGGACTCTATTGGGCTTGGAAAAATTTGAAATGTGATTATATAGGATTGTGCCATTATCGGCGTTATTTTGCCCATGCTGTAAGTAGCAACGATGTTGAAAAGAAAAAACTGGCTATATTACAACAAGCGGATTATGAAAAACTATTTCAGCAGTATGATGTCATTTTACCGAAGCAGCGTAACTATTTTATAGAAACAGTGCGCAGCCAATATGAGCATGCACATAATAAAAATGATCTGGTGCTGACAGAGCAAGTAATAAGAGAATTTTATCCTGAATATAGTAAAGCTTTTATTAAAGTTATGGGAAGAACAAAATTACATATTTTCAATATGTTCGTAATGAAAAAAGAAAAGTTTGATGAATATTGTCAGTGGTTATTTACTATTTTGTTTGAACTGGAAAAAAGGATAGATATAAGAAGCTATGACGAGTATGAAGCAAGAGTATTTGGCTTTTTAAGTGAGCGGTTGTTTAACGTGTGGTTAGAAAAAGAGGCGTTGAATACAAAGGAAATAGATATTGTTTTTTTAGAAAAAATAGACTGGTTTGATAAAGGTATGAATTTTTTGAAAAGGAAATTTAATAAAAGGTATTGATGATGAATCGAATTGCAGCAGTTGTTGTTACCTATAATAGAATAAATTTATTAAAAGAATGTATAGTTTCTCTTTTGAATCAAAGCATAGATTGTGATATATTGATAGTCGATAATTCTTCCACAGATGGTACAGAAGAATATGTTAATAAATTGATCAGCGAATATTCACGAATATATTATCAAAATACAGGGGCAAATATTGGTGGAGCCGGCGGCTTTAATTTTGGTATGCGTTGGGCCGTAGAAACTGGATATGATTATATATGGATTATGGATGATGATTGTTTATCAAAAAAAAATACTTTAGATGAGTTAATGAATGCAGATGAAATATTAAATGGAAAATATGGCTGGTTATCAAGTGTTGTTTTGTGGAGTGATGGTCATGAATGCAAGATGAACAGACCAAAATTTAAAAAAAGTTTTTACGAATATCTTGAATATATACAATATGGATTGGTACAAGCAGAACAGGCAACTTTTGTTTCACTTTTTTTCAGAAAAGATGTGATAATTCGTGCTGGATTACCGATAAAAGACTTTTTTATTTGGGGAGACGATATAGAGTATACTCGACGGATATCTGTTAGAATGTCACTGCCATGCTTTGTGGTTGGTAAAAGTCAGGTTATACATGCGATGAAAGAAAATACTGGTAGTAATATTTCTACAGATATGCCAGAACGGATAGACAGATATAGATATGCTTTTCGTAATGAGGGATATTTGTATAGACAAGAAGGGGTGAAAGGAAATGTTTATTATTTAGCGAAATGTGTATATAATATTTTTCAAATACTGTTTACCTCTCCAAATAAAAAAATGAGGAGAATAAATATTATTTTGATTTCTATGTTAAAGAGTATTATATTTAGACCCAAAGTAGAGTTTATTGAAAAAAATAAATAAAATTTATATTATGAATTTGAAAGATGTAGGCAAAGATGAAGAATAAGTTATTCATCAATATAATATCGCTGTTTACTATTAAGGGATTGGAATATATACTTGCCTTTATAACATTTCCATATCTTACCCATGTGTTAGAAGTGGAGAAATTTGGTGCAATAGTTTTTGCACAGGGGATAGTTCAATATTTTGTATTGTTTACCGATTATGGATTTAATTTACTTGGACCAAAAGAAATAGCTAAAAATGATGATGTCGGAAAAAGAGGGAAGACATTTACTGCTATTTTTTACAGTAAATTACTTTTGATGTTTGTAGCAATAGCAATATTTTTGTCAGGGGTTGGTGTGTTTTATCAATTTAACAGCACTGCTGTTGATGTCTCTCTATATAGTATTTGTTTTGTGATAGTAATAGGCAATGTAATATTCCCTATATGGTTTTTTCAGGGAATTCAGGAAATGGGTTACATTACCTTTGCAAATATAGTAGCACGATTTATAAGTGTGACATGTATATTTTATTTTGTTAAAACTCCTTTAGATTATTTGATGGCTGCTTTTTTTCAGGCAATAGTACCTTTAGTTGCTGGTGTTTGTTCTTGGGTTATTATTTTGAAGAAGTTTCCTGATGCTTTGTGTAAGCCGGTATGGATTGATATTAGAAAACAGCTTGTTGATGGCTGGACTATCTTTACATCTACAATAGCTATAAATTTATATACTGCCAGTAATATTGTATTTTTGGGTATGCTTACTAATAATATTGTTGTTGGTTATTTTAGTGGAGCAAAGAAAATTATTGATAATATTACAGCATTGTTTTTGCCAATATCACAAGCGATATACCCGCATATTTCTAAATTGGCAGATCAATCACATATAAAAGCATTAAATTTTATAAGAAAAATTTTGTTTGCAGTAGGAGGCTGCAACTTTATTCTATCTTTGTTGTTATTTATCTTTGCAGATAAAATAGTATGGTTATTACTGGGTGATGGATATGAAGAATCGGTTTTATTATTACAGATTATGGCATTTTTGCCATTTGTCATTTCGTTAAGTAATATATTTGGAGTTCAAACAATGCTGACATTTGGACTTCAAAATTGCTTTAGTAAAATTTTAATGAGTGCTGCAATTCTGAATATAGTAGCAGTATTACCATTTATTTATTTTTATCAGGCTGCTGGGGTCAGCTGCGTTATTATTTTTATCGAAATTTATGTAACTGTATCAATGTGGTATATTTTAAAAAAGAATAATTTAGACTTATTCAAACCGTAATATTATTCAGACACCGCACTTTTCCAGTGCGGTGTTTTGCTATATAATAGAGCGGTAGTAAATATAAAAAATAAAGAGGTATTTATGCGTTTATTGATTACCGGCGGCGCCGGTTTTATTGGCAGCAATTATATAAATTGGCATTTACAGCAGTATCCGAGTGATGAAATTATATGTCTGGACAAGCTGACTTATGCTGCTAATATGGCGGCTTTGGCAGATGTCGTCAAATTAAATAATTTCACTTTCATCCAGGGCGATATTTGTGATGAGCAATTTGTAGAAATGTGTTTTGCGCAGTATAAGTTCGATGCAGTGATAAATTTTGCGGCTGAGAGCCATGTCGATACTTCTATCAAGTCTCCGGCTATTTTTACTAAAACTAATATCGAAGGTACAGGTGTGTTGTTAGATGCCTGTGTTAAATTTGCAGTAGCAAGATTTCATCAGATATCGACAGATGAAGTATATGGGGATAAACCGCTTGATTATGACTGGCGTGGGTTTACAGAAGAGTCTCCATTACAGCCTTCCAGTCCTTATGCAGCGTCAAAGGCATCAGCAGATTTGTTGTGTTTGGCATATACCAGAACGTATAATTTAAATGTTACTGTTAGTCGCAGTAGTAATAACTACGGCAAGTGGCAACATCCCGAAAAACTTTTGCCTAAAATCATATCTTTAGCAGAGCATGGTCAAAAGGTACCTGTTTATGGTTCGGGACTAAATAAACGTGACTGGTTATATGTGCTGGATCATTGTGTTGCTGTTGATAAAATCATCAGACATGGAAAAGCAGGTCATATTTATAATGTTGCGGCAGGTACTGAGATGTCTAATCTGACCTTTATAAAATTAGTACTGAAAATTTTAGACAAAGATGAAAATGCAATTGAATTTACAGAAGACAGAGCAGGGCATGATTTAAGATATCCTATGGATTGTGAAAAAATAAAAAATGAATTGGACTGGACTCCGCAATATGCTTTTAAAGAAGCGTTGGATGAAACTGTGGCCTGGTATAGGAGTAGAATGTTGTAAAGCAGAGCATATGCTCTGCTTTTTTGGTTAAAATTTTAACTGTTAAAATTTGCCACTGCTAACCTAAAAAGGTATAATAATATAATATAGATAATTTTGTGAAGCTGCCCATATGCAGTTTCAATTTTAATATGAGGTGTATTCAGTGACTGCAAAAACTTATGCAATTTTAAATTACGGCTGCCAGATGAACGAAAGTGACGCTGAGCATTATGCTGGGCAGCTGCAGGAGCTTGGCTATAAAGCTGTTGATGATTTTCATGATGCAGATGTTGTGGTAGTAAATACCTGTTGTGTGCGTGAGAGTGCGGAAAAGCGTATTTTAGGGAAAATAGGTGAATTGAAAGGGGTCAAAGCTAATCATCCGGGGCAGATAGTTTGTGTTGCCGGGTGTATGGCACAAAAAGATGGCGAGAAACTTATAAAAAAACATCCGCAAATCGATTTGTTGATCGGTACGGCTCATGTCAACGGGTTTAAAGAAATACTTGCTGAGTATTTGTCTGAAAAGGGCGAGCGTGTTTATAACAGTTTAGAAGTAAAAGAAAGCGAATTTGAGGGTGAGCGTGTCCGTCAAAGCGGTTTTTCAGCCTGGATTCCTATTATGTATGGCTGCAATAATTTTTGTACGTATTGCATTGTTCCTTATGTACGTGGGCGTGAACGCAGCCGCAGTATAGAAAATATTGTAGACGAGGTTAGGCAGGCTGTTGCTAAGGGGTATAAAGAATTTACGCTGTTAGGGCAAAATGTAAATTCTTATGGGAAAGATCTTGGGGCGAAAGACCAGTTTGCTAAATTACTGCGCTGTGTAAATGAAATCCCTGGAGTGGAACGGATTCGCTATATGACGAGTCATCCGCGTGATATGCACGAAGATGTTATCAAAGCAGTTGCCGAATGTGAACATATTTGCGAAAACTTTCATATCCCGTTTCAATCTGGCAGCAATAAAATTTTAAAGGCGATGAATCGCGGCTATACTCGCGAGAAATATTTGGAACTTGTTGCTATGATCAGAAATTATGTTCCAGAGGCTGCTGTTACTACGGATATCATTGTTGGTTTTCCGGGTGAAACAGAAGCTGATTTTAATGATACGCTGAATTTAGTAAAAGAAGTTGGTTTTGATGCTGCGTTCACCTTTATTTATTCCAAGCGTTCTGGAACACCGGCTGCGGCGATGGAAGAACAGGTTCCGTTAGAGGTAAAAAAAGCCAGGCTGAATTTATTGATGGAAGCCCAGAATATTTCAAGCTTGCAGCGTAATGAAGCTCTGGTTGGCAAAACACTGGAAGTTTTAGCTGAAGGCCCAAGTAATAATAATAAAAAAGTATGGAGCGGAAGAACGCGTACAAATAAGCTGGTTTTATGGCCAGTCGAAGGTCGTGATTTTGAGCTGGGGGATAAAGTGCAGGTGCAAATTGAAACTGCGCAGACCTGGCTTTTGAAAGGGAAGGCGGTAGAATGACAACTGCTTATACGCCGATGGTGCAGCAGTACCTTGAAGTAAAGCGTCAGCATCAGGATGAATTGCTGTTTTTCCGTTTAGGCGATTTTTATGAAATGTTTTTTGAGGATGCACTGACTGCCTCCAGAGAATTAAATATTACTTTGACCGGGCGTGCCGGCGGTATGGAAGAAAAGATACCGATGTGTGGTGTACCTTATCATTCTGTCGATAATTATATTGCCAAACTGATCAAAAAAGGTTACCGCATCGCAATATGTGAGCAGGTGGAAGACCCTAGAGCGGCTAAAGGGATAGTTGAACGCAAAGTTGTTAAGATCATTACGCCGGGCACTGTCTTGAGTGAACAGCTTTTAGATGATAAGCACAACAGATATTTAGTTTTTCTGCAGGAGGATGGCAGTGAATTATGTCTTGCTGCTGCCGATATTTCTACCGGTGAATGCCAATGGTTCAGTGCCGCTGGTGAAGAGCGTTTAATGGCGATACAGGAACAATTGTTTCGCATTCAACCGGCAGAGTTAGTTGCTTATAGCGGTATTGTAAACTGGGAAAATTTAGCAGCTTGGATCAAAAGTAAAGTTCCTGAATGTGCTGTTTCTGTATATCAGGAAGAAGAAGGCGCACCGCAGTATTTTGTGCAGCATTTTGGCAGTGATGATGTTGCCGATAATTTAGTGCATGATACAGTAGAACATTTACTGCGTTATCTGCATGTAACCGTTAAAGCTGATTTGTCGCATATTAACAGCTTATCGCGCATAGCTAAAGAGCAGTTTATGAATTTGGATGCAACAGCTGTTAGAAATTTAGAACTTATAAAGAATATGCGTGATGGCTCTAAACGAGGTACATTATTAGATGTGCTTGATTTTACGTCCACTTCTATGGGTGCCCGTAAACTGCGGAATTGGATCGAATGTCCTTTGCTTGATTTATCACAGATAAGAGCAAGGCAGGAAGCGGTAGGAGAATTGCTGACAAATGTACAGATGCGAGGTAATCTGCAGGAAAAATTAAGAGCAATTTTTGATTTGGAACGTATAGTTTCACGTATCGAAGTTGGCAGTGCTAATGCGCGTGATCTGGTTTCATTGCGTTCTTCACTGGCAGTGCTGCCAGAAATAAAAAGCTTACTAAGATATTGTAACAGTAAACTTTTGCAGCAGTTATGCGAGGATGTACATTTGCATCAGGAGCTGTTTGCTACTTTGCTGGCAGCAATTGTTGATGAACCGCCCTTTTCCGTACGTGAAGGGGGCATGATCCGCAGTGGCTTTGATTTAGAGTTAGATGAACTGCATTCAATTGCCAGTGATAACAAAACATGGATGCAGAATTTTGAACTTAAGATTAAAGAAGAAACTGGTATCAAAACCTTAAAGGTTGGTTATAATAAAGTTTTTGGTTATTATATCGAGGTATCTAAAGGTCAAAGCACAAATGTACCGGATTATTTTGTACGTAAGCAAACACTTGTAAATGCTGAGCGGTATATTGTCCCGGAATTAAAAGATTTTGAGAATAAAATTTTAAGCGCTAAAGAAAAAATCGAACAGCTTGAATATTATATTTTTACACAGCTGCGCGAAAAAATAAGGTCTCAGATCGTTCAAATGCAGGAAACAGCTCGTGCTTTGGCCAATATTGATGTTTTAGTATCGTTGGCGGAAGTAGCATTTAAATACAACTATGTGTGTCCGGAACTGAATAATCGCAGTGAAATAAAGATTTATGACGGTCGTCATCCTGTTGTAGAGCGCTTATTGGAACGTGAGATTTTCGTTCCTAATAATACTACTCTTAATAATAATGATGAACGTATGATTATTATTACCGGACCGAATATGGCAGGTAAATCGACCTATATGCGCCAAGTTGCTCTGCTGGTCTTGATGACACAGATGGGCAGCTTTATTCCTGCACGTCAGGCAACTATTTGCCCGGTAGATAAGATTTTTACTCGTGTTGGTGCCAGTGACGATTTGGCGACGGGTCAAAGTACATTTATGGTAGAAATGAATGAAGTTGCGCAGATTCTCAGATACGCAACTAAAGACAGCTTGATTATTTTGGATGAGGTTGGACGTGGTACAAGTACTTTTGACGGTATGAGTATTGCACGTGCTGTCATGGAGTTTATTCACGAGAAAATAAAAGCAAAAACATTGTTTGCTACACATTATCATCAGTTGATCGCGTTGGAAGACGTGATGAACGGAGTAAAAAACTATTCTGTGGCAGTTAAAGAACGTGGTAATGATATTGTCTTTTTGCGCAGAATCGTGCCCGGCGGTACTGACCGCAGTTATGGCGTACATGTGGCAAGGCTGGCAGGACTGCCTAAAAAGGTCATTGACAGGGCCCAGGATATTCTGGAAGAATATGATAATTGTGAAACTGCCTGCAGCGTTCAGATAACACCCAGGGCAGAAAAAGAAACAGCACCTATGGGATCATTGTTTGCCAGCAGTCTGCAGCAGCAGATTTTAAAAATGGATGTTATGGCGATGACGCCAATCGAAGCCTTGAATGCTTTGTATAAATTGCAGGATGAAGCAAAAAGGGAAGGCGGTGAATTATGAACGAACAAAAAGTGCAATTATTAGATCAAAATACAGCGAATCAGATCGCTGCCGGTGAAGTTGTTGAAAAACCTGCTTCTGTAGTAAAGGAGCTTGTAGAAAACTCTTTGGATGCAGGTGCAGATAACATCGAGGTCACTATTTTTGGCGGTGGTACAGAATATATTCGTGTTGTCGATAATGGCAGCGGTATGTCGGAAGAAAATGCAAAATTAGCAGTTTTAAGGCACGCTACAAGCAAAATCAGAGTTGCTGAAGACCTGCTGCATTTGAACACTTTAGGATTTCGCGGTGAAGCGTTGCCGAGTATTGCTTCTGTTAGTAACTTCCAGCTGCTGACACGTCCTGTTACCGAGGAGTTTGCTACTTCAATAAAAATTGAAGGCGGCGATCAGGCAGAATGTATTGCTACTGGTGGGCACACGGGTACGACGATTATTGTTGAGAATTTATTTTTTAATGTTCCGGCCAGGCGTAAATTTTTACGTACTGTACAGACTGAAAGCCGTTATATCAGTGAATTGATCACAAAATTGGCTTTATCACGCCCTGATGTGCGGTTTAAGCTTGTCAGCAATGATAAAGAGGTTTTGAGTACGCCGGGTAACGGAGATTTAGTTGATACTGTTAAGGCACTATATGGTAAAAATGTTAGTGAGGAGCTTTTGACCGTTGATTTTGCTGGCAGCGAAGTTAAGGTAAGAGGTTTTATTGGTAAACCTACTTTACTAAAAGGCACGCGTCAATGGCAGACGTTGCTGGTAAACGGACGTATCATTACTAACAGAATGATCGCCAAGGCGATTGATCATGCCTATCAGTCTCAGATTCCGAAAAGCGGTTTCCCTTTTGCTGTTTTGAATATTACCGTCGATACTGAAAGTATTGATGTTAACGTACATCCTCAGAAGAGTGAAATTAAGTTCAGCGATGACAGTACTGTTTATAAAGCGATGTATAAAGCTTTGACTGATGCACTGACAAGACCTATGAGCGCTAAACCTCAGGACCTGACATTATTGGATGATTCTGAACTGCAGGTATTCAAGTCTGCTGAAGCAGTTGTGGCAGCAACAGAACCATCGATAGTTGTTGAAACACCAGCCGCTGAAACTAAAGTGCCTGAGACAGAGTTGCCGGCCTTAAAAACAACTGGTACAGCAAAGGCTGAGGTTTACTCGGCTTACAAGTCACAACAGCAAAGCGTTTGGAAAGAACCTGAATACACATACAGGCCTCCAAAAACGGAGCCTGTTTATACGATCAGTGAAACTCGTGATGTTTTTGACAAGCAGGATAACATTGCTTCTAATATTATCGATTTCACTGATACCGATAGTGGTGTTGATACGATCTGGCCATTGGGTCAGATTGACAGAACTTTTATTGTTGCCCAATCTGATGATTCTTTGTTTTTGGTTGACCAGCATGCCGCGCATGAGCGTATTTTATACGATAAGCTTGTTGCGTCCCATAATGATATTCCGGCCCAGCAGATGTTGATTCCTTTATATATCGATGTTACTGCCCAGGATGTAAATTTGATAGAGGAACATCGGGAAGAATTTCTGCGCCTGGGTGTCGATATTGAGGCTGCAGGCGAATCTATGCTGCGCGTTTCAAGCTTGCCTTCAGATATTAAGGCTGATGATGCCGAGGACTTTGTGCGTGAAATTACTCAAATGCTGAGTGAATTAAGAACGATTAATCCAAGTGATTTGCGTCAGAATATTTTACATATGACTGCTTGCAAAGCAGCAATTAAAGCCGGTGAGGTGCTGAATATGCGCCAAATGCGACAACTGATTATTGATCTTTGCAATACAGAGCATCCTTTTACTTGTCCTCACGGCAGACCGTGTATGGTTGAAATAAATTCTGCCGAGTTATACAAGATGTTTAAGCGAACTTAAACATGCAGAAAACGTTTAAATTTGCAGTAACGGTTGGACGCAGTGAAAATGTTGCCTTAGAAAAACTTGCGCAAACATGGGCAGCAAAATTTGGTGTAAAATATGTGGAACGTGGCAGTAGGGGGTCTTTGGTTTTTTTACTAGATCAAGAACGGGTAGAAGCACTTTTAGTAGCAACAAATAAAGGCCCGCAGGTATATACTGCTTCTGGAACTTTCTTTTTTCATCCAAGTATGGCCGTTTTGCGGGTACAGCGTTTAAAAAAGTACGAGCCTGATCACTTTAGTGCTGCATTGGCTCTTAAACCGGGAATGAGGGTACTGGATTGTACGATGGGGCTGGCAAGTGATGCTGTTGTTGCCAGTTTTATTACAGGCCGGACAGGAACTGTTTGTGCTGTTGAGGCTTCGCCGTTGTTACATTTTGTAGTCAGCGAAGGCCTGCAGAATTATCAGGCTGAAGATGTTGATTTAAACAACGCCATGCGCAGAATAGAAACGGTATATGCAGAAGCAGATGAGTATTTGTACACTTTGCCAGCCGACAGCTTTGATGTTGTTTATTTTGACCCAATGTTTCGAATACCGATAAATGCTTCTTCAAATATGGAGCCATTGAGGCCTATTTCCTGTGAGAAACCGTTAACAGAAGCGACTGTTAAGGCGGCACTTAGAGTAGCTCCTTGTGTAGTGGTTAAAGAACGCGGACAAAAATTATTGGAAGCTTTAGGGTGTACGGAAATTCTGGGCGGCCGTTATAGCCGTGTAAAATATGGTATCCGAAGGAGGTAACGGCATGAAACCGAGAGTTGCAGTCATTTTAGGTCCTACTGCAACAGGCAAAAGCCATTGCGGGATAGCCTTAGCCAAACGTCTGAATGGCGAGATAATTTCCGGTGATTCCATGCTTGTATATCAAAGAATGGATATTGGTACAGCTAAACCTTCTGCTGAAGAACTGGCGGCAGTACCGCACCATTTAATCGATATTTTGCCGCCGGATGCTGCTTTCAGCGTTGTTGATTTTAAAGAAAAAGCGGAAAAAATAATTGCTGATATCAATAGTCGTGGTAAATTACCTGTAATTGTTGGCGGTACCGGTCTTTATATCAAGGCCCTGCTTGAAAATTATGAATTTAATACTGTTGAAGAATGCAGTGAACTACGCAGTGAATTGGAAGCATTTGCTGAAGAACACGGCAACAGCGCCTTGTATGAAAAACTGCAGGAACTTGACCTGGAGACCGCTTCAAGATTACATATAAATGATCGCAGAAGAATTATCAGAGCTATTGAAGCAGCACAGAGTGGTGAAAAAATAGCTCATAGGAAGTCGGAGGAATGGACTTATGAAACTGTTGTTTTTGGTCTGCGAATGGAACGAGAAAGTTTATATGCGCGGATCAATGCCAGAGTTGATAAAATGATGGCAGATGGTCTGGTAGAGGAAACTAAATCTTTACTCGACAGTGGGCTATCATTGGATGCTCAGTCGATGCGCAGCATTGGTTACAGACAAATAGTCTGGTATCTACAAGGCCAGATGGATAAATTGGCAGCAGTTGAGAAATTGAAACAGGCGACACGTAATTTTGCTAAACGCCAATTTACCTGGTATCGTCAGATGCCGTATATTAAATGGTTTGATTTGGAAAAAGAGCCTGTGTATGAAAAGATTATTGACGAGATGCAGCAAACGCTTGTGGAAAAGTTTAAACTGCGGTAAAATTATAACAATAGATAGAAATTATTTTGGAGGGGAAAGCTATGAATAATAGTGGATCAAAGCCGGCAATGAATTTACAGGACAGTTTTTTAAATCATGTGCGTAAGGAAAACCTTGGCGTCATTATTTACCTGATTAATGGTTTCCAAATCAGAGGTCTGGTAAGAGGTTTTGATAACTTTACTGTTATTATTGAAAATGAAGGCAAACAACAGCTTGTTTATAAGCACGCTATATCGACTATTTCGCCGGCTGCTAATATTACAATTATGCAGCCAGAGAAGCGCGAACAATAATGTTTTGAAAAACAGCGCTTGAGCGTTGTTTTTCTTTTTTGAGGATGAAATATGAACGATAAATTAAATTTGTTTTTTGAATATCTGACAGTTGAATTAGGCTTAGCGTCAAATACAAGATTAGCTTATGAGCGTGATTTGCGTTTGTTTAAAGAAGCTTTAGGATTAAAGGATAATGACGCCTTGGCAACTGTATCGCGTGAGCAGGTTATTCGCTATATGACAGGTTTGAAAAATAAAGGTTTAGCCGCAGCAACGATTGCCAGAAAACTTGCTGCTATAAAATCTTTTTATCGTTTTATGACAGCAGAAGGGTATTTGGAGATTGATCCTGCGGAAGTTGTAGAAGCTGGAACAAAAGGTATCAAGCTGCCAAAAGTTTTAAATCAGGAAGAGGTTTTGAAGCTTTTGGAACAGCCTGATTTGAGAACGGATGAAGGCTATCGTGACAGAACGATGCTGGAAGTGCTTTATGCAACGGGAATGCGTGTTTCTGAATTATTGGGTTTGCCTGTCAGCGGCGTTAATCTGCAAATGAAGTATATCATCGCTTTCGGTAAAGGATCTAAAGAGCGGTTAATACCCATTGGCGGCATAGCAGTTGAATATTTGGATAAATATCTGAATGTGGTAAGGCCCAAACTGCTTCATACTAAAAATCCTAATGTAAAGAATTTATTTTTAAGTATGAGCGGAAATGAAATGACAAGGCAGAGGTTTTGGCAAATCATTCGCGGTTATGGGCATCAGGCAGGATTAAATAAGGAGCTTACACCACATATGCTGAGGCATTCCTTTGCAACACATTTACTTGACAATGGTGCTGATCTGCGGTCTGTCCAGGAGCTTTTAGGGCATTCGGATATTTCTACGACACAGATATATACGCATTTGACAAATAAACGCCTGCGCGATATTTATGAAAAAGCGCATCCGCGGGCATAGAGGAGGCTACTATGGCAAGAAGGACTAATAGAAAAAAAGGGTCAGGAGGAGGTTTTGTACTGACTTTGATTTTAGTATTATTAGCTATAGCTGTTGCTGGAGGCATTTATTATGCGGCGAGCAGAGACGGAGAAAAAGATGTGCTTGATAAAGGCTTGACTGGTTCTTCTTCGGTTGATTTGCGGGAAGAGTCCAAAGAAGCGCATAGGGCAGTCGATGATATTTTATTATCGAAGGATAACTGGCAGTTAACTGATAATGGTCGTGAAGATCAGCACGAACGTATGAAAGAAACAGGTGGAGAAGTTGTCTGGAATAAGCGGCAGCTGGCTATTGGAGTTCCGCCAAGTACTGGATTAGAAGGTGCGGCAGCCTGGCTTGGCGAAAAGATTTCCGGTACGAAAATGATTGTTCTCAATCAGCGTGAGGCTACTTATAATGGTTGGGAAGCTGTACGTATGGAAATTGCTATTTCAGCTAAAGCAGGAACTGGTAAAATGAATTTTATCACCGATACGGTTTACTTTTATCATAACTTAAATCTGACTAAAGAAGATAAAGATATCAAAGAAGACGAAAGTACGAAGAAAGATGACAAAAAAACTGCTCAGAAATATCATGGAAAATTGGCTGTCATTATTGACGATTGTGGTTACGATCTGGCACCGGTGAGAAAGCTGGTCAATTTGAATGCGCCTTTCAGTTACGCTATTCTTCCCTATAAAGATTTCAGCAGTGACGCTTTGCATGTTATAAAAGGCGGCGGTCAGACTGCGATGCTGCATTTGCCTATGGAACCTATGGACAGAACAGCTATGTCTGAGGGTAAGATTACAATCTTGACTGATATGACTGCTGAACAGGTGCAGCAATTAACTCGGAAAGCGGTAGATAGTTTACCAGGTATCGAAGGTGTCAATAATCATCAGGGTTCTAAAGCAACAAGTAATGAAGCAACGATGAAAGCTGTATTGAAAGTTTTAAAACAACAAGGCTTGTTTTTTGTAGACAGCAGTACATACTCCAAATCTATAGGTGATCAGGTCGCACGCAGTATGGGTGTTCCTACTGCCCGTAACAATATATTTTTGGACAACAGTTCCGACGAAGATGACATTATTGCTAAAATATGGCAGGCTGTAGAAATGGCGGACAGAAATGGAAGCGCTATTGCCATTTGTCATGCCAGACCGCATACTGCCGCAGCGTGGAGCAAAGTTATCGACGAGGTAAATGCATCTGGTATTCAATTAGTTCCTGTAAGTAGTTTATTGAAGTAGTCGGAGGATTATACATATGTATGTTGAAGAAACGATCAGTAAATATGAAAAATATATTAACCCTGCTCAGGCGAAATTATTTCGGTTTATGGGATTGGCAAGCGTTGAAAGATATGCAGAGGGGTGGACTATAACTGACAGCGAGGGCAAACAATTCATTGATTGTCTTGGCGGCTACGGAATGTTTGCGTTAGGACATCGCAATCCTGATGTCGTAGCTGCTGTAGAAGCAGAACTGCATAAAATGCCAATGAGCGGTAAAGTGCTTTTTAACAGACCTATGGCAGACCTGGCTGAAAAACTGGCTTTAATTACTCCCGGTGCTTTGCAATACAGTTTTTTCGTTAACAGCGGTACAGAAGCTGTTGAGGGATGCCTGAAGGTTGCGCGACTGGCTACAAAAAGGAAAAAGTTTATTGCGGCAAGGAATGCGTTTCACGGAAAAACTTTTGGTTCGTTGACAGCTACTGGCAGAGATTTGTTTAGAGATCCGTTTAAACCGCTGCTGGATAATTTTACACATGTAGAATATGGGGATATAGATGATCTTGCTGAAACTATTGATGAAGAAACAGCTGCCGTTATTTTAGAGCCGATTCAAGGGGAAGGCGGCATTATCGTTCCGCCGGAAGGTTATTTTAAAGCAGTAAGAGAGTTATGTGACCAATACGGTACTTTACTGATTGCGGACGAAGTACAGACTGGTATTGGCAGAACCGGGACCTGGTTTGGGGTTGAACATGAGCAGATAACTCCGGATATCATGGCTACGGCTAAAGCGTTAGGTGGAGGGGTGATGCCGATCGGAGCGATAACGGCTACGGCTGATGCCTGGGCTGGATTAATAGAAGCACCTTTTTTACACACTTCAACTTTTGGCGGTAATCAATTAGCGTGTGCTGCTGCCAATGCTGCGCTGAATTACATTGAAAAAAATGATGTGCTGGATCGCAGTGCTGCGGCGGGGGCATACTTTAAAAAAGGGTTGGAATCAATTCAAAAAGATTATCCTTCGGTCATCGCAGAGATCCGCGGCCGCGGAATGATGATCGGAATTGAGCTTACAAAAGAAGGCGCCGGTGGAATGCTGATGTCGCTGATGATCGATAAACGAGTTATTATTGCTTATACTCTAAATAATCCTAAAGTTATTCGTATTGAACCGCCTCTGATCATGCCTACAGATGTTATTGATCAGGTTTTGACTATCTTTAGAGAAGCTGTCAGCAGTACGGCTGAAGTGATTGAAGATTTATAAAAGGAGCAGAATTATGCCTTGCGTAGAAACAAAGATTGTGATCAACGGCGATAGTAAGCCTATTTTTGAAATTATAAAAAATATGGAAGCTTACCCCTCTTTTATGCATGATCTGGTGAGTGTAGAAATTTTAGAACGCGGAGAAAATACTACTGTTTCACATTGGGTATCTAATGTTGATGGTCGTAAAATCGTCTGGACTGAACGCGATACCTTTTATCCGGAAGAAATGCGTATCACTTATTGTCAGACCGAGGGTGATTTGAAAAAAATGGAAGGGGAATGGAGACTTGTACCCGTGAGTGAAGGGACAGAAGTTTCCCTGCTGGTAGATTTTGAATTTGGTATTCCGATGATTGCCGGGCTATTAAATCCTATTTTAAAGAAAAAAGTTCGTGAAAACAGTGAAAATATGTTGACAGCCGTTAAAGCGCAAATTGAAAAATAGTGCAGTAATTGGTATAATATGCTATAAGACTTACGCAGGTCTTATAGATAAAGTTCGATAGTTTTTATTTTGAGGAGGAACAAAAAAGTATGAGAACAGCTTTTTTAATGACGGCTCTTACTGTGTTATTGGTACTGGTCGGAGATTATTTCGGCGGTGCCCGCGGTATGATGATGATGCTTATCATCTCCCTCGCCATGAATCTATTTTCGTACTGGAACAGCGATAAACTGGTTTTGGCACAGTATAATGCCAAACAGGTTGATGAAAAAAGTGCGCCTGCTTTATATAAAATGGTGCAGCGTTTGGCGGAAAGAGGCAATTTGCCGATGCCTAAAGTATATATTATTGACAGCCCTGTGCCGAATGCATTTGCAACCGGCCGTAACCCTGAACATGCTGCGGTTGCAGTAACTACCGCTTTGGCCAATGCCTTAGATAAAGATGAGATTGAAGGCGTTTTGGCACATGAATTGAGTCATGTCAAACATGGTGATATTTTAATCGGTACAATAGCTGCATCTATGGCAGGTATTATTACGACGCTATCTCACTGGGGGATGTTCTTTGGTGGTGGCGACAGAGACCGCAATAGCAGCAGCAGTGCTATTGTTGGTTTGGCTATGATGATACTGGCGCCTTTGGCTGCAGGTATTATTCAGATGGCTGTTTCGCGTTCGAGGGAATATATGGCTGATAAATCCGGTGGTGAGTTAAGCGGTAATCCGGATGCTTTGGCTGACGCTTTGCTGAAAATAGAATCGTATGCAAAAAACAGAACGATGCCGGGAGCTACTGAAAATACTGCTCATATGTTTATCATTTGCCCCTTTAGCGCAAAAGATATGCAGCAGTTATTCAGTACACATCCCAGCACCGCAGACCGTGTGGCACGGTTACGCGCGCAGGCCAAAGCTATGCGCAGCAGTGGAGGTGCGAAATAATTGGATAAAAAATTAACTTGGTTAAAACAGCTTTCTGAAACCTGCGGTGTTTCAGGATTTGAAACACCAATTAAAAATTTGCTTCAAAAGCGGCTGCAGGGCAAAGCCAAAGTATCTTATGATAAATTAGGCAGCGCTGTTTTTACTAATGAAGGTCAAGGCAAGGACTTGCCAAAAATTATGCTTGCCAGCCATATGGATGAAATTGGTTTTATGGTTAAGCATATAACAAAAGAAGGTTTTTTAAAATTTACTTGTTTAGGTGGCTGGTGGGAGCAGGTTATGCTGAGCCAGCGCGTTACTGTACACGGCAGCAAGGGTGATCTTGTTGGCGTTATCGGCAGTAAACCTCCACATATACTGACACCGGAAGAACGAACAAAAGTGGTTGCCAAGCGCGATATGTATATTGATATTGGAGCTGCCGACGAAGACATGGCTCGCAATTTAGGAGTTTTCGAAGGCTGTCCAGTGACGCCATATGCTGAATTTTCAGTTATGGGCGATGGTAAAACTCTGCTTGGTAAAGCCTGGGATAATCGCATCGGCTGTGCAGTCATGGCAGACGTTATGGAAAATATCGGCACAAAGCATCCTAATACTGTATATGGTGTAGCGACAGTACAGGAAGAGGTCGGGTTACGTGGTGCTCAAACAAGCGTTAATCTGCTGAGCCCTGATGTTGCTTTCGTTATTGATACATGTGTGTCTGGTGGTACGCCAGGTGTAAGTGATGATGTAGCTCCTGCGAAATTGGGAAAGGGTATTGCTATAACAATTTTTGATGCTGGTATGATTCCCAATACAGCATTGCGTGATTTTGCAAAAGAAGTTGCTGAAGAATTGAAGCTGCCAACACAGATCAGTATTTCAGAGGGCGGTGCTACTGATGGCGGTCGTATACATTTACACGATGCCGGTGTTTTGACATTAACATTCAGTATCCCTACCCGTTATATACATAGTCATCAATCCATTATTCATATGGATGATTATCAAGGTGCTGTTCAGCTGATCACAGCAATGATCGAGAAACTGGATAAGAAAAAGTATCAGCAGCTTTTAAAAGGCTAAAATCGTTTTGCGATTTAGTATAAATTAAAATAGTCTAGATAGGAGAGATTCCAATGCAACAAACACTCGTACTCGTAAAACCCGATGGTGTCAAAAAAAATCTGATTGGTGAAATCATCGCTCGTTTTGAACGCCGCGGCTTGAAAGTTTCGGCTTTAAAATTAGTAAAAATCACTGAAGAACAAGCTAAATATCATTATGCTGAACATGAAGGCAAACCTTTCTTTGGTGAATTGGTTGAATTTATTACTTCCGGCCCTGTTGCAGCAATGGTTATTTCCGGTGAGAATGCAATTAAAGCGGTTCGTGGCCAGATGGGTGCTACTAATCCGTTAGATTCTGTTCCTGGTTCTATCCGCGGCGATTACGCGCTGACTATCGGCGAAAATATCGTTCATGGCAGTGACAGTGAAGAATCCGCTGCACGCGAAATCAAAAATTTCTTTAAAGCTGAAGAAATTTATTAATTTAAAATTTTCCGGAAGGATGGTGACAAAATGAAAGCAGCAGTATATACCAGAACTGGTGACAAAGGCACTACCGGACTTTATACAGGCGAACGTGTACCAAAACAAAGCATGAGAGTTGAAGCTTACGGTACAGTTGATGAGATCAGTTCGGCGCTTGGCCTGGCAAGAGCTACAGTCAGACGCGAAGATGTCAGGGAAACGATTTACAAAGTTCAGCAGCTTCTGATGTCACTGATGGCTGATATAGCAAGCTTGAATTTGCCTGAGCCTTATATCAAAGAAGAGCATGTGAAAATGTTTGAAGAAACTATCGATAAATTCGATAATATGCTCCAGCCTTTGAGTCATTTTATCATCCCCGGAGGCACCCCCGGATCAGCTGCTTTGGACATCGCGCGTACAACTACTCGTCGTGCCGAGCGCTGTCTGCTCCGCTTATCTGAAACAGAAGAAGTCAATCAGCAGGTTCTTATCTGTTTGAACAGACTTTCTGATTTATGTTTCATTTTATCAAGAGTTGAAGTAGAAGTAGAAGCTTAAAACAAAATGACCATAGGTTCGGTAAGAACTGTATGGTCATTTTCTTTTGGGTTAAATTACTTTAAAAATGTTTTGAAGTAGTTAAAAATGTAGTATTTTTTATACGAAAGATATATACTTACTATAATTATATTGAAAGATAATGGGAGATTACTATGAATTTTTACCTGTTGTCGATAATTGCTTTTGGTGTGTTTGTAGCAATTCTCTACCTTAAGTCTTCTGAACATCAAAGAATGTTGTATTCGCAGAAATATGTACGTGATAAAGTAAGCGGTACACTGGGATTTGATAAGTTTAAAGAAAAAGCGGATGAAATGCTGCAGCGCAAAAAAGAGCTTTTGGCGCTAATACATTTAGATATTGACCCTTACCATGATATCGTTGATATTTATGGGCGTGAGACAGCAGATAATGTTTTACGCATTTTGGGAACAGAGCTTAACCGACGTGTTGTGAAGGGATATCTTACAACAAGACAGGCCGGAGATAAGTTCTTTTGCCTTGTTCCTTTTACAGATGAAGAAACGCATAATAATTGGTTTGACGGATTATCTGATATGGTAGAAAGCGAAGTCAAGCGTATTTGCAATGTCAGCATCAAACTGCGCGGAGATCTTTATGTATGTCGAGTCGAAGACTCGCTGGAAGATGCAATGGTAAAAACTGTTGCTCAGCTCAACAAAAAAGTTTTTCACAAATGCTGCCGCAGTTTCTTTATAATCAATGATTTTGAATTCACAACTGGTTATAATTCTCTTTCTGAAGAAGTTTGCAGTGCTCTTAATAATAAAGAGTTCACTGTTTATTTTCAGCCGCAATACAATATCTATACTAATGAGATTGTTGGTGCGGAAGCTTTATTGCGCTGGGAGCATCCTACGCGCGGGATAATTCTTCCGGAAGTTTTGATTCCTATCCTTGAAGATAATAACCAGTTATCTAAATTTGAAAATTTTGTTTTTGAAGAAGTCTGCCATTTCTTAGCATTACGCCTTGCCTTGGGGTTACAGGTTTTTCCAATCTCCTGTAATTTTTCATTTGAACATTTTAAAGATGAAAATTTTATTGATTCTTTAAAAGAAGCTGCCGATAAGCATAATGTTCCGCACAAGCTTTTGGTAGTTGAGCTTGCTGAAAGATTATTGGCTGATGATGTGAATTTTGCTGGGATGCAGGTCGACGAGCTGAAAAATCAGGGATTTAAGATTGCTGTTGATAATTTTGGCGCCGGGTATTTGTCTCTGCGTATTTTAAGTGATATCAGCGTTGATATTTTAAAAATAGATAAAAGAATGCTTGCCGCCTGTGATAATGATAAAGATATCAAAATCATCAAAGGGATGGCAGCTATTGCAAAAGAATTGGATATCACGATGATTTGTGAAGGTGTTGAAACTGAGGCACAGGTTGCGATAATGAAAAGTGTTTCCTGCAATATAGCTCAGGGATTCTATTATTGCCAGCCGTTGAGAAGGCCGCAGTTTGAAAATCTGCTTAATTTAAGTAAGATTGAAATAGTTAATGCTGAACGTCGCAGCATCAACGGTTACGGACGTACTGTAAAATTACCATCATACAGAGATTTGGGCGATTTATTCCCGCAGATGTATGATTTTGCAATTGAATTGAATCTAAAAGATGGACGCTATTCAAGAATGGCTTTTAATCCTACAGGGAATGTTTTTATTCCGTATACAGGTGATTATAAAAATGATTACAAGCATATCGTTCAGGAATTGCTTTATCCTGAAGATATTGAAAAATTTACGGCTCAGCTTGATTTTGACGTTTTATCTGCAAATTACAATAATACTCCTGATTATTCTGGCTGCGAATGTCGTTTCGTCGGAGCGGATGGTGTAGCTCAATGGTATGAAATCAGGGTGTATTACTGGTTTGGACGCAGCCGTGTATTGATTACCGTAAGGAATGTTAATGACGCCCATGATTATTTAGATGAAGAATATGAAAAAATGCTTTGCAGGTCAGCAGGACTTTGCAAAAGAATGTAGAATATATAGTATTGGAAAAAATCAACAGGTGTGCCGATTGCGGTCGGCGCTTAATAGGGAAGACCGGTGTAAATCCGGCGCAGTCCCGCTACTGTAAAGGGAAGTTCACTGCAATATGCCACTGGGAAACTGGGAAGGCGCAGCTGAATGTTGAACCTGAGCCAGGAGACCTGCCTGTTACGGGTATCTTACACCTACGGGAGATAGGTGGATACTTGCATAGGTTGTTTATTTATGCCCTCTCTCGAGAGGGTATTTTTATTTTGAAGGGAGGCTTAAGGATGTGTAAAGAAATGATTTTAGTAACTGGCGGTGCACGAAGCGGCAAAAGTGAATTCGCAGAGCGTTTTGTTTTGCATTATGGATCTAAATGCGCTTATATAGCTACGGCTGAAATCTTTGACGACGAGATGGCTGAACGTGTTCGGCTACATCAGGAACGTCGTTCTCCCCAAAGATGGAATAATTATGAAGCACCTTATGCTGCCGAACAGGTGATGGCTGAGGCAGGTAAGGAAGCGGATGCAATTTTGTTTGACTGTCTTACTTTGTATATGAGTAATTTGATGTATGGCAAGGTTGCAATTGCAGGAACTTTTGAAGAAAAGGTAACATTTGTCAAAGGTGAAATTGTAAAATTACTGGAAGCCGCCAGAAAAACAGAAAAACTGGTAGTATTTGTTACTAATGAAGTTGGCGGTGGTATCGTACCGGATAATGTTATGGCACGTGAGTACAGAGATCTTGCCGGATGGATAAACCAGCAGGTTGCCGATGTATGTGACAGGGTCTTTTATTGTGTCGCCGGTCAAGCTGTTGATCTAAAGAAAATGGCATTTAGTTTTGATGATGAAGGAGCAGAGCAATGGAAAAAATAATGATTCCACCGTTGGATAGCAACGCTGCGGAAGTAATAAAAAATAACTGGGCTAAAATGGATAAGCCGCTGCATAGTTTAGGTAAGCTGGAGGAAATGGTTGAAAAATATGCTGCCATGACTGGGACGGCATTGCCTGATAAAATCAAAAGTGCAATGCTGTTAATGTGCGGCGATCATGGAATTGCCAAATATGGCGTAAGCGCATATCCGCAGGAAGTAACTATGCAGATGATAAACGGTTACATGAGGGAAACTGCCGGCGCTAACGTTATGGCACGTCATGCCGGTGCCGATGTTTTTGTGATCGATGCAGGTACGGCTTTTGACTTGAGTGCAATGCCTAAAGTTCATCAGGAGAAGGTTGCCTGGGGTACAGAAGATTTTACACAGGGACCGGCCATGACAGTGGAGCAGGCCGAAAAAGCATTGAAAGTTGGTATGAAGGTAGCAGATGAATGTATTGATAAAGGTTATAACTTATTAGTAACAGCAGAAATGGGAATCGGGAATACTACATCGACCGCAGCAATCGTTTCTGCATTTCTGGGGTTGCCGCCCGAGCTTACAGTAGGAAGGGGAACTGGTATCAACGATGAACGGATGGCGATAAAAAGAAAGGTCGTCGCTGATGGTCTGGCTAAAAATCAACCACGTTTGGGCGATGCCATGGACATCCTCTGTAAGGTTGGCGGTTATGACCATGCCGGGTTGGCGGGGATGATTTTAGCTGGCGCCAGACGCCGTATTCCTACAATGGTAGACGGTGTAAATGCGACTGCCGCTGCTTTGCTTGCATACGGACTTGAACCAGCCTGTGCTGATTATATGCTTTGTTCACATCTTTCTGCTGAGATATCACATGCAAAGATGCTGGAGGTTTTGCGGCTTACGCCGATAGTTGACGCAGGCATGCGTCTTGGCGAAGGTACAGGAGCGTCTTTGGCGATTGTTATTTTACAGATGGCGATCAATACCTATAAAGAACTGTATAAGCGTGGTGGCATGCATGCGTGATTTTATCACTTGCCTGGAATTTTTGACGCGAGTGCGTTTTTCAAAACGGACAGATTGGCGTGACGAAGATTTTTCGCGCAGTGTGCCGTATTTTCCCCTGGTAGGTTTGGTTATCGGATTCCTTTTGGCGGCCATAAACTATAGCCTGTTTTATATCGAAACGCCGCTTTTTTTACGGGTAACGCTTTTGCTGCTGGCCGAGATCATTATTACCGGCGGGTTGATGTACGATGGTTTTATGGATACTGCTGACGGCGTTTTTTCTGCCCGCAGCCGCGAGAGAATGCTGGAAATAATGAAAGACAGCCATGTTGGTTCTAATGCTGTATTGGCAATAATTATTTTGCTGCTGCTCAAAATAGCTGCCTATCTTGAACTTAACGGTGAAACACTGACCTGGGTTTTACTGACGATGTCCGTTGCGACACGAACTTTTATGGTAGTTTTTATTGTCAATTTTCCCTATGCGCGTAAAGAAGGAATAGGGCATATGTTTACCAAGTATGCCAAACCATTTTATACGTATATTGCTTTTGCAGTATGCGCAGGTATTATTGCGGCCTGTGGTTTACAATATCTGGCGGTGGCAGGAATATGTTTTACTGTCACTTTGATAATAGCGCAATATTTAAAAACACAGTTAGGCGGACTTACCGGTGATACATATGGTGCACTGACTGAATGCGGCAATGTGATTTACTTACTGACAGCAGTATTCTTACTAAGATAAGGAAGGTTTAAAGATGGATATAAATAATATTATTGAACAAATAAAACCAATCGATCGTCAAAAAGTAGAGGAAGCACAAAACAGATTTGACAATCTTATCAAACCGGTCGGTTCACTTGCAAAACTGGAAGCTATGGTTTCGCGTTACGCCGGTATTATCGGCAGTGCTGATAAAAAATCTGTTCAATATCCTAAAAAAGCTTTGTTTTTGTGGAGTGCTGACACAGATTCTGTTGCTAAAGCGATGCAGGAGGAGCTGCCTGTTGTTTTGCTGGCACGAGAAGCTAAAGCAGAGGTTTACCCATTGCTGGTCACATCTTGTAATCTTGAGGAAGCGCTTGAAGAAGGCGCTATTCTGACAAAAGAATATATTGTCAGTGATAAACTGCAAATGCTGGCCTTGGGAAGTCTGGAAAAATATACTCTTACAGAACAAACAGAAGCATTTTTACAGCTGGAAGGAATTGAATTTCTGCAAAAGCTTAACGATCCGGTAATAACCGCTATGACTGGTGCTGTTTTACAGGCTGCTGCCTGCAAGGTACCTGTAATGCTGGATGGTATCGCTACATGCCTGGCTGCTGTCGGAGCCTGCAAATTAGCTCCGGTAGTTCTTGAATATTGTATGGCAGGGCATGTGTCGGGAGAACCGGGTATGGAAAAATTATTGAATCGGCTGGAGCTATCGGCACCGCTAAAGTTGGATATTAACAGCGGGGCGGGAGAAGGCGCAGTTTTAGCTTTTACCTTGTTTGATGCAGGCATTAAGGCGTATAATGAAATGGAAACATTTGCTGAAGCAGGAGTACATGCTGAAGTGGAAGAATTTGCGCATTCAGTACAGGTAAAAGGTAAATAATAAGGAGGCAATATGGGCAAGATATATCTTATAAGGCACGGAGAAACAGAAGCTAATAAAACATTTCAATTTCAAGGGCACATAGACAATCCTCTTAACAGCAAGGGTCTGTGCCAGGCTGCAGCATTGGGACAGCATTATGAAAATATTGCATTGGACAAAATTTATTCAAGCTCCATGCAGCGAGCCAGACAGACTGCAGCACCTTTGGCTGAAACTCATGGACTTACTGTTCAGCCTTTAGATGAACTGAAGGAAGTTTGTTTTGGCGAATGGGAAGGCTTGAGCTATGATGAGATCAAAGCAAAATGGAGTGATCAGTTAGAGCTGTTTTTTAAACAGCCGGCACAGTGCAGAATGCCCGGCGGGGAATCATTCGACGATGTTGCATTGCGGGTTCGATCTGTCTGTGAAGACCTTTTTAAAAATAACAGCGATAAAAATATAGCAATTGTTTCTCATGGCGGCGTTATAAGAGTACAGCTTTGCCTTTTACTGGGGCTTGATATCAATAAACTGTGGATGTTTGGCGTACATAATGCCAGCACAACCTGTATTGGTAAATGGCAGGACCGCTTTACAATTGAGTATGTAAATGATACACATTATTTAAATGATAATGTAAACTCCGACGGAATAAAATATCCTAAATAATTATAAATTTTAAAATGTACATTTCTTGTTGACTTTTATCTTTTTTTTAGATATACTGCTTATAGTATATCTCAGTGGTCCGGGTAGGGTTCCGAACTTCTTCCATGCTACATACGCAACATGAGGAAGCAGTGGTAACATCTATAAGTCCTTATGGGGTATGTTTAATGTAAGGAGTGATTAACCAATGAAAGAAGACAAAACCTTAGTATGCCGTGAATGCGGCACCGAATTCGTATTCTCTGCTTCCGAGCAGGAATTCTACGAAGAAAAAGGCTTCACAAATGAACCCGGCCGTTGCCCTGGTTGCCGTCAAGCTCGCAAACAACGTATGGGCATCAACAACGAGCGCCCGGCTCGCGAAATGTTCCATGCTACTTGCGCAGAATGCGGTCAAGACACCGAAGTACCGTTCCGTCCTTCCATGGATCGTCCGGTATACTGCCGCGAATGCTTCAATGCTCGCAAAGGCTAATAATTAATGAAGTTAAAAAACCAATTGCTTAGGCAATTGGTTTTTTCTTTAGTAAATAGACAGTTTTATGGTATAATATCAGAATAGGAAAGTTGTGTATCTTAAGGAGGTCCTTTTTATTTTAGAACTAAAAAAAATAACATTGGCTGACAGGCCTTTGTTCGAAAGTTATTTATCACGTCCTGACCAACGGGGTTCTGAATGTGCGTTTACAAATTTATTTGTATGGCAGGACTGTTATGGCATTTACTGGACAGTAGTACATGACTTTCTGGTGATCAAGGTGAAACGCAACGAAGTGGATTTCTTTTTGCAGCCTTTTGGCGGTAAAGATGAAGATCTGCCTAAATTGTTTGCAGAAATTAAAGAATATCATGAAGGCAAGCCTTTTGAGATCCATGGTATTTATGACGATGGCAAAGAGCGGCTGGAAAAAGCTTTTCCAGAGATGGAATTTATTGAAGATCGTGATAATTGGGATTATGTTTATTTGCGTGAAAAACTGGCTAGTTTGTCTGGGCGTAAATATCATGGTAAAAAAAATCATTACAATGCGTTTAAAAAAGAATATTCCGATTATGTTTACGAACCTATCGGACAAGAGAATTACGAAGAGTGCAAGGCTTTTGGTGATGAATGGTGCGAAAAACGTGTTGGCGAAGACGAGAGCCTGCGCTGTGAGCAATGTGCTATCCATGAAGCGATCGATAATTTTGAAGCACTTGGTTTGCGCGGCGGCGCTATCCGTGTCAACGGAAAAATTGAAGCATTCAGCTTCGGTAAAAAAATCAATGACGACACGGCCGTTCTGCATGTAGAAAAAGCAAATCCTGATATCCGCGGTATTTATGCGGCAATCAATAAAGAATTTGCCGAACATGCATGGGGGGATGTAGTTTATTTAAACAGAGAAGAGGATATGGGGCATGAAGGGCTGCGTACTGCTAAGGAATCATATCATCCTGAATTTATGATCAAAAAATATTCGTCTGTTTTTAAATAGGTGTAAATATGGATTTTCGTATTATTAATGACGAAACTTTACCTAAAATAATGGAATTATGGGATTATTGCTTTGAAAAAAACGATACTCCTTTTTTTAAGTGGTATTTTAATGAATACTGCTTAAAAGAAAATATGGTGCTTGGCGGCTTTGATGAAAAATCCGGCAATTTGATGAATATGCTGCATTTGAACCCTTATACTATCAATTTGCGTGGAAGGGATTTGAAATTGCCTTATATTGTCGGCGTTGCAACAGCTCCGGAATACAGGGGCAGACATTTATTTGCTCCGCTTCTGGAAACTGCTTTTTCGGTTTTACGGGCTCAGGGTCAGGCATTTGTTTTATTAATGCCGATCAGTGCCGGTATTTACCGTCCATATCAGTTTGATTACTGTTATTACAGGCATCGTTACGAGATGCCTTTGACCGCATTGCCCAAAGGCGATAAAGTTTCTGATATGTCATTGCACCGAACAGGGCTGGAGAAGGCCGAAGTTTTCCAAAAGGTCTATGATACCGTGACTGCAGCTTATCACGGCGTAGTAAAACGTGATTTAAAAAACTGGCTGCATTTACTGGCAGTTCATCAGGGTGAACAGATTAAAGCGGTGCTTGTTAAACGCGGCGAAAAAGTTGCTGGCTATATGTTTTACAGCATTGATGATAAAACATTTGCTGTGCAGGAACTTATGGCAGAAGAAACAGCGGCGCGTGATTCTCTGCTGCAGTTTGCCAGACAGCATGTTACTGAAGCTGAAAATTTCAGCTGGCTGGCAGAAGCCTGGGATAAAACGTACCTGCATTTACAGGATCAGAAGTATGCTGGCAGTTTGCAGCCGTTTATGATGGCACGCTGCATTAATGTGCGTCAGGCACTTTTACAGCTGACTGACATAGCTGCAGATGTACAGGGAACATTGTCTTTGCTGATAAATGATAAAACCCTGCCTCTTAATAACGGGTTATTGAAACTGGAAATAAATGCCAGTCAGATCAATATTAAGAGTACAGTGGATATGCAGGATATTGAAATGGATGTAGCAGCCTTTACACAGTTATATTTTGGTCAGTTCTCCGTACAGGAACTGGCTGCTGAAAACAGGCTGAAGATACATAATCAGGAAGCGGCTTCATTGTTAGACAGGCTGTTTCCCAAGTGTCATAATTATATTAACGAGTATTTTTAACCGCATCTTATTTTGGAGGCTGAGTTTATGAGTACAATCAGACGTATTTTTGTGGAAAAGAAAGATGCTTTTGCTGTTGAAGCACATGGATTATTATCCGATCTGCGCAATAACTTAGGCATGAAAAATCTGACAGGCATCAGAATCTTAAATCGTTATGACGTGATGGGCGTCAGTGATGAAGAATTTGCTGCTGCAAGAAAAATAGTGTTGTCGGAACCTCCGGTAGATACTGTTACTGACGAAATTTTTGAAGTGCCTGCAAGCTGCTGTGCTTTTGCCGTGGAATATCTTCCAGGACAATATGACCAAAGGGAGGATTTTGCCGAACAGGCTATTCAGCTGATTACGCAAAAAGAACGTCCGATGGTAGCTTCTGCTAAAATTTATATTTTAGAAGGAAATTTGACCGAAGCAGAACTCGCTAAAATCAAAAGCTACTGTATCAATCCTGTTGAAGCCAGAGAAGCCGAGTGGGAGAAACCTGCCACTTTGATCGCAACCTGTGAAGAACCTGCTAGGATTAAGTCGGTTGCCGGTTTTTTGACCAAGAACAGCGATGAAATGGAAGCGCTGCGCCAGGAAATGGGTCTGGCAATGAGCTTGGAAGATATGATGTGGTGTCAGAAATATTTTAATGAAGAACACCGTGAACCTACTATTACCGAAATAAAAGTACTTGATACTTATTGGTCCGATCACTGCCGTCATACGACTTTTATGACGCAGATAGAAGATGTTGAAATTGAAGCCGGCGAGTATAATAAACCTATTCAAGCGGCTTTCGATAAGTATATGGCTACCCGTGACGCTGTTTACGGAGAGGATACCGAGCGCCCGGTAACATTGATGGATATCGCTGTTATCGGTATGAAAAAACTGCGTTCGGAAGGTAAACTTGACGATTTGGACGTTTCTGAAGAGATCAATGCCTGCTCGATCGTTGTTCCGGTAGAAATAGACGGTAAAACAGAAGAATGGCTGGTTATGTTTAAAAATGAAACGCATAATCATCCTACGGAAATTGAGCCATTTGGCGGTGCAGCTACCTGTTTGGGAGGTGCGATCCGCGATCCGCTTTCAGGACGTTCCTATGTTTATCAGGCTATGCGCGTTACCGGTTCTGCTGATCCGCGCGTACCGATCGAAGCAACTATGCCGGGTAAATTACCTCAAAGAAAAATAACTGTAGGTGCTGCTGCCGGTTACAGCTCTTATGGTAATCAGATAGGTCTGGCAACCGGTCATGTGCAGGAATATTATCATGATAAGTTTGTTGCTAAACGAATGGAAATCGGCGCGGTTATTGGCGCGGCTCCACGTGATACCGTACGTCGTGAACGTCCGTCTGCAGGCGATCTGATCGTATTACTGGGCGGCCGTACCGGACGTGATGGCTGTGGCGGCGCAACCGGTTCGTCTAAAGAACATACTGTAGATTCGCTGCTTTCCTGTGGTGCTGAGGTCCAGAAAGGTAATCCTCCTACAGAACGTAAAATTCAGCGTTTGTTCCGCAACCCTACTGTTACGTCGATGATTAAGCGCTGTAATGACTTCGGTGCCGGCGGCGTTTCCGTTGCTATTGGTGAACTGACTGACGGCCTGGTCGTAAATCTTGATAAAGTTCCTAAAAAATATGAAGGACTTGACGGTACGGAACTGGCGATTTCTGAATCGCAGGAACGTATGGCCGTCGTAATTGAAGCCAAAGATCTTGATGATTTTATTAAACATGCTGATAAAGAAAACCTGGAAGCCACAGTTGTAGCTGAGGTTTCTGATAACCCACGTCTGGTTATGTACTGGCGCGGAGAAAAAATCGTTGATTTGGCACGGGCATTCCTCGATACCAATGGTGTAGCGCAGCATACTAATATCACAGTTAAAGCTGCGGAAGGCGAAAATGCTTTTGATAAAGTACCTGAATGTGTTAATAAAGCTGCTTCTCTGGAACAAGCCTGGCTGGGAAATTTAAACCGTTTAAATGTCTGCAGTCAGAAAGGTCTTTCCGAACGTTTTGACAGCACTATTGGCCGCGGCACTGTATTGATGCCATTCGGCGGAAAAACACAATTTACGCCGAGCGAAGGTATGGTTTGCCGATTACCGGTTCTCAATGGCACGACTACTGCCGCTTCGGTCATGGCCTGCGGCTATCATCCTGATGTTGCGTGCTGGAGCCCGTTCCACGGCGCAATGTATGCAGTAGTTGAGTCTGTTGTGCGTGCAGTATGCCTGGGTGCTGACCCTGATAAACTGCGTCTGACTTTGCAGGAATATTTCCCCAAGCTTAATAATACTGAAGTTTGGGGACAGCCGTTCAGCGCTCTTTTAGGTGCTTTTACAGCTTTAGACGCGCTTGATTTGCCGGCTATTGGCGGTAAAGACAGTATGTCTGGTACTTTTATGGATAAAACAGTGCCGCCGACACTTGTTTCTTTTGCTGTTGATGTTATCGATGGAGAAAAAGCTGTTTCTGCAGAATTTAAAGCAGCTGGTCATAAAGTGGTATTCCTGTCCTGTCCGCGCGATAATGCTGAAGTTTTGGATTTTGCAGTGTTGCGTAAAAATATGCGTGCTGTACATAAAGCGGTTCTGGCAGGTAAGGTGCTTGCCGCTGCTGCTGTAAAAGAAGGCGGTATTGCCGCTGCCGTTACTACTATGTGCCTTGGCAATCAGCTGGGTTTTGAATTCATTAAACCGTTCCAGGATACTGAGCGTTTATTTACGCTGCAGCCTGGTGGTATGGTGCTGGAACTGGCAGACGGAACCAGTATCGAAGAGTTGTTTGACGGTCTGGACTGTATGCTTCTGGGTCATCTGACAGCAGAACAGTTTATCTCCATCAACGATACCGCTATCAGGCTTGACGCGGCTCAGGAAGAATATCTGGAACCGCTGCAGGAAATTTTCCCCTATAAAATCGAAGAAAAAGCTCAAGGTGAATTAAATCAGCCGTTATATAGAGCTGATTTGCCGCTGACAGCTCCTGTGACCTTAGCAAAACCGCGGGTCTTTATTCCGGTATTCCCGGGACAAAACTGCGAATATGACAGTGCCAGAGCTTTTGAAGAAGCCGGTGCAGTTGCAGACGTATTTATCATTCGCAATCTTACTGCCCAGGCTATTGATGAGTCAGTAGAAAAGATGGTCAGCATGATCAAAAATTCTCAGATCGTTATGCTGCCAGGCGGGTTCAGTGCCGGTGACGAGCCGGACGGCAGCGGTAAGTTTATCGCTACCATGTTCCGTAATCCCAGGATCAAAGAAGCGGTAACTGAATTTCTGAATGAACGTGACGGCTTAATGCTTGGCATCTGCAATGGTTTCCAGGCACTGGTAAAATTAGGTTTGCTGCCTTATGGCGAAATCAGAGATCTGGAAACAGAATCTCCGACACTGACCTTTAATAATATTGGCCGTCATGTATCGCAGATCGTCGACACCCGTATCGTTTCCAATAAATCTCCATGGCTGAGCGAAGTAGAACCCGGTGATATCCATGCGGTAGCAGTATCTCATGGTGAAGGCCGTTTCTATGCGCCTGAATCTGTTATCAAAGAGCTGTTCAAAAACGGACAGGTCGCAACGCAGTATGTAGATCCACAGGGAGTTCCCACTATGGAAATGCCTTATAACCCCAATGGTTCGTTGTATGCAATTGAAGGCATTACCAGTCCCGACGGCCGCGTTTTCGGTAAAATGTGCCACAGTGAACGCTTTGTAGATGGTCTGTACCGCAATATTACCGGCAATAAAGATCAGAAAATCTTCGTTTCCGGTGTCAACTACTTTAAATAATAAAACTAAAACGCGCACCTGCAATGCAGATGCGCGTTTTAGTTTGTGGACTTACAGTTTAAAAAGCATATCCATCGGGCGGTCTTTAACAGGCTCGATTTTAGCTTTTTTTTCGGGGTGGTCGATCAGATCCAGTTCTTCAGTACGTATTTTACCGCATTTATTTTCAAAATCGTCGATGATCCACTTCAAAATCTGTTCGATCTCTTTGTTGACAGAACGGCCGTTGTGATCAGCAATTACTTTTAATTTTTTCATAATCAGGGGATGAATACGCAGAGTAAAACGAGTTTGATCCATAATTGCTCCTCCTAAAAAATATGACATCAAAGAAACATCAATCTAACGTCGCTAAGTTTATTATAAAGAAAATATTTTATTTTGGCAAGTTGTCACAAAGATTTTTTAGTTGGTGTGGACGATTTGTGATAAAATAATGACAAATGCTAAATATTCGGAGGCAAAAATGAAATTAGACGTAAATAAACAATACAGCGGCTTTGTGATCAGGCAGGCTGCTTATATCGATGAGATCCAGTCAGAAGCATATGTGATGGAGCACGCTTACAGCGGTGCGAGACTTTTATATTTAGGTAACAATGATGATAATAAGGTTTTTTCAATCAGCTTCAGGACGCCGCCGTATGATGATACAGGTGTGGCGCATATTTTAGAGCATTCAGTGTTGTGCGGTTCGCGCAAGTATCGCTTAAAAGAGCCATTTGTAGAGCTGGTCAAAGGTTCGATGAATACTTTCCTGAACGCAATGACTTATCCTGATAAGACTATGTATCCGGTTGCCAGCCGCAACGCCAAAGATTTTCAAAATCTGATGGATGTTTATCTTGACGCTGTTTTTTATCCGCTGATTTATGAAAATCCCTATACCCTGCGCCAGGAGGGCTGGCATTATAATATTGAGGCACCGACGGACGCTTTGAGCTATAATGGGGTCGTCTATAATGAAATGAAGGGCGTATTTTCTTCTGCTGATGCTTTACTTGACTATGAGGCAATGAAGGCATTGTTCCCCGACACGCCGTACAGCTTTGAATCCGGCGGCCATCCGGATGCTATCCCAGAATTGACTCAGGAAGCTTTCGAGCATTTCCATACCACTTATTACAGCCCTGAAAATTCATTTATTTATCTGTATGGCGATATGGATATCGAAACGACGCTGCAATATCTGAACGACGAATATCTGAGCGGCTTTAAACGTACCGGCGCAGTGAACTCGGAAATACCTCTGCAGAATGCTTTTGCAAGAACGCAGGAAGTTCTGGGCACTTATCCTGTTGGAGCTGACGAAGCTACCGAAGATAAAACTTATCACGAACTTCATATAGTTACCGGTGATGCACGTGATGTTAAAACCTCAATGGCATTAAGAGTATTGGAAAGTGTTCTGCTGGAAGGCAATTCAGCACCGCTGCGTCTGGCGTTGCTGCAATCCGGCGTTGCCAAAGACATCAGCGGCTCTTATGCTGGAAGCTACCGCCAGCCGATTTTTTCGATTAAAGCTGCCGGTTCCAAACCGGAACAGCGCGATAAATTTATCAGTGTTATTTACCACACGCTGCAGCAGCTGACGATCAACGGCATCGATAAAGAGCTGTTAGAGGCACATCTCAATTATCTGGAATTTAAGCTGCGGGAAGCTGATTTCGGCGCTTATCCCAAAGGCTTGATTTATGGTATCAGTGTGATGGATTCATGGCTATATGACGGAGATCCTTTAGCAGGTCTGCGCTATACTGAGGCTTTACAGCAGCTGCGCGAAGGTATCAAAACACGTTATTATGAGCAGCTGATTGAAAATTATCTGCTGGACAATACCCATAAGGTTATAGTGACTCTGAATCCTGAGCAGGGGAAAGAGGAACGGGAGCAGGAAGTACTGGCAGAAAAAATGTCTGCGCTCAAAGCGTCGATGGATACTGAAACAATCGCCCAAAATATCGAACTGTGCAGCGAACTGCATAAACGCCAGGCTGCAGCTGATACTGCCGAGGCGTTGGAAACGATCCCGCTGTTGGAACGCAGCGATATCAGACGTGAAGTAGAAGTTACAGAAACTGTTTTGAAACAGCTGGGAACAAACGATATTTTATATGTACCGGCTTTTACCAATAAAATAGCTTATCTGAACTGGTATTTTGATCTGACAGGTATTGATAAAGACCTGTTGCCTTACTGTTATCTGCTCAGTGATGTGCTTGGAAAATTTAATACCGACAAGTATACCTATCAGGAACTGGCCACGGCCTCTAACAAATATACCGGCGGTGTTTCTTTCCAGATGCACGCTTACTCAGCTGCCGACGACGCTAACGATTATACGATCAAGTTCACTGTTCAGGCTAAAGCGCTGACAGCTAATCTGAATAAATTATTCGACATTCTGCAGGCAGTTGCGCTTGGCAGTAAAATTGACGACACCAAACGGCTGCAGGAAATTTTAGACGAAGTAAAAACAGATTGGGACAGCAGCTTCTTCTCTCGGGGGCAGACTGTAGCCTGTACCCGTCTGGCTTCATATTTTTCAACGGCAGCCAGAGTCAATGAACAGGATCAATTCAGCTATTACGAATTTTTAAAAGAGCTGTCAGCCGACTTTTCCGGCAGGGCAGAGGATACCTTAGCAAAATTAAGGCAGCTGTTGGGTATTTTCTTTGAAAGCAGCAAATATCTTCTGGCTTATTCCTGTGAAGAAAGCGAAAGGATGCTGGTTTTAGAGCAGGCTTTGAATTTTGCAGCTTTACTGCCGCAGTCAGCTGTTGCCGGTAAAGCACCGCAGTTTTTAGAGTCTCCGGGAGAAAATGAAGGGATCATGACACCCGGCAAGGTACAATATGTTGCTGCCGGCGGTGATTTTCACAAATTTGGCTATCAGTTCCACGGCGCAATGAAGGTACTGGAAACTATCCTGCGTTACGAATATCTGTGGACTAAAATCAGGGTACAGGGCGGCGCTTACGGTGCAACGGCGCGTTTTGACCGTAACGGGACCATGTTTTTTGCTTCCTACCGTGATCCGAAGCTGAAAGAATCGCTGCAGGCATATTATGATATGCCGTCCTGGCTCGAAAAACTGGAGCTCTCGGAACGTGAGCTGACAAAATACATCATCGGCACGATCAGCGGTCTGGATACGCCACTGACCAACTCCATGCGTTTGGAGCAGGCTGGAGTTTATCATCTAAAACAGGTAGATACGGCAATGCGGCAGCAAATGCGCAGTGAGATCATAGATTTGACGAATGCCGACCTGCAGAAGCTGGCGCCGCTGATCAGGGATACACTAAGTGAGAAGTATTTGTGTGTTGTGGGCAGCAGCCAAAGCATCGAAGCTAATAAAAATATTTTTACTAAAACTCAGCATATCTAAAAATGAAGTCGAACATAGAGCTGCGGCGCTTTGTTCGACTTTTATTTATTTCTATGCTATATTTGTAGTAGAAATCAAGTGAGAAATGGGGCGTTACGATGACTGAAGTTAGCTTGGGCAAAACAGGGATAACTGTCAATAAAAACGGTTTTGGCGCACTGCCGATCCAGAGGATACCGCAGGACGACGCAGTAAAATTGGTGCGCAGAGCGTTTGAACGAGGTATAATTTTTTTTGATACGGCCCGTAGTTATACGGACAGTGAAGCAAAGCTTGGAGTCGCGCTAAAGGGTATCCGCGAGCAGGTATTTATTGCGACTAAAACACCGTCTGTTACAGCAGAAGGATTCTGGAATGACCTGGAAACCAGTCTGCGCCTGCTACAAACTGATTATATAGATATTTATCAATTTCATAATCCTGCCTTTTGCCCTAAACCGGGTGACGGCAGCGGCTTGTATGAAGCGATGCAGCAGGCCAGGGAACAGGGGAAGATCCGTTTCATCGGCATTACTAACCATCGTTTGGCAGTAGCCGGCGAGGCCATAGAATCTGACTTGTATGCAACGCTGCAGTTTCCTTTCAGTTATCTGACGACTGAGAAAGAACTGGAGCTTGTCCGTGCATGTGCTGCTCATGGAATGGGCTTTATTGCCATGAAGGCACTGGCGGGAGGGCTGATAAATAATTCTGCAGCTGCTTATGCTTATTTGGCACAGTTTGGTCATGTACTGCCTATTTGGGGTGTGCAGCGTGAAAATGAACTGGATGAATTTTTGAACTATATCGACTGTCCACCGGTTCTGACCGCAGAGCTGCAGGCAGTAATCGATAAAGACCGGCAGGAACTGATCGGCAGTTTCTGCCGTGGCTGCGGCTATTGTATGCCTTGTCCGGTGGGAATAGAGATCAATTCCTGTGCCAGAATGTCACTGATGATCAGGAGAGCTCCGCAGGCAGCGCAGCTTACTGACAAGGCACAGGCTATGATGAAAAAGATCGAAGACTGCCTGCACTGCGGTAAATGTAAGGCAAAATGCCCTTATGGCCTGGATACTCCCATACTGCTGGAAGAAAACTATCAGGATTATCGAGAAATATTAGCGGGGAAGATGATCTGAGGCAAACAGCTTAAAAGCGCAGGCTTAGAGCCTGTGCTTTTCTATATAGTTTTGTCTGCAGAAAAAGCAGGGAGTTACAGTAAAGATTTTTTTAGAAAATTTAAAAAAGTAAAAGGAGAAACGCAATTTATGGCGAATACAATCAGGTAACCTAAATTGTGAAAACTTAGAGGAGGCAGAAGAATGCATACTTACAGTATGGAGCTTGGCGGCAGAATGCTTACCATGGAAATCGGTAAGATCGCTAAGCAGGCAAATGGAGCCGTATTGGTTCGTTATGGCGATACCGCAGTAGTTGTTGCGGTAACTGGTACAAAAACACCCAGGGAAGGAGTAGACTTCTTTCCGTTGACTGTAGATTTTGAAGAAAAAATGTACGCTGTCGGTAAAATCCCCGGCGGCTTTATCAAACGTGAAGGTCGTCCCGGCGAACAGGCCATTTTGACCAGCCGTCTGATCGACCGTCCGATACGTCCGATGTTCCCTGACGGGTATCATAATGATGTGCAGATTGTAGCTACTGCTGTATCTGTTGATCCTGACAATGCTCCGGATATGCCGGCAATGATCGGCGCTTCCTGCGCTTTATCTATTTCCGATATCCCCTTCGAAGGCCCGATCGCAGGTGTACGCGTTGGTCTTGTAGATGGTGAATTCATTATCAATCCTACTGTGGAACAAGCTAAGGTCAGCCTGCTGAATCTGGCTGTTGCCGGTACTAAAGATGCTATTTTGATGGTTGAGGCTGGTGCGAAAGAAGTTTCTGAAGAAACGATGCTTGATGCTATCTGGTTTGCTCACGGTGTTATTAAAGAGCTGGTAGCCTTCCAGGAAAAAATCATGGCTGAAGTCGGTAAACCTAAAATGGAAGTTCCTGTTTATGAACCTCCTGCTGAAATAGCTGCCGAGATCGAGACCTATGGCGCAGATAAACTGAAAGAAGCTTTGATGGACGCTAATAAATTAGAGCGTGAAGAAAACGTTGCTAAGGTAAAAGCTGAAATCGCAGAAGTTTTCATTGAAAAATATCCTGATAATGCAAAAGACGTAGCTTACATCACGCAAAAACTGGTGAAAAAGATCGTTCGCCGTACTATTTCTGTTGATAAAATCCGTCCTGACGGACGTCAGCTGGATGAAGTACGTCCTGTTACCTGCGAAGTAGGCCTGCTTGCACGTCCGCATGGCAGTGCGCTCTTTACCCGCGGTCAAACTCAGATTCTCAACGTTCTGGCACTCGCTCCGCTGCGTGAAGCACAGATTCTTGACGGTTTGGGAGTAGAAGATACTAAACGTTATATTCATCATTATAATTTCCCGCCGTACAGCGTTGGTGAAACCAAGCCCATGCGCAGTCCCGGACGGCGTGAGATCGGTCACGGCGCTTTGGCAGAACGTGCTTTACTGCCGGTCATTCCTTCCGAAGACGAATTCCCGTATGCTATCCGTCTGGTTTCCGAAACTCTGGAATCTAACGGTTCTTCCTCTATGGGCAGCGTCTGCGCCAGCACCCTGTCTTTGATGGATGCAGGCGTACCTATCAAAGCACCTGTAGCAGGCGTAGCCATGGGTCTGGTCAAGGACGGCGAATATTTCACTATCCTCACCGATATCCAGGGTCTGGAAGATGCCTTGGGCGATATGGACTTTAAAGTTGCCGGTACTGATAAAGGTATCACTGCAATCCAGATGGATATCAAAATCGACGGTATCAATAAAGATATCTTCACTCAGGCTTTGGCACAGGCTAAACGCGGCCGCGACCATATCATGGGTATCATGATGGAATGCATTTCCGAACCGCGCAAAGAGCTGTCTCAATATGCTCCGAAAATCACTACGATCAGCGTAGATCCTGAAAAAATCAGCAAAGTAATCGGCCCCGGCGGCAAAATGATCAAAAAAATCGTTGAAGAAACCGGTGCTAAAATCGATATCGACGATAGCGGTAAGGTTTTCATCGCTGCAATAAACAGCGAGTCTGCTGCTAAAGCTATTGATATGATCCACGGTATCGTTGCTGATGCTGAAGTTGGCAAGGTTTATACCGGTAAAGTTACCCGCCTTATGAATTTCGGCGCTTTTGTCGAGATCCTGCCGGGTAAAGAGGGTCTGGTCCATATTTCCCAACTTTCTACCGAACGTGTAGGCAAGGTTGAAGATGTGGTTTCTGTTGGCGATGAAATCGTTGTCAAAGTAACCGAGATCGACCAAAAAGGTCGCATCAACCTTTCCCGCAAAGCTGTTTTGGCTAACGGTTTGGAAAAATAAGCAAGAAATTTAAGATCCCGCTGATTCCTTCGGCGGGATTTTTTATAAGCGAGGTGTACTATGAAAGTAAGAGGTTTTGAAAAAATCACTAAATATGCGGCGGTCGAGTTTCCGATGCCTGAGCGTAAAACACAAAAATCTGCAGGCTATGATATCTGTCTGCCGGAAGATATAGAACTGCTACCAGGAAAATTGCAGCTGGTACCGACTGGTATCAAGGCTTATATGCAGGATGACGAATATTTTGGCGTGCATATCCGTTCCAGCATCGCCGTAAAAAAACATATTTCTCTTGTTAATAATCAGGGCATCATTGATGCCGACTATTATAATAACGCAGATAACGAGGGCCATATCATGCTGGCGTTGCTGAATCTGGGGACTGAACCTGTAGCGCTTGCCAAAAATGAGCGTGTGGCCCAAGGTATCTTTTACAAATATCTTGTAGCAGACGGAGATGCCGATATTGACAAAGCTGTTCGCGGCGGCGGGTTTGGCAGTACCAAGTCCTAAGCGAAAAAAAAAATAATTACTAAAAATGATAGCGACTTTTTTGACACAGACCTTTGGGTCTGTGTTTTTTTGTTTTTATAATTTCTTACAGAGGATTTATCAGATATACAATGTACGTAGAAATATTGTAATAAATACAACATAAAACAGCGCAGACGCCGATAGTTTTACAGTTTCTTACGTAATGCGCCCCAAGACCTGTAAAAGTTTTGCGCAGATAAACCCTAAATGTCTTGCGGGGGGGTACTCGTGTGCTATAATAATGCTAGATATTGCTTTTGTGAATTATTTATTTATTAAAATTAAAAAACACAATAAGGGGATGATTGATTATTAACTTAAATTATAAATATTGGCTGCAATGTAAAAGTATTTGAAATGCAGGAAAGCCAGGCTATTTCTGCAGTATCTTGATGCAGACGGCAGCGCGGCGTGTAAACGCATGGTAAATATTATGGAGGAAAGAAGGAATGATGATGAAGAAAACAGGTAAATTGGGCAGGCAGGTGCTGCACAGTCTGGCAGCCATGTCTGTATTATGCGCGGGGGGCTTGTTTGCCTCTGGCAATGCCGAGGCAGCGGCGGTTCAGGAAGCAGATGTATATAATAATAAAACTATTGACACGGCTTATAATATCAGCGCTGATCAATTTAACCCCGGCCAAGATGCAGGGCTGATTATTACAACCTCTGATCCCGATGCTAGTTCGTGGGGTGTAGATGTCGGCACAGTAAATTTTAACGGGGCTGTTAATATAGAAACATCAACGGATGCTGGCGTCAAGAGTGCCTTGTCTATTGATAAGACTAGAGCGGATATTGGAACCCTGAATTTTAATAATGACCTTACTTTAAAAGCCGCAGCGGGCCAGTATGCAATATATATTCAAGATGATAGTGGTGGTACTGGTAGATATCTTACATTGGATATCAATACTAATGGAAACAGTACGGTGCAGATAACAGGTGATATTTATGGTCAAAAGGAGCAAGGTCAATATCAGAATTTAGAAGTAAATATAAATTTAAATCTCACTAATGAACGATCCTATTGGGCCGGAGATTTTGTGTCTCCTGGTAACGGATTTAGGACTGATTTAAGGTTAAGTAATGGAGCTGTCTGGTATCCCGGGAAAGATGTTTATAAAATCAATAGTACGCCAAATTGGAGTGATGATGATCAATTTACTATAGAGTCAGACGGTGGCATTATTGATATCTACCACAGCCAGCCCGGAGAAGCACGCCAAAATAAAGAGTCCGGCAGAACATTTACCGTAAAAGATATTGATTTTGACGATTTCAGCGGCGCTAACGGCACTACCTTCCGCATCGGCAGCAATATCGAGGCCGGCTGGTCGGATAAGATCGTGCTCAACGGCAAAGCAGGTATTACAGGCACTGACCAGTATTATATCCAGATCGTTGCCGATCCCAGTATTAAATCGGCAGATGCTACTATAGACCTGGCATCGCAGAAAATAGTAGTAGCCCAGATAGACGGAACAAATTTGACGAAAGATAATACAAATTTTACAGGCAAAACATACGAGGGAGCAGAGATCGACGCAGGTCTGACCATAATAGACCTGACGCCGGAGCTGAAATACGACGATGCTTCCAGCGGCTGGATCATTGATAAAATGAAAGTTGGAAAAGGCAGCAGCGGTGAAAAAGGCAGCGCGCTGGTTCTGGCAGAGGCTGGCGCGGCAAACAGCATGAATATTGCCTCGGCCTGGCGCGGCGAAAACAACGACCTGCTGCGCCGTATGGGCGACTTGCGCGGCAGCAGTGATGAAGCCGGGGCCTGGGTAAGAATGTACGGCGGCGAAAACAAAGTCAGCCGTGGGCAAAGCACCAATATGACCTATAAAGCAGTACAGGGCGGCTACGACAAGGCGACCACTTTGAAAAACGGCAGACTCTTTACCGGTTTCGCTGTTTCACATCTGGACGGCGACGCCAGCGGCAGCGGTATCGACGGCGACATCAATTCGACCATGTTCGGGCTGTACGGCAGCTACGCAGGCAATCGCGGTCATTTTGCCGACCTGATCGTCAAATACGGCCGCGTCAACAGCGACTTCAACACAGATAAAAACGGCAACAGCTACGATTCGGATTATGGCAGCAACGGTTTCAGCATCACGACAGAATATGGCTACCGTCAGAACCTGAAAGATGATTTTTATATCGAGCCGCAGGCCGAACTGACCTATAGCCATATCGGCAGCAGTGATTATACCATGAGCCTGAACGGCAAAGAGGGAGCGGCAGTATATAACGACGCCTTCAAATCCCTTATCGGGCGCGTAGGCTTCACGCTGGGGCGTCAGCAGGAAGCAGGGAATATCTACGCTAAACTGTCGCTGGCCCACGAATTCCAGGGAGATATAGCGACCCAGGCCAGCTATGGAGACGTAACGAGAAACTATACAACAGGCGGCAGTGATACCTGGGTAGAATACGGCATCGGCTTTAACAACAAACTGAGCAAAGGCACCAATCTGTACGGAGAAATAGAAAGAACCACGGGCAGTATAGTAAAAACCAAATGGCGAGCTAATTTAGGCCTGCGCTATAGCTTCTAAAAAAGATAAAAAATGCAGCTGTATTTTAAACAGCTGCATTTCAAACAAATTATATAGCTTAGCTTGAAGCAGTTTGGCAAAAAGCAGACGGAGGGTGAAGATGTCCGAAAAAGTATACCATTTTGGCTTTGGTGTAGACGCCAACTATGTAAAGTATGCCGGAATACTGATGACAAACCTGACAGAACTGCACCCCAGGCAGCGTCTGTGCTTCCATTTTGCCTGCGACGGTATAGAAGCAGATGATCAGAAACGTCTGGCAGCTTTCGCCAGGCAGCATCGTAATGTAAAAATAAAGCTTTACGATCTGAGCAGTCAGCTGGACTTACTGAATCCCATAAGCAAAGCAGCGCCGCAGCGCCTGCACAGAGCGGTACTGCTGAGGATCCTGCTTCCGTCTGTTATAAACACAAAGCTGGAGCGGCTGGTGTACATGGATGTGGATGTGATTTGCTGTCAGCCTCTGGATGAACTGTTCAGCGTTGACCTTGAAGGACATCCGGCGGGAGCAGTGGCAGGGCCGGACAGCAAACGCAATGCGGACAGGCTAAAGCTGGAGAGCGGGCGTAACTACTGTGCCGGGCTGCTGGTTTTTAATTTGCCGGTCTGGAGACGAAAGCAGATAACGCAGCGGGTAGTCAGCTGTTATCAGGAACGAACGGAAGAACTGGTGCTGTTAGAACAGGATGCGCTGAATCTGGTATTGGACGGAGATTTTTTGACCTTAGACAAAAAATATAATCTTCTGATAGAAGTAAACAATCCGCTGATGCAGAAATACAAGGATCAGGCGGCAGTACTGCACTGCGTCAACGAGGCCAAACAATGGACGGTAGGCTGCCTGCCTGAAATCCGGGAGCTGTACTGGCAGTATGTAAGGATATCGCCGTGGCCTAAGCTGCAGACCAGCGAACCAACAACGGTAAAGGCGGCATTTTTGGCGGCAACAACGGCAGAAGTAAACGGAGAAGCAGAGCAGGCAATAAAATATTACGGACTGGTGATCAATCGTTTTTTTGAACATTATGAGCGTAAAAAAACGGAACTGGAAGAGAGTGTGGTGCCGCTTTTAAATAAAGGGGCGCATTTGGCAAATAGCGGCGACTATAAGCAGGCTGCCAGAGAATATGGAGCAGCTGCGCACCGATTGACACAATATTATTTAAAAGAGCATCCGGAATTGCTTAAATAATCAAAATATGTATAAAGTATTATTTTTACACAGGCCTTAAGGTCTGTGTTTTTTATCTCTGTATTTATAAAAGAAATCATAGTTATACTGACTTACTTGGTACCTGTATAATTCGTGCGGTCAAAAAAAGCTCTGCCTTAGCGGCAGAGCTTTTTCTTGATTAGGAGCTGATGATTTTTATTCAGTTAGTTTTTTGAAATAGCTGTTGACGAACAGCAGATAAAAGACTATTGAAATTGCCATTGTTGCCAACTCAGCGAACGGTACAGAGAGCCAGATACCGTTGATGCCTATCAGTGAAGGCAGTGTAAATAAGGCTGCCAGCACGAATACCAGCGAACGCATCAGTGAGATGATGCCTGCGATCAGTCCGTTACCTATCGCGGTATAGAAGCCGGCGATAAAGATATTGAAGCCCAGGAAGATAAAGCAGTAGGAGAACATCCTGAAACCGTGTACTGCTAAATCAATGACCTGCTGGTTATCGCCGATGTACCAGGAGATAATGTTGGCGCCGTAAAAACGGGCTAAGGTGAAGACCGCCAAGGAGCCAAAAAGAATGGCTTTTTTACAGTGATCGATGATCTCGCCCAGGCGTTTTTTGTTTTGCGCGCCGTAGGCATAGCTGATGACCGGCTGTGCGCCTGTTGCGATACCAAGATAGATGCTGATGAGGAAGTAGAAGATGTTGATGTTGACGGCCATAGCCGCAACGCCATCCTCGCCGGCAAATTTGATAATGGCGATATTAAAGAAAATCGTTACGATACCCGAGGAAAGCTCGGTGAGCATTTCGCCGGCGCCGTTGAAACTGGATTTGATAAAGTACCATTTGTTCCAGTGGAATTTGGTAAATTTCAGGTTTGTTTCGTAGAGTTTGAAATAAACCAGACCCATCATCGTGGAGATGGCGATCGAGGTGATCGTAGAGATCGAGGCGCCGAAAACGCCCCAGCCTAAAACAACGATAGTATAATAGTCTAAGACGATGTTGAGGATAAAGCCTGTTAAAGACATTACCAGAGAATAGGCAGGTCTGCCGTCCAGACGGATATAATATTCGAGGAACAGCTTGACCGCCAGGATCGGAGTACCTAAAATCATATATTTAAGGTAAGTTTTACAATCTTCAAACAGCAGCGCTGTAGAACCAAGAGAATAAATAATGCGGTCCATATTAAAGTAAGCGACGATTGCAAAAATTGCCGTAAATCCCGTCAGGAACCAGAACATTGAGGTGAAGTAGGTGTTGGCTAAGCTGCGTTTGCCTTCGCCCAGCTTGATGCCGACCAGGGCACAGGAGCCGCAGGTAAACATGACGGCCAGACCCCAGATAAGGTTGGAGTAAGGCAGGACGATATTGATAGCGGCCATGGCGTTAGTTGATACGTATTGTGCCAGGAACCAGCTGTCGATCGCTGAATAGAACGATACCAGCACCATTGTAACTACGGACGGGAAAATATATAAGATGAAGTCCGAGAAACTTTGTTTTACATTTATTTTGCTGTACATTTGGGACACCCTTTCCGAAACTTGCGCAAGTTCCTTATCTATATCCTACCTTAGCGGTAATATTAAAGCAAATGAGGAATATTGAGGAGATTGAAGGAGATTGGAGGAGCTTTGAGGAGTTTGGGAAAAAATTTGTTTCCCGGATTTTAAATCGTGATAGAGGCCTTAAATCGCCTTTAGTTACAAAAAAAGTAAAAAATGTTATATTTTAAAGAAATTTAACGTTTTTGTTTGACAAGTGTATAGCGCAGAGATATAATAAATCCAATAGAATATTATTAGATAGAGGAGCGGAAAGCAAGAGTACTTCGCGGAGAGGGATCGCTGAAACGAAGGAAAGGGTAACCGCCGAAGTATAACGGCAGCCATGCGGTTATGCTGGGCCGTCGGTAAAAAACCGCCGGACTGTCGCCTTACAGGCGGAGGGCTATCTCAACTATGCAGATTATATTTGTATGTAACAATGCTGTTGACCGTTGAGTATTGCTCTCAACGGTTTTTGATTTTTATAAGGAGTGTGAAATTAATGATTAAGGTTTTAGTTAATGGCGCTTTGGGACGTATGGGCAGCGAGGTCGTGAAAACTGTTCTTGAACAGGAGGATATGGAGCTTGTTGCCGCAGTCGATGCTTTCGGCGCCGATAAAATGATTCCGGTCAAAAACGGTAATCAGATGGCAGTAGCTACTGATCTTAAAGCCAAACTGATGGTAGTAAAGCCTGATGTAGTTGTTGATTTTACCCGTCCTGATGTAGTAATGGCATCACTGCGCACAGTGCTGTCGGCAGGAGTTCGTGCAGTTGTTGGTACAACAGGCTTCAGCGAGGCTGATCTGGCAGAGCTGGACGAGTTGGCTAAAGCTAATAATACAGGTATTCTGATCGCTCCTAATTTTGCTTTGGGGGCAATATTGATGATCAAGCTGGCCTGCGAGGCAGCAAAATATTTTCCTAATGTTGAGATCATTGAACGTCACCATGATAAAAAGCTTGATGCTCCTTCAGGGACTGCGGTTATTACAGCCCAGAAAATCGCCGAGGTGCGTCAGGAAATGCACCAGGGACATCCGGAAGAAAAAGAGCTGCTGGCAGGTGCCCGCGGCGCTGATTATAAAGGTATGAAGATCCACAGCGTGCGTTTACCCGGATATGTTGCTTCTCAGGAGGTCATTTTCGGAAGTCAGGGCGAAACTCTCCGCATCAGCAACGAACCGGTCAACCGTGAATGTTATATGCCCGGTGTGATGCTTGGCTGCCGCAAGATTATGGATAAAGTTGGTTTGACTTATGGCTTGGATAAGCTGTTATAATAAAATTTATGGAGGGGAAGCAGATGAAAAAATATAATGTGGCTATTTTAGGCGCTACCGGAGCGGTAGGAGCCGAGTTTTTGAAACTTATCGAGGAAAGAAACTTTCCGTTTGCCGAATTACGCCTGCTGGCTTCTAAACGCAGCGCCGGTAAAGAAATAGCTTTTATGGGTAAAACTTACACTGTTGAAGAAGCTACTTTTGATTCTTTTAAAGGTATAGATATCGCTTTGTTTGCAGGCGGTTCCATTTCTAAAGATTTCGCTCCGCATGCGGTGAAAGCCGGCGCGGTGGTCATTGATAATTCCAGTGCTTTTCGTATGGACCCTGAGGTGCCGTTGGTAGTGCCGGAGGTCAATCCGCAGGCTATTTTGAAGCATAAAGGTATTATCGCCAACCCAAACTGTTCTACTATTATTATGGTTATGGCTTTAAAACCTATTTATGATCTGGCAAAAATAAAGCGTGTCATCGTGTCTACTTATCAGGCTGTTTCCGGTGCCGGCAAAGAAGGTATCGACGAGCTTGACGCTCAGGTGCGGGAGCACAGTGAGGGTAGGGAAATGACTGCGAATATCCTCCCTTCCGCCAGTGCTGAGAAGCATTATCCTATTGCTTTTAATCTGATTCCTCAAATAGATGTTTTCTGCGATAATCTTTATACTAAGGAAGAAATGAAGATGGTCAATGAAACGAAAAAAATCATGGAGGACTATGAAATGCGGATCACTGCTACTACGATCCGCGTACCTGTTTACCGCAGTCATTCCGAGTCTGTAAATATCGAGCTGGAAAAAGAAGTCGATCTGGGGGCTATGCGCGAAGCGCTGGCAAAATTCCCGGGCGTTACTGTTCAGGATGATCCTTCTAAGCAGGAATATCCGATGCCGTTATATACTTCCGAAAAAGACGATGTTTATGTAGGACGCCTGCGCAGGGACGAATCCTGTGAGAAGTCTTATAATATGTGGGTCGTCGGCGATCAGATCCGTAAAGGCGCTGCGCTGAATACTTTACAGATCGCCGAAACGATGATCAAAAACGGCTGGATCTAAGATAGGAGAGCGACACAGTTCATGAAAATTTTAGTGCAAAAGTTCGGCGGTACTTCCGTTGCTTCACAGGAAGCGCGCATCGCTGTTAAGGATAAGGTGCAGAAAGCCGTACGCAGCGGTTTTGCCCCGGTTGTAGTTGTTTCTGCGATGGGACGCAAAGGAGAACCTTACGCTACCGATACCCTGATCAAGGTACTGAAAGAAACGAATCTTTCAGTCAACGTGCGCGAACTGGATATGATGATGTGCTGCGGCGAGATCATGGCAGCCTGCGTTATGGCAGCTACGCTGCAGAAATTCGGGATCAATGCTATGGCGCTTACGGGCGGTCAGGCCGGAATTATTACGGATTCTCAGTTTGGTGCGGCACGGATCAAAAATATCAATGTCAGCAATTTGCATCATTTATTGGAATCAGGCGTTATTCCTATTGTCTGTGGCTTTCAGGGCATGACGGAAAATAACGGCAAGTTTACTACTTTGGGCCGCGGCGGCAGTGATACTACGGCTGCTGCAATAGGCGCCGCTTTGCATGCTGAATGTGTCGAGATTTATACTGATGTCGAAGGTATTATGACAGCAGATCCGAATTTAGTCAAAGAGGCTTCGATACTGAAGCAGATCTCCTACGGCGAAGTTTGTCAAATGGCGCATCAGGGCGCAAAGGTTATACATCCGCGCGCAGTAGAGATCGCAATGAAGAAAAATATACCGCTGATCGTAAAATCTACGTTCAGCGATGCTCCCGGCACACTCATTACAAATGATTGTGCAGAAACGGAAGAGGATACTTCTATCAATGAGCGCAGGCTGGCCAGCGGTGTAACTCATCTGACTGATCTGGCTCAGTTCCGGGTCACGCTCAATCCTGAGGATATCGCCAGCGGCCGCAAGCTGTTTGAGGATCTGGCAGATGCCGGTATCAGCGTCGGCTGTTTGAATTTATCCGAGAGCAATGCTATGTTTGCGGTTTTTGCCGATGATGTGGAACATACAAATAAAGTTTTAAACGGTACAGATTTTGAATATACTTTAACCGAGGATTGTGCCAAGGTTTCGGTTGTCGGTTCGGCGATGCGCGGCGTCCCCGGTGTTATGGCTAATTTTGTTGCAGCGCTTACCAGCTGCAAAATAAGCATCCTGCAGACTGTGGATTCTGATACGACTATCTCCGCGATAATCAAACAGGAACATCTGATCGATGCTGTGACGGCGCTTCATAAAGCGTTTAAATTATAAGCGAGGTGTAAGTAATGAAAAATCCTTATTTTGGCAGACTTTTGACCGCTATGGTCACTCCTTTTAATGCTGATGGCAGCGTCAATTATGAAAAGGCGGCTGATCTGGCTGAATGGCTTATCAATAATGGCTCTGACGGCTTGGTCGTAGCAGGCTCTACCGGCGAGGCTGCTACTATGAATGCGGAGGAAAAACTGGAATTGTTCCGCGTAGTTGTTAATCGTATCAATAAACGCGTGCCTGTTATTGCCGGTACAGGTTCTAATAACACTGCTGATTCTGTCAAAATGACGAAAATGGCCGAGGCAATGGGTGTTGATGGCGCTTTGATAGTTGGTCCGTATTACAACAAGCCGACACAGGAAGGGTTTTACCAGCATTTTGCAGCTGTAGCGCAAAGTACAGGATTGCCTATCATTGTTTATAATGTTCCGGGACGTACAGCTTCCAATATCTCTCCGGCAATAGTAGCACGTCTGGCTGCTGATTTTGAGAATATTGTTGCGATCAAAGAAGCTGCAGGCAATGTTGCTCAGGTTGCCGAGCTTTATTCGGTTCTGCCGGAAGAGTTTACGATCTACAGCGGTGACGACGGACTGATTCTTCCGTTTATGTCTGTCGGCGCGACCGGGCTTATTTCTGTGCTCAGCAATATTGGCGGCGGTATCTTGCAGGACGTTATGCAGGCTTATGAAGACGGCCGCGTACGCGAAGCTGCAAAATTGAATGCCAGAATGGTGCCGTTGGCAAACGCTATGTTTATCGAAACCAATCCTATCCCGGTAAAAGCTGCGGTAACGCTCGTTACTGGCATTGATGCAGGTCAGCCGCGTCTGCCTCTGACCCCGATGGAACCGGCAAATAAAGCAAAAATGGTCGCCGTTCTCCAAGAATACGGCCTTGTAAAATAATGGCGAAATTAGTAGTGATAATTCAGTGTGACATCGTGCAGAAAAAATGCGTTGGTTATGCCTGCATGAAATCGTTTTATGAGCGCAGCGGCAGATTTACCGGTTATGATGCCGATACCAAATATATGACGATTACCTGCGGCGGCTGCTGTGGTGCTGGTGTAGCCGGAAAAATAGAAGATTTGAACCGTAAACTTAAACGCTGGGGTGATGATCGCAGGGATGTTGTGGTACATTTAGCATCGTGCGTCGTATCAGACAATTATCACCGTCCGCCTTGTCCACATAGAGACTACATCAAGACGATCGTAGAACGTAAAGGTTACCCTGTTATTTTTGGTTCGTATATTTCCAAAACTGCAGAGAAAAAACGTCAGGACGGCATTTACGAAGTTTTTTAATGCTTGCTGCTACCGTAGTTTTATTATAAAACTACGGTAGTTTTTCTGTGTTTGGGGCAGGATTTTTACCCTCGGTACAGAATTTAATAATTATCGAATTAAATAAGACACTTAAAGCCGTCAGCTTCAGCAAACAGGCTGAGGCCGCGGAGAATGCCGGCAAATATACCGGTCTTGTCGGCAATAATATTTGTGAAGATTGGTTTAGGAGGTAGTTTTTGTGATTAAAAAAATTTTATTTTTGTGTATGACGCTGATGATATTGCTGATGCCTAAAGGACCTGTGGAGGCAGCAGGTATTACTGCTTATGAAAAATTTATCAGCCCGGCCTACTGGACGGAACATAATGCCGACGGTGATAAAGTAGTGCTAAATGCGGCGGGCGTTGAGGCTTTCAATAAAAAGATCATTGCCGCATCGCCGACAGTTTATGATATGGCCGCTTATCCTAAAACCCTGAGCGGTAAAACGGTAGCAGCTTATGTCAATACGCATACAGATTTGAGTGATGAACTGTACCGGGAAGGTAAGCTCGTCAGTGATAATTATAAAAATATTCTGCGTTCGCAAACTAATGCGGCGGCAATACCAGCTGATGTCACTGTGCGTTATGGCGTTACTGTAAGACGTGCTAATCTGCGTAATCTGCCGACAGGTGAAGGTTTGTTTTTTTATGCCAGTGACCGTAATTTTGATGCTTTGCAGGAAACCGCTTTGGATCCGGGCGAGGCTGTCGCTATTTTGCATACCAGTACTAACGGTTATTTTTATTATGTGCAGGCGTATAATTACCGTGGCTGGCTGTCTAAATTTGATGTTGCCGAAACTGACCGCAGTACCTGGTTGCGTTATGCGGAGCCTAAGAATTTTCTGACCGTAGTTGCTAAGGATTACACATTAAAGGCGGACGGAGCTCAGGTTTTATTTCAGCAGGGCGCTCGTTTGCAGCTGGCTGATAAAAAAGCATCTGCTTATACGGTGAAGGTTCCTGTCAGGACTAAAGAGGGCAAGCTGCAGGAAGAGAAGGTAGTTTTGGCTGCCAATGCTTCGCTGCACGAAGGTTATCTGCCTTATACGACTAATAATATTATCCGCAGCGCTTTTAAATTTTACGATTCTGTATATGGTTGGGGCGGACTGCAGCAAAGCGTCGATTGTTCCAGTTTTATCAGTAATGCTTACCGTACAGTAGGTATTTTTCTGCCACGCAATGCTGACGAGCAGGAAACAAGCGCTGGTATTCATAAAAAAATGGGCAATATGAACAGTGCTCAGCGGGCTAATGTCATAAAAGGTTTAACTCCTGGTTCTACACTGCATATGGACGGACACGTGATGTTATATCTCGGTTCCTCCAACGAGATTCCCTATGCTATTCATTCTCTGGGCAGCCATTATACGGGCGGTACGCGTCATAGTGTAATGAAGGTCGTTGTCAGTGATTTGAATCTGCAGAAATCAAATGGCAACACCTATTTGGATGAGTTGACTACCTGTGTAACTTTCAGATAAAAATAAAAAAGTATAAAGGAGCAGTATTATGGATTTAGATCAGGAAACAGCAAAAGAGTTAGTAAAATCAGTGATAGATGGTTTTGAAGAAGAAAGTATAGTCAATGCGGAGTCTGTTACTTTGTTTTTGTGCAGGGAATGTCTGCCGTACTTAACAAAAATGAATATTCCAGCTAATATAGTGCAGGCTGTCAATGGGCTGGCTGAAAAAAATGAAGATTTGACAGCAGCAGGAAGCTTGACTGATCTTGTTATAGCGCAGGATGGAAGGTTGCAGAGAGTTATTGTTGCCGGCTTTGGCAAAGGTGACGAATGCAAGCCGAACAATCTACGTAAAGCTGCCGGCAGTGCTGCCAGGGCTCTAATTGCTGCCAAAATAAAGCATACTGCTGTTGTGGCACCGATTCTTTCTAATCCGGCAAGGGCCCATTACTTAGCTGCTTTGGCAGAGGGGCTGGTTTTGGGAGGGTATCAATTTACGGAATGTAAGGGCAAACCTGAAGCTAAATCGGAACTTGATTTTTCTATTATTTCCGGTATTCCTGATGCTGAACGGGTGCTTGCAGAAGCTGAGGTTGTGGCAGATGCGGTTTGTTATACACGCGATCTGGTCAATCGGCCCGGCAATTTAGTGACTCCAAGCGTTATGGCTGAAGAAGCAGAAGCATTGGCTCTGGAATATGATATGGAATTTGAAATTTTAGACGTAACGATGATGGAAGCGATGGGCATGCATGCTTTACTGGCTGTAGGGCAGGGCTCTATCCATCCTCCGTGTCTGGTTACAATCAAATATAATGGAGCAGGTGCTGCGCCTTATACTGCTTATGTTGGTAAGGGTATTACTTTTGACAGCGGAGGTATTTCGATCAAGCCCAGTGACAATATGGGTGAGATGAAAGACGATATGGCTGGTGCTGGTGCAGTTTTAGGCGCGTTAAGGGCTATTGCCGCACTGAAAATACCCTGCAATGTGATGGGAATCATTGCCTGTGCTGAAAATATGCCTTCCGGCAGCGCTCAGCGTCCCGGAGATGTTGTAAAAGCAGCTAACGGTAAAACGATCGAGGTTATTTCAACAGATGCCGAAGGACGTATGGTCTTGGCGGATGCGGTCTGGTACGCCTGCAAGCAGGGCGCAGCCAAGGTAGTTGATATAGCAACGCTGACTGGTGGCGTTATCGTTGCTTTGGGGACAGAAACAGCTGGTGTTGTCGGCAACGATGATGTTTTGATCAGACAGATTATCGAAGCTGGTAAAAAAGCAGGCGAAAGCTACTGGCAGTTGCCTGCACTGCCGGAATGCAAGGAAGCGTTGAAAAGTGATGTTGCCGATCTGCTCAACAGTGCCGGACGTGAAGCCAGCTGTATCAGCGGCGGATTGTTTATCGGTGAATTTGTAGAAGCAGGGATACCCTGGGCCCATATTGATATTGGCGGTACTTCTAGCGCTGCTAAAACTGCGGGTTTTAAAGTTAAGGGTGGTACCGGATTTGGCGTCAGCACTCTGATTAAGCTGGCACAGGAAATGTAAAATGTTAGTAGATCTGCATACTCATAGCATAAATTCAGATGGAACTTATACTCCGGCAAAGCTGGTAGAAGCGGCAGCAGCTGCTAAAATAGGCGTACTGGCTTTGACTGATCATGATTCTGTAAATGGCATTGTTCAGGCAGAAGCCGCTGCTGTAAATATAAAAAACGCTCCCCGCATCATCAGAGGCGTAGAGCTTGGTACTCAGGCCGGTGAAGCCAGCGTACATATTTTAGGATATCATATTGATATCAGTAATGAGCGTTTGCTGACTAAAATGCATGAAATGCGCCATGCGCGTGAACTCAGGCTGCAGAAGATTCTTCAGAAAATAGCGGCTCTGGGCTATTATGTCGAGGTGGCCGAATGTGATCCTGCCAACAGAGCAGTCGGACGTCCCCATGTGGCTAAAGCTTTAGTTGCCAAAGGGTATTTTGCTACGGTGCAGGAAGCCTTTGACGTACTTTTAAAGAGAGGCAGGCCCGGTTATGAACCGCAGCCTAAATTATCGCCGGAGGAGGCAGTAGAGCTGCTGCACCAGGCAGGAGGTCTGGCAGTGCTCGCACATCCAAGTGAGTTGGAGGATAAGCCGCTGGTGAACTATTTGATGAAGAATGTAAAATTTGATGGTATCGAAGTCTATCATCCTTCCGCAGATATAAATGAGCAGAAATACTGGCTGGAGCTGGCGCAGAATTTTGATTTGCTGGTTTCTGGCGGTTCTGATTTTCACGGAGTGAGCGGGCGCTTTCCTGAGCAATTAGGAATTTTTGAAGTTTTATATACAAATGTCAAAAATGTGATAGAATATAAACAATAAATTTAAGTCGGATTTGCGGAGGCCTTTATGAAAGTAGTAGCTTTTGTAGGTCCCAGTGGTACTGGTAAAAGTCATCGAGCAATAGGTATTGCCCATAAAAATAATTGTGATGCCATTATTGATGACGGATTACTTATCAAAGGAACCAAAATATTAGCCGGAACTTCTGCCAAAAATGAAACGAATAGAATACAGGCGGTCAAGCGCGCTATTTTTACTGAAGAAGATCATGCAGAAGCAGTGCGTCAGGCTTTGGCAGGTAATGACGTCCGGCGGCTTCTGATTTTGGCTACTTCCGATAATATGATAGAGAAAATAGTTAAGCGTTTGGAGTTACCTGAGCCTGAAAAGACCGTTTATATTCAGCAGATCGCGTCCAAGCAGGAGATCAAAAAGGCGAAACAGGCCCGGCTGCGCGACGGCAAGCATATTGTTCCGGTACCGACTGTCGAGTTGAAGCCGCATTTTACAGGTTATTTTGCTGATTTACCATATAATTTATTTTCCAAGCAAAGGAAGAAAAGCGGGGAAGACCGTTCGATCGTCAGACCGGCGTTCAGCTACTATGGCAAGCTGTTGATTTCCGATTACGCTATTTATGACATTATCAATCTCATTGCCGAAAAAATGATGGGCATTGATAAAGTAACAGGCATCAAAGTGCGCAGGCGTGCAGAAACGAAAGGCATCAGCATTTATGTCGATGTCGTATTGTATTACGGCGTTAAGATTTTTGAAGTAACAAAATTGTTCCAACACAAAATAAAAGAAAAAGTAGAATATATGACGGCAATGCAGGTCAAAACAATCAATGTTTCCGTCCGCAGCTTGTCGGTAAAAAAACAGGAGGATTTTTATGTTAAACGAACAAAGTAATGAAAGAGTACTTTTTTCGGGGTATGCAAAATTACCGGTAGGAATTACAGCTGCGGAAATGTATAAGGTAATAGGCGTGATTGTTGTTGTAGATATGAAGAGCGGACTTATCGTAAAGGCTGACTGCACACTGGCGACTGAACTGGCACGGCAATATATTGCGCAGTGTCTTATTGGTTACAATCTTTCCAATGGGCACGAAGAGCTGCAGAATATTTTAGAACGTCAATATCAGGGCAGTGCTAAAAAAGCCGTTGCAACGGCTATGCGGATAATTTATGACAAATACCGCAGCTTTAAAAACGGGGAAAGCGCCGAAGGCAGTGACAAATTTATCTGAAGATAATAAAATAACAAAAATGTATAAAAAAAAATCCCTTCAACAAAAATGTTGAAGGGATTTTTTCACATAACAGGATTAGTAAGTGCATCTGCCTGTTCAAAAATGAAAGCAGGTGAAGGATAATAGAATTGGCAATGCTGGAAACTGATTGCTTCTGTTGAAAAACGTTTTAGTAAAGCATAACTGGCACGTTCTTCAAAATCGATCAGATTATCCTTGTTGATATCGGCGTCATCGACAATGACCAAAAGATAAGCCGGAACGCTGGGCGCGTCTTCCGGGACCAGGCTGCGGTCAAGCGGGACACCTGGAACGATACGAAGATGGCCGATGACCTGCTGATTTTCGTCAAGCAGCTGGGCACGGAAAGTATCGTTGTAAAGCGTACGTGAAAGTTTGAGAGTATAAGCTCCGGAACTCATAAAACACACATCCTTTTCTCTTATTGGCAAGGGAATTTATTGCCCTCTGAATATTTGATAACGATATATATGATACCATATTCTTTTAATTTTAGCAAAGCGGCAAAAATTTAAGAAAAACAGATAAAGTATATTGTATACAATATAGAGCTTCTTCTAACTTGCAGGATTTTATAGAAATTTATCGAATTAAACTAAGTAAGTAAAGTGGCATAGTCATTTGAAAAATGAGCTTTTATTTTTCATGATACAACTGTGTACACTCAAAAATGAGGAGGGGATCCTATGAAAAAACTTTTAGCTTTTCTGATGGCGATCATGGTCTTTGCTACTATGGCAGCCGGCTGCGGCGGTGGTTCTGACAAAAAGGACGAAAAAAAACCGGCTGCGCAAAAATTCATTAATATTGCTACTGGCGGTACAGCTGGTACATATTTCCCATTGGGAGGCGCTATCGCTGACATTTTGAATAAAAATGTTCCCGGCGCTAATGCTTCAGCACAATCCACCGGTGCATCTGTAGCAAATATCAACTTGTTGCAGCAGGATAAAGTCGATATCGCTTTTGTACAAAATGACATCGCTTATTATGCTGTTAACGGTTCAGAAATGTTCAAAGATAAAAAAGTCCCCAGTATCCAGGGCTTGGCGACTTTGTATCCTGAAACGATACAAATCGTGACTTTGGATAAAAGCGGTATTAAATCTCTTAATGATGTTAAAGGCAAACGCGTTGCAGTAGGTGCCGCTGGTTCCGGTACTGAAGCTAATGCCCGCCAGATACTCGAAGCTTATGGTATCACTTATGATGATATCAAAGTTCAGTACCTCTCTTTCGCAGAAGCTTCCAATGCATTAAAAGACGGCAATGTTGACGTTGCATTCGTAACTGCAGGCCATCCGACCGCAGCTATTCAGGATATCGCGACTCAAAACCATGTAGTTTTACTGCCGGTTGACAGCGATAAAGCTGACGCTTTGATTGCAAAATATCCTTTCTATACCAAACTTACTATTGCAGCCAAAACTTACCCGAATCAAGATGCCGACGTTCAGGCAATCGCAGTTCGTGCTATGTTGGCAGTAACTGATAAAATGGATGCTGATACTGGCTATGCTATCACCAAAGCTATTTTCAGCAATCTCGATCGTTTGAAAGCAGCTCATTCTGTAGCTAATGCAGTTTCTAAAGCAACTGCATTGGACGGTATGTCCGTTCCTGTTAATCCGGGCGCAGAAAAATACTTGAAAGAAAAATAAGAGTTAAATATTTTATATGATGAACCTGAGAGACCGGTTGCCGGGAACTTCCGGTAATCGGTCTTTTTCTAAAAAAATGATTCTGATATCAGTTGCTGTATTAGTTGGTTTGGGAATATTGTTTTGGTATGCCAACCAATTAGTAGTTTCTATTAATCCCGAAGATGGATTGCCAAAACAATGTTTTACTGCAAAAAGAGGAGAAGAATGGAATATTGCATTTACCCATTCGGTCCAGCTGACAACAGTGGAAGAATTTTTTAGAGTTGACGGTGCAGATGATATGGTTATGACACATACTCGGTATCAATCACTGGGAGTAGGACTTCCATATTCACCTGCAGAAGGAATTTTGACTAATACTCCTGACGGTAAGTTTATCTTAAAAATGGATCGGCCTTATAAGACTGTAAAATTAAGAACTGCCGTACAAGCAAAGCCTCGTATTATACATAAAAATAAAGTCTATGATCTTTGCGATCTATATGGACAAGGAACCTTGGTTGAAATCAAGGCAGAAAAACGTTATCAATATTGGTTAAATTAAATTTTGCAAAAGGGGAGGAGAGGGCAGAATGAGTGAACAAGATAAAACAACTATGTCAGCAGAAGAAGTCCTGCAAAAGTTTGACAAAGAGTCTGACAAACGTAATTTAACAGGAATGTGGGACAAATTAATTTCTTTTATCTGTATTGCCTTCGCCGTTTTTCAATTGTATACCGCAACTTTCGGTGTACTTGATGCACACTTACAGAGAGCAATCCATTTGGCATTTGGATTTTCTTTGATTTATCTGCTGTATCCCGGCAGGAAAAACTGGTCCAGATCTGTAATGCATCCGCTTGATGTTATTTTCGCTGTTCTAAGTGTTGCCAGTGCACTTTATATCGTAATTTTTTACGACGAACTTGTTTTAAGAGCCGGTATGAATACTGAATTTGATTTCAGTATCGCTTTTATCGGTACATTGCTTCTGTTTGAAGCAGCTCGCCGTGTTGTCGGCTGGCCGATGCTTACAGTTGCACTGTTTTTTATGTTTTATGCTTTTGCCGGCCCGTATATGCCGGGGATTCTGGCACATCGCGGAGTTGGTGTGCAGGAGATGTTCGATCATCTTTTCTTTACCACAGAAGGTATTTTTGGTACTCCGCTTGGCGTATCTTCAACATTTATTTATCTCTTTATCTTATTTGGTTCCTATTTGGAAGCTACGGGTTTGGGCAAGTTGTTTATCGACCTGGCTAACGCTGTTGCCGGCTGGGCCGCAGGCGGACCTGCCAAGGTTGCCGTATTATCATCTGGTTTGATGGGCACAGTATCAGGCAGCTCTGTTGCTAACGTAGCCGGTACAGGCGCCTTTACGATTCCGATGATGAAGAAATTAGGTTATCGTCCTGCTTTTGCAGGTGCGGTAGAAGCTGCTGCTTCTACTGGCGGACAGCTGATGCCTCCTGTTATGGGTGCGGCTGCATTCTTGATGGCTGAATTTGTCGGAGTCCCTTATATCGAAGTTGTTAAAGCTGCCGTCATTCCGGCGCTGTTATATTACATTGGTGTCTGGATAGGCGTACATTATGAAGCTAAAAAGTTTGGGCTTAAAGGGACGCCGCGTGATCAATTACCTAAGTTTGGTAAACTGTTTATGGAAAAAGGCCATTTGATTTTACCGCTGGCGATCATCGTTTACTTGTTGGTATCCGGTTATACGCCGATGCGTGCTGCTTTGTGGGCGATTGGTCTTACTCTGATCTGTTCCTGTCTCAGAAAGTCTACACGGATCAGCTTTGGTGATGTTGTCAAAGGCTTGATCGAAGGCTCTAAAGGAGTTTTGGGTGTTTTGATTGCCTGTGCTACTGCCGGTGTTATTATCGGTGTTGTAACCAAAACAGGCGTTGGCCTTAAATTAGCTACTGCTTTGCTTGATCTGGCTGGCGGTAACTTATTGCCGGCGATGTTCTTTACCATGATCACTTCTTTGATCCTTGGGATGGGCGTACCGACTACTGCTAACTATGTTATTACGTCTACGATTGCTGCTCCTGCTTTGGTGCAGATGGATGTTCCTGTTTTGGCAGCGCATATGTTTGCATTCTATTTTGGTATCGTTGCTGACGTAACACCTCCGGTTGCTTTGGCTGCTTATGCGGGTGCCGGTATCTCCGGTGCCGATCCAATGAAGACAGGTTTTGCTGCTGCAAAGTTGGCAATAGCGGCTTTTATCGTTCCGTATATTTTTGTTCTGGCACCTGAACTGCTTATGATTAATGCAACTCCCTTTACAATCACTTTTGCCTGTGTGACGGCGATTATCGGCATGTGGGGCGTATCTGTTGCCATGATTGGGTTCTGTCAGTCCAAGCTCAGCTTTTTACAAAGACTGCTGTTTTTCGTTGGCGGCTTAAATATGATTATTCCTGGCGCTGTTACTGATGCTATTGGCGTAGCAATTCTTGCAGTTGCTTTCTTCTGGCAGCGCATGAATAAAAATAAAGGTCCTATCGAAAACCATGGTGAGGATCTGTAAGAGCTTCAAACAAGCATACCTTTTAATAAGGTATGCTTGTTTTTTTATGTTCAGTTCACTGAATCTTTACAATAAAAATTTATTGATAATTGATTAAACATTTGTTTTTCTGCATTATTTAATGTATAATATACCGTAGAGTAGGTGTGCGGTTAATAGATTTTATTACTAGAGGTCTAAATACTTGTACGGAAATAAATTAAAAAATTTTTGGAGGTGTATTTTTTTTGAGTAAAATACAAAGTAAATTAAATATTATTCCCTTGGGCGGATTGGGGGAAATCGGTAAGAATATGACGGTATTCCGTTATGGCGACGATATAATTCTCGTTGATGCCGGTTTGATGTTCCCTGAAGATGATATGCTGGGAATCGATCTTGTTATTCCTGATATTACTTATTTAGTGGAGAACAAAGACAAGGTTAAAGCTATCTTCCTAACTCATGGGCACGAAGATCATATCGGCGCTTTGCCGTATGTTATGAAACAGATCGGCGCTCCTGTTTACGGAACTGCTTTGACTTTAGGCATTCTTCAGGGAAGATTGAAAGAAAACGGAGTCAGCTCTGAAGCATGCAAAATTATCAAACCTGGAGATAAAATTCACGCAGGAAATTTCAAAGTGGAATTTATACGTGTCAACCATAGTATTCCAGATGCAGTTGCATTGGCGATCCATACTCCTATTGGTATTATTATTCATACCGGTGATTTCAAATTTGACCAGACTCCTGTAGATGGACAGGTAACTGAATTTAATAAATTTGCAGAGTTCGGTGATCAGGGTGTACTGGCTTTAATGGCTGACAGTACCAATGCCGAACGACCCGGTTATACACAAAGTGAAAAAATAGTCGGGCAGACTTTTGATGATGAATTCCGTTATGCCAAAAACCGTATTATTGTCGCTACCTTCTCGTCAAACGTACATCGTATCCAGCAGGTAGTTGACAGCGCTGTTCGTTATAAACGTAAAGTAGCAGTTATCGGGCGCAGCATGGTAAATGTAGTAAATATTTCCATGGAATTAGGGTATTTAAAAATACCTGAAGGCGTACTGATCGACATTGATGAGAGCAACAACTATACTCCTGATAAGATAGTTATCATTACTACCGGCAGCCAGGGAGAGCCTATGTCTGCTTTAACAAGAATGGCTATGTCCGATCATAAAAAAGTTGATATTGTTCCCGGAGACACTGTTATTATTTCCGCAACACCTATTCCAGGCAATGAAAAGCTGGTTTCCAGAACAATAGACCACTTGTATAAACTTGGTGCCGATGTTATTTATGAAAAAAGCAATGGCGTACACGTTTCAGGTCATGCCAGTCAGGAAGAAATCAAAATGATGCACAATCTGGTGCGTCCTAAATTTTTCATTCCTGTGCATGGCGAATACAGGCATTTGATCAAGCATGCACAGCTTGCAGGCAGTCTGGGTATGCCGCGCGAGAATATCGTCGTAGGCGAAAACGGTTCGATCATTGAATTGACACGCAATAGTATTGGTATCAATGGCCGCGTTCCTTCCGGAAAAGTACTTGTAGACGGACTCGGCGTAGGTGATGTTGGCAATATCGTTCTGCGTGACCGCAGACAGCTGTCCCAGGATGGTATCATGATAGTTGTCGTTACTATCGATAAGGATACCTGCACTGTAGTTTCCGGTCCGGATATAGTTTCTCGCGGCTTTGTTTATGTGCGTGAAGCAGAGGGCTTGATGGAAACTGCTAAAGAGAAAGTTCAGCAGGCTCTTGATAAATGCGAACAGAGCAATGTTTCTGAATGGTCTGTTATAAAATCTGCTGTCCGCGATTCACTTGGCAGATTTTTATACGAAAAAACACGCAGAAGACCGATGATTTTGCCTATTATAATGGAGATCTAATGTTGTAAATGAGGTGCCTAATTTGAGAAGAACCAAAGCAGAACGTACGGAACAACAGAATAACAGTCGTTTGGAAATAAGCGGCGTTCTTTTGCTTGCGTTAGGATGTTTTGCAGCAGCAGCTTATTTTGGGCTTCCTACAGGAACAATAGGTGCTTTTATAGATAAAGTTATGAACTATACTTTAGGTAAAGGGTCATTTTTGTTTCCGCTCGCCTGCATAGTTCTTGGTATTAGATTTTCTTTTTCCCACAAGGAAATTGGTTTTTCAAAAAAAGGATTAGCCCTAACATTATTGATGCTGTGCCTTTTAGGCACAGCTCATCATGTTTTTGTACCTGTAGGGGAAGAGCTGGTTCCTGAACAGCTTAAAGAAGGCGGCGGTCTATTGGGTGGAGCTTTTCTTTTAGAATTAAGACGTCTGTCAGGAACAGCTGGAGCATTGATAATTTTGATTGCAGGTATCATCTGCAGCGTTTTATTAACGGGGAAATTGTCTTTAAAGGCTTCGGCAGAAACAGCTGGTAGAAAAGCTAAAAATATTGTAACTTATCAAAATTCAGATAATGAAACTACTGCTGAAACTTCTGATTTTAAGAATATGGAAGTTTTGAACACTGTTAATCCTTACAACAGTGATGATTTTGCAGGCTTTACTTCAGGAATCAAAAAAGAAAGCCAGTTTAAACAGATCATTCGAAAAGCTGTTGGCAAAAATGAAAGTAAAGCTGAAGATGAAGAAGCGTTTTTTGATGATGAACAGCCATTTATCGAAGAATTTCCTGTTGCTGAGAAAAATGAGCCTCATATTATTACAAGGCCGATTATAGATTTTAATAAACCAAAGGAAACAGCAGTACAAATGCCAGAGCATGATTTTCTTAATCCTTACAAAAATCAGACTCCTGGCGATATAAAGATCATTGATACTGCTGATAAAAATACTGCTGCTGCCAGCCCTGCTCCTAAAAAGGCTGTCAGTGAAAAAGTAAAAATAGAAACTCTGCCGGCAGCAGAAGCAAGTACATACTTGTTTCCACCTTTGGAGTTACTTAATCCTCCGTATGTTTCCAAAGATAAGCATACCGAAGAGGATATCAGAGAACAATGTGCTATTTTAGAACAGACACTTGAAGATTTTCGCGTTCGCGCCAGCGTAGTCGCTGTTACACGCGGTCCTTCCGTCACCAGATTTGAACTGGAACCTGCTCCTGGCGTTAAAGTAAGTTCAGTAGTAAACTTAGCAGACGATATAGCGCTCAAACTTGCCGCCTCAGGTGTTCGCATCGAGGCGCCGATACCAGGCAAAGCTGCCATCGGTATTGAAGTCCCGAACCGAAAAAATGATCCAGTATTTTTCAGGGAGGTAGTCGACTGCGATTTAGTTCGTAAAACAGAGTCAAAACTTTGTGTAGGCCTTGGCAAGGATATCAGTGGTAATATTATTACGGTAGACCTTGCTAAAATGCCTCATATGCTTGTTGCCGGTTCTACCGGTTCAGGTAAATCTGTATGTATCAATACGATCATTGCCGGTATTTTATACAAAGCCCGTCCTGAAGAAGTCAAAATGATTTTAGTTGACCCTAAGGTTGTTGAACTTTCTAATTATAATGGTATTCCGCATTTACTGACTCCTGTTGTTACTGATTCCAAAAAAGCTGCTTCAGCTTTACATTGGGCTGTTGCCGAGATGGAACGCCGTTACAAGGCTTTTGCTGATAATCATGTGCGGGAAATCAATAGCTATAATGCACAGGCCGCGGAAAAAATGCCCTTTATCGTAATTATTATTGACGAATTAGCAGATTTGATGATGGTGGCTAAAGTAGATGTAGAAGATGCTATTCTGCGTTTGGCTCAAAAAGCCCGCGCAGCTGGTATCCATCTTATTTTGGCAACTCAGCGTCCGTCTGTTGATGTTATCACAGGAATTGTAAAAGCAAACATTCCTTCACGTATTGCTTTTGCTGTTTCTTCACAGACCGATTCCCGTACTATTTTGGATATGGGCGGTGCTGAAAAGCTATTGGGCAAAGGCGATATGCTTTTTTATCCTATCGGTACAAATAAACCTGTACGTGTACAAGGTGCTTTTGTGAGTGATGGAGAATTAAATAAGATTGTTGATTTTATCAAGAAGCAATCCATACCAGTCGAATATTCAGAAGAAGTTACTCAGCAGGTGTTAGAAAGTGATACTAAAGGTTCTAACGCAGCATCTGAAAATGGCAACGATCTGATGAGTGACGAACTTTTTGAAGATGCAGTCCGTTTAGTCATGGATACTGGTCAGGCATCTTCTTCAATGCTGCAGCGTAAATTTAGAATTGGTTATACGCGTGCTGCACGCTTAGTTGATTGTATGGAAGAACTTGGTATCGTAGGTCAGTCTGTTGGCAGCAAACCCCGCGAATTAATTATGTCGCGTCATGAAATAGAAGAACGTTTTTTTACAGCGCAATAAAGTATGATAGAGGAGGGTAAGCTTATGGATAATATAGGAGAAATTCTAAAAAATACCAGACTTGATAAAGGACTTTCTTTAGAGCAGGTAGAAGAAGCTACCAGTATCCGAAAAATCTATCTAGCGGCTATTGAAACAGGTGACTACGCTAAAATTCCAGGTGATGTTTTTACTAAAGGAATAATACGCACCTATGGTAATTATCTGGGGCTCAACGGTCCAGAATTAGTTACGCTTTACAAAGCTGCTTGTGCAGGTGTTGATCCAGAAGAAATAAAACCTGCTGAAATCCGTACAACTTCTAAAATAAGTGTTGCTCCTCATCTAAAACCGCAAAAAAATTCTTCGAATATTTTTACTTATCTGCTGTCATTTGTGTTGTTAGTTATAATTGCTGCTGCCGGTTATATTTTCTTATTCAGCAGCAGTGATCAGCCGGAAAATATTGTGACACCAAAACAATCAGCTTTAAGTGATGATACTGCCAAAAGCAATGAAATACCTGAGCAGGAAAAAGCAAAAATAGAAGCAGATGCAAAAAAAGCCAAAGAACGCGCTGAACAAGCGGCTGCTGCTAAAGCACAGAAAACGCCTGCTGACAATAAGCAAGTACAGCAGAAGCAGCAAGCTGTTCCTGATAAAAACAATCTAAATCTCTATATGTTTTGTAATGACAGATGCTGGGTAGAAGTTACTGTAGATGGAGAAAAAGTTTTTGAAGGAACTTTAGTAAGCAATCAGGAAAAAAACTTCTCTGCTGATAAAAAAATTATTGTAAAATATGGCAACATCAAGGCAATGCAGATTGCTGTTAACGGAAAGCCTGCTCCAGCTGAAAAAGTTGATGGAGTTGTCATTAAAGAATATAAGAAATAATATCGGAGGCCATAAATCCTAATGAAAGAATTTTTGCCGATTTCCCAGGAAGATATCAATGCTCGTGGTTGGGAACAAATAGATTTTTTGTTTATCAGCGGCGATGCCTATGTTGATCATCCTTCTTTTGGACCGGCTGTTATTTGTCGTGTATTAGAAGCGCAGGGTTATAAAGTCGCACTGTTGTGTCAGCCAGATTGGCGCAAGCTGAAAAATTTTGAGGTGCTGGGCAAGCCTCGTCTGGCAGTGCTTATTTCAGGTGGAAATCTTGATTCGATGCTTTGCCACTATACTGCGGCTAAAAAACCAAGAAAAAAAGATGCATATACACCTGGTGGCGAGATGGGGAAGCGCCCTGATCATGCTACTGTAGTTTACGCGCAGCAAATAAAACGCTTATGGCCGGAAATGCCGGTTATTATCGGAGGCATTGAAGCCAGTTTGCGCAGATTTGCGCATTTTGATTATTGGGAAAATAAAATTTTGCCTTCCATCTTAGTCGAAAGCAATGCCGACCTTTTGATATATGGTATGGGTGAAAAGCAGATCGTTGAAATTGCTGACTATTTAGCTGGCGGAGCTATTATCGAAGATATCCATTATGTGCGGGGTACAGCTTATTTAGCAGATGATTTGCAAGCGTTAGATGAATTTATTGAATTACCTTCATTAGAAGATATATTAAAAGATAGGGAAGCGTTTGCTAAAGCTTATAACCTACAAAGTAAAGAACTTGATCCATTTTCCGGGAAGATTGTTGTCCAAAAGAACGGCAAAAAATTCGTTGTTCAAAATCAAGTGCCATTTCCTTTGTCACAGGAAGAAATGGATGCTATTTATGATTTGGATTATGTGCGTACTTATCATCCGGCTTACGAAAAATACGGAGGAGTGCCTGCAATAGAAGAGGTACAGTTTAGTGTGATCAGTTGCCGTGGCTGTTTTGGCAGTTGTTCTTTCTGTGCTATTCATTCTCATCAGGGAAGAATAATCCAGACACGCAGTCATGAATCTATCATTCGTGAAGCAAAAAAAATCACTGAATTGCCAAATTTTAAGGGGTATATACATGATGTTGGCGGTCCTACTGCCAATTTCAGACATCCTTCCTGTGCCAAGCAATTAAAAGTAGGAGTTTGTCGCGACAGGCAGTGTCTGTTTCCCAAACCCTGTCCTAATCTTGATGCTGACCACAGCGATTATATAGCACTGCTGCAAAAAGTTCGTGCGCTTTCTGGAATAAAGAAAGTATTCGTTCGTTCCGGTATCCGTTACGATTATTTGTTAGCAGACAAAAATGATCGTTTCTTAGATGAATTATGTCGTTACCATGTCAGCGGGCAATTAAAAGTTGCTCCAGAGCATGTAGCAGAACATGCCTTATCTAATATGGGCAAGCCTGGTAAATCTGTTTATCTAAAGTTTATGCGTGCTTTTAATAAGAAAAATCAAGAAATAGGCCTCAAACAGTTTTTAGTACCTTACTTTATCTCCAGTCATCCCGGCTGTACTCTGCGTGATGCAGTTGAGTTAAGTGAATTTTTGAGGGATATCGGACATCAGCCTGAACAGGTGCAGGATTTTATTCCAACTCCAGGAAGCGCATCGACAGCAATGTATTATTCCGGTATCAATCCTGAAAGTGGCAAAAAGGTTTTTGTTGCCCGTAATCCTCATGATAAAGCGATGCAGCGTGCTCTGATGCAATATAAAAATCCTAAAAACCGTCAGTTGGTTAAAGAAGCTTTACAGCAGACTAATCGTGGTGACCTTATTGGTGATGATGAGAAATGTTTACTGAAAATATCTTCTTCCCATAATCCCAAAGCACGACACAGCAAAATTGCATTTAACCATAAAATGAACAAACGGCGATAAAACAGGAGGTTAAAGATGCCTCAAAAAAAAATACTGTTAATCATTGCTCTGATGTTTGCATGTATAGCCTGGTTTATTTTTGATTCTGACAAAAATGAAACAAGTATAGCGGTGCATGGAAAAACTGAATTATTATTATATTCTAATTTAGATAACAGTTTTCTACAGGCTTTAATCAGCGAGTATAATAATGACCCTGATCGGAATGCTGTGATAAAACTATTACTGCCGGAAGAAAGAGAACAGGGAAAATTACCTGATTTGTATCTCTTAGAGCATAATGAGCTGCAGCTTTTAAGTAAACAGCAGCGTTTATATGCCATTTTAAGTGAGGCTGGAGATTTATTACCGTCTGTTTTTAAAGATGAACAAAGTCAATGGTTCGGTGTCTTTTATGACCCTGTAGTTTTTTTGGTTAATCAAAGTTATGCCAGAAAATACGGTCAGGAAAATATTTTGAGTTGGCAGGATATCATTAAGCTTCAAAATGTGCGTGTGGCTATGGAAAATCTTTCCGATTCGGCAAATACGCGTAACTTTTTAGCTGCTTTTGCAAGTGTTCGAGGCGAGGAAAAAAGCCTGGCATATTTCAGAGGTCTTAACAGACAAATTCCTCAATATTCCCGCTTTCCTTTCACACCAATTCGCCTGACCACTGTTGGTGATGCAGACTTGGCTATTACTCGGCGCAGCTACGTATTCAAATATTTGGAAAATGATTTTCCTGCATATATCGTCTTTCCCAGTGAAGGTACTCCTGTAAGCTTATATGGGGTAGCCGTTGATGCTGCTTCTAAAAAATATGAGTATGCACAAATGTTCAGGGACTGGCTTTTAATGTCATCGGCACCGCAGAAAGTTGCGTTGGAGCAAAATACAGGTTATATGTTTTTACTATCCAATGGTTTAAATGGTAATCATATTGAGCAGCCTGAAAAATTATGGCTTAATACTGCTTATAATACTCTAGTACAACAGGAGTTTTTAACAAATAAATGGCTGCAGTCGGCTAGATTTGCAGTAAAATAGATGGAGGAACAAACGTGAAAATTGGCTTAGTAAGTCTCGGCTGTCCTAAGAATCTCGTTGATTCTGAAACAATGTTGGGATTGATTCATGAACAGCAGATAACAATTACTAACGATCCTGCAGAAGCAGATTTGATTATTATAAATACCTGTGGTTTTATAGAATCCGCCAAAGAAGAATCTATTAATACTATTTTACAAATGGGGGAGTATAAAACAACAGGGGCCTGTAAATATTTGATTATTACCGGCTGCTTAGGGCAGCGTTATGCAGAAGAACTTTTAGAAAATATTCCTGAAGCAGATGCCGTTATAGGTACTGAATGCTATGAAGATATTGCTTATGTTATCCAAAGGGTCACTCAGGGAGAGCGGTTCATTATGCTGGAATCTCTGAAAAAAGCAGAACTGGCACCACTCCCGGCACCGCGTATTTTAACAACTCCTGATTATATGGCATATTTAAAAATTGCCGAAGGCTGTGATAATTGCTGCTCTTACTGTATCATCCCCAAATTACGTGGACCGTATGTCAGCAAACCGTTTGAACAAGTGCTTGGCGAAGCCAAAGCATTAGTTGATAAGGGTGTTAAAGAGCTGATAGTTGTTGCACAGGATACCACCAGATACGGTGAAGATCTTTATGGTAAACTGCGCCTGCCGGAGCTCTTGTCTGAACTTAATAAACTGGAAGGCCTTAAATGGATCCGGGTCATGTATTGTTATCCAAATAATTTTACTGACGATTTGATTGAAGCTTTTGCCAGCTTGGATAAGGTTTGCAAATATGTGGATCTTCCGCTTCAGCATGCCAGCGATAGATTGCTCAGCAGCATGAATCGCTATGATACTAAATCAGAAGTTGAGGCATTGCTAAACAAATTACGGCAGCGTATACCAGGCATTACTATCAGAACTACATTTATTGTCGGTTTTCCTGGAGAAACAGAAGCTGATTTCCAAGAATTAAAAGCTTTTGTTGAAGCACAGCGTTTCGACAATGCCGGTGTGTTCTCTTATTCCCAAGAAGAGGGAACTGTAGCAGCTGATTTGCCAGAACAGATAGATACGCAAATCAAGGAAGAACGTTTTCATGAATTAATGTCTTTACAGGCACAGATATCAGAAGATATGCATCATAATATGGAAGATATGATTTTAGAAGTACTTGTTGAAGGTTGCGATGAGGAAAACCCTGATCTTGTTTTTGGTCGTTCATATAAAGAAGCTCCTAATATTGATGGCAGTATTTTTGTCGAAAACGCAGGAAATGTTCAAGCAGGTGAGTTTATTAAAGTAAAAATTTTACAGGGTTTCACCTACGAAATGGTAGGAGAGAGAATTTAATTTGCCAGCAAGGGGGCAAAACAAATGATCGTTGAAGTTGTAAATACAGGTACTGAGCTGCTGTTGGGAGAAATACTTAATACTAATTTTCAGTACTTATCACGACAATTAAATAAACTAGGCTATGATGTGCTTTATCAGACGACTGTTGGCGATAATGAGACCAGGTTGAGAAGCGTTTTAGAAATTGCTTTAGAGAGAGCGGATATCGTTATTACTACAGGTGGTCTTGGCCCTACAAGAGGCGATATCACTAAAGAAGTTATTGCTGATATGCTGGGACTGGAAATGTATCTGGATTTAGATACATGGGATAGGATTAATAGTTTTTTTGTTAAAAAAGGTCTTTGTATGTCATCTAATAATGATAAACAGGCAATGGTTCCTTTAGGTGCAGAAATTTTAATCAACGAAGTTGGAACTGCGCCGGGTTTGGTATTAGAACATAATGGCAAGCTGATTGTTTTGCTGCCTGGACCTCCGTCAGAATTAAATTACGTATGTGAACAGCGCTTTTTACCGTTACTTATGCAGCGTTATGCTCAACAAGGTATAATCTATTCGCGTATTTTAAAAATGCGTGGCATTGGAGAATCATCTGTTGCAGCGCAGCTTGATGATATTATCACTTCACAAAGTAATCCTACCATTGCCATTTATGCTCGCCGCGGTGAAATTATTGTTCGTATTACAGCTAAAGCGTCCGATGTTGAAGAAGCCAAAGCCTTGATTTCCGGTACAGAAGCACAAATCTATGAACGGTTAAGTAAATTTATTTATGGCGTTGATGATGCTTCTTTAGCAGAATATCTTGGTCAGGAACTATTAAAAAGCGGTAGTACGATTGCCTTTGCGGAATCCTGTACAGGAGGTTTAGCCAGCAGCATGATCACTGATATTCCTGGCAGCAGTGAATATCTTTTGGGCAGTGTTGTGACTTACAGCAATATGGCCAAACAAAAACTGGTCAACGTATCTGCGGAAAATTTAGAAAAATACGGCGCTGTCAGCGAACAGGTTGCCTGTGAGATGGCGTCCGGAGTGAGAGATCTTTTTGGAACAACTTATGGTGTAGGTATCACTGGTATTGCAGGTCCTGGTGGTGCCACAGAAGAAAAACCTGCAGGCTTAGTTTATATGGCTGTAGCTGATGGCAATGACGTACATTGTGTGAAACATCTTTTCGGCGGAACCAGAACTGAAAATAAACTGCGTAGTGCGTTAACGGCTATTTCTATGGTGATAGATAAAATAAAAGCAAGAAGAAATGAGGAAATTTAAACAATGACAACTAATGTACAAGAAATGTTCGGCAGCTTACTGCTGGATAAAAAAATCGTAGCATCTTTAACAGCTATGGGTTTTGAAGAACCGTCTCCGATCCAGGAGCAAACTATTCCTTTAGTACTAGAGGGTAGCGATGTTATAGGTCAGGCACAGACTGGTACTGGTAAAACAGCCGCCTTTGGTATTCCGGTCGTGCAAAGTATTACCGATCATCGCCATATTCAAGCTCTGATTATGACTCCAACCCGTGAACTGGCAATCCAGGTTGCAGAAGAGATCGGTAAAATTGGACGTACTTCTAAAATTAAAGCATTACCTGTTTATGGCGGACAGCCTATCGACCGTCAGATCAGAGCTTTACGCAGCGGCGTGCAAATAGTTATTGGTACTCCCGGTCGTTTGATTGATCATATAAACCGTAAAACTATCAAACTTGATCATATTAAATTTTTAGTCCTGGATGAAGCTGATGAAATGTTGGATATGGGCTTTGTGGACGATATGGAAGAAATTATGAAAAATCTTCCTGCAGAACGTCAGACCTTGTTGTTTTCAGCAACTATGCCAAGACCGATCCTGAGCCTCACAAAAAAATATATGAAGGCTCCTAAAAATGTTACGATCAGCAAAGAGGAGCTCACAGTTCCTCTTATCGATCAGTATTATTTTGAAACTAAGGATAAGATCGAAGGCTTATGTCGTTTGCTTGATGCAGAAATAGATGGTAAGCTGATTATTTTCTGCCGCACTAAAAAAGGTGTTGATGATCTGGCTATTGCATTGGGAAGCCGCGGTTATATGGCTGAAGGTTTACATGGCGATTTAAGCCAAACTCAACGTGATCGCGTTATGAAGAAATTCCGTGACGGAACAGCTGATATTCTTATCGCTACGGACGTCGCTGCCCGTGGCATAGATATTGATAATATTACTCATGTTATCAATTTTGATATTCCTCAGGATCCGGAAAGCTATGTTCATCGTATTGGACGTACCGGCCGTGCAGGTAATACTGGTGTTGCTATGACCTTTATTACGCCGCGTGAATTCCGTCAGTTGAAACTTATCGAACGCACTACCAAAACCAAAATAACACGTCGTCAATTGCCGACTACAGCCAATGTTATTGAGCGTCAGCGTGAAATGATCGTTTCCAAAATGCAGAGTGTGCTGGATCAGGCTAACTATCATGATTATATGCCCATTGCAGCAAGCTTATTAAAAGAATATGATGCTGAAGATGTGGTTGCTGCTGCGTTAAAACTGATGCAGGAAGGTAATAAAGCTTTAGAAGCTTCGCCTGAAGACATTCTGGCGAAAGATTTAAGTAACACTGGTGGTCGTCCTGGCATGGTTCGTCTTTTCATGAATATTGGACGCAGCCAAAAAGTTACTGTTCAGGATATAGTTCGCACTATTGCTATTGAAGCTGATATTCCTGCCAAAGAAGTAGGTTTGATCAATATTTATGACAAGTTTACCTTTGTAGAAGTACCAGAAGATATGGCCGAAAAAGTTTTGGGTGTAATGCACAAAAACACGATTAAAGGTTATAAAATAAATGTCGAGCCGGCACGCGTTCGTCAGTAATTGTAAGAAAAGGAAGAGCAGATATGGTAAAATACCATGTCTGCTCTTTGAGGTGTAAATCATGCGTGAAATTTTAGGTAACAAAAAAGGAATACGGGATTCTGTTTTGAATGAATTAATTGCTTTGTACGACGTACAAGTTCCTTTAGGACAGCTCATTTCTGTGGAATTAGCTTTAAAATTAGCTGATATTACAGAATTTATAAACAGAGAAATCTCTCTTTATATTTCTAGAAGCGGGCAAATAACGAATATTGTAATCGGTGGTAATGACAGTGTAGAACTGCCAGCAGTAGAAGGTCGCAGAGGTATCGGCAGATTAAGTGGAATCCGTTGTGTCCACACTCATCCAAATGGTAATCCAGCGTTGAGTGGAGTTGATTTTTCAGCATTAAAAAATAATAAATTCGATGCTATGGTTACAATAGGTGTTACCGCACCTGATTACACGCAGTCCATAATTTCTTTTGGCATGATAGTTGGGCTTGACAAAGAAGAACAGTTTATCTGCGATGAATATGGACCTTTTTCTCTGGAAGAAGCAGAAGCTATTAATTTTCTTAATGTAATCAATACAATAGAGCGGATTTTAGACAAGCAAACAAGTAGTTCCAGTTTAGCAGTAGCAGCAGAAAAAACCATTTTAGTTGGTATGGACTGGGGACAGATAAAAGGCGGTTGGACTGCTGAAGATTCGCTTGAAGAGTTAAAGCAGCTTGCGGATACAGCAGGTGCTGTAGTAGTGAACCGTTTTATTCAACGTCGTGCTAAACCAGATCCGGCATTTTTTATAGGAAAAGGAAAAGTGCAGGAGCTGGCCTTGTATGCACAACAGGAAAATATTGATCTGTGTATTTTTGATGATGAACTGACACCGGCGCAGCAAAGAAATATAGAACAGGTAATGGGTGTTCGTATTCTTGATAGAACAGCTTTAATTTTGGATATTTTTGCCCAGCGGGCTCGTACTAATGAAGGAAAATTACAAGTAGAATTAGCACAGCTGCAATATAATCTACCGCGAATTATGGGTAAAGGACTTATTTTATCACGTTTAGGCGGCGGTATTGGTACCCGCGGTCCTGGCGAAACAAAATTAGAAGTTGATAGACGGCGTATTCGCGATCGTATAGCTTTTATCAAAGACTCCATAGAAAAAGTTCGCGCTGTCCGAACTTTACATAGGATTAAGCGCGCAAAAAATCAAGTTCCTTCAATAAGTCTTGTTGGTTATACTAATGCCGGTAAATCTACATTACTAAATTTATTAACACAGTCTGATATTTATGCGAAAGATCAATTGTTTGCAACTCTTGATCCTACTACACGTCAGTTAATATTACCAGACAAGCACGAAGCAATACTTACTGATACTGTTGGTTTTATACAACGTTTACCTCATCAATTAGTTGCAGCATTCAGATCTACTTTAGAAGAAGTTGCTGAAGCAGACTTATTGCTGCATGTCATTGACGTGAGCCATGAATTATATCAGGAACAAAGTGATGCTGTTTATAAGGTTTTAGAACAAATAGGTGCACAAAATAAAACAATACTCACCGTTTACAATAAAATAGACAAACTTCCCTCTGAAAATGTTTTGGCACAGCGTTTAGCACAGCAAGAAAATAGTGTTTGTATATCGGCTAAGAGTGGCATTGGTATCGAAGAACTCCTTGCTCTGATTTCAGAAAATCTGAAATTAAAATCTATAGAAGTCACTCTGCTTATTCCATATACAGAATCTGAAAAAGCTGCTAAACTACATACTATAGGTACTGTTTTAGAACAAAAATATAAAGAAAACGGTACTTTTATGAAGGTACGTCTGGCATCAGAACAGTTAGAGGATTTCGAAAAATTTATAATATGAGGACTATACGTAAATGACTGATTTTAAAAAAATAGAAGAGGAAGCATTATTAGAAGTATTACATGCTGCTGAAAGCTATGAAGAAGCAGCTTTGTATAATACAGAAAAGGTTATGCAAGCTTTTAGAAAGTATATGGTATCAGATTTTTATTTAAAACCAACTACTGGATATGCCTATTCTGATGTTGGCAGAGAAAAATTAGATGAAATATATGCTGATATTTTTAAAACGGAAGCGGCATTAGTACGATCTCAGTTTGTTTCAGGGACTCATGCATTAGCCGTTGCGTTACTCGGAGTTTTGAAAGCAGGCGATGAAGTAATCGCTGCTACAGGAGCTCCATATGACACAATGCAGACTATCATAGGCGTACCTGTAAAAAACCCTGGCTCTCTTACCGACTTAGGCGTAGTTTATAAAGAAATCCCCATGATTGGTTCACAAATTGATCTTGAAAAAATCACAGCTGCAATTACGGCTAAAACAAAAATGATACATATTCAACGTTCATGCGGTTACAGTAGTGTGCGTAAAACATTAAGAATTGAAGAAATAGGAACGATCTGTAAAACAGTAAAAGCAATAAAGCCTGATATTATTTGTTTTGTTGACAACTGTTATGGTGAATTTATTGAAAAACAAGAACCAACAGAAGTTGGAGCTGATCTAATGGCCGGTTCTCTTATCAAAAACCTTGGCGGCGGTCTTGCACCTACTGGTGGTTATATTGTTGGCCGAAAGGATTTAGTAGAACTTGCGTCCTATAGATTAACCGCTCCAGGATTAGGCGGAGAAATGGGAGCTACACTTGGAGATACGGCCAGAGAATTATACCAGGGCTTATTCTTAGCTCCGCATATAGTTTTGCAAGCTGTTAAAACAGCAATTTTTGCTTCTGCAGTATTTTCACGCCTGGGTTATCAGGTTACTCCTTCTGCAAATGATAGACGCAGTGATATAATTCAGACTATTCGTTTGGAAACTAAAGAGCGTTTATGTAATTTTTGTGTAGCCATACAAAGAAATTCACCAGTTGATGCACATGTTGTTCCAGTTCCTGCAATAATTCCGGGCTATCAAGATGAAATAATTATGGCAGCGGGGACTTTTGTACAAGGCGCGTCAATAGAATTAAGTGCTGATGGCCCTTGCCGTGAACCTTATAATGTATATTTCCAAGGGGGACTTACTTTTGAGCACGGGCGTATTGCAATTATGTCAGCTGCAAAAATGGTAGGGGAGAAATAAAAACTAAAATTTTATATCAATAGAAAAGCAGATAAGAGGATTTTTATTATTGTTCTTCTTATCTGCTTTTTAATTATCTTAGAAATTAAAGACAGCTATATGACGTCATATAGCTGTCTTTATGATATTTATTTGGCATATTATAGACATTACAGCATTCTGAATACTGCTATTACCTTACCAAGAACCTGAATATTATCAGTGCCTGTTATGGGAGTATAGGCATCATTTTCTGGCTGCAGACGAATTGAACGTAATTCACGAAAATAACGCTTCACTGTTGTTTCTTCACCATCAATAAGAGCAACAACTATATCTCCGTTATTAGCAAAATTTTGCTTTCTGGCAACAATGTAATCATGATCAAGTATACCAGCTTTGATCATACTATCTCCAGAAACAGATAACATAAAAACATCTTCTTGACAGCCAAGCAAATCTAGTGGAATAGGATAGGTCTCCTCAACATTTTCAACTGCCAGAATAGGTTGCCCTGCAGTGACTTTGCCAACCAAAGGAACAGGAACTACCGTTTTCTGCCGCCAGCTACTGTCTTGGGTCAATTCTATAGCGCGTGGTTTGGCTGGATCTCTTTGCAAGAAACCATATTCTTCTAATTTATGCAGATGAGTGTGTACGCTGGCACTTGAAGATAAACCCACTGCCTTACCAATTTCACGTACTGCAGGAGGATATCCCTTAGCATAGACGTGCTCACGAATGAAATCTAAAATAGCTCTTTGCCGATCGGAAAGCATTTCCTCTGTAATAACTCCATCAAAATCGCTGAAACGTGCTCTTCTTGCCATAAAACCAGCCTCCAATTTCAATCATCATATATTAAAAAAATTCTAAGATAATAAGTTCATTCATTTCTATTCTAATTGTTTCTATTATATCAGGAACAGGTGAGAATGTCAAAACATCTGTTTGCAGTTGTTCGTTTAATGAAATTATTCTTTAAGAACTATATACAGCGGAATTTAACAATTTTCACTTTGCGTCCGATAATATATATTATGTAAAATAATCACATTTACATGATACACCGCAATACTGCCTTCGGCAAGCATTAACGATATTTTTGATACCATTAAACTCTATAACGTAAATATTTCACATAAATCCCTATAAATGCATAAATTTCTCTTTTAAGCTGTTTTAATCGATTGTATTATACTTCTATTTAATTTATTTTTCACTTGCCTTAAAAACGATTTATGACGATGTATTTTTAGATAAAAACACCTGGATAATATTTTAAGACTTATTATCCAGGTGTTAGAAAGTATTTTTTAATATTTTTCTTTTAACAAAGAACTTTTGAATAAATTATAGTTGTCGTATTCTTTTTGGATCAAATTTGATTTCATCGTTTTATCTTGTGTAAAATAACATAACAGATTAATTCGGTTATCTGCATCAAAGTAAACTTTCTTTTGCCCATATATAGATAAATCTGTCAAATCGGTTTCTTGAAAAATGTCATAACCAGGTCGGTTGATTTTAGATAAAGTTTGTGGCAAATGTAAATCTACATCATAAGTAAATTGAAGCAGGCAGTTTTCTTGATTGATATCAATATCATGTGTAAAATTTTTAATTTGAACAAACTTTTCTAGTTTTGCTTTTTCACGTGGATTCAAAAACGGTTTATTCATAAATTCTTCGAACATAATTTTAGTAAAAACAGGATTTTCTAAAAACTGCTTTGGGCCTTGATCATGAGGACGAGCTGGCTTATATTCTGCTGAAATGCCTATAACACCTTCGGAATAAGCTTTTAAAATTTTGCTGAAATCAAAGTCATCAATATTATTAGATTCCACATTAATACCTATTTTGGTAGTTTCAATATTAAATAATTTAGAATCTATATACTCCTTCCCCATCTTTTCCAAGCCGCTGACAGGTAATGCAGAGAAGAAGCTGACAGGCATATTTTCCAATTTTTGATTGCTTTGAATGTAAAGCCAGTTATGTGGGACTTTGAATTCTTTATTAAAAATACCATCTTTAATTATAAGTTCAGAATTGGATAATTGTGGTTTAAAGAAATTCAGTTTTTTTGTAAACGCTTTAGAGAATTTCTTATATGCACGTTTATCAACTTTATTGTCTGTAAACTTTTGAATAAATTTATCAGCTTTATTTTCTTTAACAACTGTTTCACTTTGTTCCATTGCAGGAAACTCAACATATCCACTGCTTATGTTATATAATTGATCATTTTGTGACAAAATATAAATTTTAGAAATTAAATTGTACTGCGCTGTCATCTGTTTACCATCAGCACTGAATTTAACATAAGGATTATATTTTTGTATATTCTGCTGTTCTTTCCGAGTATAAGCAATTGGCAATTTTATTTCATAATTCAACAGCATATCATTGTTGATTTCTAATGCTGGTATTTTGTTAATCTTTGTTATTTTATAGTTTTTATTACCAGGTAAAGATTGTGGATTATCCTGCATAAGTTTCTGCATATATACTTGTAACTCATTTTGCGGTACAGTAAGATAAGCATAAGCAGGATCAGCTAAGATATCTTTTCCAGCTTTAATATCTTCAGCTATCTTCTTTAAATCACTTTCAAATTTATTGGTAGCAAAAGCTGTTTTCGTATATTTTTCAATAGATTGCTGACTTATAGCTGCTATACCATGCATGCCAGACTTATTGCTGCCTGCCGCAAACAGATCTTTACTGACAATAATAGTGTTATCATCTGGAATATCGACACTAAAACCAGCTTCTTCACTGCGATAGTCGAAAGCATAGCAGCTGGAAAGACTGACCAAGATACCGAATGTGATGATTCCTGAGCAGATTGTTTTTCTCATATTTATGTCTCCTTTGCATTCATACTGCTAAGTAAAGGGGCATCAAAAATCACTGTAAATCAAGCATCTTAATATTCTCTATAAGTTCTTCAGAAGCCGGTTGTTCTGTATTCCTAAGAGTGGACGTATAAACGACAAGACCACCTTTTTTCTTTGTAAAGAAAATTCTGCCGGTATTGTCGAAATCTTTTTTATCCTTTAAATTAAATGATAGATCGAAATTTATATATCCTATTTTAGGAGTAATATTGACATCAAAATCAAACTTACTGTTTTTATAGTAGCGGCTGCTTTCAATATAGTTTTTTAGCTCTGAAAACAACAACTGCATCTCTGCTTTAGTAGCTTCTGGATTTTCTAAATAAGCAGCTGTCTCAAATTCTTTTGTTTCACAGGAAACTGACCATACACTTTCTGTTAGTAAATCCATCCATGACGCTATATTTTCTTCGGAAACATTATCAGCTATTTTTTCTTTATCTAAGTCATTCGCTTCCAAATTTTGAGTTTTTTCCTTAATTTTTTCCAAGGTTTCCAATGGTAAGGCAAAAGTCAAACAAGCTTTAGGATTATCAGAAAAGTAACTTTGAATATAATACCAATTTTCAGGAAGATCAAATTTAAATTTTCCTATTTTATCAGTGTAAATTAATGTATTAGTATTTGCAGAAGGTTTTGTTATTAACACACCTTTTCGATACTCGTTAAGTGCTGATTCAGCTGATACTTCAGACTCTTTCTGGCTGTTTAAGACTTTAGTACTGATTACGTATAATCTGTTATTTGCAGAAAGCAAATCAATTGAACATAAATATGAATTTTTATCCTTAGTTTCGTTTTCCATATTTTCAGTAAACTGTATATTTAAACTTTTTCTGCCATGGATTTTTTGAGTTTGAATATTAAAAGCAACATCATTGGGCAGCTGTTTAATAAAAGGTTTATCTGAAGGCCAGTAGAGAACAGGATCCAATAATTTAAGACTGGCTTTTTGAGGATCAATACCAGAACGTTCTAATAATTCAATTGCCGTATAATCATCATTAAAAGCATCTGTAGTGAAATTTTCTTCTAATAAATCTGATGCCTGTTTTTGATTCAGGCTATAAACGTAAATAAAATTACCATTAGGCTGCATTCCACCATAAAAATTTTTACTTACAATGTTTATTTCCTGTTGTGGTATGTTTATTTTAAAGCCAGCTTCAGTATTACGATATTCTTTTGCATAACCGATATTTAGTAATGACAATTGAATTAACAGGGATAGAAATATCAAGAATTTTATCACTTTACCACCTCGTTAATTATTTTGTAATAATTTCAACCATCATACCACTGTCTAAATTGCATGCATTAGCTTCGTCAGTATCAATATGTACTTCATCAGCATTCCCTTCACCGGCACGCACTAAAACATTATTCATAATTAAAGCACGTTCTCCATTTGTTTGGATAGAAACGATATCGCCATCTTTTAAACCATATGTTTCTGCTGTTTCAGGATATAAATGGATATGCCGTGCAGCTATAATAACACCTTCTGTAATTTCTACTTCACCTTTAGGTCCTACTAATTTTCCTCCAGCAGATTCTTTAATATCTCCAGAATTTCGAATTGGAGGATTCAGACCTACTTTTCTGGCATCAGTAAAAGATAGCTCCAGTTGTGTATATTTACGCAAAGGACCGATGATCCTTAATTTCATCTCACCTTTAGCAGTTACTAAAGTAATCTGCTCTTCCGAAGAATACTGTCCCGGTTGTCCAATATATTTTTTGGGGTGTAATTCATACCCTTCACCAAATAAAATGTTCATATGCTCGCGGCATAAATGAGCATGACGTGCAGAAACTCCTAATACTAACGGAAATTGCATTTTATTCACCTCGAAGAAAATTTTTTAATATAAAACTTATCTTACTTATTTTAACATATCATAGAAGTTTTTACCATTCTGAAGTTAAGTAAAATAAAAACAAATATGAATAGAAAATTAAAAATATCCGGCAAATTTTTGCCGGATATTTTATACGGTTATTATTATCAGAGAAAGAAATTTTTAATTAATGTTTTGACAAATATTCATCAATTGCCAGAGCTGCTTTTTTACCGGCTCCCATAGCAGAAATTACTGTTGCCGCACCAGTAACTATATCGCCACCAGCAAAAACACCAGGAATAGATGTAGCACCTTCTTCATTAGCAACAATATTGCCGCGTTTATTAGTTTCCAGTTCAGGTGTTGTTTGTTTGAGTAAAGGATTAGGCCCTTGGCCTATCGCCATAACTACCATATCAACATCAAGAACATATTCTGAACCTTTGATTTCTACAGGAGAGCGCCGTCCTGATGCATCAGGTTCACCAAGTTCCATTTTTATACATTCCATACCATTAACCCAGCCCTTATCATTTCCGAGAATACGGGTAGGATTATTGAGCAGTCTCAGTTCAATGCCTTCCTCTTTAGCATGGCCTATCTCTTCTTTGCGAGCCGGCATTTCGTCTTCGCTGCGGCGATAAACTATATATACCTGTTCAGCGCCAAGACGTTTTGCTGTACGCGCGGCATCCATAGCAACGTTTCCAGCACCGACAACGGCAACATTTTTACCTACATATACAGGAGTTGCAACATTAGGAAATTGGTATGCACGCATTAAATTAACTCTAGTAAGAAATTCATTTGCAGAATAGACTCCATTTAAATTTTCGCCATCTATATGCATGAAATGTGGCAATCCAGCACCTGTACCTACATAAACGGCACTGAATCCTTCTTCATCCATTAATTCTTTGATGGTGAAGGTTCTGCCAATGACGGCATTAGGGATTATTTTTACCCCCAAATCTTTTAAGGCGTCAATTTCGTGTTTTACAATTTCTTTCGGCAAGCGAAATTGTGGAATACCATACATTAAAACTCCACCTGGAGCATGAAGAGCCTCATACATAGTAACATCATAGCCCATTTTCGCAAGATCTCCTGCAGCTGTTAAACCTGAAGGACCACTGCCAACAATTGCTATCTTTTTATCTTTTGATGAATCTATATCAGTTTTGGTGATATCAATTCCCTGCTCACGAGCATAATCTGCAACAAAGCGTTCGAGACGTCCGATAGCAACGGATTCTCCTTTGATACCTAAAACGCATTTACTTTCACACTGATTTTCCTGAGGACAAACGCGTCCGCAAACAGCTGGTAAACTATTTTTACGTTTCAGGATAGTTATAGCTTCATTTAATTTACTTTGAGCAATAGCTTGAATAAAAGCTGGTATTTCTACATTAACCGGACAACCTTCAACGCAGCGCGGTTTAGGACAATTTAAGCAACGCTGTGCTTCATCGATAGCAGTTGCCATATCATAACCAAGCGCTACCTCTTCAAAATTTTTATTTCTTATATCAGCCGGTTGTTCCGGCATAGGATTTCTCATTCCTCCACGCATTTGCAATGACCTCCGCAGCTATATTCAAGCATTTCCTGACCTTTATACATTTGCTGACGCTGAACAAGATTAGCAAAATCTACTAAATGTGCGTCAAATTCCGGGCCGTCAACACATGCAAATTTATTTTCATCCCCTACCCTGACACGACACCCACCGCACATTCCGGTTCCGTCAACCATAATAGTATTTAAACTTGCAGTAGTCGGAGTTCCATAGGGTCGGGTAGTTTCTGCAACATTCTTCATCATAATAACAGGTCCAATAGCCAAGACTAAATCAATTTTTTCACCGGCTTCAAGCATTGCTTTCAGAGGATCTGTAACAAAGCCTTTCTGACCAGCACTTCCATCATCAGTAGTAATAATCAATTCATCACTGACAGCTTCCATTTTTTCTTTAAAAATAATCAGATCTTTATTGCGGGCACCGATAATAGAAATGACTTTATTACCCAATTTATGATAAGCACGAGCAATGGGATAAACCGGTGCAACGCCGATACCGCCACCAACGCAAACAACAGTACCGAATTTACCCATATGTGAAGGCATTCCTAATGGGCCAAGAACATCTAAAATTTCATTACCAACAATAAAAGTTTCACAAAGATGTGTTGTAGTATTGCCTACTGTTTGCACAATCAAAGTTATTGTCCCTTTTTCACGATCAAAATCAGCTATAGTCAAAGGAATACGTTCGCTGTTTTCATCTGTACGAATCATAACAAATTGACCGGGTTGGCATTTATGAGCTATCATTGGCGCTTCAATAATAAATTCATAAACAGCAGGTGCTAAATTGTTTTTTACAAGTATTTTTGCCACTCTCGTCACTCCTAAAGTTTTTTGCTTTATCTAGTTAAGCGATGGCCTCGCATATTGGCCTCCGCATAAATTTTTTCTACATCCATTTCCAACAGTTCGCCATTTTTCATTAAAACTTTACCGTTGACAATAACTGTATCAGCATCAGTTGCGCTTGCAGCATAAACCAGTAAAGAAACACGATCATGGCGTGGATACCAATAAGGCTTCTGCATATCGTAAAGAACAATATCAGCTTTCTGACCTACCTCAATCTCTCCTACATCAGTAAATCCCAAAGCCGAAGCACCTTGTTTAGTTGCCAATTTTAAAGCTTCCTGGGCGGGAATAAGCAATGGATCACCGCTTATTCCTTTATGAAGCATAGCTGCCAGACGGCACTCTTCTAAAAGATCCAAATTATTATTGCTGGAAGTTCCATCAGTACCTAAACCGACTATAATACCACGTTTAAGCATTGCCGGCACTGGAGCAATACCGCTGGCCAGCTTTAGATTGCTCTGCGGATTATGTGCTACACGGACTTTTTTATCAGCCATTATATCCAAGTCTGCTTCACTTACATGCACGCAATGTGCAGCTAAAGTTCCGCAATCAAACATATCTAAACTATTCATTAGTTTTATAGGTGTCATATTGTGCTCTTTTACACAATCACTTACTTCTCCTGCCGTTTCACATAAATGCATATGAATTTCCGCATTCAATTCACCGGCTTTAGCTACAACTTTCTTTAAATATGAGACAGGACAAGTATAGGGAGCATGAGGACCAAACATTACTCTAATACGGCCATCAGCTTTTCCATGCCAGTTTTTAAAAAGCATTTCATTATCCTGCAGTTTTTCATCAGCATCTGGTGTAAGTCCAACCAGACCACGGCTTAAAGAAGCACGAATACCAGTTTCATTCACTGCCTGGGCAACTTTATCCATTGCAAAATACATATCTGCAAAACATGTAGTTCCTGTTTTAAGCATTTCTGCGATTGAAAGCATTGTGCCCCAATAGATATCTTCATCATTTAATCCCGCTTCTGCAGGCCAGATTTTATTTTGCAGCCAGTCCATCAATACCATATCGTCTGCGTAACTGCGCAATAAAGTCATAGCAGCATGTGTATGAGTGTTTACCAGACCAGGCACTGCAATCTTATCAGAAGCATTGATTATTTCAGCATTTTCAAAACCTGTTGGCATTTCTTTGCTGATAACACTGATAGTGTCATTATCAATGCCTAAAAAATATTTTTCGTTATCGGGAGCAGAAATTATTTCTACATTTTTTATTAGTAATTTACTCAAGTACTTCATCTCCCTTTTCTATTTGGCGTTTAGAATAATGCTGCTTGTAGAAATCATGCATTATAGCAATGTCTGATTCCGGTAATAATTTAGCACCGCCCATAGTTTCACAAATACAATAAATATGTGCTGCTTTCTCAACTATTTCAGCAGTCATTAAAGCAGTTTCTAAAGAAATTCCCCAGCATACAACTCCATGGTTAGCTAGTAATGCAGCTTTTTTATTTTGTAAAGCTATTAAGGCATTTTCAGCTAATACTTTTGTTCCCGGTAACGCATATTCGGCAACGTCCACACTACCGCCTATTATTTGCACCAGATCTTCAATTAACGCCGGTATCGATCTATGCAGCGCAGCGCAGGCACTGGCATAAACACTATGTGTATGAACTATGGCTTGTGCTGCAGGTATAGCATTATAGATTGCCAGATGCAGAGGTGTTTCTGATGAAGGAATCAAAGCTCCCTTTATTTTATTACCTTGCATATCCACAACAACAATATCTTCAGTATTTAAGCTGTCATAACTACGTCCAGATGGTGTTATTGCACAACGTGAAGTATCTATTTTTATACTTAGGTTTCCCCAAGATCCTGCAATCATTTTTTGCTCGACCATTTTTATGCCTGCAGTAACTATTTGTCTACGAGCCGCATCAATAATGAGATCATCCTGCAAGATTAACACTTCCTTTAGGCCTGGTGCAGATATGTTTCCTGTTCCTGCGTTAACTTATCAATACCTACACCCATAGCTTGTAATTTAAGCGCAGCAATTTCTGTATTCAACTCTTCTGGTAAAACATAAAGTTTATTTTCAAGTTCATTTTTATGTTCCCACAGATATTTCATTGCTAAAAACTGCATCGCAAAAGAAAGATCCATTACTTCTACAGGGTGTCCATCGCCGCAGGCCAGATTTACAAGACGGCCTTCTCCCAATAAATTTATTTTGCGGCCATTTGACATCGTAAAAGTTCTGATATTTTTTCTAACCTCATACGACGGTTCTACAGTTAATTCTTCAAGATGCTTGATGTTTATTTCAACATCGAAATGACCAGCATTGCTAAGAATGGCTCCATCTTTCATAACAGCAAAATGTTCTTTTGTGATAACATCTTTACAGCCGGTAACGGTGACAAAGAAATCGCCATATTTAGCAGCTTCATGCATAGGCATTACTCTGAACCCATCAAAAACAGCTTCTATCCCTTTAATAGGGTCTATTTCAGTAACTATAACATTAGCGCCTAATCCTTTAGCACGCATTGCTACCCCTTTGCCGCACCAGCCATAACCAGCAACGACTACCGTTTTTCCTGCAACAGAAAGGTTTGTAGTGCGCATAATACCATCCCAAGAAGATTGGCCAGTGCCATAACGATTATCGAAAAGATATTTGCAATAAGCATCATTAACTGCAATCATGGGGAAAGCCAACTTACCGTTATTGGATAAAGCCTTTAAACGATGCACGCCAGTAGTAGTTTCTTCACTGCCGCCAATAAGTTTGGCAACCAAATTTTTGCGTTCCCCGTGCAGCATATTGACAAGATCCCCGCCATCATCAATGATAAGATCAGGCTCCACATCTAATGCTTTGCTGAGATACGTATCGTATTCTTTATCAGTACAGTTATGGGTTGCAAAAACAGTAACACCGCTATCAGCTAACGCTGCAGCTACATCATCCTGAGTAGACAGCGGATTGCTGCCGGTTACAACTACATTAGCGCCAGCATTTTTGAGTACTTGGGCCAAATATGCAGTTTTCGCTTCTAAATGAATGGTAACTACCATATTCAAACCATTAAAAATTTGATTTTTACTATATTTTTCATTAAGAATATTGAGCAAAGGCATATGCTCCTTTACCCAAGAGATTTTTTGCTTTCCGGATGGTGCTAAAGCTATATCACGAATCATACTTTCCATAGTTAATATTAGTCCTCCTCTTGCAGTATTTTCTGCAATTTTTTTATATTTTCTATATATGGCGCAGATATAACACCATATTCTGTGATAATGCCGGTAATCAGTTCTCCCGGAGTGACGTCAAAAGCAGGATTAAAAACATTCACCTGCTGTGGTGCTGTTACCACACTATGAAGCAATCGTACTTCGTCAGCAGAACGTTCTTCAATAGGGATCTGTTTGCCAGTTTCTAAAGTAAAATCAAAAGTACTGATCGGTGCAGCAATATAAAATGGTATCTGATGATATTTTGCAGCCAATGCCACTCCATAAGTACCGATTTTATTTGCCGTATCACCATTGGCAGCAATTCTATCTGCGCCGACTATAACAGAGTCTATATGTTGAGTTTGCATAACCCAGGCTGCCATATTGTCGGTAATCAAAGTAACAGGAATATTATCTTCTATTAATTCCCAGGCTGTTAAACGCGCCCCCTGTAATAACGGTCGTGTCTCATCTGCGTATACCATCTCCAGCCGTCCATCTAAAAAAGCTTGTCTGACAACCCCCAAGGCAGTTCCCCATCCACAGGTAGCTAAAGCTCCTGCATTACAATGCGTGAGTATTCTGGCTTGCTGCGGCAATAATGCGGCCCCATAGATACCAATCCTTCTATTGACTTCAATATCCTCCTGATAAATTTTACAGGCTAAATTTCCCAATGAAGCTTCAATAGCTTTTAAAGATTGCTGTGCATTTATCATAGCAACAGCATGTTTATATATTTTTTCAACTGCCCAACAAAGATTAACTGCTGTCGGGCGAGTAGAAAGCAAAAAGTTTTTTATTTTTTTGAATTCTATTAAAAGAGTTCCCTGGCTGGAATCAGCATATCTTGATGCAAGCTCCTGCCATCCTAATACCATCCCAAAGGCCGCAGCCGCACCAATAGCAGGTGCTCCTCGTACTTCCAAACGTTTTATTGCTTCTCCTACTCTACGGTAATCTTTACAAAGAATAGTTATAATTTCTGATGGCAGCTTCGTCTGATCTAATAAAAGCAGGCTCTGTCCATGCCATTCCATAGTTTTAACCATTTTTACAGGCTCCTTATAAAGTAAAACCACCAAATTCAGTCATACACTGCGGGCATCCACACTCCATACTATCAGCTTCATTAGCAGCAATAAAGGCGCTGATAAGCTGTTCCATATTTTTAATACTTTTATCCATAGCTTCAACTACTTCACTGTGAGAAAGAGGTGTCGGAGAAATTCCGGCAGCCATATTAGTAACTATGGAACAATTTGTATAACACATTTCTGCTTCTCTGGCCAGCAAGGATTCCGGCATATTAGTCATACCAACGAGGTCACCGCCCAACATTGCAAACATTTTTATTTCAGCAGCAGTTTCAAAGCGAGGTCCCTCAGTACATACATAGCAGCCTTTTTTATGAAAAATAATATCCGTTTTATATAAACAATTAATTACTTTGTCTCGTAATCTTGGACAGTAAGGATTGGTAAAATCAACATGAGCGACACCACGTTCTGGATTGTCGTAAAAAGTATTGATACGGCTTTTCGTAAAATCTAAAACCTGATCACATACAACGAAATGTCCGGGTTCCATATCAGGATTTAAAGATCCAACTGCAGTAGTAGCAAAAATTTCTTCTGTACCGAGACTTTTCAGTGCCCAGATATTTGCACGATAGTTTACTTTATGCGGAGCTGTTTTATGTCCCACACCATGACGGGTAATGAAAATTACCTGATTGCCACACATTGTTCCAATATTACATAAAGCTGCTCCATAAGGAGTTTGAATCACCTTTTCCTCAAAACATTGTAACGTTTCCGGACTATAGATTCCTGTTCCACCTATGATTGCTATTTTACGCATATTATCCTCCTTAGTGTTTATTATTCAAATCATCAATAATCTTTATCAAATCTGGCATTTCTTTCAGAATATACGTTGGATTACCTTCATCAAGCATTTCCTGCCAGTCAAAGCTGGTATAACTAACAGCTGCCGTACCATAACAGCCTGCCGCCTGTCCACTTTGTAAATCAAAAGGACTGTCGCCTATACAAAGGCATTCTTCAGCTTTCAGTTTAAGAGCGCTTAAGGCTTTCTCCATTGGTTCTGGATGTGGTTTATGATGTTGGCATATATCACATCCAATAACCGCTTCTATATAGGTTTCTAACCCCATACACTGCAAACCGCGTTTGGCCATTGGCACCTTTTTGGAAGTAACAACAGCCATTTTTATTCCCCGCTGCTGCAAAACATACAATGTTTCTTTAACCCCAGGAAACGGTTTAATAAGCTCATCGTGATATTTTAGATTGAACTCTCTATAAACTGCACATAATGTTTCTACCTGATTTTTATCTACATAATTTTCCATAGCACTGCGTAACGGCAGTCCAAAATATTTCACCAACTCTGCACGTGGCATCTTTTTATTCAAGCAAACTGCAAAGCTGTGTTCAAATGCTTGGATTATCAAATCGATAGTATCGATCAATGTTCCATCTAAATCAAATAAAATACCGCGTATCTTCACAAACTTCTCCTTATATATTTTATATCTTATCATCTTATAATAACATAAAAGCCTTATAAAATAAAGAATTCAAGCATTTTATAAAGAAAAAGACCGCTCTTCTAAAGAGCGGTCAAAAGTTATTGTTTTTTAGGAAATACGACTTGTTTCGGGCCAAGTTCAGCATTTTCCGGAATTAAAACTTCGTTAAAGCTTATTCCGCGAGTATGAGCAGTGTGGCTCCATTCATGATCATGCCTGTGAATATACCCCAGTACAGTAATAGGTATCCAGCTGTAAATAAAGAGCGGATACAATAAAAGGTACATCCATGATTTAAAAGAAGCATGAATTTTAAAAAGTACAATCATAGGGAAAATATACTGACCTATACCTATCAGCGTCCAAACTTCTAACGGTAGAATAGCATATAAGACATTTGTATAGAAAGGATAAAATTGATAGATATAACTGCAAATGACAAAAAAAGTAGAAATAAGTAAGAAATACGGTTGGAATAAATTGATTATTCCATCAAGAACAACGATATTTCTTTCCTTAATGCCTTTTACAAACAATTTACCGATATAACGGTTTGCTACATCAAAATGTCCTTGAGCCCAACGTTTACGTTGATTCCAGGATTGCATAAAAGTAAGAGGCTTTTCATCATAGACGATGGCATCATGTGCCCAAGTAGTAGGTATACCTTCCAACAAAGCTTTCATTGTAAATTCCATATCTTCTGTAAGGCATGTAGCCCCCCAGCCATGTCTGCGCAATATATCTGTAGAAATACACATACCAGTGCCGCCAAGACAGCTCGATAAACCGATATTATATTTAGCTAAATGCCACACATGGTTTACGACCCAGAAAGAAATAGAAAATACTCCTGAAATCCAGGTATCATTAGGATTTTTAGAGTCCAAATATCCCTGAATTAATCGTTCACCTTTACATAAACGGCTGTTCATTTCTCTTAAAAAGTTAGGATGAACTAAATTATCTGCATCAAAGACACAAACAGCATCATATTGACGTTCCATTTCAAAAAGCCTTTGGAACATCCAATCCATTGCAAATCCTTTGCCTTTTTCATTATCATTAAAGCGTTCATAAACGATTGCTCCTGCTTGACGGGCAATTTGCGCTGTATTGTCTTTACAGTTATCTGCAACTACAAAAATATCATATAAATGATCAGAATAATTGAGCAGATGCAGATTCTCGACCAATTGACCGATAACTTGCTCTTCATTGTGTGCACAGACGATCATAGCAAAAGTTTTTTGCTCATCATAAATTTTTTCTTCTGGTCTGCGACCAAAAAGGCCAAAGAAAGAAAGCGTAAAATAATAGATCGTGAAGAATACAATTAAAAGCTGCAACGGAATCATGATCAAGTCAAAATAGGTACTCATCAAAAATCTCCTTGCTTTCTAAAAATATTTACTGCTTGTTCAACATTTTTGCATAAACACAGTTAATAATCCCAGCTAACGAATAGGTAAACATGGCCGCAAAAGGCCATGCTGAAAGGTTTACATAAATTAAATATATGCCAACAGCAGCAGCAACAATTACCGGAGGTAAAAACATTGGATTTCCTTTACCTTTAAAATCCGGAAATTTTACATTACTATACATAATACAACCAATTACAAAAGTCAGAATTGCAACAAAATAAGTGGAAAAAGAATAACCAGAAAGAACATATGTTGCTAAAACACAGGCTCCCGCAGGAATAGGCATACCTTGAAAATATCCCTTTACCTCACCAACATTTACATTAAATCTTGCTAAACGCATAGCACCACAAATTGTAAAAATGGAAGCAATGAGTTTTCCAAGTAAACCTAAATCTGTCATACCATATTGATAAATAAGAATAGCAGGAGCGACACCAAAAGAACCTAAATCACATAAAGAATCCAGTTCTTTACCAAATTCCCCGCCTCCTACTCCTAAAAAGCGAGCAGCTCTTCCATCCATAGAATCTGCAATAACAGCCAATATTATAAATATAGCTGCTCTGGAAAAATTGCCTTCAAATGTATCAAAAATAGATAACACGCCAAATGTTAAACTTAATGCACTAATGCTGTTAGGTATGATACGACGATAATTCATCTTTTAATGAACCCTCCCGATCAGAGAAACTCCTCCAACTACTGAATCACCTTTTTTTACAAGAATTTCAACATTTTTTGGTAAAACGAGTTCAGTACTTGATCCAAATTTAATCATACCATAACATTCGCCTTGTTTCAAATTATGACCTAAAGTCACCCACGATACAATACGACGCGCCAGTAATCCTGCAACCTGAATAACCAAAACTCTCATCTTATCGTTTTGAACTCCAATAGCATGACGTTCATTTTCAAAAGAGGCAGATTTTTTATATGCCGGCACAAACTGCCCACATGTATAACGCTGGTATTTTATTTCACCATTAACAGGGCTGCGATTTACATGCACATTAAAAACGGAAAGGAAAATAGTAACTTTTATAGCATCTTCATTTAAATATTCTTCATCATAAAAGTCTTCTATTGCCATTACTGTTCCATCTGCAGGAGAATAAATAATAGAGTCATCTGATTGTGTAGGACGATTGGGATTACGGAAAAAATAAATAAAAAATAGCATTAACACTGCAGGAACTACGGCCCATATTAAACTTCCCCAATAGCCTACAGCAAAAGTAATAATAGCAAAAGCAAATATGAACGGATGACCGTCTTTGACTATATTCATAGAGAGTCCCTCTCTTTCGGCAAGTTTAAGAAAAGAAAAAGAAAACAATAATGTGATGAACCTTTAGTTCATCACATTATTATAATACAGCCATATCTTTTTGTCCATTTTTATTTCATTTGGAACAAATTACTTTAATAACAAATTTAGGTAAAGCAAGCATTCTTGTAAAACGGCTCGGTTGTTTGTAGAGCCTAAAAAGCCATTCCAAAGAATATTTTTGCATCCATAACGGTGCACGTTCCATTTTTCCGGCCAACACATCAAAACTACCGCCTATTCCCATAGTAATATAAGGTTTTAGCTCTTGAAGATGTGTCTGAAGCCATTTTTCCTGTTTGGGGGCTCCCAACGCAATAAATAAAATCTGTGCGCCGCTATTATTAATGGCATCTATTATAGACTTGTTATCACTGTCTTTAAAATAACCATCCCTGCATCCAACTACAGTTACACCAGGATATAAACTTTCTGCTTTTTTCTTTGCAGCTTCAGCTATACCAGGCGACGCGCCAAAGAAAAAAACTCTATAACCTTTGTAAGCAGCCAGATTAAGTAAACGATTAAATAAGTCAAACCCTGCAACTCTCTCCGGCACAGCATATCCTAACTGTCTGCCTGCCCAAACGGTACCGGCGCCATCAGGCAGGACTAAATCGGCAACATTAGTTAAGATATTTTTATATTCTGCATCGTCTTGACACATCATAATAATTTCTGCGTTAGCAGTAACTACAAATGAGTGCTTTTGTTCTTGTATCTTATCATCAAGATATTGAACAGCCGCATCCATACTATATGGGTGCACAGGTACATCCAAAACCTGAATAGCAGTAATTTTTTCCATCAGCAACAACCTTTATTGAATATATAGATCAATAATATTTGCATTTTTATCAATGCATTTGTATTTGTAAACAGGACGACCTACACTGCCTCGATGAAGATCAAGGCTCAATAGTTTCAAGGATTTAAGAAATTCCAAATATTTACGGATTGAAACACGTGAAATACCAACTTTAGCCGAAATTTCTTCTGTAGTAAACATTCCGTCGATTTTAATAATTTCAGACCAAACAGTATTTAAAGTATTCTTGTCCAAACCTTTCGGTAAAGTAACTTCTACATCTGTATCCTGATGAATGATAGTTTTGTCAAGTTCATCCTGTTTAAGGATGGACTGTTCTTCAACCAAGTTATAGCGGCTCTTATAATTATTTAACGCCAGATTAAATCTTTCAAATTCAAAAGGTTTTATAATGTAGTCAAATGCTCCTAACCGCAGTGCTGCTTTAATCTTATCTTTATCATTGGCAGCGGATACAATAATGACATCGACATCATATTCCTGTTCTCTGATTTTTGCCAGCAGCTGCAGACCATCCATTCCTGGCATAAAAATATCAAGAATGACAAGATTGTACTCTTTAGTCTGCATAATTTTCAAAGCTTCATCACTGTTGCGAACGATATCACATAGTTGAAAACCTTTGATTTGGGTCAAATAATGTTCGTGAAGCTTCCCTACCATCGGGTCGTCTTCTACTACTAAAACTTTGATCATGATGTTTTCACCGTCCTTACGATTGGTAATCTTATGGTAAACGTGGTACCTTCGCCTACGGTTGATTCAACCTCGATAGTACCTTTTAAATGGGTAACTGTCTGTTTTATTAAAAAAAGTCCGATACCGCGTCTGGGCCCCTTACTAGAATAACCTTTTTCAAAGATAGTTTCAAGTTTATTTTCAGGAATACCAGGTCCGGAGTCTTCAACCATGACCATTATTTCATTATCAAAGGTTAAAATACTCAGATTTACAATTCTTTCACTGGGATGATCACGCAGAACATCAAAAGCATTTTCAATCAAGTTGCCAATAATAAGAATCAGCTCCTGTACTGTAGGACGAATAAATTCGGTTGTAAGTTCGCTTTCATCTGTTAAAGAAAACTCGATATCTAATTCTCTTGCCCTGCTGATTTTCCCTAAAATAAAACCTGCTAATGTAATATCTTTTAATCTGGTGACTACATAAGCAGCTTCAGCCTGCCGGTTATTGGCAATTTCCATCGTAAACTGTTTTAACTCGTCATAAGCTTTCATATCAATCAAACCCATGATAACATGCATTTTATTCATAAATTCATGTGTCTGAGCTCTTAGTGCATCAGCATAATTACGTACACCAGTCAACTGATTAGCCAATTCTTCTAATTCCGTTTTTTTACGAAATGTTATAATGGCACCACCGATATGTCCATTGTCAAATAACGGAACAAGAGTTGCGATAAATAGAACAGAACCTACCTGTACCGGCATATCCAATGTTGCTCTTCCCTCTTTTAAAACAGTATCCAGCGTTAATCCGTTCATAACTGTTTCAAGCGGTTTGCCTAGAAGTGTGTGTGGATTAGGTATTCCTGCCTGAGCAAACAAAAACTCTGATTCAGTATTAATCAAAGTTATTTCAGCATCTTTATTGATTGCAACAACACCCTCTTTTACAGAATTAAGCAATGCATTGCGTTCTTGTAACAATGTGGCAATATCTTCAGGCTCTAATCCAAATAAAGTAGCTTTTACATGACGTGCTAAAAAAACAGCACCGCCTATACCTACAAACAAACCAAATAAACTTGCCAGAAAAATCAGAAGAACTGATTCTACTGTCAAATCCTGAATCATTTTAGGTGATACTCCAGCTACAATATAGCCAACAACAGTATTACGGTCATCGCGAATGACCCCTACTGCCTTTTCATTAAAAACTGAAGTATCATACCAGTTTAGATTAGTACTCAGTCCCTGTTCAGCCACTATCTGACGCGCTTCATCTTCAAATCCGTCTATCGAAGTAGGATTGTGAAATACCCGTATATTTTTATTGCGGTCTAAAATAATAATACTGGCTTTACATGACTTGGCCGCCATGTTAACGACATTATTCAGAGTTTCATTGGTATTATTGATATCAGTTTCATATGTCAGCGAACGGATTACAGCTGGCGAATGAGAGAGTAAAGTAGTAATACTGACAGCATTTACACTTATACGTTCATCAACGACACCGGAAACTCTATGAGCTATAAGCAAACTGGCAGGCAATAATGATGCAACTATAACAAACGTTATCAGAAGAACTATTTTTTGTGATAAGGTGAATTTATTTGTTCCGTTTTTATATGTCATACTTTTCACCTCACCAGAAATTCTTTTGCCACTGTTTATAGCATAAACCACTTTTTAAAGTTTTTACAATTAACTTTACTTAAATTATTACATAATTTATATTTTAATATCTAAATTTTAGCAACATCTGAAGGAACTGTCAAAAATTGAATGCCAGGATTTCGTTCTAAAATCCAGTTCAATGACCATTCGTTATTAACAAGAATAACAGGTCTGTCTTTTTGGTCATATACAAGCATACCGCTATCCAGTCCTTTAATATTATCAATAAGTTTTTTATCTTCCGCATAAACCCAACGGGCAACGGTATAAGCAAGCTGATTCATCAAAAGCTGGGCACTGTATTCATTGATAAGCCGATATTCCAATACTTCCAGCTGAAGAACACCAACAACACCAACAATAAAGCTTTCGATGCCGATATCCTTTTGTTCAAAGACCTGAATAGCGCCTTCCTGTGCCAATTGAGTAATTCCTTTGACAAATTGTTTCCGTTTCAGCGAATCCTTTGGCTGCACTCTGGCAAAAATTTCCGGCGGAAAAACAGGGAAATCCTCAAATTGGACTTTCATTTTTTCATCGCTTAAGGAATCACCGATTCCAAAGATACCCGGATCAAAAACGCCTATAATATCACCGGGATAAGCTTTTTCTACGATAGTTCTTTCCTGAGCCAAAAACTGCTGTGGCTGTGAAAGTTTAACCACTTTTCCTCCCTGTTTGTGATAAACAGACATCCCTTTTTCAAAGACGCCGGAACAAATACGCATAAAAGCGATTCTGTCACGATGAGCTGGGTTCATATTAGCCTGAATTTTAAAAACAAATGCAGAAAATTCTTCTGTAGAAGGATCTAAAATTTCACCATTCTGCAAAATTCTTGGCTGTGGTTGTGGAGAAAGCTCTAAAAATTTCTCTAAAAAGCTGCGAACACCAAAATTAGTCATAGCACTGCCAAAAAACAGCGGTGTCAGTTCGCCATTATTTACACGCGTCATATCAAATTCATCGCCTGCCAGATCAAGAAGTTCAATATCATTGCACAAATTATCATATAACTCTTGCCCTAATGCCTCAATAATCTGAGGATCATCAAGAGAACCGGTAGTAGATTTTAAAATTTTAGAACCATGGCTATTATCATCCTCAAAAAGTTCGATCTGCTTTTTGATACGGTCATAAACGCCCTTATAATTACCATCAATGCCAATAGGCCAATTAATTGGGTAAGCATGAATACCAAGAACCTGTTCTAGCTCTGCCATCAAATCAAACGGATTTCTTCCATAACGGTCCAATTTATTAACGAATGTAAAAATTGGCAGTTTTCTGCGATGGCAAACCCAAAACAGCTTTTTAGTCTGCGGTTCAACACCTTTAGCAGCATCAATAAGCATTACAGCACTGTCTGCGGCCATCAGGGTTCTATAAGTATCTTCCGAGAAGTCCTGATGGCCAGGAGTATCAAGAATATTTACGCGGTGCCCAGCATAATCAAACTGTAAAACAGAAGATGTTACGGAAATACCACGCTGTTTTTCAATTTCCATCCAGTCAGAGACTGCATGTTTATTACTTTTTCGCGCTTTTACTGATCCTGCTAGATGAATAGCCCCTCCATATAGCAACAATTTTTCAGTTAAGGTTGTTTTACCAGCATCAGGATGAGAAATAATGGCAAAAGTGCGCCTTTTCTCAATTTTCTCCAACAATTCCTGCATATTATCCCCCTAATTATTCTTTATTCTGCATCTCATATAAACGATATGCATCTATTATTTGTTTCAAAACATATTCAGGTACCGGTGTTTCTGTTTCTATTTGCCCTTTCATATTGAAACGGAAGGCAATATCGTTAAACTTTTCGCCGCCATAGGTTTCGCAGCTAAAAGTTGTACGCATAAACTCATCTTTAAAAGTACAATCTTTCAAGGAATTCTTTTTGCGTTCGGAATCCCATTCAGTATAAATGCTGAATAATCTCCGCTGTGCTTCTTCTGGGATTTCTTCACTTGTAACAACAGTTTCTTCTAACGGAGTACAGTCAAGATTTTTATATATTGTGCCATCTTCCAAAGTAATACTCACTGTCATCACATAATCTTTTTCAGAAAAAACTGCTGTTTTAATGCGCCATTTGTCTTTCCATCTTTTTATACAATCAGGGCAGATAAAATGCACATCTCTAATACTGTTACTCATAAAATTGTCACGATAATATAATTCTTCAGCAGGAACGAATTTATTATCACAATTACTGCAAACCAAAGGCAGCGTACGAATCATAGGTGTGAACCTCCTTACCCACAGACAAAAAAATAAGCCTTTACGGGGGTTACCCGTAAAGGCTGGCGATCCGAAATGGTCGGAGCGGCGGGATTCGAACCCACGACCTCTTCCACCCCAAGGAAGCGCTCTACCAAGCTGAGCCACGCCCCGAATCACAATGAGTATTATACCCATCCTGCATATAAAAGTCAAGCAATATTTTAATTTCAGCTATGTTCTTTTTCCCGGGCGCCATTAATATCTAACTTAAGAATATGAGCAGTACTGCGCTGACCATATTTTTCAAAAGCGTCGATCATTGCTGCAGCAATTATATCACAATCTTTTTCTGGATCAGCATAGGCCATCAAAGTAGATCCAGCTCCACTAATAATAGCTCCATAAGCACCGTTCGCTTTGGCTGCCTCAAAAACAGCCTCTGTACCTGTAATCAAGGGAATTCTATAAGGCTGATGCAGACGATCTTCTAAGGCAGCATTAAGATATTGATAATTGCCGCTCATCAACGCTCCAACATAAAGTGCAGTACGACTGGCGTTGAAAACAGCATCCTGATGAGGAATGTGCTGTGGTATTGCCTGACGTGCCTTATGCGTGGAAAGAGGCTGGTCAGGTACAACGGCTATAAAACGAAGCTCTTTTTGCGGCAGAAAACGCAGTGAATGTGCCCCTGATCTATCCATATAACTGATTGTAATACCGCCTAAAAGTGCCGGGGCCACATTATCAGGATGTCCTTCGATTTCCGTAGCATAATTTAAAAGCCGCTCTTTAGTTAAAGTTGATCCAGTAAGCAGATTAGCCGCTACAAGTCCGGCAACTATGGCAGTAGAACTGCTGCCCAAACCTCGCGATAAGGGGATCCGGTTCTGCATCGTTACTTTAAGGCCAATTCCAGTACCTCTAACTTCATTCCAAACCTTCAAAAATGACAGAAATGCTAAATTTCTGCCACCGGCCCGCAATCGATCTTCTCCTTCGCCAATAACCTCTAAAGCAAACCCAGGAGTATCTAAAATTTCAAAAGTAAAATCGTTATACAAGTTGCAGGCTAAACCCAGGGAATCATATCCCGGTCCGCAATTAGCTGATGTAGCAGGAACAATAACAGTTATTTTATTTTTCATATCAAAATTACTCCAGGTCGTGATCTTCAACACGAATAACACTGCAAACCTTTTCAACGATCGGCAGAGCTTTCAATGTTTGTACCGCCATTTGTAAATTTAATTCAGAGACATCATAAGTAATAACGACTAATTCCGCAACACCCTTGACTTTACTCTTTTGTACAACATTCTTTAAGCTTACATTCTGCGCTCCAAAAGCAGCAGCAATAGCAGCTAAAACACCTGGCTTATCCTGTACATGTAACCGTATATAACAGGGAGACATCATATTCTCCAAACTGCAGAGATGTTTTTCATCAAAGCAGGTACAATTAATACGTCCGTTCGATTTATGAATAATATTACGTGCAACATCAATTATATCGCCGCAGACCGCACTTGCTGTAGGCATTTTACCAGCTCCACGGCCCATGAACATCGCATCTCCGATAGCATCACCTGTAACAAAAATGGCATTGAATACATCATTTACACCAGCTAAAGGATGAGATACCGGCAGCATCGTCGGACGCACACAAACGCTAATACCATGTTCAGCATTATTTTTAGCAATAGCTAAAAGCTTAATTGCATAACCGAGCTCTTTACCATGTTCAATATCGCATAGATCCAGCCCGTCAATACCTTCTACTAAAACGTCACTTAAATCAATACGCGTATTAAATGCTATTGACGCAAGAATAACAAGTTTTCTGGCTGCATCCAAGCCACCAACATCTGCGGTAGGATCAGATTCTGCATACCCCTTTTCCTGCGCTTCACGCAGAACATCAGCATAATCCATATTTTCCTGCGACATTTTTGTCAGCATATAATTGGTAGTGCCATTAACAATACCCATTACAGAAGTAACTTTATTAGCGGCCAAACAGGATTTTAAGGGTCTGATAATAGGAATACCGCCGCCTACACTTGCTTCAAACATAAAATCCACTTTATTTTCTTCTGCTAATGGAAATAATTCCTTACCGTATTTTGCTAAAACATCTTTATTAGCCGTTACAACATTCTTTTTATGTTCTAAAGCAGCGGCAATGTATTCTTTCGCCGGATGCTCACGGCCTATAAGCTCAACTACGATATCAATTTCAGGATCTTCAACAATATCTTCGATTTTGTCTGTTAACTGATATTTTTCTGATAATTCTTTAGCTTTTTTCATATCACGGACTAAAATTTTAGATACATGGATTGGAACACCGACTTTTTTTTCTATCTCAGCAGTATTTTCTTCTAAAACAGTCAATACACCGCTGCCCACTGTTCCTGCACCTAAAAGCCCGACTTTAATGCACTCTTTCACAATATCCCCTCCAAGGTTAAAAGCGCATCAACGGATATAAGTTAAACTTGGCCCAAAACCTCCAAACGTTTCACTCCGTCGATCATACGCAATTTATCTAATAAGGCTTCCAAATCAATTGTAAGGTCTTTTGTTTCAATAGAAATAGTGGTATTTGCAACACCCTGCAAAGGGATACCCTGGTTAATAGTCATAATGCTGCCGGAATCACTGGCAACAGTGTTTAAAACTCTGGAAAGGACACCAGCTTTATGTTCAAGCAACAAGGATAAGGTAATAATTTTCTCTTTGCTGGCTTCATAAAACGGGAATACATAATCTTTATATTTGTAATAAGCACTGCGGCTTAAGCCCATTCTTTCAACAGCTTCATTAATAGTTTTGATTTCACCGCGTTTTAAAATTTCTTTTACTTTAATAGTTTTTTTGATTGCTTCCGGTAAAATTTCTTCACGCACTAAGTAAAAAGTAGATTTGTCAGACATTGATATCGTCCTCCCTTTTATTAAATGTCCATATGGTTTTTACATGTGTTTTATTATATCATTGTTTCGTGGTAAAAGCCATATGTTTTAAGATTTTCTTATAAAAATAGAAAAACAGCCGTTTTTAGTACATAAATACGGCTGTAATCAATATTATTATTTTTTTTGTAGATCTTTTGCATTACCTTGTTTTATTTTACTTTCTGTACCATTCAAAAGTCTTTTAATATTTTCTGCATGACGTATAACAACAAATCCTCCTGCTACGACAGCAAAAATTACTAACGGCTGAGAGTAACCAAAATAATAAGCAAAAATCGGTGTGCAAATGGCAGCTACAACAGACCCCAGCGAAACATAGCGCGTAAGTAAAACCAAAATCAACCAGACTCCAAAGCTGGCAATGCAAACTTTAGGCATAAAATAAAGAATCAGTCCCAAACCGGTAGCAACACCGCGTCCACCCTTAAATCCTAAAAAGATAGAATAATTATGTCCGAGCAAAGCTCCGATACCGGCAGCAACCATTCCTTCCATTGCGTTATTGGTAAAATAAGCCACTAACGCTACAGCAAGAATCCCCTTCATCATATCGCATAAGAGTACAAAAAAAGCTGTTTTACCACCTACAGTACGAAAAACGTTAGTTGTTCCTATATTTTTACTGCCATATTCTCTGATATCAATACCATGAGCAGCTTTTACTAACCATAACCCGCATGGTATCGAACCAAATACGTGACCGACAATGAAGCAAACAAGCCATACTAAGCCTTCTGCCATTTCTCCCCCACCTTATTCTTCTTCGTTTTTACCGCGAATGATCATTTGCAGCGGTGTTCCTTCAAAACCAAAAGCTTCGCGTAATTTATTTTCTAAATAACGTTGATACGAAAAATGCATGATTTCCGGCTCATTAACAAAAATAACAAATGTCGGCGGTTTGATTTTAACCTGTGTGGCATACAATATTTTTAATCGCTGACCTTTTTCGGTAGGCGGCGGATTGATTGCAATAGCGTCTTCAACAACCTGGTTAAGCACGCTAGTAGAAATACGCATAGCATTCTGCTCCGCTACATAATGAATAACCTCCGGCAGTCTGTGTATACGCTGTTTAGTCATTGCTGAAACAAAGACTACAGGAGCATACTGCATAAATACCAATTCCCTGCGCAGATTTTCTGTATAACGTAAGGTAGACGTATTATCTTTATCGTACAAATCCCATTTATTTACTACTAAAACAATCCCTTTACCAGCCTCATGCGCATATCCGGCAATTTTTTTGTCCTGTTCCGTAACACCGTCGATAGCATCTATAACCATTAAAACGACATCTGAGCGGTCTACAGCCCTTAATGAACGAATTATACTGTATTTCTCAATAGGCTCGTCTATACGTGCTTTACGGCGCATACCTGCCGTATCAATAAAAAGGAATTTCTGACCTTCTCTAATTACGGGAGTATCAATAGCATCGCGTGTGGTTCCAGCAACGTCACTTACGATAGAACGTTCTTCGCCTACTAAAGTATTAAAAATTGAAGATTTGCCAACGTTAGGACGACCAATCAAAGCCACTTTGATTTCATCCTCATTGCCGTCTTCACCATAAGCTGAGGTTTCAGGAAATTTTTCCACAACTGCATCCAGTAAATCACCCAGTCCAAGATGATTTGCAGCTGAAACTGGAATCGGTTCACCTATACCAAGATTATAAAACTCAAAAATTTCCATTTCCTGTTTCGGAGAATCAGCTTTATTGATAGCAAGAACTATTGGTTTCTTCGATTGACGCAGCATTTTAGCTACTTCTGCGTCTTCATGAGTAATACCAGCACGCGCATCACAAACAAACAAAATGACATCTGCTTCAGCAATTGCTATCTGTGCCTGCTGACGAATAGAAACAGCTATTTTATCAGTATTCATAATTTCGATACCGCCGGTATCTACCATCATGAATTCATTATCAAGCCATTCAGTATCCGCATACAATCGGTCACGAGTTACACCAGGAGTATCTTCAACTATTGAAATCCTGCTGTTAGCAAAAATATTAAATAATGTCGACTTACCTACATTTGGCCGACCTACGATAGCGACTATCGGTTTTCCCATAACATTCTCATCCTCACTCTCTAATGGTCGATTCCGTCACGGGAGCTGACGCCCTTATGGAAATAATGTTTTATTTCCTGCATATCCGTAACCAAATCGGCTATATCAATCAATTCTTCAGGCGCACCACGTCCTGTTGTAATGATCTCTGTCTTACCTTTATATTTTTTCAAAAAATCAATAACTTCCTCTAATGGCAGCATTCCTGTTGCCAAAACAATATTCAGTTCATCTAAAATCAGTAAATCTGCAGTATCTTCAATAAGAATTTTTTTTGCTTCTTCCCATCCTTTACGAACCATTTTAAGGTCAATAGGATCTGGATTATGAAAATTTACGAAAGCATCGCGTCCAACCTGCCTCAGTAAAAAATGTGGAAGGTATTGCGCTGCCATAGCTTCACCATAATCAGGATCATCTTTTAGAAATGACAGCATGACCGTTCTGGAGCCCCTGCCAGCAGCACGCAAAGCCACACCCAATGCCGCAGTAGTTTTTCCTTTCCCTGATCCTGTATAAACCTGCAGTAAACCATAATCTTTCATAATCGGCCTCCTACCTGCTAAGCAGCATAACCAACTCGCGTGCATTAACGGCGCGCTCTACTTTGCCGTCAAAAGCTTTTTTAAAGTCATCAAAGGACATATCATCTAAGAACAAATTATCCTGATTCAAAACAACAGCAGGCAAAATAATTCTCTTCATGCCTTGGGCAGCATTTAAAATATCTTTACCAACTAATAATCCGGTAACATTGATAGTTTCACCAAAAAATTCGTTATTTACCGGGATAAAACTGTGTTTTGAACCAGTTTTATTATTAAAATTATCCAGCAGTGGCTGCAAAATTTTATAAGCACTGGTACCAACCGGTATCACTGCATCAACACTATGATTGCAAACATCAGTTTTGGCAGCTATCTGCTGCCATTCGTCAATAAAACTACGACTCAGACCAATGCCATTTTCGATTTGTGGAAATCCATCATACCATGATGCATCAGGGAGTTGTTTTTCTGCTAATAAATAAAACTCATCTCCCAGATAAACGAAGGATTTTCCAAATTTTTCGCGGCATTCCTGCTGCCATACAGTAACTTTATCAACTATAGCGGCAGCTTCAGGTTTAGAAAATAAGCGCATCGGTGTCAAATGTTCTCTATGCTTTGTAATACCAACCGGAACTACAGCCATTGTTTCCACCATAGGCGCTAAGGCTTCCAAATCACGATAGGTTTGTTCCAACACTTCTCCATCATTATAACCAGGACAGCAAACAATTTGTGTATGGATGGAAATTCCAGCTTCCACCAGTCTATTGATTTTTGACATCAATTCACCTGCAAAACGGTTATTCATCATTTGGCAGCGTACTTCTGGTCTTGTTGCATGTACGGAAATATAGAGCGGTGACATATGCGTCTTTATGATCTGTTCAAAATCTTCTTCCTTCATATTTGTAAGAGTAATAAAGTTACCATATAAGAAAGATAAACGATAATCGTCATCACGTACATATAATGATTCTCTCATACCAGGAATCATCTGATCTACAAAGCAGAATACACAGTTGTTATAACAAGTAGTAACACCGTCAAAAACAGCCGCTTCAAATTCCAGTCCCAATTCTTCATCAGTATATTTTTCAATAACTATCTGGCGCTGTCGGCATTCCGAATCTTCAATCGTCAATACAATCTGTTCGTCTGCAACTAAATAGCTTAATTCTATAATATCGTGTACTGACACACCATTAACAGCACACAGTTTTTCACCGGCTTTGATTCCGGCATTTTCGGCTAAACTGTTACGGCGTACGGCACTAATGATTCCCTGCATAGTTTTCCTTTCTAAAAGCACAGTTTGGTATCTTAATATTATACATTATAATTTCAAATTTGACAAAACACACAAAAATCCCGTTCTTATTTGAAGAACGGGATAAACATACTATCTTTTTCTGACGGCACTTATTTTTGAAATATCATAATTACGGCCAAGTAAAAATTCACGTAATTCACCTGTAAAATATATTGGGGCGTTACGCAAAGCTTTCAGATCACTGGAACCTGTAAGCAGCATTACCATTTTTAAATCATTGATGATATCTGTTAATGCCCTTTGAGCTTCTTCAATGTCTTTTTCTATAATATAACGCAGAATATTCCCTGACATCCCCACAACATCAGCACTTAAAGCAAACGCTTTCGCAGCCGTCAGTCCATCCCTTATTCCTCCACTAGCTATAATAATATCATTGCGGCCGCAAACAGAAAAAGCCTCAGTAAGAGTTTTAGCGGTGTTTATACCCCACTCAGCTAAAACAGACTTTTGTGAAGTAAACCGTTTTGCTTCTATTGCAGGGAAATTCGTGCCTCCCGCTCCACCGATATCAAACCAGGTAAAGCCAAAAACAAGCATCTGTTTGATTTGTTCTGCTGCCATACCGCAACCGGTTTCCTTGACAATAACAGGGACTTCGCTATGTTCTAAAATGCGACGCATATTATCCAAAAGACCTTTAAAATTTCTGTCTCCTTCCGGCATCACAAGCTCCTGGGCAGGATTTAAATGAACCTGCAAAGCATCAGCATCAAGCATTTTAACAGCTTCAGCTGCTTCGTCCGGTGTTGCCAGAGCGCTGACGTTAGCAAAAACGACTCCATTAGGATAAACTTCGCGTACTACTTTAAAACTCTGATAGCTGCTTTTACTTTTTACAGCTCCATATTGTGAACCGACCGCTATAGCTGCTCCAACTGACTTTGCTGTTTGCGCAAGCTTGCGGTTGATATCGATAACATTATCCGTACCGCCGGTTATCGCATTTATCAAAAAGGGAACGCTGAGCTTAATACCGCCCAGCGTCGTTGTAATATCAATATCAGCAGGAGCAAGCTCAGGCAAGCAATTATGCAGAAAATGCATATCGGTAAAACCGTTAGGAAGCGGTCCATCTCCAAGTTCCAATGCATATCTGATATGATCCAATTTTCTTTGCTCTCGCGACATATCTACCATCCGTTTAATTAATTGTTCAAACCTTCCAGCTGTTCTTTTAAATCAAGAGTCAGCTCCGGTTTGTCATTGATAAAAGAGCTGTATTCTGCTTTTTCTGCTTCTTTAACAGCTTTAACGATACTTAAGCCGATCTTCTTATGTTTCAAATCAACTTTGATAACTTTTACTTTTACATTTTGACCGATTTCCAAAATATCTTCCGGTTTTTCAACACGGGTTTCAGCAATTTCAGAAACATGGACCAATCCTTCGACTTTATCGGCAAGTTTTACGATAGCGCCAAACGGCAGGAACCTCTCTACAGTACCTTCTATAACCATACCTTCTTTAAAAGCAGATGCTTCAGTCAGCCACGGGTCTTCCTGAGTAGCTTTTATACTGAGAGCTACGCGTCTGTTTTCACGGTCAATTTTTTTCACAAGTACAGTTACTTCATCATCAACTTTAGCAGCATCTTCTGCTTTTACATTACGATCCCAGGATAACTCGGTATTATGAACTAAACCGACCAACCCCTGTCCAACTTCAACAAACAAGCCAAAATCAGCAATTCTTACAACTTTGCCTGTAACTGTCTGTCCTTCTTCAACAGAAGCATAAGCGGCTTCTTCTGCGGCAGTACGAGCTTCTTTAGCAGCTTGGATCCTGGCTTCTTTGGCATCACGCCAAGCCTGGGCTTTTGCTTCTTTTTCACTTCTAAGCAAATCACGACGTGAAACAACTAAACGTTTTTTTGCCGTATCAACTTCAATAACTTCCGCTTCCAATTCTTTACCAATATAATCAGAAAAATCTTCTACGCGGCGTAATTCCACATGAGAAGCAGGCATAAAACCTTCAACGCCTTCGACTGCAACAGCTAAGCCGACAATATTTTTCATTTTGTTTTTAATAATCCGCAGAACTTTTACAGTAGCACGACGTTTTTCACCTTCTGCCAAATCTGCTACATAATTCCATGCAGCATCCTGTTCAGCTTTGATTTTCGAAAGACGGATAAAATCGTCTTTCGAAGTACCGGGAATAACTTTGGCCTCCACTTCATCACCAATTTTAATAGTTTGAGCCAAAATTTCCGGAGCTTCATTAGACCATTGTGAAAAAGCAATAGCGCCTTCTTTCATATAGCCGAAGTCAACATATACCTCATCTTTGCCTATTTGGATGACTGTAGCTTTAACAATCTTACCAGGGTAGACATGTGCGTCCTCCAGGCTTTGTTCCAGCATACTTTCAAAAGATTCCATGTTTTCCATTACACGTATAGCCTCCTTAATTATACGGTCCGGCGTTGATGCGCCTGCCGTTATTCCTATATTTTGACAGTTTTTAAACATCTCCTCGTTTAATTCCGAGGCTGTTTCGATATGGTAAGCACGCTTACAGTGTTCTGCAACAAGCTCATACAAGTGTCTTGTGTTGGCACTGTTTCTGCCGCCTATTACAACAAAGGCGTCTACTTCATCAGCTAACTTCAGAGCAGCCTTTTGTCGTTGAGACGTTGCCAGGCAAATAGTTTTTTCTATTTTATATTCACCGGAACGTTCCTTCTGAAGTGCTGCCAGAATTTCTTCAAACTTTGCCAATTCAAAGGTAGTTTGAATCAAAACGCCATATTTATCTGCTAAAGGTACATTACCTATATCTTTTATACATTCTATAACTATAGCATGTTTTCCTGCCCATTGTACAATACTTTTTACTTCAGGATGATTTTTTTCACCAATAATTACAGGTAAATAACCAGCCTCAGCCAAAGCTTGTCCTTTTTTCTGTGCAGCTTTAACATTTGGACAGGTTGCATCAAGAATAGTCAGATTTTTTGCATGAGCAGCTTCGTAAACGTCAGGGCCAACTCCATGCGAGCGAAAAACGACAGTTTCTCCAGCTTGAAATTCGTCCAGGCTTTCACGGCAAGGCACTCCTTTGGTATTTAAATCTTCGATAAGCTGCGGATTATGTATCAAAGGGCCTAATGTTCCAGATGCTTCATTTGCTTCAGCCAATTTATATGCCATATCTACAGCACGTTTGACGCCGTAACAAAAACCGCAATATTCAGCAATTCTGATTTTCATACTATCACTCCGCTTCTTGTAAGCGTTTTATTTCCAGCATCAAAGCTTCTGTAAGTTCATGCAGCAGTTCTTTGCTGATCGGTACATCCTGAGGGAAAAAAATAGGTTTTCCAAATTTGACGTTTACTTGCGGCCATAATTTCCCCTGCCGTTTGATATCGGTACCTTTTACGCATGTTGGAACAATGACTGCTTTAGCTTTTCCTGCCATCATCAAAGCACCTGGCTCAGCCTTACCTAACGCCCCTGTTTTACTGCGAGTCCCTTCAGGGAAAATAGCTAACACACCACCATCCAGCATCAAGTCAATACCATGTTTTATTGCTGTTCTATCGGCCCCACCACGTTTTACAGGAAATGCGCCCAAAAGTTTATAAATATCACCCAAAACAGGTACAAACAACTCCTGTTTTGCCATAAAGTGCACTTTTCTTGTAGATGCTACACCAATTACAGGCGGATCCAGCAAACTTAAATGATTGCTGGCAATTACCAAAGGACCTGTCGCTGGAATATTTTCTGCACCTTTTACTTCCAGCCGCAAAAATATTTTGAATAAAATTCTTAAAATAATCTTTAAGACTGAATAAAACATAGCTTAATGCTCCTGCACCAAAGTTAAAATTTGAGAAGCAACTTCCTGAATAGACATATTAGAACTATCCAAAAAAATCGCATCTTCTGCACAGCAAAGCGGCGCAATTTTACGTTCACAGTCCTGCTTATCACGAGCCTCAATATCAGACTGCAGCTGCTTCAGATCAACCTGCATTCCTTTGGCAAGCATTTCTTTGTATCGCCGCGATGCCCGCTCCTCAGCAGAAGCCGTCAAAAAAATCTTTAAATCAGCATGCGGAAATACCACTGTTCCGATGTCACGCCCGTCCATCACTACTCCACCTGCTTCTCCCATGCGGCGCTGCTGAGCTACCATAGCTTCGCGTACAGCTCCTACAGCAGATACTTTAGAAACAATTTCTGTTACTTCCGGAGTTCTGATTTCATCTGTTACTTCCAGTCCATCAACAAAAACACGGTTCAATTTTGCTTCCTGTTTAAAAGTAATAGTCATTTCAGCAGCAAGTTTACTTACTAATTCAGGTGAAAAATCCTGCTTACTTTGTAAAAACTTCCAAGCTACAGAACGATACATTGCACCTGTATCAATATAAATATAGTCCAATTCTTCAGCCGCCAGTTTAGCAATGGTACTTTTTCCTGCTCCTGCCGGACCGTCGATGGCAACTACTAATTTCTTCTCCATCATTTACCACCCTGCCTATTTATTGATATGCAGCCGCTGTCCCTGCAGCATATCCTGTTGAAAATGCCGCCTGTAAATTATAGCCGCCAGTATAACCGTCTATATCAATGACTTCTCCTGCAAAATACAATCCTTGCCACAACTTGGAACGCAATGTTTTAGGCTCTATTTCTTTTATGGATACGCCCCCAGCTGTTACAATAGCCTCTGCTAAAGGCCTCGTTCCCGTAATCGAAACTGATAACCCTTTTAACACTTCTACTAAACGCTTACGTTCTTCTTTTGATATCTGATTGACAGGCTTTTCTTCATCAAGATAAGCCTGATCTAAAACTACGGGGATCAGACGCTGCGGTAGAAGGTCTTTCATCCCATTCAGCAGCTGCTTCCGGCTGTATTGCTCAAAATCACGCTGAACTCTTGCTTCAAGCTTTTCAAAAGTCAAAGCAGGTTTTAAATCTATCAGCAAATCGATATTAGTTTTATTAGCTTTTAAAAGTGCTGCAACTGTTTTACTGAGTGATAAAATAATTGGACCTGATACACCAAAATGCGTAAATAACATTTCTCCAAATTCCGAAGCAGCCTTACTTCCTGAAGAATAAACAGTAGCCTGTACATTACGCAGGGACAACCCCTGCAAATCAGGAATATAAGGTGAATCACTAGTTAATGGTACCAGTGAAGGTTTAAGTGGTATTATCGCATGCCCCAATTTTTCGGCAAGTTTAAATCCACTCCCGTCAGATCCGGTTCCTGGATAAGACGCCCCACCTGCTGCAACAATAACTGCATCTGCTTTAAATACTTTACCGCTTTTGGTTTTGACGCCGATAACTTTTTCAGTATCAGTTAAAACTTCAGTCACACAAATATCAGTAAACAATTCTACACCTAAATCATGCAGAATTTTTAACAATGTATCTACTACATCTTTGGCCTGATCACTGACTGGGAAAACCCGACCACCACGTTCAACCTTAGTTTCCAAACCATTATCATTTAAAAGTTTTACAACATCTTCATTAGTAAACTGACGTAAAGCGCTGTTTAAAAAGCGTCCATTTCCAGGAATATTTTTGATTATTTCCTGCAAGTCACAATCGTTGGTGATATTGCAGCGACCTTTACCTGTAATTAAAAGTTTCTTTCCAGGTTTAAACATCTTTTCCAAAACTGTTACTTGTGCCCCATGTTCAGCAGCAGCTACTGCTGCCAATAAACCCGCTGCACCTCCGCCTACTACGATAACTTTATTCATTGATCGCAGCCGCCTTGATTAAAGCATTAATTTCGTCTTCATTCAAAATTCTATAACCGCCGCGTTTTAATCCCTGCAATGTCAGATTACCTAACTTTATACGTTTTAATTGCCTTACAGGAAACCCAATAAAGTCACACATTCTGCGCACTTGACGGTTACGTCCTTCATGAATAACGATATCAAAAGTTGTATTACTTTTTTCATTATCATACCCAATCAGAGTAACAATGGCAGGCGCTGTCATTCCATCCTCTAATTTTACACCGATCCTCAGCAGATCAAGCTTGTCCTGCGGAACCAGTCCCGGAACAGTCACTCTATATGTTTTATTTACTTCATGTTTTGGATGAGTGAGTTTTTGGGCCAGATCGCCATCATTAGTCAGAAGCAGCAGACCTTCTGTATTATAGTCCAACCGGCCTACCGGAAAAACCCGTTCCGGAAAATCTTTGGCAAAATCAGCAACAGTTCTGCGCCCCTGCGGATCCGTCATAGTAGTAACAACTCCGCGAGGTTTATAAAATAAATAATAGGCTTTCTTCTCACGTTTAATCGGTTTACCATCAACTAAAATAAAAGCTTTTTCTCCTACTTTAGTTCCTAATTCTTTAACAATCTTACCATTTACCTTTACACGCCCGGCTAAAATATATTTTTCAGCTTCGCGTCTGGAGGCTACCCCAGCAGAAGCTAAAACTTTCTGCAAACGTTCTTCCATAGATTATAAATCCTCTGTTTCTTCTGTTTTATTAAGCTCTTCATTAAATTCAGCCATTAGTGACATTTGTTCCGGTTCGTTTTCATGCTCTGACAAAATATCAGGAAACTCCGGTAAGTCTTTTAAAGAATTCAGACCAAAAGTAATCAAAAATTTATCTGTAGTTCCATACAAAATAGGATGACCAATAGAATCCTTACGTCCGGTCTCACTAATCAATCCATATTCTAAAAGCGTATTAACGACACCGTCGACCTTAACACCGCGAATAGCTTCCATTTCACTTCTGGTAACAGGCTGTTTAAAAGCAATAATAGCCAATGTTTCCATAGCGGCATTAGATAATTTCATTTCCTGAGAACGCGCCAGCTGTTTTATCAATTCATAATGCTGTTCTTTTGTACATAATTGATAACCTTCTGCCACTTTTCTTAAATACAGGCCGCGCTTTTCATCTTCATAATCCCGCTCTAAAAGCGATAAGAGTTCCCATACCTGAGGTTTATCAAGCTGCATTATTTCAGCTAGCTTGGCAACAGATAACGGTTCACCGGCAGCAAACAACAAAGCTTCTAAAGAACCCCTTAAGTAATCGTGAAACATTTATCGTTCCCCCTGTCGCAGGAATATATAGATTGGAGCAAAAGCCACTGTCTGGTTGATAGTTACAACACCAAGCTTTAAAAGTTCCAAAACAGCTAAAAAAGACGCGACTTTCTCACTGCGGGAACCAGTACGTGAAAATACTTTGGCAAATTCTACACCGTTGAGATGTTGAGAAAGCATATGAACAATCTCATTCATTTTATCCTGTACATTAAATTCCTGGCGCTCAATATAAGCCGTATTCTCAGTTTTCACTGAAAGCAGGGTCAGCATAGCACTAATCAACTCTTCTGCCTCATATTGTTTCAAGCTGCGTTCAACAAAACCAGACAAAAGCGGCAGTCGGTAACGGCAACGTTCTGCCTGAAGCTTTAGTTCAGCTAGATTTGAGGCACAGACCTTAATACGTCTGTATTCTACCAGCATTTCCACCAGCAGTTGACGAGGGTCAGTTTCATCTTCCTCACCTTCAGCAGTTTGTTTTGGCAAAAGCATACGCGATTTGATTTGCAGCAGCGTGGCAGCCATCAGCAAAAATTCACTGGCAATCTCAATATCAAACTCCGTCATTGCCTGTAAATATTCAATATATTGCTCAGTCACTGCCACAATAGGAATATCATAAATATCAATTTTTTCTTTTTCTATTAAATGTATCAACAGATCCAGTGGACCTTCAAAATCCTGAACCTTGATTGACAGGTTAGCCATATATTACAGCACATTCATGGCGGTCTTAACTTCAGCCATAGTTTTTTCAGCTTCCTTGCGGGCACGCTGTGCTCCATAATCAAGTACTTCTTTAATATATTCAGGTTTCTTTGATAATTCTTCCCGTTTAGTATGGATATCTGCCAGCAACGCATTCATCTTTTCTGCCAAACGTTTTTTACATTCTACACAGCCAATCTCGCCGGCACGGCATCTTACCCCAATCTCTTCATATTCCTCAGGATTGAATACCTTATGAAAAGCGTAGACAATACAAACTTCCGGATGTCCCGGGTCAGTCTTTTTTATACGCTGCGGGTCAGTAGTCATCATACGTATACGTTCCCACATTTCTTCCGGTCCAGCGCCGAAAGGAATAGTATTGCCATAGGATTTTGACATTTTACGGCCGTCAATACCCGGTAAAACCTTAGCTTTGGAAAATACTGCCTGTGGCTCGGGGAACACTTCTCTATTATAAAGATAGTTAAAACGGCGTACTATTTCCCTGGTCAGCTCCAAATGAGCAGACTGATCTTCACCTACAGGAACACAGGTTGCTTTATAAAGCATGATATCCGCTGCCATAAGCACAGGATATCCCAAAAAACCATAGGTATTATTATCCTTACCCTGAGCAGACCAATTCTGCAGTTTATCCTTATAGGTGGGCACACGTTCCAGCCACGACAACGGAGTGCTCATACCTAAAAGCAGCGCCAATTCAGCATGCTCTTTAACATGTGATTGTACAAAAATGACATTTTTTTCAGGGTCAAGACCAGCACTGAGCCAGTCAATCGCCATTTCCATAACATTTTCCTGTAATTTTGAAGTATCGCTATAAGACGAAGTCAGCGCATGCAGATCAACAATGGAGAAAAAACATTCATATTCATGCTGCAAACGAACCCAATTCTCCAGTGCCCCCATATAATTGCCCAAGTGAAAACGGCCAGACGGCTGCATTCCACTGAAAATTCTACCTTTAGTCATCAACATCAAGTCCCTTCATTAATCATAATTCAACAAGCCGTTTTAATTAAAACACTATCCCCAAAATACTGTTTACCAAAGCCATATACGTGCTTGCCAAAGGCCTTATGATCATACCAACGATACCGGTAAAGACCAAAGCCAGCAAGATATAAAAGCCATATTGGCCAACCATATTTTCATACTGATAAGCAGTCCGCGGCGGCAGCAGTTCTCCTAAAATCTTTGAACCGTCCAGAGGAGGGATTGGGATAAGATTAAAAAAAGCAAACCAAACATTATAAAGCTGTGTCCAAAGTAAAAACGAATAAACGCCTTTGGTCATAACACCAAATTTGGTCATTAAAGCAACAATCAATGCTGCCAGAAAGCATAAAAACAAATTTGCCGCAGGACCTGCAAAAGAAACTTTTAAAATACCTTCGCGGCGATTTCTGAAATTATTGGGATTGATACCTACAGGCTTAGCCCAGCCGAAACCGGCCACAATAAGCATCAAGGCACCAATAGGATCAAGATGTGCTAAAGGATTAAAAGTTAAACGTCCCATGAACCGCGGTGTAGGATCTCCCATTGCTTCCGCAGTCTGCGCGTGTGCATACTCGTGGATAGTGATAGCTATCAAAAGCGCCGGAATCCTATATAACATTGATGAAAAATCAAAATCTAACATACAAACCTCCATAATCGTCAATAGTAATATTATACAGTATTTTACGTGAAAAGAAAACGGAACCGCTGACAGCGATTCCGTCTTTTTTGTGAATTCTTATTTACCTGTAAATTTAGGAGTACGTTTTTCTTTAAAGGCAGTTATTCCTTCCGCACTATCGTCAGTGCCCATACATAAAGGCTGGGCAACTGCTTCCATTTCCAGCACTTCGTCTAAAGTCATCGCAGTATTATTCAGATATTTTTTGATGAGCCCTATCGCTAAAGGTGCTGAAGCAGCAAGTCGTTCAGCCATTTGCATAACCGCGTCCTCAAGCTCTGCTGCAAGGAAGATATGATTTACCAACGCCATTTTTTCAGCAGTTGCTGCATCAATCAAATCAGCTGTAAACATCAGTTCTTTAGCTTTATGAATGCCGACAGCTTTCGGTAGGAAATATAAACCGCCACAATCAGGTATCAACCCTACTTTCGCAAAGCTTTGAGCAAATTTAGCTGTATCTACTGCATAAATAAGGTCACAAGCCAGCATCAGATTAACACCGGCACCAGCGGTAACACCATTGACCATGGCAATAATTGGCTTCTCAATTGTGGTAATACGTTTTGCAACCTGCCCTACTTTGGTAATGAAAGCCTTTTTTACTGCAGTATCTGTAAGAGTCTCTAAAAACGGCAGATCTCCGCCGGCACAAAAAGCTTTTCCATTACCTGTCAGCACAGCACATTTTATTGCCGGGTCTGTTTCTACCTTTGTCAGAGCTTCATGCAGCCCGTCAATCAATGCTTCATTCATTGAATTCAAGCTCTGTGGTCTGTTCATGGTAATTATAGCAACCTGATCTTTAAGTGAAAATAAAACTGCATCTTCCATACTCGAAAAACCTCCTCTAAATTTTATTACAGGCTGTAGTTAGGAGCTTCTTTCGTAATGATGACATCATGCGGATGGCTTTCTTTCAAACCGGCGCCAGTCATACGAATAAATTGAGTTTTTGTAATCATTTCTTCGATATCCTTAGCACCGCAGTAGCCCATACCTGCACGCAAACCACCAACCAACTGGAAGATTGTTTCTGCAGCCAGGCCTTTGAAAGGTACGCGTCCTTCAATTCCTTCTGGCACCAATTTATCGGCGTTCTCCTGGAAATAACGGTCTTTAGAACCGCGTTCCATAGCACCTAAAGAGCCCATTCCACGATATACTTTATAAGAACGGCCTTGATATATAATAGTTTCGCCAGGGGACTCTTCAGTTCCTGCTAATAAACCGCCAATCATAACAACATTGGCACCTGCGGCGATAGCTTTAGCAATATCACCGGAATATTTGATACCGCCATCGGCAATAATAGGAATACCATATTGACGTGCAACTGATGCGCAATCATTGATAGCAGTAATCTGCGGGACGCCGATACCGGCTACAACACGGGTCGTACAAATAGATCCTGGCCCGATGCCAACTTTAACGGCATCAACGCCACATTTGATTAATGCTTCAGTTGCAGCGCCTGTTGCTACATTACCGGCAATAATATTCAATTCCGGGAAAGCTTCGCGCAATTGACGCACTGAATTCAGGACTCCGTGCGAATGTCCATGAGCAGTATCAATAACTATAACATCAACCTTAGCATTAACTAAAGCGGAAGCTCGTTCCATCATATCAGCACCAACGCCTACAGCAGCGGCTACACGCAGACGCCCATCACTGTCTTTGCAAGCATTAGGATACATTTTAGCTTTTTCAATATCACTGATTGTGATCAGCCCTTTAAGATAACCTTCGCTATCGACCAACGGCAATTTCTCAATACGGTGTTCGCGCAGTAATTTTTTAGCTTCTTCAAGACTCGTACCAACAGGAGCAGTTACCAAACCTTCACCAATCATACATTCTTTGATCTGTTTATTAAGATTAGTTTCAAAACGCAGGTCACGATTAGTAATAATTCCCTGCAGCTTACCACTAGGATCACAAATAGGAACACCGGAAATATGATAATGCTCCATCATTTTTACGGCATCTGCAAGAATATTATCAGGAGCCAGAAATAAAGGATCAACGATAATACCATGCTCGCTGCGCTTTACTTTGGCAACCTCTCCTGCCTGTTCTTCAATCGTTAAATTTTTGTGGATAACACCTAAACCGCCTTCACGGGCAATGGCAATCGCCATTTTTGATTCTGTAACAGTATCCATACCAGAACTGATCAGAGGAATATTCAATTTAATGTTTTTAGTCAAATAAGTGGAAACATCTACATCACGCGGCAAAACATCAGATTCTGCCGGAACCAAAAGCACATCATCAAAAGTTAAACCTTCTTTTGCAAATTTGTCTGTACGCATTATAAAACTCCCTTCTTCTTTGAAATATTTTTACTATACTAGCACAGTGATTACACAAAATCAAGTAGTTTCTGTAATTTTTTTTACAATATCTTGTTTAGGAACCTTAAAAGATACTAAAAATGACCGATTTACTGCAACATTACAGCAATCCGGTCATTTTTTATTTAAGAATTATTTTTACGCAGTTCTTCCAGCAGGAACTCATTTTTAATCCGTATATATGTTCCCTTCATCCCAAGCGATTTCGTTTCGATTAAACCGGCACTTTCGAATTTACGCAGAGCATTAACGATTACAGAACGTGTAATCCCGACACGATCAGCAATTTTAGAAGCTACAAGCAAGCCTTCCATGCCTTTCAGTTCGCCGAGAATATTGACAATAGCTTCCAGTTCGGAATAAGAAAGCGTTGAAAAAGCAATCTGAACCATTGCTTTCTTGCGCACTTCTTCTTCTACTTTAGCTGCGCGCTCGTGCAGAATCTCAACGCCGATAACAGTCGCAGCATATTCTGCCAGCAGCAGGTCTTCATCGTCGAAGGGCTTATCATATTTAGCTACGATCAAAGTACCAATACGTTCGCCGTTACCGTAAATAGGCACGATAGTAGTTTTTTTCTGATCAAAAAAGCATTTTGTACCTTTAACAAAGGAACATTCCTGATTTTTATGTTCAATATTTGAAACTGTTTCTTTCGCGTCCATAATAAAATCCAGATATTTTTGCGGGAAGTTTTTGACATCCAAAACCTGTTCGCGCATGATATCACATTCGAAATCATCCTGAAGAGCGCTGCCTTTAACGCCGCCCTTACGCCCAACGATATAAATGTTAGCGCCAATAACATCACGCAGCAGACGTGCGATAGCGTTATATTCTACTTTTTCCCCTCTTTGCAGCAATTTGTTGATTTTTCTTGTTTTCTCCAAAAGTTCCATGATGATTCCTCCCTCAAATTTTAAGCACGCGGATGATTTTTCTGATATACAGAAGTAATACGTTCAGTCGTAATGTGAGTATAAATCTGCGTTGTGGACAGATTAGCATGTCCAAGCAATTCCTGAACAGCCCTTAAATCAGCACCATGATCTAAAAGATGTGTGGCAAAAGTATGCCTGATCGTGTGAGGACTGACTTTTTTCTGCATAGCCAGTTGGGTTATATATTTATCTAAGATCCTACGGACACTGCGATCCGTCAGCGGACCTCCCCTGCTATTAACAAAAACCTTGTCATGCGCCTCTGTTTTATTCTTTTCCATCAAAGCTCCGCGTGTAACTTGCAAATACTGCCGTACAGCCTGGCAGCAGGTATGCCCTATCGGTACGATACGTTCTTTATTGCCTTTGCCCAGCAGCAAAACATATTGGCTGCCAAGATCTATATTAGTCACCGTAAGTCCCACCAATTCGGAAACACGGCAACCTGTGGCATAGAGTAATTCTAATATCGCCTGATCTCTTAATCCCAGCGTATCTTTATCCGGTAAGGTTAATATCTCATTGATTTCCAGTTCTTCCAAAAATACAGGTAATCTTTTTTCCAGCTTTGGCGTTCTTACCTTAACAAAAGGATTTTGCTCCACATAATTTTCTCGCATTAAAAACTTATAAAAAGAACGCAGCGAAGAAATCCGCCTGGCAATCGTCGTACGCGCATACTTTTCTTTATTGAGCAGCGCTAAATAGGCACGAATATCCAAAACTCCGATCTTCTGCCATTGAAAATCTTTCCCCAGCCGTTCTGCTAAAAAATTACTGAATAAACTTATATCAGCGGCATAATTTTTAACAGTCAGCGGCGACGTGTTTTTTTCAACCTGCAGATACCTGAGAAACTTATCAACCATAGGATATTGCGATATTGACTCTGCCATAATAAATCCCTTCTTCTTATGTAGACTTATAGTATCACAAACCAGGAAGCTATTTCAATAACCAAGTACTAAATTTTTTGAATTTTTTATTGAATACACAAAAATGTGTAAAAATCTGAATATAAACAAAAATAGCGGCCAATTTAATGTGCCGCTACTCTTAATATTTTAATTTTTTATGCCTAAAGTCTGCCAGATGCCTTCGTGCTGAACTGATTTTGCATCAAAGTGCAGCCAATTAAAAGTCAACTGCAAAATAGTACTGATGCCAAACGCAGCTATTATAGTACCTAAACCAACCTTCGCTCCCAGCAGCCAGCCAGCCAGCAAAACACTGCCTTCTATAAGACCTCTGATCATACCAATCGGAACTTTAGGCAACCGACGTTTTAACCCGATCATCAAAGAATCGCGCGGACCAGAACCAAGTCCGGCACTGATATAAAAATAAGTGCCCAGACTGATGGAAAACTGCCCTAAAAACATTACGATGATTCCCAGCCAATAATTTTCTATCAAAGGTACAGCGTGATAGTACTGAAGAACATCAACACCAAAACCGATCAATACAGCATTAAGAATCGTACCTAATCCAAACCGCTCACCCATAGCAACTGTCACTACTAAAATCAAAAGCCCACTCAAAACATTGATCGTTCCATAGGTCAATCCTGTAACATAGGAAACACCGATACCAAAGGCTTCCCATGGCGCCAAACCGATATTAGCCTGGATGCCAAGGGTCAAACCAATGGAATACAGAGCCAGACCAAAATGCAGTCGCAGCAGTTTAAAAAACAGGTTATGTTTGTCTTTCCAGTTCATCACAGCTTACTTGATTATTTGCAGTACATCCTGCAAAGCATTCAATGCGCGCTCTGCAATCAGAGCATTTTTCTCTTTTTTATTACGTATCTTTTTACCTAAAGACGGAAGCAGTCCAAAATTAACATTCATCGGCTGAAAATCTCTGATTTCAGGATTGCTTATATAATGTGCCAATGCACCGTGAGCTGTTTCTTTCGGGAAGGTAACATCGGGAAGCTCTAAATAAGCCCGGGCGGCATGAATGCCAGACATCAGACCAGAAGCAGCCGATTCCACATAGCCTTCTACACCTGTCATTTGCCCGGCAAAGTAAAATCTCGGCATCGCTTTAAAATTAAACTTATCATTCAATAATTTAGGCGAATTGATATAAGAGTTTTTGTGCATTACGCCATACCGGACAAATTCTGCATTTTCCAGCCCTGGAATCATACCAAAAACACGTTTTTGCTCAGGCCACTTTAAATGAGTCTGAAATCCGACCAGATTATACAGTGAAGCAGCAGCGTTATCCTGACGCAGCTGGACCACGGCGTAGGCCTGTTTACCAGTTCTCTGATCTACCAGTCCAACAGGCTTTAGCGGACCGAAGCGCATGGTATCTTCACCGCGGCGAGCCATTTCTTCTATAGGCATACAGGCTTCAAAAAAAACTTCCTTTTCAAATTCTTTAACCGGAGCCAGCTCTGCTGTTCGTAAAGCTTCCCAAAACGCCAGATATTCTTCTTTGGTTTCAAACGGGCAATTCAAATAATCTGCCTCACCTTTATCATAACGTGAAGCACGATATACCTTTTCATAATTCAAGGACTCTGCGGTCACAATAGGCGCAGCGGCATCAAAAAAGTGAAAATAATCTGCTTCTACCAGCTTTTTGATATTTTCAGCCAGTACTGCTGACGTCAAAGGTCCGCTGGCAACTACAACATAGCCTTCCAACTGCTGCAAATCTGTTACTTCTTCATAAACCACAGTAATTAAAGGGTGATTTTTAATAATTTCCGTAATTCCCTGAGCAAAACCTTCTCTGTCGACAGCTAAGGCTCCTCCGGCAGGAACCTGATGTTTATCAGCCTGCTGCATGATCAAAGAATCAAGACGGCGCATCTCTTCTTTAAGAAGCCCGACAGCATTTTCCAGATTATTGGCACGCAGAGAATTGCTGCAAACAAGTTCCGCAAAGTCTGCAGTTTTATGAGCTTCGTCAGACTTTACCGGACGCATTTCATGCAAAATTACAGGAATGCCATATCTAATTATTTGATATGCTGCTTCACAGCCGGCTAAACCTGCGCCGATAACATGAATCGGTTTATTTGCTTTTAGCACTTTTGCGTCCTGCCTTTCCTTTTTTTATATGCAAGCCATTTTCACAGGTTTCATTAGAACAGTACAGTTTCTTATTGCCGTTCTTTTCAATTCGTTCCAGCATCACTTTACCGCATTTCGGACATTTTTCTTCTGTTGGCCTGTCCCATGATGTAAATTTACATTCCGGATAATTGGCACAGCCATAAAAAATACGGCGCGTTTTTGTCTTGCGCTCGATAACTTCACCGCCGCATTCAGGGCACTTAACACCGATCTTATGCAGAATCGGCTTCGTGTTGCGGCATTCTGGAAACCCAGGGCATGCAAGGAACTTACCAAAACGCCCCTGCTTTATTACCATCATACGTCCGCATTTTTCGCATTGCACATCACTGACTTCTACAGGAGCTTCTACTGCCTCAATTTCTTTGTCAGCTTTTTCCATCAATTTTGAAAACGGCACATAGAATTTTTCCAGTATTTTAGTCTTATCAGCTTTATGCTCAGCAATCTCATCAAGCTCTGTTTCTAATTCAGCAGAAAAAGGAATATCAATAATATCTTTGAAATAATTAGTCAGCATATCGACAATCATGAGCCCCAGCTCGGTAATCATCAATTTTTTGCCTTCCTTGGCAATATAACCGCGGTCCAGAATAGTCTGGATAGTAGGCGAATAAGTACTCGGCCGTCCAATACCTTTGTCTTCCAGCTCTTTTACCAAAGTCGCCTCAGTAAAGTGAGCCGGTGGTTCGGTGAAGTGCTGTTCAGCCGGCAAAAGTTTATATAATTCTACAGGTGTTTTAGCCTCCAGATAAGGAACAGTTTTATCCTTATCCTCGAGCAGATCTTTTTTATCGCTTAGCTTTAAAAAGCCTTCAAACTTCAAAACAGAGCCCGTTGCACGCAATTGGTAATCGCCGGCGCTGATCAGCAAAGTAGTAACATCAAAAACAGCCGATGCCATCTGACTTGCAACCGCACGATTCCAAATTAAAGAATAGAGCTTAAGCTGATCTTTGTTCAGATGTTTTGCCATTTCCAGCGGTGTACGATGTACACTTGTGGGACGGATCGCCTCATGCGCGTCCTGGGCATTTTTCTTACTTGAATAGCTGTTTGCATGTGCAGGCCGAAATTCTTTGCCAAACTCATTTTCAATATAACCGCGGATATCATCAGCAGCAACATCAGCAATACGTACCGAGTCGGTTCTCATATAAGTAATCAAACCGACAGATCCTTCTTTGCCCACAGCGACACCTTCGTACAGCTGTTGGGCTACCATCATCGTTTTTTTGGTAGTAAAATTCAGACGTTTAACAGCCTCCTGCTGCAGGCTGCTGGTAGTGAATGGAGGCAGCGGATTACGTTTACGCTCTTTTTTTGTTGCTTCTTCAATGATATAAGCAGCTTTAACTAAAGCTTTTTCTACAATAGCCGCTTCCTCAGCAGTATGTATTTCCAGTTTTTTGCCCAGATGTTTGATAACCTCTGCTTCAAAAATAGGCGCTTTCGCTTTTTCACGCAGTTTAGCATTCAAAGTCCAATATTCTTTAGGGATGAAATCAGCGATTTCTTTTTCACGGTCAGCAATGATTTTTACTGCTACTGATTGTACACGTCCGGCACTCAAGCCTTTTCTTATTTTGCGCCATAACAAAGGACTAAGCTGATAGCCTACGATACGATCAATAATACGACGTGCCTGTTGAGCATCAACTTTATCCAAATCAATCGGGCGCGGATTCTTCAAAGCATCTTTTATGGCACCAGAAGTGATTTCATGAAACTCAATCCGACAGTTTGCTTCCGGATCAACACCAAGGATATGCGCTAAATGCCAGCCAATAGCTTCGCCTTCGCGATCAGGGTCAGTTGCCAGATAAATTTTATCAGCTTTTTTAGCCAAAGTTTTCAATTCTTTAATCAATTCGCCTTTACCGCGAATATTAATATATTTAGGCTCAAAATCATGTTCTATATCAACGCCGAACAAACTTTTCGGCAAATCGCGCAAATGTCCCATCGAAGCGCGGACAGTATAATTGCGCCCTAAAAATTTTTCAATAGTTTTTGACTTAGTAGGTGATTCCACGATTACTAAATTTTTCGTCATAATAATAAGTCCTCCTAAATTCGGTAATACCTGCGCCCATCTGCCAGGCCAAGTTTACCTTGCATTTGCAGATCCAGCAGTTCCCCGCTGATCTCTGCCAGAGAGCGACCGCTTAATTCGACCAGTTCCTCTAACGTAACCGGTTCCTGTGTCATTATATCCATCAATTGTTTGGTCAGTTCTGAAACGGCCTCTGCTCCTTCACTGGCAAACAACGATAAATTCTCTATTTTCTGCTTACTTCCACAGTTCAATTCCAGATCATTCAAAATATCTTCCGGCCTATCTACAAGCTGTGCTCCAGATTTTATCAGACTATGACAGCCAATACTGTTAGGCAGATAGATACTTCCTGGAATACAATACACCTCATGCCCTTCATCTGCGGCAAATTCAGCCGTTATCATAGCACCGCTCTTTTTCGCCGCCTCAACTACCAGTATACCTCTCGTCATTCCGTTGATGATTCTGTTGCGTGACGGAAAGTTGGCAGCAAGAGGTTCTGTTCCCGGTGCAAATTCTGTTACCAGCGCCCCATTTGAACATATCTGCTCGAAAAGCGCCGTATTTTCACGCGGATAAACAACATCTATACCACAGCCAAGTACGGCAATCGTACTTCCCCCAGCCTGTAAAGCACCTTTGTGAGCAGCACTGTCAATACCCTTAGCTCCACCGCTTACAATAACCAGCCCCGCTGAAGCAAGATCAGCAGCAAAGTCACCCGCCGCCTTTAACCCATAAGCAGAAGCTCGACGTGAACCAACGATACCTATACTGCAATCAAGCCTGGGCAAATTACCCTTGATATATAAAACCTTTGGCGGTAATGCGATATGCCTTAATGAAACTGGATAGTCCGCATCACTGCTTATCATCAGTCGCACCTGCTGCCGCTCACAAAAATTCTGCAGCTGTTCAGGTAACGCAAGATTTCTAAATTTTAGGAACTTATCAATGGCCGCCTCTTTATAAACGCGGGCAGCCAAAAGCTCTTGTCGATCAGCAAGATACGCACTACGCGCACTGCCAAACACCGCAACTAAAGCTTCAAGCTTACTGTTGCCCAATCCGGCAGCAGCGCTTAAAGCACCCCAATAATAACGCTCCACAGCAATGCCTCCGATAAATTGCAGGCATCCACACGAAAACCGGGTGTCGCAAAATATTATTTTTCCCAAATCCATTTCATTATAGAGTTGATTTAGTCAACGGTCAAGCTTTTACTTATTTTTCAAGTTTTTTTAAAATATAATTGCTTATTTCTTCTGCAGCTCCAGGTTTACCATATTTCAAGCTGCGCTGCTGCCTCTGAAGTAAGCGTACTTGGGAGTCAACATCCGCATATCGGCAGACCATCGTTTTTACTTCCTGAGGCGAACCGGCTACCTGTGCACCGCAATACTGCTCTAAATAAACAGCATTACCGGTTTCCTGACCAGGCAGCGGCTTATAAATAATATAATCGCAGCCTGCAATCAATGTTTCAGCCGCCGTTAAGCCACCGGCTTTAGTTACGACAATATCAGCAGCCAGCAATAACTCCGGTACATCATCCGTAAAGCCATAAACAGTCAGTGGTATTTCTTTAAAAATTTCCAGACGGTGCTGCAAAATTTCATTATGTCCTGCGACCGCAATTATTTTCAAATTCTGCGGCAAATAACCATGGAAAGCTTTAACTATGCTCTCCATCGGTAACAAGCCTTCGCCGCCGCCCATCAACAGACATACTATATCCTGCTCAGGCCAGTTAAATTTACGCCGCAGCTCCTGACGATCATATGCCTGGTAAAACTGCCGCCGAACCGGTATTCCCGTCGGTAAAACCTCAGCATCAGTCCCATCAAACTGTGCACGCAGATTTTCTGATGCTGCAAAATACACATCAACGCCTTCGCAAAGCCACCATTTATGTACAGTATAATCAGTAACCACCGCTCCCAACAGCAAATCCGGCTTGAATTTTTTCTTATAGATAGCCATGATACCTGCCGGTGTAGCATGTGTGGCAATTACAGCATCGGGGTTGGTCCTGACAATAAAATCCTGTGCCAAACCTGCTAAGGTACCATTAATAAAGTTACGCAGCCATAGCGACCCGCTCTGACGGTTTCCCCATTTATAAGCCAGCTCATACAGCCAGGGACAATATGAGAGTACCCATAAATAAAAACGTAAAAAAGCATTGCCGATACTGCCCGGAAAAAAGTCAAAAATACTTCCGTGCACTACCTGCACATTGTCTGCCAGGGCAAAAGACTGTTCCAGAGCTTGAGCTGCCAGCTTATGTCCTGAACCTATCGGAGCCGACAATAATAATATTGTATATTTTTTTTCACAAGATACCATTTATAAACTCCATTTAAGAAAAATTTATCAAAAAACTTGAACCTGTAGCGCTATTATTGTATCATAAAATGTAATTAGCACAATATCAAGAGCTAATTTATTCTATATAATGATGGAGGTTATCATGAAAAATCGTTTACCAGTTGAACATTTTCATTTTCCGGTAGAAAAAATCAAAGCCGGTTATTACACCGACGCTTATTTTCTGCGTACCGAGGAGATACTGAATGGCGATAATCACCATCCTAGAGTAATGATGCAGCTTTTTACCCGTGAACCGGTAGTTGTTTGCGGCATCGATGAAACTATCGCCCTGATCAAAACCTGCGCACATAATCCTGAAAATATTACGATCCATGCTTTACATGACGGAGATGAAGTTGACCCCTGGGAAACACTAATGACGATCGAAGGTGATCTGGCAGACTTTTCCCATCTGGAAACTATCTATCTTGGTTTTCTGGCACGGCAAAGCCGTATCGCTACTAATGTACGCCGTGTTGTTAAAGCAGCCAACGGCAAACCGGTCCTCTTTTTCCCTGCCCGGTATGATACCTATCAAACCCAGGAATCTGACGGCTATGCTGCTATGATTGGCGGTATCAAAGGTTTCTCTACTGATGCCAACGCCTTAGCCAGCAACGGCAAAGGTCTGGGAACTATTCCCCACGCCCTGATCGCAGCATACAACGGCGACACGCTGGCAGCAACCAGCGCCTTTGATAAATATGTAGCGCCTGATATCGCGCGTATTGCCCTGGTCGACTTTGATAATGACTGTGTTGGTACGACTTTACAGGTAGCACGCAAACTTGGCCGCAAATTAGCAGGAGTCCGCCTGGATACCTCTGGCACTATGGTAGATAAAAGCCTGCTCAGCCAAATGGGTATGTTCAAACCGACAGGCGTCTGCAAGGAACTAGTACATAATGTACGCACAGCACTTGATGCAGAAGGTTTCGATTATGTAAAAATTATCGTTTCCGGCGGATTTGACGCCGAACGTATCAAAGAGTTTGAAGCATTAAAGGTTCCTGTAGATACTTATGCAGTAGGATCCAGCCTTTTTGACGGTAATATCAACTTTACAGCGGATATCGTTATGGTAGACGGCAAAGAATGCGCCAAAGCAGGACGAGTACATCTTCCCAACCCACGGCTGGAACTTGTTAAGTAATTTTGAAAAAAGTAAAAGCACTGTGAGATTCTCACAGTGCTTTTTTATCAAACAAGATTATTTTTTCCAGATACCAAGCGGAGCTCCTACAGGCCAGAACTGACGACCATAGAAATTATTAAGGAACCCGGCTCCGGCGCCATATAAGGAAATAAGCGCTACTGCCATTTCAGCATAAGCAGCCATGGTGTGCGGGAAATGACCGCCGATACCAAGTCCGTCTAAAGCTAAACCTAAAAGTAAGATATCAATGAAAACCATATCTACGAATAAGAACAGACTTGCAGAGGACGCAGCAATGGTACCAATGCAGGCAAATATAAAATAGGCCAAAAATGCAAAACCAATAGCTTTAGGATCTACACCGGCAGCAAGACCAGGACCAAAGGTTCCTGCTTTAATCATCCAGCTCATACCTACTGCAGACCAGAAAAAGCCGAAAGCACTGAAAATTGTTGCGCCAAAAATATTGCGATGGCAATAGTCAAAATAACCAGCCAACAGCTGGGCGAAGGATCCGCAGAAAAGAGCCCACGGCAAAACCCAGGATACTCCTTCAACGATACCTAATTTTTGTGCAGAAGCCACCATTGTTACGACGGCCAGACCAAATAGTCCCAAGGGTGTAGGGTCGGCTACTGCGATTTGAACATGCTGCGTTGAATCATTATTAGTACTCATTCATACGCCTCCTTTATTTTGGTTTGGTTGTGAATTATTCCACACGCATATATAATATACTTTAAAACTAACAACATCGTCAATAACTGTTACATAAATTTAGCACTTTTGTATACAAGTGTGATATTGTATATTTTTCAGAAAACTTATCTGTACTATAATCGCACTATTTTAGTATATAATTTATATAAAAGGAAGTGATTTTATGAGTTTAAATGCTACCCCATCTTCTGAACGCGTTCATATCGGAATCTTCGGTAAACGTAACGCTGGCAAATCAAGCCTTATCAACGCGATCACCGGGCAAAATTTAGCAATCGTTTCTGAAACCAAAGGTACAACCACAGATCCCGTTTATAAAGCTATGGAGCTGCTGCCACTGGGACCGGTAATGATCATTGATACTCCTGGCATCGACGATGAAGGCGTTTTGGGCAGCCTGCGCATTCAAAAAGCATATCAGGTCCTCAACAAAACCGATATCGCGCTTGTAATTATTGACGCTGCAGTTGGCCCTTCTGCTGAAGATCTGCGTTTGATAAAACGGATCAATACAAAAAAAATCCCCCTGCTCATCGTTATCAACAAATGTGAAACCATAAATGAAGATAAAAAAACTGCTTATCAAGCTCTGCTGTCAAACGGGAAACTTTTATTTGTCAGTGCTGAACAGAAGCTCAATATTTTCGAGCTTAAAGAAGCAATCGCCCAAACCGTACCTGCAGATGAAAATAAAGCACAGATAGTTGCTGATCTGCTGTCGCCTTCGGACTTCGTTGTCTTAGTAGTGCCCATCGATTCTGCCGCCCCTAAAGGAAGGCTGATCCTGCCGCAGCAGCAAACGATCCGCGATATTCTGGAAGCAGACGCTGCCGCTATTGTAGTTAAAGAAAACGAACTGACCAACACACTGCAAAATTTAGGTAAACGACCCAAACTGGTTATCACCGACAGTCAGGTCTTTAAAAAAGTTGCTGCTGAAACGCCGGCAGATATTCTTCTGACCTCTTTTTCGATCCTGTTTGCACGCTATAAAGGTAATCTGCAGACTGCCATTCAAGGCGTTACAGCACTCGACAGCCTTGAAGACGGAGATAAAATCCTCATAGGCGAAGGCTGCACACATCACCGTCAATGCGATGATATCGGCACCGTCAAGCTGCCACGCTGGATCAAAGAATATACCGGTAAAAATCCAGAATTTATTTTTACCAGCGGCACGGAATTTCCCCTGGACTTATCGCCGTATAAAATGATTATCCACTGCGGCGCCTGTATGCTGAACGAACGTGAAATGCAGTACCGCATCAAATGTGCTGCGGACCAAAACATACCTTTCACCAATTACGGTATCACAATCGCCTATATCAACGGTATTTTAAAACGCACCGTTGAACCCTTTCCACAGATTTATAAATTGCTGGATAAATAATAAAAAGCTGAAACCTTTTGGTTTCAGCTTTTTGTTTGAACTATTAATGATATAAATCAAGATAATAATTCTAAAATCTTGCTTATCAACAAAGATATAAATGCAATATAAAATGCCAGGAATAGTATTATTAAATCCTTATCAATTTTCTCTACAAATAACCACCATAAAACAACAATATTCAACACCGGCACTAAAAACAACAGCTTATATTTACGCTTTGTATCATTTTCGGCCAACAATTTATCATAAAAACTATTGAACAAAGAATCCAATGGCATCAGCATCGACCACAAAAATGTTACATAGTATAGTAAAGCACCAAATTTTTGTCGATAGAATCCATGTCCCAAATCAAATAATACACCTAAACAACCAGTTTGTTTACTAGCCCAAGCCACAAAGCAACCAAGTATCAAAAATTCCATAAGTACCTGATATATATATCGCTGTTTATATTCCTCCGGTTCATTTATTGACATGTTATAAGCCTCCAACATTACATTAAAAATATTTCAGATAGTGCGATGTAACAACGCACTATCTGAAATCAAACTTATCAATACATATTTTTAAATGAATTTAACTGTTTGATCAGAACAATAAGGTAAATATTTTACTTCTGTTCCACTGCCTCTAAATTCCACTATGGGATTCGCCTGTGTTTCAGTAGGCATTTTTAATGTTGCTGTAACTGAACCGTCTGGTGATACTCTTGTAATGATACCATCAGCGTTGACCGTTTCCTGCCATCCTTGATCACTTCCAGCTACTTTATCTAAAAATTTTAAAGCATCAGTTAAGCCACCTTGCAATACCCTATCACCTGTCAGAACATCATAGGCACCAAATTTCCTGTCTAGACTTATACTATAATCTTCATATCTGATAGCATCATTTAAGACAAGTGCCGCACCGATTACAGGTCCACTTCCAACAACTCCTGCTTTTTTTAGAAATTGCTTACCTACTTCAATTGAAACAAATTTTGCGGTGTCATAAATTATTGCTTGAGTCGTTGGTTCTGAATAATTATTTTTATAGCAATTATACGCACTACTTGCCGCACTTCCGATTGTTCCATAACCACCAGGCGCAACTTCGCCAATCCCAGCAATTACATATTTCACAGTTAAATCACTTGGACTAAATAATGCATAAATATTTCCTGCAAGACCCATATCGTACCCATTTACTTTAACAATTGGTGCTTTGACACCTGTATATGCAGCACCTGCATTACGCCCCCAAAGTGAAATATCACTCTGACTGCCTAAGATATTGAGATTTTGAAATACAGGACTTCCATAAATCTGCAAATAATCCTTAGACAACATAACACCCATATTATTAAATTTACCATAATTTGACATTACCATATTAAGATAACCATTGGAGATTAATTCACCAGTATTTTTAATTTCTGTAAAAACAAAAATCATCATATCTCCACCAGAAGTCAAACTTGACTTCAATCCTTTAATATCCACATAATTAGCATTTAATGCTACCATCCCTTTACCTGTAATGGCAGAATTATCTACAGTAATTTTGGGTTGAGCAAAAAAACTACATGGTCCAGTACCATTATTGGTTATCTGGGAATTTAAGATATAAATTTCGCCCTTATTATTGGAATCCAATTTTAATCCTTATACACTACACCTGTATTACTAATTAGAAAAAAGAAAAATAACAGTAAAGAAATATTTTTCATATACTTTTCACTTTTATTTTACAGCTTTCCACAAACTATTACAATTAAATTTAAATATTTACAAATCCATTGTATTTTTAATGTATTATTTTAATTAATTATGTAAAAATACCAGGTGCTTTTGCACCTGGTATTTTTATAATTTTTTTATTCTATTGTTACCAGTTATTGTACTTCTTCAAACATTTCTGCACCCACACCGCAGGTAGGACAGGTATAATCTTCGGGAAGGCTTGCACCTTCATAAATATAACCGCAGACCTTACAGCGGAATTGTTTTAAACCTGCTGCAGACTGAACTTCTGCCGGAGCGATATAAACTCCTCCCAAATCAGCACTTCTGTCAAAATACACCGTGTGCAGCATCTGTTCTGCCAGCTCACTTAAGGGTTCACCATAAAATTCTTCGTATAATTTAATGATTTCAGGATTTTCGTGGCTTAACCGCAGCTGCATCGAATCGTCGCGTTTATAAAGGCCTTCGATACGTTTAGCGCGAAGCGCATCACCTTTATATTCCCTGTCTTTAGGCTGGCCGCCGCCACCGATGCATCCACCAGGACAAGTCATTACTTCGACAAAATGATAACTTTTTTCGCCGCTTTTGATTTTTTCGATCAATTTACGGACGTTAGCAGTACCATAGACGATAGCGACCTTTACTTCCAAGCCGTCAATGTCTACGGAAGCTTCTTTGATACCTTCCAGACCGCGCACGGGCTGCAGATCATATAGTGCTGCCGGAGAAGTTTTTTTCGTTACAAAAGTGTAGGCACTGCGTACTGCAGCTTCCATAACGCCGCCGGTATTGCCAAAAATCACGCCGGCGCCTGATCCCATTCCCATAAAGTCATCATATGCCTGATCTTCCAATGCTGTGAAATCAATATTTTCATCTTTAGCCAGCATTGCCAGTTCACGCGTAGTAATAACATAATCCATATCACGCATACCGTCAATACCTAAATGCCTTGCAGCTGCATTCATCTCATCACGTCGGATTTCATATTTTTTAGCTGTACAGGGAGTAACAGCCACATTAACTATTTTTTGGGGATCAAGTCCCATTTTTTTCGCAAAATAAGTTTTTATTGTCGGCCCCTGCATTCCTATAGGGCTTTTAGCACTGGAAATATGCGGAAGCATTTCCTGATAATAGGTTTCAGCAAATTTGACCCAGGCCGGACAGCAACTGGTAAACTGCGGCAGCGGTTTTTCGCCTTTTGTGATACGTTCCACCAGCTCACTGGCTTCTTCCATGATCGTCAGGTCAGCAGCAAAATTAGTATCCAGCACATAATCTGCCCCCAGTTTTTTCAGCAGTGCTACCATTTTTCCTTCAACAAAGCTGCCGTCTGCCATAGCAAATTCTTCACCTAAAGCAATGCGTACAGAAGGCGAAGTGCTGAAAATAACAATATTTTCAGGATCGCGCATTGCTGCTGCTACTTCATAGGCCTCAACCTTTTCAGTAATACTATCTGCCGGGCACACATTAGCACACTGCCCGCAGTTGATACAGATAGGCACATCTCCGGTCGCCTTGAGATCGTAGGTGCCGCAGACACCGATATAATCGGTGCAGACTGCTTTACAGGAACCGCATTTGATGCATTTGAATTCCAGTCTTTGTACCGCAGGATTATCCGGTTCAATCGCAACACGGATATCCGTAAATTGATGTTTACTCATATAAAAGACCCTCCTCTTTTATCACTGTCTTTATTATAACTGCTCTCAACTATTCTTGCAATAGATAATACTAAAAGAAAATCATTATCCTGATTGCAGACAAAAATAACTGCCGTAACGCAGTTATTTTATCTGTCCATATAAATTTATTCAAAATTATAAAACTAATCACCACTGCCGCAGTAGATATAAGTAAATAAAGCATACCGCTATTTTTTATAACGCTTATAAGCAAAAAACACAATACCTGTAACAATAACCAAAACTGTCAATCGCATACTGTTTTGCTTGAAATTTACAATATCATGCCCAATAACTACTTCTAATGCTGTTGAAGGAAATTTACCGATCAGGTTGGCAATAATGTAATCTCTAACGCTGATTTTACTCAAAGCCCCGATGGCAGTTAAAATTCCCGAAGGGAAATATGGCAGCGCTCTAGCAAATGCCATCCACTGCAAACCGTTCTTACCGCTGGCTTCGTCGATATTTTTCAGGCTGTTACTAGTGGCAATGATCTTTTCAGCAGTACCTCTGAATAAATAACGCATCAGCAGAAAGCTGATCACAACACCGACAGTTTCTGCCAGCCAGGAAATCAGTATTCCCAGCGGCAGACCGAAAATCAAACCATTCGCCGTAGAAAGAAAAATTGAAGGAAAAATACTGGCCGCATTGATGAACACATCCAGTAAAAAACTGATCACAATTGCCCAGGGCCCAAAAGACCGCAGATATTCAGCCAAAGCATTGACGTTACCGCTGATAGCCAGTTTAAGAGTTTTATCAAAAAAATCCTGAGCAAAAAAATGTATACAGCATCCCAGCAGCACCAAAAAAGCCACCGCAATGATTTTAGTTATGACATCAGGATCACGATACCATTTAGTTTTATTCTCCATTAAATCTCCTTTAATATTACGAATAAAAAATACGCTGGAACCGTTCGTCAAATTGACTGCTAAGAGCAGCTTCTATCTCTCGTAGCATCTGCGGGTTCTGAAACGCTTTTTTCGCTAATTCACGTGCTTCTATCAAAACTCCTATATCTTGCAGTATATCAGCAATATATAAATCAGGCAAGCCGTGCTGCCGCAAACCGAATAACTGACCGGCACCGCGCAGCTCTAAATCTTTTTCTGCCAGGAAGAACCCGTTATCACTGTCGCGCAATACCTGCAGTCGTTCCAGTGTTTCATGATTGTCATTATCAGTAAGCAGCACACAGTACGACTGATCCTTGCCGCGTCCTACCCTGCCGCGCAGCTGATGCATCTGAGCCAATCCGAATCTGTCAGCATTTTCGATGATCATCAGCGTTGCATTGGTAACATTGACACCAACTTCAATAACTGTCGTCGTGATCAGCACTTTGATTTCACCTGCGGCAAAGCGGCTCATAATTTCTTCTTTTTCCTGATTGTTCAAACGTCCGTGCAGCAGAGCGCAGGAAATATTTTTTAAATACGTTGCCTGCAGTTCCGTATAAACTTCTGTTGCCGAGCGCGCTTCTACACCTTCAGATTCGTCGATCAGAGCGCAGACAACATAAGCCTGGTGTCCGGCCTGCACCTGACGCACCAGCCCAGCATATACGGCATTACGCTTCTCACCGGTGTAGCACAAAGTCTCAATCGGTTTACGTCCAACAGGTTTCCCCTGCATCATGGAAGTATCAAGATCACCATAAATAGTTAAAGCTAAGGTTCGCGGGATCGGAGTAGCAGTCATAACTAAAATATCTGGGGCAAACTGTGATTTATTAGATAATTTCGCCCTCTGATCTACACCAAAACGATGCTGTTCATCAGTAACCACCAGCGCTAATCTAGCAAAAACAACATCGTCCTGTATCAGGGCATGCGTGCCAACCAGTACATCAATCTCTCCCAGTTCCAGATTTTCTAAAATTTCCCGGCGCTTAGCTTTTTTGACACTGCTTGTCAAAAGCTCAACTCTTAATCCCTGTTTGCCCAAATATTCTGTCAGGGTTTCAAAATGCTGCTGTGCCAAAATTTCTGTCGGCACCATAATGCAGCCCTGATATCCGTTTTCAACCGTTTTAGCCAGCGCCAGAGCCGAAACAACAGTCTTACCAGATCCTACATCGCCCTGCAGTAACCTGTGCATCGGCTTGTTATCCTGCATATCAAGTGATATTTCCTGCCAGGCCTTCTGCTGCGCTTCAGTAAGTTCAAACGGCAAAGAGCTTTTCACCGCTGTAACAAGCTTGCCGTCAACGCCGTGCTTGATGCCCTGCCTTACCTCTTTAATGCGGTCGCGATAATAGAGCAGCCCGCACTGCAGTAAAAACAGTTCTTCAAAAATAAATCTTTTTTTAGCTTCTGCCAGTTTAGCAAAGCTGCCAGGAAAATGAATATTCTTCAATGCAGTATAACGATCCGGCAGCTGCCTTTCCGTTATAATACTTGCCGGCAATGTTTCCGGCAAATACTGTTCTGCCTTCTTCAGTGCCTGTTTGACTGCTGTACGCACCGCTGCCTGCGTCAAAGAACCTGTCAGACTATAAACAGGTAAAATTCCTAAAGCATTGATACTTTCATTATTGTCGGCAATTTGAATAAACGCTTCGGAAACAAATTTTGCTGTTGTACCGCGGCGTACTTTACCAATAACAATCAGACGCATACCTGGTTTGTATTTACGAGCCTGATAACGCTGCGCGGCAAACAGAAAAATATCGGCGTAACTGCCATCATCCTGAACTGTGATCACAGTATAGCGTTTCCCTCTGCCTGAATATTTATCTGCAACTCGAAATACTTCTCCTGTAAAAAGCTGTTTTTCGTTATCAGTAGTCAGCTCTCCGATACGTTTCACTTTAGAATAATCAAGATAACTGTCCATTCTTGGAAACCTGTTGAGCAGATCACCGACCGTTTCTATATTCAATTTCTGAAATTCTAAAGCTTTTTTTATCCCTATACCTTTTAAACTGTTAACAGGCTCACGCCACCACATAAAATCACGGCCAATCTATAAAATTTACTTGCTTTTACCTACAGTCTATGGTATGATACTTTTGTTAAATTTGTAACTAATGCTCGTAATACGTTAAGGAGGTGGGACTCATGGCATCCATTTGCGAAGTCTGCGGCAAAGGTACTCTCGCTGGCAATAACGTCAGCCATTCCAATAGACATACTAAACGTGCTTGGAAACCGAACATTCAACAAGTAAGGGCTATTGTTAACGAATCTGTAAAACGCGTTAATGTTTGCACTCGTTGCTTGCGTTCCGGTAAAGTTACCCGCGCTATCTAATTTATGATTATTAAAAATAAACCAAATACCTAACGGTATTTGGTTTATTTTTATTTTACCGGTACACCGCATTCCGGGCAAAATTTTACAAGTGAACTGATTTTGGCCTTACAGCCAGGACAAAGGATAAAGGCCCGGTATTCACGCAGCTTGTTTTCAAATAAGTCATAAAAAAGATTGACTTCTTTATCCTGTGGCTTCCAGTTATAAACCTGAATCCTCTTACCATGAACATCAGCAAAAACCTGAGTAGTTTCTTCGTCCATCGCCTGTGCCGAAAAACGCATCACCTTTTTATCATTATGACATTCAAGAATGCCATTTTCATCATCACGGGAATCAACCGTCACACCCATTTCATTAACTGTAAGCAATAACAGATTCCATGCACTTTTATTGTTTATTTCATAAATGCGGTTATCAAAACAACCGCCGGCACCATCAATTCTCATTAGCTGACCTCCAGAAAATTTTAGATAATAAATTAATACTCATATTATAACATAAAATAAACGCCAATCGCAGTGCTTTAACCGAATAAATCGTAACAATTATGTAAAAAATCCCCAAACCTGACGGCTTGGGGATTTATTTTCAACCTTATTATTTTGCGTAGTCAACAGCGCGTGTTTCACGAATGATGACGACTTTGATCTGACCGGGATATTCCATCTCGGCTTCAATCTTTTTAGCAATATCGCGCGCTAACAAAATAGATGTAGCATCATCGATCTGGTCAGGTTTTACCATTATGCGAATTTCGCGTCCTGCTTGGACAGCAAAGCATTTTTCAACGCCTTCAAAAGATTCAGAAATCTCTTCCAATCGAGTTAACCGTTTCAAATAGCTTTCCAATGTTTCGCGTCTCGCTCCAGGTCTTGCGGCAGAAACAGCATCAGCTGCAGCTACCAGAACTGCTTCAACACTTTTAGGTTCTACATCTCCATGATGGGCCATGATAGCATTGAGTACCAATTCAGATTCACGATATTTCTTAGCAATTTCCATACCGATCTCAACGTGGGAACCTTCCATCTCGTGATCGATAGCTTTACCAATATCATGCAGTAAACCAGCACGTTTGGCTAAAACTACGTCAACGCCCAATTCTGAGGCCATCAAGCCTGCTAGATGAGCAACCTCAACAGAATGATTCAGGACATTTTGACCATAGCTGGTACGATATTTCAAGCGGCCCAGTAATTTTATCAGTTCAGGATGCAAACCATGCACACCTACCGCAAAAGTAGCCTGCTCGCCAGCTTCTTTGATCTTTTGTTCGACCTCTTTTTGTGCTTTTTCAACCATTTCCTCGATACGGGACGGATGGATACGACCGTCGTTGATCAGTTTTTCCAGAGCAACGCGGGCAACCTCACGGCGTACGGGGTCAAAACCGGAAATAATTACCGCCTCCGGCGTATCGTCAATGATCAGGTCAATACCGGTCAAAGTTTCCAGTGTCCGGATATTTCTGCCCTCACGGCCAATGATACGGCCTTTCATTTCATCATTAGGCAGGGCTACTACAGAAACAGTAGTTTCTGCTACGTGGTCGGCCGCACAACGCTGAATCGCCAGAGAAATGATCTCTCTGGCCTTCTTGTCTGCTTCCTCTTTCGCCTGCTGCTCCAAATCTTTAATGAGCATTGCGGTTTCGTGTTTCACTTCTTCTTCAACAGATTGAAGAAGTTCTTTTTTAGCATCTTCGGTAGATAAACCGGACAAACGTTCCAGTTCACCCAATTGTTTTTGATATAATGCATCGACTTTAGCCTGACTGTCACTGAGGAAAGTCTCTCTAACAGCTAAGTGTTCCTCTTTTTTCTCAAAAGACTCTATCTTACGGTCAAGATTTTCTTCTTTTTGCAAAAGACGTCTTTCCTGACGTTGGATATCACTGCGACGCTCTTTATTTTCTCGTTCCATCTCACTGCGCATGCGGTGGATTTCTTCTTTAGCTTCTACTAACGCTTCTTTGCGTTTAGCTTCACCGGTCTGTTCCGCCTCCTGAATGATACGAATAGCGGTTTCTTCAGCAGTAGCAATTTTGTTTTCAGCAACATTTTTACGTACTAAATAACCGATCGCACCACCAACGGCACCAGCACCGATAGTAATACCGATAAGTTCTAAAATGATTTTCACCTCCTTATTAATTTTTAAAAAAAATGAGGCAACAAACTATTGTCGCCTCGTGGATAACATTCATTCATTAATTATTAACACGATTGGATACTATAATTTTAAATGGATTTTATATAAAAGTCAAGTTAGCAGTCATCCATTAATATCACAGAACCATGTATATTATTAATGCTTTTTTGAATATATTTACTTGCAAAGCCACGCGCATACAGGTACCTGCCAATAGCGGCCCGGCCTTCCTGCGTAGCAGGATCATATTTTTTAGGATTACGTTTTAAACAGGACTGCAGAGTCTTCTCCGCCCGTTCCTGTTCCTCAGCTTCAGAAAACTGCGCTAAAATATCGTTTATATAACGTTCGGCCACATTTTTTTTCTGCAGCTCCAGCCGCAGGTGACATCTGCCATAGTATTTTTTAGAAAGCCAGGCTTCAAAAACCCTCTGTCCATAACGTTTTTCATCTAAGAAACCATATTCCAGCAGTTTTTGGATAGTACTCTTGATGATGACAGCATCTGCACCTTTACGTTTCAGCTTCAGTTCCATATCCTTACGGCTGTAATCACGATAGCTCAGAATATCTAAAGCATAATCATACGCTTCCTGCTCAGTCGTTAAGTTCTTGGACGACCGGTTCAGCATCGCTTACACCGCTTTCTGCGCTTACTAATTTGGCAATAGTATGCTCGCGGATCTTGGCTTCGATCTCAGCAGCCATTTCCGGATTTTCTTTGAGAAAATCTTTGACCTTTTCTTTGCCCTGTCCCAAACGAACCTCGCCGTAGGAATACCAGGCGCCGCTTTTATTGATGATGTCAAACTCTGCACCCAGATCTACGATGCAGCCTTCATGGGAAATGCCTTCACCGTACATAATATCAAATTCTGCCTGTTTGAAAGGCGGAGCGATTTTATTTTTAACGATTTTCACGCGGGTACGGTTGCCTATCATATCGTTGCCGTTTTTCAGAGTTTCAATCCGTCGTACATCCATGCGGACAGTGGAATAAAATTTCAACGCTCTGCCGCCGGTAGTTGTTTCTGGATTTCCGAACATAACTCCGACTTTTTCGCGGATCTGATTGATGAAAACAGTAGCACATTTAGACTTGGAAATGATACCGGTCAGCTTACGCAGAGCCTGACTCATCAACCTGGCCTGCAGGCCAACGTGAGAATCACCCATCTCGCCTTCGATCTCTGCACGCGGTACCAAAGCCGCTACGGAGTCGATAACGATGATATCGATAGCGCCGCTGCGTACTAAAGCATCAGCGATCTCCAATGCCTGCTCGCCGTTATCAGGCTGCGAAATCAGCAGATTGTCGACATCGACGCCCAGCTTACGTGCGTATTCAGGGTCCAAAGCATGCTCAGCGTCGATAAACGCCGCATAACCACCGATTTTCTGTGTTTCAGCGATCATATGCAGGGCAACTGTAGTTTTACCGGAAGATTCCGGGCCATAGATCTCGATGACCCTGCCGCGTGGAATGCCGCCTACTCCCAAAGCTATATCTAAAGACAAAGCGCCTGTAGGAATAACCTCTATGTTCATTTTAGCGCTGGCTTCGCCCAATTTCATGATCGAACCTTTACCGAAATCTTTTTCGATTTGGCGCATTGCATTTTCCAACGCTTTTGTTTTTTCAGCGTTCAGTTTTTCCGTACTCATTTGATCAAGCCTCCTGTTTCGTTGCTGTCAATTACTATCTACAAATAGTATACAAACAACTGTTCGAGGTGTCAAGATTTATTTATTTTTTCAGCAACCGGGCAATTTCTTCCCCGCTGAATTTATAGGTTTCGTTGCAGAACTGGCAATGCACCTCTGTTTCCTCATCCTGACTCATGGCCGAGATATCTTCCTGCCCTAAAGTCGCCAATGCTCCCAATATCTTTTCTCTACTGCAGCGGCATTTATAACTAAGCCCTATGCTCTCCTGAATTGTTACATCTAGACCGCGGGCAATAGTTTCGATCATCTTTTCTGGAGTATAACCCAGCTCCAGCAGCTGCGTAACATAAGGAGTTAAACTGATGTTTTCCTCCAGCTGTGCCAGCGTTTCCTCTGCGCAGCCTGGCATTGCCTGAATAAAGTACCCGCCTGAAGCTATGACCTGCCCCTCTTTATTGACCAATACGCCTAAGGCCACAGAAGACGGTGTCTGTTCAGACGTGTATAGATAATTAGTAAGGTCACTGGCGATCTCGCCGTCAACCAGTTCGGCATAGCCGGTAAAGGGTTCGGCGTTCTGCAGATAACGGGTCACAATAATATTGCCGGCGCCAATAGCGCCGCCAACATCCAGCTTGCCATTTTTCAGCGGCAAAAATACATCCGGGTCACCTACATAACCACGTACATGCGTCCCTTCTGCATCGGCAACGACTTCGCCGATCGGCCCGTCACCCTTTAAACGCAGGGCGATACGTTCATTATCTTTCATAGTAGCTGCTAAAAGCAGGGCTCCGTTCATCGCCCTGCCCAAAGCGGCACTGGCTAAATGGGAAGTATGGTGCCTTGTAGCAGCCTCCTGTACCAGATTAGTAGTGCACAGCGCATAAATGCGTACACCTTCAGCCGTGCCTTTAGTCAGAATATCTTTCATTATATATACCTCTTAGAATCTACGATTAACGTACGTTTAAAATCAGATGTTTTTCAACAGATTGACCATTTCGATAGCAGTCATTGCAGCATCGACACCTTTGTTGCCAGCTTTAGTACCGGCACGCTCAACAGCCTGCTCAATATTTTCGGTAGTCAAAACGCCGAAGGCTACAGGAACACCGGTTTCCAGACCAACATGCGCCACACCTTTGGAAGCTTCGGCACAAACATAGTCAAAATGAGGAGTAGAACCGCGGATGACAGCACCCAAACAGATAACAGCGTCATATTTGCCACTGACTGCAAGTTTCTGCGCTGCCAAAGGGATCTCGAACGCTCCCGGAACCCAAACTGCAGTAATATCCTCATTGTCCATACCATGACGTTCCATGCAGTCGATAGCTCCGCTCAAAAGCTTGCTGGTGATAAATTCGTTGAAACGGGCTACAACAATAGCCACTTTCATACCTTGTGCTGTTAATTGGCCTTCTAAAGTTTTCATATTCATTGCCTCCATTAAAGTTAATTTGATTTTTATATCAGCTGCAGCAGTTGCAATGTTTATGCTCATGACCTTCGTGCAGCTCATGTCCCATTTTTTCCTCTTTGACTTCCAGATAGAACTCGTTAAAAGGGTTAGCGTCGATAACAATAGGCACTCTTTCGCTTACGGTGATACCATAGCCGGAAAGCCCCACACGTTTGGCAGGATTATTAGTGATCAGGCGAATGGTGGTCAATCCAAGATCGGAAAGGATCTGAGCTCCGATACCATAATCACGCAGATCCGGAGCAAATCCCAGCTTTACATTGGCTTCAACGGTATCATAACCCTGATCCTGCAGCGCATAAGCCCTGATTTTATTTGCCAGACCGATACCACGTCCTTCCTGACGCATATACAGTACTACACCGCAGCCTTCTTTTTCTATCATTCGCAGCGCTGTTGACAGCTGATCGCCGCAATCACAGCGCAGGGAACCGAACGCATCGCCAGTCAGGCATTCTGAATGTACGCGTACCAAGACATCTTTTTTACCGGACACATCACCTTTAACGATGGCAACATGGCACAGATCATCCAGATCATTTTCGTAAGCTACAGCGCGGAAATTGCCGTATTTACTCGGCAGCGCGGCTTCTGCCGCACGATGCACCATTTTTTCGTGCGCCTTGCGGTAAGCGACCAAAGCAGCAACGGTAATAAAAACCAACCCGTGTTCCTTAGCAAATTCTTTCAATTCAGGAGTACGGGCCATATTGCCGTCTTCGCTCATGATCTCGCAGCAGATACCGACCGGCTTCAACCCGGCCAGCTTACACAGATCTACAGTCGCCTCGGTATGTCCTGTGCGGCGCAGTACGCCGCCTTCACGCGCACGCAGTGGAAAAACATGTCCCGGCCGACGAAAATCATCAGGCTGCGCGTTATCGTCAGCACATTTTTTCATCGTATAAGCGCGTTCGTGCGCCGAAATACCCGTAGTAGTATCGACGTGATCGATAGATACGGAGAACGCAGTTTCGTGATTATCGGTATTTTTAGCTACCATTGCACCAAATTGCAGCTTATCCATGATCTCCGGAGCTGCCGGCATACAAATCAGACCGCGTGCGTATTTTGCCATAAAGTTTACTGCCTCAGGCGTACACAGCTCGGCAGCCATAATCAGATCTCCTTCGTTTTCCCTATCCTCGTCATCAGTTACCAAAACCATTTTACCGGCTTTGATCGCTGCTATCGCTTCTTCAACTGTATTAAATTTGAACTCTTCCATTTTCATAGCCTCCTTATTTACATAAAACCGTTTTCGAATAAAGTAGCTTTACTCAAAACGCTGGTTTCATCCTTTTTCTCTGCTTTATTGCCAAACTTCAGCATCTGTTCAACATATTTACCGATAATGTCTGTCTCCAGATTGACCTCGTCGCCAACCGTCTTAAAGCCTAAAGTAGTTTCCTTAGACGTATGCGGGATCAGCGATACCGAAAAAGTATCCTCGGTGACATCCGTTACCGTCAGACTGATACCATCGATAGCGATAGAGCCCTTATGCAGGATGTAACGCATCAACTCCGGCGGCGTTTTTACCGTTACCACATTAGCTATACCGTCCTGCCGGCATTTCGCGATCACACCGATCCCCTCCACATGACCACTGACGATATGTCCGTCCAGGCCATCCATCAACCGCAGCGTCCGTTCCAGATTGACCCGGTCGCCGCTGCGCAGATCACGCAAATTGCTCAAACGCACGGTTTCCGGCATCACGTCAGCCGTAAACTCACCGCTGCCCAAAACAACTACTGTCAGGCAAACGCCGTTCACTGCAACGCTGTCGCCTATTTTTAAATTATCCAGCACTTTTTTAGCGGCTACAGTCAGATGATAACTATTCTGCACTCTCTTTAACCCGCGCACAGTGCCAAGCTCTGCAACTAATCCAGTAAACATATCAGCATTTATTCCTTTCCACTCTGCCAGTCAGCAAAATATCTGCTCCCAAAGGCAGTGTTTCTGTCTCCTTCAAAACATAACAATCCTCCATCAGCGCAAAGCCTTTGCCGCCGACCGGAGTCAACGCCTCTTTGCCTCCGATCAGTTTCGGTGCGATAAACGCATAAATACGATCCACCAAGCCGGCTTCTAAAAAGTCACCGTGCACCGTACTGCCTCCTTCAACCAAAATACTGGTCAGATTACGCCCAACCAGCTCCTTTAGCAGCAACGCTACAGGCAGCTTGCCATTGACCGCAGGCAGCTGCAACACTTCTACCTTCGGCAGCGCCTGCAGCGCTTCTGCTTTGGCCTGCTTGGCGCCCGATAAACAAGTGCCTGTGACCAGCAAGGTTTCAGCCTCGCCGTCAAAAATCTTCGCAGTCATGGGTATTTCACAGTTACTGTCCAACACTATCCGCAGCGGGTTTCGCCCCTCTATCAACCTGGTAGTCAGCTCCGGATCATCTGCCAGCACCGTATTCTTACCGACCAGTATACAATCGTGAGCCTTGCGCAAATAGTGCCCATAAGCTCTGGCGTCCTCGCCGGTGATCCATTTCGAATCTCCGGTCCTTGTAGCTATCTTACCGTCTAAAGTCATTGCATATTTCATCGAAACAAAGGGCCTTCCGGTTATGATCCAGTGAAAAAACTTCTCGTTGAGCAAACGTGCCTCTTCTGCACAAACGCCAACAGTAACCTCGATCCCCGCATCGCGTAAACGCTTAAAACCGTTGCCGGCAACCTTGGGGTTCGGGTCTTCGACCGCCGCAACCACACGTTTCAATCCGGCAGCAATAATCGCCTCGCAACAGGGTCCGGTACGTCCAAAATGCGAACAGGGCTCCAGTGTTACATAGATAGTTCCGCCGCGGGCCAGCTTTTTGGCTTCCTTCAACGCATTGATCTCGGCATGAGGCTGCCCTGCCTTATGATGATAGCCTTCGCCGACAACTTCTCCATCAGCGTTGACAATCACCGCCCCAACCATCGGGTTGGGGCTGGTATCACCCTCAGCCAGACAGGCTAAAGCCAGCGCCTGCCGCATATATAATTCATCGTCCATCAAATCACCTTCTTCAAGTAAGCTTACGATATGCCCTGAAATTAGAAAAACCACAGGCAAAACCTTTTGGGGTTTTGTCTATGGCTCAGTAAACAAACTCATAGCCGCCTTTTCTCATCCAGACTATACTGTCGGTACCGGAATCACACCGGATCATGCTCACAAAGAAGCTCGCGGACTATAACCGCCGGTAGGGAATCACACCCTGCCCCAAAGGCTACCGTATTTAATTACTTTTTAAATATAGCACAAAATATCCACAGCGTCAATTTCTTAAAAGCGAACTTCCTGTGAACAAACAGTATGCCTTCTGGCACCAACTATTTTTTGGAAGCAGGCGGACTTGCTCTTACCGCCCGCTTCCAAAGATGGAGGAATGAGTGTAAACTCGTCTTATTGTCAGGCAGCAGCCCAAAGGCAAATCTGCCGTAACAGCTCTTGAAAATTAGCTTCCAGCATTGCTATCGCCTCAGCCGACGCATCATCGATATGCAGGCCTACGGTCACTGTAACAGTATGTTCAAGCATCCTGGCCAGTTCTAAGGCGGCTTTGCGTGCCAGCAGGTCTTCCTTATGCCCTGTAAGGCATAGTACCGATGCAGAAGAAGAAACTATATTTTTATCTTTTAAGCTGGGGCGCGGTACGCCTACGGCGACAGCGCCAATATGCTGCTTTTCACCGCCACCGATAACGACCGTCAGATCATTACCGCAGCGTACTGCCACAGCTTCCAACAAATATTCCTGCGCTCCTAAGGAAAAAGACTTTGCCTGCATTTTAGTCCTCCCCTTTCCAGGCCACAAAATGCTTATAGTCAATACCAAACTGCATCAGGACCTTACCGATGATATGTTGCATTTGCTTTTCTACCGAATTTGACCCATTGTAAAAAGTCAGCATTGGCGGCACAACGACGCAGCCGTAATCAGCAGCTTCCTTGATATTACGCAGATGCAGCCTGCTCAAAGGCATTTCGCGCGGTACGATAACCACCTTCCTGCCCTCCTTTAGACAAACGTCAGCGGAACGCAGCAGCAAATTATCTGCATAGCCGGCTGCTATCCCGGCAACTGTTTTCATACTGCAGGGTATTACGATCATTCCATCAGTTTTAAACGAACCGCTGGAAATACTGGCAGCCATATTTTTATTGCTGTGCACAACATCGGCCAGAGCGCAGACATCCTGTACAGTAAGATCCGTTTCGCACTCAAAATTTTTAACCGCTCCTTCAGTTACAACTAAGTGAACTTCACAATCGGGGAGCAATTTTAAAGCTTTCAACATCTCATAGCCCAAAATGACCCCGCTGGCTCCGGAAATACCAACGATCAGACGCATCTCCAGCCCTCCTTTAACTATAAACTATTTATCAAATAAACCTAACATTGTCCAATATGGCACTTCAATAACAACCGTCATGATATAGATAACTATAATGAACGGAATACCCAGACGGATCGTTTCCTTCTGCGTATACATCCCGTTGTCTTCGCCCTGACCAACCAGCATATTCAAATGCTGGAACGGCAGTACATAGTGGGAAGCAACTGCGGAATAAGCAAGCAGTGCCGGTACCAGCGGCGTGATGCCCATCTGGCTGGTAAAAGTGATCATTGCCGGGATAATGATTCCCATAACGGCGATAACGCTGCCCAGCAGCATATGGATAACGATAGAAACAGTAGCGATAAACGCTGCCAGGATATAGGGATCTGCCGGTACGGCAGCAGGAAGTACAGTCTGAGCTATCCATGCATTCATACCAGTAGCGCCGCCGACACGGCCGATAGCCACTGCCGCCGTCAAAAAGATAAGTACATGCAAAGGCACGCCGTTCCAGCTGGCCGGAGTCAAAATCTCACCGATCAAAGGCATGCTCATAGCCATAGCGATAAAGAGCGTTACCCAGCCGATATCTACACCGTGCATAGTATCAGTCATCCAGAGAATAATTGCCAGTGTTACCCAAAAAGCGGTACGCAGTTCTTTCCCACTCATAGGACCCATTGCTGCCAGTTTGGCACGCATTTCATCCTTATTGACATGAACTTCCTGTGTTGGTTTAAACAGAAACAAAATCATGAAGCAGGTAATAATGCTGACGATAATACTCGGAGGCCCCATCAGCTTGAACCAGCCGAGCCATCCCAAAGGTACACCGGAAGACTGAACTGCCAGCGGGCTGATAGTTGCGTCACCGGTCAGGAAAATCAGTGAAACCGGTACGGAAGATGCGAAAACCGTAAAGCCAATTTTCACTGCGTCAGCACGCGGAATGTTAGCGCTTTTAATAACGACAGCCATAACCGACATAATCAGGAACGCGCGCGGCCATGGGTGCGGAATCAAAAGACTCAAAATAAAAGTCAGAACAAAAATCGCTACGATAATACTCTTAAATGAAGTTACATACGAAATGATAAATTTGTAAGCAATACGTTCGCCCAGGCCTGATTCTTTAACGGCGCCGGCGATCAAATATGCACCTACGATCAAAAACATCATCGGCCCTGTCCAGGTCGAAAAAATAAGCCCAGGTTTTTCAACACCGAAAACTGCCAGCAGTAATAAATATAGACCGGAAGTATAACCTGGCTGTGCGATTTGGAAACCCCAGAAGATTACTGTCATAAACGAAAGCGCCATACAAATCTGACCGTTGCGTGCCAGACCGGGTATATCGGCAGTACCGATCAGCAGCGCGACGATAATACCTAAAAGGAACCCTATTCTTGCCTTATTCAATTTCACAATAAAACCTCCTATCTCTTTCAACTTCCGAATACCCACAACCAATAAATTCTTTTGATATATAATTAAATTTATGTGCAGCAAATTTAATTATTGCAATTTATTAACTTGTTTAGTATTCTTATCTGTAGATACCCGAGCCTTGAAACAGCTCTATAAATTTACTATCGCCTCCTTATTTTTGCCTCCAGCAAAGCATTTCCCTGGTTTTCATCATAGAACCAGCGCGTCTAAAAGGCAATTCAGTTACATCAACGCTCCATTCTTGTTAGGAATTTCCAAAGCCGAAATCCTGTATTCCATAGTCGAATATGTGAATATGACAAAATCGAATATAATTTAAATGGAAAAGATAATTTTTCGAATCGAAGCTGTAACTTTACTACTTAACGACAATACTCTCCTACTTTATGCAGAAAGGCGGATGGATATCCTATGAATCTCAACCAACTGAAATACTTCCTAGCCATTGTCAAAACAGGCAGTTTCTCCAATGCCGCCGATGATATGTATATTTCACAATCTTCTATGTCCAAACAGATCAAAGCACTGGAAACCGAACTTGGCATAGATTTATTTAAACGCGAGCATTCTAAGGTCTACTTGACAGACATTGGTGCCGAATTTGCAAAATATGCCGAATCAACAGTAAAGCAGCACAATGATATGCTGCTTTATTTAGATGAATTTGCTACAAAAAAATCCAATACCATCCGCTTTGGCTCTATACCAGTAGTTTCATCTTATGGCCTAAGCGGCCAAATAGCTGATTTCACCAACAATTACAATCCTAATATCAATGTCGTTATTGATATGCACGAAAACAATCAACAGGAAGTAATGAAAGAATTGTTCGACGGCTCCATTGATATTGCACTGATAAGAACCGATTATCTGGAAAATACTGAAGCCTTCGACTTTATTCCTTATAAAAAAGATGTTTTTGTACTGGTCTGCAATAAAGAACACCCGCTGACAGCAAAAGACTCTGTTACCCCAGAGGATCTTTTGCCTTATCCGCTGTCGCTGCTTGATGTTCAGTCAGTGATCTATACCATAGTTACCCGCGCTTTTGAAAGCCACGGTATCGATAAGCAGCCCAAATGCCTGACGACCAGGCATAAGATTCTGATGGAAATTTTGCAGACTTCACCCAACATCACACTGCTGCCAAACAGTCTGGTCGATCTTGATGCTTACCCGCATCTTACTACTGTTCCCCTAACGGAAGAACTGACCAGCAACGTAGCGCTGATCAAGCTCAAAAAACGCCGGCTCAACAAAATAACTAAGGATTTCTGGACCTACTGGCAAAAAACTCTGCCGCTGCAATAGCACTAACATAAAATCCCCGCTGCCAAGCAACGGGGATTTACTTTTACTTACAACTTATATTCCTGATATTTGCTGCATAAAAATTCCCAAAAACGTTCCGTAGTCTGGTTCAGGACTTTATCTTTACGTTTGACGATATAAACATTGCTGTAGATTGGTACGGTCAAAGGCACATACCTCATTCCTGTAATCGTATGCCCCTGTTCCAGCATCCTTTTGGTAAAAAAAGTAATGCCGACGTTATTGGCAACCATCGAAAAAACATTGCGGTGACGCGTCATAGTTGCCGTTACATTGCTTTCTCTGTTCACCTTACGTAATTCTTCCATTAATATCCTGTAAATTTCAGACTTCGGCGAAATCAAAATGATCTTTTCGTCTCTGAGCATCGAAAACTCAAATTTTTCTAATTGCGCCAGTTCACTTTCCTGCGAACAGATCAGCCCGATCTCATCTGTCATGAACAGACGGTGTTCGTACTCAGGCAGCTGCTTGAAGCCGTCGCGTACAAAAGCAAAATCCACTTTGTCATTTTTCAGCAACATCAGTACGTCTTTTTGCTCTTCTTCCAATATATTGTAATTGACGACCTGTTTTCTGTTTTTGTTCACCTTTTGAAAATCTGACAGAAGCGACGATATTTTGTATGAGCTGACGATCGGAATTGAAGCGAATTTCACTTCCTCAATCGGCGTCGTCTCAAACTCTGTCAGTTCCTTATGCATCTCGTTTTTAATGTCTAAAATCCGCAGAGCGTAGCTGTAAAAGCAGCTGCCAGCCTCCGTCAGTGTGATCTTATTGCCGGAACGGTTAAAAAGCGTTACGCCAAGCTCGGTTTCCAGTGCTTTGATCTGCTTAGACAGCGACGACTGCGAAATATACTCCTCCAAGGCAGCAGACCAAAAACTGCCATGCTTGACGATAGCGACAAAGTATTTTAACTGATTAAAATTCACTTCCACCACCTGCCTTCTTCTCGAAAGCTACTACTTTACTCTATCTCGATTATACGTTAAAACCTCGTCTTTGCGTATTCCAATAGCGCATAGAGGCTTGCCGTTATAGAATCTATAGCTCAATAATACCAACTATTGCCTATATCTTTCCAATACGTAAAAACAGCTTCGCTATTTAGAATAGCCTTGCAGGCAGCAAATATATTATGATGTTTTTGACAGAAAACGTTGCCTGAGACCTGCCTGCAGGTGGTGCAGCCCTGCAGTAGCCTTTAACTGTTAGATATTGCAAAAAACAGTCTCCGCAAAACGCTTCAAGTTTTCAGGCAATGTCAGCTCAATTATCACAAAACAACTATTTAAGGAGGCTTTATCTATGAACACCAAAATCAACGATTTACGCTCCGCACTCGAATATCTGCGCACGATTCCCGGCCAGCTGATCGAAACTGACGTGGAAGCAGATCCCCGTGCCGAGATTTCCGGAATTTACCGCTATGTAGGCGCCAAAGGCACAGTCAAACGTCCTACACGCTTAGGTCCTGCTATGATCTTCAATAATGTTAAAGGCCACCCCGGCGCTAGAGTGGCTATCGGTGTACTTTCCAGCCGCGAACGTGTCGGGCATCTTTTAGGCAGCGCTCCTGAAAAACTTGGCTTTCTCTTAAAAGACTCTGTTTCTACTCCTATCGATCCGGTAGTCGTCAGCAGTGACCAAGCTCCCTGTCAGGAAGTAGTGCATCTGGCAACGGAAGAAGGCTTCGATATCCGTAAGCTGATCCCTGCGCCTACCAATACAGAGGAAGATGCCGGTCCCTATGTGACTATGGGACTCTGCTACGGCACCGATCCTGAAACCAGTGTTACTGATGTTACGATCCACAGACTGTGCCTGCAGGGCAAAGACGAAATTTCCATGTATTTCGTACCCGGACGTCATTTGGATACCTTCCGTCAAAAATACGAAAAAGCTGGCAAACCTATGCCTATTTCCATCAGCATCGGTGTTGATCCCGCTATTGAGATCGCAGCCTGCTTCGAGCCGCCAACAACTCCGCTGGGCTTCAACGAATTGAGTATCGCAGGCAGTATCCGCGGCGAAGGCGTTCAAATGGTACAGTGCAAAACAATCAACGAAAAAGCTATTGCCCGTGCCGAATATGTTATTGAAGGCGAACTGCTGCCAGATGTCCGCGTCCGCGAGGACCAAAACAGCAATACCGGCAAGGCGATGCCAGAATTCCCCGGCTATACCGGAGCCATGAAACCTGCTATCCCGCTGATCAAAGTCAAAGCAGTTACTCACCGTCGCGCTCCCATTATGCAATCCTGCATCGGACCTTCTGAAGAACACGTCAATATGGCAGGTATCCCTACCGAGGCTTCTATTCTGTCTATGACCGAAAGAGCATTGCCAGGCAATGTTAAAAACGTTTATGCACACTGCTCCGGCGGCGGCAAATATATGGCGGTCATCCAATTCGTAAAAAAAGCTCCCCCTGACGAAGGCCGTCAAAGACAAGCGGCGCTGCTTGCTTTCTCCGCTTTCTCGGAGCTAAAACATGTTATCCTTGTCGATGACGATGTTGACCTGTTCGATACGGACGATGTGCTTTGGGCGCTCAATACCCGCTTCCAAGGAGATGTTGACGTTATCACTATTCCCGGCGTTCGCTGCCATCCGCTCGATCCTTCACAAACACCCGATTTTTCGCCTTCGATCCGCGATACCGGTATCTCCTGCAAAACCATTTTCGACTGCACCGTACCGTTCGGGTTGAAATCACACTTTGAACGCAGTAAATTTAAAGAAGTAAACCCCGCTAAATGGGTTCCCGAATTATTCAAAAAATAACAGTATATAAAAACAAGGCTTGAAGCGATCGGCTTCAAGCCTTGTTTTACTTTATGCGTTCGGCAAACTCCAATATGGACTTGTAAGCCGCCTGCTTTTCCTGCGCCGGAAAAAACTCATATCGCAGTTGAAAAGCCGCCTCCTCACAAAAGCACTGTACCGCGGGCGTCACTGTCTTAGCAGCGCCGATCATTTGCAGCAGCACCATCAGCGCCGCACCGCTAAACTGCAGCAGCTCCTTGACCTTACTTTTATATTCCCGCGCCTGCTTCTGGCAACGCGGATAACTAAATGCCAGCGCCACCAGCTTAAAAAGCTGCCGAAACTCCTGCACGCCATCAGTCAGCACAAATTCCTGCAGCGTTTTATAGATTAACTCCCGCGCCTTCAGCGAGGCATGGAAACACAGCAAGAATTCATGGATTTCCTGACGCTGCCGTCTGCTGCCGGCAACCTGCAGACGTTCAGCATATTCCACCAGTTCGGCAGCTGCAATAAACCTGCGGTGCTGTAAAAAACTGCGGCAACGTTCCAGCATAAGTTCCTCCGGCGTTACCAAAAGACCGTTCAAAAGTCCACAGGTACTACCGTCGGCAATGTGCCGATACACACGCAGCCCCTGCTGATTCTCCCAGCCTGTCTCCTGTCCATGTGGACAACGTAATAAAGCCTGCATCAATAATCAATCCCTTTTTCCACGATTTTCTGTGCAATAAACTTGTGCAGATTAATAATCGTCGTATGTTCATAACCGTACTTATCACCTTCATCAAAAGTCAGCTTGATCTGCTCGATTTGATTGCGGCTGCAATAAGCTGTCAGCTCCCGTTCCGCAGCCTCACGATCATTGATCTCGCCGTCTGAAAGTACGAACAGCAGCCTGCGCCTGCCCTTCAGTTTTTGCTCTTCCAGCAGCTGTACCGCCGGCAGCATATTGGTGCCGCCTCCTGACAAAGGTACGATAGAAGTCTGTTCTGCCTTCATATCGAAACTCTTACGCAGGACAGCGCCGCTTTCAAAATCGATCACCAGCGTTCTGATACCCTCAAAATTATTGACCGCTGCCAAAATTTCTACGATTGCTTCAGCGTATTCACGCTCAAAACGATAGGTACTTCCGGAAACATCGCGTAAGATCATGATATCCACAGAAACTCTACGTTTCAGATAATACTGGTAAACCTTACTTTCCTCCCCCGTTTTAGAAGCCAGATAGGCTTCCTGCTGTTTTTTAAGATTCACGTCACCGTCGTAAGCGGCAATAATTTTCATCGCGGTAAAGCTCTGACGGAACATATATTCCAGCTCGTTGATCTCGTAGTGATACTTGCGCACTGTATCCAAAAAGAACTGCGCTGTATCGCTGCCCCTACTCAAAAAACGTCCTGCGCCTGCCAGCTTGCCCACCTGCGTCGCCGCATTCTGCATCTGCGTACGCAGCTCACGGATATTCTCTTTACGTACGATCTCGCACAATTCTTCCGCGCTGACCACCTTGACAGCTGCCATCGAACTGACAGAACCAGACTCAAAACCCGCCTGTTCCTCTTCTTTAGCTTCGTCTGCTCCAGCATTTAATTCCAGTCCCAGCAGCCAATCTGTCAGCAGCTGAGTGGTCGTAAGAACATTGGTCATCTCCGTGCGAATCGCCGCCAGTGACAGCGGCACCATAAAATCATAAAACCCTGGCAGCACGCCCATATTTCCAATAGTGCCATACTGCAAAAAACTATCCAATGCTTTTAACTCGTTGCGGCACGGCAGTTCTTGCGCCAGCTTCAGCCACCCCACAGGGCGCACCGCCATATTCAGCAACGTTAATGCCTTGCCAAATTCCGGTAGCTCACGCGCCAGCTTATATTCGCAAAACTTACGCAATAATCTCTTGTAGACGCAAAAATACAACTTCTCGCTTTGCAGCCTTTCTGTATGCCGATAACCGCCGCAGCCGGTCAAAGACTGGTGCTGCTCATACTTCAGCACGCTCAGTTCACTAATAATGAAGGCGTCCATAAAACTCTTGAGAGACAGCAACTCAGCCAGCACAGAAGCTGACCACACTTCCTGCATCTTTTCCAGATTGACGGCAAAAACATAACCGTCCTCCCTACTGCCTGTGCGGGCGTACAACTTACCCCGGGTCCAGCTTGCCTGCTCCGCTCCAAACTGTTCGTCCGTATCGTAATATTCTATTTTAAATGCCACATCCGGGCAAATAACTGCCAAATTTTCCATACTCCCCACCTAAATGATCGACGAACTTATTTTTTCCTTCATCATCTGCAAATCATAAAAGCCCAAATCTACATCAAGATAATACATAAAGCTTTGCAAAATAATAGCTTTAAAATTCTCTACCCCAATCATGCTCACGAACCGTTCAAACTCCACAATTCGCATGTCAGTCAAATCTAATACGCTGCCTGGCTCTGTTCCCAGTATCCTTTTAGCGATATAACGCCTTGCGCTCTCAGCGTTCTGCGCGTTGGCAAAATGAGAGTCAGACTGCAGCCAGCTTTGCCCGCTCCGCTGCAAAAGCTCCAAATTACACAGCACTACGGCTATAGCTGCATTACGCACTGACAACGGATAAGTGTTGCTGCGCATCTCGCGCATAAGCTCAATGATATATCGCTTAGCGCTTATTGGTACAACGTCGAGGGCTTTGCATTCCTCTGCCACAATCTGATCTACAATCAGAAGCTCATCATCAGCAGCCGGATAATCAAAATAAAAAGAAACCAAACGCTGCGCAAAGCTTTGCGGCAGCTTTACATTGCCAGCATAACGACTGTCATTGGCACAGAATACGATCCGAAAGTCCTCGTGGGCATAGATCATCTTATCGCCGATCGCCGTCACAGACGTTCTATCAAGGATACTGTTAAACATCAAAAGTATCTCCTGCACCGAATGTGTGGCCTCATCGACAATAATAATGCCGCCCTTCTCCATACAATCAGCCACTACACCGTTTTTCACAGACAAGCTGCCGTTCTCCAGCCGCAGACCTAAAATCAGGCTCGTCTTGGTCTGTTCCGGACTCAGTTGTACATAATAGGCCGGCACCTGTCGCTGCCGTGCATACTGCCGAGCCAGGTTCATGGCAATAATGCTCTTACCGCTGCCAGAAGGCCCTACGATATACAGCGGCCAGCGCGTATGCTCCAGCACTCCGTAGCAGCGCTGCAAAAGTTCTCTTCCCGCCTTGCCCACCACAGCCGGTATCTTTTTTAGATCAAGCTGCGTTTTAAAATCCGTCATCGTCATCACCCACCCCTATATATAAAAATGACGGGGGAGCTTACTCCCCCGTCAAAAAAGACTCAGTCAAGTCTCAAGCAGCAATTTATTTCTTTAAAGGCGGAACCGGCGGAATTTGCTGTAAACCGGGAATATCTTCCGGTTTCAGTTTGAATACATCATGTACATGGATCTCTTCGGTAGAGCGCCAGGAATAGCTGCAGGTATCGCAGACATAAACTTCCCAAACATCGCCGACCGGGGATTTAGTCATAACTCTTACTGTCTCAGCATCACAACGTGGACATTTCATAAAAATCTGCCTCCTTTGTATATCGAATGATTATTTATTTTTTTGCTCAGCCATAAAGTCTCTGAAGATAGCTTCCCATTTTGGAGTAGCAGGAGACGGTTTCAGCAGTTCAACAGAACGAGGATTCGGTTCCGGAGCAACCGGAGTAGTAGCGTCGATGATCAGCTTGTCATGCATACCTGCCGGTACCGAAGACGGATCAAGCGGCATACCTGCGCAGTTGGGGATGATCGCAACGTCCTTGCTTGGTTTTACGCGGGTAGTAAGCGCCCACATAACCTGCTCCAGATTGAACGGATCAACGAATTCATCGACAACGATAATGACCTTGGAATAAGGCATACCGTGTGGAGTAGACAACAGACGGAAGGCAACACCTTTGCCGAAGCCGCCATAACGGACTTTTGTTGAAATGATAACACCGATACCATGAGTATACATAGCGTTGACTGCCTGTACTTCAGGCATAGTAGCTTTCAGCTGTTTATACAGAGGAACACTGGTATTGAGAGCCATCAGATAATCAATCTCGGTCCAGGGCATACCCAAATACAGGTTTTCGAATATCGGATTAGTGCGATGTGTAATATGCGTGATTTTAATCTCGCACTGGTTTCTTGCACCGGAATAAGAGCCCGGGAACTCACCGAACGGACCTTCGCAGGTACGAACGCGCGGCATAATGTAACCTTCCAGAATAACCTCAGCATGGGCCGGAACATACAGATGTTCAGCAGTATCGGCTTTAGTGATCTCGGTAGGAACGCCGTCCTGCAGCGCACCGACAAATTCGTATTCGTTCTGGTCGTAGTTGACAGGAGTACTGGCCATAAAGCTAACAAGCGGAGTATTGCCAAGAGCAATCGCTACCGGCAAAGGCTCATTGACTTCTTCGGCTTTTGCGAGCTGGATAGCAATATCATGGAAAGGCAGTGCCTGGATGCCGATGCGGTCGACATCTTTGACCTGGATGCGGTAAATACCTACATTCTGTTTATCCAGATTATCTGGTTCAGCAGGATCACCGGTAACAACAGCTGCTTTAGAAAGGAAAAAGCCGCCGTCCTGATCGTTGATCCTGTAAAGTGGCAGAATATCAAACAAATTGATATTTTCACTAACAGTATTTTCCTTACATGCAGCTTTTTCACGAGGAAGAATTACCGGAGGAACCGGAAATTTATCCCAGCGGCGATTCAATTCATGAAACTGTTCTTTAACAGGAGTATCCTTAGGCATACCCATCATCAGAGCATGGTTGGCCCAGGAACCGTGAACATTAGTTACTACAGAATATTTATAGCCTTTAACCTTTTCAAACAAAACTGCAGGTTTTTTGTCCATGTTAGCACAGGCACGTCCGGCAGCGCCAATATCCGGTTCCGGATCCACCTCGTCTTTAACGCGGATCAACTGACCCTCTTCTTCCAATGTCTTTAAAAATTCTCTCAAATCTTTGTAAACTTTTGCCATGTTTTTGACCTCCTTTATCATCGTTTCACTTGGTAAGGTTTACCCCTTGTCTATATAGTAGAACTGACGACGTTTAATAGCAATTCAGATACAGAGAGAGGATATGCTTTTTAGGAATTTCCAAAAAACAATCGACGCTATTCTTTTTGGGAATAATAAAAAATACCCGCTATTCATCAATTTTGCTTTTCCAATGGTACTGAACTGGTCTCTGCTGCTGCGTATGGAGTAGCAGCTGGGCAGTGCTTACCCTATTGCCTGAACGATTTGAGTAAGGCTATTTCACATAATCTCAGCAAGGAACAATAATCTAAACAAAAATGCAGAAGTTACCGGTTGTACCAGTAGCTTCTGCATTTTATTTTTTCTGCAACCACAAAAAACACTGCAAAATCTTTGCAGTGTTTTAAAAGTCTTGATTAGGATTTTAAACTGGCGATGGCGGCTTTGGTGTCTGCTGCACCATAAACGTACGACCCGGCTACCAGCACGGTAGCACCTGCGTTACGAACCAGTCTTGATGTTTTGTCGTTAATGCCGCCGTCTACCTGTATCTCTATGTTCAAGCCTGCATCGTCGATCATTTTCCGTAACCGGGCGATTTTTGATACTGTTGTTTCAATGAAGCTTTGACCGCCAAAACCGGGGTTGACACTCATCAAAAGCACCATATCCACATCTGGCAGAATTTCTTCCACCAGGCACAATGGCGAAGCCGGATTCAAAGCCACGCCGGCCTGCATATCTTTGTTTTTGATGTACTGCACACAACGGTGCAGATGTTTGGTAGCTTCGGCGTGAACTACTACCATATCCGCGCCGGCATCAGCAAAATCTTCGATATATTGTTCTGGATTGTTGACCATCAGGTGACAGTCAAAAAAAAGGTCGGTGACCTTGCGAATCTTTTTAACGACCGGCGCGCCAAAGGTCAGGTTCGGTACAAAGGCACCGTCCATCACATCGATATGCACCCAGTCGGCCCCGGCAGTTTCAATTTTTTTGATTTCGTCTGCCAGATAAGCAAAATCGGCAGATAAGATTGAAGGCGCTACTTTGATCATTTTCTTCCGTCCTTTTCCTTTTTGGATTTTATTTCTTCTAAAATAGTCAGGTACGATTCGTAACGCGACTGCGCTATCTCTCCGGCTGCCAGCGCATCTTTGACGCCGCATATCGGTTCGTGCGTATGTGTGCAGGGCGTAAATTTACATCCATCTTCAAAGCCTGCAAATTCGCGGAAACATGCCGCCAGTTTTTTATCGTCCAGTTCTTCTAAATTCAAATTGCCAAAACCTGGAGTGTCTGCCAGATAACCGCCGGCAAAAGGCAACAGGTGTGCAAAGCGCGTGGTGTGTTTGCCCCGCCCTATTTTTTCGCTGACACTGCCTGTCACCAGCTGCATACCGGGTTCGATAGCGTTGAGAGTCGATGACTTGCCCACGCCGGAAGGTCCGGCAAATACAGTTATTTTACCGTACAGCCGATCTTTCAACTTGCCAACATTGATTCCCTGCTGCGCAGAGATCGCATAGACCTCGTAGCCAGCCCGTTTATAAACAGCTTCGATCTCGTCCACCAGCCCCGCCGGTGCCAAGTCGATTTTATTAAGGCAGATAACGGCCGAGATACCAGCCTGCTCTGCCAGTACCAGCAGCTTATCGGCCAGCAGGTAGCTGAAATCGGGGTTGATACAGGCAAATGCGACGATGATCAGATCGACGTTGGCAATAGTCGGCCGCAGCATAAAATTATGCCGCGGCAGAATCCTGGTAATCATACTTTCGCCGTTATGATTGGTTTCAAATTCAACTATGTCGCCAGTGCAGAGTGAAAACCTGCTCTGCTTAAGCTTGCCTTTGACCTTGCAGGTGATAAGCTCGTCGGTACCGCTGTCGACATAGTAATAACCGTTATAGGTTTTGATGATTCTTCCCTGGCCGATACTCACAGATTTTTCTCCTCGACCATTTTATTGTTACAGAAGAACTGCACTTTGCCGCTGCCGGTAACTTCCACTTTTTGGCGTATACGTACGCCGGATTTCTGCGCGCCCTGATAAACAGTTCGCTGTCCGTTGGCATCGATCAGGATGATCTGCACATCCTGGGTACCGCTGCCCTGGGGCACGACGAATTCGGCATATTTATTGACGCTTTGCGGATGACTGCCGGATGATACCTGCAATACAACTTTACCGTCGGCGGCAAACTTAGAGCCTGCAGGCGGTTCCATACCTACTATGCTGCCCTCACTGCTACCGCTTTCAACATAACGTACGGTAATATCCATGATACCTAACTCGGTCAGGGCTTTTTTAGCATCATTCAAGCTGCTGCCCATTACGTCCGGCATCGACAGGTCTTTGGGATCGCGGCATACAACCAGATCTACCTTCGATCCCTTTGGTGTCTTGTTTTTAGCCTTTGGGGCCTGTTCCAAAACAGAATCGGCCGGTTTGCCTGCCACAAATTTATAAGTTACAACACCAGTTTCGTAACCCAGGTCACTTAAAAACTTTTTGGCATTGTCCAGCTTCCTTCCAATCAAATCAGGCATTTCCAGCATTTCCAGGCCTTTGCTTACCACCAAAGTGATCTCGCTGCCTTCCTTACGCTTACTGATACCTTCCGGCTCTTGTTTGATAACGTAACCCGGAGTAACCTTCTCGTCGTATTCTTCGTCCAGCTTTACAGTAAAGCCCGATTTTTCCAAGGTTTTCTGCGCCTCCACTACCGACTTTCCAACTACATTAGGCACATCGATGGTTTTGCGGCTGAATACGTTGCCGACCATTAAAAAGATAGCGGACAAGATAGCGACCAGTGCAAACAGCTTGATGTATTTGTTCCGGCGTTCCCGCCTGTTGATAGCAGCAGCTTCCTGCACTATCTCGTCAGTACTTTTGTTGAATGCCTGTTTCATGATAATTGTTTCTTCAGGAGCACCTTCTTCGTTATCGTTGGCCCAGTCGTAAATTTTTCCGGTAGGCTCGGCCAGCTCGTTTCTCGATATTGCCGTAATACCCAGCATTTCGGCATAATCTTCTTCAACGCTTTCCTGCAGCATTTTATTTTTGATATTATAAAGGTCCTGCCACATTTCTTCGGCAGTCGCATAGCGGTCGACCGGGTCTTTGGCAAGCGCTTTGTTAATTACTTCCTGCAGTGAATCAGGCAGGTCGAGATCATAGCTTTTCAGCAGCAGCGGCATTTTTTCGAGGTGCATCATCGCCACAGCAACGGCAGTTTTGCCGTCAAAAGGCACGTGTCCCGTCAGCATTTCGTACAAAACAATGCCCAGCGAATAAATATCGGACTGCGCCGTTACTGGACAGCCGCCAGCCTGTTCGGGAGACAGATAGTGCACCGAGCCAATGACGGACGAGGTATAAACCATCGTCTGACTGGTGACCATACGCGCGATACCGAAATCAGCGATTTTAGGTGTCATGCTTTTATTGATAAGGATATTATGCGGTTTGATGTCGCAGTGAATAATATTGCGGTTATGGGCATGCTGCAAAGCTGCAGCCAGCTCACAGGCAATATGCACGGCCCAGAAAGGTTTGAGCGGACCCTGCTCCTCTAAGATACTTTTCAATGTTTTACCGTCTACGTATTCCATAACGATAAAATACAAACTGTTTTCTTCGCAAACGTCAAAAATATTGACAATTGAAGGGTGGATCAGCCTTGCTGCGGACTGGGCCTCGCGGCGAAACTGTTCGAGCAGGCTTTTATCGTTATTGAACTGAGCGCGCAGTATTTTTACGGCTACTTCCCGATCCAGCAGCATATCCTGTGCCAGATAAACCTCCGCCATACCACCGACGCCGACAGGACGCAGAATCTTATAACGGCTATGTAAAATTTTTCCTACCATATCTGTCATAATCTGTTATCCTCCTCTGTCGGGGTCAAGTCGATCAGAATCAGCGAAATATTATCTCTGCCGCCGTTGTCTAAAGCAGCTTCCAGCAGCACTTCAGCAGCTTCGGCTGTCTGATGCGCCTGCAGGATCTCTCCGATCTGGCTGTCATCCACCATATCACTTAAACCGTCACTGCATAAAAGCAGCTTGGTATCTGCTGTCAGCTCAAGAGTAAAGCAATCTACTTCCAGCTCGTCTTCGGCTCCAACAGCGCGCAGAATGATATTTTTCTGTGGATGCTTAAAAGCCTCCTGCGCAGTGATCTCACCATTTGCCAATAGCTCTGCGACGTAAGAATGATCGCGGGTGACCTGCTGTAAAGCGCCGGCACTCCATGTATAAAGTCTGCTGTCACCTACGTTGACCGCATAAACTTTACCGTCTGCCGCCAGATATACTGCCACGAGCGTCGTACCCATATCATGATACTGTACTTCACTTTGAGCCATCTGCCTAATATGCTTATTGGCCTGCTGCACTGTTTCACGCAGGGCGGTGCATAACTCGGTACCCGTAAGCTCCTTAAATTTTTCCGCTTCCTGCTGCAAAACCTGTAAGGCTTCCCTGCTGGCGGTTTCTCCGGCTGCATAGCCGCCCATACCGTCAGCCAGCGCAAAAAGCTCAGGTCCTGTTGTCAACAAAGCGTCTTCGTTGACAGTTCTTACCATGCCCACATGGGTTTTACTGATAACGAACATTGGCGAACCTCCTAACTTTATAGCTTATGTCTGTTTTTGTCACTAATAACGCCGCTGCTTTCAGTCCTGCTGCTCTTGGGCAAACCGGGCGCGCAGCTGTCCACAGGCAGCATCGATGTCTTTGCCCATTTCCCTGCGGACGGTGGCATTAATTTTATGTTTCTGCAGCACCTTTAAAAATGCTTCAACCACTTTTTTTGATGGGCGTTCAAAGCCTTTTTCTGGCACTGGATTGGCCGGAATCAAATTGACGCTGGCATGTTTGAAACGCAAATGATTAGCCAGCAGCTCGGCTGCTACAGGGTTGTCATTTTTGCCAGCGATCAGAATATATTCATAAGTCACCTGCCTACCTGTATAACCGACATAGGCTTCGGCAGCCTGGATGACGTCCTGAAAAGGAAAACCTTTGTTGACCGGCATCAGCTCGGACCTGAGCTCAGGTTCGGCTGCGTGCAGAGAAATTGCCAGATTGATCGGCAGTCCCAGCTGCGTCAGCTTTTCGATACCCGGGATAATGCCGCAGGTAGAAATCGTCATATTACGGTAACTCATATACAGCGTATTTTCCTGATGCAGGAACTGCAATGCTCCGATAACAGCGTCAAAGTTGAGCATCGGTTCGCCGCTGCCCATAACGACAACGCGGCTGACCTGCTTGCCTTCCCTGACCAGCCTACTGTTAAAAATATAGACCTGTGCTAAAATCTCAGCGGCAGTCAAATTGCGAATGCAGCCGCTGAGACCACTGGCACAGAAAGCACACCCCATATCACAGCCGACCTGGCTGGATACGCAGACGCTGTAACCATAGTCATGACGCATCAGTACGGTTTCGACCGAATTGCCGTCTGGAAATTCGAGCAACACCTTGCGGGTCAGATCGTCCTGCGATACCTGCTCGCGCAGGATCTTAAGCTGCTGCGGCAGGAGTGTAAAGTTTGCTTCTAAGATTGCGATATCCGCTTTGGAAAGATTGCGCATCTGATCAAAAGCAGTTACGGATTTTTGGTATAACCATTGATAAACCTGAACCGCGCGGAATTTTTTCAATCCGGCAGCCACCAAAAGTTCCTGTAATTCAATTAAAGATAAGCCAAAAAGCTCTTTTTTCACAGCCTACTCCTTACGCACCAAAGCGCAGATATAGAAACCATCGGTACCATCGCGCTGCGGCAGCAGCTGCAATTCGTCCACTGTTTCACCTGTCAGCGGGTGCTGAAAACCGGCATAATGCCAGTTGGGATTATTTTCTAAAAATTCAGCGGGGATGTAATGATTTTCGGCCTGCTCTAAAGTGCAGGTACTATAGACCAGCCTGCCGCCAGGTTTGACATAACGGGCAGCATTGCGCAGAATATCACGCTGCAGCGGCGGGAAAGTTTTCAGATCAAGCTTATTTTTCTTCCAGCGTGCTTCGGCACGACGGCGCAGTACGCCAAGCCCAGAACAGGGAGCATCTACCAGCACACAGTCTGCCATTGACTCCCACTCAGGCTTAAACTCTGCCGCATCCTGCAGCGACGGTTCAATGATCGTAATGCCCAGCCGCCTGCTGTTTTCTTCGATCAGCTTAATTTTATGCTCGTGGATATCAGTAGCGTAGATAACGCCTTTGTTTTGCATCAGCTGCGCTAAATGGGTCGTTTTCCCGCCCGGCGCACTGCAAACGTCGATAATTGTCTGCCCGGGCTGAGGTGCTAAAACCGGCGCTACCAGCATCGAACTTTCGTCCTGCACATAAAACATATCATTGTATTTACTGAACAAAACACTGAGCGCCGGAATCTTGGTACAGACGATACCATCTTCGCACCATTTGGAAGGTTCGGCCTCAAAGCCATCCTCCTGCAAACTCGCCAGAAGTTTTTTGCGGTCAGTCACCAAAGTGTTTACACGCAGTGTCAGCGGCGGTGGCTCGTTATCAAAGCGGCACAAAGCCTGCGCTCCTTCAAAACCGAATTGTTTGAGCCAACGTTTTACAAGCCAGTCCGGATGGAACTCTTTCAGTGCTAAATACTGCCTGGGATCTTTTTCTGCTTCCGGATAAACGATACTTTCCTTACTGCGCACCGCTCCGCGCAGCACGCCGTTCACAAATTTTACGATGCCTTCATGCCCGAACTTCTTCGCCAGATTAACGGACTCGTTACAAGCAGCAGAGGCCGGTATGCGTTCCAAAAAATAAATTTGGAAAACACCCAGCCGTAATATATTTAAAATCATCGGTTCGATTTTGCCAAGAGGACGTGATACCAGCTGCTGCAGCAGCCAGTCTATAGTGCCTTTGGCCTTCACCGTGCCGTAAACCAGCTCAGTAACGAACCTTCTGTCTTGTTCGCTATGATTTTGTTTGCTCAGCGCCTTGCCGAGCGCTATATTGGCGTAGGCCCCATCGCTGAAAACGCTGTTGATCACCTGCGCCGCTGTTAAGCGAGCATTTGACATCATGTTCACAGCAGCGGCTTGTTCTTTAATGTTCGCCATGCTTTTCCTCAACTTCTAAAAAGTCTAATACTGCGGCCTCCACACGTTTGATATCAACGCGGGTATTGAAGCAGGGCCCGAAGGGGCGCTCATTGAGCACGCCGACTACCGGTAGCGGGAACACGTCCTGAATACCGCTGGTCAGATCACGTTCACAGGCCACAGCAACAATAGCTTTCGGTCTGATTTGTTTGACCATTTGCCGAGCCAAAGTTCCACCTGTGGCTACTGCCATGTGGATACCGTATTTATGGGCCAGCCCCAGCATATCGCCGACGCTGCAGCCACCGCATTGACGGCAGTTTTCGATATTACGGGTGATCTTATGTACGCAGGTATCCAGCTGGATACAGTGCGGGGTCAGGATCATAATGCGGTCGGCAGGAACTTTGACGCGATGCTGCTTGACCAGATGATTACTGACTTCGATAAAAGACTGCTCTATCTTACTGCGCGGGATATCAAAAATTCTGCCTAAAACAACGGCGAAGGGGAATAAGATATTCACAGCCTTCCAGGCCCAGAAGTAAAAGATCTTCATGATGGGTACACCTAAAATCGCCAGTACGATACCGGCAACACCGGCCAGCAATGCTAAAGCAATAGCGATACCGATGCCGCCGAACACTACAGGCAGCTTGGCGTTGATTTGTTCCAAACCAGGCAGAGCTACGCGCCAGGCCATATAAATGACCATCGCGCCAATAACGGCACTGGCCAGCGTCAGGGAAACAAAGACCCTCTTTTTAGGCTTAAAAACATTTTCAAGTTCAATCATTACTTACCCCTCGATATTACCTAATACAGTGCCGGGCTCTACACCGCGGCCATTGCAAAAAACTTTGGCTTCCATACGTTTTTTCGATTCCGGCTGCACTTCCAGCACTTCCAAGGCACCGCTACCGCAGGCAACTATAAAACCTTTTTTCGTTACAGCCGTAACTGTACCTGCTGGTGCCGTCTGCCCCTCTGCCGGAACTGTTTTCCATATTTTCAGGTTTTTACCGTCCGGCAATCTGGTAAATGCACCGGGAGCCGGATTAAAGCCCCGTACCAAATCGTGTATTTTAGCGGCCGGATTATTCCAGTCGATTTCTTCCATTGCCCGGTCCAGCAGCTTAGCATAGGTTGCTTCAGTCTCATTTTGTTTTTCAGGCTTTGCCGCACCTGAGGCAAGCTCGTCTAATGTTCGCACCAGAAGTTCAGCCCCTTTGACCTTCAATTCGTCATGCAGCTCTCCCATCGTCATTTCACTGCCTATAGGAACGATAACTTTACTGAGCATATCGCCAGTATCCATACCGATATCCATCTGCATGATTGTTACGCCGGATTCTTTTTCGCCCTGCAAAATCGCATAATGGATCGGTGCCGCACCGCGATATTTCGGCAACAGCGAAGCGTGTACATTGACGCAGCCTAAAGGCGGCAGTGTCAAAAGCTCCTGATTGAGCAGCTGCCCAAAAGCGGCAACGACGATGATCTCTGGCCGCAACTCACGCAGCCAGGCAATAACCTCAGGTGTTTTGACCTTCGCTGGCTGATACACAGGTAACCCCTGCGATAAAGCGTATTCTTTAACAGGCGTCATCAGCATTTTCTGCCCACGTCCTTTAGGACGATCGGGCTGCGTGACAACGGCAGCGATTTCGTGCTTACCTGATTCCACCAAAGCCTGTAAAGTTCCTACGGCAAAATCTGGAGTACCCATAAATACAATTCTCATTTTGATCTCCTTTAGCTTGCCGCCTATTCGATACCGACAGGCGCTGTTTCTTTAGGTGTCAATACGGTAGCTTTGTCAATAAACAGGATACCGTCCAAATGATCCAGCTCGTGCTGTACAGCGATCGCCAGAATGCCGTCGCTGGCAAGCTTCATACGTTTGCCTTTACGGTCAAAAAACTCACATTCGATATATTCGGCGCGTTCTACTTCGCCTTCAAAATTAGGCACTGACAGACAGCCTTCGCCGCCGACAACGGAACCTTCCCTTTTGGTGATAACCGGATTGATAAGCTCGATCAGGCCTTCGCCAACGTCGATAACTACTATTCGTCTGGAAACACCTACCTGAGGCGCTGCCAGGCCTACGCCGTCTGCCGCGTACATGGTTTCCGCCATATCGTTCAGCAAACGGACTGTTTTTTTATCTATACGTTCTACTTCTTTTGCCTTTAACCGCAGCACTGGGTTACCGGCAACAATGATATCTAATTTAGCCACGGTTGGACCTCCTTAATTTTTCGTACCTTATATTATACCATAAAATTCAAACTGCAGGCAATTTCTAAACTACGCTGACAGGGTCAACGTCAAAAAAGACATTGCGGCATTCTTTAAATTCAGAATTCCACAAAGCACGCTTGACCAGCTCCATCTGCGGACATTTTACAAGAATGTTCATGCGGTACAGGTCACGTACCTTGGCAACGATCGCCGGAAACGGCCCCAATACCAACAGTGCCTGTTCAGTATGTTCAAGCTGCAGCGTCTGCAGAAAATTAACGATTCGCTGGGCCAGACTGCTGCCGCGCACTTCTTCCTTATCCAATACCGTAATTTTCAAAATTTCGGTATAAGGCGGATATCCCAACTCCTGCCGGATTTCCAGTTCGCCAGCGGCAAAAGCTTCGTAATCCTGCGTCGCCGCCAGCTTGATAACGGGATTATCCGGGTCATAGGTCTGCAGGACCACATGGCCGGCCCTGTTACCGCGCCCAGCTCTGCCTGCAGCCTGTGTCAGCAGAGCAAAGGTTCGTTCCGAAGCTCTGAAATCAGGCAGATTCAGCGTCGAATCTGCCGAAAGGATACCCACCAATGTTACGTTAGGTATATCATGTCCTTTTGCTACCATCTGCGTACCTAAAAGCACATTATATTCACCGCTGCTGAAAGACTTAAGAATATCCTCGTGCGCGAATTTTTTGACAGTCGAATCTTGATCCATCCTCAAAAGCCTGATTTCCGGCAGTTCGGCAATCTCTGCTTCCGCTTTCTGAGTGCCAGTACCAAAAAATCTGATTCGGCGACTATGACAGTTAGGACATTCGTCCGGGATCGGGGCTGTATTCCCGCAGTAATGGCAGCGCATTGCTTCACCGGCACTATGATAAACCAGCGCAACAGCACAATGCGGGCATACAATACTTTCACCGCAGTCACGACACATCACAAAGGTTGAAAAACCACGCCTGTTCAGCAGTACTATAGCCTGCTCTCCCTGTACCGCCGTCTGCAGCAATGCATCGTTAAGCGCCGCCGAGAGCACAGATTTATTCCCCCGCTGCAATTCCAGCCTCATATCGGCAATTTCAACATGTGGCAGCATACTGCCGTTGGCACGCTGCAGCAAACGCAGATGTGTATATGTTCCCTGGCTCGCTTTATAAAAACTTTCCAAATCAGGTGTCGCACTTCCCAAAACTACCGGAATACCGCTCAGCTGCGCCCTTTTCAGGGCTACTGTCCGCGCATGATAGTTGGGCCGCTCGTCCTGCTTGTAACTGCTCTCATGTTCTTCGTCAATAATTATCAGGCCCAGATCACTGAAGGGAGCAAAAACAGCTGATCGTACGCCGATCAGCAGCTTGGCACTGTTAGTACGCATTTTATACCACACATCGGCACGTTCGTTCTGTGACAGCTTGCTGTGGGCAACCGCAACTTCATCTCCGAACCAGGCCTGAAAACGTTTAACGATCTGTGCCGTCAATGCTATCTCTGGTACCAGCAGCAATACCTGCTTACCTGCTTCCATTGCCTGAGCTGCCGCCCGCAGGTAAACCTCTGTCTTACCGCTGCCGGTTATGCCCTGCAGCAAAAAAGTTTCCTGATGTGGCTCTGTAATAGCACTGCCGATAGCCTCAACAGCCTGACGCTGCTCGTCTGTCAAATGCAGACTTTCCTTCAGCTCCGTCCTGTTGGCATAGCTGTTGCGCAAAACACGTTGCTCACTGCGTTCGCTCCAGCCTTTCTCACATAAGATACGCAGTGTCGCAGCACTCACCTGCACTGCCGCCAGTTCTTCCCCGCTTAAAGGGCGTTCGGCTTCTGCCAGCATCTTCAAGGCATGCATCTGTGCACGCAGGCGTTTATTATATGCTGCCAGAGCCTCACGTCCTGCTTTAGTCACAACAAAGCAGATACGGGTCTTGATTTTCAGTTTATTTTCGTAATCATAAGCGATCAACTTACCTTCATCGTTATAAACAGCCTGCCGCTTGATACTGGTTTTACCGGGAATAAACAGCCGCATCGCCTCAGCCGGCGAGCATAGATAATATTCCGACAGCCAATTTGCCGTTGCCAGCATTTCTGCATCAAACCAGGGGCGCGTATCCAGCGTCGCCAAAATTTCTTTACATTCGTATTCTGCCGGAGCAGCCGAGGCCAACGATGTCACAAACCCCTCCACCGTCTGATACCCAAACGGCACCACAACACGCCAGCCCACATCAACGTGGTCCAGCTGCGGCGGTACGGCATAGGTAAATTGTTTGAACAAGTTTTTTACAGGCAGGTTGATTGCCACATTTATATATTTCATGTAATGCTCCATTACTGTAAACTTTAGCTTATTATACTTCTACTATTTAAATGAAAATTCCTTTATTTTTCCTACGGACAACAGTTTTTATACTAAGATAAAGAAAGTCACAGCTCCCGCAGAAGCTGTGACTTTACCAACATTTTAAATTACAAGCCTGCCTGTTCTTTCAAGGAAGCGGCTTTATCCGTATGCTCCCACGGCAGATCAATATCAGTACGTCCCATATGGCCGTAAGCAGCCGTTTGTTTATAGATCGGACGGCGTAAGTCCAAATCTTTGATGATCGCAGCCGGACTCAGCGAGAAGTTTTTGCGCACCAGGTCAGCGATCTTATCATCGTCGATCTTTCCGGTACCAAAGGTATCTACCAAAACAGATACAGGCTGTGCCACGCCGATAGCATAAGCCAGCTGAATCTCACATTTATCAGCCAGTCCGGCAGCAACGATATTTTTGGCAACGTAACGTGCGGCGTAAGCAGCACTGCGGTCTACCTTTGTGGGGTCTTTACCCGAGAAAGCTCCGCCGCCATGACGTGCCATACCGCCGTAGGTATCGACAATGATCTTACGTCCGGTCAGACCGGAGTCACCCTGCGGCCCGCCGATAACAAAACGGCCGGTAGGATTGATATAGTATTTGGTATCAGCGTCCAGCATTTCTGCAGGTACGATAGGTTTAATAACATGCTCCATAATATCAGCGCGGATCTGCTCCATCGGGATTTCCGGCGCATGCTGAGAAGAAACGACTATAGCGTCGATACGTACGGGCTTACCGTCGTCGTATTCAACTGTAACCTGAGTTTTGCCATCAGGACGCAGATACGGTAAAGTACCGTTTTTACGAACTTCCGACAACCGACGGGCCAGCTTATGAGCCAGACAGATAGGCAGTGGCATATATTCTTCGGTTTCGTTAGTAGCGTAACCAAACATCATGCCCTGGTCGCCGGCGCCTACTTCAGTTTCCTCTGCTTTGCCTTCTTTAGCTTCCAGTGCTTTATCAACACCTAAAGCAATATCGGCAGACTGCTCGTCGATAGAGATCAGCACGCCGCAGGTATTACCGTCAAAGCCATATTTAGCACGGTCATAGCCAATATTGACTACAGTTTCACGGGCGATTTTCGGAATATCCACATAACAGTTGGTGGAAATCTCACCGACAACATGGATCTGACCGGTTGCCACCAAAGTCTCACACGCAACACGTCCCATCGGATCCTGTTCTAAGATAGCGTCTAAAACCGCATCAGAAATCTGATCGGCGATCTTATCCGGATGTCCTTCTGTTACAGACTCAGAAGTAAATAATTTTCTCATAATTAGCCTCCTTTTAGATAAAGTACACATCATCAATCTACCTGCTTACTAAAAAAGCGCTCTCATAATGAGAGCGCTGCGTATTATCGTTCAGCATTCTCATCTCACGAATTATCGCAGGACTTAGCACCGTTTTGCAAGACTTTCACCTTACAATGGTTGCTGCGGTTTCACAGGGCCATTCCCTCCACCAGCTCTTGATGAGTAATATTCAATTACAATGCTTATTATAGCGGAACAACTTTCAAATTGCAACAGATTTTACAAAAATCTTTCATTTTTACATCCAGAGGCCTACAAAAGATTATTTCTACGCCCTTTGACCGAGTTATACTATTTACGATTTGCGCAAACGCAGAACAGTATTCAAAAGCTCTTCTGCAACTTCTGATTTGGTCATTTGCTCCAGCTCGCGCACTTCGCCGTCCGGAAACAGAAATTTAACGATATTGGTATCAGCGTTAAATCCTGCCCCCTGCAAAGTGACATCGTTAGCAACGATCATATCCAAATTCTTTTTGCAGATTTTTTCTTTTGCATTAGCGACCAGATTTTGAGTTTCAGCAGCAAATCCTACCAAAAACTGTTTTTCTTTACGTTCGCCCAGCGCTTTTAGAATATCAGGGTTTTTATCCATTACGACAGTTAAGGCGTCGTCAGTTTTCTTTTTGATTTTCTGTTCGGCAACATCATGGGGTCTGTAATCAGCCACAGCAGCAGCTTTGATCACTATATCCATATCGTTGTAAACTGCCAAACAGGCGTCCATCATCTGCTGCGTAGTTTCAACCTGCACCGTTTTGACATTAGCAGGCGGATTCAGCACTGACGGCCCCGAAACCAGAGTCACCTCGGCACCGCGGTCAGCAGCAGCCTGTGCGATAGAATAACCCATCTTACCGCTGGAGCGGTTGCCAACATACCGTACCGGGTCGATCGGCTCGCGGGTACCGGCAGCAGTTACCAAAACACGCAGATTTTTCATATCGCCGCAGCTTCTGGCAAAGAAAGCTTTGACAAATTCCACGATTTCAGAAGGCTCAGGCAGACGTCCCGCACCAGAAGTACCGCAGGCCAAAAAGCCTGTCGCCGGATCCATCACTGTTATGCCATGCGCTTTCAGGCAGGTAATATTTTCCTGCGTCAAAGCATTTTCATACATACCTGTATTCATCGCCGGACAGACGATGATCGGTGCCTGAGCGGCCAGTAAAGTTGTAGAAAGCAGATCGTCGGCAAGACCGTGCGCCATTTTCGCAATGATATTGGCAGTAGCCGGAGCCACTACAAAAACATCAGCCCAGTTTGCCAGCGCGATATGCTCAACATTAAATTCCTGATTACTGTTCCACATAGAAGTCGCAACAGCGTTGCCGCTGATTTCCTTAAATGTCAGCGGCGTAACAAACTGCCGGGCATGCTCTGTCATAACGACACGCACCTCTGCCCCCTGCTTGCGCAGACGGCTTACCAGATCGACAGCTTTATAAACGGCGATACCGCCAGTAACGCCTAAAACGATTTTCTTTCCTTTTAACAACAAGGCACTAAGCCCCCTTATCTCAGCGTACTTTACGCTCGTAAGTAATAACGTCGTCAGCAATCTCGCGCAAAGCGGTGCTTACTTCTTTCTGAGGCATATTCTGATTGCCTACAGTCAATTCACGGGCACGTTTGGCAGCTAAAATCACCAGGGTGTATTTACTGTCAACTTTCTCTGCTAAATAATCGATAGAAGGGTCAACCATACTCATATTTCTCTCTCCTTATGTGCCGCATGGCAAATTTCATTGATAATAAAATAAGTTCTGGCAGCACGGTAACGTTCTGCTTCCATGATCGTCAAAACTTTGCTGGTAGCTTTCTGAGCCACATCATTGACAACTATATAATCATATTCGTTAGCATAAGCCAGTTCACCTGTTGCCGAAGCTAAACGGCGTTTAATAACGTCTTCACTGTCCGTGCCGCGTTTATAAATGCGCGAGCATAATTCATCAAGTGACGGCGGTACGATAAACACAAATACTCCATCAGGAAAGCGTTTTTTGATCTGCATCGCGCCCTGGATATCAATCTCCAAAATAACATCCTTGCCCTGATTCAGCAGTTCCATAACATAAGAACGGGGCGTACCGTAATAATTTCCATAAACCTCGGCATATTCCAGCAGTTCTCCCTCTGCGATCATCTGCTTTACTTCTTCCAAAGATTTAAAAAAGTAATTCACGCCGTCAACTTCGCCGTTACGCGCCTGTCTTGTAGTAACTGAAACGGAATAAGCCAAGTCGGGAAGCTTTTCCCTAAGCATCTGACAAATCGTTCCTTTGCCGGCTCCTGACGGCCCGGACAAAACTAATAATAACCCCTGCGGCTTCACGATTAGCCCACCTTCCGTTTTATTTATTCTTCGTCTTCGTCGTCAGTCTGCACTAAACGGTTGGCGACTGTTTCCGGCTGCACAGCCGATAAAATAATATGACCGCTGTCAGTCACAATAACCGCTCTGGTTCTGCGGCCATAAGTGGCATCGATCAGCATACCTCTGTCGCGCGCTTCCTGAATAATCCTTTTGATAGGAGCAGATTCAGGACTGATGATAGAAATGATCCTGTTGGCAGCTACAATATTGCCAAAGCCAATATTGATCAATTTGATATCCATACTTTCACCCTTTCCCCATTACTCGATATTCTGGATCTGTTCTCTGATTTTTTCTATCTCAGCTTTGATCTCCACAACAACCTGCGCCAAAGTATAATCGTTGGCTTTAGAAGCAATGGTATTTGCTTCGCGGTTGAATTCCTGGATAAGAAAATCGAGTTTGCGACCGACAGGCTGATCTGCATCAATGATCAGCTTGAATTGTTTGATATGGCTTTTTAGTCTGACTATTTCTTCAGTAATACTGGTACGGTCAGCAAAAATAGCGACTTCCTGCAGCAATCGTTCCGGTTCAATGACCTGGTTATGTTTCTCAAGCAGTTCGTTGATCCTGTCGCTCAGGCGGGTCTGGTATTCTTCAACTACCTGCGGCGAACGTTCTTCGATTACTGCCAGTTTTTCGGCAATCAGATCGGCACGTTTAATGAAATCACCATAAATATTACTTCCCTCGGTCTCACGCATAGCTACAAGATTACTGATAGCCTGGCGCAAAGCCTGTTCCAGCTTCGGCCAAACACTCTCAACGTCAAAAAAACCTTCTTGTGCATTGATCACATCCGGGCAGCGTGACAAATATAAAATTTCCGACTGCTCGTTGAGCTTATAATCTTCACAGCCGATAGCGGAACCAACATCACGCAAAGCGTTATGATACGCCAGTGCCAAAGCTTTATCTACTTTAATCGAAACATTTTCTGTATTGGTATAGGAAGCATTGATAAAAACATCGATGCGTCCACGATTAACAGATTTTAAAATAGTCTTACGGATTCTGTCCTCTACCGGATTCAAAAAACGCGGTAAGCGAATAGCTACCTCGTTATAACGGTGATTGACCGTTTTCATTTCAATCGTTACTGAAAACTGCTCATCTTCATATTCACCACGGCCGAAGCCAGTCATACTTTTCAGCAAGCTAAAACCTCCTAAATTTTATGATGATTTATTTCATTTTAATAACGCAGGATCCACAGCAAATTCGCGCCCACCGCAATAAACGTCCTTAATGACCAGTAAATAAGGTTTATCAACATTGAATTCTGCCTGATCAAAATAAAAATTATACTGCAGCTGGCAGATCTTCTGTTTTACTTCCACAGGCTCAGATTTAGCATCCGTTTTAGGTTTCTGCTTCAGATCGATGTCAGCAGGCTTGATTTTATTTTCCTTCAAGGCATCCAGCTGTTTTTGCAGCGCAGCCGCTTTTTCCTGGATCGTTTCCATTCGATCCAGCTTTTTCTGTACTTCTACATCCACAACGGGGTTATTAACAACCTTGTCAAGATATCTGCCGTCTAAATAGTCGCTGTGGTATGGTGTGACAAAATTTCCATTTTGCACAAGCTGCACTTCCACATCTTTTTCATTCAGGATTATCGGTGCATTGATCACCGCACGTATAACTAGCACACCATCGTAACGCGCTACCAGTTCTTTAGCATTCTCCACACTGATATCGGCAGCGTCCTGCGTTTTTCCTGCTGTATCCAGAGCCGTCAGCAGATAAGGTGTATAAACTATGATCCTTTCTTCATCACGATAAGGATTGGTTTCAAAACTTTCAGCAATTACCCACGGCTGCAGCATAACTGCGTCATTTTTTTCACCCTGATAGCTTTTACCATAGGCAATAGCCGCTTCTAAATTCTGATCAGTAGCTGGAAGCGTCGCTTCCGCCTGCAGGCAAAAGGCAACCAGGCACAGCACCAAAAGCAGATTTTTCATAACCGTATCCCCTTCCGATTATTTGCTAATCGCGAAATCTGTTGTATACTTATTCTTGAACTATTATTATATCTTATTCTGCTTTCCCTTGCAAATCAAAATCACTAAAAAACGAAGTAAGAAGGAGCAAATCAATGAATTTAGAAGGTTTGACCTTGCATATTTTAACAAATAAACTAAAAGAGGAGCTTTTAGGCGGCAAGATCTACAAGGTTTTTATGCCCTCATACGAATCACTGCTGCTGCTTGTAAAACGTGAACGCGATACTGCGGCATTGCTTGCTGATTTCAGCGGCGGTTCACCGATGCTGTACCTGCCGGATAAATTACCCGAACGTCCCGAAAGTCCTCCGGCTTTTTGTATGCTGCTGCGCAAGCATCTGGAAGAAGGCCGTATAACCAGAATCGAGCAAAGCGGTCTGGATCGTATCATTACCATAGATATTGATACGATCGGTACTGCTAGGCAAATAGTTACTAAACAACTGATTTTTGAACTGACCGGCAAAAACAGCAATATCATTTTTGCCGAAAACGGGCTGATTTTCGACAGCTTGAAGCATGTTAATAAAGCAATGAGTTCTTTCCGGCAGATCATGCCTAATCTGCCTTATCTTTCGCCGCCTCAGCAGACCGGACTTTCTATTTTAACGGCTCCAGCCAATGCAATCATCGAGGCAATGCGCGAATTTAAAACAAAAAACAGCTTAGCTGCTTTGATCTCTGCCACTACAGGCATTGGTAAAATAACCGCATCCGAGCTTTTAGCTGCGGCTGGTATAGATAGCAACACAACTGCTTTGACTACAAAGGAAGAACAACGTCTCGCCAATGCAATCTATTCATTACAGCAATCAGCTAATCAGCAAACAGCAGCGCCGGTATATGCTGTCATCAGCCGCACTAATCAGGTCAAGACTATTCTGCCTTTTGCGCCCACGATTTTGGAACCAGGCTGTAATACTAAACAACTGCCAGATATCAACAGCGCGCTTAATTATGCAGTCACACTGACACCAATTCAATTACCTGAACAGGAAACACTGCAAAAAATAGTCACTGGCGAAAGCCAGCGTCTGGAAAAGAAGCTGCCGGTTTTAAAAAAAGATCTGCTTACCGCTGATAAAGCTGAAGCACAGCGGATGATCGCCGATACCATCATGGCTAATATTTATCAGATCAGCAAGGGACAGAGTTCCTGCCAACTGCTTAATATTTATGACAACGAGCCGCTTGAAATCCAATTATCCCCCTTACTTTCACCTACTGAAAACGCACAGGCTTATTATAAACGGTACAATAAATATAAGCGTGCACAAAGCGAAGTCCAAAACCAAATTGAAACGACCAGGGAAATGCTCAATTACCTTGCTTCCATTGACGCTTCACTGACTACGGCAACCACCAAGAACGAAATTGCTGAAATAAAACAGGAACTTATCACTGCAGGACTGCTGCAGAATCAGGGCAAAAAACATAAAGGTCAGGAACCAAAATCGGAGCCGCTGCTCATAAAGCTTTCCAAAGAAACAACCTTATATATCGGTAAAAATAATAAACAAAACGACTACGTAACTTTTACATTAGCACGCGGTAAGGATCTGTGGTTCCATACTAAAAACATTCCCGGATCACATGTCGTCTTAAAAACAAATCTTCCCCAGGCAACGGCAAGTGATATTGCAGCAGCAGTTCTACTGGCCTCTTATTTCAGTAAAAGCCGCAGCGGCAGCAAGGTACCTGTAGACTGTACCGAGCGACGTTTTGTCAAGAAACCCAATGGCGCTAAACCTGGGTTTGTGATCTATACCGATCAAACAACCTACTACGCTACGCCTGATGAAGCAGAGGCTCAAAAACTTTTAAGCAAATAATAAAAACACCTGGTTTACCGACCAGGTGTTTTTATTTTACCATGATTATTTTTACAATATCTTTAAAGCCATCAACCCTAAATATTCCTTTAACGCCATTGCAGAAAGCTCCAGCGCAAACCCCTGCGGCATAAAGTTAAAAATACTTAGCTGCATTTTTCCGCTCAGCTGATAGTCACAGGGAAAAGGCACTATGTCCAAACCTTTATCAGCAAAATTCAGTACACTGCGCGGCATATGAAAAGCCGAGGTCACCAATACTATTTTCTGCCACTGCTCTTCATGGCACAACACAGCAACATTAACAGCATTTTCAGTTGTATTTCTTGCTTTGGTATCTGTCAAAATCTGCTGTGACGATACGCCCAGCTCTAACAGCACTTTTTTTGCCACAGCAGCTTCCGTACCACTGTCGGTAAAAACCTGCCCCCCGCTGATAATGATCGGGATATCTAATCGTTTCTGCAAACGCAATCCGGTAATCAATCTATTCATAGAGACCGCCGACAAGGCCTCTCTACCACTGATATCAGGCACATCCCTGACAGCTCCGCCGCCAAGAACAACTACAGCATCAGTTTTACCAGTTATTTTTTCCAACGCCGGAGGAACATACTGCTTTTCCAGTCCCTGCATCAGCATTCCGGCAACAGGCAAAATCGAAAACAGATATAAAGTGACCGTTACTGCTGTTAAAGGATAACGAAGTCTGCTGCGTTTCTTAAAACAATAACAGCACAGTAAAAACAGCATTACAATAATACCGCCGGGTGGCAGCAGCCAGCCCGCAATAAACTTATGTACATACAGCATATTACTTACATTCCTTCACCAGCATCTCATACATCTGTCTGAAAATCTCCGGCTGTAAATTGATCTTATTTAAAATCGTATAACGCTTACGGACTTCTTTGGCAAACATCCAGGCTTTGATAAATTCTTCTTCAGTAACATTCAAAGTTTTTGGGCTAACGGAAATATCGTAAGCTTCCAGAAAATCCAGCAGAATATGATGGTCACGTCCCTGAAGGCGGCAGGCTACGACACTGCCAAGAGCTACCAAAATACCATGCGGGATATTATGCTCAAACAGCTCATCCATAGCGTGACAGAACAAATGTTCCGACCCGCTGCAAGGACGTGAATTACCAGCTATCTGCATCGCCAGCCCGCTCAATACCAGTGACTGGGCCAGCATTTGAATACCGGGAACTGTCGTCAGTGATTTAGCCTCAGAATATAAAAGCGAAGTAAACGCCGTTTCAGAAAGCATATAGGCAAAATCGTTAGGACGATCGCTGTTTTCTTCACAACCCAGCTTCCAATCATACAGTGCCGTATAATTACTGATCGTATCACCAACACCGGCTTTCATCAAAAGCCTCGGCGCATCAAAAACAATATCTGTATCGATCAATAATCCGTCAGGAATTTTAGAAGTAAAAGAATGTTTGCGGCCGTTTTCTGCAAACAATACGGAAACAGGAGACGCAACGCCGTCATTACTAAGTGTAGTCGGTATCGCTATATAAGCTACATTGGCGACAAAAGCAGCATACTTGGCCGTATCCAGTGCTGTACCGCCACCCAAACCAATGATCAGGCTGATATTGTTCATTGCTACCTTTTTAGCAACATCAACAGCAAAATCAAAGGAACTCTCCTGAACGGTAATGATTTCAAAATCCAGTAACTGTTTCAATAGAACAACGACTTTTTTCTCTAAAGTCTGTAAAAGCCCGTCTGTCGTTAAAATCAAAGTTTTGGTATGAATAAGTTTAGGCATATATAAACTTAGATTTTTATTGAGGTCCTGAACTGCGTTTTCTTTGACCTGCATAAACAACGGCAAGGAATAATTACTCATAATTTAACCTCCCGGCGTAGTTTTATTAGCATATTATCTATTCCCTATTATATAGCAAAATCATTGTTACTAACAGCATTATTACTAAAAGAAAACAATATTTTACAAAACTCTGTCACCTTAACAGGAATATAAAAAAGCCTGCCGAAAAGGCAGGCTCTGATACTCAAAATTATTTACGGATGCCAAGTTTAGCAATGATAGCGCGATAACGTTCGATATCTTTAGCCATCAGATAGTTCAGCAGACCACGACGTTGACCAACCATTTTCAGCAGGCCGCGACGGGAATGATGATCTTTTTTGTGTTCTTTCAGATGCTCGGTCAAATATTTGATGCGTTCGCTCAAAACAGCGATTTGTACTTCCGGAGATCCGGTGTCGCCTTCATGACGTGCATTTTCAAGAATAAGTTGTTGTTTTCTTTCAGCTGTTAACATTTTAATTCCTCCATTTTTTATAATCCCCAAAGCATAGAAGTCGTTGGAGAAGCGAACATCCAAGCCTTGGTTAAAGTACTTATGTAGTATACCACACTTGACTTTTAAAGACAACTATTTTTGTAACATTGGAAATAGTTTTTAATATTTTCGCGATCTTCAGTAATACGCGCTTTCAGCTCATCGATACTGGCAAACTTTTCTTCACCGCGTATATATTTATAAAAGTAAACAGTGATCTCCCTACCATACAGATCGCCTTGAAAATCAAACAGATTTACCTCCAGACGTGCATGCTCCACATCGCCAAAAGTAGGGTTATTGCCGATATTGGCCATACCGAAATACAGCTTATCGCCTACCTTGACCTTGACCGCATAACCACCAGTTGCCGGCACAGCAGTTTCACTGCGCTGCAGTTCGATATTAGCAGTTGGAAAACCAATTGTCCTGCCGCGCTGCGCTCCATGCGTAACTATACCGGTGAGCGCATAAGCCCGCCCCAGCATCTGATTAGCATACTCCACATGCCCTGCCTGAATCAGGCTTCTGATACCAGTACTGCTGATAACGTTTTTACCGCATTTGACCAGTTGCCTGATAATCACGGTAAAGTGATCGTGCAATCCGGTACGCTGCAAAGTATCTGTTTTACCGCTGCCTAAAAACCCATAGCTGAAATTTTCACCTACTACTAAGCATCGATAATTAAATACAGCCAGTTTTTTCAAAAACTCATCCGGCGATAATTCGGCTAAATCATGATCAAAAGGTACGTTCACCAAAATATCAACGCCTAATTTTTCCAGGTATTTTATTTTTTGCTGCTGCGTAATAATTCGCACCGGCACTAAATCAGGCTTGATCAGGGATAATGGATGATTGCTGAATGTAAAAACAATCAGCTTCAAACCATGCTTTTGGGCATAATCACGTGCTGTTTTTATAATATCCTGGTGACCTAAATGCAGCCCATCAAAAGTTCCCAAAGCAATAACACTGGGACTATATTCAGTTTTCACAGCTTCTAATGAAGTAATGATTTCCATATCTGCCTCAATCTAAATCATTTCCGCATCTGCTTGAAATTGTTTCAATATTTTTTCCGCTTTAACGAGCTCGGACTCTGCACTGCCAATGCCAAGAAAATCACCTGTAATCGTTTTCAATCGGTATACACCGTTTGTAATGCCTCGCACAGTGGTCTTTACCCCCTGAGTAATTCGCAGCGCCTGCTTATCTGTCAAAACCAGTTCCTGCAAATCCTGCACTGCCGCTTCGGCAGGAAGCAGATAAGCATACGGTGCAGCGGCAATTTCTTCAAGAGTTTTAGCCTCTGACAGGTAAAAATCTCCTACCTGCTTGCGTAATAAAAAGCTCATTGTGCCGCACATACCAAGTTCTGCCGCAATATCTTCCAGCAAAGTCCTTACATAAGTTCCTTTTGAACATACAATATCAAGTGTTAAAGAAGTACCAGTTTTATGAAGCAGCTCTAAAGCATCAATAGTAATGCTCCGTGCTTCCCGTTCAACTTCAATCCCCTGCCGTGCCAGCTGATAAAGCTTCTGACCATCTTTTTTTATAGCAGAGTACATGGGCGGAATCTGTTTTTGTTCACCTATAAATTTTTGCAGAGTTTCTTGAATTTCGGCTGCAGTAACAACACGAACCTCCGAACTGTCGATAATCGTACCACTGTCGTCTCCTGTGTCTGTCTTGATACCGAATTTCAGTTCAGCCCGGTAATTTTTACGGCCTTCGACTGCATATTCCAATAGCCTTGTTGCCGTACCGATAAAAACAGGCAGTACTCCCGCGGCATCAGGATCAAGTGTGCCGCCGTGTCCGATTTTCTTAGTTTGCAAAGTCCTGCGCAAAAAGCCGACCACATCGTGAGACGTCATTCCACAGGGCTTGAGTACATTCAAAATGCCTGATGTCATACTAATTTTTCCTTTAAGGCTTTCAAAAGCTGCTGCTGCGCTTCAGGTAAAGAGGCTTCGATAGTACAGCCTGCCGCGCGCAGATGACCGCCGCCGCCGAAGGTAATAGCGATTTCAGAAACATCAAGGTTACGAGACCGCATACTGACACGGGTAACAGCTTTTTCCACAGCTTTAAACATAATAGCAACTTCGACGCCTTCAATATACCTTGGATAAGAAATGAAGGTATCTGTATCAACATCTTTGTCATACATTTCGTTATTAATAGAAATATATGCAATTTTACCATCAGCATCAAAGGTCAATGTTTCCAGAACCTTTGTCAGCATCTCGATATTAGAGCGCGGCTTAATCTCCATACTGTCAGAAATTTCATTGGGTTTTACCCCTATTTCCAATAAAGCTGCTGCTATCCGCATCGTTTTCGGCATCGTATTAGAATATTTGAAAGAACCGCAGTCCGTATACAGCGCCGTATAGATACACGTTGCCATCTCCAGATCCACTTCAACTCCTAATGTATCAATCAACTCATACATAATTTCACCGGTAGCAGCCGCAGCTGTATCAAGATACAAATAATCGGCATATTCGGTATTAGAAATATGATGGTCGATATTGAGCATTTTAGGAGCACTGACACACTGTGACACGTTACCGGCTCTATCTAAAGAACTGGCGTCGATCACGACTAACAGATCCGCAGCTATCCGCTCATCATTTTGAAAACGGACAAAGCTTTCGATACCGGGTAAAAATTTATAGACCTTTGAGATTTCATCATCAACAGTCACAATGACATCTTTCCCAAGCTTCTGCAAAGCTTTCATCAAACTCAAAGCAGAGCCCAGCGTATCACCGTCTGGGCTCACATGAGAACATAATATTATTTTATTGGCAGCCTGCAGTAAAGCGGCTGTTTCCTGTAGGGAAAAATGCTTACTCATGCGAGGAACCTTCCTCTTCTTTGATTTTCTTCAGCAATCCCTCGATATGTGCACTATACTCCATCGAAGTATCTTTTACTAAAATCAAATTAGGAGCAAAGCGGAGGCGAATCCGCTTTGCTATTTCCGTACGCATAAAACCAAGTGCTTTATTCAATCCCTGCCAGGCGGCTTCATGATCCTTTTCCGGACCATAAAGACTGACATATACTTTAGCAATGCTCATATCATCAGTAAGCTCAACACCGGTAATGGTAACAAACTGGATCCGTGGATCTTTGATATCCATCAGCAGCATTTTACTAAGCTCCTGTTTGATTGCTTCCTGTACTTTTTCTACTCTTAATCTAGCCATAGTTCACCTATTCGACGGCGACTTCTTCCATAGTGAAGACTTCGAACACGTCGCCTTCTTTCAAATCGCGGAATTTTTCCAAAGTAACACCGCATTCATAGCCTGCAGCGACTTCCTTCACATCGTCTTTGAAACGTCGTAAAGTGTCGATTTCGTCTTCGTTGATGACGATACCGTCTCTAACTACGCGCACTTTAGAAGTATTGGTGATCTTACCTTCCAGCACATAGCAGCCAGCAATCAGCATTTTCGAAATAGTGATCATCTGACGAACCTCTACACGGCCCTGGATAGTCTCCTGGAATTTCGGTGCCAGCATACCTTTAATAGCAGCTTCAACGTCATTCAAAGCGTCATAAATAACGCGGTAAGTCCGAACATCTACCTTCTCTGCTTCCGCTGCTTTACGGGCGTTAGCATCAGGACGAACATTAAAGCCGATAATGAGGGCATTGGCGGCTGAGGCCAGCATAACATCGGACTCGGTAATAGCACCTACACCAGCATGTACAACAACGACTTTAACTTCGTCATTTTTTATATTCTGCAAAGAAGAACGCAAAGCTTCGATAGTACCTTGAACGTCGGCTTTAACGACGATATTCAGGTCTTTAATCTCGCCCTCTTGAATACGTTGGAACAAATCATCCAGCGAAACTTTGGAATTCTGCTGAATTTCTTCAATACGTTTTTTCGCAACACGCTTTTCAGCAACACTGCGGGCAATCTTTTCATCAGTAGAATCAAGAATATCACCGGCCAGCGGCACATCGTTCAAGCCTAAAACCTCTACAGGCGTAGAAGGCAGTGCTTTTTTGACTTTTTCACCACGGTCATTGACCATTGCACGCACCTTGCCATAAGCAGTACCGGCAATAATAGTATCACCGATCTGCAAAGTGCCGCGCTGAACTAAAACAGTAGCGACAGGGCCGCGGCCTTTATCAAGCTGCGCTTCAATAATCGTACCATGAGCAGGCAGACTTGGATTAGCTTTCAGATCCTGCATTTCTGCAACCAGCAGAATCATTTCCAACAGTTCGGAAATACCTGTTTTCTGATGTGCGGAAACCGGAACCATGATAGTATCGCCGCCCCAGTCTTCCGGGATCAGCTCATGCTCAGCAAGCTGCTGTTTTACATGATCCGGATTAGCTCCGGGACGATCCATTTTATTAATGGCAACGATAATAGGTACCTTTGCTGCTTTTGCATGGTTAATAGCTTCGAGCGTCTGCGGCATAACACCGTCATCTGCAGCAACTACCAAAATAGCAACATCTGTTACCTGTGCTCCACGCGCACGCATAGCTGTAAAAGCTTCGTGACCGGGAGTATCAAGGAAAACAATCTTTTTGCCCTGATAATTAACCTGATAAGCACCGATATGCTGCGTAATACCGCCAGCTTCTCTTGCTGTAACATTAGCCTTGCGAATAGCGTCAAGCAGAGAAGTTTTACCATGGTCAACGTGACCCATAACAGTGATTACCGGCGGCCTCGGCAAACGTTTAGCCGGATCATCTTCCACTTCCGGAATTTCAGTCGGATCCTCTTCAGGCGGTAACGCGGCAACTTCGACATCAAATTCACTGCCGACCAACAATGCCGTATCAAAGTCGATATCCTGATTGATAGTAACGATCACGCCCAACATGAACAAAGATTTGATAACTTCGCTGACTTCACGTTTCAGCAGGTTGGCAAAATCTTTGACATTGATAGTTTCGCCGATCTCTACATAAGTAGGTTTCTGAACCTCTACTACAGGCTGCTGCACGCGCGGAACATTATTATTGCCGCCCTGGCGTTTATTACTGCGTCCCATATGATTATTACTGCGGTTAGGACGGCTGTCTTTAGTTGCATAAGAACCTTTGATCTGCGGTTTATCTTTACGGGCATTTTTATTAAAAGGTTTATTATTGGCACCAGCAGGACGAGCAGTATTGGCCTGCGGACGCTGTGCACCGGTACCGCCTTGCTGCGGACGTGCATTATTATTGTTATTCATATTTCCCTGTTGCGGGCGCGCATTACCCTGCTGCTGCGGGCGCGCTGCGTTAGCATTATGCTGACCAGGCTGCTGCCCGCGCGGGCCTATATAAATGCCCCCCTGAGGACGCTGCTGCGGTCTGTTTCCCTGCTGCGGGCGTTGTCCCTGTTGATTATTGGGACGATTTTGCGTATTAACGCCCTGGTTAGGACGGTTTTGATTAAACCTCTGACCTTGATTTTGGGTATTAGGACGTTGCCCCTGCTGTTGCTGTGGGCGCTGACCTTGTTGGTTGTTAGGACGATTCTGCTGGCTGATGCCCTGATTAGGACGGTTTTGACCTGCGTTCTGCCCCTGCTGATGATTAACGGCAGCAGGACGCGGACCCTGATTAATAGGACGTTGCCCCTGATTGTTGGGACGCTGACCCTGTTGTTGCTGCGGACGCTGTGTATTCGCAGCGGAATTCTGTTGAGTTTGCACCTGCTTCGGAGCAGCTTCAGCCTGCTTAACCGGCTCTTTTTTCACTATATGTTGCGGTGCAGGAGCAGCCTTCTTCTCCTGTACAGGCTTCCTGGCCGAGTTTTTCACTACCAAATCTCTAACCGTATCGTCTACAGTGCTTAATGTACTTTTTACCTGAATGTTATTTTTAGCTAAAATATCGATTACTTCCTGGTTTGTTTTACCAAGTTCTTTTGCTATCTCATATACTCTATGCTTACCCATTCATCCACCTCCAAGCGTATTTATGTCATATATTTTTATTTATCATATTCGCAAAGCTGTTATCCAAAACAACTACTGCGGTTCTTTTAGCCTTGCCAATCGCCCAGCCCAGTTCATCTCTGGTCAGGCATTCAACCACGGGTGTATCAGACATCTCTGCCATAAAATACATATCTTTTTTAGAATTTTCAGCAGCATCTGCGGCCACAAGCAATAGCTTAGCTTTACCGTTTTTCAGAGCAGATCTTACAGCATAGTCGCCTGATGCCAGTTTACCTGCTTTCTGTGCCAATCCTAAGGCAAAAGTCACACCATTATTCGCCATCAGGCAAATCCTCCAGCAATTTGGCATAAACTTCTTCGCTGACAGGCTTTTCCAAGGCCCGTTCCAAACGTTTTTCCTTCACTGCTTTTGTGATGCATTCTTTAGATTGGCAAACATAAGCTCCACGACCTGCCTTTTTCCCAGTCAAATCAAGGCTTATCTCACCTTCCGGAGAACGTACTATCCTCAGCAGAGTTTTTTTCTCTTTCATTTCATTACAGCCCACACATTTACGTTGAGGGATCTTTTTAATCTTCGTCTGCTTCATAGGCTACACCAACTTCTTGTGCTCCCTGTTCTGCTTCTTCGGCAGCCTGAGATTCACTTTTGATATCTATCTTCCAGCCTGTCAGCTTCGCTGCCAGACGTGCGTTTTGTCCTTCTTTACCAATTGCCAGAGACAACTGATAGTCAGGCACTATAACGCGGCAGATTTTTTCTTCTTCCAGAACTTCAGTACTGACAACCTTAGCTGGCGATAAGGCATTAGCCACATATTGGTCAGGCTCGGAACTGTATTTGACGATATCGATTTTTTCACCGCGCAGCTCATTAACAATAGTCTGAACACGCATACCTTTATGTCCAACACAGGCGCCGACCGGATCAATATTCTCATCCTTAGTATAAACGGATATCTTAGAACGCATACCAGGTTCACGAGCTACTGACTTGATCTCGACCAATCCGTCGTGAATTTCAGGAACTTCCAGCTCGAACAGTCTTTTCAGCAATCCCGGATGTGTTCGGGAAACCATAATCTGTGGGCCTTTGCTGGTCTTTTTTACTTCCACGATATAGGTTTTCATCCTATCATGATATTGATAAATTTCTCCGGGTATCTGCTCGTTAGGAGTCAAAATAGCCTCGGCCTTACCTAAATCAATATAAACATTTTTATTTTCCATACGTTGAATGATACCGGTTACGATATCATTCTCTCTGCTGGAAAATTTCTCGAAAACCATGCCGCGTTCTGCTTCACGGATACGCTGTACAACAACCTGTTTGGCATTTTGTGCTGCAATACGACCAAAGTTACGTGGAGTCACCTCAGTTTCTACAATATCATCGACTTCATAGCGAGGATCTATTTTACGGGCTTCCTCCAGAGAAATCTCATTAGGATCGTCGCCTACCTCTGCCACAATATGACGCTGTGCATATATGTGAAGTTCACCTGTTACTTTGTTCATATCAACACGGACATTCTGGTTAGAACCAAAATTCTTTTTATAAGCTGTTACAAGAGCTTCTTCGACCGCCTGGAACAGGAGTTCCGGATCAATCCCCTTCTCTTTTCCCAATTCCCCTATTGCCAGAATAAAATCTGCGTTCACGTTTCTTAATCCTCCTATACTTTATAATATTTAAAAATCAATATGCGGTCTGATCATTGCGATAAGTTTTCGGTCAATGCTGACCGGATTTTTGGCTTCTTTTCCCTTGATAATCGTTTTTATTTCTATTGTCTCATCGCTGTGACTTATTAAAATTCCAACCAGATCTTTTAAGCCTTCCCACGGAGCAAAAAAGGAAATATCAACTTTACTTCCATAAGCTGCTGTAAAATCTTTATCTTTTTTCAACGGGCGGTCAATGCCGGGTGATGAAACTTCCAGGTAATATTTCTCTTTAATCGGGTCTTTTTCATCTAAAACTGTAGTCAGTTTTTCACTTACTAATTGGCAATCGTCGATTTCAACTCCACCCGGTTTATCAATGTAGATACGCAGATACCAATCTTTTTCACGCACATATTCTACATCTACCAAAGTCAGATCGGTACCATCTAAGAGCGGCGTTACCAAATCAGCAATCAAAGCTTCCAGAGCTTCCTTCTGCACAATACTCACCTCCGGTCTGTAATTTATCTTAAATAAGCGGAAAGAGCGGGTATAGCACCCACTCTCTCAAAAGAAGTCATAAATTTTCTGCTTATATTATACCACCCTGTAAGATTAATTACAAGTTTTTTGTTAACTTCCCTACAATATATATGGCAAAATTCAAACTTTTATCAAGCCCAGTCACAAATTTCAGTTTTTCAGAAAAACAAATTCCTTTGCGGTGGATTGCTCCTTCTGATATTTATATCCTAAACAGTCAAATTTTTTTGTGTCTTCAATGTGTAAAATATTATGCTCGGCACACCAGCGCACCATTTCACCACGGGCCATCTTCGCTTCAGTAGCTTTAACCTTTACTTTACCGTCCTGCCAAATACCAAAAATACAGCTGACATATTCCACTTCCGGCGTCAAATATTTTTCTATAACTTTACTGTATTCTTTTGATGCCAGGTTAAGAATGCTTTTATCGTTTTGCGTCAGCTCAAAATAAAGCCTGCTTCCCCAAAAGTCATACAGATTTTTACACCCGGCAGCCGGCAGCCTTGCCTGCATCTCCAAACGATAAGGAACAACACCGTCCATTGCTTTTAAAATACCATAAAACCCTGATAAAATATTTAAATGTTCTGCCACATAATCAAGCTGTGCATTTTCAAAAACACGCGGTGCCATATATTGATACTGGATACCGTCATAAGCCAATACTGCCGGGGTAAGATTAGCACGCAGACGCATAGTCTGTAAACGCTTATAGTTTAATGCCGCAATCTCATCGTTACATTGCCACAACTTTTTTAGATCATCATACTGCATCTTTCTCAGCTCTGCCAGTAAAATTTCTGTATCTTTTAAAAAGCGCGGTTCTGCCGCAGAAACAAGGTCATCATTATCAATACGCATTTTTTTTGCTGGGGAAATAATTATCTGCATCGTATCCTCCTGCAAGTATTTATCAAAAAGCGCGTCCTTATACAAGAACGCGCTTTTGATTCTCAACCTTTCAAATAGGCTAAAATTTCTTCAGCATTAGTATCAGGATTAGCATTAGGATATGCTTTTTCGATCATACCTTTTTCATCAACGATATAAGTCGTTCTCACTACTCCCATTGATACCTTGCCATACAATTTCTTTTCCTGCCATACATCATAAGCTTCGATGGCCTGACGTTCAGGATCAGCTAAAAGAATAAAAGGCAGCTCCTGTTTCGCGGCAAAATTAGCATGAGATTTTACGCTGTCTTTACTGATGCCGATAACCTCAATGCCCATTTTTTTATACTCACCGTAATTATTGCGAAAAGAACAGGCCTGACGTGTACACCCCGGTGTAGAATCCTTAGGATAAAAATAGACAACTACTTTTTTCCCTAAAAAATCCTTCAGGCTCACAATATTACCATCTTTGTCCTGCAACGAAAATTCCGGTGCTTTTACTCCTGCTTCTAACATACTAATCGCCTCCTAATGTCAGAATAAATCTATCTGATCTGTTTCAGGCAAATCCCCTAAGGCTCCGTGTTCTGCCAATTTTTCAACTACAGCTTTACCAACCTTGGCTCTTACCCGCAGATCTTCCTGGGAAATAAAAGGATGACCGATTTCTCTGGCTTCGCTGATACTTTGAGCGGCAGTAACACCAATTCCTCCCAAAGCAGCAAGCGGCGGCCTCAATCCCTTTTCAGTGACGGTAAAACGCGTCGGATGGGATTTATACAAATCGATACGTTCCATTTCAAAACCACGAGCCAGCATTTCAATCACCAACTCCAGATACGTCACCGTATCTTTATCTCTGTTACTTGCTTTATAGCCCTGTGCATAGACATCTTTAATATAACGTTTCATATAATCAACGCCTTTGACAACATGATCCATATCAAAGTCCGGTGCACGCACAGTAAAGTATGCCGCATAGAATTCACGTGGATAATGCACTTTACAGTATGCTATACGATAAGCCATCATAACATATGCCACTGCATGCGCCTTCGGAAAAAGATACTGGACCTTATTACAGGATTCAATATACCATTCCGGCACCTTTGCGGCACGCATCGCTTCAAGCATGGGTGCTTCCAGACCGCCTTTAGCCGCCTTGCCTTTACGAACATATTCCATAATTTTAAAGGACATACTGGGATCTACGCCTTTCGCGATCAGATTAGTCATAATATCATCACGCGTCGAAATCGTTTCCTCACTGGGTTTACCCTCGCGAATCAGATCCTGCGCATTGTTCAGCCATACATCAGTACCATGCGAATAGCCTGATACCCTGACAACCTGACTGAAATTTTTAGGCTGAACATCCTGAATCATCTGCCGTACAAACTGTGTACCACATTCAGGAATACCATAAGTGCCAACGGCACTGCCGATCTGCTCAGGTGTTACGCCGAAAGCCTCAGTCGAACGGAAGATAGACATAGTTTTTTCATCGCCGACGGGTATCTGCTGCGGTGGAATATTTGTCAATTCCTCCAGCATTTTGATAACCGTCGGATCGTCGTGACCAAGTATATCAAGCTTAACCAGACGGTCGTTGATCGAGTGATAATCAAAGTGAGTAGTTACTGTTTCCGAATCTTTTTCATCGGCCGGTCTGTTCATCGGCGAAATATAATGAATATCCATATTGCGCGGTACAACCATGATACCGCCCGGATGCTGGCCAGTAGTTCGTTTAATACCGGCAAAGCCTTCTACAAGACCTGCAACATGTGCCGAATGCACATGCAGATTTTTTGCCTCATAATATTTTTTGACATAACCAAAAGCCGTTTTGATAGCAATCGTTGAAATCGTACCGGCGCGGCAAACATTATCGCGTCCGAAAAGTTCTTCTGTATATTTATGTGCTGTCGGCTGATAATCTCCGGAAAAGTTCAAATCAATATCAGGTACTTTATCACCATGGAAACCCATAAACACGGCAAACGGAATATCGTGCCCATCACGGATCATCTCTGTACCGCACTCAGGACATGCTTTAGCAGGCAAGTCAAAACCTGACGCAACTTCTTCTTTCATGAAGAACTCGCTGTGTTTACATTGTGGACAGCGGTAATGCGGTTTCAGCGGATTGACCTCTGTAATATCGATCATAGTCGCTACAAAAGAAGAACCGACAGAACCACGGGACCCAACCAGATAACCATCGTCCAAAGATTTTCTTACGAGCTTATGTGCAATATAATACAGAACTGAGAACCCATGATTGATAATGGAATCGAGCTCCATTTTCAGTCTGTCGCTGACTACCTGAGGCAGATTTTCACCATACCATTCGTGCGCACGCTGATAAGACATTTCCTTGATAGCTTTTTCTGCCCCAGGTATAAATGGTGAATACAGCTGATCACGATCAGGAACAGGTTTGATTTTTTCTACCATCTCCGCAATCTTATTCGGATTGGTTACACACAACTCATAAGCAATTTCTTTACCAAAATACTCAAATTCCTTGAGCATTTCTTCTGTTGTCCTGAAATAAAGAGGCGCTTGCTGATCAGCATCAGAATAATTTTGCCCAGCCTGCAGGATAGCCCGCAGCTGCGCGTCCTCCGGATGCAGAAAATGCACGTCACAGGTAGCGACAGTCAGCTTACCCAGCTTTTTACCAAGTTCATAAATTTTCCTATTATGCTCTTGCAGCTGTTTGACTGTGCAGCGCTCCTGTCTGACTAAAAACATATTATTTCCGGTTGGCTGAATTTCCAGATAATCATAAAAAGAAGCTATTTTCTCTAATTCTTCATCGGGACGACCTGCCAAAATAGCCCTGTACAGTTCACCAGCTTCACAGGCAGAACCCAGAATCAAACCCTCGCGATATTCTTCGATAACCTCACGCGGCAGCATCGGCCGTTTATGCAGATAACGCAAATGACTGATTGTTACCAGTTTATACAGATTACGCAGACCTGTTTCGTTCTTTGCTAAAATGATAATGTGGTTATTTTTGACCTTCTTGATACGGCTTTTCTTGATCGTATCCGTCGGCTCCAGATCGATATCATGGCCGTCGTCGTTCATTAAATAACCTTCCATACCGAAAATCAGCTTGATATCCGCTTTTTCAGCTACATCAAAGCAGAACGGAAAAGCCTGTACAACGCCATGATCTGTGATAGCAAGAGCTTTATGCCCCCATTTTATCGCTGTCTCCACCAATTCTTCCATTGGTGTTACACCATCCATCTTACTCATTTTTGTATGACAATGCAGCTCGACACGTTTAACTTCAGCGTTATCCATACGTTCTTTTTTAGGAACAGCTATAATACCCTGAGGACTGATGACCATTTCATCAAATAAAAATCTGTCAGGAGCAACATTACCCATAATACGCAGCTGTATCCCCGGTTTGATCTTCTTTTTAAACTGCAGACATTCTTCCAGATTTTCAAAACGCATTCTAACATAAAGTCCACTGGTTTCATCACTCAAATTAAAAGTGAGCATCACATTGCCGGTACGCAGGACTCGCTCAATAAAAGCAGTCAGCTTACCGTCCTTATCAATGCTTTTTACAAAAGTCCCTTCTACTACGACTCGATTTTCTTCTTCGATAACGTCGATCATCGGCCTGGGCTTACCTTTAAATGCTTTACCAAAAATAAGGCCGTCTTCTTTTTTATTCCCTCCATAGAGAAGGTTATAAGCCTTTTCATAAGCATCGTCTTTACGCTCTGCCTCACACGAAGGTACTGCTTCAAATGCGGCAGCTTCTCCTATTTCAACTGCTTCAGGTTCTTCCGGCGGCAAAGGAATTTCTTCACGCTCCGGCTCTACCTGCACAGACTTATTTTCTGTTTCAAGCTTATTTTCTGTTTTAACCGATTCAGCCACAACGGAAGTTTCCAGCAGATTTGTCTGCTGCAGCTCCACTTTTTTTAAATTAAAAGCAGCGGTAAGCTTATTTGCCACCGCTGCAAGTAAAGTTTCTGTCACGGGAGCAACTGCTTTATACTCTATCTGCCACACGGCAGCCTCGATATCCATAAAGATTTTCTCCGGCTGGATTAAACGAGCACGCAATAATTCTGCTTCCGTTAAGGACTGCTCGGCTAAAAAAGCAAAAAATTTATTTTTATCAGGAACAATACAATATTTCGCCTTCATGCTTGCGTCCTTTCTTACCAATCAACCAACGTTCTCTAAAGTAATGATGCCTTCAATACTTTGTAAACCGCGAATAATATCAATATCATCTCTATCTTTACTTATTTTGAGATACAGCTCTAAAACTACCTCATTTTTTCTGGAGTTGTTTTTTACGTTTAAAGTGCGTACCTTCACGCCATTTTCAGTCAAATACGCAGTAATATTCGTTATAATACCGGGTTCATTTTCGGCAACAATCCGAATAAAGCGGCGGGCATTTCTACTGCTGCCGGCAAAACGTTTTTCCCAGCTGTGAAAAGTTACCAAAGTAACCATCATTACCGCCGTAGAACCAATACTTAAAACATACATCCCAGCACCGGCAGCCAACCCAATGGCCGAAATCATCCACAAGCTGGCAGCTGTTGTTAAACCACGTACGGTAACTCCCTCATGCATTATCGTACCGGCACCAAGAAAACCAATACCGCTGACTACCTGTGCAGCAATACGGGAAGAATCACGATTGCGCGGGAATTCTTCCCCATGCATAGGGTAATCATCATAACCGTACATAGAAACCAGCATAAATAACGCCGCACCGGCACAAACTAAAATATGTGTTCTAAAGCCAGCCGGTCTATCGCCGCTGCCGCGTTCGATGCCGACTATTCCGCCTAAAAAAGCGGCCAATAATAGACGAATAAGCATCTCCCAATCATGAGAACTCATTATCGGCACCTCCTTACTGTCAGTTTAATCTTTTATTTTGAAAAAGCAAGTTCTGCGATAATATTTTTGATATCTTGTACGTAATCGCCATCTAAAGGCAAATATCTGATCTCGCCTGTTTTACGAATTTTAACTTCCAGCTTACCTTCAGTCAATGTTTTCGGCCCAACTACAACGCGCAGCGGATAGCCGATCAGATCAGCATCTTTAAATTTAACACCAGGGCGTTCGTTGCGATCATCGATAACTGTTTCCAGACCTACTTTTTTCAACTGCATATAAATTTCTTCAGCTTTCGCTGCAGATGCTTCATCTTTTGTATTAACAGGCACAACCAGCACGTGATAGGGCGCTATTTCGATTGGCCAGATGATACCATTGTCATCATAATTCTGCTCAATAGCAGCCGCCATCGTTCTGCTGACACCGACACCGTAGCACCCCATTACCATAGGCTGCTCTTTACCGTTTTCATCAAGATAGGTAGCTTTTAAAGCAGAGCTGTATTTAGTAAACAGCTTAAAGACCTGCCCTACCTCGATGCCGCGGGCTTTGCTCACTTCGCCGCCGCAATGCGGGCACGGATCCCCTTCCTGAATAAGACGGATATCTGCTACATATGTTGGTGTAAAATCACGGCCCGGGTTAACATTGATGAAATGGTACCCTTCTTTATTAGCGCCGCAACAAACATTATGCATTTTCATAACAGTAGCGTCAACAACTACTATGACTTTTTTATTATCGATGCCAACAGGGCCCATATAACCGCCGACAGTACCAGCAGCAGCTAATTGTTCCTCTGTCGCCATTTCCAGGTCAATAACGCCGCAGGTATTGATAACTTTGATTTCATTGACTTCGTGATCGCCACGTACAAAACAAAGAATCAAACCTTTTTCACTGTTATAAGCAACAGCTTTAACAGAATGGTCAACAGGAAGTTTTAAATAAGCACACACATCAGCAATAGTTTTACAGTCTGGTGTTACTACCTCTTCTTTAGTCAGCATTGCTTCTTCTTGAGCTTCCAAAGGAAATAGCTCTGCTTTTTCGACATTGGCCGCATAATCGCAGCTGGTGCAGAAAACAATCTCTGCTTCACCACTGTCGGCAATTACCATAAATTCATGGGAACCACTGCCGCCGATAGCCCCGGAATCAGCTTCAACAGGGCGGAAGTTCAGGCCGCAGCGCGTAAAGATATTGGTGTAAGCATCGTACATATCCTGATAAGATTTATCAAGACCAGCTTCGTCACGATCAAAGGAATACGCATCTTTCATAATGAATTCACGGCCGCGCATCAAACCGAAACGCGGGCGACGTTCATCACGATATTTATTTTGGATTTGATAAACACTAAGCGGCAGCTGGCGATAAGAACGAACATCACCGCGGATCAAAGTCGTTACCATTTCTTCATGTGTAGGCCCAAGGCAGAAGCAGCGATTATGACGATCCTGCAACCTGAACATTTCCGCACCGTATACATCCCAACGTCCGCTTTCCTGCCAAATCTCAGCCGGCTGGACAATAGGCATCAAAAGCTCCTGTGAACCTTTGGCATCCATTTCCTCACGTACTATTCTTTCTATTTTTTTCAATACACGCCAGGCAAGCGGCAGATAAGTATAAATACCACCGGCAGCTTTACGCATAAAGCCGGCACGCAGCATTAATTGGTGACTAACAACCTCCGCCTCTGCAGGAACCTCACGCAAAGTAGGAGCATACAGTTTGGAAACTCGCATTATTTCATCTTCCTCTCAACCAAAATTTTCTTAATTTCATCAAACAGCTCGTCAACTATTTTATCTTCGCTGACTTTTTTTATGATCTCGCCTTTGCGGAACAGCAGGCCTTCGCCAATACCGCCGGCAATACCTATATCGGCCTCCCTGGCTTCACCAGGTCCATTAACTACGCATCCCATAACTGCAACCGTAATTGGTTCCGCTATTTCGTCTAAACGGCGTTCGACTTCTAAAGCAAGCTTTTCCAGATTGATTCTGGTCCTGCCGCAAGTTGGACAGGAAATCAAAGTCGGCCCATATTCTCTAAGCCCCAACGCTTTTAAAATATTATAAGCAACCTTTACTTCATTAACCGGATCCCCGGTAAGCGAAACACGAATCGTATCGCCAATACCTTCCGACAATAACGTACCTATACCAACTGCCGATTTAATAATACCGGAATTAACAGTACCAGCTTCAGTAATCCCAACATGCAGCGGATAATCACATTGAGCAGCTAAAAGCCTGTAAGCTGCAATAGTTAATGGTACGTCATGTGCTTTCAAAGAAATTTTGATATTACGATAATCAAGTTCTTCTAAAATATGGATATGACGCCAAGCAGCTTCTACTAATGCTTCTGCTGTCGGATGCCCATATTTTTCCAATAAATCCTTCGGCAGTGAACCGGCATTAACGCCGATACGAATAGGTATATTTTTTATTCTGGCCGCTGCAACTACCGCTTCTACCTTTTCACGTCCGCCAATATTACCCGGATTTAACCGAAGTCCGTTGACACCGGCATCTACAGCCGCCAAAGCAAGCTTGTAATCAAAATGAATATCAGCTATTACAGGAATCGGACTCTGCGCAACTATTTCCCGTAATGCCTGCGCTGCAGGCATATCAGGTACAGCACAACGAATGACATCGCAGCCAACTGCCGCCAGTTCCTTAATTTGTTTCAAAGTCGCTGCAGCATCATCTGTCCTCGTATTAGTCATCGACTGTACTGAAACAGGAGCATCACCGCCAATAAATACAGATCCCAACTGTAATTGTCTGGTTATTCTGCGCTTCATAAAGACACCTCTTTATTTTATCGGCTGATGTCGTTAAACACCGCCAAAACAGTAATACTGAGAATGATCGCTACGCCAACCATTTGAATAGCATTTGTCGCACGCGCTCCTAAAGGCTTGCCACGTACGGCTTCCAGAACTAACAGAACAAAATGCCCGCCGTCCAAAGCCGGCAATGGCAATAAATTGATAACGCCTAAATTAATACTGAGAAAAGCAATAAAGTTCAGTAGCGGAAGCATGCCCTGATTTGCCATCTCACCTGCCATTTTAGCTACGCCGATAGGACCTGAAACATCGGCCGGCGCCGCCCCGGTAATTATTTTCTGCAGACCGTCAATCATCGCAAATATAATATACTTAGTATAGCCAGCGCCCATGGTCGCCGCTTCAACAACGCCTGGCTGATATTGTTCATATGTAGGAGAAATACCTATCAAGGGCCTGCCATACTGCGCATCATAGGCTGGCGTCATTTGATAATTTTTTACTGCGCCCTGATGCTCTGCCGTAACAGTAATCTCCTTATCAGGATACTTCTGCAAGGTAACTACCAAATCATTCCATGTGACAATCTTTTCACCATTAATGGCAAGAATACGATCGCCTACCTGCAAGCCTGCCTGCGCTGCCGCCTTATCTTCCATAATCGTGCCCAAAATAGGCTGATCGACTGGCTTTTGAATACCATTGATCATAAAAATACTGAAAAACAAAATTATCGGCAGCAGAAAGTTCATTAACGAACCTGCTAAAATAACCAACATTCTGGCAGGAATAGATTTTGACTTAAAAGAATCATCGCTGTCAGGCTCTTCTGGATCCATACCGGCTATTTTATTATACCCGCCTAAAGGAATAATTCTTAAGCTATATAGAGTTTCACCAACTTTTTTCTGAAAAATGTTAGGTCCGAAGCCAATGGCAAACTCGTCCACGCGCATGCCTGTCATCTTTGCCGTAATAAAGTGGCCGAATTCATGTACGGTGATCAAAACACCAAAAACAAAAATAGCCGCTAAAATAGTTGTCATGTCCGAGTTCCCCCTCTCATTACAAGTTTTTTAAAATTTCTCTGGTCAGCCTGCGAGTTTCAGCATCTGTCTGCTCTATATCCTCAATAACAGGCTGCAATATATTCTGATGTCTGGCAATAATCTTTTCTATAGTCATCGGAATATCAAGGTATTTAATCTTATTGTCCAAAAATGCGTAAACAGCTTCTTCATTAGCAGCATTAAAGGCACAAGGTAAGGTACCTCCTGCTTTACCACATTCGACAGCAAGTTTCAGTGCCGGAAATGCTTCCAAATCAGGAGCTTCAAACGTCAATTGACCTGCTTTTACTAAATCCAGCTGTCCGAAAGCATTATCAAATCGCTCTGGATATGAAAAAGCGTACTGTATCGGCAAACGCATATCTGGCAGTCCCAACTGAGCCAAAACAGAACCATCCTGATATTCAACCAAAGAATGAATTACGCTCTGCGGATGCACAACTACATCGATTTTTTCATAAGGCATGTCAAAAAGCCAATGCGCCTCAATAACTTCCAAACCTTTATTAGCCAAAGTAGAAGAATCAACAGTTATTTTTCTGCCCATACTCCAATTTGGATGCTTCAAACACTGTTCTAAAGTCACATTTGCAAGCTCAGCTTTACTTTTACCACGAAAAGGACCGCCAGAAGCAGTTATCAGCAACCGCTTAACTTCCTGATGCTTACCACCTGCCAAAGCTTGAAAAATGGCACTGTGTTCACTATCGACCGGCAATAAGCTAACATTGTGCTCTGCTACCTCACTCATAACAATACTTCCTGCAGCAACCAGCGTTTCTTTATTAGCCAAGGCGATGTCTTTACCATGCTCAATCGCAGCCAGAGTAGGTCTCAGACCGGCATAACCGACCATTGAAGCTAAAACTGTGTCAACTTCGCTGAACGTAGCCACTTCTAAAAGACCCGCTTCTCCTGCAAGGATTTTCGTCTTGCCGGTATAACGTTTTTTCAACCGCTCTGCAGCGGCCTCATCAGAAAGCGCCGCAATATCAGGCTGAAAAACATTAATCTGTTCTTCCAATAAAACGTCACTTGTATGTGCCGCCAACGCTCTGATTTTTATCTTATCAGGATTAGCTACAGCAACCTCTAATGTCTGTTTACCAATGGACCCGGTACTGCCAAGCACGGAAACATTTTTCATTTTGAAGCCTCCGAATAACATAATCAGTGTGTTTTAGTCAACAAAACCGAAAACACTAAAACATAATAGCCAAGCGGTATGGCAAACAACAAGCTGTCACAACGATCTAAGACTCCACCATGTCCAGGAAAAATCTTACCAGAATCTTTAACACCAAATGAACGTTTCAAAATCGACTCTACTAAATCTCCCAGCGGCGCAAAAACAGCTACGCATAAACCTAATGAAACTGCCTGTAATATCGCCATATCTAACACCTTTACTCCCAAATAAACCATTACCGCCAAACAACCAATAAATCCGGCTGCAGCTCCTTCTACAGATTTATTAGGACTGACATTTGGACACAATTTACGTTTACCGATCGCACAGCCAACAAAATAAGCAAACGTATCACTGGCCCACGTTCCAAGCATAATCAGCCAGAAAAAACATTCGCCGCCTTCCAAAACAAATGAGCCAATAACCACCGGTTCAAATGGTAACTGCCTTAAAAGACCAAAGTGAAAAAACAGAATGCCGATATATAAAACCGCCATAACCGACAAACCAACATTCTCAACCAAATGACCTTTACAGTGCTTATGCAGGCCTTCCAGTAAAATAGCAATAATAGTTACGACCAGAAAAAGCGGCAGTGAATATAATGTATAAATAGAATCATCCAAATACATCAAACTACCTACCAGCACCAACGTCATAATACCGGACGAAAAATAAAAAACATTATAGCCTTTATTTTTGGCCATATTATAAAATTCCAGCCAGCCGATAGCTGCCAGTACAAATATTGCAGCATTAAAAAGCATACCACCGCTATGAAGCAGCCATACTACTATCGGAATGCCTACCAAACCTGTCAAAATACGAGTCAACATATCTTTTACACCTGCTTAATTTATTTTGTCACTAACCCGCCAAAGCGTCGTTCGCGTCCCTGATATTCTTTGATTGCCTGCAAAAACATTTCAGGGGTAAAAGCAGGCCAATATGCATCTGTAGTCCAAATTTCTGCATATGCTATTTGCCACAGCATAAAATTACTGATACGATTATCTCCTCCTGGTCTGATCAAAAGATCAGGCGCAGGCAAGCCAGCCGTATAAAGATAATTTTCAAAAGTTTCTGCCTGTATATCTTCTACTTTCAGCAAGCCTTTTTCGGTATCTGCCGCAATACGCTGTATTGCCTGTAAAATTTCGGCCTGCCCACCGTAGTTTATTGCCAAGTTTAAAATAATACCGGTATTGTTTTTAGTTGCTTCCACAGCGTGATCCATTTTCTGTTTTACAACTTCCGGCAAACCTTCACGTGAGCCCATAAAACGAACCTGAACATTATTTCGATTAAATTCTTCAATCTCACTGGTCAGATAACGGCTTAAAAGCTCCATAATAAAACTGACCTCAGTAACAGGCCGTTTCCAATTTTCTGTTGAAAAAGCATACGCACTGATAACTTTAACACCAATTTTATCAGCAATTTTAACAATAGTTTTTAAAGTTTCAGCTCCGGCCTGATGCCCAAAGGTTCGCACTTTTCCCTGCGCTTTAGCCCAACGGCCATTACCGTCCATAATAATTGCTATATGCTGCGGCACATTAGCCAAATTAATACCATCGATATCAATATTTACGTCGGGGTTTGTATTCTTCTTGATTTTGAACAAGCTGTTAAACACAAGCACACCAACCCTTCCCTGGGATAAATAAAACTGACAGACCCCCTCTTAGAGGGGGCCTTGCAGTCCTAAAAACTTAAAATCAAGGTTGTTTAATAGCACCTACAGGGCAAACACCAGCGCAAGCGCCGCATTCAACACATTCATCACCGATTTCATATTTACCGTCAGCTTCTTTAATAGCACCTACGGGGCAGGTAGAAGCGCAGGAACCGCAACCGATACATTCGTCTTTATTGATTACTAATGCCATTCTCCAGCACCTCCTTTCTATATTTTTTTACTGTTACAAGAGCTACTTTATTGTCAGGCAGCAAACTCTGCCTAACCACATATTCAACAGCTATCTTCTCCGCCACAACTTCGTTTTGCCGGCGCGGCGGCTGCGTAGCAGCAACCGTATATCCGATCTCGGCAGCTTCCAGTCTGGCAATAGCTTCTGCCAAAGGCAGTGCCAACACGTCAGGTATCAGCATCAGATCTCCATAACTTCCTTTTCTTTATTAGCCATGACATTGTCGATTTCCTTGATAATTTTATCAGTCATTTTCTGAATATCATCAGTACCCTTTTTTGCTTCATCTTCAGTGATTTCTTTAGCCTTCTCTGCTTTCTTAACAGCATCGTTAGCGTCACGGCGCAGATTACGCACAATCACACGTGCATCTTCAGATTTTTTATGAACAGTTTTTACAATCTCTTTACGGCGTTCTTCTGTCAGCTGCGGCAGATTCAACCGAATTACAGCACCATCACTGTTAGGGTTTAATCCCAAATCAGATTTCATAATAGCTCTTTCAATATCCTTCAGAAGATTCTTCTCCCAAGGCTGGATAATGATCATTCTCGGTTCAGGTACAGTAACGCTTGCTACCTGGTTAACAGGTGTCGGTGTGCCGTAATAATCTACCATAACCTTTTCCAGCAGAGCCGGAGTAGCACGTCCTGCACGAACAGAAGCAAGATCTACGCGCAGTACGTCAGTAGTTTTGTGCATTTTACTTTCTGCTAATTCAATGATTTCTTTTACTGTTGCCATGATTATTTTCCTCCCACCAGGGTACCGATCTCTTCGCCTAAGGCAGCACGCAAAATGTTACCCGGTTTATCAATATTAAATACTACGATAGGAATTTTATTATCCATGCAAAGACTGATTGCCGTAGAATCCATTACACTCAATTTTCTTTGAATAACTTCGATATAATCAAGTTTTTCAAACATTACCGCATCTTTATTTTTAGCCGGATCGCAATCATAAACACCGTCAACACCCTTTTTAGCCATCAAAATCGCATCGGCTTCTACCTCGGCCGCCCTTAAAGCAGCAGTGGTATCTGTTGAAAAGTAAGGATTACCAGTACCAGCGGCAAAAATAACTACACGCTCTTTTTCCATATGACGTATGGCACGTCTGCGAATATACGTTTCTGCAATCTGACGCATTTCGATTGCTGTTTGCACACGTGTTGGGACTCCCAAAGTCTCCAAAGCATCCTGCAGCGCCAGAGAATTGATAACTGTGGCAAGCATTCCCATATAATCTGCAGTAGCGCGGTCCATACCTTTCGAACTTCCCGATAAACCACGCCAGATGTTGCCACCGCCGTTGACAATAGCGACTTCTAAACCACATTCCGTAACATCTTTGATTTGTGAAGCTATGGACTCAACCGTTTCCGGGTCAATACCGAACCCTTTATCACCTGCTAAAGCTTCACCGCTCAATTTTAAAATGACACGCTTATACTTCGATTTCTCCGCCACTTCCACGACCTCCTATTTTCTGCAACTCTATATTCTATTTCATATTCTACATTTTACCAATATTTCCTCTTTTTTACCTTGAGTTTTTTGTGAACTACAGCCATTCGGGCAAAAAATAAGAGAACACCGAAGTGTTCTCTTATGCGGTTTCTCATTATTTTACGAAAGACATAACTTCTTCTGCAAAGTTTTCTTCTTTTTTCTCAATGCCTTCGCCCAGTTGATAACGGGTGAAACGGCGAATAGAAATATTCTCACCGATTTTAGCAATTGATTCGGTAATCAAATCAGAAATAGTTTTGTCGGGATCTTTAACGAAAGGTTGTTCCATCAAGCATACTTCTTTGTAGTATTTCTCGATACGTCCTGCAACCATTTTTTCAATGATTTTTTCAGGTTTGCCTTCATTGCGAGCCTGCTCAGCCAAAACAGCTTGTTCATGCTCAAGTTCAGCCGTAGGAACTTCTTCACGTTTGAGGTAAGACGGATTCGTTGCAGCAATATGCATAGCAACGTCTTTTACCAATTCTTTGAAAGCATCAGTTTTAGCAACAAAGTCAGTTTCGCAGTTAACTTCTACCAAAACGCCGATACGTCCGCCGCCATGGATATAAGCTTCAACTAAACCTTCAGCCGCTACACGGCCCGCTTTTTTAGCAGCAGCAGCCAAACCTTTTTCACGCAGGAAGTCGATTGCTTTTTCAAGATCGCCATCGGTTGCGCTCAAAGCTTTTTTGCAGTCCATCATACCTGCGCCAGTACGTTCACGCAGTTCTTTTACTAATGCAGCAGTAATTTCAGCCATTTATTCGTCCTCCAGTATTTGATTATTATTCAGCGTCTTCAGCTGCAACTTCTTCAGCTTCAGCAGCTTCTTCCATTTGCATACCTTGACGACCTTCCAAAACAGCGTCAGCCATTTTTGCAGTTAAAAGTTTTACTGCACGAATAGCGTCGTCGTTAGCGGGAATCACATGATCGATAACGTCAGGATCGCAGTTAGTGTCAACAGTAGCAACAATAGGAATATTCAGTTTGCGTGCTTCAAGCACAGCAATATTTTCTTTGCGGGGATCAACAATGAAGAGAGCACCCGGCAATTTTTTCATATCTTTGATACCGCCAAGATATTTAGTAAGTTTTTCCATCTCAAGACGAAGACCGATAACTTCTTTTTTCGGCAGTACGTCAAAAGTTCCGTCAGCTTCCATAGCTTCCAGCTTACGTAAACGGTTGATACGGGTTTGGATAGTTTTGAAGTTAGTCAGCATACCACCCAACCAACGTTCGTTTACATAGAACATGTTGCAGCGTAAAGCTTCTTCGCGCATAGCTTCTTGAGCTTGTTTTTTAGTACCAACGAACAAAATATTTTCGCCGCGGGCAGCAACATCGCGCAGGAAGTTGTAACATTCTTCAACTTTTTTAACGGTTTTCTGCAGGTCGATGATGTAGATGCCGTTTCTTTCAGTGAAGATGTACGGAGCCATCTTAGGGTTCCAGCGACGGGTTTGGTGACCGAAATGAACACCAGCTTCAAGTAATTGTTTCATGGAAATAATAGCCATTTTTATTTGCCTCCTGTTTTTTCCTCCGCAGAAATCGTCTCTAACCCTTACCGCAAGCGGACAGCGGGTGATCATTCTGCGTGTGTATTTTTACACCGTGTGATATTATACCATAGTTACGGCCTCTACACAAGCTTTTATTCATAATAATCAGCAAAATTTGTTTAATACTTTACACTTAACATGTATACAAAATATTTTAATAATTAAACTTGCCAGCTATATACAGATGTGTTAGATTTTATTTGTTTATTGTTTCTATATTTATTATGAAAGGTGGAATGACTTCCATGAGCTTCAACATCGATAAAATGATCTCTCCCTTTATTAAAGCCCTTCCGCCCTCCGGATTGGCAAAATTTTTAGAAATAACAGCCAACAATCCTAACATTGTACCACTCAGCGTAGGTGAACCTGATTTTGATATTCCAGCAAAAGTACGTGCAGCCTGTATCGACAGTCTGAATGCAGGGAAAAGCAACTATACCTCTACACTGGGAATGCTGGAACTGCGCGAAGCAATAGCTGCTGACACTTACAAAAACTATGGCGTTCAATACGACCCCAAAACTGAAATTATGGTGACTGTAGGTGTCAGCGAAGCATTAGACGTCGTTATCCGCACCATTATGGTCCCTGATGGCGAAATCATTATTCCCGAGCCCTGTTATGTTGCTAATAAAGCCTGCATAATTTTAGCAGGCGGAAAACCGGTACCGGTAGAAACCAAACTGGAAAACTGCTTTGTTCCCACGATCACAGATCTGGAAAAAGCAGTAACTGATAAAACTCGCGCTATCCTCCTTGGTTATCCCAACAATCCTACTGGCGCTATTATGAGCAAAGAGCAAATCAAGGCTATTGGCGACTGGGCTGTTAAACATGATATTATGATCATTTCTGATGAACTTTATGCTCACCTGACTTATGGCGGCAAAAAACATACTATGTTCACAGCCTTCCCCGAGTTCAAAGACCGCACAGTAGTTTTAAACGGTTTTTCAAAAGCTTATGCCATGACCGGCCTGCGGTTAGGTTATTTTACCGCTCCTGCAGCATTCGTCCAGGCGGCAAACCTGCTCCATCAAAATGTAGTACTCTGTGCCAATATCACGGCTCAATACGGTGCTATAGCTGCTTTAAAATATTGTGAAAACGACATGCTGGCAATGGTTGCCGAATATGAAAAGCGCCGTCAGATCATGATCGACGGATTTAAGAAAATCGGGCTGCCCCTTTATGAACCAGAAGGTGCCTTTTATGTATTCCCCTGTATTAAACAAACAGGGCTCACAAGTATGGAATTTGTTGAAAAACTGCTTTCAGAAGAAGAAGTACTGGTTATCCCCGGCAGCAGCTTCGGAGCCAGCGGCGAAGGCTTTATCCGCTGTTCTTATGCTTACAGCGAAGATAATCTGCGGGAAGCATTAACACGTCTTGACAGATTTATCAGAAAATATACAAAATAAACACTTATTATAAAAAGCAGACTGCCATTTAACGGCAGTCTGTTTTTTTATAATAAGCCCACAGGTATATACCAGTTCTTAGCATCAACAGGCAATAAATCGTTTGCCAGGCAAACAACGCCGCCGGAACCAATTCTCAAGGCTTTTTCACCTTCTGCAATCGGTTTCAAAATTTCAAACTTCTTAATTTCTTTTACCGGCTGTGCACTTTTACGAATCGCTAAAGGATATACACATCCATCTGTCTCAATCAAAAGTTCGACTTCTTTGGTATTGAAATCACGAAAATAACTAAGAGGCGGTATCTGACCGCAGTTAATAAAGCTTTTATAAATCTCATTAACAACCCACGTCTCAAAAAAATTAGAAGCCATCGCCCCGGCTTCCAACGTTGCTGCACTGCTCCAACGCAGCAAATATGCAGCAAGTCCAGTATCAGTAAAATAAAGCTTTGGTGCTTTGACTGCATATTTTAAGTTAGGATGCGCAAACGGTTCCAAAAAATATACCAGTCCCGCTGCAGCCAAAACCTTTAGCCACTGTTTCGCTGTCGGTGGAGTTATCTCTACCTCTTTAGCCAAAGCTGCGTAATTGAGCATACTGCCGGTATAATTGGCGGCAGCACATAAAAATCTGTAAAATTGCAATTCATCATTCACCTGTGCCAATTCTTTTACATCACGCTGTAGAAAAGTCTGTACATAAGATGAATAATAGCAGTTCCAATCCTGTTCAGGAGCACTATTCAACGCTGGCATACTGCCTTGCCAAATCTGATCAAATAGATCACTCATCGGCAACAAAGGCGAATCCTGGTTACGCTGCAGTAAAAATTCAGATTTCGGAACAAACGACCCGGCAGGACGATCAATCAATTCACCATAACTCAAACCCAATAAATTAACGATACCAATCCTGCCGGTCAAACTCTCACTGACACCGTGCATGAACTCAAAAGCCTGTGACCCGGTCAGCCAGAAATCACCGTTTTGCCCCTGTTCGTCCACATACATTTTGATATAAGGAAGTAGCTTTGGCGCCATCTGAATTTCGTCAATCAAAAGCGGCGGTTTATAACGCTGCAGAAATAGCGCCGGCTCAGTCATCGCCAAACTGCGTACGCTGATATCGTCCATCGTCACGTAAGTACGAGCGCTATCTGCCAATTTGCGCAATAAGGTAGTCTTACCCACCTGCCGCGGCCCAGTAACAAGCAGCACCTTAAAACAGCTGTTCAGTTTTTTAATTGTCGTTTCTAAATGACGTTTGATATACATTCTAAAATTTTCCCATCTCTATTTTCAAAATACTTATTTTATTTACTAACCTTTATCCGCACTTCTATCAAGATTCCCAGCGCAGTCCAACCGTTGCTAAAAACTTATTATTCATATCTTATATACACCTCATCGTGACGACTGGTAAAACTATTAATGGCAGCATTCAAGCTGCCCTTTTTATTTTGCTTTTTACAACGCGTATTATATATTGCATTTCTTCCCTGTTCTTAAAAAGCAGCAGCCATATAACCGTTGTATCAGCCACACACAAAACCATACCAGCTACAAAGTTTACTATATTTCCTTGGATAAACAAGTATCCATATGCCACCTTGCTCACTACTGCGCAAATCAAAGTGGCAGTAGTAAATTTAAAGTAGTTTATAAAGTAATCCTTTAATTTAAAATTAAGCCCATATCTGAATAGTATATACGGCTCCACCCAGAAGCAAGTCGCCAGCGTGCTGATTATACCACCGCAAACCACGCCTATTACACCATAATGAATAGCAAGGTAAATAGAGGCAACCAGATTTATAATTGATTCCGCTATTGGCTTATAGCGATCGTTCCAGAACAAGCCACAAGCGTCCTTGTACATCAAAACCGCTTTACGCATATATATGAAGTAAAAGGATACCACAATACATAAAACAGTAATGCTGTCAAATAGATAAGCTTTGCCCAGCCACAGCTCTATAAAAGGGTTGAACATAACATATAAACCAACGCTTATAAGTGCCGCTTGGAAGGCTGTTAATAACTCAATGATATGGAACGCCCTTTGCTGCTGCTCCTTACTGTCCACCACCATCATATTGCCAATGCTGGCTGTTATGGCTTCAAAGAACTTGCTCGCAAATGCATTCATAGCACCTATAACCATATAATAGTTACTATACAAGCCAACTGCCGTTAAACCAACGAACTTGGACAAGATGATATTCGAGGTTGAAAAGACTACCGCCCCACCGATTTTGTGAATCACCATGGCTTTTGTATTCCGGATTATTTGCCCCTTTATCGACTTATCTAATGTTCCAGCGGCCTCTTTTAAATAGGGATATTCTTTTTTTGCTTTGTTAGCTATTGTTACATTTTCTAATACAGTGCCCAAAAGCATTAATATAACAAAGCTCCAATAGCTGGTTATAATAAGCAAAAAAATGATTTGCAAAATGCCGACAATTGTCTGCGCAGCAGCTTGATAGATATTTACGTAGTACTGCTTTTGATCCGCAATCAACAAATTCCGCTGGTATGACCAAAAATAACTGACCCCCGTATTAAGCAAGAATACTAGATAAAAATAATGCAGTTCTGGTATATCCGGCTTATCCTTAATAAAGCTATCCAGCCACGGGTAAACGCAAAGCCCGGCAGCAAGTATAACCACGCCAATAGTAATATACACCCTTTTAAACAGCTGCATAATAGATTTAACCGTTTCCTTGTCGCCAACGGCTAAAGGCTTATACATGCTGTAAACAATGGCAGGTGCCACTCCCAGCTCCGCCAAAGATAGCATTGCAAGGATATTCGTAAACAAGCCATTTATGCCTAAATATTCTATGGACAAAGTTCTTACAAAAACCATACGTACCATGAATTTTAAAGCATTTACTATAATGTAATTGATAAAGGAAAACTTGATATTTGCGCCTATTTTATTGACTTGCATTTATTATAATCCTTGTTTCTTTTGTCCAAAGCACATTGCATAACCCAAACCGAGTAATACATATGGCAGATAAAAAGTATTTGCTGTATTACCTAGCCAAGATACAACACAAATAACAAGCCCCATAAAAACTATCGCATAATCTTGCCATAGATTACTATTTTCATAAAGTAAACGCTTCCAAAGTTTCCAAATTGCAAAAAAGAATGGCATCACAAACAATACAAGCCCTCCTATTCCATCTTCCGCAAAGCGTCTAGTATACTCATTAAGCATGGGGTAAGAAGACTTCCATTGCTTTTCATGCAACTGCCTTATCCACATTCGTATTTCACCGCTTTTTAAATTTTCTTTTGGCATGTATTTTTCAAAATAGTATTTTGTATTTTCACGACCTACGCCAAGCAGCCAATGGTCTGCCCCCATTGCCAATTCGCTTTTAATAACGCCGTACCTTGCAGTATTACTGCGTTTATTCCCGCTGGCTACTGAAAGTAAATTATCGTCAATCGCCTTGGAAATGATTTTCTTTGCTACTTTCTTATTGGATGGTTTAGCTGATTTTGCAGTAGGCTTTTCAGTCAGCTGTCCCCCCCTAGTAGATTGTATAGTCTGCTTACTAGAAAGTGTATTACTGAGGACAATATTATGGACTGTATAATATCCACCAAAACCAATAACCACACACAACCATGTTGCTAAACAAACTATAAATGCATTACCACTGATTCTTTTTCTCTTTATAAACAATACGGAAGTAAACAAAATAACAGCAAATAAAAGCATTACATAAGCCGTTCTTGCTTGCGACATAAAGACAAAGTAGGAATAAGCCGCTACAGCAAATGCCCCTATATATTTACAATTTTTTTTTATAGATAACATTGCCATAAAAGCCAAAGGCATAACAGCACCTAAAAACAAACCAATATTAGAAGGTTCCGGAAATATTAACCTCATCTGATTTTTCCACAGTAGTGGTGGATGCCAGCCATAATTTTGGGCTATTGGATACAAATATGGGTTAATGGCTTTTAATGCATCTGCTCCCCATTGACAATTCATTATATAAGCAGTCTCCAGAATGGCATACAATGTGAATACACAAAAAATACCTACCATTGCATTCCGGAACAAAACAACGCCTTTTTTATAGTCATGGTAAAAGAGATTATATACCCATAGTGCACAACCAAAAGTAAAAAAAGCATTTATTATCACAGTCTTTCCTACCCGTATAAAGTACAATAGCTTTGAACCCACCGCATAATCAATATTATTCAATACAGGAAAAATCCGCATTACAGTATCCAGCTTATCATTATTCAGTAAAGTATAATCTAGAAATTGCAAATTATACGCAATACTAGTAATGCTAACACCATATAGTAAAACAATCCATATCCAAAAATATTTCGGTACATAAATCTGCTTTTTATTCTTAATGACATCAGCAGCCCAAACCAACAACCCTAAAATCACAAAGAATATTGATAATTTTGTTGTCATATATCCAAGATATACTTTTATCGAATGTATAAAATGAGAAATTGGCAATGTAATTATCGTAATATAAAAAAGTTTTTCTTGTAATTCAATATACTGATTTTTCACTTTTCATCCTTCTCTATCTATAAGGTTAATCCATTTAGCTACAATAGTTTCCTTCTTAAACTTATCAATATTACCATAGGCATTATCAGAAAATCTTTGCCGTAATTCAGGATTTTCAATAAGCTTGCAAATTTTCTCACTCATTGCATTAATATCAAAAGGACTAACTAAAAAGCCATCTACATTATCACGTATAATCTCCGAGGGGCCTGTTTCTATATCAAAACTAACCAAAGGCAACTTTTTAGCTTTTGCCTCCAATAACACCATCGGAAGCCCTTCATGCCGAGAAGTCATTACCATAAGCGCATATTTATCGTATAATTCATAGATATTATCAACATTACCTTTTAATATAACTTTATCTTTTAACCCATATTGATTTATCAATGTCTGTATCTTGTTCCGATATTCTTGATCGCCTTCACCGTAAATATGCCACTTCCATTCTGGGTACTCTTGAAATACTTGCGAAGATACTAATACTAAATATTCGTATCCTTTACTCTCGTTTATACGTCCAACTGAAATTATATTTTTAGACGTTTTGTCATATTTTATATTATCAGCAGTTAGCTCATTATCAATAAAATTATATATACATTCCATACGTTCGCTTGGCACATTATACTCTCTAGAATATGTCGTCTTTTCTCGTTCTGTCAGTACCACAATTTTATCAGAGCACATTGTTATCAGCTTCTGAAATAAAAAATTGTACAATCTTGTTTTAATGGACAAGTGCTTATATAACTCTGGTTTTGTAGTGCCGTGTTCGCAAAAAATTAATTTAGTATTAGTAAATAGCTTGGTAATTAAAGGTATGATTCCAGTATTCCTTCCAATAATTATCATTGTACTTACATCATTTTGATTTATAAAATTCCTAATTTTTATGCAACTATCAAAAAGAATATATCTTAACCGTTTGCTTTCTTTATACAAATTAAAAAGTTTTATATTTTTATCTAGCTTGTAAGGTATAATTGTACTTTGTGATAAAGTAATAATACAGCAGTCATACGTTTTTACCAACGCATTAGCCAAAACGACAGTTACCCTTTCTGTTCCACCAAGATCGCATATATTACTCTTCATTAACACGATTTTTTTCATGGTCTGCTCCTTAAATTACATCGTCCAAATTTACTCTCTCAAATACCTCTAGCATTCCCCCAGCAGTAGCATTATAAATTTTAACGCCTATGGAATCAGCATACTTTTTTATAACCTTAAAATCTTCAATCATCAATCTACCAGTCTGCGCCCTATACTTTTCACTATCCCTAATACCATGATCAACAGCATATAATTTTTCCGTTGTATAGTTGCAATCAACTCCAAGTAAATATATTTCATCTACTCCACAGTAAAAAGCAAATTGAATAGCATGCATAACCACACTATTAAAATCATAGCTACAAACAGAAATATCAGAGGAACATTTTTTGTAAAAATAGCAAAACGAATTAAATCTTGATACAGGGAAATACTCAACATCTTGTCTATTTTTAGTTTTAAGGCAAGAAGAAATAAACGCATCTTTTGGCATAACATTCTCTAATTTTTCCAATGCCTTAGAATCAGAAATAAAAAAATGAGTGGTCATTAGAGAATCATCAAACCACATACATAAACTATTAACACCTATTGTTATTTCGCCATCTAATGCCTGTAAATTTGTTCTCTTAAGGCTCGGACCAGTTCCAATAACAAAACATCTTTTTCCTTTATATATATCACGATATTTTTTTAAGTAGCCGTATTTCTTATTCGATAACACTCTCTTTTTACAGATAATCCATTCAATTGGATATATAAATAGCAAATATAAGAATTGTCGAATTATTAACATGTAAATTTTATATACTGTATCATTGAATTCAAAGGCACTTCTTACTGTATATTTATTTATCTTCTTCACCTCAATCGGCAAATTAGCCACCGCCGCAAAAATTTTACCAAGGAAAAAACACAAGCCCCTATGTAAATTGGGCATCCAATAATCCCCTTCTTTTTCAAAATACTATACGTTTCAATTTCCCCTTTTTCAATTTTCCATAAGTTTGCGCTCAACCCCCCTGCTCCATATATTGCTTTATATGCAGCAGCCAACTCTGCGTCTAGCAATACGCCTTTGTAATGAAAACAATATTCTAACCACAACAAATAGTCTTCCGAATAACGCTTTCCGCTATCAAACTTTAAATCTGTTTTTTTTACCATAATAGAAGGCGTACCGCCCCTAGGATAATGTTTAAACAAATATCTTACTGGGTTAATCGAAATAATATCTTTTTCCGTAATAGATACGTTCTTCCTAAAAAAGGCAGAATCATTGTCACCTATTATCTGCATATGATGGCAAGTAAAATACACGTCCCTATGGTTATTCATATAGTTAAACTGAATTTTTAATTTATCAGGATGCCATACATCATCACTATCCAAAAATGCTATATATTCACATTTAGCCTCACTGCACCCAATGTTTCTAGCGGTTCCCGCTCCTCCATTTTCCCCCGCATATATCAACTTAATATCTACTAAATGCGCATATCTATCTTTTATAACTTCTAACACTGCTTTCATGCCAATATCAGAGCTGCAATCATCTACTATAATAATCTCCTTTGGCAGTAGCGTCTGCGAGACTACAGACTTTATGGCTCGTTCTATTGTAGCCCCAGAATTGTAACACGGTATAACTACTGTAACCGCACACCTGTTTTGCATCTAACCACCTCTACTAAACGTATAGAACTACGCCTTCTTTTCTCGCAGTACAACTTTGTAAAACATTGTTCTAATCTGATTTGGCATTAACCTAATAACCATTCTTACTAAGCAGTTATACGTATAATTAGCCCATGAAATATACCCTATACTATACAAGAACTTTTGAAACAACAAATCCTGTTTTAAATACTTCAATCCGCCACGCCGAGAAAACATATCACCATCAGCACGAACATTTACAAGATAGTCCGGCAGATTTGCAGCTTTATAGCCTTTTTGCAATATGCGCACCCAAAGATCGTAATCTTCAAACCATAAAAAATCACGGTAATTCCCGCTGTCCAAAACAGCAGATTTTTTGTAAAAGACTGTCATATGCCTAAAAGGATTGCGCTTTTTAGCAAACTTTAATATACCGCTATGGTCGTATGGCAAATTAGTAACTGAATCCGGCTTGTCCGGACAGGTGGAAAACTCCTTTATCCATGTTCCCAAAAGCGCAATGTCCTTATGCTTTTCTAAATAATTAAGTTGCTTTTCAAAGCGTTCTGGTTTACAAATATCATCCGTATCCATACGTGCAATCAATTCAAAGGAACACTCTACCACCCCATCACGCAATGCCAGCCCCAAGCCTCTATTTTGCGCAAAAGGCACTATCTTAAAAAGTCCCGGATATTTGGCACAATATTTTTCCAGCGTCTTATCCAGTTCCTCGGTTAATGAGCCGTCCTTTACCATTACTATCTCAGCCGGTTTAACAGTTTGACTTATAACGCTGTCCAATGCCTGCGCCAAATACGCTGGCTTTTCATTTTTATATAAGGACATCAAAACCGAAAACTTTTCTCCCATCAATACGCACCTTTTCTTAACAATACAACTTTAAATGTTTTGAACAACATTACTATATCTATCCAGACGCTCCAGTTACGAACATACCAGCTATCCAGTAAAACACGTTCCTCATAGTCGATATCGCTGCGCCCGCTTACCTGCCACATCCCGGTTATACCCGGCTTTACCATCAGGTAATCATCCACGTATTCACCGTAGCGCTCCAGCTCCTCATGGATAATGGGGCGCGGGCCTACAAGGCTCATTTCCCCTTTCAGCACATTGAATATCTGCGGCAATTCGTCCAGGCTGGTTTTACGCAAAAAAGCTCCTGATTTTGTGACTCTCGGATCATTTCTTAATTTAAAATCACGTTCCCATTCCGCTTTTGCTTCCGGGTCAGTTTCTAATAATTCCTCCAGTTTTATTTTGGCATCTACACACATACTCCGAAATTTATAGCAAGGAAAAGGCTTCCCATTTTTACCTATGCGCATATGTTTAAAAATCACAGGCCCAGGGGAGTCTTTGTATATCCATAATGCAATAAACAGTAAAATCGGTGATATCATAACGGTTCCAACTAATGTCACTACAAAATCAAATATAGCTTTCAACCACCTGTTTATTGGTCTGGCAAGATTGTTTTTTAACCGCAGCAGCATCAGTTTTTCATTAAATAAACTTTCTACTTCTATTCCACCCATAGGCACACCAACAAGGTTAGGAATAATACCCATATTTTTTACCAATGGCTGCACTTTATGGATCAGCCTTGTTAATTTATCCTGTTCCAAGCCCGGCGCTGCAATAAAGACGTGCTGCACCCCTGTGTCCCTAATCACTTTTTCTGCATCAGCAAATTTACCTAAAACAGGAAAGTGGTTTAAAATACCCTTTTGGACACAATTATCTTCTAACAGCCCAATAAGCTTATAGCCCATACCTGCATCATTGATAATACCTTGTACCAGTAGTTCTGCTGTTTTACCTGCTCCAATAATGAGGACAGGTATTTGAAGCAGCTGCATTTTTTCTAAAATCTTTTTTACGATATAACGGAATATTGTGAGATAAATAAAACTAAAAAGCCATAACAATACTATAAATAAACGTGAAGTAGACGCGGCAATTTTCCCAACATATAAAACAATAACAACAGCAACAATCGCATAAAGTGAAGCATAAAAAATCTTTTCAATAACTTTCCAGAATTGCGTTCTACGATTATAAAGCTGTTCAATATTAATAAAGAGCAAATACAAAAGTGGAAATACAATCCAAAAATTCAACCAGGAGATATGTAATGTTCCGCCATCACTTACTATCCAGTTACGTAAAACAAAAGCACTTTGTTCCGCCAAAACTATCGATAGATAGTCAATAACAAACAGAAGTGCAGACAAAAAATAATTTGTATATTTATCGTATTCAGGTATTTTAAATTTCATTTGGTTCATTTTTACATTTTATCCTTAAAATACTTTTTTGTTTCAAATAGTTTCAATTAGAATTATACCACACGAGTCCCCCCCCGCAAGACATTTACAAATAAATGAATCAAACTTATTCTAGTCTTGCTATTACTTTTGCATCGCTCTCTACGCGATCGCGATGCTTAGCTAACGCGATACATGTTTGTAAAAATCCGCAGGACATAAAAAAACAACGTCGCTTTCAGCGACGTTGTTTTAATCTACATTTTTCTAACTAATCCATATATTCTTTTAATATTTTTCCAGCAAATAAATGTCACCGATTTCTTTGATTTCATTTAGATTTTGGAGTTTATCCTTATCTTTTAAACGGCGCAGTTCCAATCCTCGTACCAAAACATATTTTTGACCAGGATCATTTAGAACCTTAGTTAAATCACCGCTTTTAGGTTTTACTTCCTCACCAGGTGTACCAGTATAATACATAAAGCCAGGCCTCAAAAATTTATCAACATAAACCGGTTTCTGCTGATCACATTTTGTCTGATAAACTCTAACGATTTCTTTAACACTGAAACGATTTGCAACCATTGGCAGCAAAAATGAAAATGCAATTACCATCGTCAAAACCCCTGTAACAACATGCAGCCAAGCTGAAAAATTAATATCTCGATAACGCCACAGCGCCCAAACTATACTTATCCCCAAAATAAAAGTTACGCTGCCCAGCACAATCCCTCCGAAAGCAACTTCAGGCAATTGCTGCCCGCCAATAACCCATCCGGCTGTAAGCAATAAAAACATTATTACGCTACCAAAAATCCAGGACCAACGGATACCATAATTTTCTTTTTGCATTCTGGCAATATTCCAGCCAATCATAATCGCCAGCGCTGGAAACATAGGTAAGATATAAGAAACCAGCTTCGTTTGAGAGATAGTAAAAAATATCAGTACGAAAAGCAACCAGATATTTACGAAAAGCATTTTTTCCAGATCATCAGATCTGCTGTCTGTAATTGATGCTTTAATAGACTGCAGTAACAGCCCTGTCCAGGGAAACAAACCCAGGATAATAACAGGAAAATAATACCACCACAAAACCCGTGTCGGATGTTCAGGCGTTGTAAAGCGGGTAAGATTATGGAATCCTAAAAATGTATTAATAAATTCCATTCCATGCACTTGATACATCAAATAATACCACGGTGCCGCAATAAAAAAATATAACAGTAATCCGCGTAAACAGTGCATTTTAAAAAGCTTCTGCCACTGCCCGGTACAAAGAATATGCAGAAATATTATCGCACCTGGAAAAACGATCCCGATCGGCCCTTTTGTTACCGTGGCCAGCGCCATACACACATACATCAGCCAATACTGCTTATGCAAGTAGCATAATAAAGATCCGGTCAGGAAAAACAACAGCGTCGTATCTGTTACCGCCGCCTTGCCAAGATAAAAGAACTGTACAGATGTCGCTAAAACGAGCGCCGACCAAAAACCAGCTCTTTCGTTAAACAGCCTGGTAATGGAACAATAAAGCATTATTACAGTCAAAAAGGCCATTAATGCTGCAGGAAAACGCGCTGCAAACTCTCCATCCCCAAACACATGCATTGCACCAGCTACAAGCCAGTAATACATTGGCGGTTTGTCAAACCAATATTCATTATAAATGCGTGGTGAAAGATAATCATTAAACTGGATCATCTCACGCGCAGTTTCAGCATATACCGGCTCATCCGGGTCAAGCAGCGGTATACTGCCTAATCCAAAAAAGATATTGAAGGCAACTATAATTGCTAAAACGAGCAAGCTTCCCTTCTCGATCCTATTCATTATTTTCCTACTTTCCCCGTTTTACATAATCATGGTAAGTTTTTTGGATACCTTCTTTTAACTGCATCTGCGGAGTTACAGCAAGTATTTCCTTTAAACGTGCATTAGACAGCGCAGAACGGAAGATATCACCCTGCCGCGTTTCCGCATAACGAACTTCAAGTTTATCAGCAGCAACTTCGGCAAAGGCGCCCAAAAGTTGATTTACCGAAGTTTCATGCTCTGTAGATACATTGATAGTCTGGTATCCCCTGGCTGCCAATCCCGCTTTAATAGCTGCTGCAACATCGCCTGCATAGACAAAGTCACGCGTTTGTTCCCCATTACCATAAACGGTCACAGCTTTTCCTGCTGCCAAAAGTTTACAGAAAATACTGACGACACCACCTTCGCCGCCTTCCCCCTGACGTTCGCCGTAAACATTCGCAAAACGGAAAACAACTGTATTGATACCATAAAGCTCGTGGTAAACACGCAAATAATGCTCTGATGTCATTTTTGTAATACCATAAAACGACATTGGCATCAATGCAAGGTCTTCATGTAAAGGAACATTTTCATTATTACCATATACTGCCGCACTGGAGGCAAATAAAACTGTTTTCACCTTATACTTGCGGCAATTTTCCAACACATTGATCAAGCCTGCTAAATTGATTTCGCAATCTTCATCAGGATGTTCGATTGAATAAGGTACCATTGTTTGTGCAGCCAAATGTACAACTGCATCAAAATTTTCTTTTTGAAATAACGTTTCTATTTCCTGCGAACGTATATCCGCTACGACAAGCCTCATTCCTTGAGGTACATTTTCCCTGAACCCGCTTGAAAGGTTATCTAAAACTACAACTTCATAAATTTTATCACTATTTAACAGCTCCAATAAATGCGAACCGATAAATCCAGCACCGCCGGTAACTAAAAGCTTCATTGTTGATCTTCGCCCTTCCTGAGATTTTTCATAGATAAAACATTAGAGCCAAAGGCGCGTATTGAAACTACTGCCCCTAATAAAAACGGCAGGTATTCAGCTGTAAACCGCCATAAAACTGCCATAATACCAACAAGACCACCAGGCAGCAGCTCTGAAAATAATACAACAAAGCCCGCCTCTGCAACCCCTGAACCGCCGGGAGTTGGTGAAAAATACAGTACCAGGTTCAGCAAAACCATTCGTCCCATAACCTGCAGCCAGTCAAATTTGATATTCATACCCAGAAAAAACATTGGTACAGTAGCATAAATACATAACAGACTGAGCCCCGATTCAATAAAAGCCCGCATTACTTTCAAAGGATTTTTACCCATAATAAAAGACGCCTGCTTAAATTCTTTATACCAAATAAAACAATTCCTCCTAAAATCACGCGAGAAATTGTTCGTTAACCCAATGATCCAAAACTCCGGATATCTGGTTCTCATAAGCAGCACTGCCGCAATCGGGAGCGAAACAAATAAAACAGATACGATAGTAATGACACTGGTCGGCATCCAGTCAACCAAAGCATGATCACTATGCAGAACAAACGGCACCAGCAAAATCAAAAAAGTGATCGACATAATCGTACGCACAAAAACAACGACCGTGGCCTTTGCTACCGGCACGCCCGCCTTGCGCATGAACATGATCTGAGCTACAGCACCGCCGCTGGCTCCGGGGGTAACAAGCGCTAAAAAATAATTGCTTAGAACAACGTTCACCACTTGTCTGGTAGTTAGCTTTTCATCAGTCACAGCAGCCAAAGTCATCAGCCGCAAACCATCAAAAACCAATCCTAATCCCAAAATGCCAAAGGCCGCAGCAATACACCACGGTTCAAACATCGTCAGATATTCTAACGCTCTTATATCAAATGTAAAATAAATAACTGCCGCAGAAATAGCAATAACAAAAACAAACATCCATAGCAACCTGCGGATCAATTTTCTGTGCATATCAAAGCCCACCAAAGTTTATCAAAGTTACTTTCTGCTGCTCCAATAAACATTTATTTTTTTCAGAAAGAAAAGCCTGAAGCTCATCTTCCCAATGATACTGCCAGGAAAAAGTTTTTTCCAAAGCCTCTGCATCCATCCCCGGATGAGTCATGATCTCACTTACGCCATCAGGCAGATTCCTAATGATTTCACCTACTAAGAATTCGTTTAAATTACCTCCGGCCAGCATTCCAAAAAAATGCTGCGGATAGACAAAACGGGCCTGTCTGGCTTTCATTTTCGCCAAAGCGCTGCAAAAGCTTAAGCCTTCACGGCCGATCAGGCGGCCAGCAGTGCTGTTAAATCCACCACGCCAAAACCAGCCTTCCTGCGGCATCCTAATTTTTTTGATACCAAATGCACTGCACAAATCCAATACGATATCGGCAATTCCCGGCAGCACATGCAGATGCTGATGGCTGTCGACGTGAGTTATTTTAAGACCACAGCTTAAGCCGCGTTCCAGTTGTGCTTGCAGTTCGCTGACAACTTCTGCTTTTTTTATTCTGCCAGCATACCAGCGTTTGGCAAAAACTGTATAATCAGCAGGCAAAAGCCCATCTTCATCAACAAGTGTCCGCAGCTGTCGCGCTTGTAAAAGCGGTTTACCTCCCCCTACTAAAGTAAGATGGATGCCTACTCCTAAAGCAGGTGTCGCTTTCGCCTGAAGTACTGCGTCATCAAAAGCAGAGCCGCTGCACATTAAAGACGTACTGGTAATAAAACCATCTCTGCTGCCTTTTATAATACCGGCATTGATTGCCGGATGCAGTCCGAAATCATCGGCATTAACAATTAATTTTTTCATATATTTCAGCCTCCTGAAAGGCTCTAGATTTTTTTATAATTTGCAAAATGGACTTTTACAAGCCGTTCCAGGGCACTGCGCCCCAATTCTTTAAGCAGCTCGCGTGCACAGTCTGTCGCAGCGTCACTGCCGCCTTTAGGCAATTCATTTCGCCCAACCTGCTCTGCCAGCTCCTGCATTATTTCCAAAAATTTAGCCCGCGCCAATACTGAAGCAGCCGCCACAGCAATATCTGCCTCGGCCCGATGCTGCTGTACTATATTAACATCAGGAAATTCCTGCTGTAAGCTGGCACGGATGTCGTTAGACGCTGTAAATTGATCGATCAGCGCATAATTACATTGAGGGCATTGCCGCAGAACATTTCGTAGTACAGCTATGTGACCATTGCTTAACAAATGGTTGAGATTTTTTCCATCTACACGCATTTGCTGATAACGAAAATTATACATTTCCGGCTTTAACGCTAAAACCGTGTTGATCGGAGCAGCTTCGACAATCAACTCTGCCAGCCGCAGAACTTCTTTATCATTGATCAGTTTACAATCTCTGACTCCCAAACGGACTAGCTTTTCAGCCGTCGTAATATCTACTAATACTGCTGCAACTACTAAAGGTCCGAAAAAATCTCCTTTACCTGATTCGTCACTGCCTGCCCAAATACCTTTAAAATCGGCACAATTTCGTAAAAGTGTATAGTCATTTCCAATAGCTGGTACGATGGCCACTTTATCGGCAGTATCTTTTCCTGTCAAAACTGCTTCCAGCTGGGACCTCAATTCTGAAGCCGTACCGCCCCAAACAAACTTAATCCCCTTTTTACCATTATATACTGATAATACTACTTTACTATCACTGTTTGTTACTGTCAACTGTATACCATACTGCAGCTTTTTTTCAGTAATTGTAAGATTGGCGTCAAAACTTTTGATCTGCTTTTTTAAATTGTCGATATAAGCAGCAAAATCATTATTCAAGTTGTGCCTCCGCCGCAGCAGCTGCTGCCTGCATAATAGATTTCAGACTGCGCCCGCTTTTTAACGCCAAAACTTTACAATCCTCAAATTCAGGAGCAATATTCACAATTTTCCCATCCATCTGTGCATATTTAATTCTCACTTCACCTTCAGGTAACGACACAATAGTAACCTTCCTGTAATTGATATGGCGATGCACCGCATAATAACGTACTCCCAGCGACGTTGTTTCAGTCAGTAAAATATCAGTCAGCTGATCCAGGTTCTGAGGATCGAGCAGCACCGATAAAGTTTGAGCAGGCCGTCCCTTTTTCATAATGATCGGTGTCAGCCAGCAATCCAAAGCACCCGCCTGCAGTAAGCGTTCCTGCACATAAGGATACAATTCGCCATTCATATCGTCGATATTACATTCGGCAACAAGTAATTCACCACCGGCTTCAGCTTCCCATTCGCCGATACTGATGCGCAGGACATTGGGTATTTCCAGATCCCAGGTCCCAGCGCCATAAGCAATTTTACTGCCGCTAAAGCCCTGCGGAATATCCTTCGTACTGACTGCTAAAACCTTCATCAGCGCGGCACCAGTCGGTGTAGTAAGCTCTTTTTCAATCTTTCCGTGGCTGTGCTGCAGCCCTTGTAACAGCTCTGCCGTCGCAGGAGCCGGCACTGGCATCAGTCCGTGTGCACAATTTACAAAGCCGCTGCCTGTATGGATATTGGAAACAAAAATCTTTTCGATCCCAAAATATTCCAAAGCCAAAACGCAGCCAGCAATATCAATAATCGTGTCGATTGCTCCGACTTCGTGAAAATGCACTTCATCAACAGTTTTACCGTGAACCTTAGCTTCAGCTTCTGCTAAAGCTGTAAACACCTGTAAAGACTGCATTTTGATTTTATCATGCAAGTCAGAATGTGTAATAATATGGGCTATATCATGCAGATTGCGATGTTCATGGTGGTGATGCACAGGTTCTTCAGACACTTTCACCTGATGGCAATGCTGAGCGCAATCGGAATGATGTTCATGGTTATGCCCTGTATCGCCATGTTCGTGATGATGGTGCCCGGCGTGAGTATGTTCATCCTGATGCCCGATCGTGACGTCGTGTTGACATTCATCTGGCAGCAAGACATTAAAATAGTTCGCATCAATCCCACATTTATTAACACGTTCGTTGATCAGTTCATACTCTCCCAAGTGCAGCTTTTTCATCTCAGACGCCAGATAATCGAACGGTACACCTGCATCGATCAAAGCTCCCAGCAGCATATTACCGCTGATACCCGCAAACGCTTCTATATAGATTGCTTTCATTACATCACCTCATATGATTGATAATACTTGCCATACGCCCCGCTCCAAAACCGTTATCGATATTAACAACAGCCACACCGGCCGAACAGCTGTTGAGCATACCCAAAAGTGCTGATAGCCCCTGAAAGTTTGCGCCATAACCGACACTGGTAGGCACTGCTATTACAGGTCGTTCGACCAAGCCACCGACAACACTTGCCAAAGCGCCTTCCATCCCGGCAACGACAATAACTACATTAGCATTTCTGATCAAATCAAGTTTATCAAACAGCCGATGGATACCAGCCACACCTACGTCGTAAACCCGCTCTACCTGATTGCCCATGATCTCAGCAGTCAATGCAGCCTCCTCTGAAATAGGCAGATCGCTTGTACCAGCCGTCACAACGGCGATATAACGCTTATCATCTTTTGGCAGCGGTTTACGCTCAACAAAAATCAAACGCGAATTTTTATGATAAACCGCATCAGGCAGCACCTTCTGCACCGCTGCAAATTTATCGGCATCAGCACGTGTTCCCAAAATATTATTGTGTACCTGTGCCAGCTTTTCCATGATCGCAGCAACCTGCTCTACTGTTTTCCCTTCGCAGTAAACAACCTCGGGAAACCCCTGACGCAGACTGCGGTTATGATCCAGTTTCGCAAAACCAAGGTCAGTATAATCCGCAGCATGCAGCTTTTCCAAAGCTGTTTTAGCGTCGATAGCGCCTACTTTATAACTTTCCAAAAGCGCCAGCAAATTTTCTTCGTAAGTCATATTATAATACTTCCTTAACTATGATTTATGCAAATGTTTCTCTTTCCATTCCTCGCTCAGCAAATATAACAGCGGCACTACAACCAGAGTCAGCAAAGTCGACGTCGTCAGACCGCCAACTAAAACCACGCCCATAGACTGACGCAGCTCAGCGCCGGCACCAAGACCCAAGGCAATTGGCAGCATACCTAAAATAGTCGAAAGCGTTGTCATAAATATCGGACGAATACGCAAAGCACAGGCTTCACGCAAGGCCTCGCGCAAAGGCTTACCCTTAGCACGTGCCTGATTGGCATAGTCTACCAGCAGGATCGCATTTTTTGTAACCAGACCCAGCAGCATCGTAAAACCGATCAGCGACATCATATTTGCAGTCTGCCCTGCTACCATCAAACCTAAAACAGCACCGATAATCGCAAACGGCAGTGACATCATAATTACCAAAGGCTGCATGAAGCTTTCAAACTCTGCTGCCAGAACCATATAGATCATAATAATAGCTAAAATAACCGCCTTCGCGATCTCACTAAAGGCTTTTGCCATTGTATCAGCCTGGCCGATCATTTTATAACGGTAACCGACCTGCATATTCATATCCGGAATCATCTCCGTCTGGATCTTCTGGATCAAATCGCCCGGAGTAATACCGACTGTATTAGCATAAACAACGATCTGGCGCTGTCTGTCCTCACGATCAATACGTGTAGGGCCGGACGAAAAATACACGTCAGCTACATCGCCCAACCGGACAAACTTCCCTTCTGTATTGGAAACACGCAGATTGGCAACGTCATTGATATCACGACGATGTGCAGCATCCAACTGTACAATTATATCATAGTCGTTATCACCGATAGTAAAACTATTGCTTGTACTTTTGCCTAAAAAGGCCATTTCCACAACTTTACCAACGGAAGTTGAATCAAGCCCCATTGCGCTCGCACGCAGCGGATCTACCTTAACGATGATTTCCGGTTCTTCTTCCGATGAAGAAATATCGACATCAGTAGAACCTGGAACCTGTCTGATCCTTTCCGCCAGCTCCTGAGCATAAGTTGTCAGCAGCTCAAGATCACTGCCGCGCAAACCTACCTGCACCGGCCTGCTGTCACCGCGTCCTCCGCCCTGGTTACTGACGACTGCGACTTTCAATTCTTCGACATTACCAAATTTACGGCGCAGCTCATCCATAATATCGATCATACTGCGATCTCTGTCAGACGAAGGAATAAGCTTGACATCAATATTGCCTTCATTGATAGGTACGCGCGAACCGCCTAAGCGCATCGCTGCAATCCTGACCTCCGGCATTTGCAGAATTTCTTCTTCCAACGGCAGCGTCAACTCCTTCATTCGCTCGATACTTGTACCGGCAGGAGCTTTAACACTGACGGAAAATTCACCGGAATCGTATGTCGGCTGATATTCCGTACCAATAAAAGGTAACAGAAAAAGATTAAAAATAAGTGAAGCAACAGAAATCAGAACTATTTTCCACGGATGCTGGAACGCAAATACCATTAATTCATCATACATCCGGCAAATTACCTGAAACCCGGCTTCAAATTTATCCAGACAAATCTGTACAACTTTTGGACGCGGATGCTTATAAGGTTTGGCATGTTCCTCACGATAATCCTTCAGCCAATAAGCCGAAATCATTGGTGTAAGCGTGTAAGCAGCCATCGTCGAAAATGCCAGTGCAAAAGCGACTGTTAAGCCGAATTGTTTAAAATACTGACCAACTACCTCACCCATAGAACCGATAGGTACAAAAACCGCCATCAAAGAAAGTGAAGTAGCAAGAATAGCCAGAGATAACTCTTCCGTAGCGTCCTGTGCTGCCTGAATAGGCGACTTACCCATTTCCATATGCCGGAAAATATTTTCAATCAAAACGATAGCATCGTCGATAAGAATGCCGACTGCCAGACTCAAAGCCATCAGCGACATATTATTCAGCGTAAAGTCCATCGACTTCATCAAAAAGAACGTGGCAATAACGGATGTCGGTATGGAAAGGCCGCCGATGATCGTAGCTCGAAAATCGCGCAGGAACATATAAGTTATCAAAAGCGCCAAAAAACCGCCGAAAAGAATAGCATTCCAGACATCGGCAACATTCTCGCGGATATAAGCCGACTGATCGCGTACGACATCGACCTTGATATCCTTCGGCAAATCATTTTCCATCATTTGTTCCATAGAAGCGTTGACACCGTCAACAACATCTACAGTATTGGTTTTAGACTGCTTCCTTACCAAGACCATAACGCTGGGTACTTTATTAGAACGGGAATAGGTGTCTTCGTCTTCCCAGCTGTCAACAACCTTTACAACATCTGAAAGCTGAATCGGGCGACCATCCTGATTAGCAATAACAATGTTTTTAATATCGTCGATATTTTTATATTTGCCTAACGTACGGACTGTTATTTCCATATCGTTATAACGGGCCTTACCGCCAGGAGTATTGATATTTTCACTGTTGACCTTATCTAAGATCGTCTGAAAAGAAATATTATAACTGTTCAGCTTCTCAGGATCGGCGATCAGTTTGATCGCACGCAGGCTGGCGCCGACAACAGATACTTCGGACACCCCTTCGACACGCTGCAGTTCTTCTTTAACAACATCTTCAACTATCTTACGGGTTTCTTCACGACTGCGCGAATCAGAAGCAAAAGTAAATGCCGCTATTGACTGTGACGAAATATCAAAACGCTGTACAACCGGCTCATCGATGTCGTCAGGCAAACGCCGGCGTACCGACGCAACCTTTTCACGCACCTCACTGGCCATCTCGCGCGGGTCAACACCCAGCTCAAATTCCAGCGTCGTCTGCGAATAACCTTCGCGTACAGTTGACGACAGGGTTTTAATACCTGCAACCTGGCTGACGCGATCTTCAATAGGTCTGGTGATCAGAGTTTCCATTTCCTCAGGTGAAGCGCCAGTATAGGTAACAGTAACACTTACCAGAGGCAGTTCAACGTCAGGATACAAATCGACACCCAAATTAGGATACGACTTAATGCCGAATACTACTAAAAGCAGTACAAACATCGTCGTAAAAACAGGTCTGCGTATAAATGTGCCTATCATTTTATTTAGCACCCTGTCCTTCTAATTTGATCTTACTGCCTTCACGCAATTTATTCTGACCGCCGGTAACGATCCGGTCGCCATCACTCAAACCATCTAAAACTTCTACCATATTATCATTGACAAAACCTATTGTTAAAACTCTGCGGCTGACGACACCATCATCATCAACAACAAAAACCGTACGCTGATCTTCACGCATTACAATAGCGCTCATAGGAATAACTAATGCATTCTCTTTCGGCTCGGCTGTAATGACAACATTGGCATAAACACCGCCGCGTAATTTACCGGCACTGTTGTCCACTGTCACCTCAGCAGCAAAGGTCCTTGCCGGCATATCTGCTACCGGCGCAATACGTGTGATCATACCGCTGAATTTATCATCAGGATATGCGGGCACAGTAATATCAGCCAATCCGCCAACAGCAATATTGCTGATCTGACCTTCCGGGATATTTATTTTAGCAGTCAATTCAGAAATATCGGCAATATTAAACAGCGCTGTGCCAACTTTAGCATAATAACCTTCCTGATAATAACGTTTAGAAATAATACCGTCCTGCGGCGCAGTTACACTGGCTCCGCTCAGCTTATCCTGCATATTGTCCCACACGCCCTGAGCTTCCGAAAGCTTGCCCTGCGCATTGTTTCTGGCAAAACGGTAATTATCTACTGTCTGCTCCGAAACAGCGCCCTTTTCATATAATGCCTGATAGCGCTGCAGCTCGCGTTCAGCTCTTTCCAAAGTCGTTTGGGCATCCATCAAAGAACCCTTCGCCGATAACAAATTAGCCGTCTGCTCTGTCTGCTCTAAATGAGCCAGCACAGTGCCAGCTGTGACCTTATCACCTTCATTAACATAAACCTTCTCCACCCTGCCATCTATTTTAGCTGCCACATCGGCCTGCCAAACAGGATCGAGGCTGCCCGCAAAACGCATAACAGGAGTAATACTCTGACGCTGCGGGAAAGATGTGGCCACGGCAATATTCTGCCCTTGCGAAACACGGTTCGCACGCTCGTTGTTAGCCTGGATATTACCATAAATACGATAAGCAATAATTGCTAAAAGAACCAGGGATGCGATAATTGCAATGCGAACTTTTGTATTCTGCCAAATCATTTTTTTACTCCTCAATTTATCGAAATAAAGGTATTTTTATTTATAATAACAGATATTTTAATTATACAACTTTTCCATATAGAATAGCAAGAAAATTGCAGGCTGAAGCAGCGCTTTCACAGTCTTTTCAACGGTTATGCCATGCAACATAAAAAGACCCCTGCTGCAGAAAAACAACAAGGGTCTGTTTACTCTATTTTTTTGCTTCGTCTATTGCCGCCATATTAGCTGCGTCACGTTCTTTTACGCGATCCAGGCCGGTCTTTTCACCAGCGGCGCCAGTATTCATTTTCCCTAAGGCGTCCTTCAGCGAATAAACGGTAAATTCAGCCGTCATATCCAGATTTCCCGAAACATCATTTTCTTTAATGGTATTAACGCTGGCTTTGTTTAGTTTTGCAAACCTCGCACCATTTTCTACCTTCTGCAAAAACTCGACCATTTTATAATAGTTGCCGCTGATAGAAATATTGAGCGGTACTTCGTAAGCTCCATTTACCTGTTTTAAATTGCCACTCGGAGGCTTAACACTTTTGAACTGAATTCCGCATTCCTTTGAAAGATTAGAATATTCCTGTACTAATTCAGGCACAGTTACTATATCCGGCAACAGCTTCTTGGCTTCAGCAAGGTAGCCTTCCTGCTTTGCTGCAAAAGCATTATAATCCTTATTCTGTTCAGCAAATGTCTGATAACTGGCTAAACGCTGCTGCGCCTGTATCAATTCCTGCTCATTTTTCTGAATGTCTTCACGCAGCGGCTGTATGATATACAGACCTACAAAAACAAGCAACAGTACCGAACCTAACAATAACAACGAATATTTACTGTTTTCTGACATATTGCTGTCAGGCATTTCTAATTTCACTTCTTCACCCCACTTCTCTGAACTTCCAAAGTAAAATCAATAACGCCAGCAGTACTGCTGTTATTATTGTTGTTTTCATCGGCAGAAATCAACTGCACATTGGCAATATCAGGCCGTGCCTGTAAAAGACTGATGAATTTAACAACATCGTCCATTTTCATGGCTTTACCGGCAATACTCATCTGATCCGGCTTATTGCCCTGTTTAACACTGGTCAGCCAGCAGCCGTAAGGTGTAACATTTCCCAGTTCCGCAAGCGAACGGCTCCAGACGATGCGATCTTTAGAAAGATTGCGTACGATAGTATTGCGTTTGTTTACTTCCGCATTCTGCTGCTGAGCTTTATCAAAACGCTCCTGCCAGACTTTCATCGAAGCGATCCCTTCATTCACATTGCTGAGCTTACTTTCAGTATACTTGAACATTGCCAAATGGTAACCCCACAGTAAAATGCTCAGTCCTAAAAATACATAAGCTATAATACGATAAAGTTTCCAGGCAGGGAACTCGCTTTTGCGCCTGTACTCAGGTAAAAGATTGATTCTAATCATCTGCTTCCCCTCCGTACAAAGCAGCGCCTATTGCAACAGTCAGCGCTCCCAGGTATTTTTTCAATTCTCTCTGATCAAGTTTATCCGCAAAAGTAACTGCTTGACGCAGATCATTAACGACAACCTTCATTTCCGTACCTTCGCTCAAAAATTCGGACAATCCGGCCATATTTGCACCGCCGCCAGCCAAAACCAAATGCGTAAATCTTGCATCCTTTTTATTGATCAAATAATATTCGCAGGTTCTGCGTACTTCACGTCCCAGATTTTCAACCTCGTTGAAAAATTCTGCATATCTGGTTTTATCTGTTTCCAGACTGCTTAAAAGCAGCTCATCTTCCAGTTTGATCTTTTCAGCAGCCGTCAGATCAACACCAGCGCCATTAGCAATAGCGGCATTAAACATCTGCCCGCCCTGCGGAATACTGCGCTGCGCAACAGGGGCACCGTTCTGAAAAATAGTCAGCATCGAATACGAACGCCCTATATCAAGCAAAACGAAATTTTCCAACTGCCTGGGCAAGGTTCTATAAGCAGACAAGACTTCAATATCAATCCCAATAGTATGCCAGGCCAGCGCATCACTGATTTCCAGCAGTGAATCAATAACGTCCTTAGGTGAAGCAACCAAAAGGACAGGCTGCAGCCCTTCACTGGTGTAAGAACCAAATTTAGCCGAATCAACATAATAAGTATCAGCTTCATAAGGAACATACTGACTGGAATCCCAAGCTACAGACTGCTTCATTTCTTCGTCAGGCATTTCCGGCATATCGATCTCACGTACAAAAGCATTACGACCGCCTACAGTAAAAACAGCATGCCTGGCATTAAAATCATATTTTACCACTAATCCTTTAATAAAGCTTATCATCGCATCACTATTACGGACAAATCCATTATTGATAAGCTCCAGCGGCAGCTCTGCTACAGCAAAACAACTAACTACAGGCTTACTGCCTGTTTCTATCTGCACCATTTTTATACTTCCGGTGCCGATATCGACGCCAACTATTTTTGACGGCTTTGTGTGAAGCATTTTTTTTACGATGGCTTGCACATTCACTTGCGCAGACCTCCTTGATTCGTATAAATAAAATCAGTTTTAATACTATATTTTATAAATTATATCATAAATTTATAAACTCACACAAACAGATTCCAGTAAAAATAAATTAAATATGGTGAAAATAAAAGTGCAATATAAGCTCCTATACATAAAAAAGGGCCAAACGGAATTGGATCTTTACGCTGCTTTATACCAGTCACAAGCAGCAGTACCCCTATTATCCCACCCAAAACAAAAGCCAGCATCAGACAAACGACACTCGCCTTAAGCCCCAGCCAAACGCCTAAAACAAAACTAAGCTTAACATCGCCAGCCCCCATTCCACCGCGGCTCAGCAAAAATATCAGCAGCATCAGCCCACCGGCAAATAAAGCCCCATATAAAGAATCCCACATGTCCGGTAAAGCATAATAGGCATAAATGATACCTGTCGGCAGCATCAGCATCAAAATTTCATCCAGCAGAATCTGGTGATCCAAATCAATGAACGCCTGTACAATCAGACAGGCAATAAAAAAGAATACCAACGCCATTTTCAGTCCCGGCAAATAATATAAACCGCACAAGGCAAATAAAATGCCTGTCAGCAGCTCCACAAACATATACCTGGAGCTATAAGGAGCCTTACAGTAACGGCAACGCCCGCGCAAAAAAATGTAACTGAGCACCGGCACCATATCTAAAACGCTTAACCGATGCCCACAGCTGCCGCAGGCAGATGGCGGACTTATAATCGACTTTCCATTCGGCAACCGGTATATACAAACATTTAAAAAACTTCCGATCACTGCACCTAACAAAAAATAAGTTGCGAATAATAAATACACCAGACCACACCCCAAAACAATTGTTATATGTTTTATTATAATACTTTTCAAGTTTAACCGTAATAAAAAATAACTATAAAAAATTCTTTATTTAAAACAGAAAACGGATAGCAAGCCATGTATTCTGCTACCCGTTTACATTTCTTTACTGAAATCACTCCTGCATTACTGATGATTTATTTATTGCTTCCATAAATTTGTTCTTTAGTATAAACACCGGTTTCTATTAAAACTTTATCAATATTCTCTTTAGTGACCATCTCACCTGTTATCAGATATGCTTTTATTTTCTTCTGGTCATCAATATCAATTTCTGTATTGGCAGTTATCTTTTCATTTTTGGCCATCGCATATGCCTGGTCAACTGTAGTCTCGGCCAGATTTTTTAAATCCATATAAACTGTCATATCCTGAGTCCCTGCAACAAGCCTTTTTACTGCGGAAAGCTCCGCATCCATTCCTGTGATCACCACATGATTTTTTATTCCCAATTCTGTAACAGCGTCTGCCGCCGCTCCAGCCAAACCATCATTTGGTGCAAGAATAGCATCGATCTTGCCGCCGTTTTCCAATATCGCTTTTCTGACTGCTTCTTTGGCCTTCTCTCTTGACCAGCGCGGTATATATGTATCCATGATGATTTTTACACCAAAATCAACCATGGGTTCAATATACTTGCTGGCACCATTATACAGCAAGGGAGTATTAAAATCCCATTCGTCACCCTTCAATATAATAAAGTCTCCTTTATAAATCCGTTCTGATAAATATTTCCCCATATTTTGACCAATCTTATAGGTATCATAACCAACGAATAAATCCGTCCGCGGGTCCATAATAACCCTGGCATAAGCAATTACTTTGACATTTTTCTGCTGGGCATAATCAAGAACCGTCCTCATATTGCGCATATCACGAGGTGTAATAACCAGAACTTTGGCACCGCTGTCTATCAGCTCCCTGCAATCTGCTGTTTGCGTTTTTACTTTCTCGTCAGTATTGATTCTTACTTCTATATCTGCTCCCAGCTTAGCGGCCTGAGCTTCCATATAAGCTTTTTCATTCATCCAGCGATCCGAACCGCCTACACCGAAGGAAACACCTATTTTCGGTTTCTTCTCAATACTGTTACAGCCGCTTATACTCAAAATAATTAATATCACACCTAAAAAGCGGCCTATTTTTTTAAGCATATCCGCCCCTCCTCAAAGAGCTTTCTAAACAGTTCCTCTTCCATTGGTCTGGCAAAATAATAGCCTTGAGCAATATTACATCCGCATTCACGCATCAGACTAATATTTTCCCCTGTTTCAACACCTTCTACCACCAGACTGATATTCAGCTTGCGAGCCATTTCTACAACTGAAACAAAAATAATATTGCGTTTTTCGTTATCAGCAGCTTCCTCTAAAAAAGCTCTATCTACTTTTAAGGTATCTATCGACAAGTCTTTCAACATATTCAAAGAAGAATAACCGGAACCGAAATCATCCATTGCCACAGCGACGCCATACTCACGAACTTTCTCTGTAAAATCATAAATAATACTGAAATTATCAAAAATAGCGCTTTCCGTTAGCTCCAATTCAATCAAATGCGCTGGCACCTGATATTTTTCCATTTTCTGTAAAAGTGTCGGTAAAAATTTTTCATTTGAAAAATGCAAACGTGAGAAATTTACAGAAATCGGCACACATTCAACCCCTGCATCCAATGAAGTTCGCAAGAAAGCTAATACTTTTTCAAAAACAATCATATCCAAATCTGTAACTAAACCAGTTTTTTCGCTTAAGGGTATAAAATCGCCCGGCGCAATAAGTTTATTATCTCTGGTCCGCCAACGGATCAATGCTTCTGCACCAACCAGCTTACCACTGTTGATGTCAACTTTAGGCTGGTAGAAAGCTACAAACTCATCATTTTTGATTGCAAGTTTTAAATCCCGTTTCAGTTCTTCATTATGAGCAGTCATATCATCAAATTTCTTGGAATAATAGACCACGTGCTGATTCAGCACACCTTTAATCGTCTGCGCCGCAACGCTGGCCTTGTCAACCATAAGATTAATATTTTCATCGTAGTCTTTGATAACATAAACGCCAGCCGAAAAATGCAGTATCAGATTTTCTTCTGTGATATTTCTGATCGCTGAAAATAAAGCTTCGATTCTTTCTTCATCTGCATCCAGTAAAAAACATACAAAACGGTCACCGGAAATACGTGCCGCAGTTTCGCCTGGCTGCATCCAGACGCTGACTGAACTGTATATTTGCCGCAAAATCTTATCGCCGCAGGCAAACCCATAAAAATTGTTGATATATTTAAAGTTATCTACATCAAAACTCAGGATATAAAATTGCTTGTTTATTTTGTTGCTTAACGTCTCCTGTACATCAACAAGAAATTTGTTATAGGTATTGCCCCCTGTCACATTATCTACAAAAGCAATTTTTTCCAAAACCCCTTTCTGTCGACGTTTGTTCCAGGCAAAATAACAGATACTTACCAAAAAGATAAGTACAAGCGAAACCATAACCATGTAAAAAATCTTCATAACTATATTTCCGTTTTCGGCAATAACATCAGTAGGAACGCTCGTTACCAGATACCAGTCATGTACCTGTTCAATAGGAGTATAAGCCGAGAAGGTTTTTTCACCATTGACCGCATTTTCCATAAAACCGCTTTTATTGGCTTTAATGTCATCTTTCATTTTACGAACAGCTTCAACGTTTCCGTATTCGTAAACATCGCGAAAATAATTATCCGATTTTAAAGCACAATTAATGTGTTTGGTATGCAGAATAATATACCCTTCACTATTGATAACATACATATACCCTTTAGACGAAAATAACGAAGCCGCAAACAGCTCATTCATCTGTTTATCTGTATAGATTTTCTGAATCGTACCGATGATATTATCATCGTAATACAACGGCACGCTGGCAACAAAAATATATTCGCCGTTGATTCTTGAAATAGTCCGTTCAGAAATATTAGAAATACCATCAATAGCCAATTTAAAATATCGGCGTCCTGAAATATCTATATGCGTGTCCCCATCTACATAAGCAAGCCCATTTTTATTCGCCAAAAATAAACTATCATCAATACTGTTTTTAGAATAATCGTCTAAAAATTTATTGATATCCGCTTCTTTGGTGATATTCTTATTTTTCAATCCGTCAGATATTTTGTTACTGATAATATCCAGACGATTAAGATCCAAAAGCAGTTTACTGGTAATAACGTTCTTATTTTGCGAAACTATTTCTTCAAGGTTATTTCTGGAATCACTGTCAAGCAAATTTTGCACATATCCCAACAAAAAAACAATAACACCAAATAAAATGATGTTAAATACAAAAACAGATATCAGAAAAGGTTTTTGTAAAATTTTATCAAAATTCATGACAGATCCCATCCGGCTTCGCTAGAAGTATAAAAAAATTAAATATCACTTTTTCACTATGGCATTACATTGAACAATTACTTATCAATAAAATTCAACGTCTTTATTTCTTTTTATTTGGTTACTAAATATTATTTTAATAAATATATTTTTAAGTTTTATTTTAAATATTTTATCACTTTATTTATTTTTTATCAACTCAAAATAATAACCCCGTTCCCAAAAAGGGAACAGGGTTATTACAAAAGAGCTTGATTTATAAAATAGAAGCTTCATTTACTTCTTCAATATCATTTTTTTCAGCATAGCCTGTCAGGGCCAAAGTCAAAGCACCGTCACCAGTTACATTACAGGCAGTGCCAAAGCTGTCCTGCAGTGCAAAAATCGTCAGCATCAAAGCCGTACCAGTAGCATCAAAACCTAATACACTGATGATAAGTCCCAAAGAAGCCATAACTGTACCACCAGGAACACCGGGGGCACCAATAGCAAAAATACCCAGCAATAAGCAGAATAAAATCATCGTACCTAATTCCGGCAAGGCACCATATAATATCTGCGAAACAGTCATAACAAAAAATACTTCAGTCAAAACACTGCCACATAAATGAATATTAGCGAACAGTGGAATGCCAAAATTTACCAAGTCTTTGCGCAGTACTTTAGATTTACGTGCACATTCCAACGCCACCGCTAAAGTAGCCGCCGATGACATTGTACCTACGGCAGTAATATAAGCCGGCCAGTAATGCTTAAGCACTTCCATTGGATTAGCACCGGCATAAAGACCTGCCAAACCGTACAACAATGCCAGCCAGATATAATGCCCCACCATTACTATCAGCACTACAATCAGGAACACAGGCAGCTGTTTGGTAATCGTACCTTCGTACGACAACGCGCAAAAAGTGCAGGCAATAAAAATCGGCAGCAGAGGAATAACAATATTAGTAACGATAGACAAAACAATTTTTTGAAATTCTTCCAAAAATTTAGTAATCACAGCAGCCTTAGTCCAGGCAGCTGCCACACCAATCAAAACAGAAAAGACCAAGGCGCTCATTACACTCATGATCGGGTCGATCTTTAGATCAAACAACAGCTTTGGCAGTTCTTTTAAACCATCTACGGAAGAAACAATATTCAGATGCGGAATAATACCATACCCTGAAAACATTGCAAAAAATGCTGCTCCAACCGAAGAAACATAAGCTAAAGTAATAGCAACCCGCAGCATTGTCGACGCATGCTGGCCCAAACGCGTAATAGACGGGGCAATGAACCCGATAATAATCAGCGGTACACAGAAAATAATCAATGAACCAAGTAAATTTTTGATAGTTAATATAACCTGCATCAAAGCTTCATTGGCATATAAGCCTACCAGAATACCTGCAATAACACCCAGTAAAAGTCGGGCAGGCAAACTTCCCAGTATGTTTTTCATTAGCGTCACTCTTTTCTTGGATAAAATATTTTACTACATACTAAAATAGCATATACTAATCAATTCCTCAACTGTTTTTCACTTTTTCTCTCAAAATATTATTATTTTCTTAAATAAAAGTACTGAAAATAGTATTTCAGACTTTTTACTACCGTGGAGCCCACATCATCAGACCCACACCACTCAGCACGATCATTGCACCGCTGATATCCCAGATATCCGGTTTAACGCCATCTATGCCGTAACCCCATAAAACGCTCATCACAACAAAAATACCACCATAAGCAGCATAAACACGGCCAAAGTGCGCATCCTGCAGCGTAGGAATAATACCATACAGACTCAGCAGCAAGAAACCTGTGATTCCATAAGCAAGACTGCTGCCAGCTTTTATCCATTGCCAGACAAGATAACCACCACCGATTTCAGCCAGTCCTGCTAAAATAAAAATCATAATCGAACTAAACATAACGTTTTCCTTTCACACACCAAATTTTCAATGAAATAAAAATAGGTATACATTTCTGCATACCTACACAAACAATCAGACATACATATTTTTACTGCTACAGCAATATTACGGCTCAGGGGAGATAATACGGTCCTTCAAAAGCTTTTTTACTGTTTGTTTTTATTTTCTGCATCTCCGAGGAACTTATTCCAAGCTGCGCGCCGATATCCTTCCATTTATTTTTTGGAGTTTTCATCCTTATGATATCATCTATACTTTTATCGCATCTTTTAGCAAGTTCATGCGCCATCATAACATGATGCCCGGCAAAGCCCTGCTTCATATATTTTACAGTCAGCTTACGTTCGATCTGCATTTTATCCCAAAGCCTGTCGGCACGCAGCCCAATGGTTTTATCAAACAATTTCTGAGGTGTAAGGCCCAAAACCATCCTTAAACGCCCCTTAGGATAAACCTCACTGAAGCTTACAACCTCCGCCAACGGCCTTTTTGACAATCTGGCATACAAACAAAGCTCCTTCATTTTCTTATAATCAGCGGCAGTCTGCACATATTCCGCCAGCTCTGCTTTACTAAATCCATACTTATCACTGAGTCTGTAAATAGCCTTATCTACAGTCATATTTGAAGTTTTTACTTTAGATGCCGAACTTACTGGCGGCAGCTGTACTGTAACCGTAGTTTTATCATTTTCAAAAGTTTGTGCATATACCGGTAAGCTGCAGTTCAATAATACTGTACCTGCAATGATGGTACTAACTATCAGCACTGCACTCAAGTTACTTCCTGTCCTCATTTTTCATCATCCCCTTTCATATGGTGCTATCTTTTTCCAATTAACTTTTAAAACAAATAACCAAAAATACTTTATAGTAAATTTTAGCATAATGCACTATTTTTAGTCAATAAATATACCTCTATACTAAACCTATCCGATATTTTTTACAGACTGCACTCTATTTTTTGATATATTTCACAAACTTTTTTAAGCTTTGCCCTTTTTCTGTCAAATCTCTGCTGTATAATAAAGACATAGTAAGTAATGAACTTACTAAACCCTTCCCATCAAATTCATCATAAACAGCTTTCCTATGTAAACCGTTCGCTACCATCCCCAGCGAACGGTTTTTTCTTTTTATCAGCAGTGTTTATTACAGGCATTATAAATCAAAGCAAACTTTCTATAACAGCAAGTGTCTATGCCAACAAAAACACTTGCTGTTATTTATATCTTAATATAAGTCCACTCGTCTTTTATACAAATAAAAAAGCTGCAGAACAAGTCTGCAGCTGAATTGCGCTGTTGGTGATCTGGGAGGGATTCGAACCCCCGACCCACGGCTTAGAAGGCCGTTGCTCTATCCTACTGAGCTACCAGACCAAAAATTGGAGCGGGCGATGGGAATCGAACCCACAACATCAGCTTGGAAGGCTGAGGTTTTACCACTAAACTACACCCGCAATTTACTAAGCAATGCTCTATGTATTTGGTCGGAGCGGCAGGATTCGAACCTGCGACCCCCTGCTCCCAAGGCAGGTGCTCTACCAAGCTGAGCCACGCCCCGAATACAAAGGATATTATATAGATTTTTGATCCTAAAGTCAAGTCTTTTCTTATTTTACCTGACAGATTCTTCAAATAAAGTTTTCTGCAATCAAAAAGGCAGTCATAAAAACTGCCTTTTAGGGTCTAACCATTTACTAAAACTTAAGCTTCTTCAGCTACTTCTTCAGCAACAGAGGCCTTTTCTTTTTGTTTTGCCAGATGTGCGGTATAACGTTTTGTTTCGGCTACGATAACTCCAGTCAGGCCCAGAAGCGCGATCAAATTAGGAATAGCCATCAAACCGTTAACTATATCTGCTAAAACCCAGATTGCTTCCAGTTTCAAGAATGCACCGCAGGCAATCAGGCAAATAAAAATAATACGGTACGGTAAAATTGCTTTAACACCCAGCAAATATTCGATGCAGCGTTCACCATAGTAATTCCAGCCTAAAATCGTAGTAAAGGCAAACAGTACCAGGCCAACCATCAACAGATATTTGCCCCACACCGGAAAGCCCATCGTAAAAGCAGCCTGAGTCAACGCAGCACCATTCAAATCACCAGTCCAAACATTAGTAACAACCAGCGTCAACCCAGTCAGTGTACAAATAATGATCGTATCAATAAAAGTACCGGTCATAGAAATCAGCCCCTGTTCGGCGGGCCATTTTGTTTTAGCAGCAGCAGCAACGATCGGGGCACTGCCAAGACCGGATTCGTTAGAGAAAACACCGCGGGCAATACCATTACGCATTGCCATCATAACAGTTGCGCCCAAAAAGCCGCCAGCGGCAGCCGTAGGACTAAAAGCATTAGTAAGCACTGTAGAAATAGCTGCAGGCACCTGATCGGCAAATATAAGTAAAATACCTACGGTAGTAACGACATATAACAAGGCCATAAAAGGAACGATTTTACCTGCTACGCTGGCGATAGATTTAAGACCGCCAATAGTAACGACAGCAACCAGCACAGTCAGCGCAATCGCAGTATAAATAACAGGAATGCCAACAGATAACTGCGTGATCTCAACTATAGCGTTGACCTGAGCAAAAGTACCGATACCAAAATAAGCGCACAACACACCGGACACAGCAAAAAAAACAGCCAGCGGTTTATAAGATTTACCTAAACCGTTTTCAATATAATACATCGGTCCGCCGGCAATATTGCCATTAGCGTCAACAGTACGGTATTTTACCGCTAAAAGACCTTCGGCATATTTGGTAGCCATACCAAAAAATGCTGCCAGCCACATCCAAAACAAGGCACCTGGACCACCTGCTTTGATAGCAGTAGCAACACCGACTATATTACCTGTACCAACAGTAGCAGCTAAAGCTGTACACAATGCTTTAAAACTGTTGACGTCGCCGTCACCATCATTTTTAGCCGAAAAAATCAATTTTAAAGCCATCGGCAGTTTAAGAACCTGCAATAAATTCAAACGCAGGGTCAGCCAAATACCGGTACCAACCAATAATACCAATAACGGCGGTCCCCACACAAAACTGTCAATCTCATTCAAAAGCTCCAACATAAAATTCTCCCTCTTCCCCTTATGTGAAATGAAAAACTAAAAGCCCACCGGAATAACGACAACTCCGGTGGGCAAAAAAACGATATAAGTACTCCCCTGCCTAAAAGGCAGCGGAACTACTGCTATTGCTCTGTCCATTGGCCTGAGAGATAAGAACATCAACGATATTCGTGCACCTTCGGCGCCCATTCAAGGGACTCTCCAGAGTTGTGTCCGCATACGGTTCCACCTGATTTCCAGGCACCTGAGAGTTTAGCTCCTTCGGTAGACGCATCGTCTTCTCCCATATGTTTCATCCACGCATTATTCACTTGTGATGTTAGTTATTATAGCAGATAGTTAAAAAAAAGCAAGTACTTTTGTATTGTATACATGTATTCAATTGACCAAAGTATCGAAATAGCCTGCCTCTATCAGCTTAGCCAAAGCCAGCTCACCGCCCTGCGGTTTAAAATCAGCTGATAAAACAGGTGCCGCCAGGCCCTCTGCACCAAGCGACATGCCGACAGCACGGGTATTATAGCCTCCAGCGACTGCTTCCACAAAATGGGGCAGACAGAACCCGCCCAAAACGCCCGCGATCAGCAGAACTACGAATACTTTGAGACAACGATCACTCAATTTACCGTATGTCATACTGTATCACCGTCCTTTACTATCTTCATTATACAAAAATATTCACTTCTGTGAACATTTTGAAAACTACAATACTGCTTTCATTATCTACAAAATTATTTTTTCTGTGGTTTACTTGTGTCTTACAGTTTTAAAGCTAAAATAATCTGCTAAGATAAATAAAAAGGAGGTATACTATGAAAAATCCTAACGGTTATGGCGGTATCAGCAAACTGCCCGGCAACCGCCGCAAACCCTATCGTGTACGACTGACAGCAGGCTGGCAGTATCAAACAGATGGCAAACCACTGCAAAAATATCACACACTTGGTTACTATACCAGCAGACGCGCTGCCCTAATCACACTTGCCGACTACAACAAACGCCCTTACGACTTAAATCTGCAGCATATCACTTTAGGCGAGCTTTACCACCAGTGGTATGACAAACATACCGTCCGCCTTTCACGTTCCTCACGCTGCAGTTTTACCGCCGCCTGGAAAAAATGTACTGATATTGCCAACGAACCCATCAAAAAAGTAAAAAAAGCACAAATGCAGGCAGTACTTGATAATAATCAGCACCTTTCCCCCAGTGTGCAAACACGCTTAAAAACTATTTTCAACGGTATTTTTCGTCTCGCACTTGAAAATGATCTTATCAACGTAGACTATTCTCGTTATCTGGAAAAGAACGCTACTGCCAAACAAACATCCCGCAGTATTTTTACTCACAGTGAAATCAAATGTTTATGGAAAAATCTTGAACTGACACTGCCGCTTGCTGACGGCAGCCGCCATCATTACAATGACGCCAGGCTGGTCGATACGGTACTGATCATGCTTTACAGCGGTATACGCATCGGCGAGCTACTGGAAATACAAACGGCACATATCGACCTCAAAAAGCAGATCATTGACCTGCACGGTACTAAAACAAAAGCAGCACACCGTATCCTGCCACTGCATAAAGATATCGTGCCGCTTATCGCCGCCCGTATGCACGGTAAATATCTGATCGAAACAGAAAATGGACAGCCAATAATCTACGATACCTACAAAAAACGTTTTTTTGACCTGTTAATGTCAACATTAAAAATGCAGCATAAGCCCCATGACTGTCGTCATACCTTTATCAGCGGTATGGACTCCTGCGGGATCAGCGCCGGCAGCGTTATTTTAAAACGCATAGTTGGTCACGCCAATGCCGATGTCACCGAAAGCTACACTCACAAAAATATCCGGCAGCTTTTAACTGCAATCAATAAACTAAAATATTGATTTGTGTATTACCAGAGTCTTACAAAACGTTATAAATTTAATAAATAACCCCTGCGTTTAATAAACGCCCAGACTGCTGATACTAACTTAACGGAAATTATTAACCCTCTTAAATTTTATTAAAAACAGAAAAGGTTTCACTTTGGTGGAACTGGTAGTAGTAATCGCTATCCTCGGTATCCTGGCAGGCCTTGCTATTCCCAGGTTTATGGATGCAACTGTATCTGCCCGTGGTGCAAAAGTAGCTGGTGATATGCGTATTATTGAAAGTGCTATCATGATGCAATATGCAGAAAAAGGTACTGAACCAGAGAAATTACAAGATTTAGTGGATAATAATTATTTAGCTGCTGTACCTGAACCGATAAAAGGTGGCAGCGACTTCAAGATTGGAGATAATACCTTTACTGCTGGTGAGGATGCTAACTATGGTTTAACTGAAAATACTCCTGTAAGAGTTACTTTTGACGGTGCTGATAATACAATAGAGAAATATTTAAATGGTACTGCAAGTAATAAGAAATAAAACTTTAAGATTTATATATACAAACAAATATTAAATTTACGAACCAGCCTTAGTTATAAGGCTGGTTTATTTTGATTTGACAAACATCATTAACAGGTGCATACTTAACAGGTTGCCTTCAAACCACAGCTTGTGCGGCAAGGCTTCAAAAAACAGGACAAGACGCTGAGCGACGTGTAAAATATTTTGACTGAGGGCAAACTAAAGCGGCGACGTTATAAAATCCTATGCAACGGCAATAAACAAGCATTGTGCAACGGTGAGCCTTAGCCAGATAAAAAACGCTTTTAAGCGGCAGTGCGTCTGCAAGCAGACATTCTTACACACAGCCAGCCGGGAATCCCTTGTTTTTTATATCAAAAATATAAAAAATTGAGGTGCTGCCCATGAACAATGGCTTCTTTAAGATTTATCGCGAACTTTGGGATAAACCTATCTGGAAACAATCTACTCCGATCCAAAAAACTGTTCTTCTTACTTTGCTGTCTATGGTAAACTTCGCTCCCGCCGAATGGGAATGGCAGGGGCAAAAGTTCAGCGTGCAGCCCGGACAGACTATTACCAGCTTACAGCATATTGCTGAACGTTGTGGCAAAGGTGTCAACGCAGGTAATGTTAGGGGAGCTTTAGACCGATTTGTAAAACTTGGTTTTTTAGCAAACGAATCTACAAAGACCGGACGCCTGCTGACTGTCGTGAATTGGGGCGCTTACCAGTACCTTGATGACGAACGTTGCACAGCTGACTGCAAAGACCTTACAAAGGCAATGCAAAGCGACTGCAAAGGCTCTGCATCTAATAAGAAGAATAAGAAAGAAGAGAAAGATAAGAAAAATAATTTTTATCAAAACTCTTCTTTTACTTCCTTTTCCCAACAAGCCAAACCCGTACTTTCTGCTGGTGCAGCACAAATCCGTGCTTTAGCGCAGGGAGGCTGCCATGAATAATCAGGTCACGCTGCAGGATGCAGCCAAGATCATTGATCGTTTGGGCCGTTATTTCCCTATGCTGGTAAGAAACGGCGCAGAGGTAGTTAATGACTGGTATCCGTTTATTGCGCAGTTTCCGCTGGATGTGGCGCAGGCTGCGGCGATGTATGTTATTGAAAACACCGCCTTTGATCCACCTAAGCCTGCTGTTTTTGTGCAGGCAGCCAGAATGTTGCTGCAACATCAAACCGGACAGCGTGAACTGACTGCCGCAGAAGCATGGCACGCAGCTTGCAAGCAGTTGAACCCTTATAAAAAACCTCATTACGAAAACAAACTGGTTTCTCAGGCAGTGCACGACATCGGTTATCTGAATCTCTGTACTGCTGAACACGATATGTTTTCCCGTTTTGAGCGTACCTATAATATTTTGCTGCAGCGTGAAAAGGACGAATTTAAGATCGAAAGTACACTTTCCAGTATTTGTTTATCCCAAAATGTAATCAAACAAATCGAAGCCAAATGAAATAATACAGCCACCATTTAAATGGTGGCTGTATTATTTATATTTCAAATTAATTATTTACATTATATATAACGAAGTATATAATAAAATAAAAATATAGATATATCAAATATAATTTTAGGAGTGTTAATGTGCGAGCAAGAAAAGGTTTCACGTTAATAGAATTAGTAGTAGTTATTGCCATCCTGGGAATTTTGGCAGGAATCGCGATACCGAGGTTTATGGATTCAATAGAAACTGCTCGGGGAGCCAAGTTGTTGGCTGATCTACGCTCAATTGAAAGCGCAGGAACTGTTTATTATACAAAAAATGGTAAATACCCTACTGTAAGTACAGAAAGCGCATTAGGAAGGGATAAAGATTTTATTGAAAAATATTTTGGCAGCTGGCCATTATCAACTGGCGGTTATGCCATTGTACAAGGATACAACGGCGTTAATTACCGTTATAATTTAAGTAATGGCAGTATTCCTTATGAATATGCTTATAATAGTCAAAAAGATGCAGATCCATCTTATACAGGGCGTGCGACTATTGATCAAAAAACTTTAGAACATTATTTGGGTGGCGAAGCCGGGCGTGGTCACGGGCCTGTGGCTATCGTTAGTGCGGAAAGCATAGACAGGAATACTTCCGATCAAATTAAAGAAAAACTTAAATTGGCATTAAGCGAATTGGGAGCAGACAAAATTGGTGAGATTGATTCTACAAGTACAAACGGTGAGAAAACGAAGTTTATTATTGATTTTTTGTCAAAAAACGGTATAAATTTAGTTACTTGCGATTGGGCGGTACGCGGTAGTTCAAACGATTACAGAATTTATATCTTTCCTAAATTAACTGGTACTGGTAAAGTTAATGCTACTGTTTACAATGTAAAAGAAAATTCTGTAAGTAGTGTCATACAGGAAGTTGTCAATGTAAAAGAATCTGGTGAAATTTTAAAAATTGATAAAAAATAAAATCTGTTCTGTTTTATTAAAACTATATTGAAAAAATAAAAGTAAGCACTGTTAAAAACAAAAGTTTTTGGCAGTGCTTACTTCTTGTTATTCTCAAATCAACAAAATATTTAATGTTTTCGTAGGCATTTACACATCTTCTATCCCTAAAATCATCATGTTTATAAAAGTATCATATGGTACAGAAATATTAGAATCTCTAGTGGTGATGAATCCGATCCTTATTTGCCGATGTTCACCAGTAGTAGTATCAGTAGATTCTTCGATACCATAGGATGGATCATCGTATGATATTTTGCTTTTGCCAAGTTCAACATAATAATCACCTTTGGGTGGTATTGGTACATAAGCAATAAACCCTTTTCTTTGCATAGCCAAAAACAAATTATTTCCATCGTCTCTGCTGTTACCAGTAAAATTAACAGTATTACCTGCTGCCATATATTGTTCAACAGCGCTTTGCAAAGTACGCATATCAGCAGCAGCTTTAGCTGAACGTGTTTTAGCTTGTGAATCAAGAAAATAGGGTATTGCTATGCCAGCTAAAATACCAAGAATCGCAATAACAATTACTAATTCTACTAAAGTAAAACCTTTGCTTTTATGCAAAATCATAATATCAAAACACCTCTTTATTATTAGATGAAAATTAGCCACAAAGCAAATGCTTCATGGCTAATTTGAAATCAATAAATTTTATCATCCATTTTTGCTGCCAGCATAACTACCGCCAGCAGAAAGAGCTTCTGCAGTATATTCTTTGCCGCCAATGTTAATAGTTGCACGGCCATTACCTTCATTATAAGAATATTTAGCTACACTTATAGCAGTTTTATTTGTATTAGCTTGTGATGGAAAAATGGCATCTCCTGTAGGCGGGGTCGGCTCTACTACTAATAGTTTGTACGATTTATTACCGGGATCGTCTTTCGTTAATTCATCAATACCGCCAGGAAGAGTACCTGTTTTAGCATTATACATCATAATTGCACTGTCAATAGTGCGTAAATCTGCTACTATTCTTGCTCCTCTTGCTGTTGCTGTTGCATCCATAAATCTCGGAATGGCAAGGCCTGCCAGGATGCCCAGGATAGCAATTACTACTACCAGTTCCACCAAAGTAAAACCTTTTCTGTTTTTAGTAATCAGTTAGTTTTTTCAAAAGCAAATATATTTATAATAAAAACACTTATGTATTAGCGTCATCAAATAGCTTTTACATTGTGCTTTAATTTAATACACAAGCGATAATCAAGGTAACCTGTTAGGTATGTGTTTATTACAATAGTTTGTAGACTGTTATTTTATAGATACTTATAAAAACTATCTAATCATTTACAAAAAACAAACGAACCTTAAAAAGGTTCGTTTATAAATACTATTAATTTCCTACTAATTCAGTTAATGGAATTGGCGTTGCAAGGTTTATGGCAACTATCAATTCTGCACCATCTATAGCAGAATGCTCATAAAATATATAATCACCTAATGAAGGATCCATAACAGTCCCTTTATATATTTTTAAGCCATCTTTTCTAATATCCTTATTACTAGCGTTTGGGAAAAATGCTTTACCTGCAGGCGGAGTAGGAACAACTTCTAAATACCCCTGTTCTACCAACAATGGAATAATTTCCGGGTGCTCTTTGGCAGAACCTACTACAAGATTATTTTGTTCGCCGCCATTTTTAGCAAGATACATAGTATAAGCTGCTTGAATAGTCCTCATATCAGCTAGGATACGTGCACCTCTGGCAGTTGCTTGGGCCTACGTATAATATGGAATTGCGATACCAGCTAAAATACCAATGATTGCGATAACTACAACTAATTCAATTAAGGTAAAACCTTTGCTTTTATGCATTGTTTGTTACCTCCTGGAAGATAAAATAAAACGGCTAACAAAATTGTCAGCCGTTTAGTTAAAGCGACTTTTTATTAAGACGCAGGAGTTGTTGTTGTTCCTTGCAGTAATTGTGTCAAAGTAACATCTTTAGAACCAACAGTAACAGTAAGATTACCAGGTTCTACACCAGTACCGGTATATTGATATGTTGCACCGCTGGCAATAGTTCCTTCGTACGGTTTAGCGTTGGTATTATTGCTCATTGTAGGAGCAACAATGATATTGCCAGCCGGAGGTAATGGCCAGCCCCCCTGTACTAAATCTGTAAAATCGGTATCAGTATTTGCCGTAGGATATTTTGAATATTTAGCAAAATAAATCATTTCCGCCGATTGGATGGTACGCATATCAGCAACTACTTTAGCGCCGCGAGCGGATGCTGTAGCATCCAAAAAGCGCGGTACAGCAATGCCGGCAAGGATACCGATGATAGCAATTACTACTACCAGTTCCACCAAAGTGAAACCTTTTTGGTTTTTAATAAAATTTTTCATTGGATTTCATCCCTTCTTATATAGCATTGCTACTATTATTTACATAATAATATAGCCGCTATTTTATTTATATTTTAATAATAACTCTTTTTTAAACTTTTATCAAGTATTTTTATTATAAAACTTTTGTTTTATTTATAAGCTTCCTACTTTTGTAACTATTTCAAACATTGGCAGTAAAAGAGCTACTGCCAGCGTACCGATAATGACGCCTAAAATAACTATCAGGATCGGGTCCATGATAGTCTGCAGCCTTCCGATAGTATCATCCACCTCGGCACCGTAGAAGTCGGCAACCTTATCAAGCATGGTATCCAGGGCGCCGGTTTCTTCACCAATATTTACTAAGCTGATAACGATTGGCGGAAACATACCGCTGGCTTCCATAGGATCTGCCAAAGTACGACCTCGCCTTAAGCTGCCGCGTGCCTGATTAAGTACCCTTTCAGCCTGCAGACTTCCTGTAGCCTTGCTGACAATGGTCATAGCGTTTAAGATCGGCACGCCGCTGCGTGACAAGCTGGCAAAAGTACGAGCAAAACGGGTAATGATGATTTTGTTATATAAGTCTCCGAAAATAGGTACTTTCAAATAAACACCATCACGCCACAGACGAAAACTTTCTTTAGTACCTGCCCATTTATAAAGCAGGACGAGGCCGATCAGTGCGGCAATAACCAAATACCAGTAATGACCAAGGAAATTGCTGATGCCGATAACGACACGAGTGACAAATGGAAGTTCGATTTTAAGCTGTTCAAACAAGCCGACAAAAACCGGCATAACGAACATCATAATAATAGCAACCACAATAGCAGCTACCGATAAAACTATTGCCGGATAAATCATCGCTGACTTGAATTTGGCATTCATTCGATAATCTTTTTCAAACTGTGCTGCCAAACGATCCATAACGATTTCTAAAATACCGCCGGCCTCGCCTGCTGCTACCATGTTAGTCATCAGCTCGGGAAAGACTTTAGGGAACTCGGCCATAGCTGCCGACAATGCTTTACCTTCGCGGACACTGGTGGTTATCTGCCCTAAAACAGTACGCAGGCGCTCTTTAGCAGATTGCTGCGTTAGTATCTCCAGTCCTGTTAAAAGCGGCACACCGGCTCCCAGCAGAGTTGCAAACTGGCGGGCAAAAATCGAAATATCATAAAGATTGATACTTTCCTCAAAAAGTACTCCCGAAAACAATCCTTTCTTTTTGGCAGCTTCGATGCCGGCCACATACATGTCCTGTTTGCGGATAAAGGCGGCTACGGCAGCTTCATTAGGGGCGTTGACAGTGCCATAAACTACGGTACCATCACGTTTACGTGCTTTATATTTAAATTGCTCCAAACTGCGGTTCCTCCTTTAGCTTTATAGTCCATGCATATAGCGTTCTAATGATAATGGGTCATAACAGCGTTCTTCCGCTACGCTGCGGTCGATCTTGTTTTGACGTACCAGCTGCGCCAGATAGGCATCCATACAAATCATCCCGAATTTCGAACCGGTCTGGATATATGACGGTATCTGATGTGTTTTGCCTTCGCGGATCAAGTTTCGCAGCGCAGGTGTGGCAACTAATATTTCAAAAGCAGCCAGACGTCCGGTTTGTTCGCGATTCATCAGCAGCTGCTGGGCAACGATGCCCTGCAGGTTGCCAGCCAGCTGAATGCGGATCTGCTGCTGCTGGTGTTCGGGAAAGACGTCGATGATACGATTGACTGTCGATGCCGCATCCTGAGTATGCAGAGTTGCTAAAACCAGATGTCCGGTTTCGGCAGCAGTGATAGCGGTGGCGATAGTTTCAGTATCACGCATCTCGCCTACCAGAATAACGTCAGGATCTTCACGTAATGCTGCCCGCAGACCGTTGGCAAAGCTTTTGGTGTCACTGCCGACTTCGCGCTGGTTGATGATACTGTTGATATGGTTATGCTTATATTCGATCGGGTCTTCCAGCGTGATGACATGATCTTTGCGGTGTTTGTTGATTTTATTGATAACAGCCGCCAGCGTTGTAGATTTACCGCTGCCTGTAGGCCCTGTCACCAGTACCAGACCGCGCGGCAGCATGGCAAGATCGCTGATAACGTCAGGCAGACGCAGGTCCTCAAAGCTGGGTATATTATTGGAAATCAAACGCAGCGCTGCTGCCACACAGTTACTCTGCTTAAAAACATTGACACGGAAACGGCATACATTTTCAATTTCATAAGAAAAATCAGCTTCACCGTTATCAAGAAACTGCGTACGGCGCCGATCGTCCATCAGCTCCATTGCCATATTATAGGTATCCTCACGGCGCAGAGGTTCTTCGCCCGCCTGCCGCAGCACACCATTGACGCGAAACATTGGCGGCAAGCCTACTGTTAAATGAATATCTGAAGCGTTGACATCAAAAGCGCCACGCATTAACTCTTTGATCACTTTGTCATCTCCTTACGCATACGCTACACGCAGCAATTCTGAAGCTGTTGTCTCTCCATCTAATACTTTACGGATGCCGTCTTCTTTCATAGAAGTAACGCCATAAGAGCGTCCGGCTGCAAAAATTTCCGTATCGGGAGCATTTTTCAAAATCAGTTCCTTCATTTCAGGAATGATAGGCAACACTTCATGGATAGCCATACGTCCGGCATAACCGGTAAAATTACATTTACCGCAGCCGGCACCTTTATAGAGTTTCACTTCTTCATCAAGTGCAAGACCCATATAGGCCCTTTCTGCCGCGTCAGGAGCATAGGTTTCTTTGCAATGCGGACAGATACGGCGCACCAGTCGTTGAGCTACAACACCACGCAAAGCAGAAGCTACAAGGAAAGGCTCTACACCCATATCGATCAGTCGTGTGATCGCTCCTGCAGCATCGTTGGTATGCAGGGTACTGAAAACCAAATGGCCTGTCAATGCGGCGTGAATGCTGATTCGGGCCGTTTCAACATCCCGAATCTCACCGACCATAATTATATTCGGGTCTTGGCGCAAAATACTGCGCAGTCCGTTGGCAAAGGTAAGCCCCGCTTTATTATTGACGGCTACCTGATTGACGCCTTCAATCCGATATTCGACCGGATCTTCAACCGTAATGATGTTTTTATTAGGATTGTTGATATTAGTGAGCGTAGAGTACAGCGTTGTCGATTTACCGCTGCCGGTGGGACCTGTAACAAGTACGATGCCATAGGAAGAGTTGAACAGATTGCTATACAGCTCCATATTCTTCGCTGTGAAAGCCAGATCATTGATATCAATAGAAGCCGCCGTTTTATCAAGAATACGCATAACGACCTTTTCACCTAGAATAGTCGGCAAGGTCGAAATACGCAGATCAATATCACGTCCACCCTGTTCAATATTGATGCGACCATCCTGCGGCAGACGTTTTTCGGCAATATCCATTTCCGCCATGATCTTGATACGTGAAATAATAGCGCTGTGGCTGTTTTTCGGCAGTGTTACCGCATTACGTAAAACGCCGTCAACACGAAAGCGCACCCTTGTATCATCTTCCTGGGGTTCGATATGGATATCACTGGCCTTATCTCTGACAGCCTGCTCAATGACAGAGTTGACGATTTTTATTATCGGCGCGTCCTCACTGCTGTCTTCAACTCTGCGAATGACAGGAGCAAAAGAATCTTCCTTCAATTTGTTGAGGCTGCCGCCTACACGGCCGCTGACACCATAAAAATTATTAATGGCGTTAATGATATCCTGCTGTTCGGACAACACGATAGAAATATCACAGCCACTGACCATGCGCACATCATCAATCGCATAGAAATTTGTCGGATCGTTCATCGCTATCGTCAGACGGTTACCATCTTTTTTCAGCGGTACTAAAGTGTAGCGCTCTGCCAGAAAGATTGGCACAGCGGCAATAGCTTCCGGCATAATTTCGATATCACTCAAAAACATATATGGTATGGAAAGCTGTTTTTCTAAAGTTTTAAGCATTTTCCGCTCAGTCAAAAAATTCAGACTGATCAGAGTTTCGCCCAGCCTTTTGCCGTTTGTTTTTTGTTCAGCCAAGGCTTGATCCAGCTGGGACTGCGTTATTTCTCCCGAGGTAACAAGAATCTCGCCCAAGCGTCTTTTCTGAGTTGCCACGTTTTTCCCTCCACTTTAAATATTGCCAATAACACGGTTATTTTAGTTTTTTATCGCTTTTAAAACAAATAATACACCTATATTATTTTATATTTAATTATACTACGCTATGTATTCTAAAACAAACTTATTTTAATAAAAAGAATTAGAATATTTATTTGCTTTTTTTCATCTTGTGGTATAATAAGTATATTAAGATTTTATAATTATCAGTTTAATTTATATTGGAGGAATTATTATGCGAAAACAGCAAAAGAAAACTGATCGTTTGTCACTTATCATTCTGGCAGCCTTCCTGGTTTTGAGCACCTCGCATTTCATGTGCCGCTTTGATGCCAGCGGCTATATAGAAGGACTGTTCGAAAAAGCATGGGCCGGACAAGTACAGGCAGAAGCTCAGGTTCAGCCTGCTGCAGCAGTTGTACCTGCCGCAGATGCTTTAGCTGCGTTACCCAAAGTACAAACTATAGCCCGTAATCCTTTTATGGCTCCGGCAGCAATGCTCAACAAGCCAACTGTGCATCCCGGTGCAGTTATCGGCGGCGGTGCACCTGTTTATGCCGCTCAGCCTGTTTTACGCGGCATCATCAATAACGGAGTCAAACAGCTGGCCATTATCGAATTTAACAACACCAGTAATTATTACAAAGATGGTCAAAGCTTCGGCGATTATACTGTTGCCGCTATCGGCACCGATTCTGTTGACCTGAGCCATCCGCAAAATCCGCTTCATTTGACCCTAGGGAGGAATAACTAATGCATTCTTGGAAAAAATCGCTGCGAAACACTGCTCTCTCCGCACTTTTGGCCTTCAGCAGCACTACTGTTGCTTTGGCCGCACCTAACGTTACCCTAAATGTGCACGACGGCGAAGTTCGCGATGTTTTGACTGCTATTTCCGCTCTTTCGGATGCCAGTATCGTAACTGACGAATCTGTGCGCGGTAAAATCACCATTGCTTTAGACAATGTTCCCTTTGATACCGCCATCAAGCTTATCACCAGCGCCAAAGGTCTTGCCTATCGTGTTGTGGACGGCGTTATTTTAGTATCGACACAGGAGAATTTGAACAAATTTAACGGTAATGTCAATGTTTTTAAACTTAATTATGCAAAGGCTGAAGATGTAAAAGCTGCTTTAGACGGACTGCTGGAAGGCACAAATAAGGTCGGCACCGATCCTATCACCAATTCTATCCTGTTTACCGGCAGCAGTACTGATGAAGACCGCGTACGCTCTGCGATCAAGGCAATGGATGTGGCTACCAAGCAGATCACGCTGGAAGCCAAGATCATTGCCATCAATAAAGATGACACTAAAAATCTGGGCATCAACTGGAACTGGGACAAGGTTCCGCAAAACAGCGCCGACAACAGTAACAACTCCAATAACGACGACGATGAAGATTTCGGCGGCGTTATCCATTTCGGCGCCAGCTACGAGTTCCGTTTCAATGCGACTTTGAATGCACTGTTCGCCAACGGCAAGGCCAAAATACTGGCAACTCCGCGTATCATTACCGTGCCGGGGAAAGAAGCAAGTATCTTTATCGGCGATCATATTCCTGTTTTGACTGAAAAGATCGAAAACGGCGTTACTGTCAATACTACCGAATATGTTGATGCAGGTATCAAACTTACTTATACTCCGCTCGTCAGTGAGGACGATATGATCACTTCTGCCGTGCATACCGAGGTCAGTACAGCCGCTCTGGTTTCTGAAATCAAAAACTATAAGATCACCAGCCGTACTGCCGATACTTACGTACGGATGCGCAATGGCGAAACATTGATCATCGGCGGGCTTATTAATGAAGAGGAACAGAAAAATATCCAAAAGATCCCTTTTCTCTCTAATATCCCGATTTTAGGTGAGCTGTTCAAAAATCGTACTACCAGCAAAACTAAGACCGAGGTCATGATGATCCTGACGCCGCATATTACGGAAGCAGGCGTTTCACCGGCCATTTATGATACTCAGTCACTGGAAAATGAGTTTAAGGACTTTGATGATAACAGATTCCTGAAGGATATAAAAAAATCTGAACGTAATCAGGCAGAAGCTAAAATTCGTGCCCAGCAGAAAGAACTGGACAAGGAAATGCGAGAGCTGCAGAAGGAGTTTGGCGACGATACCCAAAAAACTCCTCCCAAAGGTTCGATGCGTGACCGCGTCAACAAAATCTTAAGCGAAGATAAATAAAAATTAAGAGCTATCGCAGTAAAAGCGATAGCTCTTTTTGTCTGTCTTTTTATATAACTTTATACCGGGCTGCTATTGTTTTGAATTTACGTACCTCTGCTTCAATATCATCTGCTGCCAAAATCCCACTGACAATAGCCGCACCGTTGGTACCGGTTTGCAGTACCTGTTCAAAATTGATACTGTTGACGCCTCCGATACCTACAATAGGTGCCATAACAGCCTGTCTGATACTTTTCAGTCCGTCAAGCCCTAAATAACCGGCATCATTTTTGGTAGTGGTGCCAAACACCGCACCGCAGCCCAAATAGTCAGCACCATCCGCAAGCGCTTGCCGGGCTTCTTCAGGGTTATGAGCCGATGCGCCAATAACGGCCTGCTCGCCTAACAGCCTGCGTACTACAGTAACCGGCAAATCGCTTTGCCCCACGTGTACACCGTCTGCCTGCACAGCCAACGCGATATCAAGCCTGTCGTTAATCAACAGCGGCACCTGATAGCCAGCACACAATTTTTTCAGCAGCAGCGCCCGTTCAAACATCACACGACTGTCAGCATTTTTATCGCGATATTGCAGCAGGGTCACGCCGCCTTTAAGTGCGGCTTCAATGCAGGCAGCGAAATCACGTCCCTGCAAAAAACCTGTATCTGTTACCAGATAGACACTGTAATCTATTTCCTGCTTCATTTTCTCCATCTCACTGCTTCCGTTCCGGGTCCAAATGCAGTAAGTTCCATTTTGTCGTAACGTGATAAACACCGTCAAACAACCTTGTTTTAAACATTCCCGGCCCATCTTTGGTTTCCATAAATCCTGCGGCAAGTTCTGCCGCCTGCCCCATTATTACTATACCTAAAGCGGCCGCCAGCAAGGGGGCTTTGGTTACCGCAGCGCAACAGGCACATAACGTCGTTGTCATACACCCGGATCCTGTGATCTGTGTCAGCAGCTCATGCCCGCCAGTCAAAACTAAAGCCTGTTTACCGTTGCTGACATAATCAGTAGCGCCTGTAACAGCAAAAACACAATTATATTTTTCCGCTGCGTCCTTCGCTACCCTTAACCCATCAGTCACATTGCCATTTGAATCTACGCCTTTGCCTTCAGCTTTTTCTTCCAATAACGCCAGACATTCAGCGTAATTACCGCGCACGATAGTTACCAGCCCTTCGTTTAAAAGCTTCAGCGCAAAAACTAAACGCAGCTTGGACGCCATAACTCCTACAGGATCTAAAACTACTGCGATGCCTTTATTTTTAGCTGCTGCAGCCGCTGTTTCCATTGCCTGCATTTTTGCTTTGGCAATAGTTCCCAGATTCAATACCAATGCATCAGCATTAGAAGTTATTTCAGCTACTTCCTCTGCTTCATCGGCCATTACCGGCGAAGCACCTGCACACAAAGTGATATTGGCGCAGTCTCCCGCCGTCACATAATTAGTCAAATGATGGATAACAGGCCTTTTTTCACGTACAGCATCAACGATCAAGCCAAATTGCCCTTTGATGACCAAACTCATTTTAACCAGCCTGCCTTTCTGTACAAATCAACAAAATGATGTGTCGGGCCACAGCCGCCGCCGATCGGCAAACTGTATTCTATCGCTTCTGTTACATAAGCCTTCGAAGCCGCAACGGCATCCGCCAGGCTCAGCCCCTTAGCAAGGTTTGCCGCCAGTGAGCTGGATAACGTACAGCCGGTACCATGTGTATTTTGAGTATCGATGCGCTCGCCCATAAACCAGCGTTCTGTACTGCCATCAAACAGCAGATCATCAGCGCTGCCGTTTAGATGACCGCCTTTCACCAAAACAGCTTTGGCTCCCAGCTCTAAAATACGTTCGGCGACAAAACGCATTTCTTCCTTCGTCGCCACCTTCATCCCACTGATAACTTCAGCCTCCGGCAAATTAGGTGTTACCAGCGTTGCCAATGGCAGCAGTTCTTTGATCAGAGTAGCACAGGCGTCCGGCGCCAGCAGCGGATAACCGCTTTTAGAAATCATTACCGGGTCCAGCACCACGATCTGCGGTTTATAATAACGTAATCTATCAGCAATTGTTTTGATGATTTCCGGCCTTGATACCATACCTATTTTTACCGCATCGACACGTATATCGTCAAATACCGCATCGATCTGCGCCTCGATCACCCCAGCGTCTATATCCTGCACCATCGTCACACCCTGTGTGTTTTGCGCTGTTACAGCAGTAATAACGCTCATACCAAAGGTGCCATGTGCGGCAAAGGTTTTCAAATCAGCCTGTATTCCGGCTCCGCCGCTGGAATCACTGCCTGCTATCGTTAATAAATGTTTCATTTCTTCTCCTATCTGCAGACTGTCTTACTAAAATCTTCAGATTCAGTACCGCAAGCAAAACGGGCACGGGCCTAAGAGTAAGCACCATGCCCGTTTAAATTATAAAATTAAAGAACGCTTTTCACTTTAGTAACCAGGTTCTCAACAGTGAAACCATATTTTTCCATCATTACATCGCCAGGTGCCGACGCGCCAAAACGATTGATACCCAAAACATTGTCTTCACTGCCGGTATAACGGCTCCAACCTAAAGTAACGCCGGCTTCAACAGCAATCTTCGGCAAACTCTCAGGCAAAACGGAAGCTTTATAATCTGCGCTCTGCATTTCAAAAGTATCCCAGCTGGGCATCGAAACTACACTGACTGCAGTTCCTTCCTTAGCCAAAACAGCCTGCGCCTCCAAAGCCAAATGCACCTCGCTGCCGGTAGCAATTAGAACTGCTTTTGCTTCTCCCTGTCCAGGATTCAGCACATAAGCGCCTTTATAAGCATTTTCGTGAACGATTGCCGCATATTCGTGTAATACCGGCAATTTCTGACGGCTCAAAAGCAATGCCGTCGGTTTATGTAGATTCATACAAGCCATTTGCCAGGCTGTAGCAGTTTCTAAAGCATCCGCCGGACGGAATACAGACAGTCCCGGAATCATCCGCAGACTCATAGTTTGTTCGATCGGTTGATGAGTCGGGCCATCTTCACCCAAAGCAATGCTGTCGTGCGTTAAGACAAAAATGGAACGTAATCCCATCAAAGCTGCCATACGGATCGCCGGACGCATAAAGTCGGCAAAAACAAGGAACGTACCGCCGAATGGAATAAAACCGCCGTGCAAAGCAATACCATTAAGAACTGTTCCCATAGCATGTTCGCGCACACCGAAATGAATATTACGGCCGCTGCGGTCTGTTTTCGAGAAATAACCGACATTTTTCATCACAGTTTTATTAGAAGGACCCAGGTCGGCACTGCCGCCAACCAGATTCGGCAGCTGCATAACAAGTTTCTGCAGGATATCGCCGGAAGCTTCACGGGTAGCAGTTTTAGCAACATCTTTAAAGATCGCTTCCAAATCGTGCAGATTTACCAAAGCATTGCCGCTGATACGTTCTTCAAGTTCCATTCCCAATTCAGGATAAACAACTTTATAATCAGCCATCAATGCTTCCCAGGCTTTTTGATCGCCTTCGCAATCTTCAATTTTATTTTTGAAATACTGGCTGACAGTCAAAGGCACATAGAACGGTTGACCAACAGGCCAGCCGGCTTTTTCTTTAGTCAGTGCCAAAGCTTCAGCACCCAAAGGCTCGCCATGGCAGGAAGCACTGTCCTGTTTCGGGCTGCCATAACCGATATGAGTACGCACAATGATCAGACTGGGATGCTCGGTATCTGCCTGAGCTTCTTTAATGGCAGCTTCCATAGCTTCAATATCTTCTGAATCAGCTACACGCAGCACCTGCCAGCCATAAGCCTTAAAGCGGGCTTCCACATCTTCAGTGAAAGCGATATCGGTAGAACCTTCAATAGTAATTTTATTATCATCATAAAGGTAGATCAATTTACCCAGACCCAAAGTTCCTGCCAAAGAAGCAGCTTCGCTGGCAACGCCTTCCATCAGGTCGCCGTCGGAAGTGAGTCCATAGGTATAGTGATCAATAACAGTAAATTCAGGCTTATTATATTTTGCTGCCAGCATAGCTTCGGCAACAGCAAAACCTACACCCATTGCAAAACCATGTCCCAACGGGCCTGTAGACGCATCAACACCTGCTGTATGACCATATTCAGGATGCCCCGGAGTTTTGCTGCCCCATTGACGGAAGTTTTTCAATTCCTCCATCGAAACATCGTAGCCGGCCAGATGCAGCATTGCATACAACAGAGCGCTGCCATGTCCTGGCGACAAAACAAAACGGTCACGATTGAACCAGTTAGGATCTTTTGGATTGTAGTGCATAAAACGGTCCCACAAAGTATACATCAACGGCGCCGTACCCAAAGGGAAACCAGGATGTCCCGATTTAGCCTTTTCTACCTGGTCAGCCGCCAAAAAGCGTAAAGTATTAACAGATGCATGATCAATAGCCTGCATTTACTGAACCCTCCCAATAACTCATAGTAATATATTAATTATAGCATAAGTTGAAGAAATAAACATCGTGTATTTTACCGTGTTTTTTATCTTTACCGGCTTTTATAAGCTTATTCCTTATTTTATTCTGCCACTTCACTATAATTATAAAACTCACTTTATCTTTATAAGCGTGATTTTCAGTTAAAATAAATTTTTTTAGGGCTAGCAATAAACATCATAATAGTGTATACTAATACCCGTATTACAACCGCTATTATCATATACTTTATTTATATAGTGTCACTATTGCTTTGTACCTTTGCAGCTTAATCACAGTTATCCTGTAACAGGACATCTCCGACTGCGGTATATCATTTCAATCTGTATACCTTGACGTCGTTAGATATATTTTTAATTATTATTTTATTTCTCGGAGGTGTCTTGATGTTAATGTTTTTAGGTTTTATCGTTTTGATAGCCTGCCTGGTGATCGGCGTTCGCCGCGGCGGTATCGGTCTGGCTACTATTTCTGGTATCGGCCTTGTTTTCTTTATTTTTGTTATGGGCCTGAAACCCGGTAAACCGCCGGTAGACGTTATGCTGACAATTATGGCGGTGGTTACCTGTTCAGCATTTTTACAGGCTTCCAAAGGGCTTGATGTAATGCTGAAATATGCTGAAAAATTCTTGCGCAGCAACCCCAAATATATTACTATCCTTGCTCCGCTCACAACCTGGCTGCTTGCCGTTTTATGCGGCACCGGACATGTAGTTTACGCTATGTTCCCTATTATTTACGATATCGCTATCAAACAAAATATCCGCCCGGAACGGCCGATGTCTGTTGCTTCCATTGCTTCACAAATGGGTGTCTGCGCTTCGCCTGCTTCGGTAGCTGTTGTTTCGGTAGTTGCCATCCTCGGCGCTACAGATCACCCTTTCGGAGTTATGCAGATTCTTTCTATTTCCATTCCTGCTACCTTCATCGGTGTTGTGATAGCCGGCCTTTGGAGCATCAACCGCGGCAAAGATCTTGATAAAGACAGTGAATTCCAGGAAAAAATCGCTGATCCTGAACAAAAAGAGTTTATTTACGGCGGCCTGCAGGAACAAAGCCTTTTAAATATTATCCTGCCTAAAAGTGCCTATCAGGCAGCATTAGTTTTTCTTCTGGGTATCGTTGTGATTGCTATCTTTGGCAGCTTCCCGCAATTATTGCCGCACTTTCCCAACGCCAAAGGCGTTTTGAAGCCGTTTTCCATGACACCGACAATCCAGCTGATGATGCTTTCTATTGCCGCTGTCATTATGATCCTGTGCAATGTTAAAACTTCGGAAGTCGCTTCCGGTTCTGTTTTTAAATCAGGTATGACCGCCATTGTTTCAGTTTACGGCGTAGCCTGGATGGCTGACACCTATTTCGGCGCCTATCTGCCTGTAATGAAAAAATCCTTAAGTGACATCGTACTTACTTATCCCTGGATGTATGCGATCGTTCTGTTTTTGGTTTCCAAGCTGATCAATTCACAGGCAGCGGCCGTGACCGTCATCGTACCGATGGCATTAAGCGTTGGCGTCGATCCCTTAGTAATAGTAGGTTTTATGCCGGCAGCTTACGGTTATTTTGTTCTGCCGACTTATCCTTCCGATCTGGCCTGCATCGGCTTTGACCGTTCGGGAACAACACATATCGGTAAATTCATCATCAATCACAGCTTCCTGTTGCCGGGGCTTATTGGTGTAGGCAGTGCCTGCTTTGCCGGGTATATGCTCGTACATATGGTATACTGATCTAATAAGCTTTTGACCCAATCTGTAACAACAAAAGAGTTTATCTCAAGTTTTTGAGGTAAACTCTTTTTATTTACTCACACCAACAGCAACACACAAGCATAAAAAAGCGGTTTGCCATTTTAGCAAACCGCTTTCAGCTTAGTTTTACAGAAACTACATCAATTATTGAGTTCCTTAGCTTCGGCAATGATCTTTTCGGCCATTTTCATCGGTACGTCCTCATAATGGTCAAACTTCATTTCAAAAGTACCCAAGCCCTGAGTCAGAGCACGCAGGTCAACCGCATATTCGGAAATCTCGGCATAAGGAACCTGCGCTTTTACACAGCCCATACCGTCTTCCAAACTCTGCATACCCAAAATACGTCCGCGTTTAGAGTTCAAATCGCCAATCACATCGCCCATCATTGATTCGGCGCAATAAACATCCAAATTATAAACAGGCTCCATTAAAACAGGCTTCGCCTGTTCCATAGCTTTTTTGAACGCCATATTGGAAGCGATCTTAAACGCCATTTCTGAAGAATCGACAGTATGATAAGAACCGTCAAGCAGCGTAATGCGAACATCGACTACCGGATACCCGGCCAAAATGCCGTGTTCCATGGACTCACGCATACCTTTTTCAACTGCCGGAATATATTGACGCGGTACAGCACCGCCGAAAATCTTGTCAACAAACTCAAAGCCTTCTCCTGGCGGCAAGGGTTCCATTTTAATCACAACGTGACCATACTGGCCATGTCCACCGGATTGTTTCTTATGCTTGCCTTCAACCTCCGCCATTCCGCGGATAGTTTCTCTGTATTCAACGATAGGCGCACGCAAATCGGCTTCCACACCGAATTTACGTTTCATACGTTCCATAATGATCTCGATATGCTGATCGCCCATGCCACTGACCAGAGTTTCCTTAGTCACACTGTTCTTAGTAACAATGATAGTCGGGTCCTCGTCCATCAAACGGTTCAAAGCAGTGGCGATCTTCTCTTCCTCGCCTTTCTTTTTAGCGTAAATGGCACGAGTATACATCGGCAGAGGGAATGCGATCGGCGCAAACAAAACAGGTGAGTTCTTATCGCTGAGCGTATCGCCGGTAGACGTAAACTGCAATTTAGTAGTAACGCCAATATCACCGGCAACAACTTCTTTCATCGGGATCTGAGTTTTACCACGCATCGTAAAAATACCGCCAATACGTTCTTCTTTTTCACGGCTGGCATTATAAACCATGCTGTCACTCTTGATCGTGCCCGAGAATACTCTAAAGAAGCTCAAACGGCCAACAAAAGGATCAGACGTAGTTTTGAAAACCAAAGCTGCCATAGGTGCGTTGGCATCGCGGATCTCTTCTTCTTCAGTTTCCGGATTCGTAACAACAAAGTCATTCAGAATAGCCGGATAGGTAAAATCGATAATCGCGTTCATAACGCGTCCCAAGCCAATATCTTTATATGCGCTTCCGCAAAGGACAGGGAAAATAATCGCTTGACGAATGCCTTTGATCAGGCAATCCATAATTTCCTCATCGCTGATAGTTTCGCCTTCCAGATAACGCATCATGCAGTCATCATCAGCCTCAACAGCAGCTTCGACCATTTTTTCATGCGCTTCTTTGGCATACTCCAGCATATCTTCAGGAATGTCCATTTCGATGGAATCGTTGCCGTTAGCTTTATAAGCCTTCATTTTGTAGAGGTCGATAACGCCGCAGAAATCGGCTTCCTTACCGAGAGGTAATTGCAGCGGCAATACACGTTTACCGATCTTAGCACGCAGGTTGTCAAGGATACTATCAAAATCAGCATTTTCACGATCCATCTTATTAACGAAAATGATACGCGGCAAATGTGCTTCTTCTGCCAGCTTCCAGCACTGCTCAGTGCCAACCTGCACACCCGAAGTAGCGCATACAACGATCAAAGCGCTGTCAACGGCACGGAAAGCGCCTTTGACCTCGGCTACAAAGTCGGCAAAGCCTGGTGTATCAATAAAATTGATTTTGGTATCACGCCATTCAACAGGCGCCAAAGTTGCATTGACAGATACGCCGCGTTTGATTTCTTCCGGCTCATAGTCAGTGGTGGTAGCCCCGTCTTCTACCTTGCACATTCTGGAAATTGCTCCCGAACGATACAGTAAGGCTTCGGTAACAGACGTCGTTCCAGCCCCACCGTGACCCACAATGGCCACGTTTCTGATCCTATCTCCAGTATACTCTTTCATGATTACTCCCCCTTGTCCTACAAAATTTGATGTTATTACAATTCGCTGGTTACAAGGGCTTTTCCTGCATTTTAGCTGAAATTTAAGAATTTACCGTTTTTAAAACAACAAAGTGTAACGCAAGTAACAATAATGAAAAATGTATCTGCATTCGCAAAAGCTCTGACCAAACTTATAATTTACCCGTAAAAAAAGCGCAGAAGCAATCTCTGCGCTCAAAAAACTGTCTTCACTCTGTTTTTATACCGTCACCTTCGATCGTTACTTTGACCTGCTCTTCTTTGTCACTGATGCGGCTGTCCGTAACACGCCGCTTGATACTTTGCTGTTCCGGCCTGTTTTCCCGCTCGGCAACAGCAAGATTGACCAGTGCATTCTGATAGATACCTTCCTGCGGCAAGTTAGAAAGATCAGGCGGCTGCGGCGGTTTATCATTTTTATTGACTACCAGCGCGGCAGCATTGCTGTCTGCCTGTTTGATTTCATAATTAGCCAGCGTCTTATCCAAACTGCCGTTAATAGCAAATTTTCCCGCAGTTTTACCATCTGCGTCAGTAGTAAAATGCAGATCACTATCAAGTTCTACACCCAAATCTTCCCAACGTTCACCGCCAACTAAACCGCTGATAGAACCTGTAAAATCAGGCAATACTGAATTCGCATCTATTTCAAATCCATCGGCTGTTACAGTCAGCTGCGCTTTATTGATAATAAATTTAGTCCCATCATTGACGATTTCTATATCATAGCCGTCCTGCCCGGAATACAGTAAATCATTCAAATCATAATCACCGGCGTTCTTTTTAGATCCCACCAAAATACCGTCTGCCAACCCACTCAAACCGGCATTTTGTTCAGAACCATTGTAAACAGTATCGCCCCCTGTAATAGAGTCTCCGTCAATAGTGATTTTTTTCAAAAACCCTTCTAAAAGCGGGTCTGTGTAACCGTTATAGAATTTCCAGGAATCTTTGGAAGCTGTATCTAACCCTTTTTCAAAATCTTTACCAAATTCTGCCAGAGTGAGCAACGTACCACTACCAAATTTTTTATAACCTAAGATTGTATCGCCGCTTCTGACTGCATAATAGGCATTAGAAACAGCACCGCTATTTTCAACAACAATAACATTTCTATAATCTCCACCTGAAACTTTACCAATATTATAAACGTTTTTTATTTCGCCATCATTAATTGCAGCAATACCACCAACATACTCACTACCGTTACCATTAATAGTACCTGTATTATAAGCATTACTTAGAGTCCCGCTATAATTTTGGCCTACGATACCACCAACATTATATCCCATACTATCAACAATTCCACTATTATAAACGTTATTAATATTACCGCTATCATTAATCCCAGTAATTCCGCCAGTTACCGTATCATAACCCTTTCCTTTAATCTCGCCTTTATTGTATGAATCAAAAATATCTTTTATATTCTCGCCTACTATTCCGCCAAGATAATCACCATAACCCGTAACATTCCCATTATTAAAGCTGTTCTTTATGCTACCATTATTATATCCGACAATTCCACCTGCAGCAGAATAATCACCTTTACCTGTAACTGCACCATTATTATCAGAATAACTGATCACACCGCCGTTATCATTATAGCCGGCAATACCGCCAATACGTGCACTTGTATTAGTTTTATCATTGACTGAGCCGCTATTATGTGCATCAGTTACAGTTCCTTTATTATAACCGACAATGCCGCCAATATTGGCACTATCATTCTGACTGCTTATTTCCATTCCAATATTGAAAACATTTTTCAATGACCCAAGATTTTCCCCTGCAATGCTGCCGACGCTCCCACCACTGGAATTAGTATAATTAGTTATGCTTCCACCCTGCAGAGTCAGATTATGCACAAAGGCATTTGTATTCAAGACATCAAATAGCCCCGCATTACTCTGCGTTCCATCGGCAGTATTAATATTGATATGTAAATCTTTAATAACAAAACCCGCCCCATCAAGGCTGCCATTAAAGCCGCCTGTATTAAATGGCATGCTTGTAAAATTACCAATTGGATTAAATCCACTGCCGCTATTCCAGCGCTTGGTCACATCGGCATCAATGTCGCCAGCAAGCATATAATCACCCTGAATGTAATCGCCGTTTATATTCTTATCGATCGCCTGCAGTTCATAAATATCATGTACCAGCATAGCATCGGTTATATTTTTACTGTTACCGCACAGATCCTGCACAGCAGCTCCAGCCAAAACAGTACTGCCTTTAGTACCGGTGCCAGTCGTATAATCGCTGACCGTATGTCCGCCAGGCGCATCGTCACCAACATTTATTGTAGTCTTATCCGTAACTTCATAGCCTACTGTCACTTTATTATCAGCACGCATAGTAATATTGCCATTACCGCTTGATTTCAGCATATGGGCATTGAGCAGCGAAATATTATCTCCTTCAAGCAGGATTTTATCAGCAGTCAGCTCACCCAGATTAATAATATCGCCACGAACTTTTTGCGCAGCTTCAGGACTCAATGTGCTAAAAGCAGTCCCGTCAAAGCTTTTTCTGTTATCTATCGTCCGGGTCGATGCCGTCAGCTCGCCTACATTGACACTGGCTGTTGCACCAAACAGGATACCGTTGGGGTTAACTAAAAATACATGTACGCCGCTGCCGCTGATGTTACCAAAAATCTCGCTTTTGGTATTGCCTGTAACGTAATTCAACACGGCCTGCATCCCACTAAACTTAACCGATTCGCCCTGAGCCACGTTAAAACTGTTCCAGTCGATCGCCACATTACCACTGCCAGTGATATTCATCTGCTCACCGCCAGGCGTGCCTATACTGCCAGTTCCGGCCACGACCTGCCCACCCTGCGGTAAAGCATAACCCCAATTAGGCAGAAGCAGTATTCCACCGCTCAACACCGCTGCCAATATCTGTTTATGTAATAATAATTTATTTTTCTTCATGCTTCCCTATCTCCTTCTGCTGTTTTTTAGAACAGTTTATAGGCTAAAAACCATACCCGACCGTTTTTATCGTTTTCTTCGCTTTGATAAACTTCGCCATTAAGCTTGCGGGCATAATCAACTCTCAAATAATAGTCATTTGGTCTGGCATATTGCACGCCAACTCCCCAGCCTGCCAAGTTCCGATGATCGCCTATATTTTTATTTAACTCTACCTCGCCCCAGTCGATAAAAGTTGCCAGACTGAGATTAGCTATAGACGTAGCGTAGCGCAGCTCTGCAGTTGCCTGATAACCGCTGCTGCCGCTGGCTTCGCCCTGCGGATAGGCGCGTATGCCGTCAGCGCCGCCTAAACTGAACTGTTCACTGCCATCCAGATCTTTGCTGGCTAACTGACTGTGCAAATTGATATGCAGGTTCACTGTGTGTCCCAAACTTTGGATATGATTAATATCTGTATTGAATTTATGATAAGTACCTTCGTTGCCAACATTGATATCGTCGTAAATCAATCTGCCGGTATAATACAGCGCGCTGTAACCAGTATAGCTGCCCATACCTCTGCTGTTGCCAACAATGCCCAAGTGCAGGGCGTTACTGTGTTTTTCAGTACTGCTGCCAAACGTCCGCAATTCATCTTGCAGTTGCCGGTTATCGTAACCATAAGCCGCTGCCAAATAGTTACGGCTGGTATTGATAAAAGGCGTACTGCCGTAGATACTGAAGGTCTTGGCCCTGCCGACAGCGTCCAGAATATTATAAAAACCGCTCAGACTATAATCCATCAGACTGTAGCTTATTCCTAACCGGCTGCCGCTGCTATCCAAAGGCATTTCATATCCCAGGTTGTAGTTATGCAGATCGCTGTTAGTCAGCATCCCGCCCAAAAACAATTTATCACCGATATGCCCAGGTTCGTTGAACGTTGTCTGAAAACCATAACGGTAGCGGCCGCTATACTTACCGCCATGATTATCTGTATATAAAATAGTATCTGCCTGCTTTTTATCGGCCAGCATCACTGTTAAATCGCTGCTGCCTACTTCTGTCCCAGCACTAAGAATACCGGCCGCAGCGATTCCCGGCAAGTCATTCAGATTATTCAGCACTGTTTCCAAAGGTCCATTTTTGATAATACTACCCGCTTTAAGACCGCTCAAAAATCTTTCTGCCTGCCCTTCACTGAGCCGGGATCGATTATTTATTTTTATTTCTCCCATCGTCCCAAGCAAAATACGGATCTCTACCACGCCATTTTTGATATCCTGCTGCGGTAAAAAAGCTGTAGCAACTGTATATCCCTGATTACGGCAATAGTCTGTAACCAAGTCAGCCGCCTGCTGCAATTCACTGACAGTTATATCTCTGCCCATATAGTCTTTAGTAAGTTCTGCAAAAACCGCCGTGTCGATTTTATCCTGCCCGGTAAACTTAAAGCAGCTGAGCATAAATGTCTGCTCGCCCTGCACCTTACTATCGGCAGCAGTACTATATACTTCTGCCTGCTGCTCTGCCTGGCTGCGGTTCTGTTCCAATGCCCGCACCTGCGGATCGCTGCCTGGTAAAGCTGCCGCCGCCCAGACGGTTGATGTCATGCCTAAAGTTAAAGCTACTGCCATACTTTTTCCTGCCAATTTTAACAATGTCTTCTCTCCTTCGCTGTCTTATTATATTTACGTTTAGATTTTATTTTATATTCTTTAATTATCAACTGTTTTTTATAGCTAAAATATTTAAAACATTTGATTTAGCAATACACGTTATCATTATAGCACTTATGCACCCCCCCACAAGACATATAAGAACTTTTTTGCGACGCAGTTTGTTGCTGTTATTGCCCATACGGTTTGATAGCCGCCAAAGTTTTAAATTATTATTAGCCTTCAACTGCCATTACGGTGCAGCTTATTTATTAAAACCGCTTTCAATAAACAAAAAACGCCTGCATTTTAAACAGGCGGTAAAAACAACAAAAAACGCAGACTGTCAGAAGCAGTCTGCGTTCAAATCACTTATTAAGTTTTATTTCAGCATTTCCAATACACATAAAGCGCTTAGAGTTTTAGAATCGAAGATGTCTCCTTCCAGCACCATTTCCCTGACCTGCTGCGACGTTAATTTTACGACATCGATAAACTCATCTTCATCAGTATGCTGGTCGTGTTTTTCCAAACCGCGCGCCGCATACAGGTGAATAACTTCATCAGTAAAGCCCGGTGTAGTAACGATAGAAGTCAGCCTTTGCCATTCCTTCGCACTATAACCGGTTTCCTCCGACAGCTCCCGCTCAGCACATACGTCCGGTTCTTCACCCGGGTCAAGTTTCCCTGCCGGGATCTCATACATTACTGTTCCCACAGGATAACGGTATTGTTTTACAAAAATAATACTGCCATCGTCTAAAATAGGAACAATAGCTACAGCCCCCGGATGATGAATCAGTTCACGGGTCGTTTCTCTGCCGTTCGGCAAGATTACCGAATCAATATTCACCTGCAGCAGGCGTCCTGAAAATCCCACTTTACTGCAGATAAAGGTTTCATCTAAATTTGCCTGATGAAATTTTTTCATAGCTCTCACCTTGCCTGTTTATTTTTAGCAGCCGCTGCTAAAAGCTCTTTAGCATTAGCGTAGGCTACTTCGCTGACATTATCGCCGACTGTCATCCTCATCAGTTCCTGGATACGGCCTTCTTCATCCAGTACAGTCAACCCTGTTGAAGTTCGTCCGCCTGTACTTTCCTTGCGGATCAGAAGATGCCTGTCAGCAAAAGAAGCTATCTGTGGCAAATGCGTGATACACAGTACCTGTCCTACCTTGGCAATAACGGCGATCTTTTCGGCCATTTTCTGTGCGGTAACACCGCCGACGCCTGTATCGATCTCGTCAAAAACCATCGTTGGTACACCGCTGGCATTTAGAAGTACAGTTTTAATAGCCAGCGCCACGCGTGACAGCTCGCCGCCGGAAGCGACTTTTAACAAGGGTCTGATCGGTTCTCCCAGGTTAGCTGTAAACAGGAAGGCCAATTCATCCTTACCTGTTTTAGTCAGGGTGTCTTTAGCAGTTACCTCGATCTCAAAACTGCCTTCCGGCATTGCCAGATCATGGATATGTGCCGTAACTTTAGATGCCAGCCGCCTGGCATATTTAGCGCGCAGCTGCGATAAGCTTTGCGCCTGCTGTTCTAATTCACCTTTTTGCTGCGCCAGCAGCTGTTTTGTTTTAGCAATGTTGCTTTCCAGCTGCGCCAATTCATCGGCCTGCTGCTGTGCCTGCTCTAAGTATGCAGTGATCGCTTCATAGCTGTCGCCGTATTTTTTCTGCAGACGATACCACAGATCCAAGCGTTCCTCTACATAAGCTGCTCTTGCAGCGTCATATTCCTCGCTGCTTAGATAATCGCTCAGCTCACGCCGGCATTCATCCAATGCGATCCAGCTGCCTTCCAGGCTTTCACACGCATTATGCAGCCGTTCATCATAACGCACAACTGCCGCCAGCTGATCTTTAGCTGCCGCCAAATTATCAAGAATACCTCTTTCGCTGTCAAGATATTCATGAGCACTGTTGACTGCTGTCATGATCTTGCCGCTGTTCTGCAGACGTTTTACCTCTTCCTGTAAGGCTTCAAGTTCGCCTGCTTCCAATGCGGCCTCAGTAATTTCTTTGATTTCCCATTCCAGACGGTCTAAAATGCGTTCCCGCTCACTGCCGGTTTGCTCCAGCTGTGTCAGCTTCGCCTGCGTAGCCAGATAAGCTGTATACAGCTCCCGATACGTTTTACGCACAGAAGCAATCTCTTCCCGTCCATACAAATCGACCAATGCCAACGGTGCATCAGACTTTAAAAGCGCCTGGTTTTCATGCTGGCCATGAATATCGACCAAAAGTTCGCTGAAGCTTTTGAGTACTGCCAATGGTACCTGCACGCCGTTAACTGTAGCCTGGCTTTTGCCGTTGGCTAAAATACGCCGCCTCAAAAACAGTTCGTCCTCTTCGTCTATCCCCTGCTCTGCCAGCAAAGACTTAACTGCTTCTATCCCGCTGATATCGAATACCGCCTGCACCCAAAATGAATCAGCTCCGCTGCGGATATAGTCCGCCGAAGCCCGATTACCCAGCACGACGCCAAAAGCATCGATCAGAATAGACTTACCTGCACCGGTCTCACCTGTAAAAATATTGAAACCTGGGGCAAAATCTATTTTCGCATCTTCAATTAAAGCAAAATTATGCACATGCAAAGATTGCAGCATCGTTAAACGACCTCGTCCTGTCAGCGATTATTAAAGCGTTCCATAAAGGTTACAGTGTTATCTTTTGAATCGACAGCAACAAAAATAGTATCATCACCGGCAACAGTCCCCAAAACCTCCGGCCATTTCATATAATCAATAGCATAAGCTACCGATTGTGCAGTACCGGGAAGACTGCGGACAACTACCAGATTTTCAGAGGCACGCATGCCTATGATAGAATCCTGGAAAGTACGTTCCAGACGTCCGGGAGTCAGCAGCATATTATGTTCTTTTGGAAAAGCATAATGATAATTGCCTTCGGCATCCGGAACTTTAATGAGCATCAGCTCTTTGATGTCGCGGGAAACAGTAGCCTGAGTTACCTCGATACCGTCGTGGCGTAAAGCCGCCGCCAAATCTTCCTGAGTTTCGATTTTGCTGTGTTCGATGATTTCTTTGATCTTGCCGTGTCTGATACCTTTCACGTCTCTCACCTCATATCTGTATTTGTAAGCGGTTGGGTATTTTAAAGCATTTCCGTATTACGGATCAGCTTTTCCTGCCATGTTTCATAATAACTGCGGCCATTTAGCCTGATAAAAGTTACTTTGTCAGGGCTTTTGGCAATTCTTACCGTATCATTTTCCGCTATCGATGCTACTATTTCTCCATCCGCCGAAAGCAACAGTTCTTCATAGGGCGGAATAGCATTCAGTTCTATGACCCTGTCCATCGGAATCAAAAGCGGTCTTGTATAAAGCGCATGAGCGCAGATAGGCGTAATAATAGTAACATCGAGGCTGGGATGTACAAGCGGCCCCCCTGCCGATAACGAATACGCAGTAGAGCCTGTAGCCGTTGCCATGATGATACCGTCAGCAGCATAATTGCCCGAACGTTTGCCATTGACCTTCAGACTGAGATGCGCCAGCTTTGAAAAATGCCCCTTGGCCACTACCATATCGTTTAAGGCGTGAGCGTCAATCAAAACCTTACCGTCACGCCAAACACAGGCCTGCAGCTGACTGCGCTCTTCCAGCACATATTCTCCGGCCGTCAGCTTGGATAAGGCTTCCGGCAGTTCTTTGAGTTCTATTTCCGCTAAAAAGCCTAATTTCCCAAAATTGACACCAAATACAGGGATTTTCAGCGGCGCCAAAAATCTCGTCATCTGCAGCAGCGTACCATCGCCGCCTAAAGATACCGCCATATGCATCTGCTTCAGGCTTGCCCTGTCGCAAACGTCGTAGCTGGGCCTGTCCTGATAATCCAGACGCTGCGGCAGTACCGCCTCGATTCCGGCCTTATCGCACAATTCCAGCACTTTCAGCAAGCTGTTTTTGACATTTTCTTTTTTCATATTGGGGAATATCCCCAACCGTAATTTATTCATAAAGGCCTCGCTGTTTCTACTCCTGGGTTTGTGGTCTATCCAAATCACCATGTGATTTGGACACAAGCTCGTCAATCATAGTTTCACTTACCGCATTGTCATCACCCAGCGTCAGATGCAGTAAGTACTCAATATTGCCTTCAGGCCCTTTGATAGGAGAAAAATCCAGTCCGGCAATACCAAAACCTTCTTCTTTAGCAAAAGCTATTACTTTTTTGATAACATCGGCATGTACCTTTGGGTCGCGTACAACGCCTTTTTTCCCGACGTTTTCTTTGCCGGCCTCAAACTGCGGCTTGACAAGCGCAATAACAAAACCAGTCGGCTTAAGCAGTTTATGTACCGCCGGCAGCACCTTATCCAAAGAAATAAATGCTACGTCGATAGTTGCTGCGTCTACCAGCTCTCCCAAGCTGTCAGCTTCAAGATAGCGCACGTTAGTGCGTTCCATATTTACGACACGCTCATCACTGCGCAGCTTCCAGGCCAGCTGACCATAGCCTACATCAACGGCGTACACTTTAACAGCGCCATTCTGCAGGGCACAGTCGGAAAACCCGCCTGTGGACGCGCCGATATCCGCAACAGTTTTACCTTCCACACTGATGGGGAATATCTGCAGCGCCTTTTCCAATTTCAGCCCACCGCGGCTCACATATTTAAGTTTTTCGCCCAGCAGGCGTATCGCTGCCTCTTCTGGAACCTGCGTCCCCGGCTTATCTATTTTCTGTTCATTGACCAGCACCTGACCTGCCATAATGGCAGCCTGAGCCCTTGCCCGGCTTTCAAAAAGTCCTCTGGCGGTCAGCAGTGCGTCTAATCGTTCTTTTTTCACTTGACTTCTCCGGCACCTTTCACCAAAGCAGTAATTTTTTCTTTTATGCTGTCCGAATCCAAACCCAGATCCTTAAACAAATATTTTTTGTCACCATGCGGTACAAATTCGTCAGGAAGTCCCAGATTTAAGACCTGCACCTTTTGCATCAGACCGACTCTATTAAGCAGCTCTAAAACTGCAGATCCAACACCGCCAGCCAGCACGCCTTCTTCCAGGGTTACCAGTTTTCCATATTTTTCGGCTGCCTGAACGATCAATTCTTCATCAAGAGGTTTAGCAAAACGCAGATTGATCACACCAGCCTGAATACCGTTTGCCGCCAAAGCATCGGCAGTCTGCAAAGCTGTTTGCACCATGCTGCCGATCGCCAGCAGACAAACATCGGCCCCTTCCCGCAAAAGCTCACCTTTGCCAATAGGAAGTTCTTTCAGTTCATCTTCGCAGGCAACGCCAATGCCACTGCCGCGCGGATAACGGATCGCTATCGGTCCGTTGAAATTTAATGCCGTGTTCAGCATCTGGCGCAGTTCGTCTTCGTCCTTAGGTGCCATAATCGTCATCCTCGGCATTGAGCGCAGATAAGCATAATCAAAAACACCATGATGTGTAAAACCGTCGTCACCGACGATACCGGCGCGGTCAAGGCACAGCGTTACGTGAAGGTCCTGCATGCAAATATCATGCAGCACCGAATCATACGCTCTTTGTAAAAATGTAGAATACACCGCAACAACAGGCTTCATTCCAGCAGCCGCCATACCGGCAGCCGCAGTAACAGCATGCTGCTCAGCGATACCTACGTCTAAAAAGCGCTGCGGATAGCATTCGGCAAATTTGTTAAGGCCGGTGCCGTCAGGCATAGCCGCTGTGATAGCAACAATATCCGCATCTTGTTCAGCTAGTTCGACCAAAGTTTTACCAAACATTTCAGTGTAAGCGATCGGAGCCTGCGGATCGGTGATTTTTTTACCTGTCGCAATCTCAAACGGACCCGTGCCATGAAATTTATTCGGACTTTTTTCTGCAGGTTCATATCCTTTACCTTTTTTAGTGATCACATGCACTAAAACAGGACCATCGACATGCTTTGCCGCTTCCAAAACCTCCAGCAGCTTATTCAAATCATGGCCGTCGATTGGGCCCAGATATTTAAAACCTAATTCTTCAAAAACAGAGCTTGGTACCATCAGGTACTTTACACTGCCTTTAACACGTTCGATAGCATTTAAAACATCAGTGCCGAAGTCCAGACTTTTCAGCCAGCCTTCAACATCGTGTTTGATTTTGTTATAGGTTTCACCTGTGCGCAGATCACACAAATACTGTGACATCGCGCCGACATTTTTAGAAATAGACATTTCGTTATCGTTTAAAATAACGATCATTTTTTTATGCAGATCGCCGGCATTATTCAAAGCTTCAAAAGACATGCCGCCAGTCATCGAACCATCACCGATAACGGCAATAACATTATTATCTTCACCTTTAAGATCACGTGCTACAGCCATCCCCAAAGCAGCTGAGATGGATGTGCTGGAATGTCCTGTACCAAAAGCATCGTGCTCGCTTTCTTTACGCTTCGGGAATCCTGACAGTCCTTTATATTGCCGCAGCGTCGGAAACTGGTCCTTACGCCCCGTCAGTATTTTATGGATGTATGACTGATGGCCTACGTCCCAGATAATTTTATCCTTCGGTGTCGTAAATACTTTATGCAAAGCCAAAGTCAGTTCTACCACACCTAAATTAGGAGCTAAATGGCCGCCGTTTTTAGAAACGACATCAATAATCAGCTGCCTGATCTCGCCTGCTAAAAGCTTCATTTCATCCAGAGTCAGCATTTTCAGATCTGCGGGAGAATTTATTTTTTGCAATAATTGCTCATTTTGCATTCAGCAATCCGCCTTTCTTCTTAATAACAAGTAACTTAACTTTTACGCCCGCACATCATTTTTGTAATCTCACGCAGAGCTTCGGCATTTTCTCCAAACATTTCCAGACAGCCCAGCGCCTCGTCAACAGTTTTCTGAGCCAGCGCTTTGGCTCCTTCCAGAGTATATAAGGTCACATAAGTGGACTTATGCTTTTTCTCATCACTATGCGCTGCCTTGCCCATCTGGGCAGCATCACCCTCGACATCAAGGATATCGTCTGTGATTTGGAAAGCAAGCCCCAGAAGATCGGCAAATTTTGTCAAAGCCAGCAGTTCATCACTGGCAGCACCGGACAATCGCGCACCACTGCGAACTGCCGCAATGAAAAGTGCTCCTGTTTTGCCTGCATGCAGCTTACGCAGTTCTTCTTCACTGATCTGCCTGCCTTCGGAATCAAGATCAATGACCTGACCGCCGACCATACCGAAGTTTCCGGCACACATTGCCACTTCGCGCACAGTTTCGACCAAAACTTCCGCCGGTACGTTTTTTTGTTCCAGCATCACTTCAAAAGCAAGGGTCAGTAAAGCGTCACCAGCCAAAAGCGCCATCGCTTCCCCAAAAACCTTGTGGTTGGTCAAACGGCCGCGACGATATTCATCATCATCCATACAAGGCAGATCATCATGGATCAGCGAATAGGTGTGGATCATTTCTAAACCACAGGCTACCGGCAGAAAATTATAACCGCTGACACCCAAAGCATCGGCTGTTGCCATTAAAATTATGGGACGGATACGCTTGCCACCTGCCAGCAGGCTGTAAGCCATTGCTTCATCGACACGCGAGATGCCCTTTTTTTCCAAACGTTTTTCCAGAAAAGTATTGACCAGCTTCTGCCTGTCTTCGTAATACTTATTAAAATCCATGTCAATCCTCCAGCTCTGCGAATGTTTCCAGTTCATATTCGTTATCGTCGTCAGCAGCAACGACGATTTTTTCTACTTCCTGCTGCACCGTATTGAGTTTAGTCATGCATACCTTACTCAAAGCAACGCCCTGCTGAAACGCTGCCAGCGCTTCTTCCAGCGGCAGTTCTCCACTTTCCAGCAGCTGTACCTGCTGTTCCAGCTCGGCCAACGCTTCTTCAAACTTTATGTTTTTGGCGATTTTTTTCATCGTCATTGTTTTTCACGCCTTTCTACCTGCTGCACAACCGATATCACATCACCGTCAGCAACCTGAGTCCTGAGTTCTTCTCCCCAGCGCACATCTGCGATACTGCGCAAAGCCCTGCCTGAGTCTGTCTTGGTTATCGAATAACCTCTGGCAAGTACCGTCAGCGGTGATAAAGCATCAAGCCGCGCTGCCAGCAGTCCAAACTTGTGCTGCCGTTTCTGCAGAATACTTTCCATCCTGCCCTGCAGCTGCCGCATCGCCATATCCGTACGCTGCTGCAATGGCTCCAGCCAGCGTTCCGGCTTGGCTAAAGCCCATGATCCCTGCAGACGCTGCAGCTTATGCTGCGCCTGTTCCAGTTGATGCACAAGCACCCGCTCGCCGCGTGCTGTCAGTTCCTCAACATAGCGCAGATACGAATCAGCATCTGCAACAACCAGCTCTGCAGCCTGTGAAGGAGTAGCTGCCCTGCTGTCAGCAGCAAAATCTGACAATGTAAAATCAGTTTCGTGCCCTACTGCTGAAACTACTGGTATTTCAGACGCAGCAATAGCACGCACAACAGGCTCTTCATTAAAAGCCCACAATTCTTCTATGGAACCGCCGCCGCGTCCCACGATCAGGACGTCAGCCAAACGGTGTTTATTCATAAACCGGATCGCCCTGACAATTTCAGCAGCAGAACCATCTCCCTGCACCTTGACAGGAAACAGCAACAGCTTGATGCCGCGATTGCGCCGCCGCGCGACAGTAATCATATCACGTACAGCAGCACCGGAAGGCGATGTTATCATTCCAACTGTTTTAGGGTTCAGCGGCAGTTCACGTTTACGTTCACTGTCAAATAACCCCTCCTCAGTAAGTTTTTTCTTTAATTCTTCATAAGCCAGCATCAGATCTCCAGCACCTAACGGCAGCAGCAGGTCTGTATAAAGCTGATAAACGCCATCGCGCTCGTACACTCCGACACGCCCGATAGCAACAACAGTATCACCGTTTTGCGGTTCAAATCGCAGACTGCGCGCCTGATTGCGAAACATAACTGCTTTCAGTACGCCGCCGGCATCTTTCAAGGTAAAATAACAATGCCCTGAAGAATAACGTTTAAAATTAGAGATTTCACCCTGGATCTGGATATTAGTAAAAGTACGATCGCCCTCCAGCAGGCCTTTGATCATCAAATTCAATTCACTTACGGAATAAATTACTTCATTCATAACTGCTTTCTCCCTGCCTGAACGCATAAGCAGCGCAGCCGGCAGCATTATCGGGGCTAAACCGGCTTTCGGGTATCCAGACCCTGATCCTGCGTTTAGCAAGTTTTTCTATCATATGACGGCGGATATAAGCATTAGAAACCACACCGCCTACCAGCAAAACATCAAAAATTTCTTTCTGCGCCGCCACGTTACGGATCATCCTGACAAAGGTTTCTGCCAGGGCATATTGCACACCTGCCGCCAAAGCTGCAGGATCAGCGCCAGCCTCGATTTTACGCAAAGCAGCAGTAGCAGGCCCGGATAAACTGACGTCACCCTGACGTACTGCTACCGGCAATTCGATGCAATCGGCCGCAGTTGCAGCCAGTTGTTCTAAAGCGGCTCCTGCCGGAAACTGCAGTCCCAACGCAACACCTACTCTATCAACAAACTGACCGGCATGCAGATCTTTGCTGCCGCCTGCCTGTGTCAGTGCATAAGTGCTGTCAGTTTGTTTTTCCGCTAATAATAAGTCAGTAGTACCGCCGGAAGCATGTAAAAGCAGAAAACGGTCGGCATCAGGCCCCTGCGCTGACCACAATCCGGCTTCCAAATGATTTTCCTGATGGCTGATCTGCCATAACGGAATTTCGTTTACAGCCGCTAAAGAGCGCGCCAGGCCCAACCCAACCAAAAATGCTGGCATATACGAATCTTCCAAGGGCCGTGGACGGGCAGAAACACCTATACCGATGACTTTCAGCGGCTTTTTTAAAACCTCTTCCAGCAAAATCGGCAGGTTACGCGTATGCTGAAACACCATCTCCGACTGCTGCAGACCTCTGCAGCCCGGTTTCACTTGTAAAATCCTGCGGGCCTCACCTACCAGTCCGCCTTCTCTGCCGATCAGTGCGACCGACGTTGTATAGCAGCTGGTATCAATGCCCAGATAGACCTCATTTTTAGACATCACTGCGAACCATTTTACCTAGAACTCCGTTGATAAACCGCGGAGTATCATCTGTTCCATAAATTTTCGCTATTTCCACAGCTTCGTTGATTGCCACATTAGGAACCAGCTTTTCTGCTGCAAAAAACATTTCATAAACGGCGACCCGCAAAATATTACGGTCGACAGCCGGCATACGCTCCAAGGTCCAGTCAATAGCATACTCACTGATCCTGGCATCTATCGCTTCACTATTAGCCAAAACACCATTTAAAACATCCTGTGCATACTCTTTGGCTTTTTCAGCACTTTTATCAGACCGTTCTTCAACAGCAGCATTCAACGCTGCCTCACAGTCGACCTGAGCAAAATCTATCTGAAACAAACTTTGTAAAACCAATTCCCTTGCAATCCTGCGAATCATATTAGCCCTCTCTTGTCTGAAATTTATTTATGATAGCCTGGCGGCAGCAGTCTGTCCAGCCATTCCATCAGGTCTTCTTTTTTGTCCAGCTTATTGCCGAGGAAGAACCCGGCAGTAATACATATGAGCAGAAAAATCGTCTGCAGAAAGCCTAAGATCAAAAACATTACGCCGATAAACAGACCAAATATAGACCCCAGCAGCCGGCCACGGTAATTCTTCCAAAGATCACTGAAAATTTCGTTAAGCATGCCGTCTACCTCCTCAGCCTTTCGCTTTGATCTGCTTGAAGAACAGATCTATGTCCTTGATCTCCATACCCAAGACCTTTTTGATCGTATCACGTACATTATATTTAATTTCATCTGTAGTTTCAGGAATATTTATACCAGGCTCTATCGACGCATTTATGCGAATACTGATATGTTCTTCGCCCATTTTTGCTTCGACCTTAACACCATAAACACCATAAACCTCTTTAGCGATCTCCGCTACATAATCTTCAATAGCGCTTTTACCGACAGATACTTTACCGGAATCGGCACTGCTGATCGTCAGCGAAGTCATTCCAGTCGCGCCGATACCTGCAATAAGCAGGCGGATACTTACCAGCAGAATGATGATCCCGCCCACCGCATACTCCCAGTTGCCGGGAATAGTAGCAAAGAAAGCAGTGATAGCAGTCTGGCCGATAACGCCCAAGCTGCAAAGCACTACCAAAACGGCCACTACTGCCATCAAAAAAGTGTATAAAGTTAAAATTATTCTATCAGGTATTCCCAAAATAACTCACTCCTCACCAAAGAAATTTTCATGGGCGGCGTCCATTTTTTCCAGGCTCTCTTCCAATTCGCTCTTGGGTCGGCGCGCCACGCCCTGTATATGCACATCGACGAATTTGACTTCATAACCGGTCATGTTCTCGATTGCTTCTTTAACCTTTTCCTGTATTTCCAAAGCTATTTCAGGGATACATGAACCATATTCAACATTAACATAAACTGCGGCTGTCACAACATGCCCATCGACGGTGATCCGTACACCCTTGGCAAAACTTTTCTTACCTAAAAATTCATTCAGGCCTTCGGCAAAACTGCCGCTCATACCAATAACACCGTTGACTTCCTGCGCAGCCAGGCCTGCAACGATACTGATTACTTCGTCGGCAACTTTCACATCACCGATTTCGTCAGGCAGCTGTTCTTCTGCCTCAGCTGTATCGTCTGCATTCACAAACTCCCCTGTACCGGTTTCCAATTCTTTATCTTCAGAATCTGATTTCAACTACCATGCCACCTCCTGTCTGTGCGGCAACAGAATATACTTACCCTATTTTGCTTTTAATTATACCATAACTACTGCGTGAATACTATGTATAAATGCATAAAAAAACAGCGGCGAAAGTAAATTCACCGCTGTTTAAACAGTCGCTTTTAATTATGCACGTTCGATATATTCGCCGGTTCTGGTATCGATGCGAAGAACATCGCCTTCGTTGATGAACAGAGGAACTTTTACAACATAGCCGGTATCCATTTTAGCCGGTTTGCTGCCGCCGGTAGCGGTATCGCCGCGGATGCCGGGATCGGTTTCAACTACGGTCAGTTCAACAGTATTCGGCAGGTCAACACCGAGGATACGGCCTTCGTAAACCATGATTTTAACATCCATATTTTCTTTCAGGAAGTTCAAAGCATTACCCAACTGCTCTTTTGTCAATTCGGTCTGCTCATAGTTTTCGTTATCCATAAAAACATATTGTCCGTCAGATTCATATAAATATTGCATTTCACGACGGTCAACACGTGCTTTCGGCAGACGTTCGCCTGCATTGAAGGTACGTTCAACAACAGAACCGGTACACATGTTACGCATTTTAGCGCGGACAAAAGCTGCACCTTTACCAGGTTTTACATGCTGGAACTCAACGACTTGCCAGGCATCGCCGTCAATAGTAACAGTCACATTAGTTTTAAATTCGTTAGTAGAAATCATAAATAGTCCTCCTATATAAAAAATTAAACAATTTCCATCAGCTGTTTTTTAACCCCGGTCAGCACTTTTGCGCCTTCGTCGGTCAACACAACCGTGTCTTCTATACGTACACCGCCCTTGCCGGGGATGTAAATACCAGGTTCAACAGTAAATGTCATACCGGGCTGCAAAATTACATTCTGACCGCGTTTGTTGATATTCGGCATTTCATGGATCTCAAGACCGATACCATGTCCCAGCCCATGCACATAGTTTTCGCCATACCCCCGGGAAGTTATATAATCCCTGACAACAGCGTCCAGCTCTGCACCGGTAATACCGGGTTTAGCATTTTTCAAACCGCGCCACTGGGCTTCTTCAACAATGGTATAAATCTCTTTATGCCATGAGTTGGCCATCCCCAAGACAACGGTACGAGTCATATCAGAATGATAGCCGTCATAAACGGCACCGAAATCAAAAGTAATAAAGTCGCCGATCTCCACTTCTTTATCGGAAGCGATACCATGCGGCAGCGCAGAACGTTCACCCGAAGCTACGATAGTTTCAAAAGCGAGTTTTTCTGCGCCCAGGCTGCGCATATAATATTCCAGGCGGCCAGCCAGAGTTTTTTCAGTCATGCCTGGCTGTAATTCATCCAGCAACCGCAAATACGCCTCGTCGGCAATTTTTACAGCGCGCCACATCAATTCCAGCTCGCGTTTATCTTTGACCATACGGATATATTTCAGATCAATGACCTTCAGTTCTTTGCCGCATAGAAGCTCCTGCAAAGTATTGAAGTCATTATAAGTGAAATAATCGCCGTCAAAACCAACTGTTTTGGCATCCTGTGCCAATTCGGCAGCTGTATGCCAGATGTTTTCCGCATATTCGACGATATGGCAGCATTTGGCTTCTGCCCTTGCTTGATACAAGTATCTGCCATCAGTGACAAGGACAGCCCGACGGTCATCGGCATAAAGAATGCTCGAATCACCTCTGAAGCCGGTCAAATAGCGAATTGTATTAACGTCTTTAATAACGACGCAATCCAAATGTTCTTTTTCCAGAAAATCAAAGATTTTACCGATACGCGGCATAAATCCTTACCTCACTTTTTTTATAAAATAATACGATACCCAAATATTTTATCACACTTTTGACAATTTGCCTACAAAGCTTCATTAAAACTTTCAAGAATTTCTACTGAAAACGGCATATTTTCAACAATTTCTAAAACATCATTATAGGTATCAGGCGTACCACGCAAAAGAATGATGCCTTCCTGATGATCAATCGTGCTGACTAAGGCCAGATGCTCATAGCCCTCCATGATCCAGTTTACGTCTGCTATACGCTCAGGCGCCACCTTCGCGTAGATGGTACTTCGGTCTTCTAACATATTACCTTCCTCCGCAGCAGCGAATCAGGCATCAAAGCCCTGTCGCTGACGATAGAAAATTTTTGTTGAGCATGCGGTGCACAGTCGATACTTTCTCCGTCTGCATTACGCATATCCTCTAAAGTTAGCGGGAACAGTTCCCCGTCCGGCATCAGCAGTTCCAATATCTCGCCGTTTTTCACATTGTTGCGCTGTTCGATATAAGCGCGTTTAGCGTCAGCATCATATGCAAGCACGATACCGACAAAATCATGTGTCTGTTCATAACTGGAGGTCATATAGACCTGTCCGTCACTGCCTGGTTTGCCAAAAGCAAACCCTTTCGTATACGGCCGGTGAGAAACTTTTTCCAACTCCTGACGCCATTCATCCGTGACCTGATATTTTTTGGGATTGTTCCAGTAAGCGTCGATCGCTTTACGGTATACGCTGACCACAGTCGCTACATAATGGATACTTTTCATACGCCCTTCGATTTTCAGGCTGCAAATGCCCGCCTCTATCAAATCAGGAATATGATCGATCAGACACAGATCCTTTGAATTCATTACATAAGTACCGCGTTCATCCTCTTCAATATCAAAGCCTTCATCAGAACGGTTCTTTTCGATAAGGCTGTATTCCCAGCGGCAGGCCTGCGCACAGGCACCACGGTTTCCGTCGCGTCCAGTCAGATAACTGCTGAGCAGACAGCGGCCGGAATATGAGATACACATTGCTCCATGCACAAAGGCTTCCAGCTCAACATCAGTCCTTGCACCGATTTCCCGGATTTCCTCCAGTGACAGCTCGCGTGCCAGTACGACACGTTCAGCTCCCAGTGCCTTCCATGCCTGCACTGCTGCCCAGTTACTTGTATTAGCCTGCGTACTTACATGCAGCGGCATTTCCGGTACAGTCTGACGTGCCACGTTCCAAACACCCAGATCAGAAATAAGCAAAGCGTCAACTCCGGCCTTCTGCAATTCCAGCAGATAGTCCGGCAGTCTAGCCAAATCTTCGTTATGGGCAAAAATATTAACCGTCACATAGACCTTTTTGCCAAGTCCGTGCGCGTAAGCAGCCGCTTCTGCAATTTCTTCAATACTGAAATTATTGGCAAAAGCCCGTAGCCCAAACATCTTACCGCCCAAATAAACGGCATCAGCGCCATAACGCAAAGCTATTTTACATTTTTCCATATTTCCTGCCGGCGCCAAAAGCTCCGGCTTATTTTTCATTCTCGTCATATTACTTCCTTATTGTGGTCCATGAATATCTTCGATTGCCTTCAAATGCTCGGCATAAGTTTTCGTAAAACGGTGATGTCCGTCTTTTTCAGCAACAAAGTATAAATACTCCGTTTTTTCAGGATTTAAAACAGCCTTGATCGCACTCATCCCAGGACTGGAAATCGGTCCCGGCGGCAAACCTGGATTTTGATAAGTGTTATAAGGGTTTTGGATCCTGGTATCTGCAATTGTAATTTCTTCTTTTTGAGTCCCCAAAATATACTGAATAGTAGTATCTGACTGAATCGGCATATAAATCTCTAAGCGGCGCAGAAAAACTCCGGCAATGCGCGGCTGTTCTTCTTTAAAAACAGCTTCCATCTCTACCAGGGCTGCCATATTTACCAGATCTCTGATCGACATTTTCTGTTTTTCTGCTTCTTCCGGAATATTTTCTTTGTTCATCCGCGTATTGAATTCCTTGACCATCATGGCCAGCATATCTTTTTCATTCATACCGATGTCAAACATATAGGTAGAGGGAAAAATAAATCCTTCCGCCTTATAAATAACATTGGGATCACTGGTTTCCATATAGGGATATGGAGTATAATTACGCGCGGCTTCGATGAACTTTTCAGCAGAACCAAGACCTTCCGCCTCAATTTTTTTCGCAGTTTTAACTACGGTAAAGCCTTCTGGAACCGTAAACTTCACCCGCTGCACCTGTCCCTTTGACAGAACTTCAACGATCTCACTGTTAGACATCCCGGCTGTTATTTCATAACGCCCGGCCTGCAGATCGCGTTCCAATCCACGGAATTTGGCTTCCAGTCTAAAAGCTTCCGGAGTTTTCACCAATTTCTGCTTATGCAGAAGATTTGCGATATCCGCAGTAGTCATCCCCGGCTCAACCGTAATCAGATACGGGCTTCCAGTCGCCAGATCTTTATTGCTGCCAGTGTAGTTCAATACCCAGTAAGCACCTACTACAACTACCAGAAAGATGCCTAAAAAAAATGGCAGTACCTTCCTCATTTTTCCATTCCCTTCACACCAGAGATAATAAAGCTCAAAAAGTGCCGGACAGTATGTCCGGCACTAGCAGTTGTTATTCTTCGTCCCAGTCTTCCATGAGTTTTTCGTAAGCAGCTTTTACTTCATCAAACTCTTCGTCTGTAGGAGCTAAATAAACTTCTTCGCCGTTTTCATCAAACTCAATACGGGCGATAATCACATTTTCTTCTTCGTCTTCCTCATGTTCATGGCAGTGACAATCTTCATCTTCACATTCGCAGTCTTCCAAATTGATCTGCGCTAAAATAGCGAAATTTTTCTTGCCTACAGGTACTACCATTTCTTCACGAAAATATAATTCGTTGCCTTCATCGTCAGTAATAACTACGATTTGTTCTTCTTCCATAGCTTCCATATTTTCTTTATTTTCTGTTTGGTCCATTACGACACCTCGTTTCTAAATTATATACATTTTATATCATTTACAGTAATGCTGTCAATTTATCATTTTTCACCAAGCTGTGCAGCTAAAAAACCTTTATCCAGATCAAATCCAAGCTTACCGTTATCTTTAACTATGAGATTAGTATCAAAGCTGCCGACAGCGGTAGCGATCTTGATATTGGAAAAAGCAAATTTTCCCTGCTGTCTGGTGATCGAACCTTTGATGGAACGGAACGGCAGCATCATGTACTTGCCTTCCTCGATGCGGAAGCTGCCCGCACCTGTGGCACTGCCTGCATCAGCAGTTCCTATCGCCAGCATTTTAAATGACAGCGGACCGTCGACCTGCGTTTCCGTAACTACGGAGCTGTCGAGGTCTATACCCTGTACTTCCAGTTTGAAGTCTTTGGTTTTAGTATCAACCTGACCATTGACATTGACCTGACCAGCATAAACATTACCAATAGCATCACCGATATTAAGCTTTCCGTCTTTATACAGAAACTTGCCGCTGAGCGCGGTAATATAAAGCGGATCGTAGGCCAGCTTATCAAGTCCAAAGGTGCCTTCAGCCTCAGGTTTGTCGATAGTACCCTTGACCTTGCCCAAAGCGGTAACAGCATCCTTCAAGCCCAGGCCCGGGCTCAAAGCTTCTATCACAAAGCTCGGCGCATTAACAGTCAAAGCATATGTCTGTTTTGCCTCCGGCTTTTCAGCATAATAAACATTGCCGTCTATGACCACCGTCTGTCCGGCAACCTCCAGATTCAGTCCGGCAAACTTCAAAGCCTCGGTATCAGCCGAAAACTTGCCGCTGCCTTTCGTTACAGGATAATTGATCAAAGAACCTTTCAAACCGTCGATCGTACCGTCGATATTCAAAGTCCATTTATCATCGGCTTTATCAGCCCTGATCTTCACGTCAGGCAGATTGCCTTCAGTGATCACCACATCAGCAGCCTGCGGCAAAACATTCAGGATATTCTGCAGCGGCATTTTCTTTACCTCTGCCACAACTGCCGTCGTGCCTGAATCATTTTGGATGTCAGCGATAATATCGCTTTTACCGTCTTTAACACGCAGACCGTATTTGATTTTTGGATATTGTTTAAAATTTCCCTGGAACTGTACTTTATCAAAATCCAGCGGCTTGTTCTCCAGCAGCAGATTCACCTTCGCGTCCTTGATTTCCATCAAACCGCGGAACTGCGTTGCTGCAGCCGCCTTTTTTACAGTCAGCAGCTCATTGTTCTTCTGCTCTTCTTCAACCTGAAAATTGATATAATTAACAATGTTCAAACCGTCTTTTTTATTATAAGACACAAAAAAACTGGGCTTATCGATCACCACATCACCAACAGAAGCTCCGGTACCGCCTTTCAGCAAAGCGTCAAATAAATTGACAGATACCGTAGCCAGAGGTATTTCGGCAATCGTTTTGCCATCCGGCCCTACCCAGACGACATTTTTGAAAATAACATCACCCGACCAGTTAGCCTGAATCTCTTCGGATTTTAAAGTCCCCTGCAGCGCAGTCTGCTCTGCCAGAAGCTTTTTAGTGAGCTCTTCGGCAGCACGGCCTCCGAACTGGAACAGCAGCACGAAAGCAACCAGAACCAGCGCAACAAAGCCGATAAATATTTTTTTCGCCATACTTTCATTCCGTCCTTTTACTTTGTGGACTATCCAGATAATTTTGCAGAATCACCACAGCCGCCATCATGTCGATAACTTTTTTGCGTTTGCTGCGGCGCAGGTCGGCATCTATCAAAACTTTTTCAGCGGCAACTGTCGAAAGACGCTCGTCCCATAAGACGATTTTAAGCTGCGGGAACCTTTCGCCGATCACTCTGGCAAAATCCTCGCAGCTCTGCGCACGTTCGCCTACACTGCCGTTCATATTCTTAGGATAACCTACCACCATCGTATCTACTTCATATTCAGCGATAAGCTCGCCGATACGCTGCAGATCACGTTCTTCACTGGTACGACGGATTGTTTCCACCCCGTTGGCGATCATCCCCATCAGATCACTGGCGGCTACGCCGATAGTCCGCGTGCCGACATCCAGAGACATACTTCTCATGTAAGCAGCTCTCCCCGTCTTATTTTGTGTTTTTTTCCAAATATTTTACTACCAGTTCTTCAATAAGCTCATAACGTTCAAAACGACGCAGCTTCGTGCGTGCGTCATCATGACTGGTAATATATGTAGGATCGCCGCTGAGCAGATAACCTACGAGCTGGTCAATAGGATTATAGCCTTTTTCTTCCAGCGCTTTGCACACCTCGCTGATTGTTTGCGAGACGTCTTTATTTTCATTGTTGCGCTTGAACATCATTGTTTCCTGCGATACCTGAGTCATCGTTGATCCCTCCTTGATACAAAATTCCCTTGTTGAACAACCGTTTGATATAGATACACTACTATTGTAGCATACCTTGAGACAAAAAAATATAAAATAACTGTGAACTTGTATAAATAAAGGCCGAGAATACTCTCGGCCTTTAAGTTTTTTTACACAATTTATTATTTTACCTGTGTTTCGATAACGCCCCAGGCTGTTTCCAACGCTTCACCTAATTTAGAAGCATCTTTACCGCCTGCCTGTGCCATATCAGGACGTCCGCCGCCGCCGCCGCCGCAGATCCTGGCAACCTCTTTGACAATGTTGCCGGCATGGATACCTTTAGCGACAGCATCTTTCGTAGCCATAGTCAGAATACTGATCTTGCCGTCGGCAAATACTGAAGCCAGCACAACGACGCCGCCGACCTTATCACGCATCTGGTCACCCAGATTACGCAGTGCTTCGATATCATCGACACTGACCTGCTGCACCAAAGCTTTGATACCTTTGATGTCGCGAATCTGACTGTCAACGTCACTGACCTGAGCTTTAGCGATCTTATCGGCCAGCTCGGCAGCTTTTTGCTCAACAGCTTTCAGTTCGCCCTGCAGAGCTGTCAAACGTGCAGGCACATCAGTTACACGGCATTTCAAGCTTGCAGCCAGGCCTTTTACCATAGCTTCCATTTCGTTGACATGAGCCACAGCGCCATGTCCTGTCACAGCTTCGATACGGCGAACGCCAGCACCGGTGCTGGACTCGGAAATTATTTTAAACATACCGATCTGAGCGGTATTAGTCACATGAACGCCGCCGCAGAATTCCATAGAGAAACCCGGTACAGTAACGACACGCACGATATCGCCATATTTTTCGCCAAACAGCGCCATCGCACCACGTTTTTTAGCTTCTTCAATCGGCAGTTCTTCAATGGTCACACCCTTGGCTGCCAAAATCTCTTCATTAACAATAGCTTCGACGCGGCTCAGTTCTTCTTCTGTTACCGGCGAGAAATGCGAAAAGTCGAAACGCAGACGGTCCGGGCCTACATAACTGCCTGCCTGATTGACATGACCGCCTAAGACAGATTTCAAAGCTGCGTGCAGCAAATGCGTTGCCGTATGATTACGGGCAATATCGCTTTTACGGCAGCTGTTTACTTCGTAAGTTACCGCATCGCCCACATTGACCGTACCTTCAACTACACGCCCAATCTGGATCGTAGCGCCGTCCGGCAGTTTTTTGGTATTTTCAACTTCAATCACACCTGTAGGAGCAGTGATACGGCCCAAATCACCTAACTGGCCGCCGCCTTCAGCATGAAAGGCAGTAACGTCAAGAATAACGGCAACGTCTTTACCATCTTCTGCATTTTCGATCGGCTGTGCGTCATGCGCAGGGTACAGCATAACGATTTTACCTGTATCTGCCGCTTCATCAACCTTTAAGGAAGCAATATCAATACCGCGGGTATTATAAATAACCGGACGGCCTGCTTTATCATCACGGGCTTCACGCGCCATTTTACGCTGAACCTCCAGCGCAGCGTCAAAACCAGCTTTATCCATCGTCATTCCGTTTTCTTCCAAGATTTCAGCAGTCAGTTCCCACGGAAAGCCAAAGGTATCGTTCAGTTTAAAAGCTGTAGCTCCATCCAGTATCGTAGCGCCTGCCGCCTCTAATTTAGCTATCTCGTCGCTCAGCAGTTCACTGCCCTGACGCAGAGTACGCAGGAAGCTTGTTTCTTCCATTTCGATAACTTTTTGGATATATTCGCGTTTTTCGACCAGGTTTGGATAAACATGACCGTACATTTCAATAACCACATCCACAGCACCGGCCAAAAACATTTTGTCGATGCCGATCAAACGTCCGTGACGTACAGCGCGGCGCAGAATGCGACGTAAAACATAACCGCGGCCTTCATTGGAAGGCAGGATACCGTCGGCGATCATAAAAGTCATACTGCGGGCATGGTCGGCAATTACCTTCAAAGAAATATCGATTTTTCTTTCTCTGCCATATTCTACAGCCGCTACTTCAGATGCATATTCAATGATCGGGAAAATCAGATCCGTTTCAAAATTAGACGGTTTGCCCTGCAGCACGGAAGCCAAACGTTCGAGACCGGCACCGGTATCAATATTTTTGTTAGCCAGCGGCGTATAAGTACCATCTTCATTTTGATTATATTGAGTGAATACCAGATTCCAGATTTCCAGGAAACGGTCACAATCGCAGCCTACAGCACAAGTCGGTTTGCCGCAGCCGCGTTCTTCACCCAGATCGACATGGATCTCGGAACAGGGACCGCAGGGGCCGCTGCCGATCTCCCAAAAATTCTCTTCCAACCGTACGATGCGTTCTTCAGGCAATCCAACGACATTATGCCAGATATCAAAAGCTTCATCATCTTCGGTATGGATAGTAATCCACAGCTTATCAGCAGGAATCCCCAACTCTTTGGTAACAAATTCCCAGCTCCAGGGAATGATCTCTTTTTTAAAATAATCGCCGAAAGAGAAATTACCAAGCATTTCAAAATAAGTATGGTGGCGGGCAGTACGGCCGACATTCTCAATATCGCCTGTACGCACGCATTTTTGGCAGGTCGCAATACGAGGAGAAGGCGGTTTCATTTTACCTGTAAAAAAAGGTTTGAAAGGAGCCATACCGGCGCCAATCAAAAGCAGCGTCGGATCATCCTGAGGAATGAGTGACGCGCTGGGCAGGATCAAATGTCCTCTATCTTCGAAGAATTTTAAAAATTTCTCACGAATTTCATTACCAGTCATGTACTTCATAATCGTTTTATCGCTCCTTTAAAGTCAAAACATCATAATAAAAAATTATATAAAAATTAACGGCTAAAGTCAATTAAACTGACAAAGTATACACTATTTTCCTGACACTAAACTTTTCTTTATATAAAAAAGCCGTAAGCAAAAACTTACGGCTCCACGCCAAGTATTTCAGGAGGACACCCAAAACTTTCGGCACTATCAATTATAGATATGTTTTTACACAAAGTCAATATTCTTTTTCATTTTTCTCGTTTAATGTAATTTTCTGTTTTTGGTTATTGTGAAAACAGCCTGGCTATTTTTCCCCGGTAATTCGGATTATTTCCGTTACCCAGCGAGCGCAGTCGTACAGATCACACTCACGCAGGCACTCTTCTGTAGTATGTACCTTGTTCATACCTGTAGCTAGAAGTACGCAGGGCAAACCATAGCCGCAGAGGAAATTGCCGTCACTGCAGCCACCTGTTTTCGTCAGTTCAAAAGGCAGCTGCAGATTATCGGCTGCCTGCTTAGCCAGCAATACCGCCGTATGGTCTTCCGCTACATGAACAGCAGGACAGCCTTCTACCGGATCAACCTCTAAAATACCGCCGCCGGCTTCAACCACTTCTCTGATACACCTGATCGTTTCATTCTTCAGCCGCTCCAGCTTATCAGGGTCCATACAGCGCATATCGATCACGAATTTAGCCTGCTCCGCAACGATGTTTGTTGCAGCACCGCCTTCGATCTGTCCTATATTTAATGTAGTTTCTTCATCAAGACGTCCGTAAGCAGGCAGCGCCGTCAAAGCTTTCGCCGCCAGCATAATGGCATTGATACCTTTTTCCGGCTCGATACCTGCATGAGCCGACTTACCTTTGACTGTAAAATAAATATCGAACAGCCGCGGCGCAGAGTTCGTAACGATACCGGGCGCACCACCGATATCCAGGCAATAACCGAGATCAGCCCTGATATCCTTCGGATCAAGATTGACCACTCCCAGACAACCGATCTCTTCGGCAATCGTAAAACACAGCTGGATATCGCCATGCGGGATATTCTGCTCCTGCACGGCCCGCACTGCTTCCAGCACAGCCGCTATACCAACTTTATCATCACCGCCTAAAGTAGTAGTTCCGTCAGAATAAAGGACTCCGTCCCTGCGCACGACCTTCGTTCCCGTTGTCGGCGGCACAGAATCCATATGTGCTTCAAAAAACAGTCCGGCTGCACCCTCTACATTGCCCGGTAAAAATGCACACACATTGCCTGTTGTCCCGCCGATCTTCCTGCCGGCATCGTCCACTTTTACTTCCAGTCCCATTGCCTGCAGCTTCTGTACCAGCAGATCGGCTTCGGCCTTTTCGTCCTTACTAGGACAGGGCACACTGACCAGTTCTATAAATTCATTTAAAATACGTGTTTCATTAATCATCATTATTACCTCACAATTTACAGGATATTATCTATTATAGCACCGACCTGCTCCGGCAGCTACTTTTATAAATTGCCAAATAAAAAAGAGCAGGGAATCTATCCTTGCTCCTGATCAATATATTTTTTTATGATATCTGCGGCTTCTTCCGGCATAATATCATTACATAAGTCAGTGTCATTCAAAATCGCCTGCAGGCTTCTGCTCTGCTGATAATCAAAATACTGCCATTTTAAACTGCGGCTGCTCCACATTTCCAAACCCTCTTTTAAATCACCATAACGCAGTAGAAAAAACCATTTATGATCACGGGAAGTTACTTTTTTATAAAACATATTCTCCCTCCGTTCCCCTCTGTCCTTATTATAGCACAAGAGTACCCCCCCACAAGACATACAAGAACTTTTTATCTTCGCCTGACGCAACGTTTTTGCTCAAACGTTTTGATAATCGTCCAGTTCCCAAAAATATCTCCTTTATCTGATAAATAGCTTGGCAAATAACAAAAATGTGGTACAATAATAGCGATAAATCCCGCAGACCGGACCGCTCACTCTTTTCATCCTGGCCGATACTGCAGAAGGAGCAAAAAATGAATCGTAAAGAAAAATTCAAACAGGCTAATCGGGAAGCAAATGCCACCTGGTTAGCCCTTCTTATTGTCATCGTCTTTTGGTGCGTCGCAGGCTTTGGTCTTGCTGACGTTAAGGTAGAATTTTTCCAGACGCCCCTGTGGGTCTGGGCAGGCTGCATCGGCACCTGGCTGTTTGCCATCGTCGTTTCTGTAGTTCTTGCCAATCGCATCTTTAAAGATATGGACTTGGACGACAAGGAGGATGAAATCAATGGGTAATTTCTTCCACCTCTGGCCTGTTCTTTTATTCCTTGCCTTTATGCTTGGCGTCAGCTTTTGGGTGCAGCGAGCTTCCCGCGGCGACCGCCAGCAGAACTTTGCTAAAGATTATTTTATCGGCGGCCGCAGTCTGGGCGGTTTTGTCCTGGCTATGACTACCGTTGCGACCTACAGCTCAGTCAGCACCTTTGTCGGTGGTCCCGGTATGGCCTGGGCCATCGGTTATGGCTGGCTTTATATGGCGATCGTACAAGTCGTAGTCATCTTCCTCGTTTTAGGTATTTTCGGCAAAAAGATCGCTATGGTTTCACGCAAAATTGACGCTGTTACAGTAGTCGATGTTATCCGCAGCCGCTATCAATCCGATTTGCTTGCCAATATTTCCGCGCTGGTGATCGTTGCCTTCTTCTGTGCGACGATGGTCGCCCAGTTCGTGGGAGCTGCCAAACTTTTTGAAGCTGTTACAGACTTCTCCTATGTCACTGGACTGACATTATTTGGCCTGATCGTTGTCTTTTATACTACTGTTGGCGGCTTCAAAGGCGTTGCCATTACTGACGCTATCTGTGCCGTCGCTATGATCATCGGCCTTTTTATCCTGTTCTTCTCAATGCTGGAAACAGGAGGCGGTTATGAAAAAATCATGACCCATATCCAAACCAATCATCCCGATATGCTGGAACCGCTTTCCCGCGGCAAAATGCCGATCTCGCTCTATATCAGCCAGTGGCTGCTTGTTGGTGTCTGTACACTGGCACTACCGCAATCAGTAGTCCGCGGCATCAGTTACAAAAACACCAAAGCCCTGCATAACGCTATGATTATCGGCACCGTCGTTATCGGCGCCATGACTCTGATCGCTACCTGGATCGGCGTCCTTTCCAAGGGCGTGCTTACCGATACCCTGCAGGCTTACGGCGGCAGCGTCGATAACATCACCCCGCTTACTATCATTGGCACCATGGACCCCTTCTGGGCCGGCATCACCATCATCGGTCCTATCGCAGCAACTATTTCTACCGTGTCTTCCCTGCTGCTGGCCTCCTCTTCCGCTATCATCAAAGACGTATATATGCACGAATGCTCCAAACGCCATAAAACAGTTTCCAATAATACGATACGTCTGTTCAGCATGGGTGCTACCGTTATCCTTGGCCTTGGAGTTTACTTTATTGCCATTGCCCCGCCCAGCGTTATCTGGAAAATAAATATGTTCGCTTTCGGAGGCCTGGAAACAGCATTCTTCTGGGTCCTGATCTTCGGGCTGTTCTGGAAAAAAGCCAACCGCACCGGCGCCGTTTTCGCTATGGCTGGTGGCGTACTCGCCTACTGCACTACTATGGCGCTGCAAATCAAATTCTTTGATCTGCACCAGATAGTTATCGGCATCGGCGCTTCGTTGATTTTCTTCCTTATCGGCAACGCCCTTGGCAAAGAACACGACGAACATATTCTGCGTATTTTCTTTCCCGAAAAGTATCGCGATTAAAAATGTTATAAAAAAGCTTCGCAGCATAAAATTACCCGCTGCGAAGCTTTTTTTGTATTTTATTTATGCAGCTCTGCTGCCTCGTCCCAGTAAGCCTCCGGCTTCCAGCCGTCAGCAAGCAATTTTACCAGCAGCTTGCCGGTATTGGCAGCATCGTCATAAGCAGTATGCCACAAACCGTCTGTATCAACGTTTTGTTCTTCTGTTGCCTTCTTCAGCCCGGTCGTATACGTATCGCCTTTCAGCCGCTTATAAGCTGCCGCCAGATCAAGATAGTCTTCAGGTAAAACAGGATTTTCCAATTTATGCCGTCTGCAGCCTTCCGCCACCACCTTATAATCCTCATCACCCCAGGCCACAAAATAAGTCTGCCCCGGTACATATAAAGCTTTGATCTGTTCAAGCATCTCTCCAAATTCTATTGCTGATTCCATATCCTTTTCAGTAATCATACAAAAATCCATTCCCTCTTTAGCCTGCTTCGGATAAAAATGCGGATGGACAAAATTTTGAATCTTACCTGTGACCGCAAGGGAATTTCCATCTATTTTCACCGCGCCGATCTCAATTATTTCTGAAAAAAATCCTCGTGGACGTCCCATTCTTTTGGTATATTGAGTAAACTCAAAATCTGCCACAAAAAAGTCCCTGCTCATCAATCTGCCACCATCTTTTCTAAATATTTACATTAATTATAACACCATCTGCCATTAATGCACTATCTGCTGAATTTTCCGAATTATAAAATTTTGCCTAATTACTTAAACTTTCCCTAAAATAATGCTAAAATATAAAAGTTCATACTTTTATAAACAACAGGAGTGTTATAGATGCAGCAACATCAATTAAAAGGCAGCCTGATGCTGTTTTTCTGCGCCCTGATCTGGGGACTGGCCTTTGTCGCACAAAGCGTCGGAGCCGACCACGTAGGCGCATTTACCTTCAATGGTCTCCGCTCATTGATCGGCGCAGTTTTTCTGATCCCCTGCGTCGCCTTTTTTGACCGGCTTGCAGGCAGACCTTTTTCTATTTGGGGTACTGATAACAAAACAGAACAGCAGGACCTTATTACCGGCGGCATCGTCTGCGGTATCGTGCTGACTATCGCCAGTACTCTGCAGCAGATCGGTATCGGTCATACCACTGTCGGCAAAGCCGGTTTTATTACTACGCTCTATATCGTTATCGTGCCCCTTTTTGGGCTTATTGTACACAAAACCGTTACCAAACTGCAATGGCTCAGCGTTTTTATTGCCGCTGTCGGTATGTATTTTATCTGTATTACCGAAAATTTCAGCGTCAATTACGGCGATATGATCATTTTGGCCTGCGCCTGCTTTTTCGCACTGCATATCATCACTATCGAACGTTTTTCCGTATTGGTAGACGGTGTGCGGATGTCGCTGCTGCAATTTGCCGTCTGCGGTATTTTAAGTCTGCCTGCCATCTTCTTTTATGAAACGCCGTCCTGGGAAGCGCTTGACCAGGCCTGGCTGCCTATCTTATACGCCGGCATCATGTCCTGCGGCATCGCCTATACCCTGCAGATCCTTGGTCAAAAATACGTCAATGTTATTTTAGCTTCCATCATTTTAAGTATGGAATCCGTCTTTTCGGTTTTCGCAGGCTGGCTGCTGCTGGGCGAACAGCTTTCCCTGCGTGAAATAGGAGGCTGCGTACTGGTCTTTGCCGCGATCCTGCTGGCACAAATGCCTCCCAAACAACAATAAAATAAAAACTTGCAGCATAAACAAAACCCGCTTCTATACAAAATATAGAAGCGGGTTTTTATCTTAACCACTGCAAAATATACGCCTGCTGCTTTAACCAACGCTGCCGCATCTGATAATCAGGTAAAACACTGGCTACACGCTGCCAAAAACGGCGGCTGTGATTCATATTGCCAATATGGCTCAGCTCATGCACCACAACATAATCTAAAACTGCCAGCGGATAAAATACCAGCCGCCACGAAAAATTCAAATTTCCCTTTATACTGCACGAACCCCAGCGTTTCGCCGCTGAAGACAGCTTCACACTCTGATAAACAACACCCATCAACTCCGCATAATGTGCTGTCCGTTCCTGCAAAACTGCTAAAGCCTGCTGCCGCAGCCATTTTTCCAGTGCCTGCTGCGGTTTGAACTGTGGACACAACAGCACTGTACCGTTTACCTGCACCTGCCCAACCTCCGTCAGACGCAGCGTATAGCTGTTATCCAATACAGACAACTGCATCCCATCGGTCAATATCAGCTGCCGCTTCTTCTGCACTGCGGCATAATGCTGCTGTTTCTGCTCTATCCACCCGGTCTTTGCCTGCACAAAATGTTCTATATAGCTCAAACGGGCCTGCAACGGTGCCCGCACCCTGCACTTGCCCTCGCTGTCGATCACAATAGCAATCGTCCTGCGTTTACTTCGTATCAACTCATAAGCTACTGTCATTCCTGTCTCCATATCTTTATGCTGTTTTTAAAATTCTGCCTAACCGCACACACGCACGATCATTTCCTTATTTTTCAAACCCGCCAGCCATTCGTGCGGAATACTGTCATAACCATAGTACAAACCTGCCAGACTGCCGGCAACGGCAGCAACTGTATCGGCATCCTCACCCAAATTTACAGCCTACAACAGACATTCGCGGTATGAATTCGTATTGGACAGACACCACAACGCCGCTTCCAGCGTATCTACAACATAACCGCTGCTCTCGATTTCATCTGCCGGCAATTCATACACACTGCGGTCAATAATACGGCTGTAATAATGCAGTTCACGGTTATCATCTGCATCAGCCACCTGCCGCAGATCATCTACAGCCCTGGTAACACCCCGCACAAGTAAAGTTGCCAGCTTAAAACGCTCCCGGTACTGAATGATCTCACCGGCAACAGCACAATACAAAAAACATCCCAAAGTGCAGCAAATATGCGCATGGGTCAGCGCCGAAGCATTACGAATAATTTCATACCGTCCTGCTGCCGGCTGTGCCTGCAAATAAAACTCTACCGGCAAAATCCGCATCAGCGAACCATTACCGCAGTTCCATTCGTTACGCGGTGCGCAGCACTCCAGAGGTACTCCGTTCAAATAATTCAGCAGCGCCTGCTTCGTTGTTGCGCCAATATCAAAGGCCACGCCTTCAGGCGTCAGATAGCCATATTCCAGCCACTTGGCAAAACGCCGCAGCAAATCATGATAATCAAGCCGCCAGTCATTTTCGCGCAGGCTTGCTAAAGTACACAGAGTCAGACTGGTATCGTCCGACCACAGACCCTGCCTCATCTCAAGTACCGGGCTGAACTTCAGACTTTCGCGTGTTTTTCCCTGCGCCGGCTGCCCCAACGCATCGCCCACCGCCAAGCCTAAAACGCCGTTTAAAATATAATCAGTCATATTCTTCCTCGGTCAGCTCAAAACGATATTGCTGCTCCACCTCGGGATACTTTTCACGATCCACCTCGGAAGCAAACATCGCGTAAGGCCGCACATAATAAGCAAAATCATCATACAAAGCCTGATAAACAACGCACTGCTCACCTGTTTCAGTATGCTGTGCCACAACTAACACCTTATAGTCCTTCCCTTTAAAATGCCGATAGACCCTGCCTGCCAAAATCTTACGCATAACAATTACCTCATTCAATATTTAAAATTCATTCTCACAGCTGTTTTTAAAACTCGCGTTCCAGCCCTTCATGCGCCAGCTCCATATTCTCTATCGCATTTTCATTACTTTCGGCGTTAAACCCCGGAACACAATGTTTAACAGGCCAGGCGTTAACAAGCTGCCAGCGTGCCATTACTTTTTGGCAATCGTCCAAAAGCTCGATCGTCACATTTTTCCGCTCAAACTCTCCACGCTCAACACTTTCAAACCAATCCGTTAAATACCGTGAAACAGACGTGCCCCATCTCAGTGTTGCGTTACCATACTTTTTTAAGCCCGGCATTTTCACAGGCGTGCCTGCCTGATGATCACCTGCCCGATATTCTATGGGCTCGTCAGCCATCTCAGGTGCTGAAACTTCTGAAAAATACCCTACTGCTTTACCATCTATCAAAACATTAAAATTATATTTTTTAAAAGGATAGCCTGTTGCCATTTGCTCTCACTCCTTTATAATTGCCGCCCGATATTCTCATGCAGCCTGCATCTATATTTTAACCTATTTCAGCTTCAAGTTACCAGCGAAATAATTATGAACTTCAAATAAAAAACAGCCTGCAGCAGTTATCATAAGCTACAGACTGTCTAAAGTACAGTTCTTTAATATTTTTATCGTCTCAGCTACATAAAATCTAAAATCGTTACCGGCAACAACTGCATCCCGAAGGCTGGTAAAATGACCAGCAGAACATCGGTAACCAGTAAAATCACCGTGCTCCAGAACAACAGCTTACTTAAAATATGTTCATCCCGTTCTTCTTCAGTAAGATTGCGCAGAATAACATTTTCGACGAGAAAGCTGGCAGCGCCATAATAAAGCCCTATCACCGCCAAGCTCATAACTGCCGTTCCCAGCTCACCGCTTACTTTGATCCTCATAAATTTCATCCCCTATCTTATGTATGCTTTTTACTTTGCCAACCGTTTTTTTACCTGCTGCATTTTAACTTTCAAATCAGTAAAATTAAAACTGCTGAGCTGCGTCCACAAGTCATTTTTACCCTGAATGAAAACAGTCGTATATTTTAGTACCGGAAAAACACCAAAAAATCTGTATGTCGTATCTTCGATATCGATACTCTCAATATCCTTATACAAATATATTCCGGCTCTTGTTAATACCCCGCCAAAAATTTCCAGCCCGTTTTCATAAATATCGACTCTGTAGCTGCCGGCCTGCCAAAAAAATACAGCAGCCGTCCCCACTGCGCAAGTTGCTAAAATCAGCGGCATCATACTTATTCCACCGTCAATGACCGCCATAACAGCCATCAGCAGAAGAAATCCTATCACCCCTGTCGACATCAGCCTGTTCGACTTCACCACATCAAGCAGCCCCCGCAGTCCAGTACTGTTTGCATCCATCCAAACACCTCACCTATAGTTTTGCTTAACAATATAGCATATATTATTTACAAAGTCACTATCCAGATTAAAAGTTAACAATCAGCTAAATCTAAACAGCCCGGCGCCTATCCTTTGAAAAATAATAAAACATTGCCAGCAATGACTATCTGTGTTATAATCTCACTTGATATTGATGAGCCGATATCTTTTGCTCCGCCTGGAGCACAAAGCACCTGCGTTTTCACGCAGGTGCTTTTGACTTTTATGCTTCAGCATATCCGCAACTTTGACAGCAATGCCGTAATAAATAATAAAAAACAAACCCTATAACTTCTGACGAAGTTATAGGGTTACTTTTCAATCTGGTGGAACTAACTGGACTCGAACCAGTGACCCCCTCGATGTCAACGAGGTACTCTAACCAACTGAGCTATAGTTCCGCAACGATGTTATTTTAGCGCAGAATCACCTTTTTGTCAAGCTGTGACAGCGTAAAAATCAATGTCCCCAGGCTGTCCGGCAGTTTATTCCCGTATCGTAACTTTAGTACCGACCTCGACATATGGCAGAAGCTCCAGCAGCTCGCCGTTACGCATCCGCACACAACCTTCAGAAACCATCGTACCAATGGATTCCGGCGCATGTGTACCATGAATACCAATCCCGTCCCAGCCTGTTACCAGAGAAATGAAATTAGGCCCGTAAGCCCCTTTAATCTCACCTTTGCCGTCGCCGAAATCATGCGTCCAGTACGATGCGTCTAAAATCTCGTCCACCTCAAAATTACCTGTCGGCGTAGTCATATCGCCGGCACGCTGCTTTTGACCCTGTTTTGCCCCAACAGCAACGCCCCATTGCTTAATTACTTCGTTATCCTTCAGCACATACAGCTTGTAATCACTTTTATCTATCAATATCGTATAAGCAGGCTTAACAGCTTCCGGCTGCTTTTGCTCCTCTTTAGGAGGCTCTGAAGCAGGAGTTTCCGGCTTGACCTCCTGCCCTGGCTGCTCAGCAGTCTGCGCCGACTGCTGCTGAGATGTCTGCTGCGGCATCTGCTGTTCTTTACTCAGCCCGTCTAGATACCATATAGCAGCCGAAACCAGCACACCGATCAAAATTATTACAGCGGCGATCTGTTTCTGCTGACGCTGCCGGCGCCTGACACTTTCTTCCTTAAACTGATCTTTATAAGATTTGCTCACAGTAACATCTCCTTTGTGTTTTTATGGTATAACCGCCGCCAGTTTTTGTCAATCGCTGCAAAAATATTTACTAGCAGGTGCAGCCGTGTTAAAATATAAACAACTATTAACCTTTGATGACGGAGGCCCATATGGAAAACCTGACTGTAAACTTTCAGCTGCCTGCCGCTGCAGTTTTTGTCCCGCTACTGCTGGACGACGGACACGGCGATTATAACCGCAGCTACGAACAATACGAAAACAACGACATAGATTATGCAGATTATTCGACCGACCACCGCGATAACAACTATCGTAACTTTGAAAAGAAAAAACGTAAAAAGACACAAAAAGAAATCGTCGCCGATATTTTAAAACGCTGGGATTAAGCACAACAAAACCACTCAACTTAAAAGTGTACAGAACCAAGAAAAACGGACATTGAATAAAAACCCCCATTTGTAGGATTTTTATTATCCTACAAATGGGGGTTTAGTCATGAAAAGAACTTATACACACATCAAAGCATTTGAAAAAGAAATACTGGAAATGAAAGCACTGGGTAAAATAAACAGGCAAATAGCAGAACATTTAGGTTTGGAAGATTTATCTGTAGTTAAAGAATGGATAAAATGCTATAACCGCCAATAAAGAAAAAGAAAAAATCACTGCAGAGTTACAGCTCCACAGTGACCAGGGGTTTCCGTATATCTCAAAAGCATACCACACACTAACAAAAGAATACGGCATAACGCCGTCAATGTCAAGACGGGTAAATTGTTATGACAATGCAGTAGCAGAAAACTTTTTCTCTATTATCAAGTCTGAATGTATATACAGACAAAAGATTACTTCTTTTAAACAGACACGAGAACTAATAGATGAGTACATTTGGTTTTACAACAATAAACGAATACAACTAAAGACAAAGTTGACGCCGTTAAAGAAACGGCGTCAGAGTGCGTAATATTTCATTTTTCTACGTATGGGATTTTTTATATTTATATTATGCTGTTCGCGATCAAAGGAATTTAGGCGGCAAGGTTTCAAAGCCAACCCTGTCTGCCACTTTATCTATGGATTGCAGGCCAGGCAGAACAAACATTTTTGATGTGCCCTGAACAAGCAGTCTGCCGTTTTCATCTTTTAACGTGCCTTCGGCAAGCCCGATCGTCCTCCCCATTCTTATCAGTCTGCCTTCCGCAATTATTTTGCCAGAATCAGCAGCGGCAAGGTTATTCACCTGCAGGTCAAGCGTAGTTATGCCGTCCTCTTCGCCGATGCAGCAGTAAAGAGCCCAAAAGGTAGCCGTGTCAAGAATTGACGAAAAGACGCCGCCATGTACTGAAGCAAAGGGATTATTTAGGCTATCATTGATCTGCGTTTCGACACGGCAGTAGCCATAGTCAAGCTCACAGATCTTCATGCCCAGCAGTTTAAGATACGGGGCTCTGTTGGCAATCGCCATAATTGCTTTGGCGTATTCAGGATTCACTTTTCGCATTGCATTTCACCTGCTCTTTCAATTTTTGCAGCTATCACTCTTTCAGCTTTTATATTACACTAATTTTTCATCTTAATAAAGCTTTTATTCTTCACTGCCTGACAATTATGATAAAGATCCTTTGCTAACGATAAGGCCTGCAGCAAAAAAATACCGGACAGATATCTGTCCGGTATTGCATTTTAATTTTATTATGCAGTTTTACTTATTTCAAAGCTGCCGCACAGCGTGCGCACACAGTCCGATGCTCAGCATCTTTACCTACGGTATCGCTATAGATCCAGCAGCGTTCGCATTTCTCGCCTTCCGCAGCCTGAACAGTTACTTTCAGGTCTTCACGTCCGGTCGCTTCTACGCCGCCGGCCAAACCTTCCACCAGTTTAGCCTGCGATACGATCAGCAGTGTCGCCAGATCACCTTCAACGGATCTGAGTATCGCCAGCGCTTCGCCTGTAGCATGCAGCTCGACTTTAGCGTCCAGAGAATGACCGATAGTTTTAGCGCGGCGGGCACCTTCCAGAACTCTGGTGATCTCGCTGCGGATCTCGATGAAGTTATCCCATTTGCTTTCCAGGGCTTCGTCGATATATTCTTCCTTGCATTCGGGCCACGGCATCATGAATACGGATTCAGGCATGGAAGCAGGTTTTTTCATGAACTGCCATACTTCTTCCATCGTGAAGCTGAGTACGGGCGCGATCATCACGACCAGATCCAGCATGATCTCGTACATTGCAGTCTGAGCACTGCGGCGTTCAAAGGAATCGGCCTTGTATGCATACAGGCGGTCTTTGAGGATATCCAGATAGTAGCTGCTCATCTCGACGCTGCAGAAATTATGGATAGCATGATAGAGCACATGGAAGTCGTAGCTTTCATAAGCTGCGGAAACCTCTTTTTTCAAGAGCTGCATATGCATCAAAGCCCAACGATCCAGCTCCAGCATATCCTTAAATTCAACTTTATCGGTTTCATAATTGAAATCGTTGGTGTTGCCCAGGATATAGCGAATGGTGTTGCGGATCTTGCGGTAAACCTCAGAGAGCTGTTTCAGTATCTCTTTGGAGATACGAATATCAGCCTTGTAATCGGAGGAAGCTGCCCACAAACGAATGATATCGGCGCCATATTGGGCGATAACTTCCTGCGGGGCAACAGTATTGCCTACAGATTTAGACATTTTGCGGCCTTCGCCGTCAACAACGTAACCATGCGTCAGAACTGCGCGGTAAGGCGCTTTGCCTTCGGTAGCAACGGAAGTGAGCAGTGAAGACTGGAACCAGCCGCGATGCTGATCGCTGCCTTCCAGATACATATCGGCAGGCCATGCCAGTTCGGGACGGGTTTTGCAGACTGCTGCATGGGAAGAACCGCTGTCGAACCAGACATCCATGATATCAGATTCTTTGCGGAAATGAGTGCCGCCGCATTTGGGGCATTTGGTGCCCTGCGGCAGGATCTCCTCAGCAGAATGAGCCCACCAGGCATCAGAGCCTTCTTTAGCAAACAGGTCGGCAACAGCATTGATAGTATCGTCGTTGACCAGGTGTTCGTTGCAGTCTTCACAGTAGAAGATCGGGATCGGTACGCCCCAGACACGCTGACGGGAAATGCACCAGTCGTGACGATCGGCGACCATATTATGGATACGTGCTTCGCCCCAGGATGGGATCCACTGCACGTCATTGGCAATAGCATTCAGGGCTTCTTCACGGAAGCCGTCAACAGATGCGAACCACTGCTCGGTCGCACGGTAGATGATGGGGTTCTTGCAGCGCCAGCAGTGCGCATACTGATGGCGGATGTTTTCTTTGCCAAACAGGCGGTTCAGCCCGGCCAGATATTTGATGATGGGTACGTTGGCATCAAAAACGAACATGCCTGCAAAATCAGCACCGGCTTCTGCTGTCAGTTTACCTGAGCCGTCAACAGGGCAGATGATCGGCAGATTGTAGCGAACGCCGGTCTCAAAGTCGTCGGCGCCATGTCCGGGAGCGGTATGTACACAGCCTGTGCCGGCTTCCAGCGTAACATAATCAGCCAAAACGACTAAGGATTTGCGGTCAATAGTTTCAAACGGATGTCTGCATTCAGCATATTCCATATCTTTACCTTTACAGGTGCCGATGATATTGCTGAGGTCTTTTTTGCAGACCTTGCCAACGGCTTCCAGCATATCTTTGGCCATAAACAGGATTTCGCCTTCGCATTCTACCCAGGCATATTCAAAGTCCGGATGCAGCGCGATCGCTACGTTGGCAGGCATGGTCCACGGAGTAGTGGTCCAGATAACGATATAGGCCGGTTTGCCCTGAGCTGCTTCTGGCAGCATGCCGTTGTCTTTGACGAGCGGCATTTTTACGAAGATCGCCGGCGACTTTTCTTCACCGTATTCGATTTCAGCTTCTGCCAGAGCGGTTTCGCAGTGCGGACACCAGTAAACAGCTTTTTTACCTTTATAGATATAGCCTTTTTTTGCCATCTCGCCGAAAACATGGATCTGTACAGCTTCATAATCGTGGGTCATGGTGATATAAGGATGATCCCAATCTCCAAGAACGCCCAGACGTTTGAAGTCGGTACGCTGCTCGTCGATCCATTTTAAAGCGTAGTCGTGACATTCTTTACGCAGTACCAGTGTATCAAGCTCATGGCGGTTCAGTCCCAGATTTTTGATAGCGGCGTGCTCGATCGGCATACCATGAGTATCCCAGCCGGGAACATACGGGGTATCAAATCCCTGCGCATATTTATATTTCATAATGATGTCTTTCAAAATCTTGTTTAAAGCCGTACCCATATGGATCTTGCCGTTAGCGTACGGCGGTCCGTCGTGCAGGACAAATTTTTTATGGCCCGCATGCAGTTCCTGTTTCTTTTCATAGATTTTGTTTTCTTCCCAGTATTTCAAAAATTCGGGTTCGCGTTCCGGTAAACCGGCACGCATCGGAAATTCAGTTTCCGGTAAATTAAGGGTCTTGCTGTAATCCATGTGTACACCTCCAAAAAAATAAAGCCCCGCTCCCAAAAAGGGACGAGACTATAAACCCGTGGTACCACCCTCATGACAGACTTAAGCTGCCTGCCACTCGAAACACCATAACGTGTGTTACCCGTCCGGGCTTACTGTTTTCAGCCCAGAAGCTCTGAAGTGATCTTCCCCTGCCATCTTTCCGGTCGGGCTCGCACTGTCCCCGACTCGCTTGACTGTGCCCGGCAGGCTACTGTCTTCGTCATCGCTGCTACTTTTATTAAAACAAAGTCATTATACACCATTATACAAGTTATAGTCAATGGTATTTGCCATATTTAAACTCAAAGATGCCATAACCGCTGTCAGTATGCAGATGTGAGGTATCGTTGAGCCTGAACACAGCATGTTCGCGCCATTTGTTGATTCCCAGGACCGTCACGCTGGACGGCAGGATATCGACAGAAAAATTTAAAACGTTGACGGCAGCTATATCAAGCCCCAGCCAATGGAAAATGATGTTTTGGATCGTGCCTTTATGGGCTACGATCAGAAGATTTTCCCGCTCCAGATCAGCGCATTTTATCAGGCCCTGCACATTACGGTCATAAAATTCCTGCCGCGTTTCGCCGCCCGGATAGTTGCGGTGATGCAGTTCCTTTAAGGTCGGAGGCTGCTGATACAAAGCTTTGGCAGCCGTTTCAGTCAAGCCTGCCGCCTGTCCATTATTTTTTTCGCGCAAAAATTCATACGGTTCCAGCTTACTGATCCCCAGCCTGGCGGCGATGATCCGGGCTGATTCTTCCGCCCGCTTCAAATCGCTGGTCAGGATCCGCAGATCACGGCTTTGCCCTGCAAAATCTTTGGCTAATTTGGACGCAACGGCCTGCAGCTGAACCTTTCCCGCAGCCGTAAGCTCCGAATCGGTCCAACCGCCTGTCAAATGCTCTGTATGATGAGTTGCTTCACCGTGGCGTACCAAAATAATCATGCTGCCGACCTCGCTTATTTTTCAGTATCTTCGCTAAAGTTTTTCAAAAGCTCCATTTGGCCTTCCAAAATGCTCATCATATGCTGACGATGCACAGCGGCCTTTTTGACCTGATCTTCAAAGATACCTTTTGCGAGAGCAGCTTTATTTTCTGCTTCAAAAATCATTTTTCTTACTTTTTCGTCGGTGTCAGCCAAAAGCGTTCTGGAACGTTCTTCGGCATCGGCGATCATCGTTCTGTAGCGTTCGTCGGCTTCGCTGGTCAGCTTTTGTGCTTCGGCACGTGCCTGTGCCAAAACATCGCTGGCCTCGTCTTTTGCCTGCGACGACATTTTTTTGCACAGATCCTCTGTAGTTACTTTCATTTTAGCGACTTCTACTTCGGCGGCACTGCGCATTTTGTCTACAAAATTCTGAGTCTCATTTTTCATCTGCTTCAGCTCGGCCTCAGCTTCGCCGCGCAGTCTGGCAATTTCCGCCAGCGTGTCGTTACGCAATTTTGTAGTTTCACTTTCAGCTTCGCTGCGCAGTTTTTCAGCATAAGCTTCTGCTTCTGTCCTGGCCTGAGTCGCCGCGATTTCAGCGTCCATTTTTGCTTTAGCAGCAGCAGCCTGGCATTCAGAAGTGATCTCTTTGCATTTCATGGCAGTTTCCTGCTCCAGCAGGGCAGCCTTCTGCTCGCTGTTCTTTTTCACTTCGTCGGCAGTTTCCTGTGCGATGACCAAAGTGTTCTGCATGGTGGATTCCATTTGCTGATAGTATTCCAGTTTGGCGCTGACGCGTTCCACAGCATCTTTAAGCTCTACGTTGTCCTGATACAGGCGTTCAAAATCCTTGGCAACTTTGGCAAAAAACTCATCGACCTCTTCGGTGTCATATCCGCGGAAGCCTTTGGAAAAGTTCTTATTGTTTAAATCTAACGGTGTCAACATATCGTGATACCCTCCCCATTAAATATATCTTTTCAGCGTGATGCTTAAACGACCTTTTTTGGTAGTGCCCCTGATCTCGGCTACTTCTACCCTGCCGCGGCTGCGGAAAGAAATGATATCGCCTTCGCTGACCGTCTGGGCTGCGTTCTTGGCCTCTTTCCAGTTTACTTTAACATTCTGGCCTTTGATCTCGTCAGCCATACGTGACCGGGATACGCCATATCCTGCAGCAGCAACGGCATCCAGCCTTAAAGCTGCAACTGTAGCGCTGATGACCTTGACCTTTTCTTCCTTCTGCAGCAGGTCAGCTTCTGTGATCTCGGTCAGTGAAACCGGGGCAGAACCTATCTGCGTCAGATTGTTCATAATGTAAGTAGTAAAAGATTTATCGGCTACGAACTGTGCTCCTTCAGGGATAAAAATAATATCGCCCAAAATCTCGCGTTTACAGCCCATCCCCATAAAAGCTCCCAAAATATCGCGGTGACTGAGTTCATAATAGCGTTTGTCCCACTCGACTTTAAAACAGACCATACCAAAATCCGGCTGACCAAAAAAGTCTTCGGCAACAAAAGCAACTTTCATGCGCTCGGCATTTTTAAAACCGCCGCTGGTTTCCAGCTTCACATTTTCAAAATTGGCCGCAACGATCTCGGCCACATTACAGCCATGCGGATCAAGAAAATCGCTGACGCGGAATTTTCGGCTTCTATGAGCCCCTTCCGCCAGATCAAGCAGTTTGGCTGCCAGTTCTTCATCGCCGCCGGCCCGAAAATATCTTAAAATCTTTTCTCTATCTGCCATTGGTTATTTACCCTTCAATTTCTCACTGCGTTCCAGCACGGCCAGTACAGCATCATACATCGCAGCACGCACTCCGCGGTTTTCCAGAGCATGGATACCGGCAATGGTAGTTCCGCCTGGCGAAGTTACCTGATCGCGCAGCTGCGCCGGATGCAATGCTGTTTCCAGCACCATTTTGCCGCTGCCGGCAAATGTCTGGGCGGCCAGCTTGATCGCCAGCGCCCGCGGCAGGCCTGCATTAACGCCAGCATCTGCCAGAGCGTCGATCAGCATAAAGACATAGCCCGGACCGCAGCCTGATACCGCCGTGATCGCTTCGATAGCACTTTCAGCCACTACTTCGACCTCGCCGCAGGAACCAAAAATAGTTTTAGCGGCGTCGATCATCTCGGAGCTGACCTTGCTGTCAGGCGCAATCGCCGTCATCCCCGCACCTACTGCCAGCGGTGTATTGGGCATCACTCTGATGACCGCATGTCCCGGCACTACCTGATGCAGCTTCGCCAGATCGACACTGCCCATGATCGAAAGCACCGTTGCCTGCGGCGGCATTGCTGCAGCAAGCTCAGCAGTGATCGCCGCATCAACAACCTGCGGTTTTACTGCCAGAATGATCAGCCCTGCATCTTTTACCACAGCTTTATTATCACCAGATGCTTTAATGCCGTAGGTTTTCTGTAAATATTCACAGCGTGCCGCTGACGGCTCGCCGACAAAGATCTCACCCGGGTCAGCCAGTCCGGCTCCCAGAATACCTTTGATGATAGCTTCAGTCATAGCGCCGCCGCCGATAAAAGCCAGCGGGCCGGTTTGAGCTGTTATTTTTTCCACGGTTGACCACCCTTTTCATCATAAATGTTGACGCTGGCGTCGATATCTACGTTTTTCGGGGCACAGACCAGAATATTACGGCCGATTTTTTTCATACTGCCGCCTAAAGCGTAAATAGTACCGCTGATAAAGTCGGTCATTCTTTTGGTCACCAAGCCTTCAGTACCTTCAAAGTTCACTACTACAGGCTGGTTGTTGCGCAGATAATCGGCAACCTTTTGCGAATCGTCAAAATTAGCCGGTTCCAGCACCACTACCTTGACCTGCTTTTGAGCAAGCGGCATGGAAATGGTTTTGCCTTCAGGCGAATTTTGGACGTTCTTTTTGCTGAAGAAGGATTTTTTCTCAGCCGGCACTTCACTTCTGGCTTCGCTTTTTCCCAAAGCGGCAGACTCGGCGGGAAGTGCTGCCCTGCTGACGGCAGGCGTACTGCGGGGAATCCGTTTAGGAGCTGTTTCAGCCTTTTTTACAGGTTCCTCTTCCTCTAAAAGTTCATCATCTTCCTCTTCATATAAACCTAAGGTTTCAGAGATACGATCAAAAAATTTCATACATTTCACCATACCTTCATGCTCATTTATTTTTACTGTAATCGCGCTTACCAAATAAGGCCGTACCCACACGCACAATGTTGGCGCCTTCTTCAACAGCTACTGTAAAGTCGTGAGTCATACCCATCGACAGCAGCTCGATTCCAGGCCGCTGCGCCCGCAGCTCGCAAAAACAGCGATAACCTTCTTTAAAAACAGGTCGTGTTTCCTCTATATCGCCGCACAGTGGCGCAATAACCATCAAACCGCGTACACACAGATTTTTATAGTCGTCCAGCTGCGGCAATATCGCCAGATAATCTTCAATCAAAAAGCCTGTCTTCTGCTCCTCGCGGGCGATGTTGAGCTGCAGCAAAATATCCTGCTTCTTATGCTGCTGTCCAGCCGCCTTGTCCAGCGCAGCCAAAAGATGCTCGCTGTCAGCTGATTCGATCAGATCGAACAAGGTGACGGCCTGCTTGGCTTTATTGGTCTGTAAATGGCCGATCAGATGCCAGAAGCCGCGGTCAGGCACAATAGTGCGTTTTTCCTTCGCTTCCTGCACCCGGTTTTCGCCGATATTAGTCACACCAAGCGCCAGCGATTCCAGCACCACGTCTACGGGATGATTTTTAGTTACGGCGACCAGTGTTACCTTATCGCCGGTCAGTTTAGTTTCAGTTCGCCGGCTCAAAGCTTCGGCGATCTGGGTCTGTACTTTGTGCAGATTGTCTTTTAACAAAATAAAGACCTCCTAAAAGTTTTATATTCGCCACAAAAACTATTATTCCTTTTTTATCTTCGGCAAATGCTTACGCCCATGCGCCCGGTTTTACCCAACTCGGCACGATAGGAAAAAAACAGTTCCCGATTATCGCAGGTACATGTCGCGGCACAGTGGATATTACCTCGCTCCAGTCCTGCTGCTTCTAATTGTAATCTATTCATCAGCCATAAGTCCAGCTGATATTTACCATTTGGTTTAAGCGTAAAACACTCACGGTATTTTGCACCCGCCGTCAGAACTTTATCGTCTACTTCGTAACAGCAGCTGCCAATCGACGGTCCGATCGCCGCCAGCATTTTTTCCGGGTTGCAGCCATAATGACGGCACATCATCTGCACCGTTTTGAGGGCGATCTCCTCCACACTGCCGCGCCAGCCTGCATGCGCCATTCCCACAGCCCCGGTTTCTGTATCAGCCAGCAAAACCGGTACGCAATCTGCATAAAACAACAGCAGCGGCACATTTTGCAAATCGGTGATCAAAGCATCAGTGTCGGCAATAGTATCGGCAAAATCCACAGCGCCGCTGCCGATAAGGCCTTCTGTCACACAAACGACCTTACTGCCGTGCACCTGGGCACAGGTAGTAAACCTTGCCGCATCCACACCCAACGCCGCCGCAAACTGCCTGCGGTTGGCGTTTACAAGCTCTGCTTCATCGCCCACATGCAGCGCCAGGTTGAATCCGTCCGGCACAATACTGCTTGCTCCATGCAGACGGCAGCTGCAGCCGTTGCTGAATCCTGCTTCTGTCAGCACCGTAAATTCACCCAGCCAGATCGGCCCGTTATTTCTTAATCTGAAACTCATACCTGTGCCTCCCCGCAAACACCGCAGCGGCGGCATAAGTCAAAACACATCGGTGTAAATTCTTCCCGCTGCGCCTTCTGCCACTCGCTGATCAAATAAGCTTCGGTAAAGCCCATATCCAAATGCTGCCAGGGCAAAGGCCTGCCGATCTCGTAAGTAGCAGCAGCAAGTTCCTCTATATCCAGTCCCTGCTCTTTCAGCACCTGCTTCAGCGGCATTTCTCTGCGGAAGGCTTCTAATAAAGCGGCGCCGATCCTGCGATCACCCCTTGCCAAAACTGCCTGCAGAACAGTTTCCTTCAAGGATTCTGTCTGCACCTGAATATGTTTCGCTTTTTTAAAAGCGGTTTCCAGCATTTTAAAACGGCGTTTTAAGGTTTTGACATCGCACAGCGGCGACCACTGAAACGGTGTAAACGGCTTGGGGATGAAACCATTCACGGAAATTATCAGATCGCCTTTATTAAGGGCGGCATCCATCTTTTCTCGTACCCGACCGATCATCGCTATCATTTCTTCGATATCACTGTCAGCTTCCCCCGGCAGGCCCAGCATATAATACAGCTTGATATTTTTCATACCTGCTGCCGCTGCCAGTTCTATGGCATTAAAAACATGTTCTTCGGTAATGCCTTTATTGATGATATTACGCATTTTCACGCTGCCTGCTTCCGGAGCCACAGTCATCGTCCTCTGACCGCTGGCAGCCAAAGCCTGCGTCAGCTCTACATCTAAAGTGTCGGCCCGCAGAGAGGCTACCGTAAAAGGTACCTGCTCATCTACCATTGTCTGTGTCAGTTCTTTGATGTACGGATAATCAGATACCGCGGCACCCATCAGCCCGACCTTTTTAGTCTGTGGCGGACGTTTGCGTATTTTAGCAAGCAGCAGCTCAAGATCGCGTGCCCGCGGTTTGCGGAAGCAATAACCTGCCATGCAGAAACGGCAATGCCGCCCGCAGCCTCGTGCTACTTCGACGATATACATATTTTCAAATTCAGTCGCATCTGTCATAATTGCCGATGTCTGCGGATAATTATCCAGTTCACGTACCCACTGACGTTTTATGCTGGCAGGCACCTGCGATGACGCCTGCATACCACAGAACATACCGCCAGCATCGTACTGCGGCTCATAAAACCGCGGCACATAGATGCCGCTCAGCTGCGCCAGCTCCAACAGTGTATCTTCCTTAGACAGGCCTTTGTCCCTGGCTTCATAAACAGCGTCCAGCAGTTTATTGACAGTTTCTTCACCTTCACCGATCACGAAAGCATCGGCAACCCCTGCTAAAGGCTCAGGATTGAAGGTCGCGCAGGGACCGCCGATGATCACCAGCGGTTCTTTGGCGCCGCGTGCTGCCGCTTCAGGCTTCACATTGCTCTGCGCCAGCATAGTCAGTAAATTGGTATAATCCATTTCAAATGACATCATCACGCAGATAACTTCAAAATCTGCAAGCGGCCTCTGTGTTTCCAGTGATAAAAGCGGCGTTTTCGTGCGTTTATGCTCTGCTAAGAGCTTGCTGTCAGGCAGAAAGAAACGTTCGCAGGCTGAATCGCCGCGGCTGTTGATGAGCTGATACAGGATATGCAGTCCCAGATTCGACATCCCCAGATGATAAGTATTGGGGTAAATAAAGGCCACCGGCCTCCGCGCGCCAGGCGCAAATACCTGTACCCCGCTCTCGCGGGCAACTATTTCTTTCAACGCATTTTTAAGCTCCCAGGTCAACTTGTCTACCTCGTTTATACTCTCTCAGTGTGCTGTTAGTCCTTCAACCGTTTTTCAAACATTTCGATCACCGTTTTCAACACCTTCAGGCGGGCATAATATTTATTATTGCCTTCCACTATCGTCCACGGTGCATAATCAGTACTTGTGCGCACCAGCATTTCGTTCACAGCCGCTTCATAGGCATCCCATTTCTCACGGTTGCGCCAGTCTTCGTCAGTGATCTTCCATTCCTTGTTCGGATTTTGCTCCCGCTCCTTAAAGCGTTTATACTGCTCGTCTTTATCTATCTGCAGCCAGAATTTGCCTATCACCGTACCGTATTCCGCCCATTGGGTTTCCATCTCGTTGATCTCGGCATAGGCCCGCCCCCATTCATCCTGCGTTGCAAAGCCTTCGATACGTTCTACCATGACCCTGCCGTACCAGGTACGGTCAAAAATGGCGATCTCTCCCTGTTTGGGAAATCGTGTCCAAAAACGCCATAGATAGTTAAAAGATTTCTCTACCACGTTGGGAGCCGCTACCGGGTTCACCGAATACCCCAGCGGATCGAGAGCTGCCGTCAGCCGACGGATCGCTCCGCCCTTACCGCCTGCATCCCAGCCTTCAAAGCCAAAGACCGAAGGAATACCCTTTTTATACATTTCATACTGCAAAATACTCAGTTTGGACTGGTATTTATCCAGTTTCTCTTTATATTCCGCTTTTGCGATTTCTTTGGACAGATCGGCCTTTGATAAAACGTCGTAGATCTCGGTACGCGGTAACACCAGCTGCTGCCCGGCTTTCTGTCTGCGGGCTTCCGCTTCGGCCAGCGCCAGTTCCAGCCGCTGTACGATCACATCAAATATCGAGACCTCGGCAAAACGCGTATCGTCGCCGGCGATCAGATACCAGTGGGCATTAGGCCGGTCGCTGTCGATAAACATTTTCTCGTAGATTTCCAGATACCGCTGATAATCTACAAAATCATCGTCGCTTTCGCTGACCTTGTTCCAGCCTTTACCATAGGTTTTTTCAGCCTTCTGCACATTAGCCTTCAGCTGTTTTTCGGAAACGTGTACAAAAAATTTCAGCAGCACATAATTATCATCAGTCAGCTGCTTTTCAAAAGCATTGATATGCCTGTAGCTCGTATTTATTCTTTTAACTTGATCCGCATCGCGGTCAAAGGTATATTCATTTTTCAGATAGTACCAGCTGCGGTAATACACAGCCATATTGCCTTTTGCCGGCAGCTGCCGCCAGAAAGGCTCAAAAAAAGGTTGATCCGGTTCTTCATCCGCCATTTTGGAAGCCGAATAAACTCTGAACCCGCGGGCATCCATCTGCTGCATCATATGGTTGATGATGACGCTGCGCTGTGACCCACGCCAGCCTTCAAACAAAATTATTACAGGAATACCAGCAGCGCGGCAAGCACGCTGCAGTTCTCCCAGCCTGGTTTCAAAATAACTCATTTTTTCATTATAGGCATCTTTTTTCAGGCTTTGTTTTAAATCGATTTTTTCTAACACCAATATCACCTTGTTCTCTATAGATTATCAGTCAAAAGCAGTTAAAAATTCAGTCATGCAGGCAGCAACACCTTTCTTTACTGCCCTGCTCTGGCTCGCGCCGCCGATCTTCCAAAAAGCTACGGCCGACGATGACCCAACTTCCTCCACGATCCTGTTGAACAGATATTTCTCAGTTTTTACATCCACACATTTCAGCTTCATGGTAATGACTGAACTATAAGTCTGACTGCCGACGATAACCATAAAGCCGGTTTCCTTGTTGCGCGGCGGCTCCATCTCCATGTAGATCACACGGTCGACGCCCAGCTCTTTACCAACGGCAACAAGCTCTGCCAATACCGGCGCGTCAGCGTTTTCAAACGGATGGTTCTGCATCGCCTTAGCAACAGCTTTGGCACTGGCAACGGTATTCACGCCGCCTTTTTTAGCAGGCGGATATTTCTCTTTCAGCGCGTCTTTGATAGCATTAGCCGCTACCTTACGGCCCTTTTCATCCATGCCCGACTGGTCGATATACGTCAGCACCGCTACCGAATAAGGCACTGTCGAAGCAGTTATTTTTTTCTCTGCCTCTTTGTCAGCCCTGCCTGTATCGGCTACGCCGGCAGTAACGGCATCGATCGACGAACTTTCCTGTGCCTGCAGCGGAGCGGCCCCAAAAAGCAGCGCTCCAGCCAGCAGTACAGCAGCAAGTTTTTTATTCATTAACTAACAACACTTCTTTCGTTAGAAAAATAATCTTGCCCAATTATCAAAAACTATCATCGTACGGTTTCAGCGACCGAGGTTTGTCCAATATCTGCGCCATCACAAAGCCATAGCGTACATCTTCAGCTACTGTCCCGCGGCTGCGAAAGCCTTTAAAGGCAGGCTGGGGCTTCTGCGGCTCAAAACGTTTATACAAGGGTTCCGGAACAGCAGCTTCTGCTGCCGGTGCAGGTTCCTGACAGGTATTTTCCGCCTCAGGCTGCTTTTTGGGCGCCCGGTCTTCTGGAAACTCCACATACCACGGTACAGCTCCTTCGTCCTCACCTTCATAGCCGCGCCCCTGCCTTTCCTCCGGCAGCTGCGTCTGCCAATCAGCAGGCTGCTGCGGTGGCGGCGCAGGACGCTTCTTGCGGTTACGGACATCGAAAAAGATAAAAAACAACAGTACGATGAGAGGATAAAACAGCATTAAATTGTCCATACATTCGCCTCATCTCAATACAATAACCGGCTCATACAGTCGGCTTATTTCGGGTTGCTGCCTTTTTCGCCGCTATTTTCAGGGCTGGAACCGGCAATCATTTTCCGCATATCAGTATCAGCATTGATATTGTTCATGCGGTAGTAATCCATCACGCCTAAACGGCCGTTTTCCAAAGCATCTGCCAACGCAGTCGGTACTTTGGCCTGAGCTTCGACGACCTTCGCCTGCATTTCCTGGGTATAGGCTTTCATTTCCTGTTCTTTAGCAACTGCCATTGCGCGGCGTTCTTCGGCGCGGGCCTGGGCGATCCGTTTATCGGCTTCAGCCTGGTCAGTCATCAAAGCGGCGCCAATGTTACGGCCTACGTCGACATCGGCAATATCAATAGACAGGATCTCAAAAGCAGTACCTGCGTCAAGGCCTTTAGCCAAAACGGTACGCGAAATGAAATCAGGGTTTTCCAATACATCGCTGTGCTTAACTGCAGAACCAACGTTAGTAACGATACCTTCTCCGACACGGGCAATGATAGTCGCTTCACCAGCGCCGCCGACCAGACGGTCAATGTTGGCGCGTACGGTAACGCGGGCTTTGACCTTCAGTTCGATGCCGTCTTTAGCAACTGCCGAAACTACCGGCGTTTCAATTACTTCGGGGTTAACGCTCATCTGTACTGCTTCCAGCACATTACGTCCGGCAAGGTCAATAGCGCAGGAACGCTCAAAAGACAGCGGGATCTGAGCTCTGTGAGCAGCGATCAGCGCATCGATGACACGGTCAACGTTACCGCCGGCCAGATAATGCGCTTCCAGCTGATTGACATTGACATCCAAACCTGCCTTATTGGCTTTGATAAGCGGCAGCACGATCTGAGAAGCCGGCACGCGGCGGAACCGCATACCAACTAAATTGAAAATACCAACGTTGACGCCGGCAGCGATAGCCGAGATCCACAGCGCCAGCGGTACAAAATTCAAAAATACGGCGATACCGGCAATGATCAGGATAAACATGAACCCGCCGTTAAACAAAAAATCAAACATCACAACACTTCCTTTACTAGTTAGTTTTTACTTCCTGAACAAACAGTTTATTGCCTTCCACTTTCACGATCTCTACCAATGCGCCCGGCATGATATAATCGCCAAAGCTCACCACGTCGACACGTTCGCCGTCGATGATGACAGTTCCCGCAGGGCGCAGCGGTGCTACGACCTCTCCACGTTTACCAAGATACTGCGAGTGATCCTCGGCACCTGTATAACCGTGACGGTTCTCTTGTTTCTCCCATAAAACAAAGGGATTCCACTTGCTTTCGGCGGGCAGATAAACAAACAGCAGGGCAACTACTGCGCCCAGTGCCAGTACAACACCAAGCAAAATATACGCGGCCTCAGCGCCGCCGCCCAGCAGATAATATGAGCCTGCCAGCAGCGAGATCAGACCCGTAACGCCAAAAAAGCCAAACCCCGGCACCACTGCTTCGATTCCCAAAAGCACGATCCCGACGCCCAGTAAAATATATTCGATTGGCATAGGCTTTTACCTCCCTTCGTATCGTTATATTATACCAAAAAACTTACCTAACAGGCAAATTTCACTATTCTTTTACAAAAGTAAAACCCCGCCAGTTGACGGGGTTTGTTATTGCTGCTGCTTGTTTTATTGTTCAGGATCTCCACAGCGGCAGCCTATTCCAGCTTGATACCGTCGCCTTCAACTGATACCGACGCCTGTTCGATCGTATTACGGCGGCGTTTATCAAGATTACGGTATTCTTCCTGCTGCATTTTTTCAGCCTTAATATTCGTCAGAGTCCCCGTATATTTACTGTCGGAGGACGGGACGTAATTATCTGCCGGAAACTCCGGTTCAGTGCTTTTTTCCTTAATGACAAGCTTCCCGGTGACATTCAGCGCATAACCGTCCTGCGTTGAAAACAGCAGATCTTTCAAATCATATTCGCCGATCTCTGTTTTCCCCTCAGCCAGTAATTTGGTAACATCAATAATGATTCCCTGCTCTGCCAGCTTATCGGCAATCGCCTGTTCCAGTCCGGTGTAGGCGCTGCCACTATATTCCACCTCAATATCGCCAACATCTATGTTAAGCGATTGGAGCAGGCCGCGCAGCAGCGACGTTGTTTTATCACCATAGGTCAGCCACAGTGCTTTATCACCATCCTGCATCCCATCAAGAAAAGCCTGATTGAAGTCTTTGACGCTGCTGTATTCCGCATTGTCGTCTAATTTTTTATAACCAGTATCCGTTTTATAATAAGCATTGGTTATCGTACTGTTACCAGCACCGCTGATCTCTCCATAATTTTTCGAATAACCACTCACGATGCCGACAGTGTAAACATTAGTAATCTTACCATCTTTGCTGTATCCGGCAATACCAGCAATATATTGACTGGACCCAGACCCAACTATTGCTCCCTCATTATAGGAATTGCTTATACCAGACGCATTATTGCCTACTATTCCAGCCAAATAATGTACACCTTTTATCGTCCCTGCATTCCAAGTACTTTCAATAGTGCCATCTTTAGCATATCCTGCAATACCGCCAATATGCTGTGAACCGTTAATATCACCAGTATTATAAGCGTTACTGATATTTTGTAAAGCGTACCCTGTTATACCGCCTACATATTTAGCTCCTGACGCACCACTGATATTTCCTGTGTTATAAACATTAGTCAAAGCACCTTTAGTATACCCAGCGATGCCCCCTACATAAAAAGTCCCCCCAGTTACATTACCTTCGTTATGTACATACCCAACAACGCCAGTATCATAATTATACCCAGTAATACCGCCTACACCATATCCACTTGCTGTAATATCACCGCTATTATAGCTTTCACCTTTGATCTCTCCCTTGTTATAGCCGCTGATACCTCCCACTTGAGAAAAACCGCTGCTATCAGCTTCTGTCCCATTAACTTGACCAGTATTATAAGAGTTGGCGATAGATGCATTAGTATTATTGCCTCCAGCAATACCTCCCAAATGGTTCTTTCCTGTTACTGCACCGGTATTATAGCTGCCTTTGATAGATCCACCATTTTCATTAGAACCAGCAACACCTCCAGCATAAATCGTGCCGCATATTATTGAAGCATTATTGAAGCTGTCTTTGATTGAACCTTCATTGTACCCTGTCACTCCGCCTGTGGACATGCCTCTAGAGGTAACTGAGCCCGCAGTATTCATTGCCGCATCTATCGCCCCCCTGTTACTGCCGGCAATACCACCGATTGTATTATCACCGCTAATAGTACCCGTATTTTCGGCATTTTTGATACTTCCACCCTCAGCATTCGCACCAACGATACCACCCACTTCACTGACACCCATAATATTAGTAGTATAAATATAACCGATTATCCTCCCGCTGTTCTTTACATTCTCTATATTTCCATAGTTATTACCGGCAATACCACCAGCGCCACTGCTGCCGCTCTTTTCTATTTCTATTTTTCCCGTATTTTCAGCTCCGATAATTATACCGTTGCTATTATTTCGGCCAACTATGCCTCCAATATCACCATAAGCACCTGAATCTGATGTGCTGCTAGAAGTAACGTTACCGCTATTCCGAACATTTATAATCGTGCCGGCATTTCCCCAAACGGTATCACCATTCGCCCCGGCGATACCACCGCTAGTTCCGTTGATATTTAAGGTACCATTGTTTATTGTATCGCGGATAATACCGCCATTAGTACCAACAATACCACCGCCACTTCCTTTACTTTCGATAGTTGCAGAATTGACAATATTATAAATCGTACCCCAGTTCAAGCCTGCAATACTACCAAAATTTGATATTCCTTCAATATGTCCTCCGACAATATTTACATTACCCACACTGCCGCCTTTGCCAATGCCTTCAAACAAACCGATATAACCATCATCGTAGTTTTCAGTCCTCTTGATATACAGATTTTGGATACCGTAACCCATACCGTCAAAAACGCCGCTGAAACTTCCTGTTACACCAGCTCCTGTACGGTCCAGCCGACCTATCGGTTCAAAGCCACGGCCGCTGTTCCAGTTTTTAGTATCACCTGCATCGATATCGCCGGCCAGCATGTAATTGCCCACCACATAACTGCTGCCATTTATAGTACCGGTATTTCTGTCAATGGCCTGCAGTTCATACACATCATGCACCAGCATGGCGTCGTTGATACTTTTGGTGCTGCCTTTCAGATCGGTAACTGAAACTGCACTCAGAACGTCGCTGGCTTTATCACCACCGCCTTTACCGTAATCACTGACCTGATACGTATTCCCTTTGCCATCGCCTACGTTGATCGTTGTTTTGTCGGTCACCTCGTAACCGATATTGATATTTTCCCCGGCCCGCAGCGTGATTTTGCTTTTATCAGCTACTTCCAAGCTCTCCGCGTCGATGATTGAAAGGTTATTCCCTTCTAAGACCAGTTTACCAGCCTTCAGCTTGCCCAGATTGATGATATCCGCTTTGACATTGGCCGCACCACCGGCATCAAGCGGTGACAAACTGCCGTTAAAGCTGTTTAAATCTGCTTTTTCAAGACTGCGGGTCGATGCCGTCAGCTGTCCTACGTTGACCTGTGCCGTTTTACCAAACAGTATCCCATTGGGATTGACCAAAACCACATTCACCCCGGCGCCGTTGAGCTTGCCGAAAATCTCACTTTTACTGCCGCCGCTGACATAATTCAACACAGCCTGCATATTTTTAAAATTCACAGTTTCATTAGCCGCAATATTAAAACTGTTCCAATCGATCACAACATTGCCGCTGCCGGTTATATCCATCACATTACTGCCGGCTGTGATAGTTCCGTTATTGGTCACTACCTGTCCGCCGCTCGGCAGCGCATAGCTCCAGTTTGGCATAAACAGCATCCCGCCGCCTAATAAACCGGCAAATATTTTTTTATATAAAAGCTTTGTCCCTCTTTTCATCTTTAACTGCCTCCTTTACCCCTATTTAAAAAACTTTATATGCCAAAAACCACAGCCTGCCGTTTTTATCCTCAGCTTCACTCTGGAATTTCTCCCCGTCAAGTTTCCTTGCATAATCCAGCCGCAGAAAATAATCATTGGGCTTCGCATATTCTATACCTACGCCCCAACCGGCCAAATTACGGTGCTGACCGTAGCTTTTAGCCAGGTTCACTTCGCCCCAGTCTGTAAAAGCAGCAAGACTTAAATATGGCACGGGAGTAGAATACCGCAGCTCGGCCGTGGCCTGATAACCGCTGTCACCGCTGGCTTCTCCCTGAGGGTAAGCACGTACTCCGTTGGCTCCCCCCAGACTGAACTGCTCACTGCCATCAAGATCGCGGCTGGCCAGCTGACCGTGAAAATTCAGATGCAGATCGAAAACAGATCCCAGATGCTGGATATGATTGATATCCGTAGTGAATTTAGAAAAACACCCTTCTGTCTCAGGCGCGCTAGCGTCATCATAGCTTAGCTGTCCCAGATAATACAAAGCGCTGTAACCAGTAGCACTGGCACTGCCGCGCCTGCTGCCTACAATACCGCCGTGCAGTGTATTACTGTGTTTTCTGGTGCTGCCCAGCTCGCCAAAGCTTCTCATTTCATCTTTCAACTGTCGGTTATCATAACCATAAATAACGCTCAGATGCCTGTTGCTGGTGTTGATCAGCGGTGCCGACGCATACAGGCTCAGCGTTTTTGCCCGCCCTACCGCATCAAGCAGAGCGAAGTAATCGCCCAAGGTATAATCCATTTGGCTGTAACTGATGCCAAGCCTTGTACCCCGGCTTCCAAGAGGCATTTCATAACCAAAATTATAATTATGCAGGTCTTCATTACTCAGCATCCCGCCTGCAAAAATTTTATCGCCGATCCGACCGGGATTATTAAGCGTTGTCTGAAAACCATAACGGTACCGGCCGCTGTATTTTCCGCCGTAATTATCGCTGTATACAATATGTTCGGCAGTTTTTCCGTCATGCAGAGCGATAGTCAAATCCGTACTGCCGATCGCTTCACCGGCACTCAAAATACCGGCAGCGCTGATCCCCGGTAAATCATTAAAATTATTAAGTACAGACTCGATCCTCGCAGTCCTGATATAACCATCCCGTTCCAGTGCAGCAGCCAAAGCAGTGGCCGCAGCATCGTCCAGGCGCGAATCATTTTCGATAATTACTTTGCCTAAAGTCCCCAGAAAAATCCTGATCTCAACTGTCCCGTCTTGAATATTTTGCTGTGGAAGCACAGCTGTTGCCACCGTATAGCCCAGTTGCCTGCAATAATCAGTTACTGCAGCAGCCGCCTGTTCCAGTTCCGCAACAGTCACTTCCTGTCCCAAATACCCCTGCGTTAGCTCAGTCAATGCTGCTGTGTCTATTTCCTGCTGGCCTGTGAAGACAAATTGCCGCAGCAGTAATTTCTGCGGCAGCGTTTCTTCAGCTGCCTTCTGCTGCTCTGGCTGCTGCAGATCAGTTTGCTGCTGTCCAACGCCGCGGTTCTGTTCCAAGGCCCTGACATCAGCGCTGCTGCCTGGCAATGAAGGAGCCGCACATACAGATGCAGTGATCCCCAAAGTTAAAACTACAGTTATTCCTTTTCCCATCAAATTCAACAATTTTTCTCGCTCCTCTTCCCGTTCAGCTGCAGATTTTTACTTTTCAATCCCAACCGTCTTACCTGCTTCGGTATCCCCTTACGCCTTTTTATACGCCTGTAGTATCTGCAGAAGTTCCTTAACTTCTGCAGAGGAGTGTTCACTGTCTTCCATTACTGTTTTCGTCGGTTCTGTAATTTCCGGCTGCAGCAAATCGTCTAATGTACAATCCAGTGCGTTAGCAGCGCGTAATAAAACACGAAAATTAACTGTCACCCTGCAGCACTCAATATTGCTCAGATGCGTTTGACTGATAGCCAAAGACCGAGCCAGCTCACCCTGACTGATGCCGCAACATATTCTGATCAGCTTGATATTTGCACCGATTATTTTCAAACAGCGTTCATCATACATATTTCCCCGCCTCACATCTTACTGTAATCAGATTATATTTTTTAAAATTATCAGCATTTTATTCACTATTACTTGCAAAACATTTATCAAACAATATTTTCTATAATTATACCACTGTTGTACCCCCCCACAAGACATACAAGAACTTTTTTACGCCGCCGTCCGGTTCCGTTATTGCTCTTCCGTTTTGATAATCGCCAAACTTACCTCTGTCAAACAGTGCGGCTGCCCGTCTACACAACACTTTCAAAATACAGTACCGACAGATGTGGTATAATGAAAGCCATTAAACAACTCTAATATTTTTTATTCGGCAGCTTCTTCTGCCCGGACACAGAAAGGTACAGCTATGCATTATGTACAAGTAAAAGGAATCCTCTCAGCTAAAAATGGTATGAATCTCTATCGCGGCTGCTCGCACGGCTGCATTTACTGTGATTCGCGCAGCAGCTGTTATCAGCTACCGCATGCTTTTGAGGATATCGAAATCAAAAAAAACGCTCTTGTACTGCTGGAAGAAGCCCTGCGGCGCAAGCGCAAAAAATGTATGATCGGCACTGGGTCGATGACAGATCCTTATATTCCTCTGGAAACCGAACTAGGCAGTGTGCGGCGGGCTATGGAGCTTGTTTATAAATATGGCTGCGGTTTTACACTGCTGACTAAATCGAACCGGATCCTGAGGGATCTTGATCTGCTGCAAAAAATAAACGCGTCTGCAAAATGCGTAGTCCAAATGACTCTGACCACCTATGACGAAGAATTATGCAAAAAAATAGAGCCGTATGTAAGTACGACCCGTGAGCGTTTCGAAGCTTTAAAGCAATTACGTGACGCAGGTATCCCGACTGTAGTCTGGCTTGCTCCCATTCTGCCTTTTATCAACGATACCGAAGCTAATCTCCGCGGTATTTTAGATTACTGTATCGAAGCCGGCGTTTACGGCATTATTTGTTTCGGTATGGGTCTGACGCTGCGCGACGGTAACCGCGAATACTTTTACCAGCAGCTGGACAGACACTTCCCCGGACTGAAAAAACGCTATATCGACACCTACGGAAATCAGTACGTTATCGACAGTCCCAACAGTAAACAGCTGATGCAGCTGCTGCGGCAAAAATGCCATCAGCATGGTATCATTCAGAATAACCAGCAGTTATTTGCCTATCTGAGCACTTTTCCAAGCAATCAGGCAGACCTGCAGCAAAGTTTATTTGAATAAACTTTACTGCAGGCTGGTATAAAAACAATTTGAAGAAAGGTTTTGTATTTCTATGAAATCATCTTACTATAAATACTTTGCTGCGCTTTTGTTATTTGGTTCCAACGGCATCGTTGCCAGTAATATCAATCTGCCCAGCTACGAAATCGTTCTGCTGCGTCTATTGCTTGGCAGCCTTTTTCTTATAACTGTTTTTACGGTTTCCAGACAAAGGTTTACTTTTTACCGGAATAAGCACACTTGCCTTTATCTTTTCATTTCGGCGTCAGCTATGGGAGCAAGCTGGATGCTGCTTTACGAAGCCTATCAGCAGGTCGGGATCAGCATAGCATCTTTAGCCTATTACTGCGGTCCGGTAATCGTTATGATTCTTTCACCTTTTCTTTTTCGTGAAACTCTGACCTGGCCTAAAATAGCTGGTTTTTTAACTGTTCTGGCCGGGATGTGCCTAGTGAACTTACAGGCGCTGGACGAAGGTAAAACTATTTGGGGTCTTTTCTGCGGCTTAATGTCTGCGTTTATGTATGCACTGATGGTAACAGCAAATAAAAAAGCCAAACCTGAATCCGGTTTGGAAAATTCTTTGCTGCAACTTGTCATCGGCTCTTTTATCGTCGTCGCATTTGTCAGTATGCAGAAAAACTTTGTTCTGTCACTGACAACGATTGACTGGATACCGGTTTTAGTGCTCGGCTTGCTTAATACAGGAATCGGCTGTTATTTATATTTTTCTTCTATTACAGACTTGCCGGTCCAGACCGTTGCCATATGCGGTTATCTGGAACCACTGTCTGCAGTTGTTTTTTCTGTACTCTTTTTACATGAAGTCCTGTTGCCTTTACAAATGCTCGGAGCCGTACTTATACTTGGCGGCGCCATATTTGGAGAATGCTTCAATCCTGAAAAACAGCAGTGACTGCAGTCAAAATAAATCTCAGCAGTATTATTGTACAAACAAAAAGCATGATAAAAAAGCAAGTCGCTAGCGGCTTGCTTTTTTATTATCACTATTTAAATCAAATGCTTTACTAAACTAAAAATCACTATTTACATCTTATGCTTAAAATCGCAGTGCACCATAACGGCTTTCCAGCTTATGCAGGTGTTCGGTAAGAACTCCCGGCTCAATATAAGCATATTCCAATATCTGCAGTGCATTCGGTGCATAATCCCTGATAGAAGCAAAATAAGGTTCCCATTCGATCGTTCCCAGTCCTACAGGCTGATGGCTGTCTCCGCTGCCATCGTTATCATGCACATGTACAGCCAACAGCTTTTTCTGCAGCCGTTTCACGGTTTCAGGAAGATTCCAGCCATTAACGTGGGCATGTCCCGTATCCAAAAGTGCCAGAGCCTGCGGATAACGTTCAAACAGTGCCAGATATTCTTCAAAATCAAAAAGCAGTGATCCACAGGGACGCAGACCCACATTTTCTATAACAACTTGAACGCCGTAGCTTTGTGCCAGGCTGATCACTTCAGCCAAGCGCTGATAGACCAGTTCTTTAACTGCGGCAACCTCACCATGGTAAATTTCATTGGTATGCACAACTACAAATTCTGCTTTGATCTTTTGGGCATAGGTAAAGGTTTGAGCGTAGGCTTTTAAATAATATTCATCACTGCTGTCTGCCAGATTTACAGCAACACAGGGACCATGGATAGAAAATGTTCTTTTTTCCTTATTATTCTGCGCCAGCGGCAGCAATACCGTATCCCAATAATGGTCGGTCCCGAATTCATAAAAAAATTCGATATTATAGGTCAACGGCAAACCGCTGAGATATTTTTTATTGAAACCGCCAAAAGCCAGATCACTAACTGCCCATTGCATCAGTAAAAACCTCCCCTTTTTCTATATAGCCAATATTCCTGCCGCTTGTCACATCAAACAGACTCACATCGTCCCAGCTGAAACAGATCCCGCTGGAATTTTGTACATCCGCATTGCGGTCACTTACTGTAACGCTGATATTCTCACCACTCTCAAGCTGTAATTCAACAGTACGCTGATTACCTGTATTTTCTACATAAGTTATACTTCCCTGCACAGCAGCGTCCTCGCTTAAACGGCAATGCTCAGGCCTGATACCCAGCAGCAGGTCTCTGCGCTGACCGATCACCTGACGCCACAGCTCCGGTACCGGCAGTACGGCCTTGCCGATACAAATACAATCACGGTCAAAACGTGCTTTGAGGATATTCATTGACGGGGCGCCAATAAAACCGGCAACAAACGTATTAGCCGGATGACGGTAGATCGTATCCGGAACGGCTATCTGCTGCAGTTCGCCGTCTTTCAGCACAACGATACGGTCGGCGACAGTCATTGCCTCTACCTGATCATGCGTTACATAAATCATTGTCGGTTTATAGATCTCATGAATACGTACCAGCTCCGTCCTGGCCTGCTGCCGCAGCTGAGCGTCCAAATTGGACAGCGGTTCATCCAGTAAAAAGTAGGGTGATTGCTTTACAAGGGCACGGCATAAGGCCACTCTCTGTTTCTGCCCGCCTGAAAGCTGTTTGGGTTTATAGGTTTCATAGCCTCTTAAATTAAGTATTTCTAAGGCTTCATCGGCTCTTTTTTTGATTTCCGCTTCCGGAAGCTTTTGGATATGCAGGCCAAAGGTGATATTATCCCAGACAGAAAGATGCGGAAACAGCGCATAGCTTTGAAAAACCATGGCAATATTACGTTCACCGGGGGCAATATCATTAACTACCCTGCCTCCCATTTTCAGCTGACCGCTGGTAATATCTTCCAAACCAGCGATCATTCGCAGCGTAGTAGTTTTACCGCAGCCGGAAGGCCCCAGCAAAATCAGGCGTTCGCCTTCTTTTATTTCCAGATTCAAAGACTTGACGATTTTAGCATCGCCGTAAGATTTACAGACGTTTTCAAATACAATACTGTTCATATATTATCCTTTGACCCCCGATTGCATAAAGGTATTGAGTATAAATTTTTGGCAGACGAGATATAATGCCAGCGGCGGCAGACTGGTCAGAGTAGCGACAGCCATAGCTATACCCCACTCACTGCCGCCTTCAGCGCTGATAAACATTTGCAGTGCCAGCGGCAGGGTATAGGTTTCTTTGTCCTGCAGCACCAGCAGCGGCCAAAAGTATTCGTTCCATGAGTTGATAAAAAACAGGATACCGACTGCTATTATCGACGGTTTGATCAGCGGCAGCACAACCTTGCGCAATACCTGCAGCGGGCCGGCATTATCTAAAACAGCGGCTTCCAGCAATGGTTTGGGTATGCCGCGCATCGTCTGACGCATCAGGAACACACCCATACCATCAACAAACTGCGGCAGCATAACACCCCAGGGAGTATTCAGCAGGTCCAGCCTGCTCATCAGCAAATAATTCGGCATGATCAGTACCGTTATCGGAATAAAGAAGGTCAGCAGCATGCTGTTAAAAACTGTTTCTTTATATTTAAAGTCATAATAGATAAAGGCAAAAGCTGCCAAAACACTGGTCAGCACTTTGAATACTGTTACGAACGCAGCAATGAAAAATGTATTATAGATATAAGTAAACAGCGGAAAATTGCCTAATACGGTCAGATAGTTATTCAATGTCGGTGGCAGAGGCAATGGATTGAGTGTTGCCTGAAAAATCTGGTCCATATCTTTGAGCGATGTGGAAACCATAAAAACTATCGGCCACAGCTGAATAAATACTGCCACAAGCAAAGGCAGATGCCAGCAAAGATCTTGATGTGTTTTAGTTTTCATAATAAACTTTTTTCTCCAGATATTTATTTTTCAGATACAGGAACGCCATATAACAGAACATGGTGATAATAGCGAAAGCCGCTGATTTACCGGTTTGGAAGAAAATAAAACCATACTGATAGACGATATATACCAAATTGGAACTGCCCTGATCCGGTCCTCCCTGCGTCAGCATATTGACAGGTACCAGTACATACTGCAGACCGAAAACTACAGTGATCGTGAAAACATAAATTGCAGTAGAAGAAGTCATCGGTATGATAATACGTCTAAAGATCGTCCAGTTCGAAGCATTCTCCAGCTTGGCTGCTTCGATCATTTCCCTTGGCACGGCAACCATCGCTGCCAGCATCACGATCAGGTTATAACCAAATACTTTCCAGCCAATGATAGTACAGATAGAAAAAATAACGAGCAAATTTTCCTTAAACCAGCGCGGCGATTCCATATCAAACCACGCAAGCACTATACTGAGCGGTCCGGCCAAAGGATTATAGATCCACAGGAACAGAATGCTTGCCACCGCCAGGGATAAAGTTGCCGGCAGAAACAAAACAGAGCGATAAAACATTTTTCCCCGCTGAAGAAGGTGCCCGAGGATAAACGAATAAAGATACGGCAAGACAAAGTTGAACAGCAGCATAATAAGCACAAAAATTACCGTATTCCCAATGATTTTGTACAGCTCTTTGCTGCCTAAAATATCAATGTAGTTGCTCTGTCCCACATATTTCATCGTCGGGCTGATCATATTCCAGCTGAAGAAGCTAAGATACAGATTCTGCAGCAACGGCCAGTAAAAGAAAATAATAAACAGCAGAGCCGCCGGCAGTAAGAACCAAAACGCAGGCCACTTGGCTTTATTCATAACAACTCTCCTTTGGTAAAAATCAGGATGCCGCAACAAGCAGCATCCTGATTGGTTCAATCGTTTGTATTACAGTAAGTTATTGATCTTTTCTGCAGTTTCGTGCAGCGCTTGGGCGGCAGTTTCTTTGCCGCTCAGTATAATATCGCGTGCGTCAATCAGGAGCTGTTCAGCCTGTAATCCGTTAGCGCCAGGGAAGCTGGCCCATTTTACCAGATTAGGCATCGTAGACAAGGCAACCTGGATATTTTTGTTTTCTTCGATCATTTTTTTGAAACCGTTGGGGTCGTCTGCTACGCCTTTACGCGGAGGTAGATAACCTGTACCGGTGCTCCATTTAGCCAGCGCTTCAGGAGATTCGATATATTTAATGAATTCCCATGCTGCTTTTTGTTTATCGGCATCTTTTGAAAACAGCATCAGGAAGTTACCACCTGCCGGCACTTTCAATTCTTTGCCTTCAAACTGTGGGAAAGGAGCTGCCATAACTTTGAACTTGGCGCTTTTTTCAAAATTGGCACGTTTGCCAATAGTAGTGCAAACCATCCCCAGCTTACCGGACAGATAAGCCTGGAACCCTTCTTCATTAGTAGCATGCAGGCCATTGCCGTCTTTGACCATATCAGCCAACAACTGATACGCTGCTGCTGCTTCGGGAGTATCGAAACCGGCTTTGACTTTGCCGCCTTCATTTTTCAGCATTGAACCGCCGTTAGATTCAATAATGGCCTGCTGAGTCCAGTTATCAGCATATTCCTGCATAAAAAAGCCCATATTACCGGTCTTTTCTTTGATCTGTTTTGCCGCACTCACTACCTCTTTCCAGGTTTTAGGCGGATTATTGGGGTCAAGTCCTGCTGCAGTAAAAATTTCAGGATTATAGAACAGGACCGGCACACTTATAGAATATGGAATACCGATCTGTTTGCCGTCATCAGTCTGAGCCAATGCCAGAACATTAGGCAGATAATTCTCTTTCAAGAAATTTTTGTCTTCAGGAGCCTGCTTTTCGATCATCGGCTGCAGGTCAGTGTATTTAAGATTTTCAGCGGCATAGTTCAAATAAGACCAGCCCATCTGCACAACGTCAGGATTTTTACCGGAAGCGATAGCTGCCTGCAGATTTTGTGTCAACCCTTTATACATATCAGGGTTATATTTTTCGACAACCTGGATATTGGGATGCTTGGCATTAAAATCGGCAACCAGTTCTTTAACCGTTGTACCGCCGAAGCTTTCGGAGGCTACATGCCAATATTCAATCTGCACTTTTTTGTCAACACCGCCTTTAGACTGATTATCACTGCTGCCGCAGCCGGTAAAGACCATCGCACTGGCAGCTGCCAAAAGCAGTGCCGCAAGTTTCTTCTTCATCATCATTTTTACCCTCCACTTTTTAGTTACGAGCTCTGTTATGTATGATAACGAATTTTGATTAAATCTAAACGTTGTTTTTGTTAAAGATTTGTAAAGTTTGTTGCAAAAATATGTTTAGGAAAAATAAAAAAACAGTAAAACTTTATCCAAGTTCCACCGTCCTTTAATTCTTTAAAACTTCAATATATTAAACCCCCGACTGTATAACAGTCGGGGAAATTATATCTTAACTAAAGCATTTCCATGTCAATCAGCCAAATCATCAGTCTAAATATTACTTAGCTCCCGGTCTATTCTTAAAGCAGGAGTACCTGCAATAATAGTAGCGTTTTCTTTTTATCAAAGCCGTGTAAACATGATGAGCTTTATTACAGACGAATTCTTTGCCGCAAACCGGGCAAATCATCACCAGAGAACCGACGATGCTTTTAGCTTTTGTTTCAATTGTGTTCATTGTTTCTTTTTCTTTCATAGCAGATCACCCCAAACTCAGAATATTTTTTGGTCTGAGCTTACTTCAATGGAATTTTCACTTTATCACTCCCTTACAAGGCTTTTGAGCTTTATATTCATCGGGGTACCAATTATTGAGCGCCGTTTTAACGACGTTGTTTTTGCTTATTGCTAAGGACACCCGTCAGTTACACTTTTTTAAAAGTAAACTATCTCTGTCAGATATTTTTTAAACTTCCTCTTATTGCAAAAATTTATAATTTGTAAATTTTAATTCATATTATTGAAAAAAGTTTGTCTTTTTAAATTTTTATTTTTCTTTATAGATATTTTTAGGTATAATAACATATTTGTTTTGAGTATGCAAGATATCTTTATTTACATAATTAATTTCAGATTTAATTTATTGTGATATTTTGCCATTCTTGTTAACTATAAGGAATGTTTGTGATTTATAGATACAAGTGAATAGAATTATTAAAAATACTGTATGTATCGTCATTGTTGCGCTTCTTTAACCTATGAAAATATTAAATTTGAACAACTACAGATAAATAAAAAACACCTGTATTCACAGGTGTTTTTTATTTATTAATTTTCAACTATTTATTCTTGGCCTGCGCAGAAGTAGGCAAACGGACAGTTTTTACAATATTTGGTTTTCACAGTAAATTCACTTTCTCTGCGTTTAGAAAAAATATCCCTGCATAACTCAGCAACTTCCTGCAATCTATCACTGCAATCCTGCAGCTGCCAGCAGGAATTATTTTGTAAAAAGTGCAACTCGGCCAGTGTCACCGGACGCTGCCATAATTCTGCAGCAGCCTTTTGATACAGTGCCAACTGATAAATATAACCCGGTGCAGGTTCGCCCGCTTCCGGCGGCACGCCTGTCTTATAGTCAACGATCGTCAGAGTCCCGTCACTGTTAAAAATAGTACAGTCAATATAACCGCTGAAAGCAGCAGCAATCCCATATTCCTGCAGCAGCGGTAGTTCAAAGCTGATTTCAGCCTTAAGTTCAGCATTCTGCAGCTTTTGATAAAGCGGTCCATTAATATACTGCATATATGTATCATATGTACGTGCAGCGCTTCCCTGCACCTTATTTATCTGCAGCGCTGATCTGAAAGCCTGTTCCTGTTCGTAACCGTTCGTCAGTAATTCCAAAGCCTTATGGATCACTGTTCCCTGCAGTGCCGCCGGCAGATAACCATTTGCATCAGTTACCTTTACAGCTTCATACCCCGGCATCTGTAAAATATACTGATAATAATAACAGCGTTGGCAATCAAGATACGTCTGCAGCGCTGTTGCTGACAAGCTGTGCTGCCACTCCAACCCATATTCAGGCAGCGGTTTGATCCGCTGCAGCAGCTCGTCTGTTACAATAACTTTCTCTAACTCTGCCTCTGCGTTAACAGAAAGTTCTTTTTTATCAGCTGCATATTCTTTTAACAGGAAATGATCATAGTCTTGTAAAATATTACGCAGGCTGCTGAACCAGGTCTCACTTCTGCTTTTGCTGCTGCTGTCATAAGTCCCTGATAGGATCAACCTATCCTGCGCCCTTGTCATTGCAACATATAACTGCCTATGTTTTTCAGCGCTATCCAACTGCTTTTCTATGTCTTTGATTGCCAGCATGACGCTTGTATCCTGCAATTCACCGCCCATATCAACTTTAATGCCTAAACCTGCGTCTGCATTAAATCTCAGCATATCCGTATCGCCTTTGCTCCTGGCATCAAGCGCGGGTACAAAAACTACAGGGAATTCCAAGCCTTTGGATTTATGGATCGTCATAATCGTCACGAAATCGCAGCCATTCGTATCTGCAGCAGCAGCCTCTCTTGCTCCGGCCTGGCGCAGCTGCTGGAGCCGCAGCAGATAGTCTGCCAGCGTCCCATGCTTTTCTATGGTATAGGCCTCAGCCAAAGCAATCATTTTTTTTATATTAGCAAGCTTTTCCAGACCAAATTCCTGTGCTGTCAGAAGCGGTTCCAGTTGTAAGACGTCAACAATAGTATGCAGCAGTTCCGGCAATGGCATCGTCGCCGCATATTGCCGCAGCTGCCGCAGTTTCTCCGCAGCAGTCAATAGATGGCAACGCTTCTGATAATCGATCAACGGCCATGCATCCTGCTGCAGCAGCTGCCATAAGGTAACTGTCTGCTCCTTCTGCTTGTTCAGCTCCAGAAAAAGTGCTGTCAAGCTTTCATCATCAACAGCAAAATATGGCGACCTCAGCACACCTGCAAGCTCCAGACTGCGGCTGCTGTCTTCCAAAAATACCAGTAAATTTATCAAATCAATGATTTCCCGTCGTTCATAAAAACCTTTACCATCAACGATAGTATAAGGTATACCCGCCTGCTGCAGAGCAGAGGCAAAACTTTTAGCCAATGTTAATGCACCGAGTAATATTACCATATCCTTGTAGGATATTTGTTCTTCGGTATGCAGCTGCAGTATCCGTTCTGCTATAACTGCCGCCTCCGCTTCCCTGCGGACGGCTTTGCTTTCTTTATCATATGCGATTACCAGCATTTCCGGCAAAATATCAGTCGCACGATTGGCATTCAACGTTTCAAAATAAACGTCCTGCTGTCTGTCTTCACCTAACAATGCCGCAAAGGCCAAATTGCATAAATCAAGCACTTTATCAACTGTACGGAAGTTATCATCTAAGACGATATTACTGCCGCCAACAGCTTCTATATCGCGCCTGACACGTGCAAATACACTTACGTCAGCACCGCGGAAACGATAAATTGATTGCTTGGCATCACCTACTACGAACAGCTTATGTCCAAGCAGCCTGTCTTTATCACCGCCGCACAGCAAATAAACCAGTTCTCTTTGGCGTTCGTTAGTATCCTGAAATTCGTCAACCATAATATACTGATAGCGGCTGCTGTTTTTACTGCAAACCTGACGGTTATTTTTTAAAAGCTCCAAGGCCCTGCTTTCCAAGTCGTCGAAGCCCAGCATATTATTAAGCTCCTGCTGTTCACACAGATAAGCACTGCAATTCACCAGAGCCTGCTGCCAGCAGGGTATCAATTCCAGTGCAGCTGCGTCTGCCGCCAGAAAATGCAGCCGCTGCAGAATTTCTTTAGCCGCTTTGACCACTGCTCTATCACTGCTTGTTGCAGCTAGAGTACCAACATAGCTGTCTAAAAGCGTCATATTTTCAGGCTTGCTGCTGTCTGCTGCCGCCTTTAAAAGTTCCGGCAGGTGTTCGCGCAGCAATTCCAGCTTTTGTCTATGAGCTGAGGCTTTCACCTTCATTCTGTCTTCTGCCAGCAACTGCAGCAGCTCCTGCAGTTGCCCCTGTAATACGTTTTTCTCGTTCATCTTTGACTGATATGGCTTTAACAAATCACCAAAGTTCAAAATCGCATCCATTTTAGGTATGACAAGCAATAGCTGTTTTACAACATCAGCTGCAGTATATTCATCAGCCAGACGTAAAATATCACTGTCACCGCGGCGCAGCCCCTGTTTTACAAACTTCTGCACAGTGCGCAGCAAAAATTCATCCATTTCTACTTCTTCAGCTACCTGAAAAGCCGGATCAAGACCTGCTTCCACAGGATTTTCTTTCAACAGACTGTTACAAAAACCATGTATAGTATTGATACGTGCCTGTTCCAGCAGCTCCAACTGCTGCCGCCAGAAAGATGCATGCAAAACATCCTCCTGCTCCAATTCCGCCAAACGTCTGCGAACCCGTTCTTTCATTTCACCCGCGGCTTTGCGCGTAAAGGTAATAGCCAGAATATCGGCAGCACTTACCTGTTTGCCGCCCTGCCTGAGGCTCTGTCGAAGAATGTTGACAAAACGTTCTACGAGAACACGTGTTTTACCACTGCCGGCGCCGGCAGACACAGATACATTTCTATCCAGCGTCTCTATCGCTTCCTGCTGGGCTTTAGTAAAATCAAACATTTTCTTCACCGCCTTCTGCTGCCAGTTCGCCGTAGGCCCGGCAAATATCCTTCCCAGGACAATACTCAGGGCAGTTTTTACGCGGCGCCGGCGGGAAATTCCCCTGCCGCAAGGTATTGATATATCCTCTGACAGTCGTACGGCAAAAATCTGCAAAAGCCAGCCATTGATCTTCTGCATCACTGAACGGTTTATTATTTGTTGTAAAAGGCGTTTTTCCTAAAGTCTGCATGGCAAAACCGCCTTTGCGTTTCGCTTCCTTTAGTGAATAGTAACCGCCGCCAAGCACTTTACTCTGAGGCTCTAAGGCTGCAAGCGCCATAAGATATACCGGAATCTGCAAATCCAGTCCTTCTGTCAGCTCACTGCCCGACGGAGTTTGGCTGCGTTTATAATCCGTAACAAAAATACCATTACCGTCACTGTCGATACGGTCGATACGTCCGTTCAAATAAATTTTTCCGCCGTTGACCTCCAGCACCAACGGAGGACTGCCGTTACGCCCAAAATCCCATTCTATTTTTACCGGTACAAAAGGTTCCCATTTTTTCTGGTATACAAGCTCCCGCTGCAGCCAGCGGCGCAGCAGCAAATTCAGCTTCCGACGCTGCGAAGGCCAGAAATCTGTAACGGCAATCTTTTTCCCAGTAATATATTCATCACAAACTGACGTCATAATGTCATCAAGCTGACTTATAAGCTCAGTCGGCGGATATTTGGTAAGCTTTTCGTGCAAATGTCCCGCCATAAATCGTGCTAAAACATCATGCAGCAGGCTGCCTTCAACAGCAGGCTCCACCGTTTCTGTAAGTTCTTCATATTGCTGCTGTTTCCAGACATAGCTTAGTAAAAACCTGTATGGGCATTGAGCATAGGTTTCTAAATGCGACGCACTGAATAAACCGCCAACAGCTTCATTAATAGCCCGCTGCAGCTGTACGTCTTCAAAAACTCCCTTATAAACACTATCGCCTTGCTCACGAATTCTTTCGATACTGCTGCGCAGTGTCCAATCTGCTCCCAACCGCTCCAACAACCAATTATGGCAGGTATCTTTTTGGGTAATCCCCAGCAGCAGCTCCTGCTCAGACAAAGCCTCCTGCCAGCCTGTACGTCCAGCTCTGCTTCTGGTTATACACCCGGCTGCATATAATCGTTCCACATCTTCAATATATGCGGAAGCGCCAGCTGTATCGTCGCTGTACCAGCTCAAAGTCAGAGTTTCTGTTGCCATTGCTGCCACTGCGGCAAAAAAGAATTTATCCTCAGCATAAGCACACGCAGTATTATCTAATTCCACACCAACACCGCTCAATTCGGCCCGTTCTCTGTCATTGTAGATCCAGTTTTCATTTTTACTGCGCGGAAACTCACCTTCGCGCAGTCCCATAATGTAAACATGCTTGAACAGCAGCCCCTGCAGATTAGCAGCTTCTCCGAATAAAATACCTTCACTGTCGGCCGCTGTTAAAATGATTTGCCGTTCGGAACAGGCAGAAATCAGCAGCTGGCTGTATTCCTCCGCTTTTAAAGGCACACTTTCCAAACCGCCATTCTGATAATCTTCACTCAGTGTATCCAAAACTTCGGATAATTGCCGTACTGTCTCTACTATATTTTTAACCTCAAGCAGATCTGCCCTGCCATTTTTATAATTTTCGCCAGCCTTAACAGGCAGCGCCAAAGCTTCTAATATTGTTTTAAATGTTTCTCCATAAGCAGCCGCCGTATCTCGCCGCTGCACCTTGTCCAGCAGCAACTCAAGTTCGCCTAAATCAGCTGACCACTGCTTATTTTCATTGGTATCAGCCTTATCACGAACTGCCTTCCGCAGTTGCCGCAGGTCATTATATAAATATTCCTGTTTCAATCTGTTGAGCTGCTCTCCGTCAAAGCTATAGACCAGCTTTACAACGCCGCATTTTAACAGACGCCAGTAAGCAGCGATAGCTTCACTGCCGCCGGCAGCTACGTTCAAAAGTAAACGTAAAAATTCACAGACAGGCTGAGCACTCAGAGAAGCGATCTTAGGTAAAGTAACAGGTATACCATATTCATCACAAACCGCTCTGATACCGCTGTAAGTCTTAAAATCACGTACAGCAACCAAAAAATCATTATAAGCGGCGCCATGCTGCAGCTTAGCTTTTATAGAACGCAGCACTGCCCGCAGTTCACCTTCACTATCTCCTGATTCAATAAAATTTATACTGTCAGCAACAGCCAGCGTCTGGTAGCTTCCAGCACCTAACTTAGCCGTTAAGTGCTGCAGATCAGGCTTTCGTACTGAACCTTCCATATGCAGATCATGCAGCTGAGCAAAACCGCTTAAATAACCGAAACTCCGCTCTACAGCAGCAAATATTTCCGGTCGTTTGGGCTCGTACATCAAACCGATACTGATCTGACAATGCCGTGACAAAGATTTTATAAGCAAACGCTGCAAAGCATCAAAATGATAAAATTCGCTGAAATATAACTGCTGCCAAGGCAGCTTAGCCTGTGGTCTTTCTAAAACCGCTATTGCTAACCGATATAAACCCTCTACATCATACCAGTTTTTTTGTTTCAGCTTATTGCGATAAAGGTTATAAAGTGCCGCTACTTCACGGTCCTTCATCACATAGGCAGGATTGCGCTGTTCCCATTCCAGCAGCGCCGTAGTAATTTCTTCCTGTGTCGACCCACTGCGTGAAAGCTGACCCAAAAGCCCCGTAATAGCTTTAACGAAACCTTCTTTATCTGCCAGTTTATTAAAATAGTCCAATCCCTGTAATTTAGCCAGCTGGTGCAGCAAATCACCCACAAGCAGTTCCTGTGTCCTCCTGGAAATCATTTCTAATTTCACTTCCGGCGGCAAATCCAGCAGCTGCCTGTTTAATGCTACGATACGGTTGGGCAGATATTCAAAATTAACTGCCTGCGCCCTGCCTGATCGGCGGGCATGATTCACAAGCAATCTGCTTGGAAGCACCAGCAACGCTTCATCATAGCTATATTTGTTTTCTGCCTCTGCCGCAAAAAAATCCCTGGCCGTAGCACCTAACGGTACTGTATATAAATCGATCATTTTTCTTCTCCGCTCAATAAAATTATATATTTATTGTACCACAAAACAGCAGTTTCCAGTATTAAGCACAGACAAAAAGCAACAGCTGCCAGAGCCGTTGCTTTTAAACACCTAACTTATTTTCATTTACTGTTTTTCCAGACAGAGGGAGCGTAAATTTATAGTGAAATTTATGCATGCCTTGCCGTTCATAGAAACAATGCGCCTTTTCCCGCAGCATATTACTGCTTAATTCAAACTGAATACAACCATTGTCCCGGGCCAGCTTCTCCGCATAAGCAAAAAACTGCTGCCCTAAGTTCCTGCCGCGATGGGATCGCTCCACATCAAATTCTAAAATCTCTGCTATTTTAGCGGCATGATGCAGCTGTCCTTCTACGCGCAAATGTAAAAATGCAACGGTTCTGCCCTCAATTTCACCAATCATGAGAAAATGTTCCGGCAGCTTCAATAAACTGCCGAAGATATTTTCAAATTCCAGCAGCGGCAAATCCTGCTCCTCTAATTCACAAATCAGAGCGTACACAGCTCTTACATCCTGTAATTCAGCCTTTCTTATCAGCACCCGCATCACTTCCATCATAAAATTCTTTTTGCAGCAACGCCGCAAAATCTTCAGCCGGCTGAGGTTTGCCAAAATAATATCCCTGAATATAATCACAGCCAACGCTTTTCAAAAATTCAAACTGCTCTCCAGTTTCTACTCCTTCGGCAGTCACTTCTATTTGCAGAGAATGAGCCAGATAAATGATATTTGAAATGATTTTTTCACTGCGGTCATCCCCAATATCGTCGACAAAGCTTTTGTCCAGCTTCAGAACGTCGATAGCTACATTTTTGAGCATCATCATCGAAGAATACCCGGTTCCAAAATCATCCATCAAGACTTTGATGCCAACTTTATGCAATGCTTCGATAACATTATTCATAATACTGATATTTTCAAAAAAGGCACTTTCTGTCAGCTCCAGCTTTATATAAGCAGCAGACAAACCGCTTCCATTCAAAATACCGATATATTCGTCAACAATATGCGGATCATACAGACACATCCGCGACATATTAACTGATATTGGTACAGGTATAAGTCCCTGCTTCAGCCAACACATCTGCTGACGACAGACGAGTTCGAACATATAACGGTCAACCTTATTGATAAATCCATTACGTTCAAAAAGCGGCACAAATTGATAGGGCGGAACAATAATACCGTCACTTCGGCGCCAGCGTACTAAAGCTTCTGCACCAATAAGCTTCTGCTCTTTGGTACTGTACTTGGGCTGATAGTAAGCAATAAATTCGCCTTCAGCCAAAGCTTTTTCCATCTGACTTTCAATTTCTTTTTCGTGCAGCAGCTTATCACGTACGGCTCCGTCATAAAAAGCCCAGGCTGTGTCACCTTTATTTTTTATTGTCTGCCGGGCAATATAAGCTCTGTCTGCCATACTGACGATATCGTCAGTTTCACCGTCAACCTCGTATATCCCCATAGAAAGGGACAGTTTGTAGACCTGTCCGCTTTTTGTAATATAGTTATTCAAATGCAGACATAAATCGTTGATACGCCAAAGCAGTTCTTCTCTCGTATCAAAGCGCAGCAGAAAAATAAATGTATCGGCAACACCATGCGCTAATATTTCGCCTTCACTCAGGCTTGCTTTTACTTTCTGCCAAATATAACGTAAAAGATCATTGCCTTCTCCATAACCAAACATATCATTGAAATATTTAAAACCGTCGATATCCATACTTACGATTGCTGTCTTTTTATCTGTTTCAATTAACAACAGTTCTGCTTCTTTAAAAAACTTGGCAAAAGAATAACCACCAGTAACTTCATCAACATAAGCAATATCCATCAGTTCCTTTTGATTGCGGGTATGAATACGCATAATGTGCCAGATAAACAATAAAAAAATCGCAATTAATAAAATACCCAGTAAATAAGTTTTATTCAGCACCATATTGATTTTATCTTCGATAACACTGGCGGGAGTTACCGTCAGCAGCATCCAGTTATTAACACCTATCGGCGAACAGTACATATATTTCTGACTGCCGTTATAAAATTCAATATAACCGCCTTTTTTACTGTTGATCATCTGCCAGAGTTTTTCAGCACTGTCTTTATTATTTACCGGATCAGCCGTCAGAAGGGCCGCATAAACATTCTGAAAGTTTTTAAAGCTTTCAGAATGCTGCGAATCTACTACAACATCACCATTTTCCTGTACTACATAAGAATATCCGGCCCCGCCAAAAAACGATACTTCAATAGTTTTTCTAAATGTATCCAGGCTGTAAGTAGCGAACAAAACTCCAATCCTCTTATCGCTTCCATCTTCAAAAATCGGTACCGCGTAAACTGCGATCCTGCCGCCATCCGTATAATCATCCAGATTACGTGAAACAGCCGTGTTACCGCGAATCGCCTTATTAAAATACTCTCGTTCTGAGATATTCAATTCAATACCATCTGTTGTATAAGCACGTCCATCCGTCAATGCTACGCCAATTCGTTTAAAACTGTTGCGCTCAGCGGCTTCCTCCAAATAAGCGGCGGCCGCCTGCGGATCATTTACAAAAATCCGATTGACATCGTGTGAAAGTTCAGCCAAAAGATTTTGTTTATTTTTGATTTCATTATGCAGCATCAAAGCTCCCTGATTAGAAAGTTCTTTCAGTGAGTTTATATTTTCTTCTTTGTAACTCTCTTCGATACTTCTGCTATAGGAAAAAACAGCCGTCAGCAAAATTATAATAGCAACAAGACCCAGCAAAAGTGTGCCATAAAGTTTTTTATATTTGCCCATCGCTGTCTTCCTCCGATTTCTGAAGCATTTTTTGTCAGATTATTTTAATAGTTTGTCCGTTTTCCGGCTCTTCCAAATATATCTCGCCGATATGCAGCTTGCCGTTCACTATATCAAAAGCATCTGTTTTTATTGTCCCCATCTTGGTTTCAATGACAACATTTTTAAACTCCAGATGTTTATTTTGATTGGAAAACTCGCCGCTGATACTGTCAAAAGGAATAATATAGTACGATCCTTTTCCTGATTTAAAGCTGCCATAGGTCAACGCAGTTTTAGGATCTCCCTTGGATCGAATCTTAAAATCCAGCTCGACCTTACATTTTATTTTACCGTTACGTGCGGCAATGCTTCCCAGCAATTCGTGTCCCAGAGCATCAATATTGTAATATTTTGTATCCAGATGATAATCCCCGAAAGCTTCGACTGTACCTCCAAAAACATTTCCTTTTACATTAGTAAATTTCAGCAGGGCATCTTCGTAATGCAAATCGCCTCTGACCTTAGAAAAATGCAGTCCGGGAATATTCAGCTCTTTAAAATCCAAATGACCATCTATAACAGGGTTCGGAAGTTTTCCGGTAACTGATGCAGTAATAGAAACCGTATCTTTGATATCCGCTATTCCCAATGAAGCAGGCAAAACATTATAAAGCTCCAAATGCAGGTCATAATGCGGAATCTGCTGTGCTAAATTGATGTTGCCTTTTATTTCTACCCCATCGCCAACCATAGTGCCGCCAAATTTTCCAGTTACAAAATCAATCGTAAGCTTTTTCTGCGTATCAATATCAATGGTTGCATTAACTTCATTCAGTACAAAATAACGGTTACGGTAACCGGCAGTTAAGGTGCAGTTATTAAAAACAACACGCATTTTCAGCCGCTTATTTTCTAAATCCAGATTCAATTCATGCCTGTCTCTTGGCAGCCTTTCCTGTAATACGATCTTTTCCTGAGCTATCTGTTCAAATTCAGCTGCTGTTTCGGTTCCTGACAAAACAGCTTCCTTTTGTTCAACCCGGTCAATAACTCTTTTGGCCTGTGCCTGCTCAAAAATATCCAACTGCATCTTTCGGTTGAATCTTACGGCAAACAAAGCGTTGTCCAATTCCAGTTCCTTAATAGTAGATGTACTGATTCTTCTGGTAATAATATCCCATGGCCGCACCTTGAAACGTCCCTGCGGCACATGTACTATAGGCTGACCGTCGGTATCAAGCCAGACAAGATTCTGAAACTCTACCCGCCCCCAAATATCGGCATCAATACTGCCAAGCGTCACCGAGCCCTTGAGCACTTTTTGAGCAGACATAGTTTTATTAAAAATAAACATAGCCTGATCACTGGCTATTTTGCACAAAGTAAAATAAGTAAATGTCACAAGCACCCACAGTCCCAAAGCGATATAAATATATTTCTTTTTTATCTGCATATTATCACTATCCTTTGAGCGGGCTGTTTCAGCTACACTTAATTACTCTGTGTTTTCGTCATAATCTTCAAAATTTCCTGATCAGTAGTAGCCATTCCCTCTTTAGCCAGCTGTCCCACATTTTTTATAGTGTTCTCAACACCTTTGCTGACGATACCATCGCCTCCGTAAAATTGCTGACCTTCTTTATACATATGATAACCTAATATACCTGCATCGATAGCCGTAGCTATTTTAGCAGCGCACGAAGCTTTAGCGCCGTCGCAGATAATACCGGATGTTATTGCCAGAGAATTGACAATCGTGTGAGAAACTTCATCAACACCGCCTCCATACAGATACGCAATACCGGCACCGCTTGCACAGCCGGCACTGACTGCACCGCAGTAAGCCGACAATCTGCCGATACCTGATTTCAAATGGATCGTGATCAGATTAGATACAAGCAATGCTCGATAACGTTTCTCGTCAGAAACCCCCAACTCCTTAGCATACTCTATAACTGGTATAGAGGCAGTAATCCCCTGATTACCGCTGCCGGAATTGATCACGACAGGCATCTCGCAGCCGTTCATTCTCGCGTCAGAACCGGCAGCTGCTTTGGCTTTAGCTCTTATTTTTACATCATCCGTTCCATAAGTTTTTAAAAGGACCTTACCGATATTAGCTCCATAATCGCCAGCCAAGCCTTTCTCTGAAATATTAACATTACATTCGATCTGAAGATCAAGAATATCCTTAACATCTTCTATTCTTGCAGTATCAGCAAATTCAATAATCTCCTGTACATTCATAAATCCACGATCTGTAAAGCCCAAACTGTCTTCGACTGCAATATCTTTCTGCAGCACATATTTATCATCTTCTCTTATTTCCACTATATTTGTATGAAACTCACAGATGCGTACATAAGCAGAATGGCCATTACCATAAACAGTGATCATTATATCAAAGATTTTTTTACTATCAGAAAAATTAACTGTTATTGGTGTGCTTTCTAAAAATTTATGAATTACGGCAACTGCTTCTGTACTCACTTCCGAAATAACTTTAAGCTCCTTCGCGGCATCTCCTGCCACAATACCTGCTGCCGCTGCCACTTCAATACCGCGCAGTCCCCCTGTATTCGGTACAATAACACTTTTTACATTCTTGATGATATTACCGCTGACCTCAATTTCTACACGTTCAGGCAAACAGCCTAAATGCTCTCTGGCAATAGCTCCGGCATAAGCAATAGCAATAGGCTCAGTACACCCCATCGCCGGAATCAATTCCTCTTTCAGCACATTGATATAATCCTGGTATTTTTGCCTTGTTATCATCTGCTTACCCCTCTGTATTTATGATTTATTCTTAATTATTATATGCATCTGTCCTGTAACTCTTTATCAAATCATAACAAAAGTTCCCAAAGTAATAAGGACAGAACCGATAATTGTTTTTACAGTAAATTGTTCATGTAAGAATACCGCTGCCATCACCAAAGTGATGACTATACTGAATTTATCCAAAGGAACTACTTTCGAAACATCGCCAAGCTGCAGCGCTTTGAAATAACATAGCCACGATGCTCCCGTTGCTAATCCCGAAAGAGTCAAAAAAATCCAGCTGCGTTTACTAATTTCGGCTATCCCGCTTTGGGCGTTAGTTATTGCAACTATACCCCAAGCCATAAGTACTACAACAACAGTCCTGATTGCCGTAGCCAGATTAGAATTAACACCTTCGATACCTATTTTTGCCAAAATAGAAGTAATTGCGGCAAAAATTGCTGAAAGTACTGCAAAAACAAACCACATACTAACGCCTCTTTTCCTGCTTTACAAATAAGCCTTATATTATCAGAGCACTTATATCAAGTCTCTGCGTTTTAAGTAAACTAAAATTTTCTGAAAGCAACGTGAAACGATGATTCTAATCCAGCAGTTTAGTTTTCGACAAATCTTTCAATTTCTTTCTCAAGCAATAAAAATGCTTTAGAAACTACATAACCATCAGCGACCGCATGGTTCATTCTCACTGTTACAGGCATCATCAATCTTTCATTTTCACTGTGATATTTTCCCCAGTTTATAATCGGAGGGAAATGCAGATGACCATCAGGCAGTTCTACATGCAGCGCTTCATAAGACAACCAGGGAATATAGGAAGCATCGAAATAGTTTAATTTACTGCCGTCCAAGCCATAGCTGCGGGTCTGTTTAGCCTTTTCCATATCAGCGCAGCATCTGTCATAAAAAGCCTGATAATCTTCGCTGAACTCTGTATAAACTACTGTAAAAGTCTCCGTGTCCTCGTGGAAAACATAATGCGCAGTATTGATTTTATCAAACACAATTAACTTATCTTCCTGATACAAATACCGCATCTTGTAATCATCTCTGGTATTCAGCGCTTTGGTCAGGACATACAGAAAATTGATATAAAATTTAGTTCCAGTTTGTTTTGAATATGCAACAAGGTCACTAACATCGATTTTGGATGTAATCATAACCGAACATTTGCAGTCCATCGTAAAATGCCTGTAAATATCCTTACGATAATACTTTTCCATATCTAAAACTTTATAATCCATAATTACCACCCTTTGCAAAACACAAATCCACTTTGAACGTTTAACAAATTTACATAAATTAAGTATTCAAATAATTCCGAAGGATCTTTTAACCAATTTATTGTTGACATCGCAATTGCCAAAACGCCACAGCGCTTGCAGCAGCTACATTAAGTGAGTCCACATTGTGCGCCATGGGGATCTTCACAACATAATCGCACGCATCAATCGCAGCCTGAGATAAGCCATAGCCCTCTGTACCGAAAACCAAAGCCAGCCTTCCCGCTGCCATCAACGCCTGATCATCTATACTGACAGCATGCTCACACAAAGCCATTGCAGCTGTTTTAAAACCCAATTTTCCCAGTTCTTTGACATTGTTCTCTATATAAGTCCAAGGTATCTGAAATACCGTTCCCATGCTGACACGTACTGCTTTTCTGCATAACGGATCACAGCAGGAGCGCATCACAAGTACAGCATCGACTCCTAACGCCGCTGCAGATCGAAATATTCCGCCTACATTAGCTGCATCCGTAATATTATCCAATACCGCCACCCGCCTGGCTTGAAAACATATCTGCTGTACTGAAGGCAGCCTGGGCCTACGCATAGCACACAGGATACCGCGGGTCAGCTTATATCCTGTCAGTCCAGCCAGCACATCCCTGTCCCCGGTATAGACTGTAACATCCTCATACCGAGCAAGAATATTTTGGGCCTGTCCCGTGATATGTCTGCGCTCCATCAACAAGGAAATCGGCTCACAGCCAGCAGCAAGCGCCAACTCTATGACTTTGCCGCTTTCAGCGATAAAGATGCCCTTTTCCGGTTCCAGCTTATGGCGCAGCTGCTTTTCAGTCAATTTTGTGAATACTTCCAGTTCAGGAGCAGAAATGTCATTTATTTCTATAATATTTGCCATTATGCCACTCTTTCTTAGAAAAGCATCTCTCCCGGGTTATAGCCGCTTGGCAGCTCTTCTTCAACTAAAAAATGAAATTCTTCATCACGCAGGACCGGCAAAAATACGGCATAGGGGATCTCTAAAAATTCAGACGTATAACTGCTGGCCCCGAACCATTTACCCTCTTTGGTACCTAAATTCAAATCTCTGGCAAACTTGGTATCATTAGAGCAATCATGTACAACCAAATTCCATTTCTCTTTTGCTGCGGCTGCCATAAATCTGAGTGTCAGTTCGCGGCTCCAGATTGGTGATATATATCCATGGCGGGCAATATACATTTTTTCACCCCAATAATTCTCAATATTATTGGGATTCAAATGCAGCTCCGCACAATTAATAAAATCTAATCCCGTGTCCAAAACAGCCTGTTTTTTCACAAAGAATTTTTCAAAAAACTCATTGGTCATAGGCGTTTCAATGCCGACTTTTTTGATATACTTTTTTGCTATGCCAATATTTTCAATGACCTTATCAGCACAACCGGAAGCTCCTAAATTAAATCTAAGCTCATTCAGGCCAGCCTCCCCCAATGCTTTAAGCGTTGTTTCCGTAGCCAGAGTGCCGTTAGTATATAGATGCTGATAAATACCAGCCTTGTTAAATTTTTGAATAATATTATAATATTTCTCGATTTCCATAAAAGGTTCTAAATATACATAGGCAACCCCTGTAGGTTTTTTATGGATTTCCAACAACAGATCAATGTCATTTTCATAAAACTTGGTCCCGCCAATGACCCAAATCCCCTCTCCTACCGGTTCAATAGCATCCAGCTCGCCATAATTATAGCAAAACCTGCACTGCAGATTGCATTTATTGGTTTTTCTGATAGCTGTCAGTCCGCTGCCCAACAGACATGAACGGCACCCATCAGGAAATTTTTCATCTGGTCCCACAAAAAGTGTTCTGTCCTTTAATGTTTTCAAACCCGGAATTTGTTCCATAAGCTCTTCTTTTCTTTTTATAACAACTGCCTCAATCTGTGCGAATGTGGCATAAACAATTTCCTGCTGTTTAACCAGAAGCTGTTCCCCTGCAGGCAATTGTACAAAAAATTCAAACCATGACAAAGCATCCTTCTTAGAAATCTTCATATCTGTTACTGCTCCTTGTCTACAATACAATCAACTTAATCAATCCCATTGCTCTCTGCTCTGCGTAATTTGCAGGGCCTGGCAACCTGGCTCCATAATTTTATTTTTTATTCTTGTCATCAATACAACAGTCTCTACATGATGCGTCATCGGGAACATATCTACCGGCTGGGCAACTTCAGCCTGATAACCGTTCTGTTCCAGATAAGCCAAATCGCGGGCAAGCGAAGCCGGATTACAGGAAACATAAACTATACGCTGTGGCATGACCTGCGCAATAGCAGCCAGCACTTTTTCTTCGCAGCCAGCACGAGGCGGATCAAGCAGCACAACTTCGGGACGCACACCCTGTTCTACCAGTTCCTGCATTTTAACAGCAGCATCCCCTAAAATAAATTCAGCATTATCACAGCGATTATCTTCAGCATTACGTTTTGCATCTTCAATAGCAGAAGCTATAATCTCAATTCCATAAACTTTTTGGGCATGTTTTGCCAAATACAGAGAAATTGTACCGGTTCCGCAGTAACAGTCAACAACGGTTTCACCACCGCTCAAAGCCGCAAATTCAATCGCTTTGTTATAAAGCTTTTCAGCCTGGGCACTGTTTACCTGAAAAAACGACTGCGCAGAAATATTGAATTTTAAAGTTCCCAAACGGTCTTTGATCGTCGTTTTACCATATAATAAGCGTGTTTTATTACCCATCACGATATTGGTCTGTTTTTTGTTGATATTCTGCACTACACTTTTCAAGCCAGGAACAGCATCACGCAGCATTTTGACCAGCTCTTTGCCATGTGGAATATCGTAACCGGCAGTAATGATAACTGCCATAACCTCACCAGTGTTAACACCAACCCTGCCCATAACATGGCGGACTACGCCCTTACCTGTTTTTTCATCATAAGCAGAGATTTCATACTGCCGCATCCATTGACGGACAACAGCAATAATGTCATTGTTACGCTGCTTCTGGATCAGACAGTTTTCAACGCCGACTACTTTATGTGTAGCCGCAGCATAACATCCGATTTCCAAAATTCCATTTTCAAATGCAACCGGGAACTGCATTTTGTTACGATAATGCCATGGATCTTCTTCACCGATGATCGGCAGAACTTTGACTTCCTGTAAATGCCCGATCCGAAAAAGCGCATCGCGAACCTGCTGTTCTTTAGCCTTTAATTGCCCCGTATAGTTTAAATGCTGCAGCTGACAACCGCCGCAGGCTTCATAAACAGGACATAATGGTTCTACCCGCTCAGGTGATGCTTCCAGAATGGCCGTTACTTTCCCTGACGCATAATTTTTCTTCACCTGTTCCAGCTCTACTTCTACTGTCTCATCTGCTAAGGCGCCATGTGCAAAGACCGTAAATCCATCAGTCTTGCCCACACCTTCACCGCTGCTTCCTAATCCTGTTACTTTTAAAGTTATTTTATCACGCACTAAAAATTTATTATCAACGCTCATAAAATTCTCCTAAATTAAATTTTCAACAACTAAATTATACCACAAATCTATACAGTTTCTTCATTTTACAGTTTAAATAAAATGGCAGAAAAGCGAACTTTTTCACCTTCTGCCAAAATAATCAGCTATTATTTAGTTGCATCTACCCAACTACCTCCAGTTACCTTTTCCAGCATTTCAGCACTGATCGGCAAAGCTGAATGAGGTGTCCCTGCAGCAATAAAAGTAATGTCATACTCTTTCAAACTATTATCCAGATAAACTGAAACCTGCTGACGCAAGGCAAACGGACATACTCCTCCGGGCGCAAAACCTGTGATTTGCATTACAGTTTCCGCATCTGCCATTTTGATTTTTTTCGCTTCGATGGCACGGCCCCATTTTTTTGTGTCTATTTTCTTATCGCCGCAGGCAACAATCAAAATCGGCTTGCCATCAGCTAAAAAACACAAGGTTTTGGCTATCTGTCCCGGCGTTGTGCCCAAAGCCTGAGCCGCCAATTCCGCAGTATGTGTTGATCCCGGCAATATTTTTATTTCCAGTTCCGGATAAGCCTGCAGGCTTTCCTGTACTCTTTTCAAACTTGTTTCATATTCTTCTGCATGCTCTTCCATTTCCATCATCCATCCCTCACATTTCTTTTGCAATTCTGCCACAACTAACAGCTTTATTTTTATACTTTCTGTGCTATAATATATCCATACATGAAGTCATACAGGCATCTGTTGTAATTTTAACACAGACAAGTCTCTCTGACAAATCAAAGTACCTGTTAAAGGAGGTTTATCCATGGATATCATTACTAAAGATACCGGCATCATCGATGCTGTTCAACAACATCCTGAAATTTTGGAAGTGTTTGCTAAATATGGTCTGGGCTGTGTTGGCTGCATGGCAGCTCATTACGAAACCATCGGCCAGGGAGCAGGCGCTCACGGCATTGATGTTGAAGCGCTTATTGCCGACATCAACAAGGCTGTTGCTGCTGCAAAATGATCTTCTTAATAAAAAACAGTCTGACGTTTAAACGTCAGACTGTTTTTTATTACCACTTGTACAATGATCTCAATAAAGCTATCTCAACTTTATATCCAGGCAATTCATTCGGTGTTTCTAAATAAAAGGGCAAGTCTTTCAGCTGAGGATGATTAGTGACAGCGCTGAGCGCTTCCAATCCAATGTTCCCCTGACCTATTTTTGCATGCCGGTCCTTATGGCTGCCCAAAATATTCAGGCTGTCATTGATATGAACAGCTAAAAGACGTTTCAAACCAATAATTTTATCAAATTCCTCCAAAACACTTTCCAAATCATTAACTATATCATAGCCGCCGTCAAAAACATGACAGGTATCCAGACATACCCCCAGTTTTCCCTGCAGCTCCACTCTGTCGATAATCGAACGCAGTTCCGTAAAGTTTCGCCCAACTTCACTGCCTTTACCAGCCATAGTCTCCAGCAGCACCATTGTCTGCTGCTGAGGACGCAGGATTTCATTCAGCAATTCTGCTATCATGATTATTCCCTGCTCTGCTCCCTGTTTTACATGACTGCCAGGATGGAAATTATATCTTGTACCAGGCAGCAGCTCCAGCAACTGCAAATCCTCAGTCATTACCATACGTGCAAAATCCCTTATTTTAGAATCTGCCGAACAGGCATTGAGTGTATAAGGCGCATGTGCCAGGAGCGGCGCAAAAGAATTCTCCCGCATCAGCGCCAGTAAAGCCCTGATATCCTCTGTATCGATCGCTTTGGCTCTGCCTCCGCGTGGATTACGTGTAAAAAACTGAAAGGTGTTGGCACCAAGAGCCAGTGCCTCCTCTCCCATATGCAAATAGCCTTTTGCCGACGATAAATGACAACCAATATTGAGCATAGACCCTCCTAGATTTACAAAGCTTTTAAAAATACGTTATAATTATAACATATCAAGCCTGTTGAAAGGAAAAGTTTGACCATGCAAGCATTACGAGAACACCTGCTGAGCCTGCAGGACACCAAATATCAGAAATTTCACAGTGCCCTTTGTCCCGGTATCGATAACATCATCGGCATCCGTATCCCTGTATTGAGAAAACTGGCAAATGAAATCCTCCGGGATGGAGATTACCCTACTTATCTGCAGAAAGCCTTATACGAACCTTTTGTCTACAGTGAAGAAGCAACCTTATGCGGTATGATTTTAGGTTTACTGAAAATTGATTTTACTGAACTGCTGGAAAATCTCAATATTTTTGTTCCCCGCATCGACAATTGGGCTGTTTGTGATGTTACCTGCGGCGGTTTGAAAGTTTTCAAAAAAAATCAGGCTCAGGGACGCGAATTTCTGCAGCAATATCTTGCTTCTCCCAGAGAATATGAACTGCGGTTTGCTGTTGTAATGCTGATGAATTATTACAATGATGACACATATATCGACAATACACTGAAAGAACTGAACAATGTACGACACGAAGGTTATTACGTAAAAATGGCCGTAGCTTGGGCTTTATCGCTGTGCTTCGTCAATCAGCAAGCTAAAACAATGGAACTTTTTCAAAATAATGAACTTGATGACTTTACTTACAACAAAGCCCTTCAGAAATGTCGTGAATCCTTCCGTGTCAGCGATGCAGATAAAGCCCTGCTGCAAAATATGAAGCGTAAATAAATAATAAAACTCCCGTCTTTATTCAAGACGGGAGTTTTATTATTTTGCCATGCTCAGCAGCATCGCTACTGCTAAAATACTCATGGGTATCAAAATCGCCAACTGACCGATTTCATTGGAATAGTTGAAGAAAAAGAATACAGAAAGCCGAGGCAACAGCTCCTAATTGCCAAACAACAGACCAAAAATCAAAGGAAATGCATTAACAGGCCTTAATTCCGTTATTGATGGTATAGGTATAATAACAAAACCTTTAAAGAGCAGCGCCGTAACGGCAAATACTGCCGTCAGCAAAGCTGCAAATGTCAGTTTTTCTGTTTTATTTCTCTGCGCCCATCATTCCGCCTACTTTTGCACCAGTTTAACCAGCACTTCCACACATTTTAGCAGGGAAGGCACCGGCAAATATTCAAAACGCCCGTGGAAATTATGCCCGCCGGTAAAGATATTGGGACATGGCAACCCCATTTCTGAAAGCCTTGCACCGTCAGTACCACCTCGTACCGGTACTAGATGCGGCTCGATTCCAGCTGCACGCATTGCATTTTCAGCCCGTTCAATTATTTCATAAACAGGCATAATATATTCCTTCATATTACAATAGACATCTTCCATTTTACAAACAACGCTGCCCGCGCCGTATTCAGCATTCAGACAATCCACCATATGCAGCAGCAGTTTTTTACGATCTTCCAGCTTCTTCCTGTCATGATCGCGCAAAATCATTTCCAGCTCAACTTTATCCGTACCGCCATTGATACGCAGACTGTGATAAAACCCTTCATACAGCTCAGTATATTCAGGACGCTCGCCGGCAGGCAGCAGCATCTGCCACTTGGCTGCCATCGTCACAGCGTTGCGCATCTTATTTTTAGCAGAACCAGGATGTACCGAAACTCCATAAAATGTCACCGTGGCATTGCAGGCATTAAAGGTTTCATAATTCAATTCACCAACAGCGCCGCCGTCAACTGTGTAGGCAAAATCAGCACTAAAATCTGTCAGAGGAAAATGCTCCGTTCCCCGTCCTATTTCTTCGTCAGGGGTAAACGCCAAAAGTATCTTGCCATGCTTGATTTCCGGATGTGCAAGTAAATACTCACAGGCTGAAACAATAGCGCATACTCCAGCCTTGTCGTCGGCTCCCAGCAAAGTCGTACCGTCCGAGGTTATAATTTCCTGTCCCAGATAATTTTTTAATTCTGGAAACTCCTTCGGGCTCAATTTAACCCCTTTGCCAAGGTCCAGCTCACTGCCGTCATAGGCAGAATGCACCTGCATTTTGATATTCACTCCCGATGCTTCATTACTGGTATCCATATGAGCAAGCAACCCGATAACAGGCAGTTTTTCATTCGTATTAGCCGGCAATGCAGCCAGTACGTAACCATATTCTGTAAGTGCTACGTCATCCAAACCCAAACCTGAAAGTTCAGACTTCAGCAGTTTTGCCAGCTTTAACTGCTTTGCCGTACTGGGCGAAGTTTCTGATTTATCATCAGAAGCCGTATCCAAAGCGACGTAGCTTCGAAAACGTTCAATAATCTTATCTTTACTGAGTTCAATCATTTTTATATACTCCTAAGATCTGCCGTGCAGATAGTCTAACAACTGTCGCGCAATCCTGCCGTTGCGCCCGGTGTGACTCATTTCCCACTTTACCGCAGCAGCACGCAGATCTTCTTTTGGAATATCCAGCCCTTCGGCTTCAGCTTTATTTTCCAACAAACGGAAATACTGCTCCTGATCCATCGAATCAAAAAATAATTTTATACCGAAACGGTCAGCCAGAGAAATTTTTTCGTTAATACTGTCGCGGCTATGCAGCTCGTTCATATTCTGATCCTGCCACACTTCCTTGATAATATTACGGCGATTGGAAGTAGCATAGAACAACACATTATCAGGTTTTACTTCAAGCCCACCATCTAAAATGGATTTTAACGCTTTGTATTCCACTTCAAATTCTTCAAAAGACAAATCATCTAAAACAACGATAAATTTTTTGCCCCAACGGCTCAATTCCTGCATCACCTTTGGCAATCCGGCAAAGTCATGGCGTTTTACTTCAACCATCCGCAGACCTTTTTCAAAAAATGCATTGCCGAGAGCTTTGATAGATGATGATTTGCCAGTACCACGATCGCCAAAAAGCAATACATTATTAGCAGGCTTTCCTTCTAAAAAAGCTTCCGTATTGCGTATCAATTCTTCTTTCTGATAATCATAACCATACAGCTTATCAAAAGTCATATCAGAATAGTTTTTAGTACCAGACAGGCATTCCAGTTCGCCATTCCAGGCAAAGGCACCGTTGTCCAGCATTGCGCCATAACCATAGTCATTATAATAACTGCATAAAATTTCTACAGCTTGCCGCCCGTTTGCATCACCTTCAGCATGCAGTAAAATTTTTTCCAGCTTACTGCGTCCCGGCAAAGGCCTGAACACTGTCGGCGTATAGTTTCCCAGCAGTGGATGGTTTTTATAACGATTAAAAACGTCATCGACGAACTCGCGCATAATTACAATATCATGCGCTGCAGCTCTTGCCAGTCCTTCACCAATTTTACCGTCATTTTTTTCGGCAACAGCAGAAAACACATTCTGCTCATGCACGATTGCCGACAGCAAATACTCCAAAGGAATAATCCCTGTCAGGCCTTTTTCTTCAGCAGCAACCAGCAGCAAACCTTCCAGTTCCGGCGCAAAAAATTCTTTAGGCCTGCGCAGAGCATTTACGATCGGGTCGGATAACAGAGCTCGGTAGATCACCAGGTTACTTAAATTAGCGCAGCAATTCATCTCATTCATCTCCGTCTGTCAAAGATTTTAGAAGGTTCTGAATACTTTTTTTATAAACAGGGTGTATTTTATCTGCAGCAATTTCTGACAGCGGCTGCAGTACAAAAAGTCTGTTTTGCATATCAGGATGCGGCAGTACCAGTTTTTCACTATAATAGATCAGATCATCATACAAAAGTAAATCTAAATCTATATTTCTTTCACCCCAATGCCGTAATCGCACCCGACCCATTTCCAGTTCAGTATCCAAAAGCAGCTTCAGCAACTTTTCTGGTGCTAAATCAGTTTTCACACAAGCAACAGCGTTAATAAATTCAGGTTGATCTGTCACACCATAAGGTTCAGTTTTAAAAAAGCTTGATACAGACCTTATTTGCAGTCCTTTGACCAACAACATTTTTAAAGCCTGTCTGAGATTAGCTTCCTTATCACCTAAATTACTGCCTAAAGCTATATATGCGATGGACATAAAATTGCCTCCAGCATCCTTATAGCCCGCAGATTTTCCTGTACATCATGCACTCGTACCATTTGAGCTCCTGCATACACAGCCTGACAACTGGCAGCAATCGTACCTTCCAGGCGTTCTTCTGCTGGAATTCCGCCGAGTACACTTCCAATAGTACTTTTGCGTGAAGCAGCAAGCAATACAGGATAGCCTAAACCTGTCAGTGATTTCAGCCCCTGCATCAATTGCAGATTTTGTTCAATATTTTTAGCAAAACCAATGCCGGGATCAAAAATTATTTTTTCTTTTGCCACGCCACGGTTTTCCAGGATTTTAGCCCGTTGCAGCAAATAAGCTGCAACCTCTGTTACTACATTTTTATACTCGCAGTTTTGCTGCATATTTTTAGGCGTGCCTCGCATGTGCATTAAAATAATCGGTACTTTACTGCCGACAACTAAGTCAGACATAGCAGCATCACCTTCCATCGCAGTAACATCGTTAATGATATCTGCGCCGGCTGCTAAAGCCGCCTCTGCCGTCGAGGCACGATAAGTATCGATAGAAATAACACAAGCCGGATAACGCTCTTTCAATGCCTTGATAACAGGAACAATGCGCTTTTGTTCCTCGTCTGCAGTTACGGCATCACTGCCAGGGCGGGTAGATTCCCCGCCAATGTCTAAAACAGCCGCCCCTTGTCTAAGCATTTCGCCTGCCTTTTCCACTACCTGTTCCAACTGCGGCACACGCGAACCTGCGTAAAACGAGTCTGGTGTAATATTTAAAATACCCATCACCAACATTTTATCATAATTCAGTGTCCTGCCGTCAGCTAAAATAGTTTGAGGAATCGGCGCATCTAATATAGCCATCAATTCACTTTTTATTCCTGCCATACCAAAATAAGGCATCCGCGTTAATTTTTCCAGCAGCCTGGCATAATGTTTATATGTTCCCAGAAGAATTACATCTACCCGTTCTTCAGCACAAACTACACAGCCGGCTGGAATTGCACAATCTCCACCACAAGCCAGCATTTCCTGTTTGATAATATTGGCAGCAGGAGTACGGATATCCAAAATTTTTAAGGGAACAATTTCACTTTTATGCAAAAAAATCGCTTCACTGGCAGGATGAATACCCAATTGACTGAATTCATTGGCCAGTGTTTGCGGTTCCAGCTTCAGAATCATATCTCCACGTCCTTCCAACCCTTTTCGACACAAGCAAAAGCGTTATGATTATGGATACTTTCAATGCTTTCCACAGTTGCTTTATACCATATTATGCGTTTATCGGCTTCCAGACGCAAAGCAATTTCGCGGACCGCGTCTTCAACAAAACGCGGATTATCATAGGCCTGCTCAGTTACAAACTTTTCATCAGGACGTTTCAAAAGACCGTAAACAGGCGCGCTTGCTCCTGCATCAGCAATAGCAGCCAGTTCTTCCAGCCAAACCATTTCAGCAGATCTAATTTCCAATTTAGCCAAAGCTCTTTGGTTATGAGCGCCATAAGCGCTGATCTCTTTCGAGCATGGGCACAAGGTTTGAATAGGGATCTCCGCAGAAATGCGCAATGAAAACTGCTCATCCTTTTCAGCCGTATAAACACAATCGATATCCAGCGGTGCTCTCTGCCCGCTGACAGGAGCCGTTTTATAAATAAAATATGGAAAATTTAATTGCAGAAAAGCCTTTTCTGCCTGCAGCCGGTCCTTCAAATGGTCAAGAATATTTTCTAAAGAACCTAAGGTCACTGGTCCTAGCGTTTGCAGGCACTCTACAAAACGACTCATATGCGTTCCGCGCAGATCATGAGGAAGATCAACCGCCAGGCTTACTGTAGCTACCGTGTGCTGCGTTCCCTTTTCTTTATCTTTCAATGCTATCGGCCAGCGCAGATCTTTGATGCCAACATGCTTCAACGGTATATTACGACGATCTAATTCACCCTGTACATCCTTCATTATAGATCACCTCGGTAAATACAACCGCTGGTTTTAGTTTCCCAGACTTCAACTTCATAAAGCTTATAGTTGGGCCCCTGCAGCATTTTTTGTAAACGTTGCCACACCCAAACAGAAATATTTTCTGCTGAAGGCTGCTTTAAAATATCATTAAGACAGGCATGATCCAATTTATTTAAAACCTCTTCCTTAACAATATTCTTAAGACGGATAAAGTCGATTACCATGCCTTCCTTATCAGGAGTTCCCTCTACTTTCACGACTAATTTATAAGTATGCCCATGCAGTCTTTCGCATTTACCATTATATTCTGGTAAATAATGAGCCGCATCAAATTCAAACTCTTTTAAAACAAACATAGCCCACCTCCAAAATAATTAAACTGTCAAGCCGGCAAAATCATCCTGCTGCCGCAAAGCTTCATAAGCAACGATAGCAACTGAATTTGATAAGTTAAGCGATCTTGCTTCAGCAATCATCGGGATACGCACACAGCAGTCTTCGTATTCCATACGCAGTTTCTCAGGTAATCCTGCCGTTTCCTTACCAAAAATCAACAGGCTATCCTTTTCGTAGCATACTTCAGTATACCGCTTATGTGCTTTTGTTGTCAGCAAAAACTTAGCATTATCCTTATACTTTTCCAGCACTTCATAAACGCTGTCATAGTAGTGCACATCTACCAGGTCCCAATAATCCAATCCAGCACGTTTTAAATATTTATCTTCGACCGAAAATCCTAACGGCCGCACTAAATGCAAATGACAACCTGTCGCTGCACATAAACGTGCAATATTTCCCGTATTACCCGGAATTTCTGGTTCTACTAAAACGATATGCATAAAATGTTCACCTCTTCAAATTTTAGAAACGCAAAATGCACAGTCACCTGACTGTGCACTTACATTATTTATTTTTCTTCAACAGTTCATCAACAAGTTCACGCATTTTATGCTGATCTTCTGTCGTATTTACTTCCTCTTTCACCTTGTTATCTTTTTTATCATGCTCATTTTTATATTTTTCAGATTTTGTTTCTACAGCTTCTATTCCCAGCATTCTCTGCCATACTCCCATAATTTTTTCACTATAATTAGGGCTCATGGCCCAGGTACCGTTCAACTTATACCAGGTATCACACAATCCACGCTCTAATCTGATAGCATGAGCCAAATCATAACGCGGATCAACGATCTTCGTCGAAGGATGCTTCTGCGTAGTATAGGCTAATAAATGCTGAATATGTGCACGTACACCAATTTCAGGAGTCTTAAAATGTGCCCCTTTTACACCGCCGCCTGTAGTACCAAGTCCACAGAAATTATTCTGTTCCGGCTTCACATCGCCGCCAAAACGGAAAAAACCTGTTTCTACAAGAGCCTGGGCAAAAGCAAGATCTTGGCGCACTCCTTCGCGACTGGCTTCCTGCCAGTATAAATCAACAATTTCTTCTGCACTGCAGGTCAATTTTAAATCCGGATTATTTTGTTTTAGCAAAGCCACAGCCTGAGATTTACTGGCGACCGCTTCTCCAAAAATACCAATTTCCTGATAACCGACCGGCAAGGCAGGACTTACAACCGTCTTAGGCAAAGTTCCTTGAGCGGTGGCAGAACTGCCTGCTTTATCATTATTTCTGTTGATTATTGGAGTCTCGTTTTTTTGCTGCTTAGTTTTATTTTTTTCTTTAGACTTCTTTTTCGCTTCTTTTTCTTTCTCTTTAGCCGCCTTTTTAGCTTCTTTCGCAGTCAACTGCGGCGCTGCCGCAATAGTACGCACCTGTACCTTAGATTGATTAGGCGTTGTAATACGCCGCGATTCGGTCGGGGTATTCTGTATCAATACCTGCTTCTGACTGCGTGGTTGCGGTACAGATGATACTACAGGCTGAGTTTCATTGGTTTTATTCTCTTTCTTCCTCGCTTCTGCCTGAAGCGGCATCACCGCAGCACAGCAAAAAGCCAAAGAAATAGCTATTAATTGTTGTTTTTTTAAGTTCACGTCACTTCTCCTGCTTATTATATATTGCTAGTTAAATTTTACCCCATTTCTACTGATACTGTAAAGTTTTATTCAGCTTCTTCACAAAAAATACGCATCTTCTATGTTATAATATAAATAAAGAATTTTTTAAGGAGTTGATATATTATGCCCACTACTTTTAAGTTTATCAATCATGCTTGTTTCACTCTGACACATGAAGGACATACTATTATTTTTGATCCTTATCTCGATGGCAGCACCCAGGATATCAATGATCTCAAAGTTGAATATATTTTTATTTCTCATGGCCATTTCGACCATCTTGGCAGTGCAATAGAGCTTGCCAAAGCGTGCAATGCAACAATTATTTCCACAGCTGAAGTTTGCGGAGCTGTTAGTGAAGCCGGTGTGGAAAACCATGCTATGCATTTGGGTGGAACGCACGAATTTCCTTTTGGTAAAGTGCGCCTTACTTTAGCATTCCATGGCAGCGGTATTCCTGGTGGACATGCCTGCGGTTTTATTGTCGATTTCTATGGTACTAAACTTTATTTTGCCGGCGATACCGCTTTATTTAGCGATATGCAGCTTTTACAACGATTGGACACCTTCAATTACGCAGTTCTGCCCATTGGTGACAATTTCACAATGGGCCCAAAAGACGCAGCTATTGCAGCAGAATTTTTACAAGCGGAATATGTAATTCCAATCCATTATAATACATGGCCTTTGATTGCTCAGGATCCTGTTAAATTCAAAGAAGCTGTCGAAAGCAGCACGAAATCTAAAGTTTTAATTGTAGCACCAGGTGAAAGTATTGAATTAAAATAATTTAGATATAATTAAATATAAAAATAACCTTGCCTATGGCAAGGTTATTTTTATATTCATTCTAAATA